>Ga0209208_10000003_pt1 | contig 512444 bp, 485 predicted proteins | sample S1TSphfallax_3_FD_187694 | JGI IMG/M metagenome (GOLD analysis project Ga0209208, IMG submission 187694) | Host-associated microbial communities from peat moss isolated from Minnesota, USA - S1T2_Fd - Sphagnum fallax MG (SPAdes) (version 2) | ecosystem: Host-associated > Plants > Peat moss >... | reverse complement strand
TTGCTCGGGTGATACCGAACGAGGTTCACTTCGGGCTTATAAGTGAGTTTCTTGAGCGACAGCGCCGGCCTCAGCACGTAGAGCAGGAGCCGCCTCAGCGCGTCGCGATCGCCGGACTCGATGCGCGTTCCCGCGTCCAGCGTGAAGCCCGAGTGCGGCCAGGTCAGCATCTCGCGAATTGAAGACGCGGGCACCGCGCCCAGCCGCAGCATCCTGCGGAAAATGTGGCGGCGCAAAATCTCCAAAAGCTTCGCGATGTCCACGACTCCCGGAGGCCGCGCCGAATAGAACTTCAGTCGGCCGGCCTCGAGATCAAAGCAGCCGTCCGAGACCACGGCATGGTCGTGCAGATGCAGATTGATCGCGGAGCCGAAGCGCTGGAGCGCGTGGAATTGCGCGGGCGCCGCCGCCTGCGGCGCGCCGGATTTCTTGCGGTAATAAGCGGTCAGAACGCGCGCGAAGATGGACGCGATCTCGCCCGCCAGGCGCGGGTCGCGGTGGACGAAGTAGCGCAGGCGCTTGGGCAGCACCAAAACCCACTGGCGGTACGGAACGTCGGGAAGCAGCTCGTCGAGGGCATGGGAACTTTCGACGACCGCGCGCTTGGCGTCGCAGGACGGACAGGCCAAGCGGCGCTTGCAACTGAAGGCCGCGAAGCGGCTCTCGCCGCACTGGCAGCGGAAGCGCGCCAGGCCGAAGCGCGGGATGCCGCACTGAAGAAACGCGCGCAGGGAGAACTCGGCGGCGGGGCCAGCGGGGTCGTCCTTGGCCCGGGACCTTTCGCTGAGATAGGTCTCCAGGTGATCGAGGACGGCAAGGTAAAGCGGGCTTGCCGCCGCGTCGCGCGGGCGGCGGCCCGCGGGAGCGGCGCATTCCACTCATAAGCTACGATTGCGGCCCCGATTTTGTTCCGTCGCACGAACGCTCAGCGCAGGGCGCCGCGCGCCGCGCGTAAGTTTCTCGCCCCGGCGGTCGTAAAGCCAAAGTGAATTTCTTCTTGGGCCACAGCCGAGTCAAGCGCATCGCCGCCGCCGCGCTGGGCTTCGCCTGCGCGGGGCTCCTCGTCTGGACGCTCGCGCGCGCCCTGCCGCATCAAACGACGAATTGGGAAGGCGTCACCGGTTATTGATCACGCCGTCTTCAGCAGGACTTTGCCGACGTTGCGGCGCTCTTGGATGAAGCGATGCGCCTCGCCCGCCTCGGCGAGCGCGAAGACCTTGTCGACGCGCGGGCGGATCGTTCCGGCCTTGTAGAGCTCGAGCAGCGCGTCGAGCTCGCGGCCGACAAGGTCGGGACGACGCTTGGCGACGCCGTTCATGTTGACGCCGAGCACCGCGCGGTTGTCGTTCATGAGCGAGAGAGGCTTGAACGTCGGCATGCGGAAAAATTCCGCGGCGACGGTGAGCAGGGCGCGGCGCTCGCCCGGCGCCGCGCGGGAGAAGCCGTAGGTGAACAGGCGCCCGCCGGCGCGCAGGACCGCGTAGCTCTTGGCCAGCGCCGAGCCGCCGAGCGCGTCGAGCGCCACGTCCACGCCCTCGCCGCGCGTGAGGCGCAGGACCTCGTCCTTGAAGTCCGCCTTCGTGTAGTCGATGCAGTGGGCGACGCCGATCCCCTTCAGGAACTCGTGCTTGCCCGCCGACGCCGTGCCGAAGATCTCCGCGCCGGCCGCCTTCGCGAGCTGGATCGCCGCGATGCCGACGCCGCCCGCGGCCGCGTGGATCAGGACGCGGTCGCCCGGGCCCACGCGCGTCATGTAGTTCAGCATGTGGTAGGCGGTCAGGTAGTTGACCGGAAGCGCCGCGCCTTCCTCGTCGCTCATGCCCTCGGGGATGCGGCGCGCGGCGTCGGCCGGAACGCAGCAGAGTTCGGCGTAGCCGCCGAACATCGTCATCGCGAGCACGCGCTCGCCGACCGCGAACGCTTTCGCGTCGACGCCGGAACCGAGCTTGTCGACGACGCCGCTGACTTCGTAGCCGACCACGCTCGGGATCTTCGGCGCGTCGGGATAGATTCCCAAACGCGCGGCGACGTCCGCGAAGTTGACGCCGGAGAAGCGCGTGCGGATGCGGATCTCTCTCGCGCGCGGCTGCGGATCGGGCCGGTCGAGAAGCTGGAGGACCTCGGGTCCTCCCGCGGACGTGATGACCGCGGCCTTCATGCGCGCTTGCGCGGCGCGCGCGGCGCGTCGGTCGGCCGCCGGCCGTCGACCGCGCGGAAGGTGTCCCTCGCGATCAGGAGCTCCTCGTTTGTCGGGATCACGTAGGCCTTGAAGCGCGAGGACGGAGTCGAAATAAGGCCCGCGTGGCCCGGCTTGAGCGCGGCGTTGCGGCGTTCGTCGAGCTTGAGCCCGATGTGCTCGAGACCCGCGCAGATGCGCGCGCGCACGGGCGCCGCGTTCTCGCCGATGCCGCCCGCGAAGACGACGGCCTTCGCCCCCCCGATTTCGGCGGAATAGGCCGCGAGGTAGCGGCGCGCGCGCGCGCAGAAGATGTCGATCGCGAGCCGCGCGCGGCGGTCTCCGTTCTCGCGCTCCTCGGCGAGCAGCTCGCGCATGTCGCTCGTCATGCCGGAGAGGCCGAGCAGGCCCGACTCCTTGTTCAGCATGGTCATGATCTCGGTGAGGCCGAAACCCTCCTTGTGGGCGAGGAACTCGATGACGGACGCGTCGACGTCGCCCGAGCGCGTGCCCATGACCAGGCCCTCGAGCGGCGTGAAGCCCATCGAGGTGTTGACCGATCTTCCGCCTTTGATCGCGCAGGCCGAGCAGCCGTTGCCCAGGTGCAAGGTCACGATGTCGACCTTCTCTTTGGGCAGGTTCAGCATGCGGCGATAGCGGTACGCGAGGTAGCGGTGCGACGTGCCGTGGAAGCCGTAGCGTCGGATGCGGTAGCGGCGATAGTAGTGGTAGGGAATGCCGTACAGGTACGCGATCTCGGGCATGGTCGCGTGGAACGCGGTGTCGAACACGGCGGCCTGCGGCACCCCCGGGCCCAGCACGTCGAGCGCCGCGCGGATGCCCTTGAGATTCGCGGGATTGTGGAGCGGCGCGAGCTCCACGCACTCCTCGATCCCGGCGATGACGGCGTCGTCGATCAAGGTCGTCGCCTGGAAGCGCTCCCCGCCGTGCACGACGCGGTGGCCGACCGCGTGGATGTCGGCGGCGGAGCGCACCCCCTCGATCCCCGCGTCCGGAGAGATCACCCAGCGCACGATGCGGTCCAGCGCCGCGCGGGCGTCGCGCAGCGGCACGTCCTCTTTATGCGGCGCGCGCGTGCCGGCCTGGAACGTCGTCAAAGACAGGCTGCCGATGCGCTCGACGATCCCCTTGGCCAGGCAGCGATCGGAGTCGGCGTCGATGCGCGCCTGATCCGTCGCGATGACCTGGAACTTGATCGAGGAAGAGCCGCAGTTGAGGACGAGGATGTTCATGTCCGTCTAGGATAGCGCATCGCGGCTCGCCGGGGAAGCCGCGGCCTCAGCGCGAGCGTTCCTTGAGGGCGGCGGCGAAGCGGGCGGAGGCTTTCCCTTGCGCGCGGGATTGGGCTTCGCGCAGCACCCGCTCGGCTTCGGTCCCGCGCCCGGCCGCGTCGAGCGCCGCGGCCAGGCTCAGCGCGGCGTCGCCGGGTGTCGTCTCGAGCGCCGCGGCTTTCCGCAAAGCCGCGATCGCTTCGTCGCGGCGGCCCGCGCCGAACAGCGCGACGCCGTAGTCGAGCGCGGCGGTCGCGTCGGACGGAACGGCCTTTGCCGCGGCCGCGAAGAGCTCCAGCGCCTCGGCGCCGAAGCCGGCGTCCTGAAGGACCAGCGCGGCGGCGCGCCGCGCGCCGGCGTCCCCGCCCGGCGCGGCCAGCGCCGCGCGCGCCGCCGCTGCGGCCGCGTCCCGGTCGCCCGCGTCCAGGCGCGCGCGCGCGCAACGAGCGCCCTGCGCCGCGCCCACGAGAGGTTCCAGGCACCGGACCCGCCGCGCCGCGACCGCGTCGCCGAGCTCCTCGTAAAGCCGGGCCGCCGTTTCCCGCGCGGACGGGTCCTTCGCGGCGGCGCTCTCCAGATTCTGCGCGCGCCGCCGCACGTCCGCGGCAGACTGGTGAGGCCGTGCGAGGCGGGCCGCCAGCGCCGCGGTGCGGCGGCTCGCGGCCAGCTCGCGATCCGCGCGACGGGGATCGCCCGCGCGGCGGAAATACTCCGCGAGGTCTGCCGAGAACGCCGCGTCACGGGCGCCCGCACGCACGGCGGCCTCGAACGCCGCACCGGCGGGCGCGACGCGGCCGAGCGCGAGTTGCGCATCCGCGAGGGCCCACTCGTACTCGGCTCGCGGCACCACGAGAGGCGGCATCCCCCAGCCGAAGCCGAGCGCGTTCGAGTCGGCCTCCAGCCGCGCGAGCTCTTGCGCGGAGTCGAGCGGGCCCGTGCGGCGCCTCGCCGCGTAATCGAGAGCCGCCACGGCGACCTGCGACAGGCCGTCGACCGCGTGAGCGTGCGCCTCGGCGGCGGCCCAGCGCAGGAGCCCGGTCCAGTCCTCCTCGCGCCGCGCCGGCGCGGGCTTCGGAGGAGGCGGCGTCTGCGCGTCCGAGAGGAGCTTCCCGACGGACGTCCGGCGCGCGGCGGCCACGATCGCCCGCGTGACCAGCGGCCCCATCTCCGGGCGCCAGTGCACGCCGTCCGTGAACTCGTCGAAGCCCGGGAGCTCGGGCGCCGCGTAGACGCGGAATTCCGCGTCCGCGTCCGCGACGGGGGCGCCCGCGGAATCCGCCGCCCGGATGAGGGCGGCGCGGCAGCCGGGTCCGCAGCGGCCCAGCAGGGGCTCCTCGGCCGCGAGCGCCTTCTCGTATTGCGCGACGGCCTCGGCGCGCCGCCCGTCCAACTCGTACGATCGGCCGGAGAAGAACGCGGCGGCGGCCGCGTCGTTGGGCGACGCGGAGGCCGCGCCGCGAGCCCAGTGCGCGCGCGCCGCCTCGCGGTCGCCCGCGAGGTAGCGGGCCCAGCCCATGCGGAACCACGCCTCGCGTGGGAGGTTCATGCGCGGGGGCTCGTCGCGCGCGTTGAGCGGCGGCAGGAGGACGATCAGCGGGACGCCGCGCGCGGCGCTTTCCCGGGCCATCGCGCCCACGTTCTCATCGAAGCGCCGCAGCCCGTCATTGAGCGCGCGCTGCCGAACCGCGCCCAGCGGGGGAGGCTCCGCCGGCCGCGGCACCGCGCCCAGCCGGCGCCCCCACTGCGCCGCCTTCAGCTTCCAGCGCGGCACCCACGGAAAGGCCAGCGACTCGTTGTGACCCGACATCAGCACGAGCATATCCGGCGAATACCCGAGAACCTCCTCGATAACGAGACGCTCGCGCGGGCTGTCGTAGCCCGACATCCCGCAGCCGATGACCTCGACCGCGCGCCCCGGCATCAGCCGGCTCAGCGCGGCGCTGAGCTCCTTCTCGCCGTACAGCCCGGCGATCGAGCCGCCGACCACGAACACGCGGAACGTCCCGGCCGGCTTGTGCGCCGCGAACGAACGGCTGCTCGCCCCCGTGCGGGCCGGACGGTACTGTCCCGAGGCGGCGTCGAGGGTGAAGAACGGAGCAAAGACGTCCTCATAGAAATATTTATACGACGGCGTCCAGTCCTGCGCCGCGGCCGACCCGGCCAGCAGCAGCGCCGCGCCGAGCCCGCGCCAGGCCCACGCGGGCCTCATCGCACGGCGTCGGCGAGACGGACGAGGATGTCGGCCGCCAGCCCGCTGAGGCCGGGGTCGCGCGCGCCCATGACGAGCACCAAGTCGCCCGCGCGCGCCTCGGCGGCGACGCGCGCGGGGATTGCGGCGCGGTCCGGCGCGTGAGCCGCTCGCACTCCGCGGGCCGCGAGCGCGGCCGCGTAGTCCGCGGCCGACACGTCCTTGGCCGCGGTGCCGCCCACATAGTAGATGTCCGGAAGCCAGAGGCGGTCGTCGGGCCCCAGGGACTCGGCGAACGCGGCGATGAACTCGTCTTTCAAGAAGCGCGCGGGCGCGAAGCCGTGGAGCTGGAAGACCGCCAGCACGCGCTTGGCGCGCAGATGCGCCGCGGCCAGGACCGCGCGCACCTTCTCGGGGTTGTGCGCGAAGTCGTCGACGACCTCGACGCCGCGCGCCGCGCCGACGATTTCGAAACGGCGTCCCACGCCTTCATACGTCGCGACCGCCGCCGCGGCCTCGGGAATCGAGACGCCGAGCTCCGCGCACGCCGCGATCGCCGCGAGCGCGTTCTCCGCGTTGTGTCGCCCCGGCGCCGGCACGCGCACGGCGGCGCCGCCGACGCCGAAGGTCGAGCCGTCCGGCGACAGTTCCAAGCCCGAGCCGCGCACGTCGCCCGCCGTGAAGCCGTAGGTGCGCGCGCCTTTCAAAAAGCCCGCGAGCGCGGGCGCGTCGGCGCACGCGACGAAGCGCTGCGAGCGCTCCTGAAAGCGGCGGAACAGCCCCTCGAGTTCGTCGAGCTCCTTGTGGTCCTTGCTGATGTTGAGCAGGACGCCGACCGCGGCCGCGTAGCGCGTGAGCGTGCCGTCGCTCTCGTCGGCCTCCATGACGAGCAGGTCCGACTCGCCCTTCCACGCGTTGCCGACCAAGCCTCTGCGGCGCAGAGACAGGAGGTTCGCGCCGGACGCGAGCGAGGGAGAGCGTCCGGCCGTCTGCAGGATGTGGAAGGCCATGCCCGTCACCGTCGACTTGCCGCTCGTTCCCGCGATCGCGACCGTGCGGTGGCGCGAGGCGAGCTCGGCGAGCTCGTCGGCGCGGTGCACGACCGGCGTCTTGAGTTCGGCCGCGCGCGCGAGGTCGCGGTTGTCCTTCTCGATAGCCGTGGAGATCACGACGCGCGCGGTGCCGTTCGTCAGGCCGCTGCCGTCCTGCGGGAATATCGAAATGCCCGCGGCCTCCAGGCGCGCGCGCTCCGCGCCGAGGCCGTCGCGGTCGGCGAGTCGATCGGAGCCCGTGACCGCGTCTCCGCCGAAGGCGCGCAGTTGGGCGAGCGCGCTCATGCCCGTACCCGCGACGCCGACGAAATGGACCTTCACGGGCGAGATCATCCCAAATTTTCGACCGTCCGCGGCGCTCCCGCCCTAATTCTTGGGCGCCGCGGACTCGGGAACAAGAGCGAAACTGAGCGGAACGAGGCTATCGCCGTCGCGCGCTCGCACGGGAATGTCCTCGAGATCTCCGGGCGAGAGCTCCGCGAGCGCCTCTTGGCGCTGCTCCGGCGTGCGCGTCAGAAAGCTGGGGTCGGCGTCCTCGAGCTGTCCCTGTCCATAGCCCTTGGCGGCGACCGCCGCGATCGTGGGCGCGTCGTTCGGCCCCGGGGGCCAGCAGTCCAGTTGATAATGGCCGTCGCTATCCGTGCGGGCGCTGGCGCCGGACGGCGAAAGGCGCACTTCGGCGTCGGCGACCGGACGCAACGTGCCCAAGTCGAAGACGACCCCGTAGAGCCGCAGCATTCCCACCGAGGCCGGCGGCGGAGCGTTGGGCTGGACGGCGAGCTTCGGCGGAACGCGCGCCGGGAGCGCGGCTCGACGCGCCCGCAGCGCCCGTGCGGGAACGGCGGGGGCGGCGACCGGCGCCGGGAGCGGCGGCGCGATCGCGACCGGCGTCGGCGCGGGAACGATTGGCGCGACGCTCGCCGTCGCGCTCGACGCCGCGACGGCGGCCTGAGGCGCGGCCGCCGGCGATTCGGGGGGCGACGAAAAGACGGAGTCGAACAAACCGTCCAAGGCGGCGGCGAGGCGGCCGCGCTCCACGTACAAGGCGACAAGCGCGCAAGCGACGACGATTCCTCGGGCGATGCGGCGCGGCCGCTGGCGGCGGATTTCCTCTCTCGAGCGCAGCCACTCGCGGCCGCGCTCGATCTCCCCCTCGTCGCGCGGACGACGGCAGGCGCCGCATACCTCCTGCTCGAGGGCCATCGGGGCGCTGCAGCCGGGACAGGGAACGGTGGACTCGATCACCACGCAAGAATATCACGCGTCGGGACGCGATTCAATGGCCGCCGACAAGTACAGCGGCCGCCGCGAACGTCAGCGGAGGGTCGCGGGGTCCGGGGCCAGACGCAGGTGCAGATTGAACTCAAACGGCTCGGCCGACGTCGGCCCCTCGGGCTGATCGCGCGGCGGACCGCCGCCGCGCTTGCCGCCGCCCGAGGGCGCCGGGCGCTTCGCGGCCGTGAGCTTCGCGGCCTTTCCGGCCACAACGAAATCCAGGGGATAACCGCGCTTGACGTCGGGCGTCAGCCGCGTGAGCGGGAGGCTGAGCTCCCACACCGGACGGCGCCCGCTGAAGCCGATGCGGAACTCCATGTCGCTCGGCCACGCCGCCGTGGAGACGACCGTCGCCGAGGACCCCGCCACTTCATGAACTTTGAGCAGCTCCGGCTTCAGGCCGGAATTGGGGTCCGAGACGACCGGCCCGTAGCGCAGCTCGTCCTCGTCGGGCGGCGTCATGCGGCTGAACGGGACGCGCAGGCCCCACGAGCGCGTCTTGCCGTCGGCGGCGAAGAACCAGAACGAGACGTCCTGGCGCGCGAGGCCGATGAGCTGGGCGCGGCCTTCCCTCGTGCTCGACGTGACCTTCAGGTACAGCGTTTTGCCGTCGTTCAGAGCCGCGACTTCGACTCCGTTGTCCTCGAAGCCGATGCCCGCGGGCCACTCCTCGTCGTCGCCGTCGATCTTGACCGGGTCCGCCGGCCACCGGCTGTTCAGATGGTCGCGCCCCCAAAAGCCCGCTCGCGCCGCCGGGACGAGAGCGAGCGCGAGCAGCGCGAAAATGCCGGCGACGGCTACTTGTTTTCGGGCCAACGCTCCTTGAACCTCTCGTCCGCGCGATCGCACATCGTCTGGAATTTCGCTTGCTGATCCGGCTTCAGCACCGCGGCGATGTCTTTGCGCACGGCCAGCCTCAGCGCCTCGGCTTTATCGCGGTGCTCCTTCTCCAGCGCCGCGATCTCGCCCTGCTTGGACAATAATATCTTTTTCACGGCATCCTTCTGCTGGTCGTCGAAATGGAGCTCGTGGTCCATGTGGTCGAGAGCGCGCTGGGCGTCCGGCGCGTCGGGACGGCCGTGACGGCGCTGGAACGCGCGCTGGCCCCAGGAGCCGAGCGCGGCGCCGCTGAGCAGGCCGAGCACGAACATCGGGACGACAAGTTTTCCTGGACCGGAACTCATCGCGATTCGTCGGGAACGCCGACCGCCTCGCTGACTCCCGCTCGCGCGGCCGGGGCCGACGCGAGAGCGATCTCCTGGCCGTCGGCCACGAACAGAGGCGCGACGGCCGTCGCCGCGGACGCGCGGAAGCCCAACGGCAGGAACGAGAGCACCAGCGCGACGCTCGCCAGGCCCAGGGCCGGAGTCAACAGCGGGGTCCCGGTCAGCAGCGCCCACAGCGAAAGACGCTCCGTCTCGGGCTGCGGCAGGCGGGCCATGACGGAATTCACGAAACGTTCCGTCTCGACGGACGTCGGCGCGGGGACGGGACGCAGGAACGCGCGCGTCAGCCGCTCCCAGTCGGCCAGTTCCGCGCGGCAGGAGGAGCACTCGGCCGCGTGGCGCGACAATGCCGCGCGGCGGGACTCGGGCAGCTCCCCGTCGCGCAGTTCCGAAAGCTCGGAGCGGCTCTGTTCGTGATTCATTGTCATCCTCGCAAGTTTAGACGTTCTTCGACGATTCGATGTGTCCCAAGATTTCGCGGAACCTCTGGCGCGCGCGGCGCAGCTTCGCCTTGACCGAGTCCATCGAGCAGTCGAGCGCCTTCGTCAGCTCGGCGTAGTCGAGGCCTTCCACCTCGCGCAAAGTCAATATCAACCGGTAGTCCGGCGGCAGGCGCGCCAGAGTCCGACGCACCAAATCGGCCTCCTCGGACACCAGCGGCGCCGCGCTCGCCGGCTCGGCGAGCAGGCGGCGCAGGCCGTCGCCCTCGCGCTCGACGAAGGCCTCCCAGGACTCCTCGCGCCGCCGCGCCGCGCTGCGCAGGAGGTCCAGACAGCGGTTGGCCGCGACGCGGTACAGCCAGGTGGAGAGCGCCGCGTCGCCGCGGAAGTCGGAGAGGCGGCGATAGGCCTTCAAGAAAACGTCCTGCGCCGCGTCCTCGGCCTGGGCGCGATCGCCGAGCATGGACACGCACAGCCCGAACACGCGCGGGTGATGGCGGCGCACGAGCTCCGCGTAGTCCTCCTGGCGGCCGGAGAGAACACTCTCGATCAGGTCCGCGTCGCTCGTCTCGGCTTTCTTCGAATCCAAGGTAGTACCCAATGTGGTTAGACGATCAGCATAGCCAATTCGAGCCTCGCGGATCGGAGGTCTCGAGGATGAGCCGCGAGCCTCCTCAAGACCGCGCCGCGGCGCAAATGCTATCGTGACCTCGTGCTCACGCTCGCCGCTTTCCTTCTCGGAATCTGCGCGCCCGTCGGCGCGCAGGACCCGGTCGTGTCCGCTCCTCCGGCCGTGTCGACCGCCGCAGCGGACGCGGACGAGGACGAAAGCGACGACGCGCAGGCGGTCGCCGCGCTCGCGCGCACCGACGCCCTCTACAAAGAAGCCCTCGACGACTTTCACGACGGCAAGTTCTATGTGGGCCGGGCCGCGATGAAGCGCGCCTTCGACTCCCTCGTCGACGGCATCGACGACGACAACCTGCCCGCGGCGCTTCGCCCGGAGTTCGGCGCGATGCTCTACAAGATCCGCAACTGGCAGAGCCTCGAGGCGTCGACGCCGACCGCCTCCGGCCTCGACGTGTCGGAGGACGCGCTGCGCGCCGCGGCCAGCGCCAGCACGACCACGATCAAGATGCGCGACGTGCGCGTCGACGCGGACAATCCGATCACGCAGAAGTTCCTCGCGATCTACACGAAGCAGCGTCCCGCGACCGTGGAGGAAGCGCTCGCGCGCTCCGGGCGCTATCGCGACATGATCCTGTCCGAATTGCACAAGAAGGGCCTGCCCGCCGACCTTTTCTACCTGGTCATGGTCGAGAGCGAGTACAGGGTCGACGCGGTCTCCTCCTCCGGGGCGGCCGGGCTTTGGCAGTTCATGCCGGGCACCGCGCGCAAGTACGGGCTCGAGGTCTCGTACTGGGTCGACGAACGCTTCGACCCCGAGAAATCGACGCACGCCGCCGTCCAGTACCTGTCCGACCTCTACCAGTGGTTCGGCGACTGGGAACTCGCGCTCGCCGCCTACAACCGCGGCGAGGGCGGCATCGGCCGCGACCTCCAGTACAGCCGCTCGACCGACTTCGACGCCCTGGCGGGCCGCAAGGTCCTGCCCGAAGAGACGCACCACTACGTGCCCAAGTTCATGGCCTGCGTGCTGATCGGCAAGAATCCGTCCAAGTACGGCCTGCATCCGAAGTACGAGTCGCCGGAGCCGTACGACGAGGTCAAGATCCCGCGCGACCTCGACCTCGGCGTCGCCGCGAAGTGCGCGGGCACGACCGACGCCGTGATCAAGCGCTTGAATCCCGAGCTGCGCAGCTGGTGCACCCCGAAGGACCGCCCGGACTTCACCTTGCGTCTGCCCGCCGGAACCAAGGACGCCTTCGCGGCCGCGCTGGCTCAGGTCGCCGACTGGAATCCCGGACCCGCGCTCGTGCGCTACCGCGTGCGCCGCGGCGACTCGCTCGGCAAGATCGCCAAGCTCAACCACACGACGGTGAAGAGCATTCTAGAGACGAACAAGCTGAAGTCCTCGCGCCTGATCCATCCCGGGATGACCTTGCTCATCAAGCCGGGGCGCGCGTCGTCCTCCCCCTCGAAGTCCAAGAAGCGCCGCCGTCATACCGGCGGTTAGCGCTTCGCGACCGACTCCGGCGTCGGTCGCTTTTTTTAGTCGGGATGGCGCGAATCATCTTTCCAGCCAAAGGCGCGCGGCTTTCTTCTTCCGGGCCAAGCGGGCGTCGATCGCTTTCGCGACCGCCCGCGCCGCGGCCGCGTAGCCCGCGCGATCGGGATGCAGGCCGTCGGCAGACGCCGCAAGCCGGTCCGGGTCGTCGGCCGCGGCGACCGCCGCGTGAAGATCGGCGAGCCCCCAGCCGCGCGCGGCCGCGGTCTTCGCGATCCACGCGTTGAGCTCGCGAATGCGCGCGCTCTGCTCGGGCGTCGCGCGCGTGAAAGGCATGATCGTCGCGAGGACCGGCTCCACGCCGCGGCGCGCGGCGCGCTCGTACATCCAGAGCAGGTCGGCCTCGGTCGCGGCCGCCGCGCGGCCCTGATACGCGTCGTTGACGCCCGCGAGGATCACGACGAAGCGCGGGCTCGCGGCGAACACGTCGCGATCGAAGCGCGCCCGGATCTCGTCGGCGCGCTCGCCGTCGACCCCGCGGTTCAGCACGCGCCAGCCCGGCCGCAGGGCGGCAAGCGCCGCGGGATAAGGCGCCGACGCGTCGCCCTCCCCATCGGGCGGCGCCTCGAGCGGCGAGAGAAAGAACGGCGTGCCCGCCGTGGTCGAGTCGCCGAGCGAGACGATCACGACGGGCGGGGCTTCCGCCCCCGCCGCGGCGCGCGGCCCCCACGGCGCGAGCAGCAGAAGAGCGAGCCCGGCGCGCGACGCCGACGCGCGAGCGATCAACGCCCCCCGTGCACCCGTTCCGCCGGCCGCGCGGCGCCGTGCGCGGGAGCAGCCCCGCCGAAACCGAAGCGGCGCTCGAGCCACACGGTCGCGTCGTCGAACAGCGCGTAGGCGACCGGCGTGATCAGCAAGGTGATCAAAAGGCACATCGTCTGGCCGCCGATGATGACGACCGCCATCGTGGCTCGGCTCGACGAGCCCGGGCCCTTGCCGAGGGCCACCGGCAGCATCGCGGCGACGAGCACGATCGTCGTCATCAGGATCGGGCGCAGGCGCGTCTTGTTCGCCTCCATGATCGCGACGTCGCGGCTCAGGCCCTTCGCGCGCAGCGAGTTCGTGTAGTCGACGATCAGGATCGAGTTCTTCTTCACGATGCCGAAGAGCATGAAGATGCCCATGATCGAGAAGATCGTCAGCTGCTGGTGCATGAGGAACAGGGACAGCAGCGCGAACGGGATCGAGAGGGGCAACGACAGCATGATCGTGATCGGGTGCAGGAAGCTCTCGAACTGCGAGGCGAGAACCATGTACATGAAGATCAGCGACAGCGCGAACGCCATCAGGAAGCCCGCGACCATATTGCCCATTTCCTTCGCCTGGCCCTGGAGGCTCTGACCGTAGTCCGGGGGCAGGCGCAGGCTCTTGAACGCCTCGTCGGTCTTCGCGACCGCGACGCCCATCGGCAGATCCTGCAGGTTCGCGGTCAAAGTCACCTGGCGCTGGCGGTTGTGCCGGTCGATTTGGGAAGGCCCCCGGTCTTCATACGGCGTCGCGACGCTGTCGAGCCGCACGAGCCCCACCTTCGACGAAGGCACGTACAGGCCGCGGATCGTCTCGAGCTTGTCGCGGTAAGGCTTGTCGACGCGCAGGCGCACCTGATACAGCTCGTCGCCGTCCTTGAACTTGGTGATGTCCTCCTCGCCGCCGACCATGGTGCGCAGCGCGTCGGCGATGTCCTCGACCTTCACGCCGAGGTCCTGCGCGCGGTCGCGGTCGATCTTGACCTTGATCTCGGGCTTGGCGAAGACCAAGGACGTGTCGAGGTCGACGAGACCCGGCACGTTCGCGCGCAGCTTGTCGATCATTTCGCTCGAAACCTGGCGCAAGGTGTCCAGGTCGGGGCCGGCGATGATGTACTGGAAGTCGGTCGATTTGAACCCGCCGCCCGAGATCTGCGGCACGACGCTGACCGTCAACCTCAGGCCCGAGTACTTCGCGAACGCGCGGCGGGCCAGCGCCATGATCTCGAACTGGTCCAGCGCGCGCTTGTTTTGCGGAACCAAGTGGACGTAGATCGAGCCGTCGTTGACGCCGTCGCCGTCGTTGGCGGCGATCGTGGTGAGGAGCGAGTCCACGCCGGGCAGACGCTTGAGCTCCGCCTCGAGCTGCTTCAAGATCTCGTCGGTCGCCTGCAGGGACGTGCCCTCGGGCGCCTTGATGTCGACCTGGAACTCGTTGGCGTCGTCGGGCGGGATGAAGCCCTTGCCGACGTGTTGAATGATGATCCCGGTCGAGAGCACGGTGAGCACGGCCGCGGCGACGATCCAGGCCTTGTGGCCCATCGCCCACTCGACCATGATCCCGTAGTAGTGCTTGAGCCAGTCGTTGAAGTCGTCGACGGTCTTCTGCAGGCGGTTCTTCGGGCCGTGGTCGAGCTTCAGAAAGCGCGAGCTCAGCATCGGCGTCAAGGTGAAGCTGACGAAGAGCGAGATCATGATCGAGAACGCGACCGTGAGGCCGTAGCTCTTGAGGAAGCGGCCGACGATGCCGGGCATGTAGGCGAGCGGCAGGAAGATGATGACGAGCGAGATCGTCGTCGCCATCACGGCTTGAGCGATTTCCGCCGTGCCTTCGCTCGCGGCCTGCATCGCGGTCAGATTGTTCTCTTCCATATGGCGGAAGATGTTCTCGAGCACGACGATCGCGTCGTCGATGACGACGCCGACGGCGAGCGCGAGGCCCAGCAAGGTCATCGTGTTGAGCGTGAAGCCCGCGTAGTCCATCAGCGCGTAGGTGGAGATCACCGAGATCGGGATCGCGAGCGAGGCGATGATCGTGCTGCGCACGCTGCCCATGAAGACGAGCACGACGAGAGCGGCCAGGATCGAGCCCAGCACCAAGTGCTCCTGCACCGTGTCGACGGAGCCGTTGATGAAGTCCGACTGGTCGCGCGTGACGCGCACCGTGAAGCCTGGCGGCAGGCGCGTCTGCAGCTCGGCGAGCTCCTCCTTCACCTTCTTGATGACGGCGACGGTGTTCGAGCCCGACTGCTTCTGCACGGAGAGGTCGACCGACTGCACGCCGTCCAGGCGCGCGAGCGTGCGCGCCTCCTGCTCGGTGTCCTCGGCGCGGCCGATGTCGCGCACGCGCACCGGCACTCCGCCCACGTTCGCGATCACGACCTTCTCGAAATCCTCGGGACGCTCGATGCGGCCCATGGTGCGCAGGACCAGCTCGCGCGAGCCCTGGTCGACGCGGCCGCCGGGCGTCTCGATGTTCTGCTCGGCCAGCGCGTCCTTCACCTGCTTGATCGACAGCTTGTACGACGCGAGCTTCTGCGGATTGACGACGACATGAATCTCGCGCTCGCGGCCTCCGATCATGACGATGCGGCCGACGCCGCTGATCGTCTCGAGCGGCTCCTTGATCTTCTTCTTGGCGAGCTGGGTGATCTCGCGCAGCGGCGCGCGGCCGCTGACCACCACCGACATGACGGGCGTGGCGCCCGGGTCGAACTTCTGCACGACCGGCGTGTCCGTGCCCTGCGGCAGGTCGCTGATCACGCCGTTCACCTTGTCGCGGACCTCCTGTGCCGCCACGTCGACGTTCTTCTCGAGCTTGAAGGTCACGATGACCTGGCTGAGACCCTCGAAGCTCGTCGAGTTGACCTCGTCGATCCCGGAGATGGTGTTGACGGCCTCCTCGACGGGCTTCGTGATCGAGGTCTCGATCTCCTCGGGGCTGGCGCCGCGCAATTTCGTGTTGACGGTGACGATCGGGAAGTCGACGTTCGGGTAGAGGTCGACGCCGAGACGGAAATAGGAGAACGCGCCGAGGACGACGAGCGCCATGACCATCATGGTCGCGAAGACGGGTCTTTTGATGCTGACGTCGGCGAGATTCATCGCGCGGCCTCCGAGTTCTGCGCGGTCGGCTCCGGCGCCAGAACCTCCACGACGCTGCCGTCCTTGAGTCCGTACAGGCCGAAAATCGCGACGTTCTCCCCAGGCTCCAGGCCGCCGAGCACCTCGGCCTGCACGTCCGTCGTCAGGCCGAGCTTGAGCTCGCGCTTCGCGGCCTTGCCGTTCTTGATGACGAACACGGCCGGGGCTCCCCCTTCGATGAGCGCCTCACGCGGGACCGAGACGACGCCGGCGTGGCGCGCGACGACGACGGTCATCTTGGCGAACATGCCGGAGTGCAGGCGGCCGTCCGCGTTGTCGAGGTTCACCTCGATCGGGGCGCTGCGCGTTTCCGAATCCACGACGGGGCTCTCCTTCGAGACGACGCCGCGGAAGATATGCCCGGGGTAAGCCTCGACCTCGACGCGGACCTCCTGCCCCAGCTTCACGCGTCCGGCGTAGCGCTCGGGCACGTCGGCGCGCGCGCGCACCGTGCTCGCGTCCACGACGAGCGCGATCGGCGTGTTCAAGGTCACGTCCGCGCCGCGGTCCAGGTAGACGCGGCCGACGATGCCGTCGAGCGTCGAGGGCACGGGCGCCGGCTCGTACTTCACGCCGACCTCGTCCTTCTGCACGAGCGCGACGGGCTGGCCCTTCTTGATCGGCTCGCCTTCCTTGGCGAGGTTCTCGACGAGTTTGCCGTCGATGCGCGAGAAAAGCGTGGCCTCGTCGCGCGCCTTCAGCGAGCCGACGACGGTCAGCACGTCCTCGACGTCGCCGCGCTTGACGGTCGCGACGCGCACCGGAAAGGCGTCGAGCTTCGCCGTCTCCTCGGCTTTATGGCCGCAGGCGGCCGCGGCGAGAACGGCGATCAGGACGGCGGGGGCGAGTCGGCGGCTCATGGGGTCATCTCCTTCAGCGGGACCCCGGCCGCGCGTTCGAGCGCGGCCAAGCTGGTCCAATAGTCGTTCAACGCCTGCACGTAGTTGGTGCGCGTGCGGTTCAAGGCGAGAGTCGTGTCGATCAGGTCGAGTTGGCTCGCGCGGCCGGCCTTGTAGCGGACCTCGGTGGAGTCGAGCGCGCGGCGGCCCTGGCCGATCGCGGTGCGCTCGGACTGCGCGCGCTCGAGCGCCTCCTCGGCGCCGAGCCACTGGCGCTTGACGTCGACGAGCACGTCGCGTCGGGTTTGCGCCTCTTCTTCGAGGGTTCTTTCATAGACGAGCCGCGCCTGGGAGACCTGTTCATGGACTTGTCCCCCGGTGAAGACCGGGAAGGTCATATTGAGGCCCGCCGCGGAGCTCGTGCCGCGGTCGTTGGGACCCAGGTCCAGGCTTTGGCCCTGGCCGTTCCACTGGATGTTGCCGAACAGCGAGAACTGCGGACGCCCGTTCGCCGCGTCGACGTTGATCGTCTCCTGCGCGACGACCACCTTCTGGTGCGCGGCGACGACCTCGGGCCGCCGCGACAGCGCGATCTCCGCGGCCTTGTCGTAGGACGGCATGCCGGTCGGCTCGTCGAGAGTGCCGACCAGCGTCACCGGCCGGTCGACGTCGAGCCCCAGGGTGTCCTTGAGCATCGTCAGGCCGAGCTCCACCTGGTTGCGCGCGGTGATCAGCGCGGGCTTCGCGTTCGCGACCTCGACCTCCTGGCGCAGGACGTTCAAGTCGCTGTCGAGGCCCATCTTATAGCGCTCGCTGATCGTGCGCATGTGCTCCTCGGCGGAGGCCAGGTTGTCGGCCTCGATGGACGCCGTGGCGCTCGCGAGCAGAACCGCGTAGAAAGATTGCTTGACGGTCAGGATGACGTCGTCGCGCGTCTGCGCCAGGTTCGCGCGGCCTTCCTCGCGCTGGGCGGCGCCGCCGCGCAGAACCGCGGTGATTTTTCCGCCGGAGTACAATGCCTGCGTGAACGCGGCTTCGCCGTTGAGCACGTTCGGGAGGCCGGCGATGAACTTCTCGCCGCCGAGGAACGCGAGCGGAGGCTCGAAGTTATGCTGGTAGCTGCCCGAGAGCGTCACCTGCGGCAGGGCCGTGCCGATCGCCTGGCGGTACTCGCTCTCGAAGATCGCGAGATTGTAGCGCGCGCGCTCCGCGTCGATGTTCTGCTCGAGCGCCAGCTTGATCGCGTCGTCGAGGGTCAGCGCGAGCGGTGCCGCGTCCGCGGCCGCGGCGCGGTCGGCGGCGAGGATGGTCAGCGCCGCGAGCAGAATGCCCGCGGTCTTCATCTTCCAATTCAAAGAACTTTCCTCCATAGACGAGAACGAGGACGAGCAATGCGGCCAAGATCGGCGCCGGGACGCGGTGCCCATGCTCCCGCGAGCTTCGCGCCGCCCGCGCCCAGGAACGCGATCGCGAGCAGGCCCTTCCGGGTCCGAAAAGCGGTGTTCACGCGCGCGCCTCCGGCTCCGCTTCGAGAGTCAGGAGCGTGATCTCGGACGGCACCGCGAAGCGGTGCGCGGGGCCCCAGTAGCCGGTTCCGGGGCTCACGTACACCTGCATGCGGCCGTGGCGGTCCAGGCCGCGCGCGTAGCGATGGAACAGCCCGATGAACAGGCTCGCCGGGAAGAACTGGCCCCCATGCGTGTGGCCCGAGAGCTGGAGGTCGAAGCCGGCCTTCTCCGCCGCGGGCACGCCGTCCGGGCGATGCGCGAGCAGGAGGCGCAGGTCGATCACGCCGTCCGCCGCGGCGGCCTTGATCGCGTCGGGCTCGTGCCCGGACAGGAACATGCCGCCGGACTCGTCGGGAATGCCGCCGACGAGCAGGCGCGCGCCGCCGCGCGAGACGACGCGGTTCTCGTTGACCAGCGGGACGAAGCCGAGCTCCTTCGCCTTCTCCACCCACGCGCCCGCGCCCCAATAGTATTCGTGGTTGCCCGTGACGTAGTACACGCCGAGCGGCGCGCGCAGGCGCGAGAGCGGCTCGACGTGGCGCGCGAGGCGCGCCGGCGTGCCGTCCGCGAGGTCGCCGGTGATCGCGATCAGATCCGGCTCGAGCGCCAGCGCGCGGTCGACGACGGACTCGACGGCCTCGCGGCGGATCGTCGGCCCCACGTGCAGATCGCTGATCTGGACGACGCGCAGGCCGCGCAGGCCCGCAGCCAGGCCGCGCACCGGAACCGTGACGCGCTTCACGCGCGGGCCTTTCACGGCCTGGCCGAACCCCAGTCCCGCGATGAGCAAGGACGCTCCCCCCGCCGCCGCGGGCAGGGCGACCGCGAGCGCTGCGCCGCGCGGCGACGCGGACAAGAGCAGGCCGGCGACGCTCGCGCCCATCGTGAGCAGGAGAAAAGTCGCCCAGACGCCCATCCCGACGCTCGCGGTCCACGCGAGAGCGCGCGTCCCGCCCGACTCGTCGGGCAAGACGCCGGTGCGATAGGCGATCTGCCACCAGACGAAGAAGGCGACCGCGAGCAGCGACGCGGCCATCGCGGCGTACCGGTGCGCGGGAAAGAGCGCGGCGACCTTCATGCCGGTGAAGAGGCCGAGGAGGGAGACCACTCCGAGCATGACCGCGTAGCGGCGTCTCATCGGGGCCCTCGAGCCGCGCCCGCGTCGTGACCGGCGGTCACGCTCTTCTCAAAAAAAAGTCGGTCCATGGCTCAGCGCCTCGAGATCCCGCGCAGGGCGAACTCGCGCACTTCCCTGTACTGCTGTTCGGGCGTCAGGCCCGTTTCCTTGCACTCGAGGCCTTCCATCTCGATCAGGCCGACCAAAGCCGCGTGCACGCCCAGCATCACGCTTTCGACCGGCTTCTTGACGATCACTCCCTCGCGGATGCCGCGCTCGATCACGGGGACCAGCAGGGACATGAACTCCTCGTCGAGCTCGTCGAGCTCGCGGCCCAGCTTCTCGCCGATCACGTGGCGGAAGTCCTCGCGGCGGCAGTAGCGGATCAGGCGCTTGTGCTCGGACGCGCGCGCGTGCATGCGCCAGAACACGTCCATCGTCTGGCCGATCGTCTTCAGCGCGGGCTGAGAGAGGTCGATCTTGCGCATCTCCGCCAGCATGCCGCGGTGGAAGTCGATGACCAGCTTCGTGTAGATCTCGTCCTTGCTGTTGAAGTGCTTGTAGACCGTCCCCTTGCCGATCTCGGCCTTCGCGGCGATCTGGTCGATCGTCACCGTCTGCCAGTCGTCGCGGTTGAACAAGGCGAGCGCGGCGGAAAGTATCAGGCTCTCGCGCTGCTGGAACTCCCGCTCGCGTCGTTCAAGGACTGTCATGACTATTGGTCACACTGTGACCGCCAGTATTGTACACCCGAACACGCGCGGAGTCAATGCCGTTTATAAAATCGAACGGACCACGCCGCCGTCGACGCGCAGCGCGGCGCCGTTCGTGGCCGACGCGGGAACGCCGCAGACGTAGGCGACGAGGGCGGCGACCTCGTCGACCGTCGCGAAGCGCTTGAGCAGAGAGCTCGGGCGGACCGAGCGGAAGAATTCCGCCTCCACCTGCGCGGGCGCGACGCCCTTCTCCTTCGCCATCGCCGCCACGAAGCCCTCCACGCCCTCGGACGCGGTAGGGCCCGCGAGGATCGCGTTCACCGTGATCCCCGTTCCGGGCGTGGTCTCCGCGAGACCGCGCGCGACCGCGAGCTGGGCGGTCTTGGACATGCCGTAATGGATCATCTCGGCCGGAATCTGCACCGCGGATTCGCTCGACATGAACACGATCCGCCCCCACTTCTTCTGCGCCATGCCCGGGAAGTAGGCGCGCGCGAGGCGCACGCCGCTGAGCACGTTGACCTCGAAGAAGCGCCGCCAGTCATCGTCCGGAATGTCGAGGAACGGCTTGGGCTCGAAGATGCCGAGATTGTTGACGAGAATGTCGGCCGCGGGGACTTCCTTTAAGAAGGCGTTCGCCCCCGCTTCGGCGCCGAGGTCCGCGGCGACGCCGCGCGCGTCCGCGCCGGGAATCGACTTCTTGAGCTCGGCGAGCGCCGCGTCCACGCGCTTCTGCGTGCGGCCGTTGACGACCACGCGCGCGCCTTCGCGCGCGAGCGCGGCGGCGCAGGCGAAGCCGATGCCCGCGGTCGAGCCGCTCACGACCGCCGTCTTTCCCCTGATCCCCAGATCCACGAACCCTCCGCCCGGCCTACGGCTTCGCGTCCGCGCCGACGTTCGGCATGCGGCCGAGCGCGAATTCCATCTGGCGGCCCTGAAGGTAGAGGCCGATCTCGGCCTGCGAGAGCGCGGCCTCGGCCTGCAGCAAGGCGCTCTGCGCGGTGAGCAGGTCGAGAAGGCTCGACGCCGACACCTCGTAGCGCTGGCGCGTCGCGTCGTAGGACTCGCGCGCGGCCTTGATGCCGCCCTGCGCGGCCTCCAGCTTGTCCTGCGCGGCGTGGAAATCGCCGAAGGCCTGCTTGACGTCCTGCTCGACGCCGAGCTGCGCGTCCTCGTAGTCGAGCTGGGCGTTGTCGGCGGCCGCTTTGGCCTGCTTCGAGGCGGCGAGGGTGCGCAGCCGGTCGAAGATCCCCCACGTGGCCGTCAGACCGACGGTGTAGTTCTCGTACTCGTTGAGCTGGGAGCCCAGCGACGACTGGAAGTTCGGCACGTAATTCACGCCGTTGACGTTGTCCTTGTCGTAGAGGCGGCTGGTCGACTCCATGGTCCAGCCGAGATCGAGACGCGGCATGTAGCCGGAGCGGGCGGCGAGCACTCCGCCCCGCGCGGCCTCCACGAGCGCGAGGGCCGCGTGCAGGTCGGGACGATCTTGGGCGGCCTTGGCCACGAGGCCGGCCTCGTCGTCGTAGGGCCCCCCCGCCGCCGCGCTGCTGAGATCGACGTCGGCCAGGACGTAGTCGCGGCCGAGGTCGAAGCGCGTGCGGCGCAGCAGCGCCAGCAGGTCGTCGCGGCGCTTGTTGCGCGCGTCGATGAGATAGGAGCGGTCGGCGCTGGTCTGCGCCTGCTGACGATAGAGATCCGGAAGCCCGCGCGCGCCGACCTGCGTCTGCTGCTCGAGAAGGGCCTCCCGCTCCTCGGACGCTTTGAGATTCTCCTCGCCGAAGCGCACGATGTCCTCATCGAGCTTGACCTGCAGGTAGGCCTGGGCGATGTCGAGCGCGACCTGCTGGCGCGCGCGTTCGAGATCCAGCGCCGCCGCCCGGCGGCCGCCGAGAGCGCTCTTGAAGGAGCCGTAATCGGAAAGGCCGTTGAACAAATTCAGCGTGCTCGAGAGCTCGTAGGAATAGCCGCGGCTTTTCGCATCCACGTACGTCGGCTCGGCGAAAGTGAGATTGCTCTCGCCCCAACTCTTGTTGTAGTTGCCTTGCGCCTCCAGGTTCGGCAGGAACTGCGCGTAGCCTTGCAGCAGCTGCGCCGCAGCCGCGCGGTCGAGATTGGCGGACTTCAGAACGGTCACCGCGTCGGCGAGCGCCTTCTCCACGCAGCCGGGCAAGGTGAGCTGGGACGGAGCCGTCGAGGCGGACAGCGCGTAGTCCGCGCGCGCCGGGCGGGCGCTCAGCAAGCCCAAAGACAGGAACAGGGCGTTGATCATGGATGCGCCGCGGGCGCGTCCTCCGCGACGCGCACGGGATCTCCGTCGTTGACGCTGTTGCCGAGGTTCAGCGCGACCTGCTCGCCGCCGGAGAGGCCGGACACCACGCGCACGTTCTGGCCGTCGTTTTCGCCGACCACGACCTCGCGGTACGTCACGCGGCCGTCCTTGACCACGGGCACGACGGTCTTGTCCTTGCGCGAGGCGAGCGCCTCCACCGGAATCACCAGCTGCGGCGGAGCCTTGACCTGCAGAGACACCTGCGCGAAGCCGCCGGGCACGAAGCGGCCGTCCCTGTCGTCGAGCTCCACCTCGGCGAGCATGGTGCGCGTGGCGCTGTCGAGCTGTCCCGCGACGCGCGTGACCTTCGCCTTGACGGCGACGTCCGGCCGCTCCTGAAGGGAAACCGTGACCGGCGTGCCGGCATGCACGAACGGCGCGTCCTTCTGGTCGATGTAGAAGGTCACGCGCAGGCGGTCCGTCTTCGAGACCGTGAACACGGGCAGGGCGCCCGTCTGCGCGCTCGTCGCGTTCTGCACGAGCGCGCGCGGGTCCGCGTAGCGCGCGGTGACGACGCCGTCGAACGGCGCGCGGATCTCCTCGTAGGCGCGCATCGCCGAGGCCGTGTCGAGGCGCGCCTGGGCCTGATCGGCGTCGGAGAAGGCCTGGTCGGCCTCCTGCTGGGAGACGAGCTTCTTCTCGAGCAGCGGCTTGTAGCGCTCGGCGATGCGCTTCTTGTTCGTCGCGTCCGCGAGCGCGCCGTCGTACTCGCGGTCCGTCTCCGGGGACTGGATCACGGCGAGCACCTGGTCCTTCGTCACGCGGTCGCCCTTGTCGGCCGAGACCTGGTCGAGATAACCGCTGACCTTCGCGTACAAGGTCACGGTCTCGTAAGGCTTGAGCTCGCTGATCAGGTTCACGGTGCGTTCCGGCGCGGACATCTTCGCCTCGGCCACGCGCACGCGCGGACCCGCCGCAAGGTCGGTCTCGCGCGCCTGCGCCTCGCGCGCCACGGAGAGCTTCTTGCACGCCGCGCAAGCCGCGACGATCACGAAAGCGCCGACGACGAGCGCGGCGCCCGCCAGCCGGAAGCCGTCCCGGCGCCATTCGTTCAGTGTCATAGAGATTTTTTTAGCCATGAATTCCTCACCCGTGTCCCGCATGCGCCGCGCCCGGAGGGGCGTCGTGCGGGTGCATGCCGGCTTCCTCTTTGTCCATGCGCTCGTCGAGCAGGTGCAGGGACGGTTCCGCGGTGCGCAGCAGAGAGTAGACGACCGGCACGACGATCAAGGTCACGATCGTGGCGACGAGCAGGCCGCCGATCACCGCGCGGCCGAGAGGCGCGTTCTGCTCGCCGCCCTCGCCGAGCGCCAGCGCGGTCGGGAGCATGCCGATGATCATCGCGGCCGCGGTCATGAGCACCGGGCGCAGGCGCGTGAGACCCGCCAGACGCGCGCCCTCGATCGGCGAGACTTTCTTTTCGACGCGCACGTCGTTGGCGAAGCTGACGAGCAGGATCGAGTTCGACGCCGCGATGCCGACCGCCATGATCGCGCCGAGGAACGACTCGACGTTGATCGTCGTGCCGGTCGCGAGCAGCATCCAGAGGATGCCGATCAAGGCGCCCGGGACCGCGACGAGAACGATGAACGGGTCGAGCCAGGACTGGAACAGCACGACCATGAGCAGGTAGACGAGCGCGATCGCGAGCACGAGGCCCAGGCCGAGCTTCGAGAACGCCTCGTTCATGATCTCGCCCTGGCCGCGCACGTGGATCGCCACGCCGGGCGGAAGCTTCCCCAGCGCCTTGATCTCGCGGTTGATGTCGGAGAGGACGGAGCCGAGGTCGCGGCTTTCCACGTTCGCGGTCACGTCGACGATGCGCTGGACGTTCAAATGATTGATCTCGTCGAGTCCCGTGAGGCTGGTCATGAGCCCGAGGTTGCCGAGCCGCTCCGACGGCGCTCCCGCCGCCAGCGACGGAGCGGCGAAGCCCCCCGCCTGGAGCAGGCTGCCCGCGGCCGGAGGCGTGATCGGCGTGTTCAAAATATCCTGTACCGACGCCAGCTCGCGCAGCGGCGTCTTGACGACGACGCTGTAGTTCACGTTGTTGTTCGGGTTCACGTAGTACGAGGGCGCGACGAGCAGGCTCGACGACAGCGAGGTCAGCAGGCTGTTCGAAACGTCGCGCTGGGCGATGCCGACCTGGGAGGCGCGCACGCGGTCGACCGTGAAGAACAGGTTCGGGTAGTCGAAGACCTGCTTGATCGCCGTGTCCTCGACGCCGGGGATCGCGTGCAGGCGGTCGCGCAGCCTGCGCGCGTAGCCGTAGGAGGCGAGGACGTCGCGTCCCTCGATCTGGATGTCGATGGGCGCGGACACGCCGAAGTTCAGCACCTGGCCGATGATGTCGGCCGACTGGAAGTAGATCGTGGAGCCCGGGAAGTTCGTCGCGAGGTCCGCGCGGATGCGCTTCATGTAGCCGACCGTCGGGTGGTGATCTTCTTTAAGGCTGATCAGGATCTCCGCGTCCATGCCGCCGACGTTGTCGGTCTGCACGAACGCGAGGTTGTAGTTGATCGGCACGCCGATCATCGAGTTGATCGTCTGGAGCTCGTCTTCCGGGATAATCGCGCGGATGCGCTCCTCGGCCCGCGCGACGAGCTTCTCGGTCTCCTCGATGCGCGTTCCCGACGGCGCGCGAAAATGGAGCTTCATGAGCCCGGTGTCGGTCGAGGGGAAGAAATCCGTGCCGACGAGGAAGGGCAGGAAGAGCGACGCCGCGAGCACGGAGAAGAACACGCCGAGCACGAACGTGCGGCGCGCGAGCGCGGCCTCGAGAATTCCTCCGTAGAAGTTCTGCAGGCTCTCGAAGAGGCCTTCGCGCTTGCGGTGGAGCTCGCGCAGCTTCTCGCTCGAGTTCGGATCCTCGCGCAGGTCGAGCGGCTCGCTGACCATGAGCATGCGGCAGAGCACGGGCACGAGCGTGCGCGAGAGCACGTAGGACGCGAGCATCGAGAACACGACGGAGAGAGCCATGGGCACGAACAGGAAGCGCGACGGGCCGGTCAGCAGGGCGACCGGAGAGAAAACGATGCAGATCGCGAGCGTCGCCATGATCGCGGGCAGGGCGATCTGCGAGGCGCCGGTCAGGATCGCGACCGTCAGCGGGAGGCCGAGGTGGCGGTTGCGGTGGATGTTCTCGACCTCGACGGTCGCGTCGTCGACGAGCATGCCGATCGCGAGCGAGAGTCCGCCGAGCGTCATGATGTTGATCGAGTTGCCGGTCAGCTTGAGGCCTATGATGCCGCAGAAGATCGCGAGCGGGATCGACGTGCAGACGACGATCACGCTGCGCCAACTGCCGAGAAAGACCAGAATCATGATCGAGACGAGCACGGAGGAGACGAACGCCTCGCGCAGAACGCTGCCGATCGCCGCGCGCACGAACACCGACTGGTCGAAATCGAGCTTGATCTTGAGGCCCTTGGGCGCGACCGCCAGGATCTCCGGGATCAGCTTGCGCGCGGCCTCGACCACGGTCAGCGTCGACGCGTCGGACTTGCGCAGGATGTTGAGGTAGGACGCCCGGCGCCCGTCGACGCGAACGATGTTCGTCTGATCGGCGTACGCGTCCGAGATCTTCGCGACGTCGCCCATGAGCACGGGGCGTCCGCCGACGATCTTGATCGGGATGTTGCCGAAGTCCGGCACGAAGGTCGGGCTCGAGTTCACCTGGACGTTGTACTCGTAGCGACCGATGCGCGCGGTGCCCGCCGGCAGGATGATGTTCGAGGAGACGAGCGCGTTGACCACGTCGTTGGGCGAGAGGCCCTTGCTGTTGAGCTCGGAGGGCTGGACGTCGATGTTGATCTGCCGCTGGAGGCCGCCGTACGGCGCGGGCACCGAGAGGCCGGGAATCGTGAAGAGCTTGATGCGGATGAAGTTCAGCGCGTAGTCGTAGATCTTCTCTTCGGTCAGCGTGTCGCTCGTGAGCGTGTACTGCGCGACGGGCACGTTCGAGGCGTTGAATTGGACGATGACCGGCGGCGTAATGCCGGGCGGGGTGCTGCGCAGGACCGTGTTCATCGCCGCGTTGATCTGCGCGATCGCGGCGCCGATGTCGGTGCCCGGCTGGAAGTAGACGCGCAGGAGGCCGATGCCGGGGATCGACTGCGACTCGATGCGCGCGATGCCGCCGACGATCGTCGACATGGCGCGCTCGCTGATGACGACGACGCGGCGCTCCATGTCTTCGGCCGAGAGGCCCGGGTAAGACCAGACGACGCCGACGACGGGGATATCGATGACCGGGAAGATGTCGATCAGCATCGACTTGATCGACAGGAACCCCATGATGAAGATCATGATCGCGGCGACCGCGATCGAGTACGGACGGCGCAAGGCGTAGCGGACGATCCACATGTTTGACTACCTGGTCAATTCCTTGCGGCGCGCCGGGGCTCGAACGCCGAGGAGCCGGAATATGCCGCTCTCCAGGCGGTCAAGAACGGCGATGTCGTTCTCGATCTTCGCCTGCATGATCGTTCCCATCACGTACGAATACAGCTCGCGCGCCTGGCTCTCGGGCTCGCCGCCGGGGAGCGAGCCCTCGCGCTGGGCGTCGCGCAGGGCCGCGGCGACGTAGCGGCACGTGCGCTCGGACATCTCCTGGCACTTGAGACGGATCTTCTCGTCCATGGTGCTGAGCTCCGAGCCGATGGACGAATAGGGGCACCCGAGGACTTTTCCTCGTTTTTCTCGACGGGAATTCTGGTTGCGCCGGATCAGCGCGCACCAATTGACCAGGCGCTCGAGCGGCGGCACCTGGAGGGAGAACGCGTGGTCCTTGTCGGCGCGATTGCGCTCCCAATGCGCCTCGATCGCGGCGACGGCGAGGTCGGACTTCGACGCGAACAGGTGGTAGAAGCTGCCTTTCTGGATCTTCGCGCGTTCGCAGATGTTGTCGACGCTGACCGCGCCGTAGCTGCTCTCCCAAATGAGTTCCGAGGCGACCTCGAGCAGCCTCTCGCGCACGTCGCTTCCCCGGCTCATGCGTTCAGTATAGTTGACCGATCAGTCAACTGTCAAGGACATTTTCGTGACACCGCCGTCATCCGGGCTGCGTCGGGCAGGCGGATATCGTACAATACCCCATGCGCGCCTGCCGCTCCCCCGCCGCACTTCTCGCGCTCGCCGCCGCGGCCCTGCTGAGCCCCGGCCGAGCCCTCGCCGCCGAACATCCGCGCCTGCTCTTTCGCGCCGCCGACATCCCCGCGATCCAGGCCCGCGCGCGCGACCGCCAGCTGCGTCCCGTCGCTCGCCGCCTCATGGAACGCGCCGACTTCCTGCTCGCCGCGCCCCCGCTCGTCGTCTCGGAGTCCCTGCGCGGCGAGCCCGACCCGCCGGGCCAGCTCAAGGGACTCGAGGCCGCGCGGCGCCTGCAGGGCCGCGTGCTCACCCTGAGCATGGCCTTCACGCTGAGCGGCGACCGGAAATATCTCGACGCCGCCGTCGCGGAGCTCGACCGCGCGCTCGAATGGAAGACCTGGGTCGACACCGCCCACACCCCGCCCTACGACCTCATGGCGGGAGAGCTGAGCATGACCTTCGGCCTCGCCTACGACTGGCTCTACAACGAGCTCACGCCCGGCGAGCGCGACCGCCTCCGCGCCGGAGCGGAGAAGCGCGGGCTCGGCGCGTACCTGGACGCGGCGGACCGCGTCAAGCCGATGTGGTGGCTCAACGCGGACAACAACTGGAACGTCGTCTGCAGCGGCGGCGCCGCCGTCTTGGCCCTCGCGCTCGGCGACGAGAGCCCGCTCTCGCCCAAAGCGCTGGACCTCGCGCGCAAAGGCATGCGTCATTACTGGGACCACCTGGCCGGCGACGGCGGCTGGGACGAGGGCACCGGCTACTGGACCTACGCGATGCGCTACGGGCTGCTCGCCGCCGAAGCCCTGCGCCGCAGCGGCGACGGCTGGGGCGACGCCGTGTTCGCGCGCGAGGGTCTCAAGAAGACCGGCTATTTCCCGATCGTGTTCAATCCCGGGCGCAAGCTCAGTGCGGCCTTCGGCGACAGCAACGGCCGCGCGGTCGACCCGGTTTTTTATCTGCTCGGCCGCGAGTTCTCCAATCCGGATTTCGTCTGGTTCCAGGACCGCGCCGGACTTTCGTCTTATAAAAAGGAAGGATGGCCGCAAGAGGCCCTGACCTTGCTCTGGCGCCCGATCGGCGCGCCCTGGCTGCCCGAGGCCGTCAAGGACTTCTCCCCCTCCTACGCGGCCGACTACGTGTTCCCGGACATCGGCTGGGGCTTCATGGCGCCGAAAGAGCCCGATCCGCCCTACTTCCTCGCGCTCAAGAACGGCTCCCTCGCCGCCAACCACACCCACCTGGACCTCAATCACGTCAGCGTCGGCTACGGCGACGCGATGCTCCTCGTCGAGCTCGGCAGCCGTCCCTATCCCGCGGACTACTTCGGGCCCAAGCGCTTTTCGTACTACGAATTGAGCACCGCCGGCCACAACACCGTGCTCATCGACGGCTCCGGCCAGGCGCTGAAGAGCGCGGGCAAGCTGCTCGGTCCGACGCAAGGACCCGGCTACGAGGAACTGATCGGCGTCGCCGACGGCGCCTACGAGATCCCCGCCCAGCGCGTGCGCCGCCACGCGGTGTTCATGGACAAGGTCCGCTGGGTCCTCCTCGACGAGATCGAAACCGCGGGGGCCCACGCCGCGGAACTGCGCTTCCACACTTACGGCGGCGTCGCCGCCGACGGCCCCGGCCGCTGGACGATCACCCAGGACACCGCCGCGCTCGACGTCGCGGCTTGGAGCGAGGAGGCGCTCGAGGGCTCCGTCGAGGAGCCGACCGGCTGGATCAAGCCGGTGAAAGTCCTCAGCCTGAAGGCCGCGTCCGCGCCGACGCACGCGATCGTCACGGTTCTGTACCCGCGCGACGCGGCCGCACCGAAGCTCGCCGCCGTCTCCGGGCGCGCGTCGAACGGGCGCATCGAGATCACGATCGGAGGCCGCCGCCTGACGTTCGTGCGCGGCGCCGACGGTTGGAAGACGGAGGGCGTCGATTCGGCCCCTCACGACGCCCCGGCGAAGCCGTAGGCGCGCGATCAGGCCGCGGAAGCGGCTCGGCGCGCGGCGCCGAGCAGGGCCGTCTTGTCGGCGAGGATCACCCTCACCGGCATGTCCTCGAGGAGCGGCTTGAGACGGCCCTTGTCGGAGAACGCCTGGAGGAACGCGGGGCGGCGCAGGCGGGAGAGCAGGCGCGGGGCGATGCCGCCGCCGAGGTAGACCCCGGCGGTCGCGAGGAACTTGAGCGCGAGGTTTCCCGCCTCCGCGCCGTACAGCGCGACGAAGAGTTCCACGGCCGCGTCGCACAGCTCCGACTTGCCCTCCTCAGCCGCGCGCGCGACGACGGCGGGCGGATCGCCGCCGCGCAGCTCGTCGGCCAGCCACGCGGGCTCCGCGCCGCGGCCGGTCTCCTTCAGAAAGCGATACACGTTGAATAGACCAGGGCCCGAGAGCACGCGTTCCCAGCTCGCGTGGCCGAATTGGCGCGCGAGGAAGTTCAGCAGTTCGATTTGAAGTTCGCCGCGCGGCGCGAAGTCGGCGTGGCCGCCCTCGGAGCGGATCGGCAGGAAGCCGTCGGGGCCGCGGCGCAGGCCCGCCTCGCCCAGGCCCGTGCCCGCGGAGATCAGGGCGCCGTTTCCGTCCGGATCGGGCTTGCCCTCGCGCAGGACCGCGACGTCGTCGGGACCGAGAGCCGCGATGCCGAGCGCGTTGGCCTCCAGGTCATTGATCAGTTCCGCGCGCTGGAGGCCCAGGATCTGCGCGATGCGCGCCGCGTCCGCGGTCCAGGGCAGGTTCGAGGCCGCCACGCGCCCGCCGACGACGGGCCCCGCGATGCCGACGCAGGCCGCCGCGACCGGTTCCGGATGACGCGCGCGGAACTCGAGCAGGATTTCCTCGAACGCGGCGCGGCCCCGGCTGGGCAAAGTCTCCAGGGCCGCCTCCCGCAGCACCGCGCCGCCCGTCTCGAACAGCGCGAGGCGCGCGTTCGTGCCGCCGACGTCGCCCGCGAGGACGAGTCGGCGGCGGCCGTCAGTCGCCATCGACCCAGGCGCGTCCATCGCGGCGCAGGAGCTCGTCCGCCTCCGGCGGCCCCCACGAACCCGCCGCGTAGTTCGGGAAGTCGCGCGGGTGCAGCGCGTGCCAAACGTCGAGCACGGGCTGGATCACGCGCCAGCCGAACTCGGTCATGTCCGCGCGCTGGAACAGGGTCTGGTCGCCGATCATGCAGTCGTGGAGGAGGGTCTCGTAGCCGATCGCGGGACGCGCGCCGAAATACTCCGCGTATTTGAACTTCATCTCCACGTCGCCGATGTCGACCGTCGGGCCCGGGATCTTCGCTCCGAAGCGCAGGGAGATCCCCTCGTCGGGCTGGACGTGGACGGTGAGCACGTTCGGCTCCAGAGCGTCGACCTTCGTGCGCCGGAACAGCTGCAGCGGCGGACGACGGAAGTGGATCGAGATGCTCGTCGAGCGTTCGGCGAGTCTCTTTCCCGTGCGCAGGTAGAACGGCACGCCCGCCCAGCGCCAGTTGTCGACCGACACTTTCAGCGCCGCGTAGGTCTCGGTCTGCGACGTCGGGGCCACCCCCGGCTCCGTGCGGTAAGCGGGAACCAAAGCGCCCGCGATCTCGCCGGCGCCGTATTGACCGCGCACCGCGTGCGTGAGCACCTGCTCCTCCGTCGGGACCTGCAGAGCGGACAGGATTTTCGCCTTCTCGTCGCGCACCGCCTTGGCGTCGAACGAGTTCGGCGGCTCCATCGCGGTCAGCGCGAGCAGTTGAAACAGGTGGTTCGGCACCATGTCGCGCAAAGTCCCCGCGCCCTCGAAGTAGCCCGCGCGCTTCTCGACGCCGAGCGTCTCCGCCGCGGTGATCTGGACGTGGTCGATGTAGCGGCGATTCCAGATCGGCTCGAACAGGGAGTTGCCGAAGCGGAAGACCATGAGGTTCTGCACGGTCTCCTTGCCCATGTAGTGGTCGATGCGGTAGATCTGCTCCTCTTCGAGGACGTGGGTCAGGCTCTTGTTGAGCGCGACCGCGGACTCGAAGTCGTGCCCGAAGGGCTTCTCGACGACGATGCGCCGCCAGAGCCCCGCCGGCGCCTGCGCGAGCCCGGCCGCGCCCAGGCGCTCCGCGATCACGGAGAAGAACGTCGGCGCGGTCGCGAAGTAGTACAGGTGGCTGCCCGGAACGGCCGAATCCTTTCCGACGGAGTCGAGCTTCTGCTTCAGGCGCTCGAACGTTCCCGCGTCGTCGAAGGTCCCGGTCACGTAGTGCAGGCGCTCGGCGAGCCAGGTCCACACGGCCGCGTCGAACGCGCCGGTCGAATGCTCGCGCGCCGCGCCCGCCATCTCCTCGCGAAACGACTGCGAGGTGTGCTCGACGTTCGACACGCCGACGACCGCGAACTTTTCCGGCAGGAGGCCGGACACCTTGAGATTGTAGAGCGACGGCATCAGCAGGCGCTTGGTGAGGTCCCCCGTCGCGCCGAAGATCACCATCAAGCACGGCTCGCCCGGACGGCGTTGGCGCTCCGCCGCGGCGGCGGCCTGCTCGGCGCTCATTTCTTCTCCGCGGGCTTCTCCAGGTGCCCGCCGAACCCGAAGCGCATCGCCGAGAGGATCTTGTTCGCGTACTCCGCCTCGCCGCGGGACTCGAAGCGCGAGTAGAGAGCCGAGGTCAGCACGTGCGCGGGGACGCCCTCATCGATCGCGGCGTCGATCGTCCAGCGTCCCTCGCCGGAGTCCGACACGCGGCCGGAAAATTTCGACAGCTGCGGATCCGCGGCGAGCGCCTGGGCCGTCAGATCCAGCAGCCACGACGAGATCACGCTTCCGCGCCGCCACACCTCGGCGACCTCGGCGGTGTCGATGTCGAACTGGTAGAGCTCCGGCGCGCGCAGCGGCGTGGTCTCCGCGTCGACTTCCTGCTTCAATTTGCCCGCGTTCGCATGCTTCAGGATATTGAGGCCTTCCGCGTAGGCGGCCATGATTCCGTATTCGATGCCGTTGTGCACCATCTTCACGAAGTGCCCGGCGCCGGTCGGCCCGCAGTGCAGATAGCCTTTTGCCGCCGTGCCCTTGCCCTTCGGGCGGCCCGGCGTCGCGGGCGCGGAATCCTCGGACGGCGCCAAAGTCGCGAAGATCGGCTCCAAGCGGGCGAACGTTTCTTTATCGGCGCCGATCATCTCGCAGTAGCCGCGCTCGAGGCCGAACACTCCGCCGCTCGTGCCGCAGTCGACGTAGTGCAGGCCCTTCGCGGCGAGTTCCTTCGCGCGCCGTATGTCGTCGACGTAGTAGGAGTTGCCGCCGTCGATCACCGCGTCGCCCTTCGCGAGAAGCGGCGTCAGTTCGTTGAGCGTCGCGTCGACCGCGCCCGCGGGCACCATGAGCCACACCGCGCGCGGCGCCTTCAGCTTTGCGACCAAATCCTTGAGGGACGACGCGCCGACCGACCCCTCCTTCGCGGACGCCGCCACCGCGTCGGCGCTGCGGTCGTAGACCACGCACTCGTGGCCGCCCTTCTTCAGGCGCTTCACCATATTCGCGCCCATCCGTCCGAGCCCGACCATTCCGATCTGCATGTGCGCCTCCCGCGCGGCGCCGCGTCCGCCGCACGCCGCGATTCTATCAAAAGCGGCGCCCGCGGCCGAAAGGCCCGCCTGCCGCGGGACGCAGGACCTAAGGCGGCCGCGACGGGCGGTGGTAGAATTGACGCGTGACGCTTTCCCGGCTTCTGCTCGCTCTGCTGCTGGCCGCGCCCTGCGGAGCGCAGGTCGTGGCCGTCCCGCCCGTCTTCGCGCCCGTCGCGGGCGCCTCCGCGTCCGCCGCGGCCCGCGACCGCATCCCGCTTTCGCCGACGTCCGCCCCCGCCGCGCCGCCGGCAAGCCTCGCCCCGTCGCTGAGCGCGCGCGCCGTTTTCGAATTGCAGAAAGACGCCGACCGCGTCTACGGCGCGCTCGCCGCGGTGCACGCGCAGGAACAGGCGGGAGCCGCCGCCGCGGCGACGGCGCCCGCCAAGCGCGCGCTCGCCGCGGACCTGCGCGCGACGATCCGCCAACTCCCCCCCGACTCGTCGAGCTGGGACGAACTGTCCGCGCAGCTCAAGTCCTTGCGCGCCGAGCGTGCGGCGCTCGAGCGCGGCGCCGGCGAAGACCCGCAGGCGCGCGCCGCCTCCGCGCGCGAGCGCGCCGACCTGAACGCGCGCATCTACGCTCTACAGCTGCGTGCGGCCCTGGCCCAGCTCATGGGCGCCGCGCCGCTGACGCCGCCCGCGCTGCGGCGCAACGCGGCGCTGTGGTCCCTCGTCGGCGCCTACAACTCCGCCGCCGCCGGCCTCGCGGACGCGGGCTGGCGCGAAGGCCTGGACCGCGCGGAAGCCGCGTTCGGCGACGGCACCGCCGTCGTGGTCTCGCGGCGCTGGCGCAACGTCCACTCCGAGCTCGACGAAGCCGCGCGCGACGCGCGCAATCGCCGGGAAGCGCTCGCCGCCGAGCGCTTCGCGGAGCTCGCCGAGCTCCTGCGCCGCGCGCCGATTTCGGACGCCGCTCACCTCGCGCGCCACCGCGAGGCCGCGGCCGCCCTGCACGCCGCGACGGCCGCGGCCTTGAACGGCGAGGACGGCGCCGCGCTTTCGGAGCGCGCGCTCGCGGCGAAAGCCCTGATACCCCACCCGAAGCTCGCCGAGCCGACGCCGATCGCCTACGCGGGCTTGGACAAGGCCGGGCGCGCGCAGGTCCACGCTCTCGAGTCCGGCAAGGCCGAGTATCTCGCGGTACTCGCGCGCGAGTCCGCGCTCGCGCGGTGGTCGCGCGTGCTCGCGGGCCCGCGCGTCGCGGCCGCCGACCGCGCCGCCGCGCGCGCGGATCTCAGCGAGGCGCGCGACTGGGCTTCGCGCGGCTTCGTCGGCCCCAAGCAGGTCGCCGCGCAGAATCTCGCGGCGTCTCTCGCCGCGCTCGACCGCGGCGAGGACGCCCTCGCCGCCCGCCACGCCGACTGGGCCCGCGAGGAGCTCGCCGAGCGCCGCGCCGACCTGGAGCGCATCGCCGACGGTCTGCGCGCGCGCATCGCCCGTCTCGCCGCGCGGCAATGATGCCGCGCCTTACTGAAAAAAACTATCGCCAGCGATCAGTCGGCCGCGGACCAGAACCAGCGCGCGCCGCGACGCGGCCGCACGCGCGCGGCCGGAAATGAATCGTCGCCGCGGGCCGCGCGGTCCACGAACGGCTTCTTGCCGGCGCCGGCCGCGAGCAGGAAGGCGCGACGCGACGCGTTCAGGGCGGGAAAGGTCAAGGTGAGGCGAGGCACCGGGGGGCTCGCGCGCAGGCCCGGAGTCGAAAGGACCCACCGGGTCTTCTCGTCGAGCGTCGGCTCTCCCGGGAACAGCGAGGCCGTGTGGCCGTCGGCGCCGAGGCCGAGCAGGACGACGTCGAAGGTCGCGTCGTCGCCGGAAAAGAAGTCGCGCAGCTGCTTCTCATAAGCCGCGGCTCCGCCCGCGGGATCGGCGGGGTCGCAGGGCATCGCACGGACGTTCGCGGACGGAAAATTTCCGCGCGCCAGGATGGTCTCGCGCGCGAGGCGGTAGTTGCTCGCGGGATCGTCCCGCGGCACGCAGCGCTCGTCCCCCCAGAATAGGAAGGTGCGCTCCCGCGGCAGGCCGGCGGCGCCGAGCAGTTCGAAGAGACGACGCGGGGTTTTGCCGCCGGACAGGGCGAGAGAAAAGCGCCCGCGCGCCTCCAGCGCCGCGCGCGCCTCCTCGAGCACGCACGCCGCGGCCTCGCGGCTCATCGACTCGAGCTCTAAAAATTCGCGGATCTCCGGCGCCGCGCCGCTCACGCGCCGCTCCGCGGCGCCGCGAGCTCGACGCGGTAGTCGCGGCCCTCCCAGCGGCCGCCGTCGGTCCACAGGAAGGTGAAGTTCAGCGGCGCGCGCGAGTCGCGCGAGGTCGGCAGATCGACGTAGTACAGGCCGAAGCGCGTCGCGCGCGCATCCGTGTCCTGGATCGTCGACCAAGCGTCCGCGCTCCAGCGCAGGCGAAACGGCGCGTGCCCCATCACGCGCAGAACGCGGCCCGCGACGACGCGGCGAGGCCGGCGGTTGAACTTCCAGACTTCGATCGGCCGACGCGCGGGGCGACCAATATAGCGGCGCGCGACGGGCTCGAGACGGTCGAAGACGACGCCGTCGCGCGCGGAGCGCAGCAGCTTCACGTACTCCGCGTGCGCCCAGAGCAGCGGCATCGCGGCGCCGGTCGGACGGCCGAGGAGCAGGCCGAGCTCGGGCCGGTCGGGCTCGTCCCAGATCTGCTCGGGCAGCATGCCGCTGCGCGTGGCGAAGCGCTCGAGGGCGCGCAGATACGGCGCCGGGTCGCGTCCCGCGGCGAGCTCGTAGTGGCCGCGCTCGCCGGTCAGAATCGGCCACGGGCGGCCGCGGCCCCAACCCAGGAAAGGTCCGCCGTCCGGACGCTGGCCGTACCCGTCGTGATTGTAGCGGCGCCAGCACGGTCCATAAGGCGTGTCGAACTTCAACGTCGCGTCGACGACGCGCAGCGAGTCCTCGATCAGCGCGTCCCCCGCCGGGCGGATGCCGTAGCGCACGAGCTCCAAGAATCCCGCGTCGACGACATCTTTCGCCGGGAGCTCGGCCGGGCCGCCCGGCGGCACGTTGCGCATCGGGAGGACCGCGCGGTCCGCATTCTCCTCGGGGCTCGAATCCGCGGGATCGACCGGCAGGATGCGGATGTAGTGGCGGCGCACGCCGGAGAGGAGCGCGCCGTCGGAGGTGACGGTCCAGTCCTCGAGGTGAGACTCGAGGAAATCCGCATAGTCTTCAATGAAGGTCGCCGACTCGGGGTCTCCGCCGCGTCTCACCAGGTCGGCCGCGCAGACGAGTCCGGCGATCACCGCGGCGAGCGTGGAGGGCGAGTAGCCGGAGTTCTCCTCCCAGCGTTCCTGCTGGGTGACCGGACCCTCGCGCATGAGCCAGCCCGCGGCGCGCTCGACCATCTTGAGCGCGGGCGAGAAGCCGTGCAGGGCGCCGAGAGAGTCGAGACGCCAAGCGAGGATCAGCGGGAACGCGGTCTCGTCGAGCTGGCGGCCCTCCCAGTACGGGTCGCCGTTGATCCAAAAATTCTGATAGAAGCCGCCCTCGGGCAGTTGAGACGCGGCCAGGTAGAGCAAGGAGCGGCGCGGCGTCTCCAGGCTGCCGGTCGCGATCAGGCCGCCCGCGCTCTGGCAGAGATCGCGCGTCCAGACGAGGTGGTAGCCGCCGAGGCCGTCGTCGTCGCCGTGCGCCTGCCCCCAGGGGATGCTCAAGGACGCGATGAGCGCGCCGGGGTAAGTCTTGTCCTCGTGCGCGAGCAACAAATTGTGGCTCGCGCGGTAGAGGCGGCCGCCGTCGCCGGCGCGCTCCTCCAAGTCCAGGATGTCGCCGCAGACGCCGTGCCACTGGCGGCGGAAGCGCTCGCGCTGGTCGGCGAACGGAGCCGCGAGCGACTCGAACAAGGTCGTGACCGCGCCGTGCAGCTTCGTGCCGAACGCGAGGCCCAGAGTGAACTCCGGGCCGCCGGACAGGTCGAGCTCGCCGATCATCGCGACGTTGCCTTCGGTCGCGTGGCCGAACTCCCATTTCATGTCGAAATGCTTCTTCAGATCGGTCCAGCCGTCGCTGGCGCCGACATACCCGCACGACGTGCGCTTGAACGGGACGTTCGCCGCGACCGCGAGGTGCCGCCCGCCCTTGGACGCGGCCAGCACCTGACAGCCCGACGCGTTCAGCCGGAACGCGTTGTTTCCCATGCCGCGCATGCCGAGGTGGGGTGCGACGAGCGCGAACACGCGCAGGGTCTTCAAATACTCGGCGCGGCCCTCGAGGCGCGTGTGCACGAGCACGCAGGGCAGGTGCGGGTCGGAGATGATCTGGTGGACGAGGCGGTAGCGCTTCTCGCGGTCCTCGTTGATCACGCGAAAGCCCAAGCAGTGCTCGTCGAGCGGCTCCAGCGTCGTGTCCAGGTCCCACTTCTCGTCGTGGCAGAACGTGCGGCCGTCGGTGACGAGGAACTGCAGGTCGCGCACCTGCGGGCTGTCGACCGTCGGGAAGTAGACCTCCGTGAGGATGCCGCGCGCCAGCGTGAACCAGACGCGGCTCGACGTGTTGTAGGCGGTGCCGACCGCTTCCTTTTCGCTGCCGGTCCAGCGCGGCTCCAAACCCGGCGCGCCGAACGCCTGCTCTCCTTCCATCACCGCGTGCATGCTCGCCTCCCGTCCGCGTCAGAGTCTAAGCTATTTCTTCGCGCGCACGGGTGTCAAGACGGCCGCGGTCTCATTTTTCGCACAATAACGTTCCCCGGCGTCCATACCTGCGACGCCTCGCGCGGCCTATACTCGGGATGCGTGCGGGCTCTCTTTCGTAGAGCCCGCGAAGAATTGGAGGCGTCATGAAGAGAGCCCTGAGACGGGCGCGGCGGTCGTTGGTCGGCGTGCCGCTGCTGCTTCTCGCCTGCACGTCCGTTCTGGTCCTCGCCTGCGCGACATTGCCCCGCAGCCTCGCCGACGGCGTGGTCGACCGCTGGGACGCGGAGTCGGCCGCGGCGGGCCGACGGCTGATCGCCGAGTACGGCGTTCCGGACGACGTGACGCTGAATCGTCTCACCTGGTACCACCGCGGCGTCTGGGACCGCACGACCGCCTCGAACGCCGCGGGCTTCTGGCGCCGGACGCCGGCGTACCGGACGCCGGAAAACCGCGCCGTCGTCGAGCAGTCGATCCGCTACCCGCTGAGCGCGGAGCAGACCGCCGCTCTGCTGGCCTTCTCCCGCGGACTGTCGATCGATCGCGCGCGCGGCGAGCTGTCGAGCCGAGCCTCCGTCGAAAGCCTCAATTTTCTCGCTTTGAATCTCGCCGACGAGGTCGCCCGCGGACGCACGTCGGTGCCCGCGGCGCGCGCGCATTACGCGCGCATCGCCGAGCTCGCCGCCGCCGGAAAAAGTTCGCCGTACACCGAGGGACTCCTGTTCCCGGTCGTCGAAGAGGAGGCTCTCCCATGAATCGCATCGCACTCGCCGCCGCCGCGTTCCTCGCCGTTTCGCTCTCGCCGCGCGGCGCCGCCGCGCAGGACCAGTACGTCGGCACCCAAGGCCCGGCGCCCGTCGCCGTCCCGAGCCTCACCGCCGAATTCGTCGACGCGGACAGGAAGGCGCTGGCGAAATCGGCCACGGTCGTGGTCGACGTGAAGAATCTCGCTCTCGTCGATCCGGACTCGACGCACGGGACGCCCCGGCCGGGACAGGGCCATATTCATTACCGGCTCGACGACGGCCCGACGATCGCGTCGACGGCGACGAAGCTGAGCTTTCATGGGCTCACGGCCGGGACTCACGTGCTGACGATCTCCTTGGCGGCGAACGATCACTCGCCGCTCGGTCCCTCGGTCGCCCTCCGCGTGACGATTCCCTGAACCTCCGCGCGGGACCCGCCCGCGCGCCGCGCTCGGGCTCGAGGAGCGCCGCGCCGATCGGCCCGAAGCTGTGGGTCTTCTGTGGAGGGTCGGCTAGGTCCGAGGTCCCACGCGCGAAATTACAACATCGCCTATAATCTGCGATCATGAACCAGAAAACCCTCGCGGCCGGCCTGGCCGGATGCCTGCTCTTCAGCTCGACGATCCCCGTCTTGGCCCAGGAAGCGGCGCCGTCGCCGGACTCCGCGTGGCGGCCGACGAACGGCCAAAGCCCCGAGGGCAGCTTCACGAAAGCCGACCAGATCATCCTGAACCAGGTCGCGACGCAGGGTCGCCTCGAGGAGTTGTGCCGCAACATCGCGCTCTCGGGCACGATCAACGCGGGCTTTCCCTCCTCCGACGGCGGCTTCTCGCTGGGCTTCATCCGCCGCCTGGTCACGCTCCCTTCGGTCGAGAACCCGCAGAACCTCGAGCTCTACCAGGTCGACGAGTACACGCCCGGGATCAGCCTCACTCCCTCGTTCGATCTCGCCTCGCGCACGGACGCCGAGCTGGGGCTGGGGATCGGCGCTTCCTTTAATTTGGACTCGACCGTCGTGCGGCCGCGCGCGTTCTTCAAGAACTGCCAGGAAGTCGCGCAGCTGCTCAAGGTCACGGACGTGAAGCTCGTCTTGCCGCTGGACATGCTCAAGCACGGCACGAAGCTCACCCAGGACGAGTTCGTCGCGGAGATGACCCCGCGCATCGCGGCGATGGAGGACGGCGAGCTCTGGAGCCTCTCCGGCGTCACCACGATCAGCGCGGCGCCGGCGATCGGCGTCACGACGGGCCATATCTCGGCCGGCGTTTCGATCGGAGGCACGCAAAACGGCGGCGCCGTCATGATCGTGCACAAGATCAGCAAGACGCACACGCGCTTCTCGCTTCGCGTGAGCCACCTGCACGTGTTCAACGCGTCGGGCACGGTCGCGGACGTGCCGATCATCAACGTCTTCAACCCGAGCGGCGCGATCACTCTGAAGAACGAGCTCGAGAAGGTCTTCGACAGCGCCGTGGTCGGCCGCCTGGTCTCCTATCTGACCGCGAGCATGACCGTGCTCCAGCAGGTCGGCAAGCAGTCCAACCAGGAGTTCCTCCTCGTCTACGACCTGGACACGAGCGACCCCGCGCAGGCGACCGAGCTCGCCGAGATGATGCAGTCGGACTTCCTCGAGCTGCTGCGCAAGGCCGCGAGCATGGCGACTCTGCGCGCGACGCAGAAGGCCACGCTCGAGAACTTCTCGAACCTGACCGCGGAGCACGCGGCCGTCTTCGACCGCGTGGCCAGCCTCGTGCAGACGAACGTCGGCCAGATCGACTCCAATCACAGCGTCACGCTGTCGTTCCCCGTCTTCGGCGTCCACACCCGGACGGCGAGCGCCAGCAAGGACGCGGTCGTCACCGTCGACGCCTCCAGCCCCGCCGGTCCGATCCAGCGCGAGCTCCACTTGGCCACCGCCGACCGCCCGATCAACGACGTGGGCACCAGCATTCCCGTCGTCGACAAGAACATCACCAGCAACACGAGCGACACCAAGTACACGGGCTTCTATTTCGCCGACGACGGCAAGCTCCAGGTCGTCTACTCCCACATCGACTCGTTCCAGCGGCGCAGCGCCCGCTCGGTGCAGGCCACGCTCGACGAGTTCCGCGACCTCCTGTCGATCACCGGCTCGCGCGGCGTTCCCGCCGCGGACGGCAATCCCGCGCGCTACCAGATCGATCTGCCGGCGCACGAGGGCCATACCATCAAGTCCGGCTCGCTCTCCTTCACCATGAACATCAACGCGGCGGGCGTCGACAAGGCCTTCCACGCCTCGGCCGACGAGATCCGCCGCGCCGCCGAGCGCGTCTTCCCGATCCCGGTCGCGACCAACGACGACGGCCGGCCCCAGAACGACGCCAACAAGCGCGTCGTGGAGAGCATCGTCAAGGTCCTGGTCGAGGGCCGCGACCAGTCGCCGGCCCAGCGCAACGAGGCGCTGCGCGACCTCATGGTCGAGGACGGCAACCACGGCGCGTTCACCGACTTCTTCCGCTCGTTCGGCCAGTTCATGCCCTTCGTCTCGACGCCGAGCGACTTCGCCTACGAGAGCACGATGAAGGTCCTCCTCCAGCTCGCCGATCCGCAGGACGTCTCCGCGAACCTGTCCTACAAGATCGACACGGGCATCAAGCACGAGAAGAACCAGCCGATCAACATCAGCGTCAATCAGAACGACGCGAACACCGACCTGATCGACGCCGGCCACGCCAACCGCGTGCGCACCGTCCAGCCGAGGTACATGGACGTCAACCAATAGCGACCGGCTCGCGGCGTCTCGCGCGTTCCGGCGCAACGGCGGCGAGTCGCGCGGCTTAGTGAACGGCCGCGGGCGCGTTCTTGAGGTTGAGGCCTTTCAGTAGCAGCGCCAGCGGGACGCCGATCAAGGTGACCAGCGCCATCAGGTGGAAGAGATCGACGTAGGCGACCGCGCCGGCCTGGCGCTGGATCATCTCGTAGACCGCGGCGATGCGTGAAGGCTCGCCGCTCCCCACCGCCGCGCGGTAGGCCGAGTCGTACGGCGTCGCGTGGCCGACGAGGAAGGCCTGGTGCGCCTGAGTGAAGCGCGCCTGCAGGGTCGTCACCATCGCGATGCCGAAGCTCGCGCCCATGTTGCGCGAGAGGTTGATGATGCCCGACGCGGAGTTGTTCTTGCCCTTCGGCACGTGCGAGTAGGCGGCGGTGTTGATCGGCACGAACATGAACGCCGTGCCGCAGGCCTGGAACAGGCGCGCGCCCATCGCGGTCCGGAAGTCGATGTCCAGGTTGAAGCGGCCCATGTAGACCAGGGAGCCCGCGACCACGCACAGCCCGTAGATGATGAGCCAGCGCGGCTGGACGCGCTTGAGCAGCATGCCGACGATCGGCATCGAGATCATCGTCGCGAATCCGCCGGGCGACATCGCCTCGCCGGCGCGCGTGGCCGTGTAGCCGAGCATGGTCTGCATGAACTCGGGCAGGAGCACGGTGCTTCCGTACAGCACCATGCCGAGCATGAACATCAGGCCGTTCGCGATGAAGAAGTTGCGTTCCTTCAGCAATCGAATGTCGACGACGGGATCGTCGATCGAGAGCTCGCGCCACACCGCGGCGGCGAGCGAGACGGCGGCGACGATCCCGCAGGCCAGGATCAGGCGCGACTCGAACCAGTCCTCGCGCTGGCCCTTGTCGAGCATGAACTGCAGGCTCGCCAGGCCGAGCGCGATGAGACCCAGGCCCATGAAGTCGATGCTGTAGCCCTCGCCGAGGCGGCGGCGGCGCATGTCCGGCGGGTCGGAGATCAGGCGCTGGGTCAGGAAAAGGGACAGGATGCCGACCGGGATATTGATCAGGAAGATCCAGTGCCAGTTGAAATTGTCCGTGATCCAGCCGCCGAGCGTGGGCCCGATGATCGGCGCGGTGACGATCGCGACGCCGTAGACGGCCATGCCCATCCCGCGCTGCTCGGCCGGGAAAGTGTCCGCCAAGATCGCCTGCTCGCTCGGCGCCAAACCGCCGCCGCCGAGGCCCTGAAGGACGCGGAAGAAGATCAGCCACGGCAGGCTCGGCGCGAGTCCGCAGAGCAGAGAGCTGATCGTGAAGAGCGCCACCGACATCATGTAGAAGCGCTTGCGGCCGAACACCTCGGAGAGCCAGCCGGCGAGCGGCAGAATGATCGCGTTGGCCACGAGGTACGAGGTGAGAACCCACGTGCTCTCGTCGACGCCCGCCGACAGGCTGCCCGCGATGTGCGGCAGCGACACGTTGGCGATGCTCGTGTCGAGCACCTCCATGAACGTCGCCAGAGTGACCGTCAGCGCGATGATCCACGGGTTGACCGCGGGCCGCGCGCGCGCGTCGTTCATTTCAAGTTGACGGTGGCCTCGACCGACATGCCCGGCGCGAGCAGGCGGCCGCCCGACAGCGCCTCGTCGAGCACGATCTTCACCGGCACGCGCTGGACCACCTTCACGTAGTTGCCCGTCGCGTTCTCCGCCGGCAGAAGGCTGAAGCGCGCGCCGGTTCCGTCCTGGATGCTGTCGACGTGGCCGCGCAGCTTCTGGTCCGGGTACGCGTCGACGACGACCTCGGCGGGCTGGCCGGGGCGCATCTTGGTCAGTTGGGTCTCCTTGAAGTTCGCGACCACCCAGGACTCGTGCGGAACGAGGGCCAGCATCGCCTGACCGACCTGCACGTAGGCGCCGGCCTCGACGGACTTGCGCGTGACGCGGCCGTCCTCGGGAGCGGTGATCTTCGTGTAGGAGAGATCCAGCTCGGTCTGGCGCAGCGCGGCCTCGGACTCGGCGAGGTCCGCCGCCGCCGCGTCCGCCGCGGCCTGCGCGTGGTCGAGGTCCTGGCGCGAGGCTTCGTCCTTGGCGAACAGCGCCTTCGCGCGCGCGAGATCGGCCTGCGTCTTCGCGGCCTCGGCGCGATCCGCCGCGGCCTTCGCGCGCGCCTGGTCGACGCGCGTCTGGAAGTCGCGCGGGTCGATCTCGACCAAGACGTCCCCCGCCTTGACGTTCAAGTTGTCGTCGGTCAGCACGCGGGCGACGTGGCCCGAGATCTTCGCGCTGACGGGGACGACGTGCGCTTCGATGAACGCGTCGTCGGTCGACTCGGTCGGCGCGCGCAGGAAGAGATAGGCGACGAGCCCGACGACGGCCGCGCCCGCGGCTCCCGCCGCGACGAGCTTCCAGCGTCCGGCTCCGGCCTGCGCCGGAGTCCGCCGCGCCGCCGCGATTTCCGCGTCCACGTCCGTTTTTCCGTGCTCCATGGTCTCCCCCTGCGTGCTCACAGCTTGAAATCCTGCGCGCGGCCTATGGCGGCGGCGTAGTTGACCCGCGACGAGTGGTAGCGCGCGAGAGCCGACACCTGGCCGTTGCGCGCGCGCGCGAGCTCGGCCTGGGCCTCGATGAGGTCCACCGAGGCGCCCACGCCCTGCGCGTAGCGGTCCTGCGCCATCTCGAGTTCCCGCGAGGCGAGCGTCAGAGACTCCTCGGCGGCGGCCTCCTCGGCCGCGGACTCGGAGAGCCGCTCGAGCGCGGTGCGCACGTCGAGCTCGACTTGCTGCTGCGTGTCGGACAGCGTCGAGAGCGCCTCGCGCTTGCGCGCTTCCGCCTCGGAGATCCTGCCGGAGAGCTGGCCGCCGGTGAACAACGGCAGAGTGATCACGCCGCCGACGTCGCCGACGTTCGTCGCGCCCTCGGGAACCTGCCCGCTCGACGCGTAATCGGCCATCACGAGGACGCTCGGCGCGCGATCTCCTCGCGCGGCCCGCGCGGCGAGGTCTTCCTGCTTCGCCCTCTCCTCGGCCGCGGCGATCTCCGCGCGGTCCGACGCCGCCGCCCGCAGGGACTCCTCGAGCGCGGGCGCGGTCGAGGAGGCCGCGGTGAAGTCGTCCGTGAGGCGCAGCTCGCGCTCGAGCGGCCAGCCCGCGACGCGCTTGAGCAGGAGCAGCGCCTCGCTCTGCTCCACCTGCGCCCGCAGCAGGGCCGCCGCCGCGTCCGCGGCGCGCGCCTGGGCGCGGACCACGTCCACGCCCGTCGCCGCGCCCTGGGACTTGCGGTCGCGGGCCAGGGACAGGAGGCTGTCGGCGACCTGCTTGTCGGCCGTCACCGCGGCCACCGCGCGTCCGGAGCGCACGGCCTCGAGGTAGGCGAGCGCCGCGGCCGTCGCGACCTGCTCGCGCGCCGCCTTCTCTTCATAGACGGCCGCGCGGGCCGCGGCCTCGTCGGACTGCGCGCGCTTCGTCGCTCCCCAGTCGAAGACCTTCTGCGTGAGGTGCACGCGCGCGTCGAAGGTGTCGTAGGGCCCGAGCAGGCTCGGGAAGCCCGGAAAGCTCAGGCCCTCGGCGGCGAGGCTGATGCGGAACGTGCGCATCTCGGCCAAAGTCGCGGTCAACTGGGGCAGCAGCGCCGCGGCCGTCTGGACCTCTTTCGCGCGCGCCGCCGCCGTGCGGTCGCCCGCGACGAGAGCGTCCAGCCGGGAGCCGACCGCGGCCTGCACCGCGTCGCGCAGGCCGACGGCCATCGGCTCTTCGGCGCGCGCGCCCGCGGCGATCAGCACGAGCGCCGCGGCTAAAGCCTTCGAACGAATACCGGTGTTCATGGAATCAATCCTTGGACGGCTTCGCGCCCGTGCGGCGGCGTCCCGCGGGCGTGATCAAGCCCTCGAAATAGACGCGGATGAACGTCTCGAAGATCGGCGCGAGCGGCTCGCCCGTCTCCCAGCCCGAGATCTCCGGGTAGACGAGGGCGCTCGTCATGGTCAAGTACAACCTCACCAAGGTCTCGCGGTCGAAGTCCTTGCGCAGGACGCCCTGCTTGACGCCCTGGTCGAGCAGGTCGAGCATGTGGCGGCGCACGCGCGAGCGCTTGAACTCGCGCATCTCCTCCCAGACTTCGGGCGCGCTGCGCCGGACGTCGGTCATATAGGTCGGCGTGATGCGCGAGTACATCTGGGCGATGTAGGCGAAAGTCTTTCGCGCGCGTCCGAAGAAGTCCAGGTTCTCCGCCGCGATCGCCTCGAACGCTCTCTCGCAGTCTTCGTTCTTGAGGCGCATCGTCGCGCGCAGCAGGTCCATCTTGCCGGGGAAGAACTCGTAGAGCGTCTTCTTGCTCATTCCGAGTTCGCGCGCGATGTCGTCCATCGTCACGGCGCTGAAGCCGGAGGCCATGAAGCGGTCGCGCGCGGCGAGCACGATGCGGCGGCGCGTCTCGGCGGCGCTTTCGGGAGTCGCGATGGGCGGGGTCATGATGATAAACCTCGGAAACTACCTACGTTTCTAGAGTTTATTTTAGCACGCGCGCGGAAACTTGTCAATGCCTTTCGGTTTCCGCGCTTCATCGAATCGGGTCCCGCGGCCGGCCGGCGGCGTCGAGGTCGAAGCTGTCGTAGACCCAGCCCGCGTCCGTGGAGGCCGCCGTCGTGACCGTCACGCCGGCGTCTCCCGCGATCGGGGCGAGGTCGAACCCGTACCGAGACGCGCCGCCCTCCGCGCTGTACGTCCAGAGCACGTTCCCGCGCGGGCCGATCTTCCAGACGCTCGGCGCGAGGACTCCCCCCACGGTCGCGGTCGCGAGCACGTACGCGTTCCCGAGCGCGTCGAGCATCGTCGTGCGCGCGCGGCACGACGTGCCGTACTGCAGGACGTTCGACCACAGCACGCGCCCTTCCGGCGACCAGCGCAGCGCCACGCAGCCGGTCTCCCCGTCTCCCACGACCGTCACCTCCCCCGACGCGCCGACCGCCGCGTCCACCGGAGTCTCCCGTCCGCCGTCCTGCCAGCGATCCTCCCAGAGCACGCCTCCGTCCAGACCGAGCCGGCGCACGGCCACCCCCCCGGCCGCGGCGGAGGGAACGGGCGCGATCACGTACGCCGTCAGCCCCGAAGCGGCGGTGAACGTCCCGGAGTCGCCGCGCACCGCCGGAGCGGCGGACGCCGGCGCGCAGAAAGCGCTCAGCGCTGCGAATACTAAATAAACTAATTCGGTTTTCATAGTTTCCTCGTCTCGCCGAAAAAGCGGGGCGACGGCCCCGCTTCAGTGGAAACCAAATAAACCGATCTAGTTTCCTTAGTTTATTCTAACGCAGGCAAAAGATTTTGTCAACTCCTTTCGCGCGCTCGAGCCGGCCTAGCGGAAAATCTCCGCGAAGAAGTCCTGCAGAGCCTTCCACGAGCGCTCGTCGGCTTCCTTGTTGTAGGCGAGGCCGCCGGACGCGTCGGTGCCGAGCTCCTCGACGGTGAAGCCGTGCACGGCGCCTCCGTAGGTCGTGAGCTCCCAGTCGGCCTTGACCTTGCGCATCTCGTCCTCGAACGCGGGGAGCGCCGGCAAGGTCATCTGGTCGTCGCCGCCCTGGAAGACCGCGATCTTCGCCTTCGGCGTGTCGGTCGCCGGCGTCGGCGTCGCGAGGTTGCCGTGGAAGCTGGCCACGCCCCTCAGGTCCGCGCCCATGCGCGCGAGCTCGAGCACCGTCGTCCCGCCGAAGCAGTAGCCGATCGCCGCAAGCTCCGACGTCTTCACGTGCGGCAATTTCTTGAGCTCGTCGAGCCCCAGCGCCGCGCGGCGGCGCATCGCGACGCGGTCGCTGAAGAAGACGCCGGACATTTTCGCGGCCTCGGCGTGATCCTTCGCGAACTTGCCCTTGCCGTACATGTCGAGCGCGAAAGCCACGTAGCCGAGCTTCGCCAGCATCTGCGCGCGCTTCTGCGCGTACGGTCCCTGACCCAGCCAGTCGTGCACGACGAGCACGCCCGGGCGGTCGCCCTTGAATGAGTCGTCCCAGGCCGCGTACCCTTCCAAGACGACGTCTCCGTCTTTATAGTCGACGACCCGGGTCTTCAGCGCGGCGAATGCGGGCGCGGCGAGCAGGACGGCGGCGAGCGCGGCGGCGATCTTCTTCATGGCGTTTCCCCTCTCGGTGACGATCGGACGACGGGGCATGATACGGATTCTTGGTCGTTTCTTGCAAGAACTTGACCTCTTTTTGAAACGCGCCCGATGTATAGTTCCGCCATGGGCCCATGGACCCCCCCGTCGACGGACCGCAAGACCCCGGACGCGCGCCCGCGTTCCGGCTACGCTTCATCCATGACGCTCGCGCTCGTCCTGCTGGCGCTGACCGCGATCCCCCTCAAGGCCGCCGAGCCCGGCTCCGCGCCGGACTGGACCCCGGAGACCGGCCGCCCGGCGTTCCAAGCGGCGCAGGCCGTGGTCGACGGCGTTTTCGGCGTCGCCAGCGGCGTGCTGAAGCCGCTCCTGCCGGACGGTCTCGACTCCCGCCGCCTGACCGACTCTCCCGCCGGGGACACCTACGCCGATTTCACCGCACGCCTCGAGCGCGGCGAGGCGCGCGCCGACCGCCTCGCCCAGGAGTCGCGGCCTCTCGCCGACGCGACGCCCGTCGACTTCCAGAACTGGGGGCGCAGCGCGTTCAACGCGCATCGCGACGCGGCCATGGACGCGTTCGCGGGCTCGCTCGCCGACCGCTACGGACTGCCCGGCTTCGGCCGCGCGGCGAACGATTACGCGCTCGACCCGCGGGGTTGGGGCGCCGACGCGCTGGCGCCCGGCCTTCTGTTCGGCGGCGCCTACGCGTTCCTGGCGGGCGTGCGCACGAGGATCCCCGCGGGACCCGTCGTGATCGGCCTCAACGTCGCGCCGGGGCGGACCTTGCTGTCGGCCGCCGAGGGAGACTCGGCGCGCCGCCTGGCGCGCGTCTCGGCGGCGCTCTCCGGCTCCCCCCTGGAGCTCTACGCCGAGTGGAGCGCGCGCTCGTCCGAGCGCGTCGGGACCAGCTGGACCTGCCGCTTCTAGAGCTTGCGCTTCGCGAGCATCGCCTGGAACGCCGCGGCCATGGCGCTCGGAGTCTCTTCGCGGCGCGGCTGAGGCTTCCCCGATGAAACGGCCCGATTCGCGGGCTTCGCCGCGGCGGCGCGCGCCTCGCGCGAGCCGACGACGGGATTGCTCTTGAGGCTCAGCGCGATGCGCCGACGCTCCAAATCCACCTCCAGCACGGTCACGCGCACGCGCTGGGAGACCTTGACGACCTCGGAAGGCTCGCGCACGAACCGGTCGGAGAGCTCGCTCACGTGGACCAGGCCGTCCTGGTGGACGCCGATGTCGACGAACGCGCCGAACGCGGCCACGTTGGTCACGATGCCGGGCAGCTTCATGCCGGGCTTCACGTCCTCGAGCTTCGCGACGTCGCCGAACGAGAACGCCTCGAAGCGCTCGCGCGGATCCCGGCCGGGCTTGGCGAGCTCGTTGACGATGTCGCGCAACGTCGGCTCGCCGAACTCGGCGGTCGCGTATTTCTTGATCTCGATCTTCGCGCGCAGGCCCGCGTCGCTCATCAGGTCCTTGACGGAGCAGCCGAGGTCCTCGGCCATCTTCTCCACGATCGCGTAGCGCTCGGGGTGGACGGCGCTCGCGTCGAGCGGATTCCTGCCGTCGCGGATGCGCAGGAAGCCCGCGCTCTGCTCGAACGCCTTGGGTCCGAGGCGCGCGACTTTCTTCAGCGCCGCGCGCGAGGCGAACGCGCCGTTCTCGTTGCGGTGGTCGACGATGTTCTTCGCGAGCGCGGGGCCCAGGCCCGAAACGTAGGACAGCAGTTCCTTCGAGGCCGTGTTGACCTCCACGCCGACCGCGTTCACGCAGGAGATCACGGTGTCGTCGAGGCCCTTCTTCAGGTCGCCTTGATCGACGTCGTGCTGGTACTGGCCCACGCCGATGGCCTTGGGGTCGATCTTGCAGAGCTCGGCGAGCGGGTCCATGAGGCGCCGGCCGATGGAGACCGCGCCGCGCACGGTCAGGTCCTCGGTCGGGAATTCCTCGCGCGCGACCTCGGAGGCGGAATACACCGACGCGCCGCTCTCGTTGACCATGACGACGGCCACGCCTTCCAGCTTCAGACCGCGCACGAACTCCTCGGTCTCGCGGCCCGCGGTGCCGTTGCCGATCGCGATGACCTCGGTCTTGTGCAGGGCCGCGAGCTTGCGCGTCTTGCGCTCCGCCTCGTCGCGGCCGCCCTCTCCGGAGTGCGGGTAGATCACGTCGTGATGCAGGAGCTTGCCCTGCTTGTCGAGGCACACGAGCTTGCAGCCCGTGCGGAAGCCGGGGTCGAGCGCCAGGATGCTCTTGTGGCCGAGCGGCGAGGCCATGAGCACCTCGCGCAGGTTGCGCGCGAAGACGGCGATCGCGTCCTTGTCGGCCCTTTTCTTCGCGTCGAGACGGACCTCGGTCTCCATCGCGAAGCTCATGAGGCGGCGGTAGCCGTCCTCGACCGCGAGGCGCACCTGCTTCGCGCAGGCCCCGTCGCCTTTCGCGAACAGCGCCTCGAGCATCGGCACGGCTTCTTCCTCCGGCAATTCGACCCGCATATAGAGGAAGCCTTCCTTCTCGCCGCGGCGCATCGCGAGCACGCGGTGCGACGGCGCCGTGCGCGCGGCCTCCTTCCAGTCGAAGTAGTCCTTGTACTTCGCGCCCTCGGCTTCCTTGCCCGCGATCACCTTCGAATGGAACTGCCCCTTCGCGAAGAACACCTCGCGCAGCTTCGCGCGCGCGGGCGCGTCCTCGCTGATTTTCTCGGCGATGATGTCGCGCGCACCCGCGAGAGCCTCGGCCGCGTCCTTGACGCCCTTCTCCGCGTCGACGAACGCGGCGGCGAGCGTCTCGGGATTTTCCGGTCCCTGAAGAAACAGCTTGTCGGCGAGCGGCTCCAGCCCCTTCTCCTTCGCGATCGTCGCGCGCGTGCGCTTCTTCGGGCGGAACGGCAGGTAAATGTCCTCGAGCTTCGCGAGCGCGGCGGCGCCGACGACCTGAGCGCGCAGGACGTCGGTCAGCAGCTTGCGCTCCTCGAGCGACTTGAGGATCGCCTCTTTGCGCGCGTCGAGCTCTTTGAGCTGACCCAGGCGGTCGCGCACGGACGCCAGCGCCACCTCGTCGAGCCCGCCCGTCGCCTCCTTGCGGTAGCGCGCGATGAACGGGATGGTCGCGTCTTCTTCGAGGAGGGCGACCGCCGCGCCGACGCCGGCGGCGGGCAGGGAGAGTTCTTCGGCGATAGAGGCGGCATAGCGCGAGGTCATGGGCGAGATTTTACCAGACGCGCCCGGGTCCGTCCACCGCGCGGCCGCCCCCGCGGCCTATCGGACCACGAGCCGATTCTCGACCGTCCGTCCGCCCGCGGCCGCCGCGGCCTTCGCGCCGAGCGCGTCCTTCTCTTCCTGGGAACGCGCCGTGCCCGTGAGAAGGAATCGCCCGCGGCGCAGAGACACCTTCACGCGCGCCGGCGCGGGCGTCCCCGCCGCCGAAAAAGCGGGCGCGACGGCGCGGCGAATGCGGCGCAGAACGCGCGCGTCGGCCGCGGAGAGCGCGGGCGCCGCCGCCTTCGGCGCCGGAGCGGGCGCGGGCACGGGCGCGACGGCGACCGGCGGCGCCGGAGGAGTCGCCGGCGCGGCCGCGGCCGGCGCGGCGCCGCTCGCCGCCGTGTCGGTCGCGGCGGCCTCGGACTTCATCGTCCCTGGAGTCGCCGTTTTGGGGTCCGCATTCCCGATGGTCGGATTCTCCGACGTCGGCTGCGAGAACTGCGTCGGCGCCGCGGCCTCGGGCATGCCCAACGCGGGGTCGTTGTTCGCCGCGTCGGGAGTATGATCGTCCGCGGCGGACCCGTTCTCCGTCCCGGTTCGCGGCGCAATGCTCCCCGCCGGCCCGCCCGGTCCCGCCTGCGACAGCGCCGCCGGAGCGCCCGCGAGCACGAACGTGCACGCAAAGAACAGACTTCGTCCCATTCCGCTGTTCATGGTTCGCCCCCCGATTCGCGCCGACGATGGATAGGGTAGCAGGCCGCGTCGTTTCTCGCCAGAAGCCGCGCCCCGGCGCAGGAGGCGGCGGCGAATTCGCATATTCGGCTTTGCGGTTGAAAATCGGCCGGACGCGACCTACAATGGGTTCGTGAATCTCAAAGAGACTCCGATCAAATCCTCGCTTTTCGGCCTCGCCAAGGAAGGCCCCTGTCCCTCCTGCGGAACGAAGATCTTCAAGCGGGTCGGCGCCTCGGCGGAGGCGCTCTGTTCGGTCTGCGGAAACTACAGCGAGTTCGGACCGCAGATGCTGCGCGCGCTCGACCCGGCCCGCGTCGCGAACGCGCCGACCTACGCCGCGCCGACCTCTTGGCCGGACATCTCGACGCCGACGTTCACGGCGTTTCAGCACCCCGCAGCCGCGCTGGCGGACATGATCCGCACGAAAAAAGAGGGCGTGCGCAGCCTGGACGCGCGCTGGCCGGAGGGCTGCTGCGTGTGCGGCAAGCCCGCGACGCGAGCGGAGACGATCTCCCGGCACCTGAGCTACGCCGCCGGCGGGACGATCTCGACGCGGCGCGAGACGACGGTCGTCGCGCAGGGCGTGCCGCACTGCGCGGAGCATAAAGACGGGGCGCGCTTCGACAGCGTGGTCCGCTTCGGCGACGTCGACCTTTGGAAGCTGGGACTCTTCTTCCGCTCGTACGCCTACCAGATCAAGTTCCGCGAGCGCAACCTCTGGAAGTGGCGCGAAGGCGCCCGCTGACGACGCGCTGCGCGTCGCCGAGCGACGCGATCCCATCCTGTCGTCCGGTCGGCCGCTCCTTCGGATCGAAGCCGTCGCAGCGATACGCGGCGCCGATGAACGCCCGCGCAACTTCGCCCGACGCGCCGCCGTCGTGCTGCTCTTTGAAGCCGTGCGGAAGCCGTCAGTAGCTCGTCCAGACGCTCCCTTTCGTGTCCGTGTGCGTGCAGGCGACGACGAGCGTGCCGAATAGAACGTCGCTCGGGGTCGAGCAATAGGCCCAGGCGCCCTCCGTCGCGAAGCCGTCGTTGTTCGCGAAGGTCGGCGAGCAGCCGCCGAGCCAGCCGCTCGACAAGGCATTGGCGGCATGATAGCTCGGGACGTTGCCCGTCGGTATCGCGGACATATACTTCGAGTTGAGGGTCAGACCGTAGAGGACGGCCGGGTACTGCCCCTCCATGTCGCCGTAGTAGATGCTGAGCGAACTGCGCAGGGCGCCGAGATTTCCCCGCGTCGACCCCTCCTGCGACTTGCGGATCAAAGACGCGAACTTCGGGATCGCGATGGCGGCCAGAATGCCGATGATGGCCACCACGATCATCAGTTCGATGAGAGTGAAGCCGCCCCCCGCGACGGGGAGCCGGCCGAAGTTGCGGCGGGCGTTGAGGGTGAGCATCCGATGTCTCAAGGATAGGAAGGAAATCGAATTCCTTCAATGGGAGCGACATTAAAGTTCTGCGAATAGAAATTCGCATTATGACAACGCCTCCTGCAGCCCCGCATCGAGAGCGTCCGCCTCTCTTTTGTACAGTGAGGTCGAACGACGCGCGCCGTCGAACCGACCGATAAGGGAGTCTCTGCGACTATGCTCGCCAGCTTGATCTCGCTCCAAATCGCCAGCTGCCTCTTCATGGCTGGAGTCATAACCGTGGTGCAGATGGTTCACTATCCGGCGTTTTCCTACGTCGATGGTCGCGACTACCCGAACTTTCAGGACTTCCACACCCGTCGCATCACGTGGATCGTCGGACCCGCGATGCTCATTGAGGCCGCAACGGCGGCCGCGCTGCTGTTCAGCGCGTTTGATCGCGGCGGCGCGCTCGCCAATCTCACGGGCGTCGCCGCAATCTGGGTGAGCACCGCGTTTTGGAGCGTCCCGCTTCACGACCGCCTGAAGTCGGGCAAGGATTTGTCGGCGGTCCGTCGATTGGTGGCGACGAACTGGCCGCGAACGAGCCTTTGGATGCTGCGCTCCGGATGCTGGCTGCTTTGGCTTCACAATCATCTCCGCATCGGATGAAACGCCCGCTCGACGCCGCGGGCGGATTTCCGCCTCAACCTTGAATTCCGGCCGCCGCGGGGCTAAACTGCGGGCGGCGCCGAGACGGACCCCGGGAAACGCGCATGGAACTCAACATCACGACCGTCGTGCTCATGGGCCTTCTCGCCTGGGGAGGCTGGAAGGAGTGGGACATGCACCGCGCGCACAGCGCGCCCGTTTTGCCCTACACCGACGTGACGGGCGGCCGGCACGCCCTCAACCATGCGATGAAGCCCACGGTCGTGGGCTTCTGGATCGCGCACTGCGGCTACTCGCGGCGGATGATGGGCGTTCTTGGACGCGTGCGCGGACGCTACGCCGGCGACCAGGTCGACGTGGTCGGCTTCGAACTCAACCGCATGTCCGACGCCGACGTCGCCTCCAGTGCAGCGAACGAGGGCTACGACAACGGCGCCACCTTGGCGGCCGCCCAGCAAAACGACGATTTGATTCGGCGCCTGGCGGAGGGCTTCAAGATTCGCGGGCCCGGCCGGGACATCTACGTGATCGACCGCAAGGGCCGCTACCACGCCGTGGCCGCGGTGGACTGGCAGGACCATCCACGGGATCCGAACCGCGTCGAATCGGAAGTCTCCGCCCGCCTCTCGGACGCGATGATGACCGGCTTCTAGCGCTTCACCGACGAACCGTAAGGAGGGTCGAATTCGATATACATTGAGGAATCTCATCTTCGCGGCCGTCGCGCTCGCGGCAACGGCTTCGCTCTGCTCAGCCGCCTCGGACAAAGGAACTGCGACGGCTCCGGAGGCGAAGCCCGCGGCCGCCCCCGCGTCCAGATACTCGCCCCGCAGCCCGCAGGAGCTTCGCGCGCAATACGCGCTGGTGGTGGAACTGCGGGCCGCCGGCGAGCTCGACGAGCGGTCCGCCGCCGCGGAGCTGTCGCGACTGGCGGCCGTGGCCAAGGACAAGTTCTCGCTGACCTTGTCCGCCCAGGATCTCGGCCTCGTCGTTCAGACCCAGAAAATCCAGTGGTTCGCGGCGGGCCTGCGCCTCATCGGGATTTTTCTGGGACTGGCGGTCGCCGTGCCGCTCGCCCGCAGCCTCTACGTCGACGTCCTGCGCCCGATCTGGAACAATCTGCAGCGGCTTCTCTTGCCCCTCTGGCAACGACTATGGCCGTCGCTGCTCGAAATCCTGCGGTCGCTTCGTGCTTTCTTGGTCGCGGCCGCGCGGAAACTCGCGGATCTTGCGCGCCGCGTGCCGAAGTGGATTTACGAAACCGCCGGATATGCGATCGTCGGCGGATTGCTCCTGCTCGCGCGCGGCGAGTACGTTGCCGTGATCGGAGCGGCGTTTCTTCCCGCACTCCTGCTCGCCACGTTCAATCTGCATCTCGCCGCCTGGGACGAATCGCGGAAGACGAGCTGGGTTTCCGGCCTTTCGTTCCTGCTCTGGACCTTCGCCGCGTTCCTTCATGCGAGCTCGATACTGGGGTTCCTATCCGTCGCCGCGCTCATGTTCTGGCTCGGCTTCGCGATCAGCGTCTTTCCGGGAACGATCTCCTTCGGCTTTCGCGAGCACAAAGTCCAATACTTCGCGCGGACCACCGCCGTCTCCCTCTTCCTTCTCGTCTTCGCATGGCTGACGTTCTACACCCGCGTTTTCCCGGCGAGCCTGGGCCTGGAGAAGAACCTCGGCTATTTCCGTTACGGCATCTTCTCGATCGGCTCGATGGGGTACTACCTGGGCCTTCTGATCCTCAGCAGCCCCTGGTGCGGCGGCGACAACACGTTTTACGTCGCGGCCAACGTCGCGGCCCTCACGACCGGACCGCTCTTCCTCTGCGTTTCGTTTCTGGACGACATCGGCTTCCATTTCTGGGTCTGCGTTTTCTACCTGGTCTTCCTCCTCACGGAGAAGTACTACACGTTCGTTCTCAGCAGGCTCGGACGCATTTGGGGAGGCGCGCTCGCCGCGGCGCTGTTCAGCGTCGCCGGCTGGTGGCTGCGAGAGAACATGGCGCGGGTGACCGTGCTCCTCGCTCCGTTCCTGCCGTAGCTCCGGGCCTTACTGAGCTTCTTGCGGTTTGGCCATGTCGGCCAAAAAAGTCAGTTCTTCGCGCCCTTCCTTGGCGTATTCGGCGTCGCCGGCATTTTGGGAGATGCGACGCTCGATTCGTTCCTTCAGGCGGGGCAGGATTTTATCGCGAAAGAGCGGCCGAATCTCCGCGGCCCAGTCCACCTTGGCGGTCAACAGCGATAGACCGAGAAAGTGCAGCTTCGTCAGATCGTCTGCGGTCGTGAGGCTCTCCGGGAAACTCAGCCAGGTATCGAAATAGGTTTGGATGAACCAGGACTGCTGCGCCGCCGGGACCACGGGGATGCTGCGGTTCCAGTCCCATTCCTTCGTCAGCCCCAACTCCTGCGGATTCCAACCCGCGAAGGAGTCCTTGAAGACGAAGCGCTGCAGCTCCTGCCAGCGTCGACGCGAATCGGGAAGGGATTCGATGAAGGCGCGGCACGCGGCCATCTGTTCCGGCTTGGCTTGAGGATCCTTCGCGACGAGCGCGCAGATTTTTTCGACCTGGCCGCCCGCGACCGCGGCCCGCAGCGCCGCGATCTCCTGGCGACGGGCGCGGTCTTGGATGGCGCCGTCCGCGCGCTCTCCGAGGTTGATGAGAAGCAGACCGAAGGCCCCCGCGGCCGCGGCCGCCGCCAGCGGCGTCCAAAACGGGATCGTCGCGGCGACGCGCGCGCGCGTGAAATAGGTCCAGGCGAACCAGAGCGAAAAGAGCACCGACGCGGCGCCGACGACCCAGCTCAGATTCCACAGAATGGCCGTCGGCGTGGACTCGCGGCCTCGATACGACTCCCCGCCGAAGGCCAAGGTGACGATGATCCCGGCGAGGGCGAGAAGATTGGCGACGACGCCGACGACCACCACAAAGCCGTTCAAAAAACCCTTCATCATGTCGGGCTCGCGAAGCGGGATATTGTCATAAGGGTCCATTGTAACGAAGTATGTAACTGAAGCGCCATTTTCCGCCGCGCCGCCGCTCATCGCCTGAGCGTAGCCCCCTCCGGCCGCCGTCAAGGCCTCCCGACGCGCCGCGCCCGCCGATTTTCCGCCATTTTTTCCCGCCCGCCTAAATTCGCCGCGGCCGGCCACGCCCCGACCGCCCCGCCTACGCGGGAGTCTCCCCCGACGGCTCGTCGCGGCCGTCCCATTTCTCCGCGCGAGGATCGAGCTGGCCGTCCTCGTCGCGCGACCCTTCGTCGCCGCCGTCACCCCTCGACGCAGCGGCGAGCACGGGCCTAGCGCCCCGTAATATCGTAGTACGCCGCTCCCGCGCCCGTTTTGCTCGGTTGGTACCGAACGAGGTTCAATTACAAGGTGACGATGATCCCGCCGAGAGCGAGAAGATTGGCGACGACGCCGCCGATGAAAGTGACGGCCGCCAAAAGACCCTTCATCGACTTTGCCCCGGCTGCGCCTCGGCCAGATGAAGATCCAGCATCCCGGCGACGCTGCTATCGGGCGCGATCAGCGGGATCGCGAGCTCCTGAAGGGGTTGCTCACGGATGCGCCGGAGCGTCGGTCGGCGCGAGAGGAAGGCCTGGTACGACGCGTCGGTCGGCTCCGGATACTCCTTCACGAACTCGTCGAGCGTCTTGCCGATCATGCGCTCGTCCTTGAACCACCGCACATTGGCGTACTTGTCGATATAGACCAGAAAGACGATCCGCCGCGACTGGGACAGTCGAACGAGCGCGGAACGCTCTTCCGGATCGATGCGGTTGGCGTCGGCGGCCAGGCCGCGAATCAAGTTCGGCGTCAGGGCGGCGACCTCGGCGACGAGGTCCTGCGGAAGCACGAGCGGCGCGCGCCGGGCGCAGGCGGCGAGGCAGACCGCAGCTGCGAGCAGACCCGCACTCGCCGCTCTGCCGCTCGTTCTGGATCGCATGACGAACGCTACGCCGGTCGCTTGAGGAAAACCGCTCCGAGCGGCGGCAAGTCGAGCACGACGGACGCCGCGCGGCCGTGCCAGGACTGGTGTTCGGCTTTCGCGCCGCCGGCGACGCCGGAGCCCGAGCCGCCGAATTCCTTGCCGTCGGAGTTGGCCAGGTCGGCCCACCAGCCCGCGACGGGCACGCCCACGCGGTAGCCCGGGCGCGGGACGGGCGTGAAGTTGAACACGCAGAGGACCTGCTCTTTGTCGGACGCGCCTTTGCGCAGGAAGGAAATCACGGAGTTGTCCGCGTCGGCGGCGTCGACCCACTCGAAGCCGGCGGAGTCGCAGTCGCGCTCGTGGAGCGCGGGCTCGGAACGGTAGGTGCGGTTGAGGCGTTCGATCCACCGCGAGACGCCCCTGTGCGGCTCCCATTGCAGCAGGTGCCAGTCGACGGAGCGCTCGTGGCTCCATTCGTCGCGCTGGGCGATCTCGTCGCCCATGAAGACCAATTTCTTGCCGGGGCACGCCCACTGCCACGCGTAGAGCAGGCGCAGGTTGGCGAACTTCTGCCAGTCGTCGCCGGGCATCTGGTTGATCAGAGAGCCCTTGCCGTGCACCACCTCGTCGTGAGAGAGAGGCATCACGAAGTTTTCCGTGTATTGGTAAATCGCGCGGAAGGTGATGTCGTTCTGGTGGTAGCGCCGGTGCACGGGTTCCTTGCGGAAGTAGACCAGGCTGTCGTGCATCCAGCCCATGTCCCACTTGAAGCCGAAGCCGAGGCCCCCCGTGTACGTGGGCCGCGACACGCCGCCCCACGCGGTGGACTCCTCCGCGATCGTCTGCACGTCCGGGTAGTTCGCGTAGACGGTCTCGTTGAATTTCTTGAGGAAGTCGATCGCTTCCAGATTCTCGCGCCCGCCGAAGCGGTTGGGGATCCATTCGCCCGCCTTGCGCGAGTAGTCGAGGTAGAGCATCGACGCCACCGCGTCCACGCGCAGGCCGTCGGCGTGATATTTGTCCAGCCAGAATAGAGCGTTCGAAATGAGGAAAGCCCTGACTTCGTTGCGCCCATAATTAAAAATGGAGCTCTTCCAATCCGGGTGGAAGCCCTGGCGCTCGTCCGCGTGCTCGTAGAGATGCGTGCCGTCGAAGTACTGGAGGCCGTGGCCGTCCGTGGGGAAATGCGACGGGACCCAATCCAAGATCACGCCCACCCCGTTCTGGTGCAGATGGTCGATCATGAACATCAAATCTTGAGGCGTGCCGTAGCGCGACGTCGCGGCGTAGTAGCCGGTCGTCTGATAGCCCCACGAGCCGTAGAACGGATGCTCCATGATGGGCAACAGCTCGATATGCGTGAAGCCGTGTTTCTTGGCATGCTCGGCGAGCAGGGGCGCGGCCTCGCGGTACGTCAGCGAGCGGTTCCCCTCCTCCGGCACGCGCCGCCAGGAGCCGAGATGGACTTCGTAGATCGACATCGGCGCGCCGTGTCCCTGGCGCGCGCCGCGCGTCTTCATCCATTGCGCGTCGCTCCATTTATAGTCCAAGTCCCACACGATGGACGCCGTGCGCGGCGGTTCCTCGTGGCGGAAGCCGAACGGGTCTGCCTTTTCCGCCTTGTGGCCGGACGGGTTCGCGATCCAGTATTTATAGACCTCGCCCTTGCCGACGCCGGGCACGAACCCTTCCCAAATACCGGACGAGCCGCGGGGCTTGAGCGGATGCTTGCTCTTCGACCAGCCGTTGAAGTCCCCGATCACGTGGACCTTTTTCGCCGACGGGGCCCACACCGCGAAGAAGACGCCCTTCTTGCCGTCGAGCTCGCCGAGGTGCGCGCCGAGCTTTTCATAAAGGCGCGCGTGCGTGCCCTCGTTGAAGAGGTACAGGTCCTGGTCCGAGAGGCGGCTGATTTTATGCTCGACGGCTCCGACGCTCATGCGCCCTCCGGGGCGCGACCGCAAGCGCCCGTCATCACGCCGAGGCGGCCCGCGAGGCGCAACGTCAGCGCGTTGTCGGGCATGCGCCAGAGCCAGTTGCCGTCGACGGAGCCCGGCTTGTTCATGCGCGTCTGCGCGCCAAGGCCCAGCAGGTCCTGCATGGGTGCGACCGCCAGCCGAGAGGGCGAGCGCCACACGAGCCGGGACATCGCCCAGGCCGGCCCTTCGGGAACCGCGCCGCCCGCGGCGCGCAGGAACGCGTCGCGCTCGCGCGCGATCTGCTCCGGCTTGCGGCCGGACGAGCCGTCGTCCTCGAACCACGCGCGCGCGGTGTCGTTGTCGTGCGTGCCGGTGTAGGCGACGCTGTTCTCCGGCCAATGGTCCGGGCCGTCCTTCTCCTCGCCGAAAGAGAACTGCGCGATCTTCATTCCGGGAAAGCCGAACTTGTCGCGCAAGGCCGCGACCGGCGGCGTCAGCACGCCGAGGTCCTCGGCGATGATCTCGAGCCCCGGGAGTTCGCGGCGCACGGTCTCGAACAACGCGTCGCCGGGCGCTTGCGCCCAGCGCCCGCCCACGGCCGTCTTCGCGTCCGCCGGCACTTCCCAGTAGTTGCGAAAGCCGATGAAGTGATCGAGGCGGATCGCGTCGACGCGCGACGCGGCGACCGCCAGGCGCGAGACCCACCACGCGAAGCCCGTCGCCTCGTGCTCGCTCCAGCGGTAGAGCGGATTGCCCCAGAGCTGTCCGGTCTCGGAGAAATAGTCCGGCGGCACGCCGGCGACGGCCGTCGAGCGGCCGGACTCGTCGAGAAGGAACAGGCCCTGATGCGCCCAGACGTCGGCGCTGTCGTGGCTCACGTAGATCGGCGCGTCGCCGATCAAGGAGACGCCGCGCGCGGCCGCGTGGCGCCGCACCGCGTTCCACTGGCGCGCAAACAGCCACTGAACGAACTCGTGATAATCGGTCTCCGGCTTGAGGCGCGAGCGCGCCTCGGCGAGTGCCGGCTCTTCGCGGCGGCGCAGCGGCTCGTCCCACTCCAGCCAAGAACGCCCGCCCTGCACGTCCTTGAGCGCCAGGAACAACGCATGATCGGACAGCCAGCCCGCCTCGCGCGCGCGGAACGCGTCGAAATCCGCGCGGTCCTCGCGGGCGCCGCGGCGGCCGAAGTGCTCGAACGCCAGACGCAGCGCGCGCTCCTTCGGCTGGCCGAGCTCGGATTTTTTGAGCAGCCCCGCAGCCGCGAGCAAGTCCGCGTCGATCAGAGCGGGGCTCCCCGCGAAGCTGGAGATCGAGTTGTACGGCGAGCCGCCGCCGTCCGGCGGGCACACGGGCAGGACTTGCCACCACGACTGGCCGCAGTCGGCGAGAAAGTCCGCGAACTCGAACGCGCGCGCGCCGAGCGCGCCGCCGCGCGCCCCGGGCAGGGACGTCGGGTGCAGCAGAACTCCGCTCAGACGCCGCTTCAGCGTCGGCTTCGTCGCCATGGGCGGGTATTCTAGTTTATCTGGATGCGCGTCTTCGTCCGCCCGGAAAAAGAACGCCGGAGACGGCCCCTGGGGGGTAGGTCGTCTCCGGCAATATAATAGACGCGTCGGTACCGCAAAAAGTGTCGCGCGCCGCGCCGGTCCACGGACCCCCCGAGCGCCGGGCCTTATGGCCCTGATCGAGCCGAAGCGCGTCGTGTTATAATCGACAAGTCATGACGCGCGCGCTGCGGTTGAGCCTCATCGTCTCGTTGCTCTGCGCCACCGGCGCGCAATGGGTCGTGCTCCAGACGGTCGCGTGGGCGAAGATGTCGCTGCAGGCGATGGAGTCCAAGAGCGTGGTCGCGGCCGTCGTCGCCGCCACGGACGGCCGCCACCCGTGCGCGATGTGCCATGCGGCGCGCAACGGCGCCGCGGGCACTCAGAAGCGTCTGCCCGCGCGCGGCTCGAGCCTGCGATTCGATTTCGCCTCGACCGCTTCGGAGATCGTCGCCAGGACGCCGGTCGCGCTCTGGCTCTTCGCTCCGATCCGCGTCGTCAGGACCGACGCGCACGTCGCCGTCGAACTCCCGCCCCCCAGTCGTCTCCCCGCCTAAGACGTTCCTCCGCGCCCCCGCGCTGCGAGGGGCTTGGCGATTTCGTCGCCGCATCCGGGAGGAGTCTTTGCATCGATCCTTCCGCGGACCCATCAAGATCACAAAGGAGAATGAAAATGAAAGTCGAACGCGTCTATGACGGTGCGCTGTACTGCGCGAAGTGCGACAAGTGCCCGGTCGTCGATCACATCCCCGGCGAGGGCAGCGTCGTCATCCACGACCCGCACAAGCCCGAGAACGGCCGCATGAAGATGACCGTGGCCGAGTTCAACGCTCTGATCGGCAACGCCCGTCCGATCGCCTGAGCCGCCGCCGGCCCGCCGCCGGCCCGCGCGCGAGCGCGGCTCGGCGGCGGGCGCCGATTCTTGGACGTTCATCGGAGGAATCATGAAGTCCGGACTCTGGTCGGTCGCCGCGGCGCTCGCGTTCGCGGCCGCGCACGTACAGGCCGCGCCGTCGCGCGGCGGCGTCGTGGATTTGTCGGCGGTCGAACTGGTGCCGCACGAAGTCGGCCGTTTCCAAATCCGTCCCGAATGCGCCCCCGGCCGCGGCGCGTCGGCGGACTGCCGCGGGCTGGAGGCCGCGGCGCCGATCCTGGCGTTCCGCCTGCGCGCGCAGCCGACGGGCTTGGACGCCGACGATTGGGCCGCGCTCAAGACCTCCTCGACTCCCATGAGCGCCGTTCTGGGCAGTCCGACGAGCAAGGCGGAGGCCCTCGCGCTTTTCGGCTCGGAGATTTGCGGACGGAGAATCTTCGAGACCGACGCCGTCGATCAGTACGGCGGCGCGTGGACGTTGACGCCGTACATGGTCCAGATCGCCGGAAGGTGGCATCATCTGTGGACCGTCACGCCGAACTTCGCGGGCTACGCGACGACGAGCGTCGACGGCCGGGAGAATTTCGCGCCCGTGCGGACGCGCGAAGAGCTCGAGAAGCGCAAAGGCTGGATCAAGGACCTGCTGGACAAGTATTTCTCGCGCAGTCCCTTCTAGGAGAACGACGCCATGACGAAGAAATCCCTCGCGGCTCTCGCGGCCGCCGCCGTGTCCCTTTCGCCGCTGAGCGCGCCGGCGGCCGTCGTGGGCCCGCTCGTCGGCTTGGAGCCGCTCGCGTCCGCGCCGATCGCCGCGCCGATCGGCGGCGCCGCGCCCGGCGCGCTCGCGCCGTCCCTCGGTCTCGCCGCCGCGCCGCTCGCGGCGGCGCCGCTCTCCGCCCCCGCCCTGACCGCGGCGCCGAGCGCGACGCCGGCGGCGGCGGCCGCCGCGCCCGGCGCGGTCGTGCCGGCGCCCTCGGCCGCGCTGCCGCGGCTCTCCGCCGCGGCCGCGGAGATCTCCCAAGAGCGCGGGCCCGGCGCGGCTCAGCCCCTGTCCCGGTTGTTCGACGAAGCGGGCCCGCGCTTCGAGCAAAGTCTCCAAGGGTCGATCACTTTCCAAGACGTGGAGTTCATCCGGCGCAACCACGCGGTCGGGCTCCACCACGCGGAGAACTTGAACCTGCGCCCGTGGACCTCGGTCGACGACGACGTCGCTCTCGGCGTCGACGCGAAGGGCCGCGCGTTTCACGTCCTCAAGCTCAAGGACCGAACGCTCCTGCGCCGGGACGACGGCTCCCTCGCGCACAAGGACGGGAACGTCGGCTATCTCCTGAGCGGCGGCCGCGCGATGCGCGCGCTGTTCCTGACCGACTCCGGCCAGCTCTTCGCCCTGGATTCCGCCGGACGGCTCCTGCAGTACAGCCCCGAGCGCTGGGCGCAGAGCGCGTGGCCGCGCATCGTGCGCCGCACGCTCGCCTGCTACGGCCTGACCGTGCTCGCGGATTTCGCGGCCGCCGTCGCGGCGAGCTGGCTTTGGTCGGGCTCCCCGACGGTCGACGCGGCCACCTGGGCCGTCGCCGCCTTCGGCGCGGTCGGCTCGCTCCTGGGCTGGGGCGCCTACGCGCTCAACCGCTGGGAGCGCCAGAACGAGCTGACCGACGGCTTCGTCGCGATCGGCGGCAAGGTCGGCGCGCTGCGCGGCTTCGACCGCGACGGCGACGACTACCGCCTGAACACGACGACCGGCGTGCACTCCCTGCGCGCGCTCGTCGCCGCGTCGGCCGCGCGTCCGGAATGGACGGCGGACTTCGGGGCTCAGGAAAAGCACGGCCGGCTTCCCCGCGGCATTCCGCCGCAGCACTACGCGCCGGAGTTCCCGCGGTGAACGCGACGGCCGCGACGACGGGAAGCATGAAGCGCCGTACGATCGAGGCGATCGCCGCGGCGCACGAGGCGCTGACGCGCTTCTACGCGGAGCTCGACGGCGTCGGCCGTTTTCGCGAGGAGGACTGGTCGCGCGACGGCGGAGGCGGCGGCGTCAGCCGCGTCATGACGAACGGCGCCTTGTTCGAGAAGGTCGGCGCCAACCGCGCTCTGGTCCACGGGGAGTTCACCGCCGCGATGGCCGCGCACCTGCTCCTTCCCGCGCCGCCCGCGGGGGCGCGCTTCTTCGCCACGGGACTCAGCACGATCGCGCACCCGCTCAGCCCGAAAATCCCGACCGTGCACATGAACGCCCGCTATCTCGAGATCGTCGGCCGCGACGGCGCCGTCCTCGACGCCTGGTTCGGCGGCGTCGTCGACCTGACCCCGACGTACCCGCTGCCCGACGACGCCGCGCTGTTCCACCGCGAGCTCGAGCGCCTGTGCGGGGCGCACGGCCGGAACCTGTACGCCGACTTCAAGCCCGCCTGCGACGCTTATTTCGCGAACCACCACCGCGGCGGGGAGGCGCGCGGCGTCGGCGGCATCTTCTTCGATCATCTGCGCCCCGGCGATCGCGGCCTGGACGCGGACGCGCTCTTGGCGTTCGTGAGCGACGTCGCCGCGGCGCTCCCGCGCGTGTTCGGCCCCCTCGCGCGCCGCCGCCGCGACGAGCCCTACGACGAGGCCGCCCGCCGCCTGCAGCTGCGCCGCCGCGGCCGCTACGCCGAGTTCAACCTCCTGCACGACCGCGGCACCGCTTTCGGCGTCAAGACCGGAGCCCGCGCCGAGAGCGTGCTGATGAGCCTGCCGCCGCTGGCGGCCTGGGACGCGGGCGCGGAGGCGGAGCTCGGACCGCTCGACGAGGAAATGTCGCGCCTGCTCGTTCCTCGCGACTGGGCCGCGCGGCGGGAAACGGATGTCCTCTAAAGTCCTCGCGTCCGCATTCGTCGCGTTCGGCGCCGCGTTCCTCGGCGGCTGCGGCCGCTCCAAGGCGGCCCCGTCCGGGCGCCAGGTCTACCTGGACTACGGCTGCGCGGCGTGCCACGGCATGTCCGGAGACGGGCGCGGGATGCAGAGCCGCGCCATGACGCCTCCGCCCACGAATTTTCGCGACGTCGCCTCGTACCGGCACGGCGCCGACTCGGGCAGCCTGCGGCGCGCCATTCTCTTGGGAATCCGCGAAGAGAGCAGCCGCATGCCCTCTTTCGAACACCTCGCGCCCGAGGAGCTGGACGCTCTCGTGAGTTATCTGAGCTCCCTGCAGACGGCGCACAACGAGTGAGAGAGGATCACCGATGAGATATTCCCGCATGTTGTGTCTGAGCGCCCTCGCGACGGCGCTGACTTTCCGCCTTCGCGCCGAACCGGCGAAAGACGCCCTCACGGTTCGCGACGCCTGGGTGCGCGCGGTCCCGCCGTCCGCGAGCGTCACGGCGGCGTACATGGTCCTCCAGAACGACTCCGACGCGCCCGCGTCCCTGGAATCCGTCGAGACCGGAGCGGCGTCGAGCGCGGAGCTCCATCGCATGAGCCGCGACCAAGGCATGATGACGATGGCCCAAGTGCCGAACGTGCCGATCCCCGCTCGCGGCCGCACCGCGCTGGAGCCGACCGGCTATCATCTGATGCTCATCGGACTCAAGAAACCCCTGCGCGCGGGCGACAGGGTGAAGCTGACGTTGCATTTCCGCGGGAAGAAAAAAATCGCCGTCGTCGCGACGGTCCAAGAATCGGCGCCCGTCGCGCCGGTCAAGCCGTGAGGCCCCGTCCGCGCGCCGCGGCGCTGGCCGTCCTGATCGCCGGCTCTGCTTTGCTCGCCGCCTGCGGCCGCGCCGGAGAGGACGCGCGCGCGTCCCAATACGCGACGCTGAACCCGTCGGGCGACTTCGCGCTGACGGATCAGGACGGCAAGCCCTTCCGCCTGAGCGCGCACCGCGATCAGGTCGTGCTCCTGTTCTTCGGTTATCTCTCTTGTCCGGACATCTGCCCGACCACGCTCTCCAAGCTGTCGCGCGTCTACAAACTGCTCGGGCCCGAGAGGCGCGCGAAAGTGCTCACCGTCTTCGTCACGATCGACGGCAAGCGCGACACCGGGACCAAGCTCAAGGAGTACCTGTCGTATTTCGACGTGAACTCCGTCGGCCTCACCGGCACCCAGGAGGAGGTCGACCGCGTCGTCAAGGCGTACGGGGCCTCGTACAAGCGCGTCGAGACGCGCTCGGCCCTCGGCTATCTCTACGATCACTCCGACCTCGTCTACCTGATCGACCCCCGCGGCAAGGTCGAGAACCTGATCCACGCCGACGACAAGGCCGAAGAGATCGCGCGCGACGTCGAAAAGATCCTTTCTTAGCCAGCCCGCGTCACGCGTACGCCTCGCAGGCCTGAGCGCAGTCGATGCAGCTCTCCATGCAGTCCGCGCAGATCTTGTGCTTCTTGGAATGCTTGCGGCACCGCTCCTCGCACGCGCGGCAGAAAGCCGCGCAGGCGGCCGTCAGCAGCTTGAGGTTCGCCTCGGAGGCGGTGCGATCGCTCCCGACCTCGACCATCGCCTCGCACGCGGCGAGCATGTTCCGCGTCGCGTCCCCGCACTCCTTCATCTCGACGTCCCCCTTTGCGAGCAGGTCCCAGCAATGGCGCTCGCATACGCGTCCGGTCTTCAGGCAATCGTCCGCGGCGGCGACGACGGCGGCGAGCTTATCCGACCGCTTCGCGGCGGAAGGAGCGGAGCCGTCCGTCGCGGCGGCGGCGTCGGACAAGGCGAACGCGGGAACGGCGAGGGCGGCGGCTTCCAGAAACGCGCGTCGATTCATAAATTTCCTCCGAGGCAATCAGTGCGGCTTCTCGCACCATGAGAGTGCGACGCGACGGCCGCCGCAAGAGCCGATCTCTTGCGGCGGCCGGATTCGCGCTCAGAACTTCCAGCTGACGTTGAACTTGTACAGCTGCGCGGCGGCCAGCTGATTGCCCGTGTAGTACTGGAAGATCGGGAAGGCCACGTCGGCGAACGCCGTCCAGTTGCCGCGGCTGACCTCCAGTCCGGGCGCGAGCAGGAAGCGGCGGTAGCCGCTGTCGGAGGAAGCCGACGCCCAGCCCTGATCGTGCCAGCGGATCGAACCGATCGCGGAGCCGATCGGCGCCACTTTCCAGCCGCCGAAGGCCCAGTCGTTGTAGTAGACGCCCGCGTCGGCGTCGACCTCGGCTCCCGGGCGGTAGCCGGCCGCGATCAGCATGGGCTGATCGTAGCTGCCCGTCGTGAACCAGGCGACGCTGTTGCTGGACGTGATCGCGCCCTGGTGGTAGAAGCCGAGCAGCGCGTCCGTGCTGCCGGTGCCGATCTCGGTGTCGCGATCGAAGTTCGCGTACTCGTAGTCGCCGGTCGGCAGTTTGAGACCGAACGTGAGGCCCGTCGACATGTCGGAGGAGAAGCCCGAGTAGATGCCGCGCACGCGGATGTCTCCGACCGCCTCGTGAGTGAAGTCGCCCACGTTGCCGTTGTCGTCCGTGGTCTTGAAGTAGCGGTCCCAGTAGGGCACCTCGACGCTCCAGCCCCAGTCGCGGTTCACCATGTACTGGACGCCCGCGGTGATGAAGCTGGTCCGGATCTGGATGTCGCCGTTGTCCGTGGACGCGGCCTTGTGCAGGCCGCCCCAGTTCTGCTTCTGGTCCATGTAGTCGTACTCGAGGAACGCCATGCCGCCCGGCTGGGTCGGCAGCATCGCGCTGGTCTGGACGTCGAACACGTAGCAGCCGCAGGCGCAGGCGGCGCTGATTCCGGGAAGGGCGGCGACGAGCCCGACCGCGATGAACGCGACGAGCGCGCGGCGCGCGGCGGCGCGGAACTTCTGCAGGAAAGTCGTCATGAAATGAATCCTCTCGATGAAAAGCATAGGAACGTCGAGGCGGGACGGCCGCGCGCGGCGGCCGCCGCGCGCGGGCGCGGAGCGGCGTCAGGAACGTCAGGCGCGCGCGTCGGGAGGAGGGACCGGCGGAGCCGCGGCCCGGGATTCGGGCGCGGCGACGAGCGGCGGGACGGATACGAAGGCGACCGCCGCGGCCGGCGCCGGAAAGACGTGCGGCGGGATGAAATCGAGCTTCGGCTGGGGCGCGGCGCTCAAAGACGCGATCGGCGCGGCATGGCTCACGCGCTCGCAGATCGCGCACGGATGCTGGCCGTCGAACGTTTCGGCCACGGCGGCGCCGACCGAACCCTCGCGCAGTCCGCGCACGAGCATCGACGCCCACGCCGCCCCCTGAAGAACGACGGCCGGCGCGTCGAGCCCGCACAGCAGGGCTCCGATGAGGGCGAGGCTCGCGAGCTTGCGCGTCACGAACGGACTTTACCACATCGCCGCGCCGGGCGCCAAATCCTCGTCGTGCGACGCGTGCCGCCATCCGGTACAATCTCCCCATGTGCTCGCGCTATACCGCCGCCGCGGACCCCGCCGCGCTCGCCCGCCGCTTCGGCGTCGCGGCGGCGCCCGGCTTGAAGCCGCGGCGCAACATCGCCGCGGGCGAGGCCGCGGCCGTCGTGCTCGCGGCCCCCGCCCCGCGCATGTCCTTGCTGCGCTTCGGCCTCAAGCCCGCCTGGGCCCGCGCCGACGCGGCCGCCCAACTCAACGCGCGCGCGGAGACCGCCGCCGACCGCCCGTTTTTTCGCGAGGCCTTTCGCCAGCGCCGCTGCCTCGTCCTCGCCGACGGCTGGTTCGAGTTCCCGCGCCGCGGCGACAAGGCGCCGCGTCTCTTCCGCCGCCTCGACGGCGCGCCGTTCGCCTTCGCCGGCCTTTGGGAGCCCGGCGGCTTCGCGATCATCACCGTTCCCCCGAACCCGCTCGTCGCGCGCGTGCACGACCGCATGCCCGCGATCCTCGCGCCGGACGACGAGGCGGCGTGGCTCGATCACTCCGCCAAGCCCGGGCTCGCCGCCGCGCTCCTGCGCCCGTATCCCTCCGGTTTTCTGGAGGCGCGCCGCGTCTCCGAGCGCGTGCGCGCCGGCCACGACGACGCCGCGGTGACCGCCGAGGTCCCGGCTCCGCAGGGCGACCTCTTCCCGACTGATCCGGGGAACTGACGGATGAACCACAAAGACACAAAGCGAAAGAAAGGAATGAACACGGAGACACAGAAAACAAACGGAGAGAAACGAAAGCGAACGGACATAAAGTAAACGGCGCGGCCGTTAACTCTTTATCCGTTCTTCGTGTCTTCGTGGTTCATCCGTCCGCCGTTCTCTCCGTTCGTTCTCCGCGTCTCTGTGGTTAAAACTGTCGGCCGTCCTGGTCGGGCGCTCCGCGAGGCCGGCACGAGCGTTGCTTTCACGTCGGAAGTCGCGCCAAAAACGCTAAAATAGTTCGACGCACGAACATATGACCCAAACCACCCTCGCCCCCTCTCCCGTCGCCGCGGCGCCCGCGCGCCGCATCAGCTCCGCGCGCCGCGCTCTCGGACAAATCAACGCCGCCGCGGGCCTGCTCCTGCTCATCGCCGGCGGCATGGTCACTTCGACCGCGTCGGGCATGGCGGTGCCCGATTGGCCGCTGTCCTACGGCCGCTGGCTGCCCTCCATGGTCGGCGGCATTTTCTACGAGCACGGCCATCGCATGTTCGCCTCCGCGGTGGGCTTCTCGATCCTGGTCACCGCGTTCTGGGCGCAGGCGGAGGACCCGCGGCCCGGAGTCCGCCGCCTCGGCTGGTGGACGCTCGGCCTGGTCTCGCTCCAGGGCGTGCTCGGCGGCGTGACCGTCTTCTTCAACCTTCCCGCGTTCGTCTCCGCGGCCCACGCGACCTTGGGTCAGACCGTTTTCTGCCTGCTCGTGATCATGGCCGAGCTCGTCGGCGAAGGCGCGAAGCCGCTCGCGGCCCCGGCCGCCGGAAACCTGCGCTTTCTCGGCTTGGCCGCGGTGCTCGCGCTGTGGCTCCAGCTGTTCGTCGGCGCGGTCATGCGCCATGGCGGCGCCGGCATCTCCTGGCATCTCGCGGGCGCGGTGATCGCGGGTCTCACCGCCGGAACCTTCGGCGCCCAGACGATGCTGCGCCGCCGCGAGCCGTCCCTGGCCGGTCCCGCGAGCGCCTTGCTCGCCTTGCTCGGCACGCAGATCCTGCTCGGCGTGGCGACGGCGGACTTCCGCACGGTCGCCGCGCCGCGCGCGAACTACGCGATGATCGCGGTGGCGACGACGCACCTCGCGGTCGGCGCTTTCCTCTTGGGCGTGACGACCTTGCTCGCGTTCCGCCTCTTCCGACTCGACGACTGATGCCGGAGCGCCGCCCCCTGCAGGTACTCGTGTCGGCGGCTCCCGGGGTTCCCCTGGTCGCAGGCCTGCCCTGCGCGGTGCGCGCGGCCTACCGCGCCGGCCGCGAGCTGAACCCGGATCGCATCGTGATCGCCGGAGCGGACGCGGCGTTCCTCGCGCGCTGGTCGTTCCCGCTGGAAGCCGCCGGAGTTCCGACCCGCGGCGGAGACGAGCCGGGCTCTCTGGATCCGGCTCTGCCCCTGCTGGCGCTCGCCTCGGACGCGTTCCCGGAAGAGGGCGCGCTCGAGGCGGTTCGCGCCGCGATGGACGGCGCCGCAAGCGGCCGCCGCGCGCTGCAAGGAAGGACCGCGGCCCTCTGGACGCGCGACGCCGGCGCCCTCGGCGCCGGAAGCGCTCCGCCCTCCGCCGTGCTCGCTCGCGCGCTCGCGGCGCCCGCGCCCGAACTCTCCGCCGGCGCCTTCCTCGATGCGGCGACGCCGGCCGACGCCGCGCGCACGGCGCAGGTTCTGTATTCGCGCCTCGCCAAGAACAACGACGGCTACCTCGCGCGCTTCGACCGGCGCCTCTCGCTGGCGCTGACCCGGCTCATGCTGCCCTTCCCGATCACGCCGAACCAGGTGACCGCGGCGAGCCTGGCTCTCGGCCTGCTCGGCGCGTGGTGGCTCGCCGCGGCGAGTCCCGCCGTCCAGTTCGCCGGCGCGGCCCTGCTCTGGTTCTGCGCGCTGCTCGACGGCTGCGACGGCGAGATCGCGCGCCTCAAGCTCCACATGACGGCGTCCGGCGGCGACTTCGACCTCTGGGCCGACCACGTCGCGCACATGGCGACCTTCATCGCCCTGCCGATCGGCGTCGCGCGCCTGCACCCCCACGCGAGCTGGTGGATTCCGGGCTCCCTCCTCTTCACCGGCGTGGCCGCGAGCGCGTACCTGGTGTGGCGCCTCGTCCTGCGCGTGCCCGAGGCCGAGCGCGGGCCGTTGTCGATCTTCGTCGAACGCATCGCGAGCCGCGACTACGTCTACCTGATCCTCGCGCTCGCCGCGATCAACCGCCTCGACTGGTTCATCTGGACCGCGGCGGTCGGCTCCCACGCGTTCTGGCTGTCGATGCTGTGGCTCTCGCGCCGCCAGTCCGCGGTCTCCGCGGCCGACGCGCGCCCGACGGTCTAGCGCCCCTCAGTCGAGCAGCCGCACGCCGGCCGCGGCCAGACGCGCGCGCAAGCGGCGCATGAAGTCCGGGCCCGGGTCGCTCTTCTTTGTCGGCGCGTACGACGGATCGAGCTCCTTGTAGAGCGTGTCGTGCGGTCGTCCCGGATATCGGTACTCGTGATGGCCGATCAGATAGCGAATCGACGGCACGCGCTGCACGAGCAGCGAGACGAGCGCCGCGTCCACCGCCGCCTGAGCGTCCGTGAGGTCGGCCGGCGTCTTCGCGACGTTCTCGATTCCGATCGAGACATGGTTGAAGCCGATCGTATGGCGCCCCATGACGTCGAGCGGCAGCAAGGAATAGACCTTTCCGTCGCGGTCGACGACGAAGTGCACGCCGACGTTGACCTCGCCCCCCGCCGCGATCTCCGCGCGCGCGGCCGGAAGAGCGTCCGGCGCGAACGCGGCGAAAGCGCCCTCGAGCGTGCCGATTTCCGTGTCGTGGATCACGATCAGTTGCGGCGCCTTCAGCGCCGCCGAATCGATCCCGTAGTGGGTCCGCGCGTAGACGCGCGTGAGCTCCAGGCGTCGCGCGCTGACGATCGGATGGGGCGTGACCGCCAGAATCGCGCCGCAAGCGGGCACGGCGAGCGCCGCCGCGAGCGCGGCCGCGATCACGGGGATACGCCCCACGCGCTCAGCGTCTGGCTCTCTTCCGCGGCGGACTTCACCTTCTTGAAGCGCGCGCCCGGGCGGCCCTTCACGCGCGACTCGCAGTCCTTCCACGTCGCGTGCCGTTCGAGCTTGCCGTCGAGAAGGCTCAGGTAGGTCGCGGGGCCGGATGCGGCGGAAGACGCTCCGCGCGTCGCGGGCTTGCGCTCCGGCAGCGGCTTCGCCTCCGACGGCGCCAGAGAGCCGTAGGGGTAGGCGAGGAGCGGCCCCGCGTAGAGATCGACGGGACGGCCGCGGGCGAAGGAGACCGCGATCTCGTCGCAGCGCTCGTTCGCGTCGTGGCCGCTGTGGCCCTTCACCCAGCGCCACTCGACGCCTCCGCGGCCGCGCGCCGCGACCAAGTCGTCGAGCGCGCGCCAAAGGTCCTCGTTCTTGACCGGCTCGCCCGCGGCGGTCGTCCAGCCGCGCCGCTTCCAGCCCTTGATCCAGCCGGTGATGCCGCCGAGCACGTAGGTGGAGTCCGAGTGGACGACGACGGGCCCCTGCGCCGCGGCGACCGCGCGCAGGCCGGCGATGACGCCGCCGAGCTCCATGCGGTTGTTCGTCGTCGGCGACTCGCGCCCGCCGAGCTCGCGCACGCTCCCGTCGGGGAGGACCGCGATGCACGCCCAGCCCCCGGGTCCGGGATTGCCGGAGCACGCGCCGTCGGTGAACAGGAAAATCACGGCGGCATTCTATATTTTCCGCTGAAGGCCCCGATAGGATCACCGCCGCCGGTGAGCGCCGGGTTACGGCGCGCCGGAGGAATCCACGCGCAAACGGTAGACGACGGTCTTGCCCGCGAGCGGGTGATTGAAGTCGAGCACGGCGTTGCCGCCTTCGACCGCGCGCACGAGCGCGGTCTCCGGCCGGCCGTCGCGGAATCCCAGGATTTTTTGTCCCGCCTTCAAACCGCGGCCCAGCGTGCCGAGCTCGGACAGACGCGTCGTCTCGACGCGCTTCGGATCATAGGCGCCGAACGCGGCCTCGGGCGACAGCGTCAGCGACTTCTCCGCGCCGGGCGTCATGCCGAGCAGGGCCGCGTCGACGGCGGCGGGCACGTCGCCGCGGCCTTGGATGATCACGAGCGGTTCCCCCGTCAGATTCGTCTCCACGACCGCGCCGCCCGTCGAGAGCTCGTAGCGCAGGCGCACGGAATCTCCCGGATGCACGCCGGGGCCGGGGCCGCACGCGGCCACGAGCAGGACGAGCGCGGGGAGGCGGAAGGAGCGCGTCATCGCCGCGCGCTCTAGGACTGCGAGCGCAGCAGGAAGACGCCGAGGCCGCCGAGAGCCGCCGAGGCGAGCAGCAGCGCCGCCGGGGCGGCCGCGGAGCGCGATTCGGCGGCGTCCTTCGTCGGCGCGACCCCCGGCTTCGCGGCCGGAGGCGCGATCACCGGGGAGGCCGCGACGGCGTCGCGCAGCGGACCGTCGCTCGCGGCCTCGTAGCCCGGCGCCGCGGACGCGGGCGTTCCCGCGGGACCGGACGCCGCGACGGAGTTCGCCGGGGCCGTCGCGCGCGCGGCGGAGACCGTCGCGGTCGCCGACGCGGGAACCGCCGGCGCGCCCGCGAAGCCGCGTCCGCCGGAGAGGTCGCCGCTCAGGCGCGGCAGAGCCGGAATCTCGTCGGCGCCCGCGCTGCCCTTCGCGCGGCGCGGTCCGGGGGCCGCAGCCGCGTCGGCGCCGGCAGCCGCGCCGTCGCCGGGCGCGGCGTCGCCGGGGCCGGACGCCGTCGTGAAGCCTCCGGGAACGGAGACGGAGGGAGCCCCGGAACCCGCGGCGCCGCTCGACGCGCGCTTCGCGCGGCCGGCCGCCGGCGCGCCGTCCGGATCGACGACGCCGCCCGAGCGCGCGTCGTCTCCCGCGCCGCCGGCGCCGCCGTCGTCGGCGGCGATGTCGGCTCCCCCGCCGTCGCCGAACTCGCCGCGGCTGCGGCCTGCGCCCGCGGCGCCGCCCGCGCCGATGGAGCCCGCGTCCCCGCCGTCGCCGAAATCCGGAGCGCCGGGCGCTTTCGCGTGGCTGTGCTTTCCGCCGCCGTCGCCTTGACCGTCCGCGTCGCCGCCCCCATCCTGGCCCGACGCCGACGCGGCTCGGCGTTTGCGGCGCCTTCGCGCGCCGCCTGCGCCCGAAACGCTTGAGACGCTTGAGCCTTCGTCCAAGGTCATGCCGAGCTCTTTCTCGACCACGACGCCGTTGGTCAAGCGATAGACGATGACGAGTTTGCCGTCGGGGCGCACGCGCACGCGCAGAGCGGTCATGGAGCGAAACATCGGATCCCCCGCGATCGCGCTCGTCAGCATCCTGCCCAGGGAGATCGCGTGCTCTCCCCCGACGTTCTTGCGCGCCGCTTTGGCGAGCAGCTCGGCGGTCGCGGCGATCATGACGTCCTGGCGGCTCGCGTCGTCGGTCTGCGTCAGGAAATCGTCGGCGTTGACCGTGTGATAGCCGGGAGCGGGCTCGACCTCCACCGCGACGGACGCGCGCTTCGTCGCGCCGTCGAAAGGCGCGGACGCGGCGGCCGTGAGGTTCGTCGCGGCGCCGGAGACCTGGTCGAGCATCGCGGCGGTCTTCTGCGCGGCCGCGCGCGAGTCCGCGGCGGCCTGCGCGCGCGCGGCGGCGCGCCCGGAAGGATCCACGTCGTCGTCGGCCGCGTCGGCGAGCTCGTCCGGCGAGGGCGGCGGCAGAGGCTGACCGGCGTCCAGAAGATCGAGGTAGCTTCCCGCGAGCCTCGCCAGGTCGCGGCCGTGCCCGTCGGCGGCGGCGCCGAGCTCCTTGGCCTGGTCGCGCAGAGCCGTCTCGTCGCCGGCGCCGGACTCGGCTTTGAGACGGACGGCGCGCAGGAGCTGGCGGGCGCGCTCGTCGGGGTCCGCCGACGCCGCGGCGGCCGCGGGAGACGGCGCGGGCACGGCGGCGAACGCCGCCGGGGGAACGAGAAGGATCGAGGCGAGGAGAACGGTTCTCATCCGGAGCGTTCCCTATCTTACACGAAAACGCGCTCCGGCGAGCCTTTCGGAAGGTCGAAGAACGAGGTTTTTTAGGCCCGCGTCTCTCCGGGCCCGGCGGTCCCGCGGCGGGACCGATGGGCCCCCCGGCTATTGCGTCGCGCGCACCCACTGGGCCAGGCGTTCCATCCCGTCCTCGAGCTTCACGCGCGGGGCCCAGCCCAGTTCGCGGCGCGCCGCCCCGATGTCGAACCAGTGCGCGGTGGTCAACTGGCTGACGAGAAAGCGGGTCAGCGGCGGCTCCGACTCCAATTGCAGCGCGCGCCAGACGCACTCGAAGATCCCGGCCGCGGCGACGGCGACGCTCTTGGGCACGGACTTCTTGACCGGGCTCAGGCCCGAGGCCGCGAGCATGAGGTCGACGATGTCCCACACCGGACGCGGATCCCCGCCGGACAGGAAGTATGCCTTGCCCGCGATCTCGGCGAGCGGGGAGAGCTGGACCGCGGCGAGGATGTGGGCCTCGACCGCGTCGTCGATGAAGATCGTGTCGACGCGCTTGTTCTCCTCGCCGATGCGGAAAAGGCGCCCGGCGCGCGCGCGCGCGGCGATGCGCGGCAGGAGGTGGCGATCGCCGGGCCCCCAGACCAGGTGCGGACGCAGCGAGACGGTCGCCAGTCGCTCGTGATTGGCCGCGAGCACCATCTCCTCGGCCTGCGCCTTCGTGCGCGAGTAGTGCGAGTCGAACTTCTGCGGGTAGGGCGCGTCCTCGTTCCAGCCCTCCACGTCGCCTCCGTGAAAGACCACCGACGGCGAGCCGGTGAACACGAGCTTGCGAATGTCGTGCTCGCCGCACGCGCGCAGGACGTTGCGCGTGCCGGTCACGTTCGTCGCGAAGTAATCCTCGTACGTCCCCCAAAGGCCGACCTTCGCGCCCGCGTGAAACACCACGTCTCGGTCGTCGCACGCGGCCGACACCGCCGCCGCGTCCGCCAGGTCCCCGCGCGCCACGTCGATTCCCTTCGCCTCGAGCTCCGGATAGGACCCGCGCCCGAACACGCGCACGTCGTCGCCGCGCTCTTTTAATTTGCGCGCCAGCGCCCCGCCGAGAAACCCGCCCCCTCCGGTGACCAGCGCGCGCATCACTTCAGCCGCTCCGCGGCCCAGACGGCGAGCTTCTCGCGAAAAATTTTTGCGTTATGCCGTATGTCCACGGGAAACGACGGGTGGTAAAGAATCGTTTTGATCTGACGCGTGTGCTCATACTTCCGACCAAGAGCGAGCAATTCCCGCGTCAGATCGTCGTTGTTGATCGTCGTTCCCGGTTCCAATTCCACGCACAAGACGGGCTGTCGATTCACGCCGACAAGCGCCGTTCTCTTCACCGCCGGATGCCCGTTAAAAACCCCTTCCACCGGGATCGTGTAGAGCTCTCCGTTCTCCGTCTGCACGCGTTGTGATTTGCGGCCGCAAAACCAAATCCGTCCCTGCCCGTCGAAATATCCCAGGTCGCCCATCCGGTGCCGCACGTCGCGGCCGTCGTTGATCTTCGCCGCCGTCGTCGCGTCCGGGAGGCGGAAATACTCCCGCGTGACCACGTCCCCCTTCACGACGATCTCCCCGATCTCGCCTTGGCTCACGCGCAGGCCGTCGTTCCACGCCGGAATCGGCCCGTCGCTGACGCGGATCACCGCCGCCTCCAGGCCGCGCACGGGCCGTCCCACGCACACGCCCTTTCCCTCGGCCGTCAGCGCGGACGTTTCACCGAGAATCTCGGCGGACGAGATCAGCGCCACGGGAAGCGCCTCGGTCGCGCCGTACGGCGTGAAGATCGGCACGCCGACGCCGAGCATTTTCTGGAAACGCGCCAGAACCTTCGCGGGGACCGGCGCGCCCGCGGACATCACGCGGCGCAGCTGCGGCAAGGCGACGCCGTGCCGCTCGCCGTAGCGGCCGACGCGGTCGAGGAGAGTGGGCGAGCCGAACAGCTGTTGAGCGCGGTATTTCTGCAGAGGACCGATGATCGCGGCGGGATCCACGGAGCCGGGTCGCGTGAAGTCCATGTCGGGAATCACGGCCGTCATCCCCAGAGCCGCATCGAACAGCGCGAACAAAGGGAACGTCGGCAGAGAAACCTCGCCTTCGCGGATGTCGAAGAGTTCGCGCAGCTGCTCCACCTGCGCGGAGAAGATTCCGTGCGTGTAGACGGCGCCTTTCGGGGCGCCGGTGCTGCCGGAGGTGAACAGGATCGCGGCGGCGGATTCGGGAGCCGCGGGCGCCGCGGCAAAGCCCGCGCGCGCGCCGATGCCGCGCAGTTCGCGCGTGTTCCACATCCCGGGAATTTTCCCGTCCGCGACGACGTTCAGTCGCGAGGTCGGCGCCCAGCGGCCGAGCACGCGCGCGAGGTGCGCCTTCGGCGAGCCCAGGAACGCGGCCGGCTCCGCGTCGGCGAGACAGCGGCCCATGTTCTTGAAGCCGATGCCGGGGTCGATGAGCACGGGCACCGCGCCGACGCGAAACAGCGCGAAGGTGCACGCGAAGAAGTCGCGCGAAGGCGGCACCAGCAATGCCGCGCGCTCGCCGGGCTGGAGCCCCGCGCGGCGCAGACCCGCGGCGAGGCGCTCCACGTCGACGGCGAGCTCGGCGAAGCTGAACTCCCGGCCGCGGTGGATGAGCGCGGGCGCGTCGCCGAGACGCGCGGCGGTCTCGAGGAACCGCGTGGCGACGTCGACGCGGCGCGTGGTCGCGGTCATGCGGGCACGGGTTTCGCGACGAAGCCCGCGATCATGGCGACCGCTTCGTCCGGCGAGTCTTCGAGCAGGAAGTGGCCGCAGTCGTAGAAGCGGCGCTCGTCCGCTTTCGGGAAGCGGCGCTTCCAGGCATTCAGGAAGTGGGCGTCGAACACCCAGTCCTTCATGCCCCAAACCAGCATCATCGGCGTCTGCGCGAAGGCGCCGAGCTTGGACTCGGTGTCGGAGAGCACGTCCCACGCCGGATCTCCGGGGCCGAGCGGAATGTCCTGCACGAAGCGGTGCACGGGCAGGCTTTTGCGCCAGCCGTCGCACACGCAGAGGTAGGCATCCTCGATCTCGGGCGTGAGCTTGCGTTTCGCGACGCAGGAATTCAGGATCGCGCGGCGCACGGCGCGCGAGCCGCGCAGCGGCAGAGCGGCGACGGCGCCCCTCAGGAAGGACAAGAGCGGCGGCATCGTCTTTTCCTTGGGCAGTCTGAAGCACGCGGTGTTGCCCGCGACGATCGCCTTCACGCGCTCCGGATGCCGCGCGGCCCAGGACATGCCGATCATGCCGCCCCAGTCGTGGACCACGAGCGTGATCGGCCCTTCGGGCGCGACGTGATTCACGAACGTTTCCAAATCGTCGACGCGGGACTTGAGCGTGTAGCGATAATGATTTTCGTCCGGCTTGTCGGACAGGCCCATCCCGATATGATCCGGCGCCAGGCAGCGGTGCGTGGGGCGCAGCGCCTTCACGAGCTCGCGGTAATAGAAAGACCAGCTCGGGTTGCCGTGCACCATGAGCACGGTTTCGCCCTTGCCCTCGTCGACGTAGTGCATGCGGCGCCCGCCGAGATCGAGATGATGATCTTCGAACGGGTACAGCGGCCGCCAAAGCTCGCCGGCCACTACCACTCCCAGCCCAGCATCATGCAGTTGAGCCCCGAGCCGATGCCGAGGAAGCCGACCTTGTCCCCTTTTTCCAAAAACCCGCGCTCGTCCGCCAGCGCCGCCGTCAGCGGCAGGCTCACCGTGCCGATATTTCCGAGGTATTCATACGTCGCGTAATCCTTTTCCGGCGCCACGCCGAACGCGCCCAGCACCGCCGCGCGGTGCGGCCCGCCGACCTGGTGGCAAATCGACTTGTCGATCGTCTTTCCGTCCCAGCCCAGTTCCTCCGTGAATTTCTTCCAAGTGCCGCGCGCGAGTTCCACTCCGTTCTTCAGCACCGCCGCGGCGTCGGTCCGCATGAAGTCGCGCTCCCAGCGGCACAAGTCCCAATGCTCGGCCGCGGACTGCGCCGTCCCGCCCAAAAGCTTGTGCCCGTCCTTTCCGAAGGAACCGTCGGTCAGCAGCACCGCGACCGCGCCCGAGCCGCCCGTGAGCGTCGCGATCGACAGCTTGAAATGATCCATCGTCGGCTTGGCGATCATCGACGCGATCATGCTCTCGTTGATTTCCCGCGCCGACTCGCACGACACGACGAGCCCCGCCTGGATCTGCCCGAGCTCGATGCGGTTCGCCACGTCGACGATCCCGGAGAGCACGCCGAGGCAAGCGTTCGACAGATCGTACACCGCGCAGTCCCGCGCCACGCCGAGCGCCGACGCCACCGCGCACGCCGTCGCCGGCTCCGACCCGTCGCGACACACGCCCGCGTAGATGAGCACGCCGAGATCCCGCGCCGCAATTCCGGATTTCTCCAGCGCCTTCTTCCCCGCGCGCGTCGCCCCCTCCGTCAGCTTGAAGCCCGCGTCCCACCAGCGCCGCTCGCGGATTCCGGTAAGCGCTTCGAGCTGACCGAGCGGGAAGTGAAGAGCGTCGTACACGGACTCGACGCGCTTCTCTAGCTCCGCCGAGGAGACCACGTTGGGGGCGAGTTCGTAGGTGAGGCCTTCGAGAGAGACTTTGGTGTAACGCATGTCAGTTCGACTTATCCACGTTGTCCGCAACCCCGACTGTTGTCAACAACAGTTGCCCAGTCACGCGCGCACCTTCAACGTGAAGTCGCGCATCTCATAAACCCACAACCCATCCCGCGAAAGCAATCCATCTGCCGTGATCGTCTTCGTCGCCTCGTCGACGCTCGTGATCCAGCACTGGACCTCGACGTTCTTGTTCGCGGGCGTGTACTGACCGCGGTAGAGCCACTTGTGTTTGCGGCCCAGCACCATGTTCTCGAAGCGGGCGGTGGACGGCAGGTTCGGCCAGCGGTCGCGCGCGTGGCACTTCATGAGCTCGATGAAGGACTCGAGGCCGAGCGAGCCGGGGCAGACGGGGTCTTGGTAGAAATGGGCGTCGAAGAACCACTCTTTCGGGTTCACGGCCCGGCGGCCGATGAGGGCGCCGAGATTCTTCGGGCCTTGCGCGTCGAATTGATCGACGGAATCTAACAGCAATAACTTCGGACCTGGAAGGGTCGGGAATCCGCCGCTCAACGGCAGACGGCGAGAGACGGAACCCGTGGTCGGAACGAAGGGTTTGGCGCCGCGCAAGCCGACCTGATCGGCCAGGGACGCTTTTGTAAAGAAACCGAACTCGGTGGTGCCTTTATAGACCAGGCGGCCGCTCCCGTCGGTCATCTCCATGGAGTAGCCCTGGATGATCATGCCGCCGGACTGCGAGACCTTGGTCATCTCGACTTTGGTGACGAGCGTGCCGATGTCGGGCGTGACGTCGACGTATTGAACGGCGTCGCCGCCGAGGTTGCGGAACGAGAGATCGATGGGGCTCGTCAGCGCGGAGCCGCAGTAGGCGGCGAGCCAGCCGCAGGGCTGGAGAGCGACCTCCAGCAAAACGGCGAAGGGCATGGTGGGCTGGCCGTTTTCGGCGAAGTACCAGGCGTCCTGCGGGACGTCGTACTCGGCGGTAGCACCCGCGCCGGCCTTGAGGACCCACGGCGCGCCCTTGGTTTCGACGATGCGGTCGAGGAACTGATAGGGCGGGCCGGGGAGGCGGGCGATGATGCGGTCCTTGTCGAACGGCGTGTAACGCTCGCCGAAGGCTTCGGACGGTTTGCCATTTGAATACGCGAGGATCTTGTCCGGGCCGTAGAGCGCGGGACGACGGACGTAGGACGACCCGGAGCGCGGAACGGAGACTTGGGACCCGGACCACAGGGCTTCCAACTCGTTGCGGCGCAAACCGGTGAGGCGCACGGTCATGTCGGTGATCTGCACGATGTTCTTGGCGTCCGAATACATGAACGCGTCGGCGATGCAGAACGGAGTTCCGTCCGCGGCGTAGCCGAGTTCTTTGACGTGGAGTTCGTAGCGGGCCTTCTTCGTGGAAGCCAAAACCTGGCCGCGGCACTTGAGCCGGGATGCGATTCCTGGAACCGGCTCATGATGAACCTTTCCCTTTTCCCCCACCCAGCCCAGGCGCATCAGATAGACGCGCAGCGTGTGCAGGCAGCACTCGTACATGAGCGTGCCGGGCATGACGTTGTCGTCCTTGAAGTGGCAGACGAGGTGCCAGTCGTCGGGGCGGATGTCCATTTCGCCGACGGCGAGACCGAGGCCGAAGCGGCCGCCTTTCGGATCCAGTTCGAGGACGCGATCGACGAGCTTCATCTTCCCGGGAGGCAAGGTTTCGGGAACGAACGGAACGGCTTGGAATGAACGGCCGAACGCGGCGGCCAAGTTGCCGGAACGAAGATGGGAGAATTCGCCGTCGGACAAAGAAACCTTCTCGTGGAACGGCGCCAACGGTTTCCAGTCGGAAGGAATTTTTCCGGGAACGGGAGCCTTCTCGGCGTCCGTCAAAACGATTCCTTTTCCCTTCGCCAACTCCGCCGGCGTAAAGAAGCCGGCGCAGCCTTTTCTCATCGTCATCAAAGGACGACCATTCACGGTCGCATCAAAACGGAAGAAGAAGAGCCAGATGTCGTCGTGCTGGCCGAAGCCGTCGATGGCGATGTCGTAGCGGATCACGTCGCCGGGCCGAGGAAGATGGTCCTGGAAAGTGACGATCGCATCCAGCAAGCGATAAACGGCGAGGCCTTTGGTTTGGGTGTCGATGCCCAGGTAACCGGAGAGGAAGAGGTCGGCTTGACCGGCTTCGACGGCGACGCAGGTCGGGATGCGTTCGTTGTCCAGGTACCACGCGCCGGACTTCACGTCGTGCTCGGTCACGCAGGCGCCGGACTTCATCGAGTTCGGCGCGCCGGTGACGCTCACGATGCGGTCCACCAGCATCAGCGGCTCGTCGGGCAGACGCACGCGCGTGGGATAAGAGTCGACGTGCGCGAAGGCCTCGCCCAGCACCGCGCCGATCTTGCCGACGGCGAATTCCAGACACGCTTGACGATCCATGAACACGGGCTTCGCCGTCGGCGCCGGAGGCGTCACGGGCGCGGCGAGCATCGACTGACCGGTCCCCAAGCGCATTTGATTCTGCAGGTTGCGCGCCTGGAGCGCGGAGAAATTTTCCGAAAGTTTGAGGAAGGCCGCGTGCGCCTGCGCGGTCAGCGCGGCGGCGCCGACGGGAGAACCGGACGGAGACGCAGCCGCGGGAACGCGCGGCGCGATGGGAGCAGGCCGCGGCGCGGACGCAATCACGGGGGCCGAAAGAGGGACTTCTGGACGCGGCGCCGGCGCCGCGGACGCAGCGGGCTGCGCCGCCGGCGGCGCCTTCGGCGTCGGCGACCAGCTCACCTTCTTCGGCCGGCCGCCGAGCGCGACGCGCACCGGTTGGGACGCCGGCGGAAGCGGCGCCTGATGACCGACGCAGTAGGTGCGGCCGCCGTACAGCGCCTTCATGTCGACGGGCACACGCTCGGCGATCAGGAACGCGAGCAGCTTCAGAGCGCCGGTCACGTCGTCCGAGCCGCGGCCGTCGAACGCGCGCGCCGCGTGCGGGAGAGGCCCGAGAATCTTGCCGATCATGCGCGCGCAGGAGCCTTGCGGCCCGAGCTCCACGAACGTGCGCGCGCCGTCCTCGTACGCCTTCTTGATCAGCGCCGCGAAATCGACGGAGCGGATCGCCTGCGTCGTGATCGAGTCGGCCGCGGACTCGCGCGTGGGCTCGTAGGACTTGCCGAACGCTCCGGAGTAGTAGCGGATGCCTTTCGGAGGGCGCGTCGGGAACAGGTGCAGCTCGCGGTATTTCCCCTCGACGAGTTTGGCGGCCGGGAAGTGCACGGTCGACACGCCCTGCAGCGGCAGAAACACGCAGCCCAGGCCCTCGACGAGCTTCTCGACCGCCTGGCGGTACCCGCCGACCACGCACTCCACGGGGGCATTCACGATCAACAGCGCCGCGCGCTCCGCGCCCTTCAGCGCGCGGTGCACCGCGTCGGCCGGGCGGTCGACGACGCCGAGCACCCAGTCGACTTTCTCCTCCGCGGGCAGATGCCAGAACTGCCGCGCCGCGTCGCACGGGCCCGCGAGCTCGCTCGTGAACAGGCTGGAGTGCTTCATGCGCCGCAGCATCTCGTCGCGCGCGGTCCACGCGCGCGTCGCGAACAGGCCCGCGGTCTCGCCGAGACTGTAGCCGACGATCGCGCGCGGTTCGACTCCGAAGGACCGCAGAAGATCGCTCGTCACCGTGCCGTGCGCGACGGAGCCGAAGATCAAAGCGTGATAGTCCGCGTTCAGCGCGCTCTCCGCCTCGAGCTCCCAATTCGCCGGCCACGTGAGTCGCCACGGCACGACGCGGTGCGGCACCAGCTGGTCGCGCAGGTAGCCGTTCTCGTGGTCTTGGCGGCGCAAAATTTCCGGCCATTGCGCGCCGAGTCCCGCGGTCATGCCCACGTACTGATTGCCCGAGCCCGGGAAGACGAAGGTCAGGTCGCCGCCGAGAGGCGGGCGCGTGGAGAGCTGGATGCGGTCCGTCGGCAGGGGCCGCTCCGGATTCTCGCGGATCGAGTCGTCGGCCTGGCGCGCGAGCGCCAGCAGTTCCCTCCAGTCGCGCGCGACGAGGGCGACCGCGAGCTTTCGCTCCGGCGCGCCGCCGCGCTTGAGCCACCAGCGCCGCGCGAGCGCTTCCGGATTGTCGGCCGGGTCCTGGCCCGCGGCCCAAGAGGCCAGCTCGGCGAGCCCCGCCCGCAGGCCGGCCGCGTCGTCGGCTTCCACCGTGAAAAGTCCTTCAGCCCGCGCCCCGAGAGGCTGACGCCGCTCCTCGATCACGCGCGCATCCTCGGTCTCGCGCTCGAACTGCTCGAGTACCGCGTGCACCGCGCCGCCGTCCACGCCGAGCGACGTCACGCCCGCGCGCCGCGGTCCCTGCGCGCGGTTGCGCAGCCAGTACTGCGCGCGGCGCGGGCTGTGGAAGCGCTCGGGCGACTTCGCCAAGGGTTCGATGGGAGAAACGATTTCGGGTCCGACCGGCAGAATCTCCTGGTACAAGCACAGAGCGGCTTTGACCAGGCCGGCGAGACCCGCGGCCGCGCCCGTATGGCCGATGACGGACTTGGACGCAGACAACGACAACGGCAGCTCGGCCTCCGCCTTTCCGAAGACCTCGACCAAGGCGGAGGCCTCGGACATATCCTCCCCCGGAGTTCCCGAGCCGTGACACTCGAGCAGTCCCACTCGGCTCGGGTCGACGCGCGCGTCCTCGTAGGCGCGGCGCATCGCCTCGGCGCAGGCCGCGGCCGTGGGGACCGAGTCGTCGCACCCGCCGCCCGTCGCCGAGCCCACTCCCTGGATCACCGCGTACACCCGGTCGCCGTCGCGCACCGCGTCGTCGAGACGCTTGAGCACGATCGTCGCGGCGCCCTCGCCCGGCGTGGTGCCGTCCGCCGCAGCGTCGAACGGACGCGCGCGAGCGGCCGCGGAGTAGGGCCGGGCGGCGTGGACGCCGGCGAGCGCGCGCACGTCGCCGGCCGCGTCGGCGGCACCGACGATCGCGGCGTCGATCTCGCCGCGCTGAAGCGCCCGCGCCGCGGCTTCGACCGCCTTGAGTCCCGAGTTCTCTTCGGCCGAGAGAGCGAAGCTGGGACCGCCGAGCCGGAACTCGCGCGCGATGCGGCTCGCGGCCACGGAAGCGAGACCGCCCATCACGCGGTTCGCGCTCAGCGCGGGGCCCGCGGCGTCGCGCAGGTTTTTGATCCAGGACTCCTTCTCCGCCTCGTTCGGCGCCCACCCCTTCGCCTGCGCCCACTCGTCGGCGCGCGCCGCGGCGGTCCAGCGGAAGTCGTAGTGCGTGATCCCCATGTCGAACGAAATGCCGAGGAACACGCCCGCGCGGTCGCGTCCCTCCTCGGAGAGTTTGGCGTCCACGATCGCGGCGGCGGCGCTCTTGAGCGCGAGGAGCTGCTGGGGCAGCATCTCCTCCATTTCCTTCGGCGGAATGCGGAACGCGGACGCGTCCACGTTGAGCTCGCGCCGGAAGCGGCCCGCGAAGCCGGCCGACGCCTCGACGCCCCACCAGCGCTCCGGGTCCGCCGCGGGCGCCGAGGCGGCGCCGTTCAGCGCCGCTTCTTGATACGCGCGCAGGCCGGACAGAGCGCCGAAGCGCGCGTCCATGCCCACGATCGCGATCGCCGCGCGCGCGGGCTCGGGACGCCGCGGCGCGGGGCGCTTGGCGCCGGGCCGCGACTCCGGCGGTTCCTCGACGAGCACGTGCGCGTTGATGCCGCCGAAGCCGAACGCGGACAGCGCCGCGCGGCGCGGCGTGCGCGCGTCGCGGCGCTCCCAAGAAACGGCGGCGGTCGCGACGCGAAACGGCGAGCCGTCGAAGCCCGCGGCGGGATTGGCGTTCTCGAAGTTCGCGTTGGGCGGCACGACGCGGCGGTCGAGCGCCAGCAGGACCTTCATGAGACCGGCGGCGCCGGCCGCGGTCAGCAGGTGGCCGACGTTGGACTTGACCGAGCCGAGCGCGCACTGCCCCGGCGTCCAGCCGCGCTCGCCCCACAGCGCTTTGAGGCTCGCGACCTCGATGGGGTCGCCGGTCGGCGTGCCGGTCGCGTGGCACTCGATGAAGTCGATCTGCGACGGCGCCAAGCCCGACTCTTTGTACGCCGCGCGCATCGCGCGCAGCTGGCCGACCGTGTTGGGCGCGAGCAGAGAGCCGCCGACGTCGTTCGAGAGCCCCGCGCCGACGAGGACGGCGCGGATCTTGTCGCCGTCGCGCTGGGCGTCGGACAAGCGCTTGAGCACGAACATGCCGGCGCCCTCTCCGACGACGAGGCCGTCGGCCGCCGCGTCGAACGGCGACGGCCGCCCGGACGCGGAGAGCGCGCGCAGCTGCGAGAAGCCCATCTGCGTGTAGAGGCTTTCCGGCCGCGCGACGCCGCCGGCCAGCATCGCGTCCGCCCGGCCCGCGCGGAGCTCGTCCATCGCGAATTTGAGGGCGTAGAGTGAAGAAGCGCACGCCGCGTCGAGCGTCCACGCGCCGCCGCCGAGGCCGAACGCCTTCGCGAGCACGCCGCCGGGCAAGCCCGCGACGAAGCGGTTCGCGGCGTTCACCCGCTCGCCGCCGCGATGACCGGCGAGCCCGAGCGCCTCGCGCTCGAAGCCGGGGCGCAGCAGTTCGCGCGCCCACGCCGCGGCCGCGTCGGTCGGCAGCGCGAGCTGGCCGATGACCACGCCCGTGCGCTCGCGCTCCGCGCCGGTCAGGCGCGACTCGGCCAGCGCGGCGCGCGCCGCGTGCAGCGCGAAGTGGAAGGCGGGATCGAGCGACTCCGCCCACGCTCGGTCGAGCGCCAGCCCGGCGGGCTCGAAGCGGAAGCCCTCGACGAAGCAGGCTTTGAGCGAGTAGACCTTGTCGGCGGCTCCCTTCACGGGATCGAACGCCGCGCGCGGGTCGATCGGCCAGCGCCCGGCCGGGACGTCCTTGGCGGCGCACCGCCGCGCCTCCAGGTTCTCCCAGAAGCGGTCCGGCGTGGGCGCGTCGGGGAAGATTCCCCCGGCGCCGACGATCGCGATCGGCTCGGGTTTTCCGCTCATTTGCGGTAGATCGTGAACGCCTCCGCGTCGTCCGTCCACTCCACCTTCTCGCGGTTGAGGCGCTGCATCACGCCGAACCAGCCGCCGACCGTCGGATCGTAGACGGACGGGGGCAGGGCCGCCTTGCTCGCGATGACGCGGATCGTCTCGGCGGAAACCTCGTCGGCGGGGTCGGGCAGCTCGGCTTCCAGATCCTTGATCCCGGCCCTATGAGCGTCCTCGTCCGGGTAGGTCCAGGACTCGCCGGCTCTCAACGTCTTGCGCGCGAGCATCGCGTTCGGCACGACGAGCGCGGTCTTGGCGACCGTGCCCAGGTCGTAGACGTCGTAGAGATACACCGAGCAGTCGCGCGTCGCCGTGATGGTGATCTGCGCCGTGTCGCCGACGACGAAGCGCGTGCGCGAGACGCCGACCTCCACGCGGAAGTCCTTGTCGGACTCCGGCAGGCGCGGGACCACGCAGTCCTTGAGCGAGACCGCGTAGCGGCAGCCCGGGCAGTCCGGCGCGTCGCGGTAGCCTTCCTTGAGAATCGTCTCCTTGAGCACGCGCCCGTTGCGCGTCGTCTGCAGAATGCTTTCCGTCAGGTGCGCGTCGCGACGCAGGCCTTCCTGTTGAAAGTCGAGGAGGCGCGAGCGGATGTCCACGCCGAGGAAGTCCTGCACGGCCGCGGCGCGCGCCTGCTCGATCGCGGCGGCGCGCGTCTGATGCCGCGTGTCCTGCTCGCCGACGGAGACCGTCGCCTCGCCGGCGACCCACGTGCAGCCGTCGGGGTCCGCGCCCAGAATTTTTCCGCTGCGGTCCTGCATCTCGTTGCGGACCGGCGCGGTCCGGTTCACGCCCGTCGCCGTCGCCACGGCCGAGGGATCCGGCTCCGCGGACGCGGCGCGACGGCGCACCGCGGCCGTCGCGTCGCGCGACGCAGGCACGACGGAGCGTCCGCCGCAAGCCGCGGCAAGGAGAGCCGCGGTCAGCAGGAGCGCGAGCCGCTTCACGTCAGTTGCCGCTCTCGTTGTCGAGGCCGCGCTGCGCCTTGTTGGCGTCGCGGCGCGTCGCGCCGTAGTTCGGCTGCGTCTGCGGCTGGGGATCCTGGCAGGCCGCGGCGAGAGCGGCGACGACGGCGAGCGCGGCCAGCGCGATCCAATTCTTCTTCATGCGGCCTCCTGTCGATTAAGCGGCGGTCTCCACGGCGTTGCGGCGGAAAGCGGACGTCAGCGCCGCGTCGGCGGCGCACTCGTAGCCTTCGAGGCGCGCGACGAGCGCGCCGCGCTCGTCGACGAACTCGATGTCGGCCGCGGCCAAGCCGTCGGCGCGCCGCGCCGCCTTCGCGACCACGCGCACGCCGCGCTCCGGGAAGCGTTCCGCGAACTGGCGGTAGCGCGCGACGAAGCTCGGCAAGGACGGCGCGCCGAGGAGCTCGACCGTCCACAGGATCATCGCCTGGAACGCCGCGTCGAGCGCGGCCGGGTCCGCGCTCCAGCGCTCGCGCAGCGGCTGACGCGACCACGAGGCGGGAGACGCCGACGTGCGCGCGTCGACGACGATGCCGTCCTCGCCGCAGATCGGCGCGGCGCTGATGAAGCGCATCGCCTCGCCGTGGAACAAAACCTCGCGGTAGGCGGCGTCGACGCCGCGCGCGTACGCGGGACCGGAGACGCTCAGCGCCGGCGCCGGCGCGGACGGGCGCTTGGCCGCGAGCAGGACCTTCGCGGCGACGTGGAGCGTTCCCCCCGCGCCGCGCAGTTCGGCGGCGACGGCGAATCCGCCCTCGCGCTTCTCGAGAGCGCCCGCGTGAACCTTGAGCGGCGTCGGCGTATTGGGACGAACGACGACGCCCTTCAGCACGCGCAGATCCTCGAAGCCGACGAACACCAGGCCCGGATGCGCGAGCTGGGCCGCGTGCGCGAGCCACTCGGCCGAGAGCGCGAGCGGCGCCACCGCGCGGCCGCCGAGCACGTGGGACGTGAGGATCGGATACGACTCGAGCGTGAGGTCCCGCTCGAAGACGACGGGCAGGGCCGACGCCGCGCCGGGAAGGCGGGCGATGATCACGGTTTCCGCGGGGCCCTGCGCGCGCGCCTCGGCGACGAGGTGGGCCGCGCCCGCCTCCAGGCCGATCACGCCCACGCCCTCGGCGGCGAAAAGTCCGCGCAAGGACGCGTCCACCATGCCGCCGTCCCACGGGCCCCAGCCCGCGGCGAGCACGCGCGCGGACGCGCGGCGCGCGAGCACCTGCGCCGCTTTGTTGAGGACCTCGTTGGCGATCGCGTAGTCGGACTGTCCCGCGCGGCCGTAGCGCGCGGTCGACGAGGAGAAGAGCGCCACCAGGCGCAGGGCCTTCGGGTCCAGCGCGTCGAGGAAGTGGCGCAGGCCCGCGAGCTTCGTGTCGAGCACCGCGTCCACCATCGCGGGCGTCTTGTCCTCGATCTTCTTATCCGCGAGAACGCCGGCGCCGTGGATCAGTCCGCGGACGGGACCCAGATCGCGCGTCGTCTCCGCGACGAGCGCTGCGACCGCGGCCGCGTCGCGCGCGTCGCACGCGCGGTAGCGCGCCTCGACGCCGAGCGCGGCCAGCGCGGACAACGTCGCGCGGATTTCGCGGTCCGCGAGGACCTGCTTCGCCCTCTCGCCGATCGCCTTCGGGCTCAGGCCCTTGGCGCGCGCGGCGATCGCCGCGCGCAGATCGGCCTCCGTGCGCGCGGAGGCCAGCTCCGCAGGCTCGGCGCCGGGCGGCGGCGTGCGGCCGACGAGCACGAGGCGCGGCTTGAACTCGCGTGCGAGCGCCAACGCGCAGGCCGCGGTCACGCCGCGGGCGCCGCCGGTGACGATCACGGCGTCACCGGGATGGAGAGGCTCGCGCGACGCCGCCGGAACCGCGCGCTCGACGAGCGTCACCTTCCGCGCGCCCGCGGCGTTGAGCGCCGTTTCCACGGGACCGTCGAACTGCAATTCCTTGGCGAGGAGCTTGGCGGCCGCGTCGAGCGGCAGGACGGGATCGACGTCGATCGCGCGAGCCGCGACGTGCGGCCACTCGCGCGCCGCGGTCTTCACGAGCCCCGCGATGCCGCCGAACGCCGGATCCTGATCGCGTCCGTCGAAGCCGAGCGCGCCGTCGAGGCGCGTCACGGTGATCAGACGGCCGCGCCCGCCGCGCAGCGCGAAGCCGCGTCCGGCGGCCTGCACGAGCGCGAAGGCTTTCTTGAGCCAGGCCTCCGAGTCCGCCGTCCACGGGCAGCCGGGAGCGGCGGGGCGCGTGGGCGCGACGAGCACGAGCGCTCCGAGCTCGGCGGGCAGGGACTTCGGGTCGTCGAGCGCGACGATCTCGGTCTTGAAGCCCTTGGCCTCCAATTCGCGCGCGAGCGTCTGATCGAGGCCCGAGTCGCGCGTGATCGCGACGACGAGCGCTTTGTCGAGCGCGGCGGCGTCGCGCGGGCCGACGGGGACCAGCTCCGGGACGAGGCGCTGGAGCACGCACGGCTCCGCCTTCGCGGCCGCGGCCGGAGCGGAAGGCGCGGCCGGCGTCGAAAGCGCGACGGGGTTCGCGGGCGCCGAGGACGCCGCGCCCTGCGCGAGGTAGTCCGCGATGGACTTCAAAGTGCGCAAGGTGCCGAGATGCTCGGGCTTCACCTTCGGCGCGCCGGGCAGCTTCTCCTGCACCGCGGACAAAATCTCGACGCGCTTGATCGAGTCGATGCCCAGGTCGGCTTCCAAATCCATGCCCGGATCGATCGTCTCGGCCGGGTAGCCGGTCTTGTCGGAGACGATCGCGATCAAGGTCGGCAGGATCGGAGCCGACCCCGCGGTCGTCGCAGCCGCCAGGGGAGCCGGCGCGGAAACCGCGGGAACGGGGGTCATGCCCTGCGACAGGTAATCGGCGATCGACTTCAGCGTGCGCAGCGTGCCCAGATGCTCGGGCTTCACCTTCGGCGCGCCGGGCAGCTTCTCCTGCACGGCGGACAGAATCTCCACGCGCTTGATCGAGTCGATGCCGAGGTCCGCTTCCAGGTCCATTCCCGGATCGATGGTCTCCGCCGGGTAGCCCGTCTTCTCGGACACGATCGCGACGAGCGCGGGCAGGACCGGCGCCGCGGCCGAGGCGGCCGCGGTCGCCGGCGCGGGCGCGGGAGTCGACGCCGGCGCGGCGGCCATTCCCTGAGACAGATAATCGGCGATCGATTTCAACGTGCGCAGCGTTCCTAGGTGCTCGGGCTTCACCTTCGGCGCGCCGGGCAGCTTCTCCTGCACCGCGGACAAAATTTCGACGCGCTTGATCGAGTCGATGCCGAGGTCGGCCTCGAGGTCCATGTCGGCGTTGATCGTCTCCGCCGGGTAGCCGGTTTTCTCGGAGACGATCGAAAGCAGGACGGCGGCGACGTTCGCGGACGGGGCGGCGGGCGCGGGCGACGCAGCAGCCGCGGGAGCGGCGGCGGCGGGCGCCGCGATCGGCGCGGTGAAAACGGGCGTCGGCGTGTGCGCCGCCGCGGAAGGGCCGCCGAGCTGGGCGCTCAGCGCCTGCTGCTGCTCGATCAGCGCCTGCACGGAACGCTGGGCGGCTTCCTGCCCCTGCAGGAACTGCAGGTGCAGAGCCGCCGCCTGCTCCTGCAGGCGCGTGAGCGCGTCGATGCCGGCCTGCGCGGCGGCGAGCGCCTGCGGCAGAACGGAACCGGCGGCGATCGGCGCGAGGATCGGACCCGCGGTCGGCGCGGACGCGGCGGCGGGCGGCGTCGCGCTCAGAGGCGCGCGCACGGGGCGCGGCGCCGGCTTCGACGAGCGATACGCGGCGCCGGTGAGGGTCACCGCCATCTTCGGCTTCGGGCGCGCGTCCTTGAGACCGGCGGCGCCGTCCTGCCACGGCGTCAGGTCGAGCGCGTGGCCGAGCGCGGCGAGCTGCGCGAGCGCGCGCGCAAGGTCGGCCGTTCCGGACTTGCGGCCGTTGGACGCGTCGACGGCGACGGCGCAGACGTCTTGTCCCTTCAGCGTCAGGCCGACAAGGCCGGTCATGCGCGCGCCGGCGCCGACTTCCAGGAAGGAAGTCACGCCGTCGCGATGCATCGCGGACACGAGCTTGACGAACTCCACGGGCTTGGCGAGCTGGTGCGCGAGCAGGTCTCGCGACGCCGCGGCGTCGACGGGATAAGGCTCTCCCGTCGTGTTCGCGTAGACCGGCGCGGTCGGCTTCGCGAACGAGACGTCCTCGAGCGCTTTCGCGAGTCCGGCGAGAGCGGGTGCGACGAGCGGGCTGTGGAACGCGGCGGCCACGGGCAGGCGCACGACTTTATGTCCGCGCGCCGCGAAGATTTTTTCGGCGCGCGCGATCTCGTCCGTCGCTCCGGAAAGGACGTTCTGCGCGGGCGCGTTGCGGTTGGCGACGACCAGGTCGAGTTTTTCATCCGCGACGATTTTCTCGATCTCCGCCAACGGCGATTGCACGGCGAGCATCGAGCCGAGATCGCCCTTGCCGGCGGCCATCAAGCGGCCGCGGAGCCCGGACAATTGGTGCAGCGTCTTCTCGTCGAAGCGGCCGGCCGCGTGCAGAGCGACGAGTTCGCCGTAGGAGTGACCCGCGTACGCGTCGGCCTTCACGCCGAAGCGCGCGAGCACCTTCAACGCGCCGAGCGCGGCGGCGCCGAGCGCCGGCTGGGCGACGTCGGTGGAGCGCAGCGCCATTTCCTGAGCTTCTCTTTGCTCGGCCTTCCACGCGGGCCGAGGGAAGATGAAATCGGAGAGACGGCGCTCGCCGCCGAACGACGCGTCGGCGTTCGCGAGCGTTTCGAACGCCTCAGGGAAAGAGCAGAACAGGTCGCGGCCCATGCCGACGTACTGCGCCCCCTGCCCCGGGAACAAAACGCCCAACTTGCCGGGCTTGCCGGAGCCGAAGTAAATTCCTTCGGGCGACGACCACGAAGACTTGCCCGAGTTCGAGGACAGCAAAGAAACGGCTTTAACAATTAACGCGGCGAAGTCGGCCGACTTTTCCGCGACGACGACGAGACGGAACGGAGATTGACCAACGAAATCAGTGCGGCTCTTCACGGCGGCCGCACGGATATCATCCCACGACTTGAGGCTTCCGAAACTTTGTGTCTTCGTGGTTAATTCGTTCGCGTCTTTTCCTGAAATCGCGATCAGCTCCACGTCCGCGTCCCAATCCGTGACCGTCTTCTGCGCGTCGTGCTCTTCGAGCACCGCGTGGAAGTTCGTGCCGCCGAAGCCGAGCGCGGAGCACGCGGCGCGGCGCGGATGGCCTTCGGGCTGAAGCCACGGGCGCTTCTCGAGGCTGAGATAGAACGGCGAGTCCCCGTGCGCCAAGATCGGCAGAGGGTTCTCGACCTTGATCGTCGGCGGAAAAACTTTATGATGAAGCGCCATGACGGCCTTCACGAGCGCGGCGGAGCCCGCCGCGGCCTTGGTGTGGCCGATCTGCGACTTCACGGAGCCGAGCGCGCACCAAACGCCTTCGCGTTTGGTGTTTTTATAGACGGACGAAAGCGCTTCCACTTCGATCCCGTCGCCGACGGCGGTGCCGGTGCCGTGCGCCTCGACGAGCTCGACGGTGTCGGGCGTGACGCCGGAGACGCGGTAGGCTTCCTCCAGCGCGCGCGTCTGCCCTTCGGCGCTGGGGGCGTAGATGGACTTGCCGCGGCCGTCGGACGAGGAGCCGATGCCGCGGATCACCGCGTAGATGCGGTCGCCGTCTTTTTCCGCGTCGTCGAGGCGCTTGAGGACGACCATGCCCACGCCTTCGCCGAGCGTCGTGCCGTCGGCCTTCGCGTCGAACGGGCGCGAGTGGCCGGAGGCCGAGAGCGCGGGCGTCTTCGTGAAGCACGTGTACATGAAGATGTCGTTGAAGGTGTCCACGCCGCCCGTGATCACCATGTTCGCGCGGCCGGCCTGCAGCTCGAGGCAGGCCATGTGCGCGGCGGACAGAGACGAGCCGCACGCGGCGTCGACGACGCAGTTCGTGCCGCCCAGATTGAAGCGGTTCGCGATGCGGCCCGCGACCACGTTGCCGAGAAGTCCGGGGAAGGAATTCTCCTGCCAGCCCACGTACGAGTCCGCGATGCGCGCGCAGACGTCGTCGGCGACGTCCTGAGGCACTCCGGCTTCGGCCAGCGCCTTCTTCCAGCGCGGATGGCCGAGGCGCGCGCCGAGCGGCACGACGAGCTCGAGCGCGCCGGTCACGCCGAGGATGACGGACACGCGGCTGCGGTCCCAGCCGTCTTTGTCGACCGGATAGCCGGCGTCGGACAGCGCCATCTTGGCCGCGACGAGGCCGAACAGCTGTGCCGGATCGGTCGCTTCCAAAGTGTTGGGCGCCAGGCCGAACTCGGACGGATCGAAATCGTAGCTCTCGAGAAAGCCGCCCTTGTACGCGTACACGTGATCGGGCTTCTTGGGGTCGGCGTCGAAGTAGTCCTCGTGGTTCCAGTGGCTCGCCGGGACGTCGCGGATCGCGTCGACCTTGTTCTTGACGTTGGCCCAGTACTCGCGCAAGGTCTTGGCCTTCGGGAAGACGCAGCCGACGCCGACGACGGCGAGCGGGACGGACTTCGTGTCGTTGCTCATAGCCTCTCGAGGATCAGTTCAGCTGCAGATCGAGCGCTTCGTCCGGAAGCGGCTCGGCGCGGACGGCTTGCGGCGGGACGACGACGCCCTGGGCGCGCAGGAACTGGGCGCGCGTCAGCACGGCGGCTCCGTAGAGAATATTCTTGGCGACGAGCGCCACGCGGCGGTTCTCCGGCGCGGCGAGGAAGGAGCCCGCGGCCCACTCGTTGAACGCGCCCATCGCGGGGCCGCACCAGATCTGGTAGTCGAGCGCGCGGTCGGCGACGCCCGCGTTGGCCCAGCGCGAGGCCTGGCCCAAGTACGAGCGGAACACGAGCGCCAAGCGATGCTTCGGGTCCTTCTCCGCGCGCTCCACCTGCGCCGGATCGCGCTGGAGAAAGAAAGCGCGCGTCTTTTCCCATGTAACGTCCAGACTTTCGCGGAACAGGTCGCGCTCGAGCTGCTGGCGCACCGGCGCGGGCAGCGCCTCGATCGAGTCGTACTGGCGGTAGACCTCGTAGAGCTTGGCCGCGCGCATGGCGAACATCGTGCCGCGCTTCAAAATCTGGACCTTGACGCCCATCTCGAACATGTCGGCCGCGGGCGCCATCGCGACGTCGGCCTGGCCCGCCGCGGCGAGCATCTTGCGCACGAGGTCCGACGAGCCCGACTCCCGGCAGGACTGGTTGACCGAGCCGGTCAGCACGTAGGCGGCGCCCATCATGTACGCGGCCGCCGCCGACGCGGGCGTCGCGATGCCCCCCGCCGCGCCCACGCGCGGCGCGGCGGCGAAGCGGAATTTTTCCTGCAGGCGGTCGCGCAGATCGATGATCGCGGGCAGGAGCGAGACGAGCGGGCGGTTGTCGGTGTGTCCGCCGCTGTCGGCCTCGACGGTCACGTCCTGCGCCATCGGGATCTCCGCGCCCAATGCGGCCTCTTCATTGGTGATCAGGCCCGACGCAGCGAGCTCGCGGCGCAGCGTCTCCGGGGCGGGCGAGAGGAACTTCTCCGCGACCTCGGTCCGCGAAATCTTCGCGACGACCTTGTTCGGCGCTTCGACGCGGCCGTTCGTCCCCCGCTTGAGCCCGGTCAGGCGGTAGCGAACGATCGCGGGCGTCAGGCCCATGAACGCCGACGCCTCGACGAGTCTCACCCCGCGGCGCAGGTACAGTTCGGCGGCGCCCGCCTCCAGCGCGGGCTCGTTCGGGCTGTGGATCAGGTTGAAGCCGTGCGGCGTGTCGCCGAGCGACGCCTGCAAGCGGTCGATCGCGAGCTCGACTCGGTCGAGCGGCAGGCCCGCCGCGCCGAAGAACGACAGCAAGCCCGCGCGCGCGCCGGCCTCCACGAGTTCCACCGACGCGATCCCGTTGGCCATCGCGCCCGTCGCGTAGGCGTAGCGCACGCGGTGCTCGCGGCGAAACGCGGGATCGCCGAGATTCTCGGGGCTCAGCGCCGGCGCGGAAGCCTCGCCCGCGCGGACCGCATTCTTCAGGTCCATCAGGGCGGCGCGCAGGCCGGCGGCGTTCAGCGTCTCGTCCAGGGAGGCTTGGCTCGGGGTCAAGTCGGGCTCGTACGCGCGCGTATTGGGATGGCGAAATTATACCGCTTTTTCCCCCGGAAACGGCGGCAATCAGCGCGCGGCCGGAGCCGTCGCGCCCGTCGGCGGCGCCGCCCGCGGCGCGGGCACGCGCGAGGCCGTCTTTTTGAGCGCGTCCTTCATCGCTCCGGGCGGCGCGGAAGGCAGCATCGCCTTCGCCATCACCGGCTCGATCCCGGGGGATTTGGCGTAGGCCGCGAAGAACGCGGCCGTCCACGCGCGCTTGTCCGCCTTCGTGGCCGCGGTCCCGGACAGCAGAGCCGCGAGCTTGTCCCAGTCCGCGTCGCGCGCCGCCAGGCGCGCACGCGCCGCAGCCGCGGCCGTCGCGGCGCTTTGCGCGTAGAGGTCCCATTCTTTCGCGCGCTTCTCCGCCGCGGCGGAGAGCGCCGGCACGTCCTGCGCCAGGCTGCGCCAGGCCTGCGCCTTGTCCGCGGGCTCGTCGTCGCCCTGCTCGAACTTCACCGCTTCGTCGTATTTCTCGACGACGTCGATATCCAGGCCGTCGCGATCGATTCCCTCCGGCGGCGCGCTGGACGGCGCGCCCGCCTTCTCGGCGGCGGCGGGAAGCGGCGTCACCGCGAACGTCGGGCGCGCGACCGCGTCCGCGGCGCGCGTCGAAGCGCCCGCCGAAAAGATCAAAATCGCCGCCAGAGCCCAGGCCTTCATGTTCGTCGCCGATTTCAGTGTATCGCTACCGCGCTTCAGCGTCAAGGAGACCGCCGTTTGATAAGATACGCGCCGATGCAAGCCTCGTTCCACGCGCTGCTGACGTACTGGTTTCACTTCGTCGCGACTTACGGCTATCTCGGCGTGTTCCTGCTCATGGCGCTGGAGAGCTCGATCGTCCCGATCCCGAGCGAGATCATCATGCCGCCCGCCGCGTACTGGGCCGCGCAGGGACGCATGGACTTCGGTCTCGTCGTCCTCGCCGGCACTGCGGGCAGCCTGTTCGGCTCCGTCGTCAGCTACGCGGTCTCGCGCGCGGTCGGCGCGCCGGTCGTGATGCGCTGGGGCAAGCTCGTGCTGCTGCCGCCCGACAAGATCGCCGCGGCCGAGGACTGGGTGCGCGAGTACGGCGTCGGCGGCATCTTCTTCGCGCGGCTTCTGCCCGTCGTGCGCCACTTGATTTCCATTCCCGCCGGCATCCTGCGTATGCCCATCGGCGCGTTTTGCGCGGCGACGACCGCGGGCGCGTTCCTCTGGTGCCTGATCTTGGCCGAGTTCGGCCGCAAGGTGATCGGCGACCAGCCGCACCTCCTCGACTCCCCCGAAATGCTCTCGCGCGTCCTGCGCGAGAAGATGCACGTGATCGTGCTCGGCTTCGTCGCGCTCGCCGCCGCCTACGCGCTCATGCTGTGGCTCAAGAAGCGCAGCGGCGCCGCCGTTCGACGTACGGCTTAGCTCGAGGCCTCGACACTCGGGACGGGCCCGCAGTCCAGTCCGAGGTGCTCGTGCAGCGACCTCTCGAGCCGCGTCAGCAGGGGCTTCGGCAAAGAGCCGAAACGGCGTCCGACGCGGCCCTGATCGACGGCTCGAATCTGGTGAGTCTTGAGTCGCGCCCGACGCCCGTCGCCGAGGACATCCTGCGGCACGGCGACTTCGTTGGGCCGAACCTCTCCCGACGCCGAGGAAAGCGGCACGACCGTCACCGTCCGCATATGCGCGTTGTGCGCCGTCGTCGATACGACGACCGCGGGCCGGACCTTGCGGATCTCGGCGCCCACGGCGCCGCCGAAATCGATCCAATAAATGTCGCCGCGCGCGATCACCAATCGGGCCTCGCGTCTTCTTCGTACTCAGGATGCTTCTGGATCCACTTGTAAGCGGCCAAAAGCTCGCGACGCCGTTTCTCCTTGGCGCGCGTCTCCAGCTTCAGATCGATCGCCGAGGCGATGAAGGCGCTCTTGTTGGCGACCTTCGACATCCGAGCGATCACGTCCACGGGCAAAGTGATGTTCATTCGCTTGTAGCGCATGCTCAGAGTTTAATACACATTCGGATGCGCATCAAGGCCGCCGCCCCGGCGAAAACACCGGGGCGGCGAACCTCTCAGGCGCGCCCGGCGACCGGCGGCGTCTCGCGCGCCTCACGGTAGCGCTCGAGCACCAGCGCGCACGCGGCGGCGCGCGCCTCGGCGGTGACCGGATGGGCCACGTCGAACCAGCGGTCTTGGGCGGCGCCCTTGCCCTTCTCGGCCGGGAACACGACGAACGGCTCGTCGTCGCCCGGCTCGTTTCTCTTCAGCACGCGGATGCCCTTGATCACGAACGCGTCCGCGATCACCAGCTCCGCGAACGCCATCAGCTTCGTCGGGCGGTCCGAGCGGTCCTCGAAACGCCTCACGCGCGCGTCCAGCTTCGGCAGCGTCATCTCCATGCGATCCTCCCTGGGCGTCCTCGGACGCCCGGGAGGATACGATGCGGGGTGCCAAAAAGTTCCCTAGCGCTTTTTCTTTTTCGCGCGGACCGGGGCGGCACGGGGACGCTTCTTCACGGCGCCCCGCGGGCGCGTCGCCGGCTCGGCCGGCGGCGGGGCGAACGGCGGCGGCGTCGCGGGAAGCCCGCGCACGACGTCCGCGTCGAGCGCGATCTCGTCCCCGACCCCGCGCAGGACGCCGCGCCGGACCAGCAGGCGGACGGCGAAGCGCACGTTCTCGGCGGGGCGGCGCACGGCCGGAACGTACGACGCGGACTCCCCCCACAGCGGCTTCAACCCGGGGATGCGCAGGTCCCCGGCCTCCGTGAAGCCCGCGTACGCGAGCACGTGGCGCAGGACGCAGGCCTCGTCGTCGCTCAATGTCGCGGCGCGCGCGATGCACGACGAAAGTTCGTCGACCAGCGTCTCGCGCAGGCGCGGCGCGTTCGCGGAGAAAGCCCGGCGCCGCGCGTCGGCGTCCTCGATCACCCCGCAAGCATAGCGGGCGCCCGCCGCCGTTGTCAATTCGCGCGGCGCAGGGTTGACGCGGCGGCGTTCGCGCGCCACACTAGCGGCATGGCTCCCGAGCAGATGATCCTGGTCTTCATTCTCGGCATCTTCGCGCAATCGGCGCTTTTCCTGTTCGACGCCGGGATCTTGACGGGCTCTCCCGATCAGTGGCTCGCGCGCGTCGGCGGCGCGCTCGCTTCGGGACTTTTCGGACTCGCCCCCGGACGGCGCGAACGAAACTACAGCCTGTACTTCCACCTTTGCGTCGGCGCCGTGATCTATATCTCCATTTTCCTGAGCTTCTTCAAGAAGGAGATACTGTCCCGGGTCAGCGAGTCGAGCCTGCTCTGCAACTGCCTGGTCTTCTGGTACCTGTTCGCGACCACGTTCCGCGACACCTTGGATCAGAAGCTCCTGCTCGGGATCGCCGCGCTGCCCACCTTGGGCACGCTGGCGATCGCCTTCAGCATCCGCTCGTGGAACTTCGGCGTGAAGTTCGCTTGCTACGTCTGGTTCTTGTTCTTGATCGCGGCGATCGCCGTGCTGCAGGTCCGCGTCGGCAACTTGGACTTTCTCTTCGGCAAGACGCCGGACGACGGCCCCTTCGGCGTGTTCCTGACCGGGATGGCCGCCGCCTACATGTGGGCGGGACTGTACTACCTGTTCATCCTCGTCCCCATCCCGGGAAAAAGGCAGACCTTCGCGGAACGCATGGACGTCTGGCGCGCGGACGCGAGCATGATGGCGGGCCGTTTCTCCGACTACGCCCTCACTCCCCAGCAGGCCGGGACCGTGATCGCGCTGCAGGGCGGGCTGTACGGGCTCAACCTCCAATTCCACCTGGTGTCCGACGCCGTGCTCCTCAACGCGAGCTTGGTGTTCCTGCCCTACGTGTACCGGGCGCTCGCGGGACCTCCCGCGGGGGCCGCGGTTTGCGTCCCGAACCCGTCCGCCGGCGCCTAGACCTTCGTCGACTCCTCGCCGTGCGTCCACTCGTAGGACGAGCGGTGCGCGTCGAGCGAGTCCGCGTAGTCGACGAACTTCTGGTAGACCGGGTGGCGGCTGATCGTCGTGGAATCGCCGATGACGATCAAGGCGCGGCGCGCGCGGGTGAGCGCCACGTTCAGGCGGCGCAGGTCGCCGAGAAAGCCGATCTGGCCGCCGTCGTTGGAGCGCACGAGGCTGACGATCACCGCTTCCTTCTCGCGCCCCTGGAAGCCGTCGACGGAGCCGATCTCGAGGCCGGGCTCGCGCACGAGCGTCTTGAGCAGCTTCGCCTGCGCGACGTAGGGAGTCAGGATCGCGACCTCGCGCGTCTTGAGCCCCGCGCCGAGCAATTCATAGAGGATTTTAACGGCGAGCTCCGCTTCGCCGCGATTCTCGCGGCTCTCGAGCAGTTCGTTCCAGCTCTCGTCGAAGCCGGCGCCCGCGGTGTCCACGAAGGTCACCGGCTGAGAGGTCAGCGGCGTCGCCGCGACTCCGGCGAGCTCGGCGGCGGTGTGCTTCGCGACGGACTCGTGCGCGATGAGCCGGCCCTCGTAAAAGCGATCCGAGGGGAAGCGCATGATGTCCTCGTGCATGCGGTACTGCACGCGCAGGAGCGTCTGCAGGTTGTCCGGCAGGAGATCCTTGAGCCGGTCGAACAGCGTCGTCGCGAGGCCGCCCTCGGCGGCCTCTTTCGAGTAGATCGTCGGCGGCAGCTGGTTCGCGTCGCCCGCGAACACGGCCTTTTTCGCGAGCGTCAGCGGCACCCAGGACAGCGGCTCGGTCGCCTGCGAGGCCTCGTCCATGGCGACGAGATCGAAGTCGCCCTTCACGAAGCGCTTGGAGAGGCCCGCGTGCGTGGCGAGCACGACGCTCGCCGAGTTGACGATGCGGCGCTGAATCTCGAACTCGAGATCGCGCGCTTCTCTCCATAAGCGTCCCACTTCCCGCTCTCGATCATGACGCTCGTCCCAGCCGAGCTGGGCGCGCTCGCGGCGGCCGTTGCTCGACTTGCGGCGGATCAGGCGCTCGCGCTGAGCGTCGATCTCGCGGACCTTCTCGTAAACCGGATCTTCCTCGGTCTGCAGCGCCAAGTTGCCGTGGCGCAGGCTCTCGAGCGTGCGCGCCGGGTGACCCAGGCGCACGACGCGCAGGCCGGTGCCGAGCAGCTTCTCCAGGATGTTGTCGACCGCGATGTTCGACGGCGCGGTCGCGAGCACGCGCTCGCCGCGCGCGACATGCTGGCGGATGATCTCCACGAGGACCGTCGTCTTGCCCGTGCCGGGCGGCCCGTGCACGAGCGCCACGTCGTCGGCCGCGAGCGCGCGCTTGACCGCCTCCTGCTGGTACTCGTTGAGCCCTTCGTTGAAGTAGCGGACCTTGGGGACCCGAGACTTCAACGGGGACGTTTCACCCAGGAAAATCTCGCGCAGCGCGGACAGCCGCGAGCGCTTGGACTCCGCGGCCGTGATCAGCGCCTTGCGCATGCGCTGGTACGTCGCGTCGGAGCCGAGCAGGTCGATCTGGCAGGAGCCGCGCGGCGGTTCTTCGGGACCCGGGACGCTCAGCGAAACGACGACCTTGTACTCCTCGACTTTGTAGAGCGTGCCCTCGACCGCGCGCGGCTCGGTGCCCGGCGGCATCGAGAGCAGGACGTTGTCGCCCGCGTTCATCGCGTGGAACGGGGAAAGGTCCTCGCCCTTCGGCGGCCGCGAGAGCGCGATCATCGTGAGACCGCCCATGCCGCCCTCGATGGAGAGCATCTGCAGGCCGGTCACCGTCTTGCCCAGCGCCTCGCGCTGCGCGACCGGGAACTTGCGCAGCTCGCGCAGGTTCTCGGCCTTCTCGGCCTCGCGTTCGAGGTCGATCAGCGTCTGCAGCTTTTCAAAGTGCTCTTTGCCGGCCATGAAGGTCGACATTCTAGCAGTTTGCCCGCCGCGGAACCCGCGCGTCAGAAGTGCCGCGTCAGCGACGCGACGCGGAGGCCGGCCTTCTCGACGCCCGGCGCGTTCGACATCGGAGTGACGCGGTCTCCCAGGAACGGAGCCAGCGCGTCGGAGTCCCCGTCGCCGCCGAGGACCAAAGAAAGCCCGTCGAGCTTCGAAAACCGCCGCGCCGTCAACCGGGGCCTCGGGAACTCGGAGCCGCGGCGGAGGCAAGCCCGAAGGCCAGGCTCAGCATCGAGACCGAGGCGTTCTGGATCGCGTCGTAGAGCACCTCGGCCTTCTCGCCTTCCGCCGCCGCGCCGAGCGCGTAGAGCAGCGGATCGTAGTGGTCGGGGGTGGGCACGGACTCGCGCCCGCCCGGGACGCTCGACGGATCGGCGAGCAGGGCCGCGAAGTCCCCCGCGACCGCGCGCTCGCGCACGTGCCTCGAGAAATCGAGCGCCCAAGAGAAGGCCGGCGCGTCCTCGCCCCTCGACATGCGGCGCAGATTGTGGACCACGTTGCCGCTGCCCATGATCAGCACGCCCTCGTCGCGCAGCGCGCTCAGCCTCGCGCCGATTTCGAAATGACGGCGCGCGGGAGCGCCGTAGTCGATGCCGAGCTGGACGACGGGCACGTCCGCCTTCGGATACAGATGCTTCAGCACCGACCACGCGCCGTGATCGAAACCCCACTCCTCGTCGTCGATCGCGGTCTCGGGACCGAGCAAGGCGCGCACGCGCTGGGCGAGCGCGGGATCACCCGGCGCGGGATACGCGACTTCGTAGAGCGCTTGCGGGAATCCGCCGAAATCGTGGATCGTGCGCGGCTTCTTCATCCCGGTCGCGGCCGTTCCGCGCGTGAGCCAGTGCGCCGAGACGCAGAGCACGGCCTTCGGGCGCGGCAGGCGCCGGCCGAGCGCCGACAGGAAGCGCGTGAACGCGTCGTCCTCGATCGCCATCATCGGCGAGCCGTGCGCCAGGAAGAGAACGGGAAGCCTCATATGTGACTATTATAGTTACATTTATGGCTTTGTCAAGCGCGCGCCCGCGATTTGATATCCTCGCGGCATGGATTTTCGACCCGTCCCGGGACAGACCTCCCCCAACTTCGGCTCCGTCGCCGCGCTGTGCGCGTGCCAGCTCGGCGTCTCCATCGTGATGGCGGTCGTGCTGCTGTTCCTCGCCAACGTCGGCGGCGCCGGAGTGGTCGCGCCGCTCGCCGGCGCGATGGGCTACGCCTCTTGGGCCGAGTACAAGGCTCCCGGCTGTCTCACCCCGCGCCTCACGCGCCTCCTCGCGTTCTGGTCCGCCGTCGTCGCCGTCGTCGTCGCGCTGCCGTTCCTGTACACGATGTCGCAAGATTTCTCGAACGGCGGCGCCGCTCCGCTCCCGAGCGCGGCCTGGGCGGTCGTCATCGTGGTCGGGGGCGTGCTTTCCTTCCTGGTCACCTGGTCCGGTCTGGCCCTCGGCCGACGGACCGCCGAGCGCGCCCGCCGCGCCAAATCCGGCGCTTAACGAATTGAACACAGAGACGTCGAGAACGGCGACGGAAGAGGCACGGAGAACGGCGTCAACCACAAAGGCACAAAGAACGGAGAGAGAGTTAACGACAAAGACTTTGCTTCCCCTCCGTTCTCCTCCGTCCTTTCCGTTCGTTCTCGACGTCTCTGTGTTTCATTCTTTGCGCCTTTGTGGTTAAATCCGTCTCTCGGATCGGCTAGGCCCAAAGACCCAGGCGGCCGGGACCGCGCGCCCGCATAATGAACAACGTGACCCGGCCCTACCGTCTTCTGCTCGCCGCCCTCGCCGCGTCCGCGTCGCTCGCGCCCTGCGCGCGCGCGCAGATGCACGTCGACGGCGCCCCCGCCGCCGCGCTCGACTGGCGCGACGTCGCCGGCGGCTCGGCGCGCGTGCTCTACTTCGGAGACGTGCATTCCTCCGTCGCCATCAAGCGGGTGCTCGCCGGAGCGATGCTCGATTTCGCGCGCGCCGGCGCCGGCGTCCTCGCCGTGCAGATGCTGCGCGCGAGCGACCAGCCGCTGCTCGACCGCTACGGCCTCGACCCCGCGGCCCGGCGCCGCGTCGGCGAGCGCATCGGCAAGTCCTGGCAGGCCCCGGCGGAGGAATACCTGAAGCTCCTCGACGCCGCGCACGCCGCGGGGCTGAGCCTGTACGCGCTCACGCCCGATCCCGCGCCCGGAGGGGACGACGACGCGCGCATGGCCGCGGCCTTGGCCGCGCTCTCGCGCCGGCCCGGCGGCGGCAAGGTCGTGGTCTTCGTCGGCGTCGACGAGGCCAAGCGCGCGGCCCAGCCGAGCCGACTCCTCGAGGATGGAACGGCGAGCCGCACCTACGCGTTCGCCGAGAGCGGAGACGGTGCGGCCAAGAAGCTCTACACGGCGGGGCTGGAAGACGGACTTTGGCTCCTGCCCGGCGGCGCGGACTTCGACGGACTGATCTCGGCGCCCGCCGTCCTCAAGGAAGCCGCGCGCTAGCGCGCGGCGGTTTTGCGCAGGACGATCCACTTCTGCGTGAAGGCCGCCGTCTTCTCCGTGAAGTCCTTGTACGCGGCGTAGTCCGCGACCGAGACTTCGGTCGCCTGGGCGACGCGCTCCTCGCGGTAATGCAGGGCGCCGCGCTCCGGCGCGTACGACGCCTTGAACGTGAAGCCCGGCGCCGCGAAGTCGGCGGGGGCGGGCGCGGAGTAGACCTCGTAGCCCGCGGGCAAGGCGACGGTCACGTCGGACGTCGCGCGGTCGCGCGCGTACCAGAACATCGGGAACTCGCGGCTCGGCTTGCCGACGTCGCCGGCGCCGCGCTCGGTCCACGGCAGACGGAACGCGAGATAGCCGCCGGAGGCCGAGAGCGCATAGTCGGGAATCGCGTAAGCGATGCGCACGACGAGCGGCTTCGCGAGGTCGTCGAGGCCCTCGATCGAGTAGGACTTCAGACGCGCGTTCGGATGGATCCCGTGCGCCAGACGCTCGAACTGCGCGTCCAGGTCCTCCTTCTTCCAGTCCTTGTAGCCGCGCCAGCCCTCGTCGTGGCCGCCGCGCGGATGGAACTCCACGTCGCCGGAGATGGAGCCGTCCGCGAGGAGCGTCAGGCGCGTGCGGGACGCTTCGCTCTCCTCTTCGGCCGGCGACAGCGGCACGTCGACGAGGCGGCCGCGATCCGGCCCGTCGACGACGAGGCCGCGCACGTCCTGCAGCCAGCTCGGCGTGGTGTCCCAGCGCAAAGCGTCCTCGAGCGGGATCAGCCAGCGCTCGCGTCCGTCGATGCTCGCCCGCACCGCCGCGGCCGAGAACTGCGCGAGGCTCGGCAGGGAATCCTGCAGCGGCGCGTCGGTCTTGGACGCGAGATAGACGAGCTGGGGCTTAAATCCCGCGCGCCGCATCATCACGTAGAGCAGATAGGGCTTGTCGAGCGCGTTGCCGGCTTTCGACGCCAGGATCTCGGCGGGCGTCTTCGGGACGAAGCTGTACGCGTCCATGAAGACCGGCACGTACTGAACCTCGCGCGCGACCCAGTCGTAGAGCGCCTCGGCCTTCGCCGCTTCGTCGGTCTTGCCCGCGACGAGCGCGTCCGTCGTCGCGGCGAGCTCGGCGCCCGCCTCGAGCCGGTCCTGCAGAAGAGCGCTGACGCCGGACGCGACGCGCTCCCAGCTGTCGCCGGGCGCGACGGCGACGTGCGGCGCGACGCGCGCGAAGGGCGGCATCGAGTCTTCTTCTTTGAGCGACCGCGTGTTTCTGAGCGTCCAGGTCCAGCGCACGCCGTCGCCGTCCTTCTCCGCGCGGAACTCGGCGTCCTTCGGCATCATGTATTCGGCCGCGCGCAGGTCCAGCTCCTTCGGCGCGCTGATCGAGAAGCGGCGGACCAGAGCCGGCTCGTTGTCCGCGAAGTAGGCGGCCTCGAAAAACGGCTGCGTCGAAACGTCGATCGTCGTTTCGACGCGCTCGCCGCGATCGACGAGAGAGCCCGTGCTCACGTTCGGAATCGCGAACTTCACGCTGCGCTGGCGGTCGTACTCCGGGTACTGCGCGTTTTCGGCCCCGTCTTCCACCGAGGTGTCGTCGAGATAGGAGATCCTCCCCGCGGAGATCGACCGCGCGAAGTCGATCGCGACTTTCTGCGCGCCCGGCATGTAATAAAAGCGCACGTTCGCCGCCGCGTCCTTTCCCCGCTCGCGCAGCACGCGGCTCACGCGGCGATAGACGCAGACCGCGCGCCGGTCCGACGTGACGCGGCAGTCCTTCGCGATCAGCAGGGCGACCTGGCCGTCGTCCGGATAATCCGCGGGCGAGGGCGGCGAGGCGAGCGCTTTCTTGACCGTCTCGTCGGCGATCTGAGACGGCGCGTCCTCGCCGGGCACGCGCCACTCGCGCACGAGCTTGACCTTGAGCACGTCGGCGCGCGCGTACGCGGTCTCTTTCCCGTCGGCCTGCAGGTAGAGCTTCGCGGCGTCCATGCGGCGCACGACGCCGGTCAGCTCGCGGCCGTCGTTGAGGAACAGCACGTCGGCCCGCGCGGCGCCGGCGAGCAGCATCAAGGCGGCGAGGAGCTTCACAGGGCGGCCTCCGTCTTGAGGAAGATGCGGTCGTGGGTGAGCCGCGAGACGCGCTCGAGGAATTTCTTGTGCGCGGCGTAGTCGCCCGGCGCATAGACGCGCGCCGCGCGGCTCAGCGCGCCTTCGCACGTCAGGCGGCCGCCGTTCTCCGCGCATTCCAAATGAAACGACTCTCGGGGTCCGGTCAGACTCACCGGGCGCGGCAACGACGCGACCGCGTACCCTTTGGGAAGGAGCACGTCGTAGTGAAAGCGGCGCTCGCTCGAAGTCGAGTACTGCAGCGCGTAGCGGCGCCGGGCGAGCGCGACCTCCTCGAAGTACTCCTCGAAGTCGGGGAGCTTCAGGATGCGCAGGTCCCCGGCGGGGATCACGAAGTCCTTGAGGCGATAAGACATGCCGAGCGTGAAGGGTTTGGCGAGCTCGTCCTGATTGTCGACGTGGAAGCTCTCCAGCACGGCCGCGGGGCTCACCTCGTTGATCCAGTCCTGGAAGCTGCGGCGCTGGTCGCTCTCTTTCAGGGACTTGTAGTAGCCGCGCAGCTCGCCCTCGTGCACGCCGTTGTAGCGCGCGTCGTAGACGACCTCCGCGCCGCCGGCCGCGTCGAGGGCGATCTTGTAGGTGTAGTCGCTGACGTTCCGGTCCGGCGCGGGGACGGGAATCAGGCGCGGGCCGCGCTCGAACACGTCGCGCGCCTCGACTCCGTGGTCGAAGCTCGGGAGCTCGGGATAGCGGTAGTCGGAGCCCGTCGAGTCGAGGAAGATCCATTTCCCGTTCACCTTCAGGCGCGTGATCGCGTGCGCGAACCAAATCGAGGGCACCCGGTAGTCGTAGCTCGACTCGTCGTTGGGATTGAGCAGGACGGGATCGGCCGGGATGCCGGCCACGCGCAGCATGGCGGCGAAAAGGATCGCCTTGTCGATGCAGCAGCCGTAGCGCTTCTTCCACGTCACGTCCGCCGCGTAGCCGCCCCAGCCGGAGGCGACGCCCATCTTGATCGCGATGTAGCGCACGTCGCGCTGGACGTAGTGGTAGATCGCGGCGACCTTCTCGTCGTCGGTCTTCGCGTCCTTGATCAAGGCGCGCGTGAAGTCGGCCAGCTCCGGGCTCGCCTGCAGGCGCTCGCGGAACATCGCGGAGAACCAGTCGTCGATGCGGCTCCAGTCCTTGAACAGCGCGGCCTTCACGTTGGGCGCGTAGTCCTCGTACGGGACCATGTCCGGCTCCGCGACGATGCCGGGGACGTCGTCGAGGCGCCACTCGTAGGTCGTCGCTCCGTCCTTCGTCGTCACGCGCGGCGCCGCGGACTTTTTCCAGGCTCCGTCGAAATGGCGCGCCGCGTAGTACAGCCTCTGCGCGGCGGGGAGCGTGATCGAGAAATGCGACGTCAGCGACGGGGACCCTCCCTGAAATCCCCACTGCGGGAAGAAGAAGTCCTTGCGGAAAGGATTATAGGTTTCGGACTCCGTCTCCCACTCCACGATGGAGCCGACTTCGACCTGCGGGAGCGCGACGCTCATCGTGCGGCTGTCCTGGAAAAAAAGCTCCTGCGCCTGGGGCGCGGAGATCTCGACGGCCTTCGGGTCGTACGCATACGCCGTGCCGTCGCGGTGGTAGACGACGGCCTTGACGATGCGCACCCGGTCGCGGCCTTCCTCGAAGCCGCGCGCGACCCGTCCCCACGCGCTCTTGAGCCCGTCCTTCAAGATCAGGCCCGCGAAGCGGTCGCGCTCCACCCAGGTCCCGTCCGGGCGCACGACGAACTCCCCCTCGTCGACGAGCTGGAGCCCGTCCGCGCCGGGATGCTTCGCGCCGAACGCGTCGGCGAGCCGGAACAGCTCCGCTCCGCGCGCGGCCTTCGCGGGATCGACCGCGGTCGCGGCGGTCGGCGCGGCGCCGTCCGTCTTCTCGGCGAACTGGATCTCGCGCACGTCGGCGCGCGACAGGACGCGCCCGTCGGACAGAGTCACGTTCGCCGCGTCGAGCGAGGAGATCGAGGCCGGGATCTCATCCCCGGAGCGCAGCTTGAGCGTTTCCGCGGCGGACGGCGCGACGAGCACGGCGGAAAGGAGCAGACGCAGCATCAGAGCCTCCGGGAGCGCGACGATCGGAGGATACCGGCTTTTGAGGCGGCGCGCAAGGCACCCTCGGAAGGGGGGCCGGCCGTCGACGCGCGCCGCGCCGCGCGCGGGCCTCGCCTCAATGTTTCGTTTTTTCCTCTTTTCGATATTGCTTTCTGCGGCTACGACTGTTAGCCTTGGACGAGGATGAGCAATCCCTTCGAAACGTTGGGCGGCGACATCATGCGCTCGCTGGGCAAAACCCTCAGCCAGATCGCGCTGTACAACACGCGCCACCCGATCGTCGCGGGAACGCTCGCCGAGATCGCCGGACTGCTCCAACGCGGCTTCGCCGAAGGCCAATGCGAGGAGATCGTCCTGGCCCTCGACGGCGAGCGTCTGCTCATCAACGGAAGGCTCCTCGGAAACATCAAGGAGCAGCCGCCCGCCATCCAGAATCTGTTCAACCGCTTCCGGCTGAACAGCCTCTCCTTTCTGCGCGGGATCGACAAGGAGGAGCTGATCGTCTTCTGCGAGATCTTCACGCTGAAGGCGACGGACACCAAGCAGTTCAAGCTGGCGGACTGGCTCGGCGAGAAGCGGATTCTCAATATCCGGGCCAACGAGGTCATCTACGCCAAGGTCGAGAAAGAGGAGGACGCCGCGCCAAAGGAGCGCGGCGACGCTCCCGGCGTCGGGGTGGGCTTCGGCGGCGGCTTCGGTTTCGGCGGCGGGTCGGGGGGCTCCGGGGGAGCCGGCGCGGGCTCCGGCGACGGCTCGGGCGGAGGCGGCGGCTCCGCAGGCGCGGGCGCGGGTTCCGGCGGCGGGAACGGTCCCGGCTCCGGCGGCGGCAGCGGTTCCGGCTCCGGCGGCGGAAGCGGTTCCGGCTCCGGCGGCGGAAGCGGTTCCGGCTCCGGCGGCGGCTCCGGCACCGGCGACGGCGGCGGCGCGGGCGCTTCGCCCCCCCCTCCTCCTCCTCCGTCGCCCTCCGATCCGCGCAGCGCGCAGCTCGAGCCGCTGCGGCAGATCTTGATGCGCCTGGTGCGCTCCTGCGGCATCGACGACACCGCCGCGGTCGCGAATCTGAACGCGGTCTTCGCCGATTGCCGCGACGAGCTCGAGAGGCTGTCGCAAATATCCAACAAGGTGATGATGGGCGAGCTCGTGCGCACGCAGAACGACATGCGGCGCATGGCCGCCGTGATCCGGCAAGTCTTCGCGGGGCGGATCGTCGTCGACGGCGAGGGGGTCATCGTCGCGCTCGACCCGGCGGCCGAGCAGCTCCTCGGTCTCGAGGCGAAAAAGCTGGCCGGGGAGAAGCTCGCGGGCCGCGTCGAGCCCGCGACGCAGATGCTGGCGCTCGCGCGCGAATTGGGACCGCTGGCCACCACGCCGTCCGCACCGACCGCGTCCGCCAAGGGCGAGACGGGCATCGTCGAAGCCTTGCTCGCCTCCGGCGCGTCCGTGCTCAACGAGCAGGAACGGCTGGTGGGCCTGGTCGCCTCCTCGACCGACACCGCCAAGATCAAGGAATACGACGCGCTCAAGAAGGAAGTCACGGACAGCGTCCTGCACGCCTTCAAGACGCCGCTCGAAAGTCTGGCGAAGGCGCTCGAGGAGCTCAAGGCCTCTCTCGCCAGCGATCTGAACGGCGAGCAGAGAAGGCTGCTGAGCCACATCGAAGTCCAGGCGCGCGGGGCGAAGCGCGCGCTGGCGTCGCTCGAGGACTACGCCGCCGCCGGCTCGGGCAAGCTCAAGGTCTTCGTCGCGCCGTGCCGCGTGACGGACATCGTGCGCGACGCGGTCGAAGCCGAGGCGGCCGCGTCGAAGGTCAAGGAGATCGTTCTCGAATCCAAGCTGGGCGCGTCGCTCCCGCTGGTGATGGGCGACGCGCGCCGTTCGACCGAGGTGCTGCGCGAATTGCTGACCAACGCGCTGCGCAACTCGGATCCCGGCTCCAAGATCGAGATCAACGCGAAGACGGAGAACGACGAGCACGAGACCTATGTCGTCGTCTCGGTCAAAGACGGCGGCAAGGGTCTGCCCGAGGGCGAGCTGCAGAGGATCTTCGGCGAATTCACTCAGGCGAAGAACGCGCCGGACGAGCGCGGCCTGGGACTGGGTCTGGCGCTCGCCCAGAAAATCATGTCCATGCAGAACGGCAAGATCTGGGCATGGAACGAGACCGAGAAGGGCCTGACCGTGAGCTTCTCTCTGCCCGCCTTCATCCCCCCTCCGGAGTACAAGTCTCTGGAGGTCCCGAAGCCCGCGGCGGCCCCGCTGCCGTGGTGGAAAAAAATTCTGCCGTTGAAGTAGCGGGCGCCCGCGCTAGTACTTGAGGCGCAGCACGAGCTTGTTGCCGACGCCGACGTCGACCGGCCCCAGGTCCACCCCGGTGAGGTTCTTGATCTGGTCGTTGAGACGCAGCTGTACTCCGGCGGACGGGCGCTTTCGTCTCGGGCCCGTGGTCGTCGCCGAGGAATCTTCGGTGGGGGCCGCGTCGCCGTTCGGCATGAGGAGCGAGCCCAAGCCCTCGCCGCGCGCCGGCGGGGCGGCCGTGACGACCGGCGCGTCTTCGTCGGCGGCGGAGAAATCGAAATGCTCGCTTCGCGCCTGCAGCTGTTGGAGCGCGGCGCGGACCTTGGCCAGGTCCTCCGCCGAAATCGCCGGCTCCGCGGCGGGCGCCGCCGCGGGCGCGGCGGCCGGAGCAGCGACTTGAGCGCGGGCCGGACCGCAGAGGCCCAACGCGATCGCCCACACAGCGCCTTTCATGCGCAGAGTATGCCCTAAATCGGCGCGATTCTCATGGGGCTTTGGACCTAAGACGTCCGCCCCGTCGGGCCGAGGGCCTTCCGACATAAATCATTGACCCTCCCTCCATGGCGCGGGGCGGCTCCCGCGCGCCATCCTGTCTTTAAGGACTTTTCGACGAGGAGAATTTATGAAAAAGAAAATGACGTTCATCGGACTGCTCGCGGGCGCCTGCGCGCTGGCGGGCGCGAGCGCGGCGAACGCCCAGACTCCCGCAAGCGCAGAGGCGACCGCGCCCGCTCCGGACGTACCCGCGGCGCCGAGCGCCGGCGACAACGCCCCGACCGTTTCCGGCCCGACGACGACGCCGAGCCGGAATATGCCCGAGGTCAATCCGACGCTGCCCGACCCCAGTCCGGAGCCGACGCCTCGCGTCGTCCCCAAGAAGAATCCGGGGCAGACCCCGCTGGTCGGCCTCAGCCCCGGCGCGAACGGGGCCGCCGCCGCGGACAAAATACAGAACCCGCAAGGCGCCGTCGGCGTCACCAAGCCCCTGGGCCAGACGTCGGCCGCGGACCGGCAATTGAGCCGCAAGGAACGCGATGCGTTGACACAGGCGTTCCCGACGAATCCCGGAGAGAACGGCGCCGCGGCGACCGGCGGGATCGGCGGTCTCCGGGTCACCAGCCGCAACGGCAAGGTGACTTTGCGCGGGACGGTCGGCACCCAGCAGGAGAAGGACGAGGCCGCGGCCAAGGCGGCCGCGATCGCGGGCGGCGAGTCGAACGTCGACAACGAGCTCATCGTCAAGTAAGGCGGCGCGTCTCGACCGCATCGACCGCGCTCGGCGCGGTGTGCGGTGCCCGCAATAACGTATAGTCCCAGCCGCGCGCGCCCCGAAAAAGCGCCGCGGCTGAACCGGGCGATGACCTATCTAAAACCTCGACTTCCTCCCGGCTGGGACAGCGCCCTGCGGCCGCTCTGGAGCGAGCCGTTTTACGAAGCGCTCGACGCATTCCTCGCCGAGCAGGAGCGCGCGGGCAAGATCGTCTATCCGGAGCGGCGGAACATTTTCCGCGCGTTCGAGGCGGTCGATCTGCCCGACGCCAAAGTCGTGATCTTCGGCCAGGACCCGTACCACGGTCCCGGCCAGGCGATGGGCTTGAGCTTCGCGGTTCCGAACGGGCTCGCGAAGAAGCCGCCGAGCCTGAAAAATATCTTCAAGGAAATCGAAAGCGAGTTCGGCGCCGCGCTCGCGCCGCACGAGTCGGACCTCTCCGGCTGGACAGGGCAGGGGGTCCTGCTCTTGAACACCGTGCTCACCGTCGAGCAAGGCAAGCCGCTGTCCCATCGCGGACGCGGCTGGGAAAATTTCACCGACGAAGTGATCCGCCGGCTGAACGCGCGGAACGAACCCGTACTCTTCATTCTCTGGGGCAATCACGCGAAAGGACTAAAGGAGAGGATCGATCTGACGCGCCACGCCGCGCTTGAATCCAATCACCCGTCGCCGCTCTCGGCCTATCGCGGCTTTTTCGGCTCGGGAATTTTCCTCAAAGCGAACGACGTGCTGCGCTCCTGGGGAAAGGAGCCGATCGACTGGACCGTGATCTCGACGTGAGTCATACGCGCGATGGAGCGCCCGGAAACGCGATCAGCTGCGGCCCGGTACGAAGAGCGCTTCTGTCCTCCGAAGGAGCCGAATGCGAATGGCCGCGCGGCCCTAGCCGCGCGCGCGCTCGAGGCAGATCAGGCCCGCCGACACGAGTGAAAGGCCCCAAAGCATCGGCGGCACTTCGCGGCGGCGGCCGGCGAATGTATAGAGCACGACGTGGCTCAGGAAACCCCAGAGGATTCCCTGCGTGATGGAGAACGTGAGCGGGATCAGCACGACGGTCAGGAACGCGGGCAACGTGTCCTCGATTTTGTCGACGGACAGCTTTGAAGCGCTCTTGAACATCGCGGCGCCGACGAGGATCAACACGGGGGCGGTCGCGTAAGCCGGGACCATCCCCGCGACGGGCGCGAGGAAGAGGCAGGGCAGGAAGCACAGCGCGGTGAAGACCGAAGTCAGGCCGGTCCGGCCGCCGGCCTCGATGCCCGCGGAGCTCTCGATGAAGGCGGTGCCCGACGAGGAGCCCGCGAGCGCGGCGCCGAGCGTCGCGAACGCGTCCACGATGAGTCCCTGGCGCAGGCGCAGCGGCTCGCCGCGTTCATCAAGTAGGCCGGCCGCTTCGGAAACGCCGACGAAGGTGGAGATCGAGTCGAACAGGTCGGTGAAGAAGATCGAGACGATCGACGGCAGGAGCGAGAGCTTTAGCGCGCCGAGCGCGTCGAGCTTCAAGAAAACGCTGGAGAAGTCCGGCGCGCTCGTCCAATGCTCGGGCGCGTGAATGAGGCCGAGCAGCCCCCCGCCCGCGGTCGCCGCGGCGATCCCGGCGAGGAACGCGAGCGGACTCTTGCGCCGCAGCAGGTACGTCGTCACGACGAAGCCCAGGCCGCACAAAGCGGCCTCGCGGCCGAGGTCGCCCAAGCGCACGAACGTGGCCGGATCGGCGACGACGAGGCCCGCGTTCTTGAGGCCGATAAAGGTCAGGAACAGGCCGATGCCCACCGCCACGGCGGTGCGCAGGTTGTGCGGGATCGCGCGCGCCACGCTCTCGCGCAGCGGCGTGACCGAGACCAGGACGAAAGCGACGCCGGACCAGAACACGATGCCGAGCGCCGTCGGCCAAGGCACCCTCGCGCCGAGGATGATGGAAAAAGTGAAGAAGGCGTTGATGCCCATCCCCGGCGCCACCGCGAACGGCAGGTCCGCGTACAGGCCCATCATCAAGGTGAGCAGGAAGCAGACCAGGACCGTCGCCGTCAGCGCGCCGGAAAAGGAAATGCCCGTGCCGGGCGTCGCCAGAATGGACGGATTGACCACCACGATGTAGGACATCGTGAGAAAAGTGGTGAGGCCCGCGACCGCCTCGGTGCGCCAATCCGCCGCTTTCGCGCGCTTCAGCGGAAGTCTCTCGACTGCGCCGCTTCGTCTTGCGCGGGGTCGAGAACGACGCGAACGCCGGAGAGCTTCCGCGGAAGTCTCTCGCGCCAGGCGCGCGCCGCGTCGGCGTCGGCGAAGGAGACGGTGAAATGGGCCGGCGTCCACGCGCCGCCCGAATACGAGCCGTCCGTGTAGCGAATCTCGGCGGCCGGCGCTCCGCGGCGCTCGAAATCGGCGCGCGCGAACTCGGTCATGGTCTGCTGACGGGCTTCGGCGGCCTGAGCGGAGTCCAAGGAGACGCGCACGCCGTTGATGCGACGCGGCAAACGGCTCGCGTAGGCGCGAGAGGCGGGCACGTCGCGGAAGGACACGATCAGATGTTCGGGAGAACGCGCGTCGAAGGAAAAGGCCGCGGGTGCGTACCGGATCGACGCGACCGGAATTCCTTCCGCTTCGAACCGGGCGCGCGCCCCCTCGATCAGTTCGGCCTCCGGGATTTCCCGAGGCAGCAGGGTCGCCCAGGCGCGCTGGATCACGCGCGCGGCTTTCGCGCGAACTCCGCGCTCCGGCGCGGTCTGCGGCGTCTCGGCCTTCGCCAATCCGGGCGCCGGAGCGACGGGCGCTGCGCCGTCCAGAGCCGGCGCGGCGACGGGCGCGGCCGCGGCCGGGGCTGCGTCGACAAAAGCGCTCGGCGCCGCCGACGCGGCGAGCGTCATCGTCGGCAACGAGGCGTCGAGCGGGAGAGTCGGCAGCACGGCGGCCGATCCGGCGGAATTAACGGCCGCGCTCGGCAGGACGGCGGTCGTCTCGGCGAGCGGCCGCACCTGCGCGCCGGAGCGAACGCAGGGAAGCGCGGCCAAGCCGAGCAGCGAGAGGGCGAGAGGAGAGCGCGGGACGGACATTGTTTTGAGATTTTAACATCCAAGTCGGCGGCGACGCCTGAGTCCATCGGCTCCAGGCCTCGGTCCAGGAGTCCTACCCGGCGGAATTCCCCCGCCCCGAGAGAGAGTCGATCTTTCCGACGCGCCGCATCCCCCGTCGACTCGGCCAAATTTGTAGGATCGGCTTGTGGCGCTGATTCGCCTTCCGCGCGTCCCGCCCTTTCTCAAGCGCCGGCCCCGCCCGGGCTCCGGCGACTTCTCCTGGGACTACGACGAGTACTCCCGCGGCAACCGATTGACGTTGTACGCGCGCGGCGAGGACGTCTACGCCGCGATGGCGGCCGCCATCGAAGAGGCGCGCGTCAGCGTCCACCTCGAAACCTACATCTTCGGCGACGACCGAACGGGCCGCACCTTCGCGGAGCTGCTCGCCAAGAAGGCTCGGGCGGGCGCCCGCGTGCGCCTGATCTACGACGCGGTCGGCTCCATCGACATGGATCCGACCTTGATCACCTTCATGCGCAACGCCGGCGTCCAGATTCTCGAATATCATCCGGTCGCGCCGTGGCGTCCGCGCTGGGCGTGGAACCGCCGCGACCACCGCAAGATACTGGTCTGCGACGGCCGCGTGGGATTTGCCGGCGGGATGAACCTCATGGACGCCAACCTCCCCGCCGCGGAGGGAGGCGCGGACTGGCGCGACGTGCACGCGCGCGTCGAAGGCCCGGCCGCCCTCGATCTCGACCTCCTATTCCGCGACGTCTGGCACAAGCAGACCGGCCGCTGGTTCGAGTCGGCGGGAGACCCGCGCTTCGGCCCCGGCGTTTCGCCGGTGAAGGTCGCATCGAATCAAGAGCTCCTGCGCCGCTTCGCGATCCGCGAGGCGTACGTGAACGCACTGCACGCCGCACGGACCGAGGTCTCCATCGCCAACTCCTACTTCATGCCGGACTGGCGCATCCGCCGCTCGCTCGCGCACGCGGCGCGCCGCGGCGTAGACGTGCGCGTCCTCGTCCCCGGCACTCTGGACTCCAACGCGGTCTGGCACGCGATGCGCTCGACTTACGGCTCCTTGCTCGCGCGCGGCGTGCGCCTCTACGAGTGGCTGGGCCCGATGCTCCACGCCAAGGCCGTCGTCGTGGACCGCCAGTGGTGCGCCATCGGCTCCTACAACCTCGACCACCGCAGCCTCCAGCACAATCTCGAGGTCAACCTCCACGTCCTCGACCGCGGCTTCGCCGGCGAGCTCGCCGACCTCTTCCGCCGCGGCCTGGAGGGCGCGCGCGAGCTCAACCTCGCCGACTGGCGTCGCCGCCCGTGGACCGACCGCGTGCTCGAGCAGTTCTGGGCGTCGTTCGAATACTTCTTCTAGCCGCGGGCGCCGAACGCCGCGATCCGAGAGACGACGAGCTCTGAAATCTCCCGCGCCACGTGGGCGTTCTCCGCGGCGAACGGCGCGGCGACGCGCGCGGCGTCGAACCAGACGATCAGGTCGAATCTTTCGGACGAGAACCAGCGCCGGCGCAAGAGGCGCCGTCTCAGTTCTTGCGAGGCGCGTCCGGCCCGGGCCCGAAGCGCAAAGCCAGAGAGGCGGACAGGTACCAGCTCGGCGGCAAGGTCGCCTTGCCGTTCGAAGGAGAGAACGTGTGGTCCTCGTAGAATTCCTGGTCGAACTGGCGGCCGCCGGTCAGGTCCAGCGTCAGGCGTCCCGGCAGCGGCGTCGCGACGCCCGCGTACAGGCGCATGCGCTCGAACTGGAGCTGGTCGCTGTCGTTGGAGCGCTGCGCGCGCAGCCAGGTCTGGCCGCCCCAATCGAAGCCGCCGTGCAGGCGCGCGTCCCCGTCGAAGCGGTAGCCGCCGTCGACGTTGATGCGGCGCGGGCCGAACACGGTGAGGCGGCCGTCCCAATGAGGCGCCGGAGTCCAGAAAATCGCCGCGAACGGCAGGCCGACGACGCCGCGCAACTTTCCCGACTCCGTTTGGAACTGGTACGCGATTCCCGGAATCGGCACGCCGCTCAAGAAGTAGCGGTTGTTCGAGTAGTTCAGGAAGAACAGCCACGCGTTGCGGTCGCCGGACGGCACCTTCGCGTCGAGCGTGAGCGCGAATGTGGTCTCGTGGATCGAGTGGAAGAGCACGTCGCTGTCGGACCCGACGCTGGCGCTCGCGCCCCAGGCGCGGCCGGCCTCCATCTGCCGCGAGTAGCGCGCGCCCGTCTGCTCGCTCCACAGCGACTGCGGGACCGCGGGGCCGCCCGAGATCTGCAGGGGCGCGTTCAGGCCGAAATGACCGAAGTGCTCGTTGACCGTCCAGCTGTCGACCGGAGACGACGAGACGACGACGCCCATATCGAGGCGGTGATCGGTGATCGTCGGTTCGCCCGAGCGTCCGAACGAGTCCTCGAAACGGTAGCGCGCGTAGTCGCCGGACCCTCCGGGATTTCCCAGGCCCGGCAGCACGGCCGACATCGGACCTTCCTGCGCGCGGACGGGAGCGAGAGCGGCGGCGGCGAGAACGGCGATCAGCAGTTTTTTCATAGGGGTTAGGCGACGACGCGGCCGTCGGCGAGGTGGATCTGGCGCCCGGCCAGGGCGGCGAAATCGGGGTCATGGGTGACGAGGACGATCGTCGTCCCGCTTTTCATGTTCGCTTCGCGCAGGATCTTGAGGACGATCTCTCCGCTGGCGGAGTCCAGCGCGCCGGTCGGCTCGTCGGCGAAGAGGTAGCGGGGCTCCATGATCAGCGCGCGCGCGATCGCGACGCGCTGCTGCTCGCCGCCGGAAAGCTGGCGCGGAAGGCGGCCGTGCTTACCCGAAAGGCCGAAAGTGTCCAGAAGAAGCCGCGCGCGCGGCGCGCGCGCCTCGTGCTGGCCGGTGCGGCGCGCCGGGAACAGCACGTTCTCGAGCGCCGTCAGCTCGGCGATCAGGTAATGGAACTGGAAGACGAAGCCCATTTTCTCGTTGCGGAAGCGGTGCAGCTCGTCCTCGGAGATGCGGCTCAGGTCCTTGCCGTCGAGCTCCACGCGTCCCGCGCTGACCGAATCGAGGCTGCTCAGCAGGTAGAGAAGGGTGCTCTTGCCGGAGCCCGAGCGGCCGGTGAGCGCCACGAATTCGCCGTCGCGGATGTCCAGGGACAGCTCGTCGATCACGCGCGTGGGCGGATCGCCGACGATCTTCGAGACGTCTCGCGCGCGGATGCCCATGCTAGTCGCCCGCCCGAATGATCTCGATCGGAGTGAGCCGCCCCGCCTCGCGCGCGGGCAGGTAGCTCGCGATGCCGGAGGCCGCGAGCGCGAGCCCCGCGGCCTGCGAGTAGATCGCGAGCGTCAGCGCGATGTGCATGTGCTCGCTCTTCGTGCTGCCCGGCGGGCCCGAGAACGTCAGCGTCTGCAGATAGCGGCAGACGCCGTAGCCGCAGGCGAGTCCCAGCGCCGCGCCGACCGCGCCGAGCAGCAGGCCCTGGAACAGGAACAAGGACTCCACTTCCCAGCGCCCGTAGCCCATCGAGCGCAGGATCGCGACGTCGCGCCGCTTCTGCGACACCGTCATCATCAGCACGTTGTAGATGCCGAAGCCCGCGACGATCATCACGATCGCGATGATCAGAAGGCGCATGATGTCCTGCATCCGGAAAATCGTGAACACGGGCGCGTTCTGCTGCGCCCAGCTCTCCGACTTCTCGGGCAGGAGCTTCGACCACAGGGTCGCCACGTCGGTCGCCTGGTTGAAGTCCTTGAGGCGCACCCCGATCTCGTTCACCACGTTCGGCGTTCCGTTGAGCCGCTGCACGTCGGCGAGCGCGCCGTACGCCTGCAGGTCCGTGTTCTTGTTGCCGGTCGTGAACACGCCGACGATCTTGAACGGCGTCGGAGCGCCCGTCCCGGCCGTCACCGTCACGTTCTGCGAAACTCGCAGACCCAGGCGGTTGAGGAGCTCTTTGCCGACGACCAGCCGGTTGCCGCCGGAGGCGATGTCGGAGAAGTTTCCCTCCACCATGTCGTCGAGGATGTTCATGACCTTCGACTGCTTGTCGGGATCGCAGCCGGTCAGCGACACCGAGACGGAAGTCCGCGCCTTCGTGAAGAGCGCGGACGCGGTCAGCTGCGGCGAGAAGGCGACGACGCGCGGGTCCTCCTTGAGGCGCGCGTACCAGCCCTCGGGGTTTTCGACGCGCGCGTTGTCCTTGCGGCCCACCGGCGGCGCGTCCCAGAACACGTGCGCGGGACCGGCGCCGTAGAACGGCAGGTCGAGCGAGCGCTCGGTCAGGTATTCGTCGCGCTCTTGAATGTGGACGTGCGCCGCGTTGTTGACCAGCTGTTCGGTCAGATAGTCCTGAAAGCCGAGAAAGAAGCCCGAGATGACGACATACCCCGCCGCGCCGAAGAAGATCCCGAGCAGGGTCAGGATCGTCTGACGGCGGCGCGCGAGCAGGTAGCGCAGCGCGAGCGCGATCATCCGCCGCCCTTGCCCGCGACGACGAGCCGATCTCCCTCGCGCAGGTCTCCGGAGACCAGCTCCGCCATCGCCCCGTCGATGATGCCGGTCTTGATCTCGACCTTGCGCGGAGCGTCGCCCCCGCGCTTGACCCAGACGCCGTCGGCGCCCAGCGCCGCGACCGGGATCAGCAGGGAGTCCGGCTTCTCGCGGATCGAGATCGCGACGTCGGCGGTCATGCCCGGGAGTATGCGCGCCGGCAGGTCCGACGCGCCGATGCGCGCGAGGAAATCCGTGCCGTTCGAGTACACGGACTCGACCGTTCCCGTGAAGCGCTGGTCGCGCAGGCTGTCGACGCTGAGGCGCACCGGCATGCCGCGCGCGACGCGCAGGGCGGCCTGCTGCTCCAGAGAGACGACCACGTAGCGGTCGGCGAGGTTCGTCACCGTCATCACGACGCTCTGCGAGAACACCGTCTCCCCGACCTTGAACGACAGCGAGGTCACCGTGCCGTCGAACGGCGACGTCAGGACCCCGATTCCGTCGAGGTCCACGAGGCGCGCGCCCTTCTTGACGTCGTCTCCTTCCTTGACGAACAGCCGCAGAACGGTGCTGGTGACGCCGGTCTTCATCTGGTAGCTGCGGTTCGCGGTCACGGTGCCGATTCCGTAGACCGACTCTTGGATGGTTCCTTTGCGCAGCGGCTCCGACAGCGCGGCGTCCGCGGCCGCGCGCGCGCGCGCGGCGCGGACGGCCAGGGCGGCCGCCGCGAGGACGACGAGGCCGACGGCGAAAATCCACTTCTTATTCTTCATCAGCGGGCGCATTCGTTCCTTTGGCGATTTGGTCCAGGATTTCCGCGTCGGCGGAAGCGATGCGCAGACGCACGTAGTCGTAATGCGCGGAGAGGCGCGCGCGGTCGAACTGGCGGCGCGTCTGCTCGGCGGTCGCGAGCGCGAGAAGCACGTCCACGTTCGTCGCGATGCCGGACTGGTTGTCCTTGAGCAGGAGCTCGTAGTAGCGGTCGTAGAGCCGCGTCGCATCCGCCAGCTTCGCGGCCTGCACGAGCTCCTCGCTGACGGTCTTGTACGCGGAGCGCACCGACTCGACGGCCTGGCGGCGCGCGAGGTCGTAGGCGATCTGCTCGCCGGAGCGCACCGAGACCGCGTTGCGGACCTGCGACTGGGTCAGGCCGCCTGAAAAAATGGGCACGCTGAGCGTGAGCGTCGCGTCCCAGTTGACGCCGTCGTACAGGCCGGGCCGGTTCAGATAGTAGTCCCCGGTCACGCTCGCCGTGGGCAGATGGCCGCCCTCGGCGAACGTCACCGCGTGGTCGGCGGCCTCCCAGTTCCGGCGCGCCTCTTTGAGATCAGGCCGCTCGTCCAGGCGCGCGAGCCAGTCGGACGCCGCGCCCGAGAGCGCCGGCGCCGAGTCCGCGTCGACCAGGGCGATCTCGGGCTCCAGGCCGGTGAGGAACGCGAGCGTCTCCCGATCGGCGCCGAGCGTCCCGCGCGCGGACGCGGCCGAGGCCTCGACGCTCGCGACCGCGGCCTCGATCGAGACCACGTCGGCCTCGCGCGCGCGGCCGTAACGGCGCATGCCGGCCAGCTGCTCCCGGCGGCGGCGGTCGGCGGCGAGCTCGCGTTCGTAGTTGCTCAGGTCGTGCTCGTCCTCGAGCACGGCGTAGTAGGCCTGCGCCGTGTCCTGGTAGAGCTGGAGGTAGGCCTGGCGCCAAGCCTCGGCCGACGCGGCCTTCAGGGACTTCTTCTGTCGCAGCGTCGAGAGGTCCTGAAATCCCTTGAACAGCGACTGCGTGGCGGTGAACTGCTCCGTCTGCTGGGTGGCCGGAAAGATGTTCTGACCGAGCGCCTGCGGCGGCGTCTGCTGGCGCAAGTAGGTCAGACCGAAGGAGACGGTCGGCAGGAAGTTCGCGCGCGCCTGACGGATCCCTTCCTCGGCCTGACGGATCAGCTCGACGTCGCTCGCGAGCGAGTCGCTGCGCGCCGCCGCAAGACGGAAGCAGTCCGCCAGCGTGTAGACGGCCGCGGCGCGCGCGGGACCTGCGGCCGCGAAGAGGACGAAGACGGCCGCGAGCGCGCGCCCGAGAACGCTCATCCGCGCGCGACCTCCTGGAAGGTCGCGATGATGAAGCGGTGCGATTCGATCAGACGACGGCGCTTGTCCTCCGGCAGGGCCGCGAAGACGGCCTCGAAGAAGGCGATTTCCGCCCGGTGCATCGCCTCGAAAACACGGCGGGCCTTGGGGCCGATCTCCAGATGAACTCCGCGCTCGTCCTGGCCGTCGCGCGACTTCGTCAGGTAGCCGGCTCGGATGAGGCGCTTGGCGTTGACCGAGAGCGTCGCTGGGCTGATGCCCAGCAGGCGCGCGAGGTCCCGCATGCGCATACGCCCCCCCGAGAGATGCAGGGCGCCGAGCAGGTGCTTCTGCTGATGCGTCAGGGGGGCCGAAGAGGAATGCCGCGGGTGTAGGGAGCGCTTGACCCTCGCTTCGACCGCGGTGACCGCCAGAAAAATCTGCGGAAAAAGGTCCGTCATCTCCCGAGCCTGCCGGACCACCGCTTCGTCACGCGCCCTATTTCTCTTCACGCAGGATATTTTAGCATAAATTAATTAGACTGTCAATATATTAGTTAGTAAACTAAACGGGGAAACGACGGAGCGGTCCCCGTCCGGGAGGAAGCGAACCGACGTCGCGGCCGCGCAACCCGGGAGGCTGACACTTTTAATGAGGAAACGGCGTCGAAGCCTGCGAGAGACTCCATGAATGAACCGGACGACTCGGAATTGGCGCGAAGGGCCGGCGCGGGGGACGCGGAGGCCTTCGGCGAATTGATTCGCAGGCACCACGCCCGAGTGGCGGGGCTGTGCGCGCGGCTGCTGGACAACCCTTCCGACGCCGACGACGCCGCGCAGGAGATATTTCTCCGCGCCCATCGCTTCCTGGGCAAATTTCGGGGAGAGGCCCGCTTCTCGACCTGGCTCTACCGGATCGCGCTGAACCACTGCCGCGACCGGCGCCGCGCGGGCGCGCGCCGCCGTTCCGTCTCCCTGGACGCGCTGTTCGAGGAGCGCGGCGACGCGACGCCGGAACTCCGCGAGAAGACCCTTTCCGGCGCCGCACAAGAAGACGCGGCCGCGGCGCAGGCGATGCTCGAGCGACTGCCCGAAGGCCCGCGGGAGGCGCTGCTTCTGCGCACGCAGGGCTCGAGCTACGCGGAGATCGCGCAGACGCTCGATTGCTCTCTCGACGCAGTCAAGGCGCGGCTGCGGCGCGCGCGCCGCGCGCTCGCCGACGATTTTCGACGCCAGACGTCCCCCGCCTCGGTTCAGGCCGACTCGGATGGAGCCACCTCATGAATCACGAACAAACGCAGGAACTGCTGTCCGACTATCTCGACGGCGAGCTCGACGCGCGCGAGAGCGCGGCCGCGGTCGCCCACCTCTCGGACTGCGCGGACTGCCGCGCGGAGCTCGCCCGCTACCGCCGCGCCGACGCGGCGCTGCGCGCCGCGACGCCCCCGCCCACCGCGCTCCAGACGGCGGCCTTCGTGCGCGCCGTCCGCAAGCGCTTGGAAGCCGCGCCGGAGGCGGCCTTCCTCGCGTCCTGGCTGGCGTCGCCGCGCTTCGCCGTGCCCGCCTTCGTCCTGGCCTTCGCCGGGCTGATCGCAGCCGTTCTTCCGCCGCGCGCGGACGCGGGCGGCCTCGCCGAAGCGCTGCTGGTCGCCCGCGGCGGGAGCGGGACTTACGCGTGGCTGAGCAAATCCGACGCCGCGGCCGCGTCGGCTTTCGATTGGGAGGCGCCATGAACCGTCAACGAGTCGTCCTGGTCTTCGTTTTTCTGCTCGGCATGCTGGCCGGGGCCGTCGTGCAGAGGATCGCGCTGCGATTCTGGCGCCCGGGCCCTCCCGACCCCGACAGAATCGTCGCGCACATGACCCGGGAATTGGACCTCGACGACGCCCAGCGCGCGCAGCTGCTCGCGCTCCTGAAGGAAGAGACGCCGAAGATCGATCGATTCCACCAGGAGGCCCAGAAACAGTTCGATGCGCTGCGAGAGGACATGGACGCGCGGACCGTCGCCATCCTCAGACCCGATCAGAAGGTCAAGTTCGCGGCGATGATGGCGCGCATGCGCCATCGATTCCAGATGCTGGGGCCGGGCGGGCCGCCGCTCCCGCCGTGAGCCCGCTTTTCTGATTTGCTAGATTGTCGGCGCGGATGAAGCTTCTCTATTTGATGCGCCACGGCCACGCGCCGACCACGACGGAGGCCGGAGTCGCGAAGGACTCCTTGCGCCCCCTCTCCGATCAGGGGCGACGCGACGCGCGCCGGATCGCCGAGGAGATCCTCGCGCGCGGCGGCAAGCCCGTCTTGATCCTGCACTCCCCGCTCCTTCGCGCGGTCCAGACGGCGCGCGAGGCGTCCGACGTTCTGAAGCCCGCGGCCGGAATGGAGCCGTTCGACGCGCTCGACAACACCTTGCCCGCGGAGGACGTGATCGCGGCCGTGCGCCGGCGCGGCGAGAGCTTCGGCGAAGTCCTCGCGATCGGCCACCAGCCCCAGATCGGCGAGGTCGCGGCCCTGCTCGCGGGTCGGCCCTTCGAGTTCCGCCCCGCCGGACTCGCCGCGCTCGAGCTGGCCTCTCCCGCGCGCGGCTGGTCGGTCAACGCGGACGAGCTCGACTAGCGCCCGCCCCGGGGCGCTCAAATTGGTAAGCTGACGAAATGTCCGCCAAACGGCGCCGCCGGGCCGACCGCGACGAGTCCCGCCCGCCCTGGGCGTTCCAGCACCAGTACCTGTACGCGGCGCTCGGCGCCATGCTCGGCGTCGGCTCGCCGGTCGGCATGTTCGTGCTGCGCTACTGGCTCGCGAATCCCGTGCTCAAGGGGATCTGGGTGCGCAGCGAGTTGGACTACAACTTCATGTTCTACGCCTACATGGGCGCCGGCACCGTGCTCGCCTTCGTCGCGTTCGGCTACGCGCTCGGCCTGCGCTCCGAGAGCTTGAAGATCGGCAATCGCGAGCTCTCCGCGCGCGTCGAGGAGCTGCACTTGAAGTCCGTCACCGACGCGCTCACCGGCGCCTACACCTACGGCTACCTGCACGAGGTGCTGGAGATCGAGGTCCAGCGCACGCTGACGCAAAAGACGCCGGTTTCGATCATGATCATCGACATCGACGAGTTCAAGCGCGTCAACGACAGCCACGGCCATCTCTTCGGCGACCGCGTGATCAAAGAGACCGCGGAGACGATCTCCGCGCACGTGCGCTCCGACGACATTCTCGGCCGCTACGGCGGCGACGAGTTCGTCGTCGTCATGCCCGGCGCCGACCACGCGACCGCGGTCGCGATCGCCGAGCGCGTGCGGGCCGGCGTCGCCAAGAACGGCTTCCGCACGACGGCCAGCATCGGCGTGGCCACTTTCGACGGCGCGGGCAGCGAGACCCCGGGCGAGCTCCTGCACCGCGCCGACATGAACCTCTATCAGGCCAAGCGCGACGGCCGCAACTGCGTACGGGACGTCTCCGACGGTCCCCTGCCGCCGGAGCGCCGCCACAACAGCCCGCGCCAGCGGGGCCGCGCGTGATCGCCTCCGCGTTCGCCGTCCTGCTCGCGGCGCGCGCCGCGGCGGCGTCTGCGCCCGCGCCCGCGCGACCGACGACGTGGGCGCTCGCCTGGAACGACGAGTTCGACGGACCCGCGGGCGCCGCTCCGGACCCCAAGAAGTGGACCTACGACGTCGGCGACAGCGGCTTCGGCAACCACGAAAAGGAATTCTACTGCCGGCCCGACTCCGCGACGCCGCCGTGCGACGCGGGACGCCCGAACGCGCGCCTCGACGGTCATGGTCATCTTCTGATTGAGGCGCGGCTGTCTTCGGGCACGTGGACGTCGGCGCGGCTCAACACCGCGGGCCTGGAGGCGACGCGCTACGGCCGCGTCGAGGCGCGCCTGCGCCTGCCCTCCGGCGCCGGTCTGTGGCCCGCGTTCTGGCTGCTCGGCGTCGACATCTCGAGCGTCGGCTGGCCCGCGTGCGGAGAGATCGACGTCATGGAGAACGTCCCCGCGATCGGCGACAATCCGCTCGGCCCCAAGAAGATCAAGTCCACGATCCACGGACCCGGCTACTCCGGCGGCGACGGCGTGGGGCTCGTGACCGCCCTGCCCGGCGGCGGCCGCGTCGACGACGGGTTCCACGTCTACGGCGTGCTCTGGTCGCCGCAGCGCCTGCAATTCTACGTCGACGATCCCTCCGCCCCCTTCTTCACCGCGACGCCCGCGAACCTGCCGGCCGCAAAGCGCTGGGTGTACGACGAGCCCTTCTTCATCATCCTGAACCTCGCCGTCGGCGGCGACTGGCCGGGCGACCCCGACGCGACCACGCCCAACCCCGCGCGCATGCTCGTCGACTGGGTGCGCGTCTACAAGCCGGTCGGCGGCCGCTGAAGCGCCCCGCGCGGGTGTGACTGAATTGTTTACCGCCTTTTAATTCAGGATTGGCATAATCCCGGGATGGTCACGAAAGGCGCCAACCGCGCCGAGCGGGAGTTCCTCAAGGAGCTGCACGAGCTCGGCACTCCCCCCGCCTTGGCCGCCCGGCTGCGACGGTTCCTGCACGCGCGCCATCCCGGCGTCCAGGACCGCCTCTACCACGGGTACGCGCACAGCTGCGAGGTCGCCGCGCTGACCGCGCGCATGCTCGTGTCGTGGCCGCGCGTGCCCGCCCCGCGCAAGGTCCTGCTGATCCTGGCGGCCGCCCTGCACGACGTGGATCCCAAGCGCCGTCCGACGACGCCGCCGCGCGTCGACGGGACCTTGCGCCACCTCGAGTCCGATCCGCAGGCACGACGACTCCTGAAAGACTTCCACTCGCGCTTCGGCTTCACGCCCGCGCAGACGGCCGCGCTGATCATGGCGACCGACTACAGCCCCCGCCCGGCCGACATGCGCCGCAAGCGCGCGGCGTTCGCGCGCGCGCGCCGCGCCGCGTTCGGCGGGGATCCCTGGATCGAGCAGTGGGGCCACCGCCTCGCCTACTGGGATCAGATCGCGACCTATCTGCGGCCCCCGGCGGAGTCGCGCAAGCGCGTCGCGGGCCTGGCGCGCGAACTGCGCCGCGAGAACCCGGATTTCCACCCCGAGGACGGCATGCGCGAGCTGAGCCGCCGCTTCCTCGCCGGCCTGCGCCGCGACCATCTGTTCCACTATCTGCGCGCCGAGGATCGCCGAAGATTCGAAGCGGCCACGGCCGAGCTCACCCGCCCGCGCCGCTCCTCCCGCTAGGGCCTACAAGCCCGTCGAGGAAGACGGAGCCTTTCCGGGCATCACGACCAGCGCCAAGCCGCGCGAAACCGCGCGCGACAGGCACGACGTGCGCACGCTCTCCGTGTTCGAGCTGGTCGCGCGGCCGGAGGAACCGTCGGAGGCCACGTCCGTGACGATCTCCGCGTGGCCGTAGTCCGGGTCGAAGCCGCAGACGCCGCGGTCGTAGAAGATCGTCATGCCCTTCTGCAGATGGGCGCGGCCCTCGCCGTCGAAGGGATTGACCGCGTGCAGATTGAGACGGGCCATCAGCTCCGGCACGCGGCGGATCGCCGCGATGAACGTGTGCGCGCTCTGCGCGGCGGCGCCCAGAATCGCGTGGATGTTCTCCTTGAGCGTGCTCGTCAGCGCGTTCCAGACGTAGGTCAGGCAATAGCCGTCCCACTCGCGCGGCTCGAGGCGCTTGATCGCGCGCACGAGGCGCGCGATGAGGGTCGGATCGGAGTCCGGCGCGTCCGAGGTCGCCGGCGGCGGCACGTAGATGGGCGCGGGCTTCGGCGCCGGAGCCGAGTCGACGTATCCGCGGCGCGAAGAAGACTCGGAGGGCGACGCGACGATCGAAGTTCCCGCGCTCGGCGCCGCGCCGGAGGGGGCCGCGCCGTCCGCGCGGGAGGCGCCGTTGTCGAAGAGCGCGTCCGCGTTCGTCCCGTTGATCGCGGCGGCCAGCGCCGCGACGCGTTCCTTCTCCTTCTTCTGCGCGGCGCGGTTGGCGGTCAGCGCGGCCGAGCGGATCTGATGCGCCGCGCCGCAGTCCCGGCCGCTCTCCGCGACGCCGGGCAAGGAGCAGAAAGCCGCGCTGAAGCGGCTCTCCCAGTCCGCGAACGCGGTCTTGGTCTCCTTGAGCTCGGAAACGGTCATGCCCGAAGACGCGGTCTTCTTGAACCGGGCGAGCTCGTCGCCGAGGGCCGCAATGGCCGGCGTGGGCGCCGCCTTTTCCGCCGGGAACAGCGTCTCCCAGTAGCCGGTCCAGCGGTTGAGCTCCGCCAGGAACGCGAGGCGCGGCTCGTAGAGCCCGGGATGCCCGTCCCAGCGATGCTCGCCGACGACGGGAGCGTCTCCCTCCCCCCGCGAGACCATCGGAAAGAGGAGAACCGCCGCCGTCAACAGCGCCGTCGTTTTGCGCACCATGCCCCTAGAATAGGGCGTTTGGGTCCCACGGGGCAGAGCACTCGGACCCACGGCGACGCAGGTCTTTAGGCCTAGCCCCGGAAGGACTTTCGACTCAGCGCGCGAGACGCGTGTCGAGCCAGACGGCGAGCGCGAGCACGAGGCCGCGCGTCACGTACTTGATCTCGGGCGGGACGGCGAGCAAGGTCATGCCGTTGAGCAAAGTCGCCATGATCAGCGCGCCGAACAGCACGCTGCGCGCGTTGCCGCGGCCGCCCTTGAGGCTGGTGCCGCCGATCACGCAGGCCGCGATCGCGTCGAGCTCCATCAAGTCGCCGACCGTCGTCGTCGACGCGCCCGCGTAGGCGGTCTGCAGGAAGCCGGTCACGGCCACGGCCGCGCCCATGAGCACGTAGGCGCCGATGACCGTCTTGTCGACGTCGATGCCGGCCAGGTGGGCGGCCTCCTCGTTGCCGCCGATCGCGTAGAGGCGGCGGCCGAAGGCCGTGTGCTCGCTGAGGACGATCGTGGCGACCGCGCTCAGCCCGAGCAGGATCGCGGGCAGCGGCACGCCGCGAAAACCGTTGACGACCGCGACGAACAGGGCCATGGCCTGCGTGCCGAGCAGGGCGCGCAGGAAGCCCTCGTCGACGTCGTACTTCGCCGAGCGCGCCGCGCGGCGGACCCAGCGGCCGAAAACGATCCCGGCGAACGCGACGACGAGCGCCCAGCCCCAGACCGGCGGCAGGTAGGTGGTCGTGAGGCGCGCGTAGATGTTGAGGTCGCCGGCCGGGGACACCGGCACCGTCGCGTTCGAAATGACCATCCAGAAGAGGCCCTTGAAGACGAGCAGTCCGCCGAGCGTGATGATGAACGCGGGCATGCGCTGGGTCACGATCGTGCGGCCCATCAAATACCAGATGAGCAGCGCGAGAAGCGCGGCCGCCGCCATCGCGGGGGGCGCGGGCCAGCCGTGCTTGGTGATGAGCACGGCCGCGACGCCGCCGATGAGGCCCACGCCGGAGCCGGCCGAAAGGTCGATGTGGCCGGGCAGGATCACGAGGAACATGCCGAGGGCCAGGATCGCGGTCGTCGAGAGCTCGATGGCGAGCATCGAGAGGTTGCGCGCGCCGAGAAACAAGCCGTTCGTCATCACCGCGAACACGATCACGATGCCGGCCAGCGCCAGCCCGCGCGGGACGTCGCCGGAGATGCGGCGGGCGCCGGCCGGTGCGGAGCTCACGCGCCCTCGACCTGCCCGAGCGCGGCCGCGATCAGGCGCTCCTGCGTGGCCTCGGCGCGAGAAAAGTCTCCCGCGACGCGCCCGGCGCGCATCATCACGATGCGATCGGACATGCCGATGAGCTCGGGGAGCTCGCTGGAGACGAGGATCACCGCGAGACCGCGCTCGGTCATGCGGTTGATCAGCTCGTAGATCTCCACCTTCGCGCCCACGTCCACGCCGCGCGTGGGCTCGTCGAGCAGGAGCACCTTCGGCGCGGAACGGCGCGCGCGGCCGACGAGCACCTTCTGCTGGTTGCCGCCGGACAGGCCGCCGACGCGCGCGTCGAGGCTCGGCGTCTTGATGCGCAAGTCCTCGCGGTCCTGCTCGTTGAGCTCGGCCTCGGCGTCGAAGTCGATGAGACCCGAGCGCGTGAGGCTGTCCAGCGTGGACAGCGACAGATTGAAGCCGACCGACTGGTCGAGCACGAGTCCGTGGCGGCGGCGGTCCTCGGTGACGAGGGCCAGGCCCGCCCCGAGCGCGTCGCCCGGAGAGCCCGCCTTGAGCGCCGCGCCGTCGAGCGTGAGCTCGCCCGCCGTGCGCCGGCCCCAGGCGCCGAACAGGTGCATGAGCAGTTCCGTGCGGCCGGCCCCCATGAGGCCTCCGATGCCGAGCACTTCGCCCGCGCGCACTTCGAACGACACGTCGCTGAGCGCGCGCAGGCCGCCCTCGCCCTCCGCGCTCAAGCCCGCCGCCTTCAAGCGCACCGCGCCGAGCTTCGGCGCCCGGCGCGGGAACAAGTCGGAGATCTCGCGGCCCACCATGTCGCGAATCAGCGCCGACCGGTCGGACGCCGTCGCGGCGCGCGTGGAGACCGTGCTGCCGTCGCGCAGGACGCTCACGCGGTCGGCGAGCGCGAAGACTTCTTCCAAGCGGTGAGAGATGTAGACGATGCCGATGCCGTCCTGGCGCAGAGAGCGCACGAGCTCCATGAGGCGCACGGCCTCGGCCTCGGCGAGCGCGGCGGTGGGCTCGTCCAAGATCAGCACGCGCGCGCGGCGGCGCAGGGCCTTCGCGATCTCGATGAGCTGGCGCTGTCCGGCGCCAAGCTTCTCGACCGGCGTGTCGAGGTCGACGTCGAGGCCCAGACGCGAGAGCCACTCGCGCGCGTCGCGGCGCGCTTCCACCCAGTCCACCAGCCCCGCGGACGTGGGCCAGTCGCCGAGGCGCACGTTCTCGGCCACGCTGAGCGCGGGCACGAGCGCCAGCTCCTGCGCGATCGCCGCGATGCCCGCCTTCTGCGCGTCGCCGACGCTCAGGAAACGCGCGGGCGCACCGTCGACCAGCAGTTCGCCGCCGTAGCTCCCGTAGGGGTGCACGCCGGAGAGAACCTTGATCAAGGTGGACTTGCCGGCGCCGTTCTCGCCGCACAGGGCGTGGATCTCCCCCGCGCGGACGTCGAAGCTCACGTCCTTCAGCGCGACGACGCCGGGGAAGGACTTCGTGATGCGGCGGGCTTCGAGGATCGGGACGCTCACGGTCGCTTGGGTCGGCGCGCCTCGGGCACGCCGTTATAGACGTCGTCGTACGAGTGGTAGCCGTCCTTGACGACGGTGTCGAGCAGGTTCTCGCTCGTGACGACGATGGTGTCGCGCAGAATCGTCGGAATCTTCGCGAAGCCGTTGTCGATCTCGTCGCGCGCGACGAGCGGGCGTCCCTTCGCGAGCTTGACCGCCGCGTCCAGCGCGGCGTCGACCTCCAGATGGGTCGGCTTATAGATCGTCGCGGCCTGAGTGCCGGCCGCGATGCGCTGGCAGGCGACGAGCTCCGCGTCCTGGCCGACGACGGGGACCTGCAGGCCCTCTTCGGACAGCGCCTGGATCGCGCCGCCCGCGGTGCCGTCGTTGGCGCACAGCACGGCGTCGATGTCGTGGCCGTGCGTGGTCAGCGCGGCGTTCATGATCTTCTTCGCGTTCTCGGGCTTCCAGTCCTCGGCCCAATCCTCGTGAACGACCTTGATCTCGCCTTTCGCGATCAGCGGCGCCAAGATCTTGTCCTGGCCTTCTTTAAGAAGGAAGGAGTTGTGATCCGTCTTGGCGCCCTGAATGCGCACCAGCCGCATCGGCCGATGCCCCTTCGCCTTTGCGAGCAGGGCCTGCGCCTGCATCTCGCCGATGCGCACCGTGTCGAACGACACGTAGAGGTCCTCGTCGGCCCCGCTGATAAGTCGGTCGTAGGAGATCACCGGAATGCCCGCCTCGTGCGCGAGTTCGACCGCCTTCGCCATCGCCGCACCGTTGTGCGGCGCGATGATCAGCGCGCCGACCTTGCGGCTGATCAGAGCCTGCACGTCCTGCATCTGGCGCGTGTCGTCGCTGTTCGCGGCCTGAATCAGAATGTCGATGCCGAGCTCGTCGGCGCGCTTTTGGAACGCGTCGCGGTCGCGCTGCCAGCGCTCTTCCTTGAGCGTGTCGAGCGAGATCCCGATCAGCGGCCTTCCCCCTGCCGCGGCCGGCGACGCCCCGCCGTGCGCGCCGCGCCCCAGGACGACGCCGATCAAGACGCTGAGGGCGAACGAGGCGGCGGCCAGCCAGCTGCGCGCGGAAACCTTCATCGTGTCGAAACCTCCGAAATCGTGAGCGCCTTCGGGATCATAGCACGGCGCATGACGCTCGTCTAGATCGCGTCACGCCGCAGACACCCGGATTTTACGCGGAGAAACGGATAACCACAAGGACACGAAGAACGGAGAGAAAGTGAACGACAACGTTTTGAGGCTTTATCCGATCGTTCTTCGCGTCTTTGTGGTTTATTCTTCCGTTCAGGCCGCCGCCGACCCGCCGCGCTCCGTCGAATGCGCGCAGTCGTTGCGGAAGTCGCAGCGCTTGCAGTACGCCGTGTCCGGCTCAAACTTGCCGGCGTCGATCGCGTCGGCCGCGGCGCCGATCTCGGCGGCGAGCTTCTCCTCCTCCACCGGCGAGTAGGGAACGCTCACGCGCTCGCCCGCGGCGACGCAGTCCATGGTCAAGGTCGCGGCGGAGAGGCCGAGCGCGCGCTTCGCGCCGAGGGCGTAGAAGCGCATCTGCGGGTCGCCTGAGACCTGCGCGGTCGTGGGCACGCCGGGGCCGGTCTTGTAGTCGATGAGCTCGTAGGTGCCGTCGGGCGCCTGGTCGATGCGGTCGATCATGCCGCGCACGGTGTGCGCTCCGCGCTCCCAGACGAACTCCTTCTCGATCGCGATCACGCGCACGCGGCGCGCGAGCTCGTCCTCGCGAAAGCGCGTGAGCGCGCGCTCGGCCTTCGCGTACCAGCGCGCCTCGACGCCCTCGTCGGGGTAGCCGTCGGAGATCCAGCGCGAGCGCAGGGCCTCGTGCAGGGCGTCGAGCGAGTCGTCCTTGCTGCGCAGCCAGGTCTCCAACGCGCGGTGCAGCGAGAGGCCGAACGAGGACTTCGGATTCATGGGAATTCGGCGCCCGTCGCGGAAGATCAGCTTGTACTTCCAGGGGCACTCGCGGTAGATGCGGTACCGCGTGTACGAGATCTCCATTACGCCGGCGGGTTTTCCGGGGCGGCTTCCGGCGTCGCGGCCCGCGGGGGCGCGGCGCGGCGGTGGAAATCCACGAAGGTGTCTCCGTACTTCTCGCGGCGCAAGCGCTCCCAGCCGGCGGGAACGGCGACTTCTTCCTTCACGTGGTGCTGGATCACGATGAGCGCGCCCGCAGCGGGCAGATTCGATTCGATCACGCGCGCGAGCGAGGGCGTGGAGTAGGCGAGCGGTCGGTCTTCTTCGTCGCGGTACGGCGGCCCGAGGTAGATCAGGTCGAAATCGGTCACGCCCGCGCGGTACGGGATCCAAGACAAATCCTGGAGAATATCGCCGAACGAGGTGCGCCCGCGCGACTGGAGATTCAACTCCTTCAGATTCTCGTCGATGACCGCGAGACAGCGCTTGTCGCGGTCCACGAAGAAGCAGGACTGCGCGCCGCGCGAGAGAGCCTCGAGGCCGACGGAGCCCGTGCCCGCGTAGAGATCGAGCACGCGCGCCCCTCCGAGCCACGGCCGCAGGATGTCGAACACCGATTTCTTGATGCGCGAGGAGATCGGCTTGACCGGCAGGGATTTCGGCACGCTCTTGAACCGGCGGCCGCGGTTGTCGCCCGCGAGGATGCGCATGGTCAATATTATATAGAATAGGCGCGCATGGCCACCCAGGTGATCATCGTGGACGACGATCCCATCGTGGGCGCGTTGACTTTCGAGCTGATCAAGGACGCCGGCTTCAGCTGCCTCCTGATCTCCGACAGCCTCAAGGCGATCGACGCGATCAAGAAGGAAAAGCCGCAGCTGGTCGTGCTCGACATTCTGATGCCCGGCCTCGACGGGATCACCCTCCTGCACAAGCTCAAGACCGATCCCGAGACCGAGAAGATCCACGCGATCGTCGTGTCCGGAAAATCGTTCGAGACCGAGAAGCTCCGCGCGCGCCAGTACGGCGCCGAGGATTTCATCGAGAAGCCCTACGACGTCGACGCCTTCCCCGCGAAGGTCGCCGCGATCCTGAAGACCGAGGGTCAGGAACCCAAGAAGGTCGCGCGCCCTCCGTCCGGCCCGGCGCCCGTTCCGCGCACCGAGCTCAAGGTCACCGTCTGGGGCTGCCGCTCCACGTCGTCGGCGATGTCGCCGATGGTCACGCGCTACGGCAAGCACACGGCCTGCGTCTCCGTCGAACTGCCCAAGCACCTGCTCGTCTTCGACGCGGGCTCCGGCATCAGCCTGCTCGGCAACGAGCTGATGAAGACGAACAAGTTCAAGGAACTCTGGATCTTCCTCTCCCACTTTCACGCCGACCACATCGAGGGCCTCGCCGGCTTCCCGTGCGCGCGCGAAGCGTCCTATTTCCTCAACATCGGCGGCGCGCGCGAGCCCGACAAGCCGCTCGAGCAGCTCGTCGCCGAGGCGTTCGAGCCGGGCTTCGGAGGCGACGCGCCACCGTGCAAGATCGAGCTCTACGAGCTCATGGAGCAGACCTACGAGATCCTGCCCGGCGTGCGCCTGACCTCGTTCTACGCGAACCACCCCGGCACCACGCTCGGCTACAGCCTGGCGGCCGAGGACCGCAAAATTTCCTACGTGCCCGACAGCGAGCTCTACGGCGAGTTCGGCACCGCTCTTCAGGACTACGACGAGAAGCTGGGCGGCCTGGTGCGCGACTCCGACCTCCTCTTCCACGACGCGCGCTACACGGAAGAGGACTACAAGACGAACCGCAACAACGGCCACTCGAGCTTCATCGCGGCCGTCGACTTCGCCGGCCGCAACAACGTCAAGGAGCTCGTCCTCATCCACCACGACGACCGCTACGCCGACGACGTCCTCGACAAGATCGCGCAGGCCGCCGACGCGCGCGTCGCCGAGAAGGGCTACAAGCTCAAGGTCGTCATGGGCCGCGAAGGCCTGCGCCTGACGATCTAGACGGCGAGCCCGCGCACGAGCGCGAGGTTGGCGGCGTCGGCGCCCGGCTCCTTCGGCGTCTCGAGAATCCCGGGCACGTGCTTGAACTCCGGGCGGTGCAGGAGCACGCGCAGTCCTTCGAGGTGGAGACGGCCCTTGCCCCAGTGCCAGTGGTGCTCGCGGTTCGAGCCGAACAGAGCGCGCGTGTCGTTGAGGTGAAACGCGCGCACGGAGTCGGCGCCGAGCAGGCGGTGCGCGCGCGCGACGAACTGCAGCGCGCCCTCCGCGGTCGAAAGCTCGTAGCCCGCCGCGTAGGCGTGCGCGGTGTCGAGGCAGAAGCCGACGCGCGGAACCTGCGGTCCGAGCGCGTCGCGCAGGAGCGCCAACTCCTCGAGAGTCCCGCCGATGCGGCGGCCGCCGCCGGGAACGTTCTCGAGCAGGAGCGCGCCGCGGAATCCGGATTTCAAGATGGCGCTGCGCACGGAGTCGGCGAAGTGCCCGATGCCCTCGGCCGCGGTCGCGTCCGGCGAGTGCGCGCCGGCGTGCAGGACGTAGGCGTCGCCGCCGAGGCCGTCGCTGAGCGCCAGTTCGCGCGCGAGGTGCGCGACGGAGTTGTCGCGGCGCTCCGCGTCCGAAGAGCCCAGGCTCGGCGCGTAGCGCGAATGCACCAGCAGTACGCGCAGGCCGAGAGCGCCGCGCGCCGCGCGGAACGCGGCGAGTTCCTCAGCGGACGGCGGATGGTGGCGGCGGTAGGGCAGGATCTGCAGGGCCTGGCAGTCGAGCGCGCGCGCCTCGTCGAGCGCTCTCTCGAGGCCGCGGAAGACGGACGCGTGGACGCCGAGGATCACGGCAGTCCGAGCAGGCGCGCGAGCAAAGACGTCTTGCGCGCCTCGTAGGGGAACCACCACGGATCGGGCACGTCGAGAGGCCACTCGTGCACCAGCAGCGACTGCGCCTGAGTGAGCGCCAGCAGGCCCTCGTCGCCGTGGCGGCGCCACATCCCGCTCGACTTCACGCCGCCGAACGGGAGCGAGCCGTACGCATAGTGCGTGCCGGGCTCATTGACGCCGGTCATTCCCGCCTCCAGCGCGGAAGCGAGGCGCTCGCCGCGCTCGAGATCGCGCGTCCACACGCTCGCGGCAAGTCCCAGCGCGCCCTCGTTGCACAGCGCGACGGCTTCTTCCGCGCGGCCGACCTTCATGACGGGGATCACGGGGCCGAACGTCTCCTCGCTCATGACCGCCATGTCGGGGCGCGCGTCGAGCACGAGGGCCGGCGCCATGCGCAGCCCCGCGCGGTCGAGAACCTCGCCGCCGATCACGCGCGCACCCTTCTTGCGCGCGTCCTCGAGCTGGGCCTGCGCGCGGTCGAGCAGCGGCGGGAAGACGAAGCGCCCGACCTCGGCGTCGGGGCCCGTCGTGCGCAGCGCCGCCAGACGCGCGCGCAGCTTCTCGACGAACGCGTCGTGCGCCTCGCCCTCGACGAACACGCGCTCCACGCCGACGCAGACCTGGCCCATGTTCTGATACGCGCCCCATGCCGCCGCCGCGGACGCGCGCTCGAGCGGCGCGTCGGCGAGCACGATCATCGGGTGCTTGCCGCCGAGCTCCAAAATGGCGGGCGTGAGCCGCGCCGCCGCGCGCGCGGCGACGAGACGTCCGGTCGCGCACGAGCCCGTGAACAGCACGAGGTCCGCCGCGTCGACGACGCGCTCTCCGGCCTCGCCGCGGCCGGGGATCACCGAGAGAAGGCCCTCGGGCAGAAGGCCCGTCGCCGCGACCGCGGACTCCAGCCACAACGCGGTCTTCGTCGTCCACTCCGAGGGCTTCAGCAGGACCGCGTTGCCGGCGAGCATCGCGCAGAACGAGTCGCCGAACGGGATTAGGAACGGCATGTTCCACGGCGAGACGATGCCGACCACGCCGCGCGGACGGCGGCGGATGGCCGCGCGCTTGTTGAGGAACAGCCAGGGCACGCGCGCCGCGCGCTCGTCGAGAAGGCGGCGCGCGGACTTGGTGAAATGGTCGACGAGCAGGGCGCAGGAGCCGAACTCGATGAGCTCGATCTCGGCCGCGGGCTTGCCGGTCTCCTCGCGGATCACGGCCGCGGCCTCCGCGCGCCGCGCGGCGAGTTCCGCCCAGACGCCGCGCAGGGCCGCGACGCGCTGGGAGACGTCCGCGCGGGTCCACGTTTGGAACGCCTTGCGCGCGGCCGCGATCTTCGCGGACGCGAGCTCGGGCGTCGACTCCGGGTGCGGCTCAGGCAGGGCGGAACTCACGCGCCCATATTATCAATAAACGGCCGCAGGACGAGCCCGCGCTAAAACCCGGACTGCGCCTGGGCCGCCGCGGCCTCGGCCCTCTGCGACTCGCTCAGGTACTCGCCGAACATCTCGCCGGCCCCCATGTAGCGGGTCTCGATGGCGTGGCGCACCTCGTCGACTTTCTGCGCGGTCACGAAGCGGCGCAGATCGGCCAGACCCTTCAGCGCCGCGCGCATGGCCTCCACGGTGTCCAGTTCGCGCTCGAGGGCCACGTCGTGCACGGCCTCGATCACCAGGATCGCGCCGCGCGACAGGCTCAGGTCCGCGAGCAGAAGGGCCGTCATCGCCCCCTTGACCGCGTCCTCGATGACCAAAACGTAGGGCGTCTCGCCCGCGGGAGAGCCGTTGAGCGCGATCGACAGCGTCTTGCGCACGACCGTCGCCGCCGCCGCGCAGGGATCGGAGAGTTGTCTCAGCTCCTCGGCCACCATTTCCTTCGTCAATTGTCCGATCCGAAGCTCGTCCATGACTGTTACCTCCGATTTCCCCCAGCATAGCCGGAACGCGCGCGCGGCGCGACCAAACTTTCGGTGAACAGACGGGCCCAAGGACCCAGGCGGCGCCCCCTAAAAATATTATGCTTGGCGTATGAAGCGTGTTGCGGCGATTTTCCTCGTCGTCGGGCTCGCCGGGGCGTCCCGCGCCCAGGACCTGCCGGGCTCGGCCGGGCTGGAGGAGGGGCTGGACGCGATCCGCGCCCGAACCGAGGCGCTGAAGACGGCCCCCGCGCCTTTGCCGCGCCGCGAGTACGCGCACCGCATCGGGCACTCCACGACGCCGGCCCAGACCGCCGAAGTGCCGGACGTCTCCGCCTACCCCGTGCGCGGCGTCGACGTCTCGCACTTCGAGGGCCCGATCAACTGGCCGCAGGCGCGGGCCTCCGGAACCCTGTTCGCGTTCATGAAGGCCACCGAGGGCACGACTTTCGTCGACGACACCTTCGCCGCCAACTGGAGCTCCGCCGCCGCCGCGGGCGTGCGGCGCGGCGCGTATCACTTCTACGATTTCTGCGCGACGGGCTCCGCGCAGGCCGACCATTTCATGGCGACCGTCCCCCGCGACGCCGGGGCGTTGCCCATGGTGATCGACCTCGAGGCGTCCGAAGACTGCGCGAAGATGCCCGCGAAGGCGGCCTTCTTGAAGGACCTCGCCGCGTTCGTCGGCAAGGTGCGTTCCGCGTACGGGCGCGCGCCGATCCTCTACATCAACCTGGACATCTACAACCAATATCTCGCCGGCGTCGCCCCGGACTACCGGCTGTGGATCGCCGACCCCTCGCACTCCTCGCCGCAGATGCCCGCCGGCCTGGACTGGACCTTCTGGCAGTACTCGTGGCACGGCCGGGTCCCCGGCATCGCGGTCGAGACCGACCTCGACGTGTTCGACGCCGACTCCGCGGCGCTCGCGCGTCTCGCGCGGCCTTAACGCGCGCGCCCGTAACGCGCGCGGCAACGCGGGGAGATTCGTCGCCTGATGCCTCTCTTCGAGTTGATCACGGCGTTCACTCGCCGAATTCAGGCCGCGGCGAGGTCGCGCCGCGCCGCATACAGATCGCACGCCGCCTGGAGGTTCATCCCAAACTCCGGCGTCGTCTTGAGATAGCGCGCGATCGTTTGTTAATCCCTTGAAAAAGAAAAAGCCCTCTCGCGAGGGCTTAAATCTGGTGGACCTGAGCGGGATCGAACCGCTGACCTCCTGCATGCCATGCAGGCGCTCTCCCAGCTGAGCTACAGGCCCGTCTGGAGATTCTAACAGATTCCGGCCGGGGACCTCAACCGCGCGGATTATCGCGGCTTGGTCAGCACGGGCAGGCGCGAGCGCGCGGAGGCGTCGCGCGCGTTGGGATCGACGCGCGGGGCGTCGTCGCCATCGTCGCCGTCGTCGCGCGGCGCGCGGCTGCCGTCGAACAGCGTCGCCCACCGGCCGTCGGGGCCGTAGGTCAATCCCTCGGCCTGAGGGCGGCGCTCGCCGGCCGCGCGCAGGGCCGCGAGCACACGCCGGTCGCCGGAGCCGGAGGCTTGGCGCAGCATCGCCGCCGCGTGACGGCCGAGACCCGGCTTCATCTCCTCGAGGCCGTCCATCACCTCGCGAAACTGCTCCGGTCGCGTCAGCGAGTTCGCGATGAGCAGGGCCGACGCGGTCTCCGGCGTCAGCTCGTCGCGGCCGATGGAGCCGCGCAGCTGGACCAACGTCGCGCCGCTCGCAGTGGCCGCCTTTTCAAGATAAGCCGCGGCCGCCGGCGCGGCGGAAATCGCGGCGACCGCCGTCAACTGGGTCTGAAAAGAATTGAGCATGTGCGCCGCGAAAAACGGCTGGGACGCGAGCGAGATCGACACGCTGTGAAGGTAGTCGGCGGGAAAGGAGGACGAGGGCGTCTCGACGGGCGCCAACGGCGCGGCCGCCGCGGCGACGGCGGTGAATGTTGCGACCATCCCGGCAATAAGCTTCACGCCCGAAGGATACCCCGAAAATATCGCGCGCGCAAGGATGCTCTGGAACGTCAGCAACAGCCTTTCATGAACAACAGCATCAGCAACAGATTAAATCCCGTCCACAAGATCAACCCGTACGCGCTGAAAAACCATGATGCGGCGTGGGCGGAAGAATCTCTCCGAAATAGACGGATCATCTTGATGACGAACGGCAGCCCCGCAGCGGTGGCGACCGTGCCCGGAATTAAGAGGAGCATTCCGGGCGGAGCCGCAGCGTAGCTTCGCTTCAAGTAAAAAAGCCACTGGTAGAGTCCCCAACACACCGGCCACGGAGCGACGATGCCGAGTATAAAGTATTGGGTGATGCGCCGATATCTCTCTTTATCGGACAACTCCCAGATCGCATTTACCGACCCGCTGCGCAAGGAATCGACCCCGACGCTGACGCCCGCCGCCGCGACCGCGAGAACACTCAGCAGGATCAGAAGGAGCAGCATCGAACGCAACTACTTCAGGAGGCCGGGCAGGCGCTCGGCGAACTCGCGGTCCGACGGAAACATCTCGTCGAGCGGCAGTTTGTCGGGGGAGGCCCAGAACAGGTCGACGACGTCGTCGCCGTTGCCGCCGAGGCGCAGGTCGCCGCTGACGCGTTCGACCAGCCAGTATGACGCGACGATCTGGATCGGGGACTGCGTGGACAGGTGCGCGCCTTCGCTCGCGTACAACGTGCGCAGCATGCGGATTTCCAGGCCGGTCTCCTCGAAGAATTCGCGGCGCAGCGCGTCCGCCGGGGACTCGCCGATCTCCACGCCGCCGCCCGGAAAGTTCACGAACACGCGCCCGCGGAACACGGAGCGCGTGAGCAGGACCTTCGGGCCCTCGCGCAGGACGCCGTAGGTGCGGCAGGAGAAAACGCGCTTCTCGGGAGCCGGAGCGGTCATTCGAGGAAGTCCCGGACGGCGGCCTTGGCCCCGGACAGGATCGGATCTCCGTCGCCGACCAGGAGGGCGTCGAATTCCAGGCTCTTGAGCCGCGCCAGCGAGCGCCGCAGCAGTGCCGGGTCCGCCATCTTGTCCTCCGGCACCAAGCCGAGGCGGCCGTAGGGCGCGATCAGCGCGTCGCCGACCGCCAGCGCGCGGCGTTCCGGCCAGAACAGCGCGATCTCCCCCGCGGTCTTGCCGGGGACGTGGACGACGGTGAGGCCGAACAGATCGTCGCCGTCGCGCACCGTGATGTCCGGGGTCACGCCGGCGCCCGCGACCTCCGCCTCGTGCAGGACCACGGGCACGGCCCAGCGCGCGAGCACGCGCTCGCGCGCGCGCAGATGATGGCGGTTCGTGATCGCGATCGCGTCGGGCTTGAGGCCGGCGGCGTCCATGTAGGAGAGATCGTCGTCGCCCAGCGCCACCGGATCGATCATGACCGAGCCGCGCGGCGTCTTCAGAAGATGACCGTTGAAGTTGAAGCGCTTCTCGGGGTTGAAGTGCGACCAGGCGTAGGCGCCGTCGAACACGCGAATCACGCGGGCATCGTGCCATTTTCGGGGCGGCCGGTCTAGGCGGGTCGAAGGACCTAGAGCGCAAACAGGTCCCCCGCCCCAGGGAAGCGGGCGGTTTTGGGTGTTCAATATGGACATGAGAAGCATGAACCTCCTTCTGGCCCTCGTTCTCGCGGCTCCCGCCCGGGCCGTCGTGCTCGGCGAGAGCGCCCGCGGCTCCGCCGAGATTCCCTCTTTGCCCGCGTCCGCCGTCACGCTCTCCGCCTCGGCCTCATCGCTGACGGCTCCGTCGCTCGGGGGAGCCTCTCTGCTCTCCGCTCCGGATTCCTCCGATTCGCCGTCCTACTCCGGCGCCGCGCTCCCCGCGGCCGCGCCCGCCGCCGCGCCGGCCGCGGCTACGCCGGTTGCCCCCGGCTTGCCGCGCAGCAGCGCGCCGCGCCCCGACGAAGACGCGCGCCTGCACGCGATCTTCGCGCGCCTGGATAGAGAATTTCCCCTTCCCGCGACGTCGCCCGCCGCCGCCGTCCGCGCCCGCGTGCGCCATCAGCTTCTCTCCGCGGCGCGCGAGTACGCCGAGCCCGAGGCCGACATCCTGGAGATCGTCGCGATCGAGTCCGACCGCGCTCTGGCGCGCATCCAATTGCGCCTGGACGCCGGCGAGATCAATCCGAACCACGCCGTGCGCCTGTCCGAGAATGACGCGGAGATCGCCGACGGCGGCCACGCGCGCATCGGCGTCTACCCGGTCGCCGCGGACCCGTTCCAGTGGGGCCATCTGCTGATCGCGCTGCGCGCGGTCGGAGAGCTCGGCGTCGACAAGATCGTGTTCGTGCTCGCCGGCGACGACCCGCGCAAGCCGACGATGACTCCCGTCGCCCAGCGCCACCCCATGGGCCGCGAGGTCCTGGACCTCTTCGCCCCGTTCTTCGCCTACTCGCCCATCGCGGTCGGCACCACGCTCGACGGCGAGACCAACATCTTCCGCATTTTGGCGCTGAACCCGGACCGACGCGTCGACGCCTGGTACATGGTCGGCGACGACCACTACCGCCTCGTCGACAAGAAGGGCAACCCCGACACCTTGCCCAAGCTCGAGACCAACTTCGCCGCGCCCCTCGGCCACAGCCAGGCCCTGCACGAGCTCAAGGTCGCCTTCATCCAGCGCGAAGGCCAGACCGAGGAGATCCCCTCCCCCTTCGACGTGCGCTTCCTCGACCACGTCGGCTTCGACGCCTCGTCCACGATGGTCCGCAGCGGCGGCCGACATACGCTGATGCCGTACGCGGCCTACAAGTACGCGCGCGAGCTCAGCCTGTACGGCCTGGTCCCGGACCCGGACGAAGGCTCCGACCCCGCGAAAAACTAACGCGCGAGAGCGTCGCGCGCGCGGGTCGACTGCGCGATGCGGCCCGCCAGGTACGCCGAAAGCGCGGTCTTCTGCTCGGGGGTCTCCGTGCTCAGCTCCGCGGCGGCGCGCCCGAGGCGCGCGATCAGAGCGTCGTAGAGCGCGAGCCCTTCGCCGCGGCGGCCGTCTCGCGCAAGCGCGCGCGCGAGCGCGTCGACGGTCTCCGGCTGCAGAGGATCGGCATCGAGAGACGCGCGCCAATCGCTCTCGGCCTCTTCGCGGCGTCCGCGCGCCAGCGCGACCTCGCCGAGAGCGCGCAGGGCTTTCGCGCGCAGTTCCGGATCGACGGCGGCCGCGCGCAGGTCGGCGTCGGCCTCGTCGTAGCGCTTGAGGCCGGCCAGGCACTGGCCGAGGGCCAGCGCGGCGTCGGGGCCGGGGGCGAGGCGCGCGGCCTCTTGGAGCGGCGGGAGCGCTTCCTCGAAGCGTCCCGCCCGCGTGAGCAGAAGGCCCAGGTTCGCCCAGCCCGTCGAGTCCTGCCGCAGCGCGAGCCGGTGCCGCGCGTATCCGAGCGACTCGTCGAAGCGTCCGCTCTCCGCGAGGAGCCACGACATGTTCACGTTCGCCTCGGGCAGATTCGGCGCGAGCGCGAGGGCGCGGCGCAAGTCCGCCTCCGCGCCCGCGTCGTCGTGCCAGGACATCTTGAGCTCGCCGAGCGCGGAGAACACGCGCGGATGCTCCGGCGAGTTCGCGAGCGCGTTCATCCACAGCTCGTACGGCGAGTCGAAGAGGATCGCGAAGCGCGCGCTCGCTCCCGCGTAAAGCACGAACGGAACCGCGGCGGCGAACAGCACGCGGCGCGCGCCCCCGGCGGCGGCGGGGCGCAAGAGAGGCGTCGCCAGGCGACCGACAAGGAGCAGGAAGCCCGCGACGGCGAGGTACTCGTAGCGACCCGCGACGAGGCTGTAGTTGAGGAAAGGGAGGATGTTCAAGAAAGGCCCCAGGGCGATGGAGACCCACGCCCAGCCGAAGGCCGCGACGCGGTCGCGGCGCGCGAGCCAGACCCCCGCGGCGAGCCAGGCCAGGACTCCGGAGGCGACCAGCGCGGCCTCCAGCGGCGAGCGCACCGGGAGCAAGGTGTGCTCGATCGCGAGGTCGAAGGGAAGGACCAGCGACGCCAGGTGCCACAGCAGGATCTTCCCGCACGTGAACAGGTGCGGGATCCACCCCCCGCCGACCAGGGCCGCGGCCTTGCGCGGCATGAACGCGAGACGCGCCGCCGTATAGACGAGCGCGACGGCGGCGAGCGCGCCTAGGAACGCGCGTTCTTTCTTCAGACTGCGGCGCGCGAGCGCGGCCGCGAAGGCCAGCGGGACGAACACCAGTCCGCTCTCCTTGCCGAGCAAGGACAGCGCGAGCAGGACCGCGCCCAGCGCCGCGCGCGCCGGGACGCGCAGCCGCTTCTCGTGCTGGACGTCGAGCGCGGCGAGACCGAACAGCGCGACGAAGATGTGCTTCTTGAACGAGGTCAGCGCCAGGAGCTCGACGTGCGCCGGAAAGACGGCGAACAGCGCCGCACCGGCGAGCGACAGCGCGTCGTTCTCCAGCCAGCGCCGCAGCATCCGCCAGACCAGGACCACGACGGCCCAGTGCATCATGAGACTCGTCAGGCGGTAGGGCCACACCGTCGCGCCCCACACGCGGTACAGAAGCCAATGTCCGAGCGGCACCAGCGGCCCGTACTCCCCCGGCCCGCCGAACGTGCTGGCGAAGTAGGCCGCCCAGCCCGGCCAGGGGCCGGTGATGCGCGGATCGGTCACGACGAACATGGAGTCGTCGTAGATGAACGGGGCCCACAGCAGGAAGCCGTGGCACAGGACGGTCGCGCCGAGCAGGATCAAGGCCAGCCAGCCCGCCTGGGGGATGCGGAAGGAGCGCGCCGCGCGGGAGGGCATCGCGGTGAGTATAGGACCGCGCCGCCGGGCCGTCAAGGATTTGGTATCGTCCGCAGGCGACCATGAGGGCCCTGCGCCGACGCACGCCGCGCCTGGAGACGGCCGCCGGACTCGCGGCGTGCCTGGCGCTCGGCCTGCTCCTGCGCGCGCCGGCCGCGCACATCCCGCTCGAGCGCGACGAAGGCGAGTACGCCTACATCGCGCAGGATTGGCTCGACGGCCATGTGCCGTACGCAGACACGTTCGACCAGAAGCCTCCGGGAGCCTTCGCCGCCTACGCCGCGATCTTCGCGACGCTCGGCCGCTCGCCCGCCGCGATCCACTGGGGCGCGGAGTTGTGGACGCTCGGCACGCTCGTCCTGCTCTTCGGCGCGGGCGCGGCGCTTTACTCCCCCCTCGCGGGACTGCTCGCCGCGGCTTTCGGCGCTTGGCTGACGACGGCGCCGTGCTTCCGAGCGAACGCGGCCAACACGGAGCTGTTCATGCTCCTGCCCTTGACCGGCGCGTTCTGGGCCGCGCTCGCCGCCGAGGCGGGAGAGCCGCTGAGCTTCGCTTTTATCGCGGGCCTGCTGTCCGGCGGCGCCGTCTTGTTCAAGCAGGTCGCGCTCGTCAACGCCGTGGTTCTCTTGTTTTTTGTCGCGCGCGTCCAACGCGGCCGCGGACCGCGCCTCGCGGCCTTCGGCGCCGGATTCGCCGCGGCGCTGCTGCCGGTCGCCGCATGCTTCGCCGCGGCGGGCGCGTGGGCGCCGTTTTTCGACTGCGTCGTGCGCTACAACCTGAGCTCCTACGTGCGCCAGGTACCGCTCTTGCAATACCCGGCGCTGCTCGCCGCCGCATTGGGACCTATTCTAAAGGAGGGATGGGGCGCGATCGCGCTGGCCGCCTGCGGCCTCACTTTGGGCGCGCCCGCCGCCGCGAATCCGCGCGCGCGCCGCATCGCCGGCGCCTGGCTCGCGGCCTCCGCGCTCGGCGCGGCGGCCGGCGGATATTTCCGCGAGCATTATTTTCTCCAGCTCGTCCCCGCGCTGGCGCTGCTCGCCGCGCGCGGCGCCGAACGCCTCGCCGCGCGCTTCAAGCTTGGCAGCGGCGCCGCCGTCGGCTTCGCTCTCGCCGCGATCGCCGTCGGCGTGCTCGCCGCTCCGCGCTACTACCTGAGCGGAACTCCGGAGGAGAAGTCGCGCCTGCTCTACGGCCTCAATCCCTTCCCTGAATCGCCGGAACTCGCGGGCTTCATCGCCGCGCGCACCGAGCCCGACGACCAAGTCTTCATCCTCGGCTCCGAGCCGCAAATCCTGTTCGAAGCGCGCCGCCGCAGCGCCGGCCGCTCTATCTTCGCGTATCCGCTGATGGCGCCGGGCGACGCGGGCCTCGCGCGCCAGCAGGAAGCGCTCGCCGAGTTCGATCGCGCCGCGCCCAAGATCGTCGCGACCGAGTACAGCAGCGGCGCGTTTCTGGCCGGCCCCGACTCCTCTCGCCTGCTCTTCCAGGAGTTGCCGCGGCGCCTGAGCGAGTCCTACCGCGTCGTCGGCCTCATGGTCACCGACTTCGAGCGCGGCGAGAACCGCCTCGTGCTGGGCGAGGAAGCGGTGGCGCTTTGGGAAAAGACGCTCGGCCCCCGCCCCGGCGTCGCGTCCTTCATCGTCTGGCAGCGCCGCCCGCAAGCGCGCTAGGACAGGCCTTGGATGGAGCCGTCCGAGTCCACGCGGATGCGGTACGCGGCGGGCTCGCGCGGCAGGCCGGGCATGGTCATGATTTCGCCGCAGAGCGCCACGACGAAGCCGGCGCCCGCGGCCAGGCGCACGTCGCGCACGGGCAGGCGGAATCCCTCCGGGGCACCGAGAAGAGTCGGGTCGGCCGAGAAGCTGTACTGCGTCTTGGCCATGCACACCGGCAGGCGCCCGAAACCGTCCGCCTCGTACTGCGCGAGCTTCTTTCGCGCGTCTTCGGAAAGATCGGCGCCGCCGGCGCCGTAGATCTCGCGCGCGACGGTCTCGAGCTTCTGCACCAGCGTCAGGTCGTCCGGATACAAGGGCCGGAAGTTCGCGCCGCCGGCGTCCGCGAGCGCGACGACCTCTCGCGCCAGATTCTCCGCGCCGCGCCCGCCTTCCGCCCAGTGGCGGCAGACGTACGCCTTCACGCCGACGGCCGCGCAGGCCGCGGCGACCGCGCCGGTCTCGTCCTCGGTGTCGCCGGTGAAGCGGTTGATCGCGACCGTCGCGGGCACGCCGAACTTCTTCACGTTCGCCAGATGACGCAGGAGATTGGCGAGTCCGCGGCGCACGGCCTCGACGTTCTCGGTCCCAAGACGGTCCTTCGCGACGCCGCCGTGCATCTTGAGAGCGCGTGCGGTGGCCACGATGACGACCGCGTCGGGCCGCAGTCCCGACTGGCGGCACTTGATGTCGAAGAACTTCTCCGCGCCGAGGTCCGCGCCGAAGCCGGCCTCGGTCACCGCGTAGTCCGCGAGACGCAGGGCCGTCTCCGTCGCGATCAGGCTGTTGCAGCCGTGAGCGATGTTCGCGAACGGCCCGCCGTGGACGAGCGCGGGCGTGCCCTCGAGCGTCTGCACGAGGTTCGGCTGGAACGCGTCGCGCAGCAGGGCCGTCATCGCGCCCGGAGCGCGCACCTCGCCCGCGGTCACGACCTTCTTCTCGAAATCGCGGCCGATCTGCATGCGGCTCAGACGCTCTTCGATCTCCGCCGTCGTGCGCGAGAGGCAGAAGATCGCCATGACCTCGGACGCCACGGTGATGTCGAAGCCGTCCTCGCGCGCCTGACCGTTGCCGCCGAGGCCCACGACCGTGCGGCGCAGCGCGCGGTCGTTCATGTCCAGCGCGCGCCGCCAGGAGACGCGCGCGGGATCGAGGCGCGGAGAGTGGCCCCAGTAGATGTGATTGTCGATCAGCGCGGCCAAGAGGTTGTGCGCCGAGGTCAGCGCGTGAAAATCCCCGGTGAAGTGCAGGTTGATCTCGTCCATCGGCGCGACCTGCGCGCGGCCGCCGCCCGTGGCACCCCCCTTCATGCCGAAGCAAGGACCCAGCGACGGCTCGCGCAGACACACCGCCGTCTTCTTGCCGAGTCGCGTCAGCGCGTCGCCGAGGCCGATCGTCGTCGTGCTCTTGCCCTCTCCCGCGGGCGTCGGGCTCACCGCGGTGACCAGCACGAGCTTGCCGAGTTTGCGGCCCGCGAGCGTCTTCAACGCGTCGTACGTGATCTTCGCCTTGTAAGGCCCGTAGCGATAAAGCGCCGACTCGGGCAGGCCGAGCTTCGCGCCGATCGCCTCGATCGGCAGAAGCCGCGTTCGGCGGGCCAGCTCGATATTAGACGGTGTCTCGCTCATTCGTTTCTCCCTCCGCGGCGCGCGAGGAACATGAGAGCAAAAAGAAGAGGACCCCGGCCTCTCGGCCGGGGTCCTTTCTTCTATACGCGTGAAATCTTGCGCAGGGAGGGACTCGAACCCTCACGCCTTTCGGCATACGCCCCTCAAACGTACGCGTCTGCCAGTTCCGCCACCTGCGCGTCGAACGTCTGCTACTTTCCGGCCGGAGCCGCGGGAGCCGAGGGGGCGGCCGGGGCCGGAGGCGTCTGCGCCGGAACGGCGGGCGCGGACGCCGGAGTCTGCGGATCGGTGACCTTCGACGTGACGCTCGAGAGGCCGGTGCGGTTCTGCAGAACGGTCATCAAGAGAGAGGTGAACGCGAACGTGACCGCCAGTCCCGCGGTGAACTTCTTCATGAAGCTCGAGCCGCTGGGCGTCGTGATCAGCGAGTCGCCGCCGCCGCCGAACATCTGCAGGCCCGCTCCGCGTCCGGTCTGGAGCAGCACGAAGAGAATCATCGACAGGCACGCGATCACGTGAACGGCCATCACCAAGTGGTACATGTTGGTCGAATTATAGCTTTTCGCGCGCCTAGGACGCCAGCGCGACGAGTCCGGGGAGTGCCTTGCCCTCGAGCAGTTCCAGGCTCGCGCCGCCGCCCGTGGAGCAGTGGCTCATCTTGGACGCGAGCCCCGTCTTCTTGAGCACCGAGAGGCTGTCTCCCCCGCCCACGATGGTGGTCGCACCGTTCTTGGTGGCTTGCGCCATCGCCTCGGCGACGGCGATGCTGCCCTTGGCGAACGCGTCCATCTCGAAGATGCCCATGGGGCCGTTCCAGAAGATCGTTTTGGACTTCGCGATCTGCTCTTGAAAGAATTCGATCGCGTGCGGGCCGATGTCCACGCCGATCAAGTCCGGCGGGATCGACATGGCCTGCGTGATCGTGAGCTCCGCGTCGGGCTTGATCTCGCGCACGGCGAGATGGTCCGCGGGGAGCAGGCACTCGACCTTCTTGCTGTAGGCCTTCTCGATCACGCGCTTCGCGTTCTCGATCTGGTCTTTTTCCAAGAGCGATTTTCCGATATTGATGCCCTGCGCGGCCAGGAACGTATAGGCCATGCCGCCGCCGATCAAGAGCGAGTCCACGCGGTCGAGGAGCTTGTCGAGCACGGCGAGCTTGTCCGAGACCTTCGCGCCGCCGACGATCGCCAGGAACGGGCGCTGCGGGTTGCCGATGGCGCGATCCAAGAACTCGAGCTCGCGCTGGACGAGGAAGCCGATCGCGCCGGGCAGGTACTTGGTCACGCCCGCGGTGGACGCGTGCGCGCGGTGCAAAGCGCCGAACGCGTCCTGAATGAAGAGGTCGCCGTGCTTGGCGAGCGCCTTCGCGAACGCGGGGTCGTTGGCCTCCTCCTCGGCGTGGAAGCGCAGGTTCTCGAGCAGGAGCACGCCGCCGGGCTTGAGCGCGGCCACGGCCTTGTCGGCCTCGGGGCCGACGCAGTCGGACGCGAACGCGACCGGCTTTTTCAGGAGCTTCGCGAGCTCGTCGGCCACGGGCTTCAGACTGTACTTGGGCTCCGGCTTGCCCTTCGGCCGGCCCAGGTGCGCGATGAGCACGATCTTCGCGCCGCCGTCGATGAGCGCCTGCAGGGTCTTCAGCGTCTCGCGGATGCGCGCGTTGTCCTCGATCTTCGCGCCCTTCATCGGCACGTTGTAGTCGACGCGCACGAGCACGCGCTTCCCCTTGAACGTCAGGTCCTGCAGACGCTTGAGCTTCAGGGCGGGCTTCTCGGTCATTCCGGTTTCCTTAGTAAATGTTCTTGCCCATCGCGGAGCAGATGAGCTCCGCGGCGAGCACGGCGGTCGCGTTCTGGGTGTCCTCGAGCGGGTTGACCTCGACGAGGTCGAGGCCGACCATGCGCTCGGAGTCCGCGACGAGCTCCATGAAGAGGTGCGACTCGCGGTAGGTGAGGCCGCCGCGCTTGATCGTGCCCGTGCCCGGCGCGTTGCCCGGGTCCACGGAGTCGATGTCGAAGCTCACGTGGAAGCCCGCGGTGCCGTCGCTGGCCATATCGATCGCCTGCTCGGTGACGACTCCCATCCCGTAACGGTCGATCTCCTGCATCGAGAAGACGCGGATGCCGGACTTGCGGATGTTGACGGCCTCCGCGCGGTCCACGTCGCGGATGCCGACCAAGACCACGTTGCGCGGGTCGATCTTCGGCATGAAGCCGCCGAGCTTGGCGAAGTCCTTATGCCCCATGCCGAGGATGTGCGCGAGCGGCATGCCGTGCACGTTGCCGGTCGGCGAAGTCTCCGGCGTGTTGATGTCCGCGTGCGCGTCGACCCAGATCAGCCCGATCTTGCGGCCCTTGTCGCGAAACGCGTGCGCGACGCCCGACACCGAGCCGACCGCGAGGCTGTGGTCGCCGCCGAGGGTCAGCGGCGTGGAGCCGTTGGCCACGGCCTCGTAGGTCTGCTTCTCCAGCTCCGAGCAGACCTTGAGGATGGCCGCCGCGTTTTTAAGCTTGCCGGTCGACGCCGCGGCCACCTTCGGCACGGCGAGATCTCCGACGTCGGAGACTTCCAAATCCAGCGCCTCGAGGCCTTCGGCCAGGTTGGCGCGGCGGATGGCCGCCGGGCCGCCCGAGGCGCCCCTTTTGGAGGCGCCGAGGTCGAGCGGCACGCCGATGATCGTCGCGTGCTTCTTCTTGCTGGCCAAGGCTTCTTAAGCGGCGACGCCGACTTTCTTGGCGATGTGCGCGACGAGGTCGACCACGCGGTTCGAGTAGCCCCACTCGTTGTCGTACCAGCCGAACACCTTGACCATCGTGCCGTCGACGACGTCGGTCTGCGTCGCGTCGAAGATCGAGCTGTGCGGGTTGCCGAGCATGTCGCGGGACACGAGCTGCTCCTCGTTGTACTGGAGGAAGCCCTTGAGCTTGCCGGACTCGGCGGCCTTCTTAAACGCCGCGTTGACCTCTTCCTTCGTCACGGATTTGTTCAGCACCGCCGTCAAGTCGACGATGGAGACGTCCTGCACGGGCACGCGGATCGAGGTGCCGTTGAGCTTGCCCTTGAGCTTGGGCAGGACCAGGCCGATCGCCTTCGCGGCGCCCGTGGACGACGGGATCATGGAGACGGCGGCCGCGCGCGCGCGGCGCAGGTCCGTGTGGCGCTGGTCCAGAAGGTTCTGGTCGTTCGTGTACGCGTGCACGGTGGTCATCAAACCGCACTTGATGCCGAACGCCTCGTCGAGGACCTTGCCCAGCGGAGCGAGCGCGTTCGTGGTGCAAGACGCGTTGGAGATGACCGTGTGCTTCGCGGGATCGTAGAGCTCGTCGTTGATGCCCATGCAGATGGTGATGTCCTCGCCCTTGGCGGGAGCGGAGATCACGACCTTCTTGGCGCCGCCCTGCAGATGGCCCTTCGCCTTCTCGGCGTCGGTGAAGAAGCCGGTGGACTCGACGACCACGTCGACGCCGACCGAGCCCCACGGGATCTTCGCGGGCTCCTTCTCGGCGAATACCTTGATGAGCCTGCCGTCGATCTTGACGTCGCTGCCGACGGCCTCGACGGAGCCGGGGTAGAGGCCGAACGTCGAGTCGTACTTGAAGAGGTGCGCGTTCATCTTCGCGTCCGTCAAATCGTTGATCGCGACCACCTGAATGTCGGGATTCTTGAGGCTGGCGCGCATGACGAGGCGCCCGATGCGTCCGAAACCGTTGATGCCGACTTTAATCGCCATATAATTGAATCCTCCGGGGCCGGCGCGTGCCGGCTGAGCGGTCATCTTAGCGTTTTTGTATCGCTTTTTCCAATTTTACGTCTCAGGACTGCGGCTGCGGCCCCAGCACGGCGGCGAGCGCGGAGATCACCGCGCGCAGCTCCTCCGCGTCCGCGATGGCCGCCTCGCTGCCGAACGCGATCCAATCCCCGATGCGCGGCGTGCGCGGCGCCGAGGTCGCGAGCCCGTCGGGGACTCTCCTGCTCGCGTCCCAATTGTAAAACCGGCTGTCCGCGCGCCGCGACCAGGAGTCGATGTCGCCGAGGTCGGACCAGCCCTCGCCGAACGCCTTCTGCAGGCGGCCGGCGCGGCCCTCGCCCCCGCGCGCCGTCGGATCCGCGATCGTCGCCGGCAGGCGCGCGGCCACGACGGTCAGCCGATGCTTGGTCGAGCGCGCGTAGCGGCGACCCGTCACCACGGTCGTGAACCAATAATCGACGATCGCGACGTCGACGCCGGCCAGAGGGCCCGACATCGCCGCCTCGACCCGGCCGTGGAAATCAGCGAACAACGCCGCACGACGCAGCGGCTCGGGCATGCATTCGAGCCCGTTGCGATCCCGGACGAGCGGGAGCAGCGGGTAGTCGATGTCGGCCACGCCGAGCCGGGTCCCGGCCGCAGCCTCCGCGAACAGCCGCGCCACGCGGCGGCGGCGCCGGCGCTCCAAGAGCTCGCTGGTCAAGACGCCGGCGACCACCACGGGCGGCGCCCCGAAGAGAATGCCGAGCGGGACGAGGAAGCCTTTGAGCTCGTCGTGGAGACCGAACGCACGCTCCGGACCGCGCGTCGCCAGCAGAAAGAGGAAAACGACGGAGCCCGCGCATATCGACGCGCCCATGAGAATGAGTATCCCGCCCGCGATGCGGCCCAGGAGATCGCGCAGCGCCCGCACGGCACGCCCGAAAAAGCCGTCGCCGACGTGATCGGCGACGGCAAAAGTCAGGAGAAGCGGGACGAGGAAGGCCGTGCCCCCGACGAGGAGCACCGTCAAAGGGTCCGTCTTCAGGGCGTACCAGAAGACGTGCCAGTCCATGGACTCAGCGGTTGAGCAGGACGATCTCCACGCGCTGGTCGGAGAACGCGGCGTGCTCGGCGTCGGTCGTCACGTAGCGCGCGGCCAGCATGAGCTCGCGCAGGAGGAACGTCTGCACGATCGCCGCTTGCGCGTCGCCGAGCTGCTTCGTGTTCGCGTAGACCGTGACCGCGATCGGCACGCCGGGGTAGCGGCGCTTGATCAGGTCCGCCGCGGAGCGCAGGACGTCCGGGCCGCTCGGCTGGATCAGCTCGGTGCCCGTGCGCGCGGCGCCGAACAGCGCGGAGGAGTCGAGCGTGAGATGGAGCCCGGTGTCCTCCTGATGGACGACGCCCTTGAGCAGCAGCGGCGCGCCGACGCGCGTGCGCGTCGAGCCGTCGGGCGCGGTGAAGCGGTACACGGGCGAGTACGGGCGTCCGGCCGCGAGCCACTCGTTCTGCGCGTTCTGCCCCGTCCACAACAGCTCGGCGGGCGGCGAGCCCGAGCCCTCGAAGTGGTGGAACGGCCGGCCCTCCTCGTCGGCGATGGTCAGGCTCCAGGCCCAGCCCCGCGCGGCCTTCTCGTCGAGCTTCTCGCCGAGAGCGTCCTCCAGCTGCGCGCGCACGAGGAAAGGAATGCCCGGGCGCTGGCTGAACGTCTGTCGCCAAGGCTGGATCACGCGGTCGCTCATCAAGAAATCCGGATGCGTGCGCCGCCACGCGACGCTCAGCGGCGAGACCGCGAGCAGAAGGTCCTGGTCGGGCTGAAGGTCGGTGCGGATCGTCTCGAACGCGTCGACGTCGATCTTCAGCGGCGGCTTCGTGTCCTCGACCTTGCCTCCCTCGCCGCGCACCACCACCTCGGTCGGAGCGCCGCCGACGGCCGGCGCGGTCGACGCGGACGCGTCCGGCGCGGCCGACGCGGGCCCCTCCTGCGCGGCGGCCCCGGCGGCGGCCAGAATCAAAACGGCGATCGTGTTCTTCATCATTTTTAATCCCGTGCGTCCGTGTCCGACAAAAACCTGAACGACAAAGACACCAAGAACGTCTCCCGTCGTTTCTCTCGCTTTTCTCTTCCGTCTCTCCGTATTCGTTTCTCCGTGTCTCTGCGTCTAACTCCGTCTCCGTTTTTTCTTCGTGTCTTCGCGGTTCACGCCGTTTCCTTTGACGCCGAGTCGTTAGTCCAGCACGAACCGGAAAGTGATCACGCCCCACTGCACGCCGACGCCCGGCTTGGCCTCGAAGCGCCAAGACTTGAGCGCGTCGAGCGCGAGCTTGTCGATGCGCCCGTAGCCCGACGAGTTCACGACGCGCATCCCCGGCTGGACCGCGCCGTCCTCGTCGACGGTGAAGCGGATCGCAACGTCGGCCTCGAGAATTCCCTGCTGCTTCGCCCAGTCCGGGAACGACGGCACGGAGTACGCGGCCACGGCCCGGTTCTTGAGCGGCCCCTCGATGTCCACGCCCTTTTTCGCCGGGACGATCGACGCCTCGGCCGGCGCGGGGCGGCGCGCGGGCTCGGGCTCCTCGGCGACCGGCGCCAGGCGCGCGGGCGCGGCCGCGGGGTGCGCGTCCAGGAGAGGCTGATCGGGCAGAACGGAGTCCAGGCCATGGCGCCGCGCGGACGGCGGCGGCGCCTCGTCCTGCAGGGCCGCGGCGGCGGCGAGCGCCTGGCGGCGGGTGGGCGCGGGCGCGTCGAGCGCCGGCACGCCGGCGAGCGCGGTCGCCGCGCGGCGGTCCTCGTCGAGCGCCAGCGCCTGCGGCAGGTTCTTCACGCGCCGGCGGCCGACGTCCTCGAGCGGCGGCAGGGCCGCGAGCGTCGCGGCCGCGCGCCGCCGCGTGTCCACCTGCGCGTCGAGCGCCGCGGCCGCGGCCGGGCGGCGCGAGAGGTCGAGCGCGGCCAGCTTCGGGGTCAGGTCGCGATGGGCGGCATCCTCGAGTTTCGGCTGCGCCGGCAGAACCGCGTGATGCTCGAGGCGCGACGCGTCGAGGTCCACCGGCGCCGCGCGCGGAACGGTCGGAAGGGCGAGCTTCAAAAAATCCAAGGTCGACAGCGGCGGCGGCTTGACCGCGGCCTCGGCGCCCGGCGGCGCTGCGCGCGGCGAGGAGACGATCAGGTCGACGCCCTCGACCATGCGCGCCGTCTCGTGCGGCCCCGCCCGGAATAGGAACGCCGCGGCCGCGAACGCCGCCGCGTGCAGGGCGAGCGAGGCGGTCACCGTCGCCGGGAGGCGCTCGCTCATTTCGACTGCTCCGTCGCGATCGTCATCGAGCGGGCGCCGGCGTCCTTCGCGCGCGCCATGAGGTCGGTCAGCGGGCCGTAGTCAGCGTCCTTGTCGGCGCGAAGAATCACGAGCTTGGATTCGCTCTCGGCCAATTTTTCCTTCAGACGCGGCACGAGCGCCTCCGCGGTGGCGAATCTCTCGGAGTCGAGCGCGTACTGGCCGTCTTTGGACAGCGTCAAGACGACCTTGTCCTTCTCCTCGCCTTCACGGGTATGCGCGGAGGGCAGGTCCACCTTGAGCGCGGGCTCGGAGAACATCGGAGCGGTGACCATGAAGATGATCACGAGCACCAGGCACACGTCCACGAGGGGCGTGATGTTGATGTCGGTGATCGGCTCTTCGTCGCTGACGCTCGAGCCGGCCATCCTAGCTCCCCCCTTCGGACTTCATGACCGCGAGCTTGAGCGCGCCGGCCTGCTTGGAGGCGTCGAGCACCGAGACGACGAGCCCGACCTTGTTGCGCGCGTCCGCGGTCACGATGACCATCTTGTCCTTGCTGCGCGCGAGCGCGTCGACGAGCGCGCCGCGGAAGGTCAGGCCGTCGGTCTTCGTCCCGTTGACGGTGATCGAACCGTCGAGCGCGATCTTGATGGAGACGTTCTCGTCGACGGAGGCTTTCCCCTCCGACGTCGACGCGCGCGATTCGAGGACTTTGATGCCGAGCGTGACCGCCATGGGCGCGACCGCCATGAAGATGATCACGAGCACGAGGCAGACGTCGACCAGCGGCGTGACGTTGATCGCCGTGATCGGTTCTTCGTTCCTCGAGCTTCCGCCCGCCATGACCCTCTCCCTACTTCGCCCCGAGCATCACGACCAGCCGCGCGCTCGCGACCTCCATCTCGACCGTCTGGCGCTTGAGGCGGCCGGTGAAGTAGTTGTAGAGCACCGCGGCCGGGATCGCGACGAGGAGGCCGGCCGCCGTCGAGACCAGCGCCTCGGCGATGCCCTGTGCGACGACCGACGGGCCGCCGGTGCCGGAGGCCGCGAGGTCGCGGAACGCCTTGATGATGCCGACGACCGTGCCGAAGAGGCCGATGAACGGCGCGATGTTGCCGAGCGTGCCGAGAACGGGCAGGAAGCGCTCGAACTTCAGGCGCTCCTCCTTCAGCTTGGAGAGCATAAGCTCCTCGAGATCCTGGCGCGAGCGGCCCGCGTGCATCAGGCCGTACGCGACGACCTGAGCGACGCCCGACGGATGCTTCTGGCACCAGGCCACCGCGGCCTCGGGTTTTCCGCCGCCCTCGAGCGCCTTGCGCACGCCGCCGAGGACCTCGTCGGCGCGGCCCGACGCGGAGCGAAAGAACCACCAGCGCTCGAGCGCGAAGGAGAGAGACAGGATCGACAGGAACAGCATCACGACCAACGTGAAGCTCTGACGGAACAGCTGGAGTATCTGAATGTCGCCCATGGTTTCTACGCTCTCCCTCGTTTACTGCCCGGCCGGCTGGGCCGAAGCGTCCGGCGATTCCGACATCCCCGGCAAAGACGGCTCGGCCGCGCGGCGTCCCTTCGCCGAGGACTTCGGCTTGTCCGCCGGCGCGTCGACGTCCCCCGCGTCGGTCGGCATCACCATCGTGCCGCCGTCGTCCGGCGGCGTCGCGTCGCTCGGCTTCGGGCGCGGGCGCGGCTTCGCGTTGCCGGCGAGCTTGCGCAGCGCGGCCGAGCGCAAGAGGGCCGCCTTCGCGGTGTCCTTCGGCGCGATCTTCGCGAGCTCGGCGTAGACGTCCGCCGCGGTCGCGTTGTCGTTCATCTTCTCGTAGGCCTTGCCGAGATCGATGAGCGCCTGCATGCGGAAGCGCGAGTTCAGCGGCTTCATCGCGCGCATTTTTTCCCACACCGACAGCGCCTCGTCGGTGCGGCCCTGGTCGACGCGCAGCTGGCTCTCGCGGTAGTACGTCTCGAGCGCGTCCACCTTCGGCAGCTGGCGCAGCTGCGACAGCGTCGCGACGGCGCCGTCGTAATCCTTGCGCTCCTTCTGGATCTCGAACGTCGCCCACAGCGCGTCCTGGCCCTGCGGGTCGCCGGGCTTCGCGTCGGCCGCGTATTTTTGGAACGCATACTGAGCCAAGTCGAACTTGCCGAGCTTCTGGTAGCACAACGCCTGGTTGTACAGCGCGGGCGCGGAGAACTCCGAGCCCGCGTACTCCTCGATGAGGCGGGTGTAGACGCGCACCGCGTCCTCGTACTTCTCCAGCGCGAAGTAGGAGCCCGCGAGGTGAAAGACGGCGATCGGGAAATCGTCGTTCTTGTCGAAGTTGTTGAGCAGGCGCTCGTACGCGGGCACCGCGTCCGCGTAGCGCTTGAGCTGGAGGTAGCTCTCGCCGAGCAGGAACTGCGCCTTCGGCATCTCCGGGTGGTTCGTGAAGTCGACGCTGAACCTCTGAAACTCCGCGGCGGCCGTTCCGTAGTCCTTGAGCTCGAACGCGCGGCGCGCGAGGCGGAACTGCGCCTCCCCGCCGATCACGGTCCCGAGCGCCGAGGCCGAGATCGCGCGCAAGACGGACTTGTAGTCCTGGCCCGAGCCGCGGCCGAACGCGCCGCGGTCGAACACCGCGTCGAGCACGTCGAGACCGTCGGTGGCCTCGGGCGAATTGGGGAACGCGGCGATCAAGGCCTGGGCTTCGGCCACCGCGCCCGCGTCGTCCTTGAGGCTGAACGCGGACTGCGCGAGACGCAGGCGCGCGAGCGGCGCGGTCGGGCCCTTCGGATCCGCCGCGAGCAGCGCGCGATACGCGGCGGCGGCCTCGCGGAACTTCTGCGCGCGGTACAGCGTGTCCGCGGACTGCGCGCGCGCCTGCGCGGCTTCCTTCGCGTTCGGGTACTGCGTGATCAGCTGCTGCCAGAGGTCGATCGCCTGCGAGTAGAAGCGCTGGTGGTACGAGCACATCGCCGCGCGGTACAGCGCCGACGGCGCGTCGGGCGAGCTCGGGTTCTCCGCGACGAACTTCGAGTACAGCGCGAACGCGTCCTCGTAGTTCTTCTGATTGAAGAGCGAGTCCGCGATGCCGAGCTCGTTGCCGCCCGAGAAGGCCGCGGACGACGACGCGACGGAGAGCATGTCCTTGAGCTTCTGGCGCGCCTCGAGGGCCTCGGCGTCCTCGCCCTTGTAGCTGTAGCTCCAGGCGAGGCCGTCCTGCGCGTAGATCGCGGCGGGGTCGTCGGGATAGACCTTGAGGATCATCTCGTAGATGACCTTCGCCTCGTCGACCTGGTTCAGCGCGAGGTAGGCGTCGGCCGCGTACAGGTAGCTCATGCTGCGCCACTTCGAGCGCGACGGCGGCAGATGGCGGAAGATGAACTGGTAGGAGGTCAGGATCGAGTTGTACGCCTTCTGGTCGTACTGGCTCTTGAGGATCGAGAACAGCGCCTGCTCGGCGACGTCGGACGTGGGCGCGATGTCGATCACGCGCTGGAAAGACGACGTCGCTTCCGGGTAGCGCTTGAGCGCCAGTTGCGCGTTGCCCATGATCAGGTAGACGTCCTTCGCGAGCGGATGGTTCGGGAACTGCGTCGCGAACGACGCCGCGGTCTGCGCGGCCTGGGCGTAGTCGCCGACCTGATACTGGCACCAGGAGAGCTTGAACGCGGCGAGCGGGGCGATGCGCACCGCGTCCGGATACTGCGTGAGCACCTTCGTGAACGCGAACAGCGCCTCGCGCGTCTGGCCCGAGGCGAGGAACGACTCCGCGATGAAGAACTGCGCGAGCGGCGCGAAGAAATCCTTCGGGTAGCGGTCGAGCACGGTCGAGAAGTTCGCGCGCGCCTCGACGTAGTCCTTCTTCTGGAAGTACGACGAGCCGATGCGGAACAGCGCGGACACGCGCAGCGCGCTCGACGGATAGAGAGTGATGAAGCGCTGATACTTGGCGATCGCGCCGTTGTAGTCCTGAGCGAGAAAGAAGCTGTCGCCGATGAAGAACTGCGCCTCCTCTTTCAAGTCCGACTCAGGGTAGTCGCGGATCAGGTTCTCGAACGCGGCCGCGGCCAGATACGCGCGCTTGGAGAGCAGGTAGGTCTTGCCCAGGTAGTACTGCGCCTCGGCGGTGCGCACTTCCTTGAGCGCGCGCTCGGCGTTCGCGTAGTCGCCCTTGTGCAGGTCGACGATGCCCTGCGCGTAGAGCACCGACGGCTCGTGCAGGAACGTCGGGTAGGTCTCGCCGAGGAGGAACAGGTTCGACTCCGCCTGCGTGAACTGCTCGAGCGCCAGGTCCGCGTAGATGATCCCCATCAGCGCCTCGGGGTTGATGTACGACTTCGGAAAATCCGCGTCCACCGACGTGAAGGCCGCGATCGCCTTGTCCCAATCCTGCGCGTCGTAGGCGATCTCGCCGAGACGGTACTGGGCCGAGGCGCCGAGACCGGATTTTTTATCGTCGCGCGCGGACTCGAACGCGCGGCGCGCGTCGTCGAGCGCCTTCATCACGGCGGCGTTGGGGCCCGCGGACGGAGCGCCGGCCGCGCTCTTCTTGTCCGACGAGGCGGCCTTGAGGATCGCCTGCGCGCGCGCCATCTGCGCCTCGCCGATCAGGAACTCGGCGTCGGCGCGGCGCGGACTGCGCGGGAACTCGGAGGCGAAGGTCTCGAACGCCTGGATCACGGCGAGCTTGTCGCGGCCGCCCGACGCAAACTGCTGGGACGCCGCGGCGAAGGCGGCGTCCTCGGCGTGCGCGTCGAAGCCCGGGCCGTCGGACCCCCACAGCGCGCGCGCCGGCACGGCGAGCGCGAGGACGGAGACGGCGGCGATGAGCTTCATGCGTTCTCCCACGACGACTTGGTCCGGCGCTGCGCGACTTCCGCGGCGAGGCGGCGCGCGAACTCCTCGGGGCGGACTCCGGAAACCTGCAGAGAGCCGTTCGGCTGGCTCTCGTCGCGCAGGCGGATCGACAAAGTGCCCGCCGCGACGTCGCGCGCGCCGAGCACGACCACGTACGGCACCTTCTCGACCGCGGCGTCGCGGATCTTGTGATTGAGCTTCTCGGGGCGCGCGTCCACCTCGACGCGCAGGCCGGACTCCTCGAGGAGCTTCTTCAGGCTCTCCGCCGCGGGAATCTCCGCGTCGGTGATCGTGACGATCTTCGCCTGCACCGGCGCCAGCCACAGCGGGAAGTGGCCCGCGTAGTGCTCGACGAGGATGCCGAAGAAGCGCTCGATGGAGCCGTAGAGCGCGCGGTGGACCATGAGCGGCCGGTGGCGCGCGCCGTCGGAGCCCACGTACTCCATCTCGAAGCGTTTGGGCAGATTGAAGTCGAACTGCACGGTCGAGAGCTGCCACGGACGGCCGAGCGCGTCGATGAGCTTCACGTCGATCTTCGGGCCGTAGAACGCGGCCTCGCCCTTGCACAGCTTGTACGGCGTGCCGCGGCGCTCCAGCACGGAGACGAGCGCGTTCGTCGCGCGCTCCCAATCCGCGACCTCGCCGACGTAGTCGCCCGGCTTCTCGGGGTCCCACGTGGAGACCTCCATCTTGTACTGCGTGAAGCCGAACACCTCGAAGACCTTCAGCGCGAAGTCGAGGCAGCCCTCGATCTCGGACTCGATCTGCTCCGGGGTGCAGAAGATGTGCGCGTCGTCCTGCGTGAAGCCGCGCACGCGCATGAGGCCGTGGAGGACGCCCGAGCGCTCGTAGCGGTACACGGTGCCGAGCTCGGCCAGCCGCATCGGCAGCTGCTTGTAGCTGCGCAGGCCCGTCTTGTAGATCAGGATGTGGCACGGGCAGTTCATCGGCTTGAGCATGTACTCGGCCTTCTCGACCTCGATCTCGCCGAACATGTTCTGGCGGTAGAAGCCGGTGTGGCCGGAGATGTTCCAGAGGTTCTTGTTCGCGATGTGCGGCGTGTAGACCATCTGGTAGCCGCGCTCAAGCGCTTCCTTGCGCAGCCAGTCTTCCATGATGAGCCGCATGCGCCCGCCCTTCGGGTGCCAGAAAATCAGGCCGGGGCCCGCCGTGTCTTCCTGAATGCTGAAGAGATCGAGAGCGGGACCGAGCTTGCGATGGTCGCGCTTCTTCGCCTCCTCGAGCATCTTCAGGTGGTCGTGGAGCTGCTGCTTGGTCGGCCACGCGGTCGCGTAGATGCGCTGGAGCATCGCGTTCTTCTCGTCGCCGCGCCAGTACGCGCCCGCGACGGAGAGGATCTTGAAATGGCGGATCGCCTTCGTGCTCGGCGTGTGTCCGCCGCGGCACAGATCGGTGAACGTCCCGTGGGTGTAGTGGGTCAGCTTCTGGCCCTTGAACTGCTCGAGCAGCTCGAGCTTGTACTTCTCGCCCTTCGCTTCCCAGTACTTCTTGGACTCCTCGTAGCTGACTTCCTGGCCCTTGAACTCGTGGTTGCCCTCGCAGATCTGCAGCATGCGCTTCTCGATCGGGAGGAAGTCGTCCTCGGTGAAGCGGTGCGGGGAGTCGAAATCGTAGTAGAAGCCGTTCTCGATCGCGGGGCCGATCGTGATCTTCGTGCCGGGGAAGAGCTCCTGCACGGCCTGCGCCATCACGTGCGCGGCGGAATGGCGCAAGGCGTCGAGCGCTTCCTGGGAGTTCGGATCGGCGGCGTGCACGATGTCGGTGGCGGGCATAGCGGGCGGCTCCTCGGTATTATCGCGGCGCGATATTATAGACATATTGCGAGCGGCGTCGAAACGCCGGCCGCGACGATTCTAGCGCATGCGGCGTCCTCGAATTGTTGTCGTTTTGTCACGTCTTCTTGAAGCTGTTCCCCCCTAAAAAAAGAACCCGCCGGAGGCGGGTTCTTCGCGCTGCGCGACGTCGAAAATGGTGCCCAGTATAGGATTTGAACCTATGACCTTTCCCATGTCAAGGGAACGCGCTACCACTGCGCCAACTGGGCGGCGGATCCGGACTGCGGCCGCGACGACGGACAGCATCTTATCATGTCGCGCCCCCGCCGATCAACCGCGCCGCGAACCGCTCGTCGTCAGTAGCGGAGCACGGGAGCGATCGCGCCGTTCGGGTCGAGAGCGAAATTCGTGTACTGCCAGCCCGAGCCGTCGCGCCGCACCGCGGTGACGACGGCGAGATCGGCCTTCGCGCTGAGCAGCAGAGCGAACGCGTAGTCCGGCGCGTTCGGATCGTCGCGGTAGTTCCACAGCACGTTGCCGTGCCGGTCGAGCTTCCACACGGTCGCCGCGAACGCGCCGTCGACGGTCGTCGTCGCGAGCAGATAGGTGTTGTTTTCGGAGTCGACGACGAGGGTGCGCGTGTGGCACTCCGTGCCTAGGACCAGGTCCGAAGACCACAGCAGGCGGCCGTCCCCGTTCCAGCGCGAGACGAAGCAGCCCTGCGACGAGTCGCCGCCCACGATGATGGTGCCGGAGAGAGTGACCGCCGCTTCGACGGGGGTCTCGTTGCGTCCGCTGCCCCAGCGCTGCTCCCAGAGCAGGCCGCCGTCGAGCCCGAGCCGCCGCACGACGAGGCGGCCGTTGATCGAGTTCGGGTCCGAGGTCACCGCGAACGCCGACGGGCCGAGCGCCACCGCGAACGCGGCGGTTCCGGAACGGGGCGAAGCGGCGCGCGCGGGAAGCGCGCCGAGGGCGAGCGTCAGGAAAACCGCGCCGAGCGTCGAATTCACGCGCCTAGGATAGCAAAACCGCGGGGACGCGGCGCCTCAGCGGCGGCGGTACAGCGGCACGGGACCCTCGACCGGCGCGAAATCGCGCACCAGCGGATCGGGGTTGTTCTGCCACAGCAGGCGCGGAGCCTGGAGGGCGACCCGCTCGTAGCGCCCGGATCGGATCAGGTCGCCGACGCGCGCGGCCTGCGCGCCGGAGAGGCCGATCCACGGCGAGGGCAGCAGCCAATCCGGCTCCGCGCTCTTGAACTCGTCGGGATAGACCGGCCGCAGGGGCGTCGCGAACATGAGCGCGAGCTCGTCGGCGTCGGAGAAATAGGTCTTCCCCCCGCCCGCGGCAATCGTCGCGACGACCCCCTCCAGATATCCGCGCGGCCCGCGCGCCGTCTCGCGCGCGAAGGCGAGCAGGTCGGAGCGCACGCCGACGTCGCGCAGGCGCGCGCGCATCATGCCGGACACGCTCTCGGCCGGCGCGTCGGGCGCCGCGAACGCCTGCGCGGCCTTCAGCGGGGCCCAGTAAAGCACGTTCGACGCGACCGCGAGCGCGACCAGCGCCGCGACGGCCGCCGCGCGGCCGCGGCCGAGAGAGGAGAGACCGCGCGCGACGAGGTACGCGCACGCGGGCAGCACGCCCGCGAGGTAGCGGCCGTACGGCTCCGCCGCCGTGAAAGAGAGGAGTCCGAGCGTCGCCGCGATCAGCAGGAGGCACATGCGGCGCAGGCTCATCACGCCGTACGGCGCCGGCTCGCGCGCGGCCGCGCCGAGCACGAACAGCCAAACCAGTCCGGCGCAGAGCGCGGACCACGGCCCCTCGGCGACGAGGCCGCACAGCAAAATCGCGCCCACGGCGACGGCGAGCCCGCGCCGCGCGAACGCCGCCGCGACGAGGGCCAGCGGCACGGCGAACGCCGCGAGCCAGAGCAGGAAGGTCTGCAGGAAATGCAGGGATTCCATCCACCCGTACGCATGATTCCCGGGACGGTCCCAGACGCGGAAATAGAGCACGGCCGGCAGCGCGAGCGCCGTCGTCAGGAAGGCGGCGAGCCAGAAGCGGCGCGCGCGCAGGCACTCGTCGAGGCGCAGGACCGCGTCGAGCGCCAACGTCAGCGCGGCCGCGGCGAAGAACGCGAAGGACGCGTGCAGCAGGAAATTCAGCGCGAGCGCGACGGCGAGCGCGCCGTACGGCTTCTTCTCCAATAACCGTCTCCACGCGAAAAGCGTCAGCGTGACGCCGAGCGCGACGAGCGCGTAGTAGCGCGACTGCCGGCAGAACAGCAGGTACGCGGGCGAGAGTGCGAGCAAGGCGAGCGCCGCCTGCGGCGCCCACTTGCGCCGCTCGACGAGTTCGTCCTTTTCGCCCGCGGAGCACAAGCGCCACCACAGCCACAGCGTCAATATTCCGGCGAGCGCGAACGGCAGGCGCGCGGCGAACGGAGTTTGGCCGAAGACCGCGAACGACGCCGCGCACAGGTACGCGGGCAGCCACGTGTTCCACGTCCAAACGCCGGCGGCGTTCCCCTCATAAACGGCCAAAGAGGGCTGGGCCGTCGCGAGCACGCCGCCGCGAGACGTGCGCGGCACGCCCGTCTCCAGGATCGTCTGCGCGCGCACGGCCGTCTCCGACTCGTCCTGCCAGAGCAGAGGCCGGCCGAGGTTCCACAGAAGCAGGACGGCTCCGAGCGCGGTCAGCGCGATCGGGACCGCGCGCTTCAACGCGGCGGGAACGCGCGCCGCGGCCAGCGCGCCGTGATCGTGGACTTCATGCCGCCGCGCGGCGTGAACGTGCCCACGACCTCCAGCCACGTCGGCTTCGTCGCGGCCGCGATGTCGTCGGCGATGCGGTTGACCGCGTTCTCGTAGAAGATGCCCATGCTGCGGTAGCCGAGCATGTAGTACTTGAAGCTCTTGAGCTCCAGGCACAATTTATTGGGCAGGTAGCGCACCGTGATCTGGCCGAAGTCCGGCAGCTTCGTCTTCGGGCACACCGACGTGAACTCCGGGACCTCGATCTTGATCTCGTAGCCGCGGTATTGATTGGGCCACGTCTCGATCGGCGGCAGCGGCGCGTCCGCGCCCGACAGGGCGAGGTCCGGCTTGTAGCCGTAAATCTCGAACTCCGGCGCGTCCTTCTTCGTTTGCTTGGACATCCTCTCTCCTCGCGACTCACGTCATAACGGAAACGAATAAACCACAAAGACACGGAGAACGGCGTAAAAGTTTTTTCGTCTCTCTCTTTTCTCTGTGTCTCTGTGTTTATTTTCTTTGTGTCTTTGTGGTCTATCCGTTCGTTCAGCCGACCGGCATATTGCGCAGGCGCAGCGAATTCAAGGCGACCGAAATCGAGCTGAGCGCCATCGCCGCGCCCGCGTACTCGGGGCGCAGCAGGATTCCCCATTTCGGGTACAGCACACCGGCGGCGACCGGGAGCAGGATCACGTTGTAGGCGAACGCCCAGGCGAGATTCTGACGGATCACCGCGCGGATGCGCTGGCTCAGGTCGATCGCGCGCGTGAGCGACGTGAGGTCGGGATTCATCAACGTGAGGTCGGCCGACTCGACGGCGACGTCGGTGCCGGTCGCGAGCGCGATGCCCACGTCCGCGTGCGAGAGCGCGGGCGCGTCGTTGAAACCCTCGCCCACCATCGCGACGCGCTTGCCCTCGCGCTGGAAGCGCTTGACGATCTCGGCCTTTTCTTCGGGCCGAGTTTCCGCGAACACCGTGCCGATGCCGACCTGCTCGGCGACGCGGTACGCGGCCGCGTTGCGGTCGCCGGAGACGAGGTAGACCTCGAGTCCGCGGTCCTTGAGCGCGCGCACCGCGGCGGCGGCGGACGGGCGCAGCGCGTCTTCCATACGGAACGCGCCGAGCAGGTCGGCGCCGACCGCGACGCCGAGGAGCGAGCCCGCCTCGGAGAAGCGCGTCGCGTCGTCCTGCGGGATCGCGACGCCCTCCTCGCGCAGCCACGGCAGGCTGCCCGCGCGCGCGACGCGTCCGCCCGCGCGCACGATGACGCCGCGGCCGGGCAGGGCCTCGAACGACTCGACCGGCGAGGGCGCCACGCGCCGCTCGCGCGCGCGCGCGCGGATGGCCTCGGAGAACGGATGCTCGGAGCGCTCCTCGCACGCGAGCGCCCAGGAAAGCATCTCGTCCTCGGTTCCGCGCAGGACGATCGCGCCCGCGACCTGCGGCTTGCCGAGCGTCAACGTCCCGGTCTTGTCGAAGAGCACCACGTCGAGCTTGCCGACCTCTTCCAAAATATCGGCGTTGCGGATGAAAACGCCCATGCCGGCCGCGCGGCCCATGCCCGCGACGACGGCGAGCGGCGTGGCGAGGCCCAGCGCGCACGGGCACGCGCACGCGAGGACGGCGACGAAGCTGGTCAGCGCCATCAGATAGTCGGGCTCGGGCCCCGCGCGCAGCCACGCGGCGGCGACGAGCACCGCGAAGACGATCACGCCGGGCACGAACCACGCGGCGATCTTGTCGACGGTGCGCTGGATGCGCGGCTTCGTCGCCTGGCTCTCGCGCACGGCCTCGACGATGCGCGCGAGCGCGGACTCGCGGCCGGGCCTGGTGACGCGCAGTTCGAGCGCGCCGTTCTTGTTCAGCGTGCCGCCCCACACGCGCGAGCCGGGCGCCTTCTCGACGGGCAGGCTCTCGCCGGTGAGGAGGGACTCCTCGACGGTCGAGCGGCCCGAGACGACCTCCCCGTCGGTGCCGATCTGCTCGCCGGGGCGCACGCGCGCGACGTCGCCGACCAGCACTTCATCCAAGGGAACGGAGACCTCCGCGCCGCCGCGGATCACGCGCGCGGTCTTGGGTGCCAGGCGCATGAGCTTGACCACGGCCTCGTTCGTCTTGCCGCGCGTCTTGGATTCCAGGAAACGTCCGAACGTCACGAAGATCACGAGGCCGCTCACGGCCTCCCACTGGGTGTGGCGCGCGGCCGGCGGCAAGGTCTCGGGGAAGAACACGACGTACGCGCTGTAGAGGAACGCGGCCCACGTGGACACGGAGACGAGCGCGTCCATGTCCGCGCGGCGACGCAGCCACGCGCGCAAGAGGCCCTCGTGGAAGTGCAGTCCGCCCCAGAGCAGGACGGGAAGCGCGAGGAGCAGCGCGGAGTAGGGCGAGAGGCCGAGGCGCGCGGAGAGCAGCAGCGGAATCGAGAACACCACCGCCGCCTCCATGCGGGTCAGCAGGCGGCTCTGCTCCTCCTGCTGGGACAGCAGGCTGATCGCCTCGGCCTGCGCGCGGCTCTCGCTCTCGCCGAGCACGTCGTAGCCCGCCTTCTCGATCGCGCGGCGCAGGTGCTTGACCTCCAAGCGCCCGGGCGAGGGCAAGAACGAGATCGCGACGGTGCGCGACGGGAGGTCGACGCTGACGGCCTCCACGCCCGGCAGGCGCTTGAGCGCGGAGTCGACTTTGTCCACGCAGGCCGCGCAGTGCATGCCGCGCACCGGCAGGACGACGCGACGCGCGACGCGCGCGGCGGAGGGCGCGCTCATTGCAGGTTCCTCTGCCAGTCGTTGAACACCGCGGCCAGGTTGGTCCAGACGCCGGGGTAGGCGGCCGCCACGGCCGCGTCGAAGTTCTGGCCGTTCTTGATCGAATCGAGGAAGGTCGTGAAATTGATCTTCCCGCCGCGCTCGATCATCCAGCGGATCAGGTCGTAGGCCTCCCCGTACCAGACCGTGGTCTCGTACTCGCGGTCGTCGACGGGCGCCATGTTCTGGAGCTGGTCGACGGTGAGCGGCATCGTCGTGAACAGCGGCGTGAACGCGTCGTACGGGCGGCGCGCGAGCGTCTTGAATTCCTCGTACACGGCCAGGCCTTCAATCACCCAGCGCTGCTGGTCGGTGACGCGGCCGTTCAGGTACTCGAGCACGACGGCCTGCGTCATCAGGTGCGAGAGCGTGCCCTCGACGCGTTCCGATTGATACGTGTAGAGCCCGTCCTGCGTCACGATGCCGGTCGACCAGTCGGGCATCGCCGTCTTGCGCTTGTACTCCTCCTGCGAGCCGTAGACGACGACCTTGTACGGCTTGATCGGCAGAAAGGTGACGAGCCCGATGTCTTGAAGCAGCTGGGTGAACCGGACCTCCGCCGCGTCGCAGAGCTTCTGCGCCGAGTCGCCGTAGGCGCTGAGGACGAAGTGCTGGCTCGTCGCCTCCTTGCCGCCGTCGGCGAGGCCGGGGAAGCCGCCGTTCAGCGCGCCGATCGAGGGGCCCTTCTCTTCGACCGGAGGATTCGGATACGGCACGCAAGCGCCGATCGCTCCCGCGGCCAGAAGCGCCAGCGTCCCCCGTCGAGTCCTCATGCGCCCATTCTATTAAATTGGTAGGATGCACGGGTGTCCGAGACCCTGACCGTCAAAGTGGAGGCGATGGCGCCGGCCGGCGACGGTCTGGGCCGCGCCGAAGGCTCGGCGCGCGTCGTGTTCGTGCCGGGCGCGGCGCCCGGCGACCGCCTCGAGGTCGAGCTTTTCGAAGTGAAGGGCAGCTTCGCCCGCGGCCGCATCAAGAAAGTTTTGTCCTCGGGCCCCGCGCGCATCGATCCGCCGTGCCCGCATCACGCGGCCCCGAACCGCCCCGCCCCGGCGTGCGGCGGCTGCGGTTGGCAGCAGCTCGACTACAAGGCTCAGCTCGAGCAGAAGCGCGGCATCGTCGTCGACTGCCTGAAGCGCATCGGCAAGTTCGCGGACGCCGAGGCTCTGACCGCCGCGACGAAGGCCGCGCCCAAGCCCTGGGGCTACCGCAACAAGGTGCAGATGCCGTTCGGCGCCGGGCCGCACGGGCCGGTCATGGGCTTCTTCTCCGCGGGCTCGCGCACGATCGTCGACCTGCGCGAGTGCCCAATCCAGCCCGACCTCTCCATGCGCATCGCGCTGACGGTCAAGAAGATGGCTCTCGCGCGCGGCTGGACGTTCTACGACGACAAGACCGGCCGCGGCTGGCTGCGCCACCTCTACATCCGCACCAACGCCGAGAGCCAGGCGATCGTGGCGCTGGTGACCACGCGCTCGGAGTTCTCCGACCGCGAGACGTTCGCCGCCGAGCTCCACGCCCAGCACCCGGAGATCGTCGGCCTGCACCTGAACGTCCAGCCCGAGCGCACGTCCGTCGTGCTCGGCCCCGAGTGGCGGCGGCTGTGGGGCGCGCGGGAGATCGAGGAGACGCTCGGCCGCTTCCGCTTCACCGTCTCGCCGGGCGCGTTCCTGCAGGTCAACACGCCCGCGGCCGAGGTCCTCTACAACGAAGCGAAGGCCGCGATGCGCGACGGCGGCAAGAAATTCCCGATGGGCCTCGATCTCTACTGCGGCGTCGGCACGCTGACGCTGTGGCTCGCCGACGTCTTCCCGAAGATCCTCGGCGTCGAGGAGAACCGCGACGCGGTCAAGGACGCGTACCGCAACGCCGAGCGCAACGGCGTCAAGAACGCGCGCTTCAAGGCCGGCCGCGCCGAGGCGGTGCTGCCCAAGCTCGGCAACGAGCTCCCGGCCGAGTGCGCGGCCCTCGTCGACCCGCCGCGCATCGGTCTCTCCCAGCCGGTGCGCCGCTTCCTGACCGAGAAACGCATCAAGCGCCTCGTGTACGTCTCCTGCGATCCGGCGACCTTCGCGCGCGACGCGGGCTATCTGACCCACTCCGGCTACGCGCTCAAGCGCGTGCAGCCCGTCGATTTGTTCCCCCAGACGCCGCACGTCGAGCTCGTCGCCCTCCTGGATAGGTCTTAGGGCCCAGGCCCCTCTGGACCGAAAGTCCTTGCGAAAAACGCGAATTGGCGTTATGCTAACGCGAACCGGACATTTAGAGTCGTTTCTGCGGAGACCCCGATGACCCCTCGAGCCCTCTTCGTCGGCCTGATCGCCTGCGCCATGGCCTTCGGCCGCGCCCATGCGGACGGCCCCGATTGGAGCAAGACGCAAGACGGCAACAAATGGATGGTCGTAACGTTCAAGGACGGCTCCGGCAAGGACCAGAAGTATTGGTACCTGTTCACCCCGCTGCAGAGCGGAAGCTACAACCCGGTCGCGTTCCCGCTCTACTCCTTCGACACCGACACGTACGATGCCGCTTCGAACACGTACAAGATCTCGAGTCACAGGGCGCCGTTCGAGCTCGTCGTCCAGCAGCACGACTCCTTTCAGCATCCCACCGATTATTTTGCGCGCCGCCTGGGCACGCAGGAACATTTCAACGCGCAGATTCAGTCCGGACAGACTTTGCTCTCTTCGATCCGCCAGCAGCACAATCTGCCGACGAAGGGCCCCAACCACACGCCCGCGCCGGAAGTGAACATCATCATCGCCTCGCCCGACGCCGCGCCCGCGCAGACGCCGTCCGGCTTGCTGGAAGTCGTCGCCGGCTCCAAGGACGACTTCGACAAGACCGCGCTCTCCAAGGCCTGTCCCAAGGGCCTCGTGGTCATCAAAGCCGCCGACGTGGGCAACGTGTCGTTGACGACGTACGCGCCGCCGATGTTCTGCGGCAACCGCGACGCGAACAACGCGCCGTTGCTCGCTCCGATCGCGAATCACAAGCTGACGGCGACTCCCCAGGCCGGACACGTCATCGTGCGCTTCGACGGCGGCCCGTACAACGCCAGCGACCCGGACTCTCAGCTCAAACTGGTCCCCGTCGCGGTCTCCGCGCTGCCGCCGGGCGAGGGCGGCGGCGACAATCCGACTCCTGGTCCGAAACCCGGTCCGAAGCCCCCGAGGCCTGGCCCGAGCCCGCAGCCCGGGCACCTCTCCGCGATCGCGTTGACGACGCACGAGAAGAACTGGCTCGATTTCGGCGAGTACAAAAGCTACCGCGACCAGCACGCGAAGATCGAGAACGCCAAGCCCGCGCCGAAGGACAAGCACTCCCAGCTCGTGAAGCTCTATTCGAAGTTCCGCGACGCCATCCAAAAGAACGTCCCCCCCGCGAGCAACGGCGACTACACGGCCGAGCGCGCGAAGACCCCCGCGTCGACTCCGGCGGGAATCGCGGCCTACATCAAGGAGCTCGACGGCAAGGCCGCCGGCTACCAGTACACAGCGGCCGACATCGCTCTGAGCGACGACGAGCAGAAGAAGGCCCAGAAAGCGCCCTCTTCGTCCGCAGACGCCTCCAAGACCCTGCTCGACGACTACACCGCCGAGCGCGCGCAGGACGCGCAGAGCGTCACGTCCGCAGAGACCGCCGACCATGGAACTCCGCACGACGACGCGAAGATCGCGGCGAAGCGCACGGACATCCTCTACTTCCGCACCACGACCAAGTTCCGCGCCCTTCTTGGCGGCGGCCAGCCGGGACCGACGGACAACGCGGGGCTGACTCTGCCGGCCGAGCTCGGGCAATACTTCCGTGACGATAGAAGCAAGGCCGCATGGCAGGACTATCTCAAGAAGAGTCAGGCCGCCTTGGCGGATATGAAGGATCCCGCCAAGAAAGCCCAGGCCACGGCCGCCCTCGCCGCGGCGAACAAGGAAGCCCTGAACTATCTGCGCGATGAGCAGGGCACGCTGACCGCTGAGGACGCCGCGAAGATCAAGCATATCCTCTCAGGGCAAAATGAGCCTTTCTGGGACCCGGACACGACGGGCAGCCTCTGCTACGACTTCAAGCATGGGTCGAGCCAGGAGCAGATGTCGGCAGCGGCGAGCAAGTGTTCGGATGCCGACATCGCCCAAAAAATCAAAGAGTCGTGCAAGATCACGCCGACGAACACAACCTCGGCCAACGGAGTTCCGACGCAGACCGGGGGCTACGACTCCAATTGCGTCGCGCATATCAATCACGCGTGCACTTCAGTCGCCGCAGGGACGGCCCCCACCGCAGGCGGGAGCCAATCACATCAAAAGCCGGACCCGAGCAAGCCGCTGGGACTAGCCTGCCTGAACACCCAGCCCGGCGGAGATCCGTCGAACAACCCTGGCAACGGCTACACGCCGACGGTCATCCCGGACGCGCCGACGACGGCCGACGGCACCCCGGTGAAAGCGGGAGAAAACTCGGATAAGACGACGCAGCAGAAGCCGGATCCGAACAATATGTCGCACGTGCGCTCGGGACTGGGCGGCGCGCTCGTGGGCCTGATCTTCGGGACGTTCTTCGGGCCCGTCGGCGTGCTCGTCGGCGCGGCGGTCGGCTTCGGGGCGGGCTACGCGGCCGACAAGTACCTGATCACCGGGAGCTCTTGAGCGCGGGCTTCGGCTCGTCGCGCAGCCCCCAGGCGAGCAGGAACGCGCCGACCGTGATGCACGAGTCGGCCACGTTGAAGACCGGGAAGTTGTGCTGGTACAGGAAGTCCACCACGTAGCCGTAGGCTATGCGGTCGTAGAGATTTCCGAGCGCTCCGGCGAGCACGAGCGTCCCCCCCGCCTGCAGCCAGACGTCGCTTTTCGGCCAGCGGCGCAGCATGCGCACGAGGAAGATCGTCAGCGCCGCGGACACGACGATGAAGAATTTGTTCGCCCCTCCGCCGAGGCCGCCGCCGAGGCTGAACGCCGCCCCCGTGTTCTCCGCGTAGGATAACTCGAAGAACGGCAGGATGCGGATCGGGCCGCCGACGCGCAGAGCGCTCGCGGCCCAGATCTTCGTCGCGCGGTCGAGCGCGAAGAGGACTAGGACAGCTGCCGGGCGCAGCGCCCGCATAGCTCCGGGTGGGACTTGACCGAGCCCACGTCCGTCTGCCAGCGCCAGCAGCGCGGGCACTTGGCACCCGCTGCCGGCGCCACCGCGACGCTGAGCTCCGCGGCGCCGTTCTCGAGCGCGGCCTCGGAGACGATCAGCAGCTCGGGCAGGTTCAGTCCTTCGAGAACCTTCAAGTCCGCGGCAGAGCCGCGCAGAACGACCTTCGCCTGGAGGGAAGCTCCGATCGCCTTCGCCTCCCGCGCGGACTCGAGAGCCTTGTTGACGACGTCGCGCGCCGCGAGAGCTTTTTCCCAGCGCGCGGCGAGCGCGGCGTCGGTCCAGCGCGGAGCCGGCGCGGGCAGGTCCCAAAGGAAGACGCTGTGCGCGGGACGCGCGGCCCAGAAGCGCCACGCCTCTTCGGACGTGAACGCGAGGATCGGGGAGAGCAAGGCGCACAGCCGCGAGAAGATCTCGGCCATGACGGTCTGCGCGGCGCGCCGCTCGGGCGCGTCCTCGCGGAACGTGTACATGCGGTCCTTGGTCACGCTCAGGTAGAACTTCGACAGGTCGAACGAGCAGAAATCGACGAGGCGGCGCGCGGCGTCGCGATAGCGGTATTCCCGGTAATCCTCGAGCGTCTTCGCCTGGACCTCGGCGAGGCGATGCAGGACGTAGCGCTCCATCTCCGGAAGCTCGTCGTAGGCGATCTCGTCTTTCGGCGCGAAATCGTCCAGATTGCCGAGCAGGAAGCGCAAGGTGTTGCGCACCGAGCGATACGCTTCGGCCGGGCCCTTCAGGAGATTGTCCGAGATGCGCGTGTCGTCGTGCACGTCGGCGAGGCCCACCCACAGGCGCAGAACGTCGGCGCCGAACGTCTCGATGACCTTCTGCGGCGCGACCACGTTGCCCGCGGACTTGTGCATCGCGCGGCCCTTGTCGTCGAGCACGAAGCCGTGCGTGAGGACCGCCTTGAAAGGCGCCACGCCGCGCAGAGCCGTCGACATCACGAGCGAGCTCTGGAACCAGCCGCGGTGCTGGTCGGAGCCTTCGAGATAAAGGTCGGCGATCTGCGCGCCGTCGAGCACGCCGAGCCAGGACACGCCGGAGTCCAGCCACACGTCGAGAATGTCCGTCTCGCGGCGGAAGCCGTCCGCGAGCTCCGGCAGTTTCGGCAGAAAGGGCCAGTCGGCGGGCTTGAGCGGCTCCCCCCACTTCTCGAACCAGAAATCGATGCCGCTCTCGGCCGCCTTCTTCTCGATCGCCTCGAACACGGCGTCGTCGAGCACGGGCTTGCCGGTCTTCAGCGAGAAGAGCACGGGCACGGGCGCGCCCCAGACGCGCTGGCGCGACAGGCACCAGTCGGGGCGATTGGAGACCATCGCCGCGATGCGGTTGCGGCTCTCGGCGGGCACCCACTGCGTCTTGTCGATCTGCTCGAGCAGGCGCTCGCGCAGCGCGTCGGACAGGCGCAGGAACCACTGCTCGGTGGTGCGGAAGATCACCGGATTCTTGCAGCGCCAGCAATGCGGGTACGAGTGCGTGATGTCCTTCTTCGCGAGCAGGAGGCCGCGCTCGGCCAGATCGGCGATGATCTCCGGGTTGCCTTCCTTGAAGATGTGCTTGCCCTTCCAGCGCGGCGCCTTGTCCGTGAACACGCCCGCGCCGTCGACGGGATTGAGGACTTCCAGCTCGTAGCGCTTGCCGGTGTTGAAGTCGTCCTCGCCGTGGCCGGGCGCGGTGTGCACGATCCCGGTGCCGTCCTCGGCCGTCACGTACTCGGCGAGCACGGACACCCCGGTCTCGCCGTCCTTGGTCGGATACGGGTAGGAGTAGCGCAGCGCGAGCGCGGCCGCCTTCTCTCCGGGCCACGCGTTCAGCACCTTCGCGTCCGCGCCGCCGATCTCCGTCAGCACGGACTCGAGACGCGCGCGCGCGAGGATCAACCGGCGCTTCTTGCCGCCGACCGCGACCTCCGCCTCCACGTACTCGAGCGACGGATGGAACGCGGCGGCGCGGTTCGCGGGCAAAGTCCACGGCGTCGTCGTCCAGACCACGATCTCGGCGCCCTTGAGCTCGCCTTCCACCACGCTCAGAGCCACGTAGACCGAAGGCGAAACCTTGTCCTTGTACTCGACCTCGGCCTCGGCGAGCGCGGTCTCGCACGTCGGGCACCAGAGCACGGGCTTGAGACCGCGGTAGACGTGGCCGTGCTTGACGAGGCCGCGGAACGCGCTCAGGATCGCGGCCTCGTAGCGCTTCGACATCGTCGTGTACGGCGCGTCCCACTCGCCGAACACGCCGAGGCGCTTAAAGTCCTCGCGCTGCTTGGCGATGAAGCCCGAGGCGAACGCGGCCGCGGCGGCGCGGAACTTGGGCACGTCGGTCACGCCGCGCTTGCTCATTTTCAATTCCTTGAGCAAGGCGGTCTCGATCGGCAGGCCGTGGCAGTCCCAGCCCGGCACGTACGGCGTCGCGTGGCCGAGCAGGGCGCGCGCCTTGACCGTCATGTCCTTCAGGATCTTGTTCTGCGCGTGTCCGATGTGGATGTCGCCGTTCGCGTAGGGCGGGCCGTCGTGCAGGATGAACTCGGGGCGGCCCTTCTGACGCGCCCGGATTTTGGACCACAGCCCGGCCTCGGCCCAAGCCTTCAACAGCTCGGGCTCGCGCTTGGCCAGGTCTCCCTTCATCGGGAACTCGGTCTTCGGCAGGCGGACGGTCGCCGACCAATCGGAATGCGGCTCGGACATGATGCGATCCTATCAATTTTGATAACATCCCGCCCATGGACACCTTCATCGCCGTCTGCCTGGGCCTCATCGTTCTCGAGCTCGCGGTCATGATCGCCGTGTTCAGCGTCGCCATGCTGAAGCTGCGCGACGCGGCGCAAGCCGTCGAGGTCGCGGCCTACCGCGTGGACCAGGAGGTCCTGTCCCTCGGACAGAGCGTGCGCAGCGGCTGGGGCTCGGCGTTCAAGACCATGCTGTCCGCGGCGTTCACGTTTTTGCGGCGATAAACCATGAGCCCGCTGAAGTTCCTCAAGCGCCTGCTCGGCGACCCCGGGTTCTCGCGCAAGAAGCAGTTCCTGCATTCCCTCGAGCTGTTCCGCGCAGTGCACGCGAGCGATCTGGGCGAGTTGATCCACGCCCTGCACGCGCGCACCTACAAGCCCGGGGAGGTCGTCTTCGTCGAGGGCGACATCGGGCGCGCGCTGTTCATCCTGGAGACGGGCTCCGTCGAGCTGACCAAGCTGGGCCCCGACGGCAAGCCGTTCCACCTGCACACGCTCAAGCCCGGCGAGTTCTTCGGCGAGATGGCGCTGCTCGAGTCGCTTCCGCGCGTCGCGACGGCGACCGCGGTCGAGACCTCGCGCCTGCACCTGCTCTACCGCGCGAAGCTCGACGCCCTGCTCGAGTCCCATCCGCGCATCGGCGTCGCGATCATGGGCCACCTGGCAAGGCTCATTTCCGCGCGCCTGCGGCGCCTCGGCCAGACGACGACGTCCCCCGTCCATGGCGGAGAATAGCGAGAAGCGGCCGCTTCCCTCGCTCGGCGCCGTCGTCGTCGTCGCAGCGATCCTATACGGCGCCTACTGCGCGCGCGAGGCGCTCACGCCCTTCGTCCTCGCGGCCGCCTTCGCCTACGTGCTCAACCCCGCCGTCACCTTCTTCGAGGCCAAGGGCTTCCGTCGCCTGCCGGTGATCGCCGCCGGCTACCTCGCCGCGGTCGTCTTCGTCGGCGCCGGCTATTTCGCGCTCAAGCCCATCGCCGTCGAGCAGGGCGAACTCCTGATCGCGAACGCGCCCGCGTACGTGAAGACCCTGCAGCGCTACGCGGCGACGGCCGAGGGCTCGCTGATCCATCGCCTGCCCGTACCGCCGAAGGTCTCGGAGAAGGCGATGAACTCCGCCATCGACAGCGCCCTCGCGGGCCTGCAGGACGCGCCCTCGACCTTGCTGGCCGTCCTCCCGATCCTCGCGCATGCCTTGCTCGTGCCTTTCATCGGCTTCTTCTTCCTGATGGACGGCACCGAGGCGCTCGAGGGCCTGATCCAGGCCACGCCGAGCCGCTTCGTCGAGCAGGCGATTCACCTGATCTCCGAGATCGACACCGCGCTCGGCAATTATCTGCGCGGCCTGATCATCGTCGCGATCGCGATCGGCACCGCGACGTTCTTCGGCCTGACCGCGCTCGGCGTGGAGAACGCGTTCGCGATCTCGATCCTGTGCGGCATCACGTCCGTCGTGCCCTACATGGGCGTGGTCATCGGCATCATCGTCGGCGGCGGCATGGCGCTGATCCAGTTCGGCTCGCTCTGGTCCGCGATGCAGGTCCTCTTCCTCTTCGTCGGCATCCGCCTCGCCGATGAGATCCTGCTTCAGCCCGTGATCGCGCGGCATTCCGTGCACATGCACCCGATGGCGAACCTGCTCGCCCTCGTGCTCGGCGGGGAGATGTTCGGTTTCCTCGGCCTCGTGTTCGCCGTGCCGGCGGCCTGCGTGCTCAAGGCCCTCGTCACCGTCGCGTGGTCTTGGTACGCGAGCGAGAGCGGCCTCGAATCCACCTACAGCATCGACGCCGCCGCGATACCCTACACCTGACGCGGGCGGCCGCCTCGACGTCGGACGGCGACGTTAGGCACAGAGACGTCGAGAACAGCAAGAGACCCGGCGAACGGCGTTAAACCACAAGGACACGAAGAACGGATAGAGAGAGGACGGCAAAGTCTTTCACTCCCTTTCCGTTCTCGGTCGTTCTCTGCGTTCGTTCTCGACGTCTCTGCGTTGATCCGTTCTTTGCGTCTTTGTGGTTCGATCTTTTCCCGACACCCGTCTGAAGGCGCCGCTCTAGCCCCGCGGGGAGCCGCAGTCGGGGCAGAACTTCGACCCGGCCGGAATCGGCGCGGAGCACTTCGGGCACGGGGTCGGCGCGGCCGCCATCGGCTTGCCGCAGCCGCCGCAGAACTTCGAGCCGGTCGACGGCGCGCCGCAGCTCTGACAGACGGCCGCGGTCTGCGCGCGCGCGTCGACTCCGCCGGTCAGATCGAGCTTGGAGACCTTCTCGGCGATCTGCGACGCCGCGCTCTGCCCCATCGCCTTCGCCTGCGCGGACGCGAGCTCCTCGTTCGTGTCCGGCGCGCAGTTCTTGCACAGCGACGCTTTCGCGTTCCAGCAGATCTCCGGGCAGAACCAGCCGCCGCAGCGCGTGCACTGATGAAATTGAGGCTTGATCTGCGCGATCGCGGCGGCGAACGCGTCGTCCCAGGCCTTGCCCCGGAACGCGTCCTTGAGCTGGTTGCCCGCCGACGCCGCGCGTCCGAGCACGCCGCCGAACAGCTGGCCCGCCGCGTTCAGCATCCCGGTCGCCAGACCCATCGTGCTCGCGGCGTACGTGGAGCGGAAGCCGCTGCCGCACTTGTCGCAGTGGAACTCGAACTGGTAGCCCTGCGGGTTGGAGTGGTCGGTGAAGTTCTTGGTGAAGGAGGCGGTCATGGGATTTCTCCGGGTCTCTCTTTGGGCGGCGTCGGACCCTGGCCGACGAAGGGGGTCAGAAGGACGCGCAGATCATTGGGGATGCGCGTCGTGCGCCACAAATCATTGACGACCGCATGGCGCGAGAAGCCGCGCGCGCAGAGCCGGCCGCCGAGTTCCTTGTCGACCACGTCGCACTCGAAGCTGACGCTCGCCCTGCCCATTTCGGCGATCCACGTGCGCACGGTCAGCAGATCGTCGTAGCGGCTCGGCGCCATGTACTGCACGCGCGCCTCCACCGCCGGAAGATAGAGCTTGCGCTGGATCTCGAGGTCGCGGTAGCGCACGCCGAGCGAGCGCATGAGCTCGGTGCGGCCCTGCTCGAAGTATTTGAGGTAATTCGCGTAGTAGATGATGCCGAGCTTGTCGGTGTCCGCGTAGGTCACGCGCACCGAGAACTCGTGGAACTTGGCTTTCGGCTGCGGCACGGGAGCGGCGAGCGGCGCGGTGGGCGCCGCGGGGGCCGGCTCGGGGGGCCGCGTCGGGGCGGGACCCGGCGCGCGGCGGTCCTCGCCGAGGACTTGGTTCACGATCGAAAGCAGGCCGTTGAAGCCCACGGGCTTTTTAAGAAAGAAGGTTTTCGCGCCGGACTTGACCTTCGTGCGCAGCTCCTCGAGCGTCAAGCCCGTCGAGAAAACCACCGGGATCTCCTGCGTGTCGGGCGCCGCGCGCAGGCGGTCGTACATCGTGCCGCCGTCGCGCTCGGGCATGTTGAAGTCGAGGATGACCAGGTCCGGCGGCGCCTGATGCGCGAGCAGGAGGCCCTGCGCCGCGTCGAAGGCGACCGCCACGCGGTAGCCCGCGGACTCGAGACCGTCCTTGAGCAGGGCGACGAGCGTCTGATCGTCGTCGACGATGAGGATCGATTTCGACATGGCCGGTGAGATTAGCACTTGCCTCCCGCGAGCGTCCAGCCCGCGGCGGCGAATTCGCGAACTGACAAAGTCACGTCGCGAGTTGACAAATGTTAAGTTTCGGCCATTCTGTGTTAAAATCGAATCAATAAATTCGGTCCATCGCCCGATCCCCAATAAGGACGGGACAGGAGGAGCAAACAAATGTCCATTCGCAAGTTCGCCGTCGCCTCGCTCGCGGCCCTCGCGGCGGCGTTCGTCGCGGCCCAAGCCGGAGCCCAGGTCGCGGGCGACACGGTCCTGCAGACCGCCGTCTCGACCGAACTCGGCCAGGACGGAATCGGCGCGCAGGTCAAGGCGCAGAAAGCCCAGGCCGCCTCCGACGCGACTCAGTTCAAGGTCGTCGAAGCTCAATTCCACGGCGGTGAGCACGGTGGGGAGCACGGCGGCGATCACGGCCGACCCGGCCCGCGTCCCGGTCCCTTCGGCCCGCGCCCCGGCCCTATCGGCCCGCGCCCCGGTCACGGCGACTGGAATCGCTGGCCCGGCCACCCCGGCTGGGGCGGCGATCGCTGGGCTTTCCGCGACGGCCGCTGGCTGTGGTGGGGCTGGAGCCCGTGGTTCGTCGGCGCCGGCGTCGCTTGCAACGTCTACTACGCGAACTCCTACCAGGCCTGCTCGAACGCCGCGTGGGCCAGCAACGCCGCCTGCGTGAACTCGTGCGCGTACACGGGTGACCCGGCGTGCAGCGCCGCGTGCACGGAAGAGACCCGCGAGGCGATCAACAGCTGCCAGTGGTCCTACAGCAACACCTGGAACTGCGGCTTCCCCGCGGTTTGGCCGCCGGTCGGCGTCGTGATCCGCATCCCCTGACCTCAAGCGCCGCGGGCCCCCGCCCGCGAACGCGAACCCCCGCGCGGGCGACCGCGCGGGGGTTTCTTTTTTCGGGGCAGGCCGTCGACGGAAGAAAACGGCCGAACCGCAAAGACACGAAGAACGAACGGAGAGCAAACTTCGCTGCCGTTAACTCTCTTTGCGTTCTTCGTGTCTTTGTGGTTTACGCCGCTAGGCCACGGGACGAGAGCCCACGCCGGTGCGCAGGCGCGCCGCGGGCAGGATCGCGAGAGCGACGCCGGCCAAGACGAGCGCCATGCCGGCCCAGCGGCGCGCGGGGAGCGACTCGTGCAGGTACGCCTTGCCGAGCAGCACGGCGACGATCGGGAAGATCAAGGAGATCAGGCTCAGCCGCGTCGCGTCCATCACCTTGACGAGCGAGTAGTAGGCCTGAAACGCGGCGACCGAGCCGATCAAAGCGAGGTAGACGATCGCGAGCACGTTCGCGCGGCTCCAATTGATCGCGGCGTGGGACTCGAAGACCGCGCTCAGCGCGAGCAGCCCCGCGCTGCCGATCGCCATGCCGCACGCGTTGAGCATGAAGACGTTGAGCTCGCGTCCGTATTTCTTGACGCTGACGAGGTTGACCGCGGTCGCGAGCACCGCGACGAACGCGACCGCCATCTGCGGCGCGGCCTGCCGCCCCAGGCCGCGCGCGTGCAGGAAGAGCAGAACCGTGCCGGCCATCGCGACGAAGAGGCCGGCGACCATGCGCGCGGGCAGCGCTTCGGCGCGCGTCCAGAAGCGGCTCAGCAACGCGGTCACGAGCGGCATCGTGCAGTAGATGATCGCGACCAGGCCGGTCGAGACGTACTGCTCGGCCCAGTAAACGCACGCGTAGGACAGAGTGAAGCTCAGCAGGCCGCAGGACAGCACGGCGATCAGGCCGTCGCGGTTCATGCGCAGCTTCACGCCGCGCGCCGCGATGATGGTGAAGAGGGCCGCGGACGAGAGCGCGAAGCGCAGGCCCGCGGCGAGGAACGGCGGCACGCCGTCGAGGCCGATCTTGATGACGAGCCACGTCGTGCCCCAGATCAGGCAGATCATCGCGTACAGCGCGGCCACGGCGGCCGCTTCGCGTCGCAGCGTCATGGGCCTATCTTAATTCAATCGGCGGCGCGTTGGCCACCGCGCCCGCCTCTCCGCCGAAAAATCGGAATAGGTCTTTAGTCCTAGGTGCGTCTAGGTCTTTTGACTCTATACATAGGCCCAATAGGCCTGTATTATTGATAGGCCTGTAATCCCGGGAATATGGCCCGGGAGACCTACCCCGGGGCCGAACCTCGGGTGCCAGGCAAGACGCAAGTCCAACACCGAGAAGAGGGAACCCCTAAATGCCGACCCCCAAAACGTGTCTCGCGGCGACCGCGCTGATCGCGGCCGCTTTTCTCGCGAGCAACGCCTCCGCGCAGTCCGCGGCGGCCGCGCCGACGTTCGATGAAGCCGTGACCGGTGCCTTCGCCGTCGACGGAATCCTCGCGCCGTTGTCCAGCCAGAAAGCGCTGTCCGCGCAGAGCGCCCAGTCGGAGAAAGACCTCGACGCGTCGTTCCAGCGCGGCGGCGGAGCGCCGGGCGGCGGAGGCTTCCACCCGCCGTCTCCGGGCCCTCGCCCCGAGCCGGGTCCTCGTCCCGAGCCGGGCCCGCGCCCGGACCCGCGGCCGAACCCGGCTCCGCGGCCGACTCCCCCCGGCCCGCGCCCGAACCCGGGCCCGCACCCCGAGCCGGGCCCGCGCCCGGGACCGCCGCATGAGGGACCCGGAGGCGGGGACTGGAACCGCTGGCCCGGCCACCCCGGCTGGGGCGGCAATAACCGCTGGAACTGGAACGACGGCTACCCGCACTGGTGGGGCTGGGTGCTCTGGTCCGGCGTGGGCCGCGCACAGTGCCTGAACTGGTACTCGGGCGAGCTGAACAGCTGCAACGGCAGCTGCGCCAACGACAATTACGCCTGCGTCCAGCAGTGCTCCGCGTACGGCGATCCCGACTGCACCGCGCAGTGCAACGCCACGTACGGTTACTGCACGGACACCTGCCAGTCCGATTACAACGGGGAGGCCGCGACCTGCCCGGTGTTCTAAGCGAGCGCGCGCCCTCTGAAGGGACGCGCGTAAAAAGCCCCCCGCGCGGCTCGCCGCGCGGGGGGTTCTCTTTTCGACGTCCGGTGCCGCGTCGTCAGAGCTTCGGCCTGAAACTCTCCAGCACCTTCAGGAAATCGGCGCGTTCCTCTTCATACAGCGCGCGCGGCGCGTAGAACACGAGCGCGTAGTAGCCTTTCGCCGCGGGCACGGCCACGTGCTCCTCGCGCATCAGGACCTTTTTCCCGTCCATCGACTCCGGCGGATAGGTCTGCGACGTGTCGCTGACGAGACGCTTCGACTTGCGTCCCGCGACGCGCGCCGCCTCGACGCTGCCGATACGCCAGCCGCGGACCTGCACGACGGGCTTCTGCGTCAGCCGCGCCATGTAGGCCTCCGGCGTCTTCTCGGACGCGCCCGGCCCCACGTAGCGCACGGAGATCACCGCGGCCAGCCCGTCGGACGTCTTCGGACCGCGCGCGGAGAGGCCGCCGGCGCGGCGCTCCACGTACCAGGACGGAGGAATCGAGCACTCGAAGGCGGCGTCGACGACGGGCGTGGGCTGCGTCGGCGAGGGCGCGGCGCCGACCGCGGCGAAGCCCGGCGTCGCGAGCGCGCAGGTCAACGAGACCGCGAGGAGCCTCATCTCAATTCCCCCCCCGCGGTGGCGGGCAGAGGAACGCCGCCCGCGCCGTACTTCGGATCTTTCAACTGCGCGGTGCGCTGGTCCGTCAGCGCGGTCGCGTCGGAAAGCCGCTTCACGTACGCGGCGTAGGCGTCCGGGGCCTTGTCGAAGGCGAGCTTCTGCTCCGCGAGCATCGTCTGAAGATATTTCGTGCCGACGTTCGGCAGATCCTTCTTGAAATCGGACTGAGACGCGTATGCGGCGTCTTGAAAGTCGCGCGCGCCCTGCAGCGCCTGCTGCTGAGGCGCCGGAAGCTGGGCGCGCCGGGCGAGCTCCGCCTCGATCGACGGCGCGACGCGGTTGTGCCACAGAATACCGCACCAGACGGAGCCCGCGATCGACAGGAATTCCGGGTAATGCCCGGCCATGACCATCTCGCCGAACCAGTCCGCGCCATGCGTATAGAGGTTGTTCGAGAGCTCGAGCTCCTGCTCGACGAACTTCGACGAGTCCTGGTTATCCACGAGGTATTGCGCGTACGAAGGATCGAGGCGCTCCTTCTGCAGCACGTACAGAGCCTCGACCATCATCGCCTCCTTCTCGGCGCCCTCGCCCCCGTAGAATGGGAGCCCGTTCGCCTTGGCCCAGACGTCCTGCATGTCGTGCGTCGACTCGTGCACGAAGATCGGCGCGATCTCGCGCACCAGCCCCTTGAGCAGGGCCGGGTCGCGGCCGAGGTCCTCGAGCGTGCGCCCGCGCGCCTTCACGTACTGCGCGACGTACTGCTCGTTGAAGCCGAGCACGCCGTCGCCGTACCAGGCGATCTGGCGTCCGGGAGAGGAGTCCAGCTTGACCCGCAGCGGATGATCCGTGAAGAAATTCGCGAGATCGTTCCCCGCCCACGTGCCCTTGATCTCGCTCAGAAGCCCCGACTCGAGCAGGCCCGCGACGACCCGTCGCGAGCTCGCGTCGAATGTTTGGCCGGGCTTCGCCGGGGCGAGCGCGCGCACGGCGTCGTCGGGCTGGCCGTGCCTGTCGAAGAAGCGCGAGAGCGCGGCGAGCCGCTCCTCGGGCGTCGCGGCGTTGAGCGCGGCCCTGTAGTCGGGGTCCTTCGCGTACTTATCCGCGCCCGGCATCCGCTGCATCTTGTCGAGGCCTTTCAAGCCCTGCCAGACCTGGTCCATGCGCTCCGCGATCGGGTGCGCGTCGTCGGGCGAGAGAACGTCGCCGAGCGCCGCCGCGCGATCCGCCATGGCGGAGGCCTGAGTCCAGTCGCGCGGGTTCATGGCCAGCAGAGCCGGCAGCTGCGACTTCGCCCAGACGGCCAAGCGCTTCTGGCGGTAGGAGAGATCGGAGGCGGCCCATCGGTCGGCCCCGTCGCCCGCCGCGATGAGCCACGCGCGCTGATCCGCGCTCAGCGTCTCCCAGCGCCAGTAGGCGCGCGTCAGGTCTTGTCGGCGATTCGGATTGAGCGAGTAGAGATCGGGCTCATAGCGAGCGATCCACGCATCCATCCTCCCTTCGTCCAGACAGAACTCGCAGAGGTCGCGATTGAGAAAGCCCTGCCGCAGTCCGGCGGCGTCTTCGTCGCTGTAAAGCATGCCGTCGATGTCCCGCAGTTCCGCGGCCCGCGCCAGGACCTTGCGCGAATTGTCCACGTCGCTCTGCGCGAGCGAGTTCTGGAGATCGGTACGCGAGAGGAACTTCTTGGCCGCGTCGGGATCGCCGGCCATCACCTGCGCGATCAGCCCGACGTCATCTTGAGCGGCTCCCCGGGAAGGGAGCAGCAACGAAACAATCAGGACGAGGGCGGGTGTTCGGGACATCGGGGGTCACCCGAGCCCAGTATAGAGTCGGAACCCGGCGGCGTCAAGGCCTGACCCGCGGCGGATCAAGAGACCGCCGCGATGACGCGCGCGTCCCGAAACTGGTAGAATCGCGCTCAGCGGCGGCGTGGCGGAACTGGCAGACGCAAGCGACTCAAAATCGCTCGAGCGCAAGCTCTTGTGGGTTCGATTCCCACCGCCGCTACCGATCTCCCCGTCACTTCACCACGGCCGAGGCGAAGACGAACTCCACGCCCTCCGCCTGAAGCTTGGGCACCTCGTCGATCAGGCACTCGTAGGTGCCCCAGTAGTAGTGGTGCCCGATGGCCACGGCGCTCCCGTGCTTGCGCGCTTGGGCCGCGGTGTAGCGCAGCCAGTGCACGCACACCGCCTTGTCCTTGGCGATCGCGTCGACGAGGACCTTCGGGTCTTTGGCATGGCGCGCCTTCGGCTCATGGCCTCCATCCAGGAAGATACCGTTCTCCGCGGTCGGCAGGCCCGCTTTGCGGGCCTCTTCATAAGCGACCGACTGCGGCGAGACCTTGCTGTCGATGAAGTAGAGGCCCTTGGCCTTGAGCAGCGGCATGAACGCCGCCATCATCGGGCGGTTGCGCGTGCCGCGCAGGGATTGATGATTGTTGAGGCCGACCGCGTCGGGGATCTGCGCGAAAGCCTTGTCGAGCAGGGCCTTCACTTTCTTCATATCCGCGGGCGAGACTGCGTCCGGAGGAAGCTCCAGCTGCTGGTATTTGTCGAACGGGTAGTGGATGATCAGCTCGTGGCCCGCGGCCTTGGTCTCCTTGTCGACCAGGACCGTGCGCGGGGACACCGGCATGTCGGCGAACGTGATCGGGAAGGAGAGCTTCATCCACTGGTCGTCGGGAACGTCCTTGGGGTAGGTCAGGCCGAAATCGTCGATGACGACAGCGATCTTCGGCGCCGCGAACGCGGGCGCTGCGAAAAGAAAGAGAGCGGCGGCGATTCTATTCTTCATGATTCTCCAGGGCCCGGCGTCCGAGCGTCCAAGGCAAGATCAGCGCCACGGCGTTGAGCGCCAGCCACATCGCTCCGGCAGCGGCCGCGACGCGCCAGTTCCAAGCATCCGATTTTCCGAAGCGCTCTTGAAAGTGCATCTGCATCGGCCACGCGAGAACCGCGATCGCGGCGCCGATGTAGAAGAGGCACGCGGCCATGTAGACGAAGCCGCCCAGCGACGACTCGATTTGGTGGATGTTCTCCACGTGGAAGCGCGGAAACAACGCGCCGAGGCCCACGCCCATCGCGCACACGACCGTCGCGACCGAGACGAGGGCGCCGAGCGACACCCAAGCGGTGAAGCGGTCCGCCTGCAGGATGCCGTTCGTGGCCGCGCCGAGCACGAGGGCGACGACGAGCATCGGTCCGGCCGAGAAGACGAACTTCTGGCGCATGATCTGTCCGGTCGTCAGCGGCGACGCCCGGAGGACCCACCACGAGCGGCCTTCGAGGCTGATCGACGGGAACGTGAAGCGCAGGCCGAGCGCGGCGATCACGAAGCCCGCGGTGCCGACGTTCAGGAAGGAGACCAGGCTGCGCAGGTCCGGAGAATCGAGCGGCAGGCGGCGGATGCTGAACAGGTACACGAAGACGAGGCCCACGATGAGCAGCATCTGCGACCAATGCTTCACGTCGCGAAAAAACGCGACGCGGTCCTTCCAGAGCAGCGCGCCCTCCGCGCCGAAGAGACGTCTCTCGAAGAGCGTCGCGAACGCGTGGCGTCTGCGGCGCAGCGCCCCCTCCTGCGCGCCGCTGTAGCCGACGAAGTACGTGCGCCCCGCGAGCCAGACCAGCGCGCCGTAAACGAGCAGGGCCGCGGCCCAGAGCCGCGCGACGTCGGCGCCCCAAGCCCCCCAGCGTCCGTCGGCCGCCGCCTGCAGGCCGCGCGCCGCCCACCACGACGGCAGGTAAGGCGCGGTCGGCGCCTGCAGAAAGTCCAAGTACTGCGCGACGACCTTGAGCGCGTCGGGGCGGATCAAGCGCTCGGGCTGGGCGAAGCGCACGAGGCCGTAGCTGATCGTCATCGACAGGCTCGAGAGCACCCAGACCACGTCGCGCGTGCGCGACGACGGGAACAGGTAGAGGAGGAGCAAGGTGAACGCGATGCCGAACGACGCCGCGAGCAGCAGGAACGGAGGCAGCAGCGCGGCGAACGCGGCGAGAAAGCCGGCGCCCAGTCCCAGCACGCGCGCCATCGCGAGCACGTAGGGCGTCAGCACGAGCGCGATCATCCAGGAGGCGAAGAACGCGCTCTCGAGCGATTTATCCAGGAAGATCGTGCGCAGGCTGAGCGGCGCCTTCATCAGGAACTTGAGGTCGTGCGAGTAGTAGAGCGTGGTCAGCGAGGTGAGCAGGCTCGAGACCATCACCATCGACAGCGTCATCAGGAACATCATCGCGGTGAGCTTCCACAGCAGCAGGCGGCCGATGAGCTCCACGCCGGCGAGGTAGAAGAGCACCCGGCGCAAGCCCGCGTACAGGCCGTAGAGCAAAGCGAAGCCCGCGGCGCCGAAGGCGAGATTGCGCGCGCGCTCGTACGTCGTCAGCGCGGCGGCGGCGTTGCGCAGCGAGCGCGCCCGGCGCTCGGCCAGCAGGAGCAGCATCAGAGGTGGCGCAGCAAGGTCGCGTACTCGTCGCCGCCGGTAAGGCTCAGGAAAATCGACTCCAAGTCCGCGCCGTCCTTCTTGCCCTTCGCCTGAAGCTCCGCGAGAGTGCCGCAGGCGATCATCCGGCCTTCGGTCATGACGCCGATGCGGTCGCACAGCTTCTCGGCGATCTCGAGCACATGAGTGCACATGAAGATCGTCGTGCCGCGCGAGGCCAGCTTGAGGAAGATGTCCTTCACGAGGCGCCCGCTCTTCGGATCGAGGCCGACCATCGGCTCGTCGAGAATCAGAACCTTGGGCTCGTGCAGCAGAATGCCCGCGAGCACGAGCTTCTGGCGCATGCCGTGCGAGTAGCTCTCCAGCAGCTCCCCGCCCCAGCGGCTCAGCTCGAACATCTCGAGAAGTTCCGGGATGCGCGTCTTCATCTCGTCGACCTCGGCGCCGTAGAGCTCGCCGACGAAGCGCAGGTACTCGACGCCCGTGAGCTTCGGGTAGACGAACGGCTCGTCGGGCACCAGACCCATCGCGCGCTTGGCCGCGAGCGTGTCGAGCGCGACGTCGTGTCCCGCGACGCGCACGCGGCCCGCGGTCGGCTTGAGCAGGCCGGTGATCATCTTGACCGTCGTGGTCTTGCCGGCGCCGTTGGGACCGAGGAAGCCGAAGATTTCCCCCGATGAAACGGTCAGGTCGAGACCCGCGACGGCCGTGTGGGCGCCGAAGCGCTTGACTAGGCCCTCGATCTCGATCACGCGCGATTCAGGCGGCGACGACGCGGCGCGACTTGAGCAGCTCGTCGGTCCGCGGCACGCTCATGCGGTCGAGCAGGTCGTGGAAGCGCTCGTCGATGCGGTCGCGGTCCAGGTTCTCGATGTTGCGCGTCGAGAAGTCCTCGACGTTGAACGAGGCCATGACGGATCCGTACGCCATCGCGCGCTTGAGGTGGCCGACGTCGTCGTAGACGCCGCACGAGGCCAGGTAGCCCAGGAAGCCGCCCGCGAACGTGTCGCCGGCACCCGTCGGGTCCTTGATCTCCGGCAGAGGAAACGGCGGGAAGATGTAGAAGCGCGAGCCGACCTTCATGAGCGCGCCGTGCTCGCCCTTCTTGATGACGACGACCGACGGCCCCCAGGAGGAGATGACCTCGGCGGCCTGCAGGGGATTGGGCCGATGCGCGAGCTTCTCGGCCTCCTCCTCGTTGGCGAAGAAGACGTCCACCTTGGACAGCAGTTCCTTCAGCGCCTCCGGCTTGGAGTCGATCCAGAAATTCATCGTGTCGCAGGCGACGAGCGCCGGGGACTTCATCTGTGCCAGCACTTCGCTCTGCAGCTCCGGGTCGATGTTCGCGAGGAAGAGGACCGGCGCCTTGCGGTGCGCGTCCTCGAGCTTCGGCCGGAACTCCTTGAACACGTTCAAGTGCGTCGCGAGCGTCTTCGCGTTGTTCGCGTCCTTGCCGTAGCGGCCCGACCAGCGGAAGGTCTTGCCCTTCGCGGTCTTCAGGCCCGAGCAGCCGATCCCGCGCTCCGTGAGCAAGGTCCGGTGCTCGCGCGGGAAGTCCTCCCCGACGACGCCGACGAGCTGGATCGGCGCGAAGTAGCGCGCGGCGAGCGAGAAGTAGGTCGCCGAGCCGCCGAGACCGTCGGCGATGGAGCCGGCGGGGGTCTTGACGGTGTCGAGCGCGACGGAGCCGACGACGAGGATGGTGTTCACGAGAGGGGAGTCTCCCGGCCGAGAGGGCGCCGACGGCGCCGCGGCCTTACTTGAGCAGGTTCTGGACCTCGATCTGCGTCTGCATCTGCTGGAGCAGATGATTCAGGAGGCCCAGCGCGCGCTGCTGGCTCAGCTGGCCCAGCACCGCGTCTTTGTACTTGTCGAAATCCTTCATCGAGCCCTTGTTCGCGCCCGCGTAGGCCGCCGCGAGCTCCGCGGCGGGAACCTTCGCGGTGCGCATGATCAGGTTCTTGAGCAGGGCCGACTTCAGCGCCTTGCGCTGCTGGGCCTCGAACTCCTGCGGAGTCATACGAAAGCGCTCGCGGATCAGAGTGATGTACGCGTCCTGGTCGAAACGGCCGTCGCGGTTGAACGCGGGCACCGCGCGGATCTCGCGCGCGAGCTGCTCGTCGCTGACGACGAGGCCGAGCTGGTCCGCCTTCTGCGCGAGCATCTCGTCGACGATCATCTCCTGGAGAAGCTGGTGCTTGTAGGTCGAGATCTGCTCGTCGGTCGGCTCCTGGCCCTTCGCGCGCGCCTGCTCCGCGTACGCGTCCACCTGGACCTGAAGAGTCTCGTCCTGGATCTTGACGTCGCCGACGCGCGCGACGACGCCCTGCAGGTCGCGCTTGTCGAACCAGTAGCCGCCGAAGCCGACGAACATGCCGCCGAAGAAGATCGTCAAGGTCGCGGCGAAGATGCTCTTCTGATGGCGGCGTAGGAAGGAGATCATGGTGTCCTCAGGAAACGGCGTCCGCCGGGCGCTCGGGCTCGGCGTCGGTCTTCAGGCGGCGGCGGCGCGGCTTGTCGGAGCCCTCGCCCATCGCGCAGGCCCCGTCGAAGAAGGCGCCCTCGTCGATCTTGAGCTTCGGGGTGCGCACGTCGCCGGAGAGCCGCGCCGTCGCGAACAGCTCGACGGAGGCCGCCGCGACGACGTTGCCCACGACCTCGCCCGCGACCACGAGCGTCTCGGCCGCGACGTCGCCGAGCAGGCGGCCCTTCGGGCCGACCTCGACGTTGACCGCGTCGGAGATGTCGCCCTCGAACGTGCCCTCGATGCGCAAGGAGCCCTTCGCGGAAAGCGTGCCGTGGAAATACGCCTCTTCGGCGATCAACGTCATGCCCTCGCGCGCGTCGCCGCGACCCTTCGCGCCGAACATCAGGCGCCCGTCCTCGGCTGCGTGCGCGCGAAGCCCAAGGTGTCCGCGGGCCCGCGGACCTTGAGGAACTCCATCGGGTTGACGGCCTGGCCCTGGCGGCGGACTTCGTAGTGAACGTGGGCGCCGGTCGAGCGGCCCGTCGTGCCCATGTACGCGATGACCTGGCCCTTGAACACGCGGTCGCCGACCTTCACGAGCGCCTTCGAGGTGTGTCCGTACACGGTCTGCAGGCCGTAGCCGTGGTCGATGACGACCAGGTTGCCGTAGCCGTGCGACCAGCCCGAGAACAGCACGGTCCCGTCGGCCGTCGCGTAGATCAAAGTGTCCGGGCTGTTCGCGATGTCGATGCCCGGGTGGAACTCGCCGGTCTCGCCGTCGTCGCGGTGCATCGGGGAGAGGCGGTAGCCGAAGAGAGACGTGATCTGCCCTTCGGTCGGCCAGATGCTCGGCGTCGCGTTGCGCAGGCTCTTCTGACTGCCCACGTACCAAGCGATCTCCTGGAAGCTCGCGAGGCGGCTCTGCGCGTCGGAGCGGATGCGCGCGATCTCGCGGTGCCAGTCGGCCTGGCGGATCGCGTCGGCGCGGCCCGTGGCGAGCAGATGGTCGAGCGAGAGGCGGTCGGCGAGCGTCGGCCCGCCCACGCCGGTCGCGGCGGAGATCGGGTCGCGGTCGCGCGCCATCGTGAGCAGGCCGCGCAGTTGGCGGTCGGTCGAGCTCGCCTGGTCGAGGGTCTGGCGCGCGCGCTCCATCTCCTGAGAAAGTCGGGTGAGCTTGACGAGCATCACCTGGTTGTCCGCCTTCGTGATCCAGTAGTCCGTGTGGCGGCCGACGATGAAGCCCGACCAGATCGTGATCCCGGTCCACAGCGCCACCATAAAGAGGAAGAAGCCGGTGGAAACCTGCCAGCGCCACGGCTTGAGCCGCGTCTGGGGAATCACCAGGACGGTCAGCGGGCGCGCGAGAGCGTCGGCGAGTTTTTGGTGGAATTTCACGTCGGGGATGTTATAACAGACTCTCGCGGGCCTGTCAACGGAAAGAAAAAACGAACGCGGTTGCCGCGCCTTGGTATAATAGTCGCTCGTCTCATGTACCACCTCAAGAAGTCGATCCTGCGGGCGTTCGAAGCCCTCGTCGGCGCGCTGAGCGTCCTCAGCCTCGCCGCCGCGGTCTACGTGCTCGCGGCTCAGGAGCTCGCGGAGATCGTCCGCATCGAGCGCTTCGCCCTGCTCAATAATCTGCTGATCATCGAGCGCTTCCTGACCCAGCCCGCCGTGGACTTCCTCCACGCGAACGTGCCCACGATGTTCATGGGCGTCGACGTCGCACCGTACCTCATCGCCGCCGCGATCATCACCTTGTGGGCCACCTGCGAGGGCGAGATCCACCGCCTGCGCGTGATGCGCTGGGATCTCGAGGAGCGCCGCCGCGAGGAACTCCTCGCCGCCTCCGCCCGGGCGCGGGCGCTCGAAGCCGCGCGCCAGGCCGAGTTCGAGCGCCGGCATCCGAGCCCGCCCCCCCTCGTCTCCTAATATTATTCGCGGACGCGCAGCGGCCTGCGCTCTTGACAGGCCGCGAAGTCGGGCCTACACTGACGCCATGCGCCCCCCTCGCGCGGCCGTCCTCCTCGCGGCCGTCTTCGCCCTGCTCTTCGCCGCGCCGAGAGCGCGCGCGCAGATCGAGACCGACGCGGGTGCTGCGTCGGGCTCCGTCGGCGTCTCCCCCGCCGGAGCGTCCGTCGGCGCCGGAAGCTCGCTTGCGTCCCCGGCGGCGCTGTCCGGGACGCTCACGACGTCTCTCGCGCCGCGCCTCTCCGCCCCGCTCTCCGCGCCGGCCGCGGCCGGCGCCGTGGCCCTGCCGGCCTCCGCGATCTCGCCGTCGCGTCCCGCGGCCGTCTCCGCGCCGGCCGCCGAGCCGAAGGCCGTCGCGCCGTCCGCGGCGGGGCATGCGGCTCCCGCCGCGACGCCCGCCGCCGTCGTCCCCTCGGCCGAGATCGCGGGACCTCCGCTCCCGTACCTGGCCGCGCTCAAGCGCCTCGGCGTCCCGGACGAACTCGCCGCGGGGCTGCACGACTTCCTCGATGTCCGCCATCCCGGCGACCAAAACAGCATCTATCACGGCGCCGGCCACACGCGCGAGGTCGCGGGCTTCACCGCGCGCCTCGTCGAGGGCCAGGACCTGCCCGCGGCGCGGAAGATCCTGCTCATCTTCGCCGCGGCGCTGCACGACATCGACCCCGACCGCGCGCCGAACACGCCGGCGCGGGTGTCCGCCACGCTCGAGCATCTCGACAAGGATCCGCAGGCGCGCGCGCTCGTCGCGGAATTCGGCGCGCGCTACGGCTTCACCGCCGACCAAGTGAAGGCGCTGATTCTGGCCACCGACTTCAGCCCCGTTCCCGCGGAGTTGGAGGCGAAACAGGCCGTGTTCGCGCGCGCCGCCGAGGCCGCGTTCCCCGGCGACGACTTCGGCAAGGTCTGGGGCGAGCGCCTGTCGTTCGTCGATCAGGCCTCGACGTATCTCGGCGACGTCGCGCTCGCGCGCGAGCGCGTGGTCGGCTTGGCCCACGAGATCCGCGCGCAGATCAAGGCCTCAGGCTACGACGGCGGTCCCACCGACGAGCAGATGCTCGCCGGGTCCTACCGCTTTCTTTCCGTCCTGCGCCAGAGCCCGGACTTCGCGCTCTTGCCGCCCGATTTACGCGAGAATTTCGATGCGGTGCTCGCTTACTTCAAGGAGCGGCAGACGCCCGAGTCCTGGACCGCGGCCTCCGCGCCCGCGCCGTCGCGCGCGCCGCCCGCCGCGCCGGACCTGGCGGCCGCGCGCCGCTACATTCAAGGCATCGCGGCGGGAGTGTCGCTCGACGAGCGCCAAACCGACGCGCTGCTCGGGGATTTCTTCGAAGGTCGGGGAATACCGCCCGAGTCGGAACGCGCGCAGGCGCTGCGCCGCGCGCTGCTGCCGCGCCGCACGGCCGAGGAGAGCGCGGCTCTCGCCTCGCTTCCGCCGGAGCTGCATCCTCACGACGCGGCCCTGCTCCGCCTCGCCGCCGACTTCGGCGCGACTCCGGCGGCGATCGCCGCCGTCCTGCGCCGCCGCGGCGTTCTGCGCCGGCTCGCCGAGCTCAAGCCCGCCGACTTCGAGAAGCAGGCCGCGAAGACTTTGGCCCGCGACGAGCTCGAGCGCGCGACCGCCGCGTATCCGGAGTCCCCGGCCGGCGACCTCATGCGTCAGATCGCCGACACGATGTCGAGCGGGTCCGGCAAGTCGGTCGAGGAGGTCGCGCGCGACGGCGTGTTCGTCTACGCGGATTTCAACGGGAACAAGCTGATCCGCACGCGCACCGGCCGCGACCCCGACCTCGTCTCCGCTCAGGTCGTCTTCTACGTGACCCGCAAGAAGAAGCTGTGGCACCTCGGCGTCTACCGCCAAAACTCCACCGCGCGGCGGCCGGACGCCGAGTACGAGGCCGCGCTCCGGAAGTGGCTGACGCGCGGCGGCGTCCCCGAGCGCGACCTCGATTAGCGCGTCGGGAGGTCGAAACGCACGCCGATTCCGCCCACCGCGTCGACCGCGCCGCCCTGCGTGAAGCGGAACAGCGGTCCGGCCTCCGCGAAGAACTCGAGCGGCTGATCCTTGGGCTTGTAGGAGAGGCCGAGGAGCGCGCGCAGGCCGAAGCGCGGGTCCGTCCCGGTCTCGAGCTCCGGTCCCGCGCCGACGTACGCGCCGAGCTTGCCCTGCGCCGGCTGGGGCAGCAGGCGCCAGTCGTGATACAGGCCGTCGGCCCAGAACGCGGCCCGGTTCTCGGCGGTCGCGTAGCCGGCGCCCAGGTCGACCGCGTAACGGTCGTCGAACCACAGCTTCGCGGTTCCGCCGAGCGGATCGCCGACCGTCACGCCGAGGCCGAGCTCGCGCACCTCGGTCCGCGGATACGGCGAGGACGCCGGCGCCGCGTCGTCGGCCGCGGCGGGAACGGCCGCGGCGACCAATAACGAGAATATCGCTGCGGCAATCGCCTTCTTCGTGAGCATGCGCTCTCCTTGCGCGCGTGCGCGCGCGAACTCCTTCAAATTTTCGCGTCGAACGCGCGCGGGACTCCCGCGCGGCTGTGCCGGCGCAGGCCCGTGGCCCGCGCGTCCGGATAGAGCCGCCGCTTTCGCGGCGCCGCGGCCGCGGGCATGGGGGTCCGCGCATGCGGGCTCTCCAACGGCTCCCTCGAATATTTTTTCACGACGCGGAAAGTCTAGCCTCGCGGCTTCAGCGGCCGGTCAAGCCGCGGCTAAATCCGGCTCAAGTCGACGAAGGCGCGCCCAAATTCGCTAACATGACTCAGTGAGCTTCTCCCGTCTTGCGGCGGCCGCCTCCTTGGCCGCTTTGCTCTCCTCTTGCGCGCTCGTCCCGCCGAGACCGAGCGAGCGCGCGTGGCGGCGCCTGGTCGAGACCGGAGACCGCGCGCTGCGCCACGCGCGCCTCGCCGAGGCCGAGGCCGCGCTCACGGCCGCGCTCGCGAAAGCCGAAGCCTTCGGCCCCGAAGACGAACGCCTCGCCGAGTCCCTCGACTCTCTGGCCGACCTGCGCTCCGCCCAAGGACGCCCCGCGGACGCCGAGACGCTCGGACGGCGGGCGCTCGCGATCTGGGAGAAGTCCGCCGGCCCCGACTCCGCGCAGGCCGCCGCCTCCCTCGCCTACCTCGCCGAGGCGTGCGCGGCGCAAGGCAAGGGCGCGGAGGCCGAGCAGCTCCTGCGGCGGGCTTACGAGGCGGCGCGCAAGGATCCGACGCGCGCCGCGGAGGCCGCGGCGCGTCTGGGCGACCTCGCCGCGCTCGAGCGCGCGCGCGGGCGCGACGACCTCGCGGAAGCCGACAGCCAGCGCGCGATCGAGCTCGTCGAGGCCGCGTTCGGTCCGGAGAGCCGGCAGGTCGCCGAACGCTTGAACGAGCTCGCGCTCTTCGAGCACTCGCGCGGGCGCTACGCGGCCGCCGAGCCGCTGTACCGGCGCGCGCTGGCGATCAAGGAGAAGCGGCTGGGGCCCGAGAGCCCCGAGGTCCTCGAGGCGCTCAACGATCTCGCGCTGTTCTACGAGGCCGCGGGCCGGGATGCCGAGGCCGAGAAGGCCTATCGTCGCGCGCTCGAGCTCGGCGAGAAGGTCCGCGGCGGAGCGTCGGGCCTGAGCGCGGCGCTGAACCATTTCGCGCATCTCGAGCGTCGGCTCGGCCGCGGCGCCGAGGCGGACGCGCTCGAGGCGCGCGCGCGCTCGCTCGCCGAGACGAAGGACGCGACGGCGAAGGACTCCGCGACGCCGTGAAATCCGCGGGCCTGCGCTCCCAGCTGATCGCCGTCGTCGGGCTGATCGTCCTCTACGCGCTCGGCGTCGGGACCTCTTTCTGGCTGCAGGCGCGCGAGCACGCGCGCCTCGACGCGCAGCTGCGCGAGAGCCTCGCCGTGCTCTCGAGCCTGCCGAACCTGCGCGACCGCCTGCGCTCGATCGACCAGACGACCGGGCAGTACCTGCTCTCCGGCCAGCGCTCGTGGCTCGACAAGCGCGAGGAGTCCCTGAACGCCGTGCGCGCGATCGAGCGCGAGCTCGGCGCCGTCACGAGCGACGAGGACGGACGCACGCTCGACGAGCTCGACCGCCGCTTGACCGCGTACCTCGCCGAGTCGAGCCAGTGGATCGCGCGCCGCAAGCTCGGCCGCCTCTCCTCCGCCGAGGCCGCGCGCGCGGCGCGTCTGGGGCGCTCGCTCGAGTCGGCCGCGGAACCGCTCGCGGCCCTCGGCGACGCGCACGCGGCCCAGCTGCGCGAGCGCGGCCCCGCGCTCGAGCGCGTCTCGCGCCTGACCGCCCTGCTCGTCGTCCTCGCGGGCGCGTGCGCGGCGTTGTTCATCGCGCTGTTCCTTTCGCGCTATCTGACCGGCCCCGTCTCCGAGCTGCGCTCCCGCGCGAAGGACTGGACGCTGGGCCGCGACTGGGATCCCGCGCGCCCCTCGGCCAGCCCCGAGGTCGCCGACCTCTACGACGCGATGCGGGACATGGCGCTGCGGCTCAACGCGCAATTCGCGCGCGAGGCCGAGCTCGGCAAGCTCAAGGGCAGCCTCGTCTCGATGGCGAGCCACGAGTTCAACAACGCGCTCAGCGTCCTCGGCGGCACCGCGACCCTGCTCAAGATGAGCGAGGTCCCCGAGCCCGCGGGCCGGCGCGCGGAGTACTACGGCGTCATCGAGTCGAACCTGCGCGCGCTCGGGCTCGCGACGAAGAACCTGCTCGACCTCGGACGCCTGGAGGACGGCCGCTTCGCGGTGCGCCCGCGCCGCGCGGATCTCGCGCGCGTGCTCGGCGACGCGGCGCAGGCCCTGCGGCCGCTCAGCGACCGCAAGAAGCTGACGCTGACGCTCGACGTGCCCGCCGACGCGCCGCCGGCCCTCGCCGATCCCGAGGCCCTTCTGCTCGTCGCGACCAACCTGCTCGGCAACGCGATCAAGTACACGCCCGAGGGCCGCGCGATCCGCGCCGGCGTCGTCGCGGAGTCCGACGGGCGCGTGCGCCTGTTCGTCGCCGACGAGGGCATCGGCATCGCCCCCGAGGATCGCGCGCGCATTCTCGAAGGCCACCGCACCGCCGCCGGCCGCAAGGCCGCCCCCGGCTTCGGCGTGGGGCTCACGCTCGTCAAGCGCGTGCTCGACGCGCACGCGGCCGCTCTCGAGATCGAAGGCGCGCCCGGCCGCGGCTCGCGCTTTTCCTTCACGCTGCCGCGCTGGACCGAGCCGACGGCCGGCGACCTGTTCGCCTAAGGCCCGCTCAGAGACAGTAGAGCACGGCCAGAGCTTCCTCGGGCGAGGTCGCGCCCTCGGCCACCAGCTGGAGCGCCTTGCGCCGCAAGGTGACCATCCCCGGCGACGCCGCGCGGATCTCGTCGGGAGCCCCGCCCTTCGCGACGGCGAGACGGATCTCGTGGGTCAGGATCGGCAGGATCTCGAAAACCGGCCGGCGTCCTGAATAGCCGACGCCGCGGCACGCGGCGCATCCGCGCGGACGCCATACGTGATCCGGAACCTTCGCGCCCTCGGCCTCGAACGCCAGGATCTCCTCGCTCGCGGGCGACGCGGCGACGCGGCAGGCCGGGCACAGCTTGCGCACGAGGCGCTGGGCGATCACGAGGCGCGTCGCGGCGGCGATGAGGTGCGCGGACATGCCCATGCCGATCATGCGGTGCACGGCGGCGGACGCGTCGTTCGTGTGCAGGGTCGAGAGCACGATGCGGCCCGTGACGGCCGCCTTGAGCGCGATCTCGCCGGTCTCCGCGTCGCGGATCTCGCCGACGAGCATGACGTCCGGATCTTGACGCAGGAAGGAACGCAGCACTCGCTCGAACGTGAAGCCGATGCCCGCGTTCACCTGGACCTGCGTGATGCCGGGCAGCTGGTACTCGACGGGATCCTCGACGGTGATGATGTTGCGCTGCGGCGTGTTGAGGCTCTCCAGCATCGTGTAGAGCGTCGTGGTCTTGCCGCTGCCGGTCGGTCCCGTGACCAGGATCAGGCCGTTGGGCGAGGAGAGCACGCGCTTGACGAGCGCGTGCTCCTCCGCGCTCAGGCCGATCGAATCGAGCTTCGCCTTCAGGCTCTCGGAAGGCAGCACGCGGATCACGACCTTCTCTCCGTGCACGGAAGGCAGCGTGCTCACGCGGAACTTCGCGGCCTTGCCGGACGGGCTGCGCCACGCGAACTGACCGTCTTGCGGAAGGCGCTTCTCGGTGATGTTGAGGTTCGAGATTATTTTAATGCGCGAGATCAGGTTTTCCGCGACCGACGCCGGCAGCCGCACGAGCGACTGCAGGGCGCCGTCGACGCGCACGCGCACCTCGAGCACGTTCTCCGAGGGCTCCACGTGGATGTCCGACGCCTCCTGGCGCAGGGCGCCGTCCAGAATCTTCTCGAAGAGGTCCGCGACCGGAGACGACGCCTCGGCGGGAACGTAGGGCGCCGACGGATCAGCCGCCGGGCGCCGGCGCTCGTTCAAGAACTCGCTGAGCTCGGGCGACTCGGCGATGCGGTTGCGCACGCCGTCGTCGAGTCCGCCCTGGGTTTGGAAGCGGCCCGAGGGAGGAGGAGGAGGCGGCGGCGGCGCGCGGCGAGAATCCGGGCGCGGGGCGGGACGGCGCGTCGGCGGGAACAGCGGCGACTGCGCCGGCGGCTCCGGCGGCAAGGTCGGGATCGAGTAGCCGGCGAGGAACGGCGGCAGGGTCGCGTCGGGCTCATGGATGGGCGGCAGCGCCGGCGCCGGCGCCGCCGCGGTCGCGGCGACCGCGCGCGTCTCCTCGCGCGGCGCGGCCGGCCCGCCGATCATGCGCCTCACCTGCGCGATGACCGCCGCGTTCGAGCTCGGCTTCGGAAGGAAGGCCACTCCCTCGATGCTGAGCAGTTCGCGCATGTTCTTGTTAGTGGAGCTGATCATCAGCATCGGCACGTGGCGCAATGCCTCGTGGCGGCGCACCTCTCGAATGAACTCGAAGCCGTTGATGCCTCCCATGTTGAAGTCGGTGATGAACAAGTCGATCGTGCGGCGCTGGCGGCGCACGTCCAGGCCCTGATAGTTGGCCAGCAGGACGATCGCCTCCTCCGCGCACGCCGAGGTCACGACGTCGTGCCCCTCCATTTCGCAGAGCTCGCCGAGCAGCTCGCGGTAGATGAGGTTGTCTTCGACGATCATGATCGTGGCCATGGACCCAGCATAGGCCTCAAACCGGCGTTTCGCCAGTGGGGGATCGCTAAAAACGGATAAAAAGACGGCAAAAAAAGCCGGGGACCCTTGACGCGCTCGCGGAGGAGGCCGATGGCGGCCTCGAACGAATTAACCACGGAGACACAGAGAACGGATGAACCACGAAGACACGAAGAACGGAATGAAAGTGAACGGCGACGACGTTTACGTTACTCTTCCGTTCTCTCCGTTCGTTCTCTGTGTCTCTGTGTTTTATCCTTTGTGTCTTTGTGGTTCGACGTTACGCGTCGAAGCGGTAGCCGAGGCCGGGGAGGGCCACGATGCGCGCGCCGATCTTGGCGCCGATCTTCTTGCGCAAGGTCGAGATGTGCACGCCGACGGTGTGCGGGTCGGAGTAGTCGGCGGGGTCGTAGCCCCAGACGGTCTCGAGCAGGAACGGGAAGGAGAGCACGCGGCCGGGGCGGCGCAGGAAGGTCGTGAGCAGGTCGAACTCCTTGCGCGTGAGCGCGACCTTCTTGCCGGACACGGTCACGGTGCGCGCGGCGACGTCGAGCGAGAGGCCCTCGCTCTTCAGCGTCTCGCCGAGTTCCTCGGGGGCGGCGAAGCGGCGCAGGACGGCGGCCACCTTCGCGCGCAGGAGCGCGGACGGAACCGGCTTGGTCAGGTAGTCGTCCGCGCCTTGATCCAGGCCCTCGGCCTGCTCGTCGGGATCGGTGTGCACGCCGGACATCAGGATCACCGGGACGTGCGCGGTCTTCTTCTCCGCGCGCAGGCGCGCGAGCAGAGTCAGGCCGTCGCCGTCGGGCATCGAGAAGTCGGAGACGACGAGGTCGGGCGGGGACTCGAGCGCCGCCCCCAAGCCCTCCTTCACGCTGGCCGCGCGGCGCACGACGTAGCCCTCCGAGTGCAGGAGGTCGCCGTAGGCCGTGAGGATGTCGCGCTCGTCATCCACCAGCAGAATTCGGCACCGAGTCGCCATTTTTCGATTATGCCATTTTGCCGAGCCCTCCGCATCCGGTATAATCGGCCTCATGCCCCCCTCCAACGACTGTCCCTGCACCTCCGGAAAATCTTTCGCCGCGTGCTGCGAACCCTACGTGACCGGCAAGGCGTCGGCCCCGACCGCCGAAGCGCTGATGCGCGCGCGCTACACGAGCTACGCGACCGGACGCATCGATTTCATCGAGAAGACGCACGCGCCGGAGAGCCGCGCGGACTTCGACCGCAAGGCCTCCGAGAAGTGGGCCAAGGAGTCGACGTGGGGCGGCCTCAGCGTCGTCGCGGTGAAGGGCGGCGGCCCCGAGGACGCGGAGGGCGTCGTCAATTTCGTCGCGCGCTTCGCGACCGGCGGCCAAGACTACGAGCACCGCGAGATCGCCACATTCCGCAAGGACAAGGGCACCTGGTGGTTCGTCGACGGCAAGTCGCCCAAGCCCGAGACCTTCGTGCGCTCCGGCCCCGAGGTCGGCCGCAACGACCCCTGCCACTGCGGCTCCGGCAAGAAGTTCAAGAAGTGCCACGGCAAGTAGACGAATAAACCGCAAAGGCACGAAGAACGGATAAAACACAGAGACGTCGAGAACGAACGGAGAGAACGGCGGAGAACGAATAGAGAGTTAACGACTTTGCCGTTGACTTTCTTTTCCGTTCTTCGTGCCTTCGTGGTCTACGCCGTTCTCCTCCGCCTCCTCCGTTGTTCTCCGCGTCTCTGTGTTTAATTCCGTTCAGCCCTTCGAGCCGCCGCGCATCTGGTAGCCGAGCGCCGCGGCCATCGCCGCGGCGACCGCCGCGAGCACGACCGACTGCGCCGCGATCACCGTCTGAACGTGCGCCGCGGTGACCGCGACCTCCGTCGCGTCGGGGTCCAAAGAGTTCGCCCACCAAATGAACGCGCCGGCGCCGAGCGCGGCGGGAAGAAGCGCCGCCAGCATGTCTTTCGGCGCGCGCACGATGCGCCAGCCCGCGATTGCGCCCGCGGCGAAGCCGCCGAGGTAGGGCCCGAATCCCGGGACGCTGAACGCGGGCAGCAGATAGGCGGCGAACGCCCAGACATACGGGCTCAAGACGACGCACCTTCGCTCATTCTTCCCCCTCGCGCAAGCTCCTTGCCGAAGCAGACGCTGTTGTCGACTCCGGCGTATTGACCGTAATTCGGGATGCGCGCATAGCCGCTCTTTTCATAGAGGCGGATCGCCTCGGGCTGGCGCTTGCCCGTCTCGAGCACGCAGCGCGCGTAGCCGAGCTCGACGGCCCAATCCTCCAGGCCGCGCAGAACCGCCGCGGCGATCCCCGTCCCGCGGCGCTCCGCCGGGACGAACATCCGCTTCACTTCCACCGCGTCCTCGGAAAATTTCTTGAGCGCGCCGCAGCCGACGGCGACGCGTCCCTCTTCGTAGGCGACGAGAACGTGCGCGATCGCGTCGAGCGCGTTGAATTGGGCGTAGAAGGCGTTCTCGTCTCCGTCCCGCGCGCGCAACTCCCGGTCGAGGCCGGCGACGAGGACGCGGAAATCGGCGTTCGTGGAATCGGTCCGGACGAGCTCCATCTATTTGAGCCTCTCGTCGAGAAAGCCGGTCAGCGCGGACCAGACGCGCGCGCGGTCGACGCGCTCGGGCATCATGCCGGGCAGCTCGTGGATCGGGACGACCGCCGGACCCTCGCCGCGGCGATAGACGGGCTTCTCGACGCCCTCGAAGGCGAACGCCAAGTCGTCGAACCCCTCCAATGAACTCATCGCGCCCACGATCATACGAAAGTTCTAGACTGACGACGGCGCAGGGAGGCTCCAACATGAAAAACGGCGGAAACACCATTCTCATCACGGGCGGCTCGCGCGGCATCGGCTTCGAGTTCGCGAAGCAGTTCATCCTGAACCAGCTGAGCAAGCCCGTCGACCGCATGCTCGCGAACTCCGCGCGTCCTTAAACGCGCCGCGCATGCACCCGCGCAATCGCCATGCCGGCGGCTACGACTTCGCCGCGCTGACCGCGCGGGTTCCGGAGTTGGCGCGCTTCGTGCGCCCGGGACCGTCGGGCCGACCGACGATCGACTTCGCCGACGCGGCGGCCGTCCTCGAGCTGAATCGCGCGCTGCTGAAGGTCGATTACGGCGTCGAGCGTTGGGACCTTCCCGCGGGCGCGCTGTGTCCTCCCGTGCCCGGCCGCGCCGACTACGTGCACGCGGCCGCGGATCTGCTCGCGTCCTCGCGCGGCGGAAAAATCCCGCGCGGCGGCGGCGTACGCGTGCTCGACGTCGGCGTCGGCGCGAGCGTGATTTATCCGATTCTCGGCCGCGCCGAGTACGGCTGGAGCTTCGTCGGCACGGACATCGACGACGCGGCGCTGGAGAACGCGCGACGGCTCGTCGCCGCGAATCCCGCGCTCGCCGGCGCCGTCGAGCTGCGCCGCCAGACGTCGCCCGCGATCCTGCGCGGCGTCGTGAAGGCCGGAGAGTTCTTCGATCTGACCCTGTGCAACCCTCCGTTCCATGCGGCGGCGCAAGAGGCTCAGGCGGAAGCCGCGCGCAAGTGGAGGGGACTCAAGCGCCCGCAGAGCGGCCGCAACTTCGGCGGCCGCGGCGCGGAGCTGTGGACGCCGGGCGGCGAGGCCGCGTTCGTGCGCCGCTTGATCGAGGAAAGCGCGGAACTGCGCGAGCGCGCGGGCTGGTTCACGACATTGATCGCCCATGCGGCCCACGTGACCGCCGCCGAAAAGGCGCTCGCGCGCGCCGGCGCCGCGGACGCGCGCGTCGTCGAGATGGCGCAGGGCGTGAAGAAGAGCCGCTTCATCGCCTGGACCTTCGCGCGCTGACGCCATCCCCGCGGCGGCCGTCCAAAAACGCTGACCGGAACGGCGCGCAACGGTTTCATTCGCCCCGACGCGGGCGTGTTAAACTGAACCAGGGTTTGAGCGAAGAAACCTTATGGTGACTGTCGGCCGCGGAGCGGCCTTGATACAGTGCTCGTGGCGCAATGAAAAGCATCTACCGGACCGTGGGCGAAAACACCCGGGCCCGCAGGCTTCGGCTGGGTTTGACCCTCGAAGACCTCGCGGAGCTCTCGGGACTGCACGCGTCCTACATCGGCCAGATCGAGCGCGACGCGAAGAAGACCAGCCTCGAGACGATCGCGATGATCGCGGCGGCGCTCGACGTCCCGCCCCATCGTCTCCTCGAGCTCGACCGCGCGAAGCGGAGCCGGACTCCCGTCGTCACGCTGGCACCGTTCCTGCGCTTGAACACGATCGCCGAGAGAAAGCTGATCCTCTCCGTCGCGCGCCATCTGTCGAAAAATCTCCGCCGGCGCCGATGAGCGACGCTCCCCCTCCGCCGCTGCCGCCTCTGGCGCCGCGGAAGTCCGAACCCAGCGACTGCGTGGCCTGCGGAAAAGATCTCTCGTCGGGAACCGGCCGATTCCTTCTCTCCTGCGGCCCGGTGTGCGTGTCCTGCTACGATGCGGGCTACCGGTGTCCTGCGGAGAAAAAACCGGACTAGTCCGAGTCTCGCGCGCCGCTCCGACGGTCTTCCAACTCGCGGGCGAGCGACTCGGCGCGCTCGAGCAGTTCCACGATGATCGCGCCGGCGAACACGTCGAGGTCCAGAGCGCGGCACAGCCGCTGCAGGCGGCGCAGGCGCGCGAGCTCCGCCGGGGACGCGGCGCGCGGATCGGGCAAAGTCTCGCCGTGAGCGGAGACCTGCTCGAGGAATTCGACGTCGATGCGCAGGTGCGCGGACAACGCGCGCAGGTTCGTCGCGCGGGCTTGGCGGCCCGGGGCTTTCTTCACGACGCGGCCTCCTTCATCTCGCGGTAGAGCTTCTCGAGCCGCGCGTCGACGCGTTCGGGGATGTCGATGCTCACGGCCGCGCGCAGGTCGCCGCGGCCGCCGCCCTCGCGGCCCAGGCCCTTGCCCGCGACGCGCAAGATGCGGCCCGCGTGAGTGCCGGCGGCGATCTTCACGCGCAGCGGTCCTTCGAGCGTGGCGACCGACGCCTCGCCGCCGAGCGCGGCCACCCACGGCATGACCGTGACCGACGTCTCCAGATCGGAGCCGACGATTTTGAAGCGCGGATGCGGGAGCAGGCGAATGCGGAGATAGAGATCGCCGGGCTCGCCGCCGTTCGGCGCCGGGGAACCCTGGCCGCGCAGGCGCAGGCGCATTCCGTCGTGCGCCGCCTGCGGCAGGCGCGCGGTGATCGACTTCGGGCGAGAGAGCTCGCCGACGCCGCCGCACTCCGGGCAGAAGCCGCGGCCCTTGCGGCCCGTGCCGCCGCAGGCCGGGCACAGCGTCGGGACGTCGAGAGAAATCTTCTTTTCGCCGCCGCGGACCGCCTCCTCCAGAGAAAGCGGCATCTCCGCCTCCACGTCCTGGCCGCGTCCGCCTCTCTCAGAGCGCGCGCCGCGTCCCGCGCCGCCGGCGCCGCCGTACAGGTTCTCGAAGAAATCGCTGAAGCCTTCGAAGCCGCCGGCCTGTTCGGCTCCCGCGGAACGGCCGCGGTTCGGCCGCGGCGTCTCGCGCTCGGGCGGCGGCTCGCGGTCCCAGTCGGCGCCGAGGCGGTCGTACTTCGCGCGCTTCTCCGGGTTCGAGAGAACCTCGTAGGCCTCGTTGAGCTCCTTGAACCTCTCCGACGCCGCGGCCTTGTCCTTCTCGGGCTGGAGGTCCGGGTGATGCTGCTTCGCCAGACGGCGATAGGCCTGCTTGAGCTCCTCGAGAGAGGACTCTTTCTTGACGCCGAGCACCGCGTAATAATCCTTGTAGCCGCCGGCCATGTCACGAGCATAGTAAATACGCCGCGCCGCGGCTTGCGCGCGCCGCCCCGCGCGGCTATGCTTGTGGTGATGCCCGCGAAAAAGATCGCGACGAAGCCGACGCCCAAGAAGAAAATCGCGCCGCGCGCCGCGCGTCCGGCGGTACGCAAGGCGGGCCGGCTGCTCGACGCCGCCGCGCACGAGAGCTTCATCGAGCGCGGCTACGCGCTGATCCGCGGCGTCGTGCCGCCCGAACTCGTCGCCGCGGCCGTGAAGGCTCTCGAGGCTCCCGCCCCGGCCGGCGCGCCGAAGAAGCGCTTCGACATCCCCGAGGTCGCCGCATGCCTGACCCCGGACGTCCAGCGCGCGGTCGAAGAGCTCGCCGGCGGCCCGTGCACGATCACGCGGCGCTTCCGCGACATGGCGCGCCGCCACGAGCCGGGCACGCCGCCGCAGGCGCCCGTCTCGCACACCGACAACGCGCACCCCGTCGTCATGCCCGACGGCTTCTCGGTCGGCGCGTTCATTTTCTTGACCCGGGGCACGCCGGGCTCGGGCTGCTTCGTCGTGTTCCCGGGCTCGCACAAGGAGTATCGCCGCCGCCTGGCGCTCGACGCCGACTCGCTGCGCCTGCTCGACAACGTCACGCACGAGAACGGAAAATCGGAGGAAGTGCTCGTCGAGCCCGGCGACCTACTGCTCTTCCATCATCTTCTCGGCCACTCGGGCTCGACGAATCGGCTGAGTCCCGTCACGCGCCACGCCTTGCTCGGCTGGCTGCACGCGGACGGCCGCGTCGCGCCGGGAGCGAAGCCTCTCGAGGAAATGTCGACGCTCGAGAAGGCGAACTCCGCGCGCTGGTTCGAGAGCCGCGGCGCTCCCGCGTTCCCCCGCTTCTCGGGCCGCGCGGCCGAGCGCGCGCTGCGCGAGGGCGCGCCGTTCGCGCGCGGGCTCAGGACCCACGCCCTGCTCCGCTTCGGCGGCGCCGCGCGCTGCTTCTACGCGGACGCTGCGGCGCCCGGTCTTCTGCGCGTCGCGGCGAGCGCCGACGGCGCCGATTGGAAAGTCTCCGACGTGAAAGACTTCGGCGTCCGCGCGCTCGCCACGCTCCACGTTCACCGACAGGCCGACGAGATTCTGCTCTTCGCGGGGTTGTCCGGCGGCGGCGTCGAGGTTCTGCAAAGCCGCGACTTGAAGGAGTGGAAGCGCCTGTTCGTCCTCGACGGCCGCCGCTTCGCGTTCGCCCACGAGACTTTCGTCTCGCCGGAGAACCGCGAAGCGGGCTACGACATGATCTTCTCCGCCGACGAGAAAAATCCGTCCGCGCTCCTGCGCCGCCGCGGCTCGGGCTGGGCGAGCGGCGGGACGTGGAAGGCGGAGAGCGCGGCGGGCGGCGTCCGGGGCGAGCTCGTCGACGCCGAGGCCTGGCCCGTGCTCGGCGACCGTCTGTTCGCGCTCGCGGCGGACGCGCGGCTTCCCGGCGCGAAGGCAACGAGCCTGCGCGTCGTCCGTTCCGAAAGCGGCGAGTCGTATGACGGCGCGTCGGAGGCGCTCGCAGCGCCCTCGGGCGCCCGCGCCCTGCGCGTCTACGACCGCGCGCGCGATTACTGGCTCGCGGGCTACCTCGCTCCCGGCGAGGGCGGCGACCGCCTGTTCTGGGGCGCCGTCGATTGGGGCGTCGGCGCGCCGGCTCTGCGGCCGCTGGCGGACGCGCGCGCGCTCGACGAGGCGCTCGGCGTCGTCGGCCTCATTTAAGAAGCGGCCGCGACGCCGCCCGTGACCGCGGCCGGGTCGAAAAGCTATAATCCCCTCGGAAGACACCATGAAGACCAGCTCCGAGCTCCGCCAGTCCTATCTCGATTTTTTCGTGCGCAACGGCCACACCCTGAAGGCGTCCACGCCGATCGTCCCGGTCGGCGACGCGACCTTGATGTTCAACTCGGCCGGCATGGTGCCGTTCAAGCCGTATTTCCTCGGACTCAAGAAAGATCTCTCGCGCGCGACCTCGTCGCAGAAGTGCTTCCGCACCACCGACATCGAGCGCGTGGGCACGACCTTGCGCCACCTCACGTTCTTCGAGATGCTCGGCAACTTCTCGTTCGGCGACTACTTCAAGAAGGAAGCGGTCGCTTGGGCATGGGAATATCTGACGAAAGAAGCGGGCCTGGACCCCAAGCGCCTCTACCCGACCGTCTTCAACGAGGACGACGAGGCCGTCGAACTCTGGAAAAGAGTCGGCGCGCCCAATCCCGCGAAGCGCCTCGGCGAGGACACCAACTTCTGGAACATGGGCCCGACCGGTCCTTGCGGTCCGTGCTCCGAGATCTACTACGACCTCGGCCCCGAGTTCGCGTCGGGCAAGGACGACGTCGTGGGCGGCGACGGCGACCGCTACATCGAAATTTGGAACCTCGTGTTCACCGGCTTCGACCGCCAGCCCGACGGCTCGCTGAAGCCGCTCGCGCGCCCGTGCATCGACACCGGCATGGGCCTCGAGCGCCTCGCGTTCTGCGCGCAGGGCAAGAAGTCGCCGTTCCAGACCGACCTGTTCTGGCCGATCGTCGAGAGGGCCGCGAAGATTCTCGGCACCGATCCGCTCGCCCCCAAGAACCAGCTCGGCTACCGCGTGATCGCCGACCACGCGCGCGCGGCGACCATGCTGCTCGCCGAGGGCCTGATCCCGTCGAACGTCGAGCGCGGCTACGTCCTGCGCCGCCTGATCCGCCGCGCGGCGCGCTACGGCCAGCTCATGGGTCACGACCAGGCCTTCCTGCACGAGCTCGTGCCCGCCGCGATCGAGATCTTCGCGCCCGGCTATCCGGAGCTGCGCGACGCGGCCGTGCACGTGCAGAGCGCGCTGCGCGCCGAGGAGTCCAAGTTCCTGGAGACTTTGCATTCGGGCGAGGCGGAGCTGAATAAGCAGCTCGAAAAAGGCGGCAAGACCTTGTCGGGCGAGGCGGCGTTCCGCCTCTACGAGACGTTCGGCTTCCCTCTGGAGCTCACCAAGGAGATCTGCGCGCCGCGCGGCGTCGCGGTCGACGAGGCGGGCTTTAAGGCCGCTTCGGAAAAAGCCGCCGAGCTCGCGCGCGGCTCTTGGAAGGGCTCCGGGGAGAAGAACCTGACCGCGCTCGTCTCCAGCGCGCCGAAGACCACCTTCCTCGGCTACGACGTGCTCGAGTCCAACGCGAAAGTCGTCGCGGCGGCGCCGGGCCTCGTCGCGCTCGACAAGACGCCGTTCTACGCGGAGGGCGGCGGCCAGGTCGGCGACACCGGCGACCTCGTGTCCAAGGACGGACGCAGCGCGCTGGCACGCGTCGTCGACGTGGTCAAGCAGGCCGGCGTGCACGTGCACGTGCTCGAGGGCGGCGCGACCTTGCCCGTCGGCACCGAGGTGCACGCGCGCGTGGACGCGGAGCGCCGCGCGCGCATCATCCCCCATCACACGGCCACGCACTTGATGAACGAGGCCTTGAAGCGCGTCCTCGGCGGTCACATCCGCCAGGCCGGCTCCTACGTCGGCCCCGACAAGCTGCGCTTCGACTTCACGCACCCGAAAGCGCTCACGCCCGAAGAGCTCAAGAAGATCGAGACCATCGTCAACGACGAGATCCGCGCGGCGCATCCGGTGCGCCCGCAGGTCCATCCCGTGTCGAAGGTCGCGGACTTCGGCGCGACGACCTTGCTCGGCGAGGACTACGGCGAGAACCCGCGCTTCCTGTTGATCGGACCCAAGGGCTGGGACGAGCCGAAGAACCGCTTCAGCCTCGAGCTGTGCGGCGGCACGCACGTCTCGAACACCGGCGACATCCTCGCCTTCAAGATCGTCAAGGAGGCGTCCGCGTCCGCCGGCGTGCGCCGCATCGAGGCCATCGCGGGCAAGGCGGTCGAGGAGCACGCGGCCGCGGTGAAGGACGCGGAGCGCCGCGCGCGCGCCGACGCCGCCGCGCGCGCCGCGGAGTTGATCTCCGCGATCGAGGCGCTCGGCGGCAAGCCGGGCAGCCCCGACAATATAAAGCAGCTCGAGAGCCAGCTCGGCGCGCTGAAGGCGAACAAGCTCGCCGCGCAGGCCGAGACCGGCCGCAAGATCGTCGAGATCAAGGGCGTGAAGTTCTGCGCTCAGCGCCTCGACGGCGCGGACCCCAAGTCGCTGCGCGGGTTGTCGGACAAGATCAAGACCGAGGTCGGCTCGGGTCTCGTCTTCCTCGCCGCCCCCGGCGGCGGCAAGCTCAGCTTCGTGCTCGCGGCGACGTCGGACTTGGCCGCGAAGGGCGTGGACGCCGCGAAGATCGCGAAAGCGTTCGCGGCCGCGAACGGCGGCTCGGCCGGAGGCCGCGCCGATTTCGCGCAGGGCGGCGCCGCCGACGGCGATTGGGACAAGGCGGTGGCCAGCCTCGCCGCGCTGATCGGCTGAAGCTCATACAGACTCACAGGAGACTGCACTATGGCCGTTTCTAAAGAAGTCGCCGCTCAGATCGACGCCGCGTTCGACTTTCGCGGTCACGTGACCGTGGCTCTCGCCGACGGCCGCAAAATCGAGGGCTATCTGTTCAACCGCGAGCTCGCCCCCCTCAAGGGCGAGCCCTACATCGAGGTGATTCCGAAGGACTCGGAGGAGCGCCTGCGCTTCCCCGCCGATTCCGTGAGCGGCGTTTCGCTCACCGGCAAGGACTTCGCCTCGCCCTTCGTCCCCCCCGCGCGCTAAACGCTCTCAGGATTTACTCCGACGCGTTTGTGCCGGGCCCGAAGGGTCCCGGCCGAGACGCCCTAGCGCGCGCCCTTGAAGTTGCCCAGGCCGCCGTCGCTCTCGACGACGCGCGCCACCGACGAGCGCTCGTCGACGATCCCCGGCCGCGGCGTTCCCTCGGCGTCCAGCGCCGGCGCGCGATAGGACGTCGTCGCCGCGACGGTCGCGGCCGCCGACTTGACGCTCGAAGTCGGACGCGGCGCGGCACCTGCGCGCGCCGTCGCGGCGCTCGAGGACTCGGCCGGTCCGGAGACGGCGAAGGCCGGAAGCTGCCCTTGAATGTGCACGCGCCAGTCCGCGCGTCCCGCGCTCTTCGTCAGGTCCGCGGGCGCGTCGGTGAGCGCGGCCCGCGCGCGCGACGTGTCCTCGACCTTCACGACGAGAGCCTCGGTCTCCTGCTCGGGCACCATCAGCATGCGGTCCTGAGCGCGCGTGTCCGCGTCCACGGGCTTGGCCGGCAGCACGTAGGTCCGCGTCGCGACCGCGGCGGAGGAGCCGGGCAAGGCGTCTTGCGCGACGCCCATCAGCGAGTTCCAAAGCGAGCCGTCGCCGGTCAGGTTCAGGAAGATGAGCGCGTAGGCCACGCCCGCGCACAACGCCCAGCCGCACAACGTCTCGACCGCCGAGTTCAGACCGCCCGCCGTCGGAATGTTCTTGGGAGCCATGAGCTCAGTATAAGTCCGGGCGCCGCGGGGCGCAAGAGGTCGAAACCGATTTTTTACTGGAATTACCATACTTTTTCTTTACCCGCCTTTAACCGAACCTAGGTCCTTTGGGCACTTGCGCGCGAGCCGCTCCTCGGCCACAATACGGGCATGAGGCGCCTGCTGCTCGCCCTGCTTCTCGCAATGCCCGCGCTCGCGCGCGCGCAGACGCGCGGGGTCGCTCCGCTCTACCCGCCCGCCTCCGGCGCCTGGACCGCGGCCATCGGCGGCGCGTTGGCGCAGCCGGTGCCGGGACAGGCGTTGACGCCGCTGCTCACGGCGCTGTCCGCGCCGGGCCTCGTTCCCGCCGCGACGTTCGCGCCGGTCGCGTTCCATCTCAAGGTGACGCTCGGCATCGCGCCGGCCGCGTTCGCGGCCCTGCCCGCGTCGGAGCAGCACGCGGCGCTGGACCTCGCCGCGGAACAGGCGCAGGGCGAGCTCCAGCAAAAAGCCGTCGAGCTCGACGCGCTCTCGCGCTCGCTCGCCTCGCCGGGGCGCGCGCTCGACAAGGACGGCCGCGCCCAGCTCTACGGCGTCGTCGCCCGCCTGCAGGAGATGCGCGCGTCCTACGCTCCCCTGCTGAGCGAGACGGCGCGCGCCGCGGTCGATAGCTCCTACGAACGCTCGGTGCTGCGCGCGCTGCAGATCCGCGACGCGCTGACGGGACGCCGCGCGGAGGAGCTCGGCGCGGGACTCGACGCCGGCGAGCGCGACGCGGGGCCGTCCGTCGCGCTCCGCGCCGATCCGACCGCGATCCCCGGAACCAGCGCGCGCTCCCTCCAGCTTTACGAGCAGATGAGCGCCAGCACCGCCGGCTGGGGCGCGGACGACGTCGACGCCCTGCTGACCGGCTACGGCTTCATCCGCCGCGACGGCAAGCACCGCAACTACAGTCATCCCGATTTCCCCCAGTTGCACGACAGCTATTCCCACCAGCGCGTCTTGAAGGACATCTACATCAAGTCCGCCCTGCGCATGGTCCGCGAGCTGGCGCGCCTGCGCGCGTCGGCCGCGGCGCCCGCGGCGAAGGTCTCCGCCGCTCCCGACGTCTCGCGCGTGACCCTCGCGGACCTCAGCGTGCTGATCGCCGCCGAGAAGCCCGCGGCCAAACCCAAGGCGGCGCCGGTCGCCGCGCCCGCTCCCGCGCTCGTCGCGTCGGCGCGGCCCGCCGCGCGCGAGGCGACGTCGCGCCGTTCCCCCGCCGCTTTGGCGCCCGCGACGCCGGCGCCCGCCCCCCGCAAGGCCGAGCCGCCCGCCCCGCCGCTCGAGCCGGCGCTCGAGCCGGCGCTCCCAGAGGCCGAGGCGGCGCCCTCCGCGCCCGCTCCCGATTCGTCGCGCCCGCGCGCGTCGTCGTGGTTCCGCAGTATTCTGGGCCTCGACCGCTGACGACGGGCGCACGGAGAATAATGTGCTAGGATGGCGGCGCCGGACATGATCCCGTCGACTTTCGCCGAACTCGCCGTCGCGGCCTTGGCGGTTTGGGGGCTGTACCGCCTCCTGACCCCGCTGCGGCGACGCGCCGAGAAGGCGATCCTCAAGTGGCTCGACCCGTCGCGCGCCGACATCGTCGACGCCGAGGTCCTGCCGCCCGAGCGCAAGAATCCCAAGGAGTGAGCATGCCCAACAAGTTCGAGCCGCCCGCGCTGTCCCCCGACGCCGCCGCGAAGCTCGGAGGCCGCGTGACCGCGCTCGTCGCCGCGGTCGCGATCCTGGTCGTCTTCATGAACTCCTACGTGGTGATCTCCCCCGGCTACACGGGCGTGATCTTCAACAAGCTCAGCGGCACCCTGCGCGCCGTCGGCCAAGGCCTGCAGCCCCGCGTGCCCTTCGTCACCAGCGTGCAGAGCTACCCGACGGCCCTGCGCACCTACACCATGGTCATGCGCGAGGGCGAGGGCTCGGCCATGGGCGACGACTCGATCGACCTGCCCACGCGCGAGGGCCAGCACATCCGCCAGGACATCTCGGTCACCTACAACACCTCGGAGGACCGCGCGGCGGACGTGTTCCGCTCGTTCCAGGGGCGCCCCGTCGAGTACATCGAGGCGACCTTCATCCGCCGCACGATCATCACGGTCGCGCAGAACGCGGCCGGCCAGATGTCGCTGACCGAGATCATCTCCTCGAAGCGCGGCGACCTGCAGGCCGCGATCACCGATCAGCTCGCGGTGGAGTTCAAGAAGATGGGCTTCGGCCTCGACAAGGTCAACCTCGGCGCGAGCCACCTGCCGCCGGCGATCGAGGCGCAGATGCAGCAGAAAATGGCCGCGCAGCAGCAGGCCCAGCAGGCCGAGTACGAACTGCAGAAGCAGGAGACCCTCGCGAAGGCCGCCGTGGCGCAGGCGACCGGCGAGGCGCAGTCCACGCTCGTGCGCGCGAAGGCGCAGGCGGAGGCGAACCGTCTGCTCGAGCAGTCGCTGACGCCGACGCTCGTCAACTACCGCGCGGTCGACAAATGGAACGGCGTCCTGCCCGAGGTGACCAGCGGCTCGACCCCGTTCATCGACCTGCGTTCCGGAGGAAAATGACGAAGAACCTCGCCCTCGCCGCCGTCCTTCTGTCCTACGCGGCCGCGGCGTCGGCGGCGCCCGCGCGAATCGTCGTCATCCGTCACGGCGAGAAGCCGCCGAGCGGCGCCGATTTGGACGCGCAGGGCGTGTGCCGCGCGGACGCGCTGGCGACGGCCTTTCCCGCGAAGTTCGGCGCGCCGGCCGCGATCTACGCGATGAACCCCAAAGACGCCGACGGCTCCATGCGTCCCATCGAGACCGTGACGCCCCTGGCGCGAGCGCTGGGCCTGAGCGTCGACCACGACTACACGCGCAAGCAGTTCTCCTCGCTCGTCAGCGACATCATGGGAAACTCGGCCTACGACGGGAAGCTCGTGCTGATCTGCTGGGAGCACAAAGCCATCCCGGACCTCGTGCAGGCGTTCGCGGCCGGAGGCTGGAACGAGGGCTCCGCCGTGATCCCGTCCAAATGGTCCGGCTCCGACTTCGACTCGGCCTGGATCCTGAACTTCTCCGCCGGCCCGTCGTTCCAAATCTCCGCGGAGGACATCTCCGCGGACCAGCTCCAAGGGACCTGCGCGCCCGTCTCGCCGTCCGCCGACGCCAAATGAGCCGCCGCGGCGGCGCGCTGCTCGCGGCCGCGGTCTTGTCCGGGTGCGCCGGAGCGCCCCGCCGCATCGCGGTCGACCCGCAGCGCGCCGCGCTCGAGACCTGGATCGCCGCCGAGCGGTCCTCCTGCGTCGCCTCGCTGCTGAGCGCGGCTTCTCCGACCGGCACCGTCGTCAAAACCATCGACCCCGCCAGCGTGCTGCCGGAGCGGCGCTCTCTCGCCTCCGCGCGCATGACCGTCGTCCCCGCGCGCGGCGCCGTCGTCGCGGCCCCCCAGTCGCGGCCGCCCGCGCCCGACTACTTCTTTCATTGGGTGCGCGACTCCGCCCTCATCATGAACGCTCTGATCGACGAAGAGTCCGAGAATTCCGGCCCCGAGATCACGCGGCGCTGGAACGACTTCGCGCGCTTCAGCCGCCGTCTGCAGAATTCGTACGGCGCCGACGGCGAAGGCGAGCCGCGCTTCAACGCCGACGGCTCGCTCGACGTGCTCAAGTGGTCGCGCCCGCAGTACGACGGATCGGCGCTGCGCGCGCTGGCTCTGCTGCGCGCGCGCGAACGCCCGGTCGACCTCGACGAGGACGCCGCGAACGCCGCGGACGGCGCCGTCAAGACCGACCTCGACTTTCTCGCCGCGAACGATCCGAAAGGCTTCGACCTTTGGGAGGAGTACCTCGGCCGCGACTTCTACGCCGGCGCAGTCCAGGCCGCCGCGCTCGACGACGGCGCGCAGCGCATGCGCGAGCTCCACGACGACCGCCGCGCCGCGGCCTACTCCGCCGCTCGCGACGGCCGCCTGCAGCGCCTGGAGGCGCACTGGAATCCCGACAAAGCCCGGTTCGGCTTCGCGGGCGGCACGCGCACCTACTGGGACGGCACGCGCCGGCCCAAGCCCGGGGACGATCTGGACTCCGCCGTCCTGCTCGCCGCCGTGCACGCGGGCCGCGCGTTCGGCCCGTTCTCCCTGCTGGACGACCGCGTGCTGTCCACCTGGGTCCAGCTCGAGGACGCGTTCGCGGCGCTTTATCCCGTCAATCGGAAGCGCGCGCCCGACGAGGGCGTGCTCCTCGGCCGCTATCCCGGCGACGAATACGGCGGCGGCAACCCGTGGGTGCTGGTCACTTTGGCCGCCGCCGAGGCCGACTACGGCGTCGCCGCGCGCCTGACCCGGACGTCGCCCTACCCGGTCACCGCGCTGAACCGCGAATTCCTGACCCGCGCCCTCAAGCGCGCCGATCCCTCCGCCGCCGCGCCGGAACTGGGCCGCGACATGACCGCCGACCGCGCGCGCCTGCGCGCCCTGCTCGTCGGCCTCGTCGGCCGCGGCGACGACGTGTTGCGCGCCGTCATGCGCCGCGCGCCGAAATCCGGCGGCCTCCCCGAACAGTTCGACAAGACCACCGGCGCGCCCGCGTCCGCCTCAGACCTCGCCTGGAGCTGCGCCGCGCTGATCACGGCGACGAGCAGGCGCTACGAAGCCGCGCAAGACGCGGCGCGCTGACGTTCTCGGCGGGAAAGTGGTGCGCCCGTCAGGAATCGAACCTGAACCCGCAGCTTCGGAGGCTGCTGTGATATCCATTTCACCACGGGCGCGTGGTTAGGAAGGAACTACAGCTGGATTTTACCTAATCTGGACGCGAGCGGACGTCCGAGTGCCGCGGAGAGGCCGCGCGCCGCGGCCTGCAAGGCCTTCACGTCCACGCCGGTCTCTCCCCCGCTCGCGTGGAACGCGAAGACGAGGTCCTCGGTGGCGACGTTGCCCGACGCGCCGGGCGCGTAAGGGCAGCCGCCGACGCCGCCGGTCGACGCGTCGAAGCCGGACACGCCGTACTCGGTCCACGCGGTCAGCGCGTTGGCGACGGCCATGCCGTAGGTGTCGTGGAAGTGCAGGAAAACTTTTTCGACGGGGACCGCTCTCAGCAGGACGTCGAGAAGCCGCCGCACGTCGTCGGGCGCCGCGCGGCCGATCGTGTCGCCGATCGAATGCTCGTCGACGCGCATCGCTTCGAGCGTCTTGATCACGTCGACGACCGCCTCGGGATTGATCTTTCCTTCATAAGGACAGTAAAACGCGGTCGAGACGTAGGCCCGCACCGGCAGCTTCTTGGCTTTGGCCGCCGGAATGACGGTCTTAAAGCGGTCGATCGATTCGGCGATCGACGCGTTGATGTTTTTCTTGTTGAAAGTCTCCGATGCCGCGGTGAAGATGGCGACCTTGTCCGCCTTCGCCGCGAAAGCCGCCTCTAAGCCTTTATCGTTGGGCACCAAAGCCGAATAAATCACGCCGGACTTTCTCTTGATGCGCGAGAAGACCTGCGCCGAATCCGCCATCTCCGGAACCGCCTTCGGACTCACGAACGCGCCCGTCTCGATCTCTCGAAGACCGGACGAAGACAACGCGTCGACGAAGGCGACCTTCGCGTCGGTCGACGCGGCCGCGCCGGCGGTCTGCAGGCCGTCGCGCGGCCCGACCTCGACGAGGCGCAGGCGCGGACGCGTCACGACTTCGACGCCCACTTCGCCGGACGCTTCTCGAGAAAAGCGGACAGGCCTTCCTGCCCCTCGGGGCCGGAGCGCAGTCGCACGAGAGCGTCCACGGTGAGACCGACTCGCTCCTCGAGCGTCGCGGCCGCGATCTTCGGGATCATCGCCTTCGCGGTGCGGACCGCGAGCGGACCGCACTTCAAAATCTCGCCGGCGATCTTGCGCGCGCGCGCCGGGAGGTCCGCGGCGGGCACGGCCTCGTGCGCGAGGCCCATCGCGACCGCCTGGCCGGAGCCGAAAAGCTCGCCGGTGAGATACCAGCGTCGCGCGTTGCAGACGCCGATCTTGGGCAGGACCCACGAGGAGATCACCGCGGGCATGATGCCGAGACGGACCTCGGAGAAGCACAGCTTCGCGTCGTCCGCCAAAACGGCGACGTCGGCCGCCGCGAGCAGGCCGAGCCCCCCGCCGAACACCGCGCCGTGCGCGGCCACGATCACGGGAACCGGGCATTCCGACACGGCGAACAGCATGTCGGCGAAGCGGCGCGCGTCCTTCTTGCCTTCGTCCGGCGGCAGCGTGCCGCCGCGGCGCATCCAATCGATGTCCGCGCCGGCGCAGAAGTCTTTTCCCTCGCCCGTGACCACGACCGCGCGCAGGTCGGGGAGCTTCGCGAGCTCGCGGAACGCCTTCTCGATCTCGCCGAGCGTGACCTCGCTCATCGCGTTGCGCGCCGCGGGACGCGCGAGCGCGACCTCGGCGACCGCGCCCGGGACGACCTTCAGGTGCTCGTAGCCCACGCTACATCCGGAACACGGGCCGCCGCACCGGCGGCAGCGGCGCGTGCGCGGCGGCCGCGAGCGCCATGGCGACCACGCGGCGCGTGTCGGCGGGCGCGATGATGCCGTCGTCCCAAAGACGGGCCGAGCCGTAATAGGGCTGGCCTTCAGCCTCATACTGCGCGCGGATGGGTCCCTGGATCTTCTCCACGTCGGCCTCGGTCAGGTCGCCGCCGGAGCGCTTGAGCTGCTCGCGCTTGATGATCGTCATCACGGTCGCGGCCTGCTCGGCGCCCATGACGGAGATGCGCGCGTTCGGCCACGTGAAGAGAAAGCGAGCGCCGTACGCGCGGCCGCACATCGCGTAATTGCCGGCGCCGTTCGACGAGCCGCAGAGCACCGTCACCTTCGGCACGCGCGCGGTGGACACCGCCTGCACGAGCTTGGCTCCGTGCTTGATGATGCCGGCCTGCTCGAAGTCCTTGCCGACCATGAAGCCGGTGATGTTCTGCAGGAACAGCAGCGGAATGCCGCGCTGATCGCACAGCTCGATGAAGTGCGCGCCCTTCAGCGACGACTCCGGGAACAGGATGCCGCGGTTGGCGAGGATGCCGACCGGACGTCCGTGGATCTTCGCGAAGCCGCAGACGAGCGTCACGCCGTACAGCGCCTTGAACTCCTGGAAGCGCGAGCCGTCGACGAGGCGCGCGATGACCTCGCGCGGGTCGCACGGGCGGCGCAGGTCGCGGTTGACGATCCCGTAGAGATCGTCGGCCGGATAAAGCGGCGACTCGCCTTCGCCGAGCGCGAAGCGCGGCGCGTTCAAGTTCGCGACGATCGCGCGCGCCTTTTCGAGCGCCTCTTCATCGTTTTCGGCCAAATGATCGGTCACGCCGGAGATGCGCGAGTGCATGTCGCCGCCGCCGAGCTCCTCGGCCGTCGACTCTTCTCCTGTCGCGGCCTTCACGAGCGGCGGCCCGCCCAAATAGATCGTGCCCTGGTTGCGCACGATCACCGCCTCGTCGCTCATCGCGGGCACGTACGCGCCGCCCGCGGTGCACATGCCCATGACGACCGAAATCTGCGGGATGCCGAGAGACGACATCACGGCCTGGTTATAGAAGATGCGCCCGAAGTGCTCCTTGTCCGGGAAGACCTCGGCTTGCTTGGGCAGAAACACGCCGCCCGAGTCCACGAGGTACACGCAGGGGAGGCGGTTCTCCACCGCGATCTCCTGCGCGCGCAGGTGCTTCTTGATCGTCTCCGCGTAGTACGTGCCGCCCTTGACCGTCGCGTCGTTGGCCGCGATCACGCACAGCCGTCCCGCGACCACGCCGAGGCCGGTGATGATGCCCGCCGCCGGCACCTCGTCGTCGTACATGCCGAGCGCGGCCGTCGCGGACAGCTCGAGGAAATCGGAGCCCGCGTCGACGAGCTTCGCGACGCGCTCGCGCGCGGTCAGCTTGCCGCGCGAGCGGTGCAGTTCGACCGATTTTTTAGAACCGCCCTCGCGGATGCGCGCGAGCTTGGCTTCCAGGTCCCGCAGCAGAGCGTGGTGGTGCGCCGAGTTCGCGAGGAATTCGGCCGAGCCGCGGTCCGGCTCCGACGAGATCGGGGGCGTGTCGACGTCGTGCTCGCTCATGGCCGGATGATACAAAAGTCGACCGCTTGGCGGAAGCGCCGTCGAAATGCCATAATGCGTCTCAACGGTAGCGTGGCTGAGCGGTCAAAAGCACCGGTCTGTAAAACCGGCGGCAATAGCCTACATAGGTTCGAATCCTATCGCTACCACCGTTCTCGTCGATCCGCAAACGAAAAACCGCGAACTCGAGTCCGTACGAGTTCGCGGTTTTTTATCGGCCGACGGCGCCGAACGACGGCCGCTCAGCGTCCGCGTCCGCCGGCGTGCCCGCCGCCGCCGGCGTGCGCGGCGCGCGCGGCGGGAGCGGCGTGCGCGGCGGGGCGGAAGCCGCCCGCGTGCGCGCGTCCGTAGAAATGACGGTCGGGCGCGTGCTGCATGCGGCGATCGCGCAGGAAGCCGGGCTCGTCGCGGTAGTAGCGCCAGGACCGCCCGTCGCGGTAATACCAGCGTCCGCCGAACCAGTAGGCCGAATGCCCTTCGTAGACGATCGGCGTGGTGGTCGCGATGAACTCGGGAGTCGGGAAGCCGACCGAGACCTCGATCTGCGCGCGGGCGACGGTCGCGCCGGCGGCCAGTATGCCGGCGCACAGAGCGGCGTTGAGCATCGTCTTGATCTTGTTGTTCATGGTCTCCTCCTCACATCGCCGACGGCTGATGACCGGAATGCTCGCGCAGGTGCGCCGCGAGGGTCTTGCGCTGCTCGGCCGTGAGCGCGGGCGTCACGGTCTCGTAGAAGACCGCCATGCGCTTCGCGCCGCCGGCGGCGAGCGCGCCGTTGGCGTTGGCCGTGATGGACTTCGCGTCGAACGTCTCGGCGACGAACGCGTCGGAGAACGCCTTCAGGTGCTCCTCCGCCTTCGCGGGATCGAACTTGACCGCAGGGAGCGCGTCGTGGAGCTGGCCGGAGAGCTTGTCCACCTGCTCCGGAGTGAGCGCGAGCTCCGCGGAGAGCTCCGCGAGCGCGCCGCCCTGCTCCTTGCCGCCGGCCTCCGCCTCGTGGTTCACCTGACGCCAGACCGCGTAGTGGGCCTGGACCTTGTCCACGAGCGCCTGCCGCTCCGTCGGGGAGAGGAGCGCGTGGAGCTTGTCGAGCGTCTTGACGCTGCACGGCTTCGCGCCGGACGCCGCCGTCTCCAGCCCGTCGATCGCCGCGTCGACCTTCGCCGCGTCGACCATGCCCGCGGCCACGCCGGAAGCGATCGCGCGCAGGACCTTCTTCTCGGCCTTGCCGGCGGGAACCAGGCAGGCGTGCAGCTCGCGCTGGAGCTTTTCGATCTGAGGGCGCTTCGCGTCGTCCGCGCCCAAGGTGTCGAGGCTCATCGCGATGAAATTCGTGATGCCGCCGTGATGGTGGTGCCGGTGATGCTCCCTCAGCTCCGCCGCCGCCTGATCGTCCGCCGCCGGAGCGCCCGCGTCCGCGGGAGCCGCCGCGTCGCTCGCCGCCGGACTCGCGCTCATTGGCGCGTCGCCTTCCGCCCGCGCCGGCGCGGAACCGGCCAGCGCGGCGATTGCTGCTGCGGCCAAAAATATCTTTGTCATTTTATTTTCTCCTTCCTTCAGAGTAACTAAGCCGCGTCGGAGTGTCAAGTAAAGGTCTCGTGAAGCTTTCCGAACTCGAAAACCTCGGGGATGGTTGCCAAAGCCCGACCCTGTTCGTAAAATGAAGCGGTGGCCCTGCCCTCCGAGACGTTCGCGCCGCGCCGTGCTTGGATCGTCGTCGCGGCTCTGATTCTGATCGCCAACGGCGCGCTCGTCGCGCGCCTGCTCACCCGCACGCAGAGGCAGGCGGAGGCGCGCACCTCCTTCGCCGAGTTCTTCAAATGCCGTCCGCAGGACGTCTCGATCACGGTGAACGGGGCGGACGGAGCCCCCGCCGAGACGAGCGGCAAGGAGGTCGAGCGGCTGCGCGCGGAGCTCGGCGAAGACGTCATCGTCTCCGAGCGCGAGCACCGCACGATGGCCAATCGCGTCGGCCTCGTGGCCTACAGCGCCAGCGAGGGCACGCTGAAGCTCCCGAACGGCATCGCCGCGGACTGGCAGCGCGACAACTTCCTCATGATCCGCTACTCCTTGCCCGACGAGAAGGACGCGACGCGCACGGTGTTCCTGGCACCGCGGACCTGGCTGCAGAAGGACCTCTAGCCATGAGCGACGCCCCGCGCTTTCGCGAGCGGGAGTACCGGACGACCTTACGTCCCGAACACTTGGACATGTTCGACCACGTGAACAACGCCGCCTACCTCCAGCTCTTCGAGGAGGCGCGCTGGGACTTCATCACGCGCAACGGCTACGGCCCCGAGCAGGTGCGCGCGCGGCGCCTGGGCCCCACGATCTTGGAGGTCACTTTGCGCTTTCGCCGCGAGATCCGCGGCGGCGCCGCGCTCCGCATCGTGAGCCGCACGACCGAGTACAAGAGCAAGATCGGACGCCTCGTCCAGGAGATGTTCCTGGAAAGCGGCGAGTCCGCCTGCGCCGCGGAGTTCGTGTTCGGGCTCTTCGACCTCGACGGCCGCCGCCTCGTGCGGCCCACGCCTGAGTGGCTGAAGGCGATCGGCGTCGAGCCGTGAAGACCTCCGCCGCCGCCGCGCTCAAGAAGATCCGCGCGATCTGCCTCGCCTTTCCGGACGCCTGGGAGAAGGAGGCGTGGGGCGAGCCGACCTTCCGCGTCGGCGAGCGCATGTTCGCGGCGTTCTCCAACAATCATCACGGCGACGGGCGCCTCGCGATCACGTGCAAGGCGCCGCCCGGCATGCAGGGCGACGCGGTGCGCGGCGATCCGGAGAATTACTTCGTCCCTCCGTACGTCGGGGCGCAGGGCTGGCTCGGGATGAGGCTGGACCGCGGACTGGACTGGAAGATCGTCGCGTCCGTGCTCAAGCTCGCCTACGACGAGACCGCGGCCGGCGCTCGAAAGCGCCGCTGACTCGTCGCGCGCCCGATTTTTTTGTAGAGTAGCGGCGATCCCCGTCGGGGACCAGACATCGCGCTTCTCGGGAGAAACATGGGCCTCCACATCGTCGTCTGCGTGAAAAGCACCCCCTCCAATTCCAACGTGCCGGTCGATTCCGCGACCGGCCAGCCGAAGATCGCCGGCGTGCCGACCGGGATCAACCCGTTCGACGAATATGCCGTCGAGGAGGCGATTCGCATCAAAGAGCGCGTCGCCGGCTCGACCGCGACCGTGCTCACCGTCGGCGCGGACGCCGCGGCCGAGGTCCTGCGCGAGGCGATCGCGCGCGGCTGCGACGCGGGCGTGCTGATCTCCGGCGCCGAGCTCGACGGCGGAGACTCGTTCGCCACGTCGCTGGCCCTCTGCGCGGCCATCAAGAAGCTCCACGCCGAGAAGCCGGTCCACCTCGTCCTGTTCGGCAAGAACACCAGCGACGTGGGCGCCGGCGTCGTGGGCGCCGAGACCGCGGCCTGGCTCGACTGGCCGGCCGCGACCGCGGTCAAGAAGATCGAGGCGCTCGACGAGGCCTCCGCGACCGTGCACCGCGCCATGGAAGACGGCGTCGACGTGCTCAAGCTCTCCCTGCCGGCGTGCGTCGCGACGGTGAAGGAGATCAACGAGCCGCGCCTGCCCTCGCTCAAGGGCAAGATGGCGGCCAAGAAGGCCGTGTTCCCCAAGTGGGGCGCGGCGGAGCTCGGTCTGCAGCCGGCGCAGGTCGGCGCGGCCGGCGCCGCGACGGTCGTCGTGAAGGCGGCGACGCCGCCCGCGCGTCCCGCCGGAGTGAAGATCGAAGGCGCCACCGCCGCCGAGAAGGCCGGCAAGCTGGTCGACATCCTGATCGAGAGGAAGCTCATTTAACCCCATGGCCAACAAAGGAATCCTCGTCGTCGCCGTCTCGTCGCGCGGCGCCGTCCCCCCCGCGACCTACGAGCTGATCACCGCCGGACGCCAGCTCGCCGACGCGCTCAAGGAGCCGCTCTGCGTCGCCCTGCTCTCCGACAAGGCCGGCGCGCTCGCCCCCGACCTCGCCGCGCGCGGCGTGGACAAGGTCTACGCGGTCGAGCACGCGTCGCTCGCCAACTTCGTCGACGAGGTCCACGGGAAAGCCGCCGCCGACGTCGCGCAGAAGTGCGGCGCGGGCCGCATCCTGCTCGCGTCGAACGTGACCGGCCGCGCGCTCGCCGCGCGTCTCGCGGTCCTGCTCAAGGCCGGACTCGCCGCGGACGTCTCCGAGATCCTGCCCGACGGCAAGGTCCGCCGCCCGTACTACTCGGGCAACCTCGTCGCCGAGGTCGAGTTCAAGACGCCGGTCGCGGTCATGACCTTGGCGCCGATGTCCTACGCGCGCGCCGAGAAGTCCGGCGCCGCCGCGGCGATCGAGGCCGTCGCCTTCGACCCCGGCTCGCCGCGCGCGCAGTTCGTCTCGTTCCAGGCCGAAACGTCGAACGAGATCGACATGGGCTCCGCCGAGCGCATCGTCTCCGGAGGCCGCGGCCTCGGGTCTGCGGAAGGCTTCAAGCCGGTCTTCGAACTCGCGCACGCGCTCGGCGCGGCCGTGGGCGCCAGCCGCGCGGCGGTCGACTCCGGCTGGATCCCCTACAAGCACCAGGTCGGCCTCACCGGCCGCAGCGTGCGTCCGAAACTCTACGTGGCGATCGGCATCTCGGGGCAGATCCAGCACCTGGCCGGCATGTCGTCGGCCGGCACGATCGTCGCGATCAACACCGACAAGGACTGCCCGCTGATGCAGATGGCGAACATCTCGGTGCAGGGCGAATACTCCGAGCTGATCCCGCTGATCACCGCCGAGGTCAAGAAGCGCAAGGGGCACGCGGCCGTCGCCGCCTAAGCCGTCTCCCCCCAGACGAGGGCCCGGGATCCGCGCGGATCCTGGGCCTTCTTCTTTTTCGGGGCCTGCGTCCACGTGCAGCGCCCCCCCTCGCAGCGCACCTTCGCGAACGGCGTCCACTCGGACTTCCGGCTGACGAACAACCAAGGCATCAGGTCCTTCGCGATCATGTTTTCCTCCGGGGTTTCGCGGGGTCGGATGAACATAATCTTATTTAACAGCTAAGCTTATTTTTGTCAAGACCTAATCTAATATTTTTTGTCATATATTTTTTGCGCTCAGAGGGGGAAGGAACCAAGGGAAGGTGCGGGTCCTACGCGAAGGCGGGCGCGAGACGAGCGGCCGACGCCTGCCCCGCGTCTTTCTGCGCCGGACGAACGCCGTCGGGGAAGATCCACCTCGGGACCATCCACTCGAGCACGCCGGTCAGCGTGATCGCGGCCGCGATCATCGCCATCGCCGTCGCGATGCTGAACCAGTCGAGCAGGAAGCCGGCGGCGAGAGCGCCGCCCGCCGAGCACAGCAAGTCGACCATGTTGAAGGCGCTCTCGACGCGGCCGAGCTTCGCGTCGGGGATCTCATGGCGCACGACCGGGGCCATCACGATGCCGACCGGTCCGTGGAACAGCTGCATCGCGAACTGCACGAAGACCACGGTCGCGAGACCGAGCCAGAACGCGTGCGGCAGCAAGGTCGGCACCGCCCACATCAGCCAGAAGAAGAGCGAAGAGACCGCCGCGGCGCGATAGAATCGTCCGTGACCCACCCTCTCGATCAGGCGGTCGCCCTTCTCCCCCTCCATGCGCCACGACGCGAAGAAGTGCCCGAGCGACTGCGCGGCGAGCGCGAGACCGAAGATGCCGCCGGCCGTCGCGAGCAGGCCGCCGAAGAGCGGGACCGCGAAGTGCGGCCCGACGCCGATCACGTCCTTGATGAAGTTTGGCAGGATGACGAACGGCATCGCGTCGCTGAGGAAGCCTTCGACGGCGCCGACGCTGATCAGCGTGAACAGCGTCTTGTTGCGCAGGATGTAGGAGAAGCCCTGCGTCGCCTCGTACTTGTCCAGCGCGCGCGCCATCCGCTCCTTGAGGCCGACGCCCGGCTCGCCCGCGGACGCCGCCGGACGGCCTGCGCGCGCGAGCTTGACGAGAAGACGGACCAGAGCGACCGGCGAGAGGAGCAGACCTCGCGCCAGCGCCCAGAAGAACGTCCCGGTCCCGCGCAGGAAGCTGCCGAAGCCGGCAAGCCCCATATCCTTGTGATCGCGCGGGTCGCGGATCATGACCCAGTAGACCGGGACGGAGGCGAGCAGCAGCGCCGCGTAGACGCCGTAGGCCGCCGCGTAGCCGCCGAGGCCGAACGTCGCGACGAGGCCGGCGACGATCGCGCTGCCCGCGAGCGGCATCGCAATGTCGATCAGCGAGTACCACTTGCCGAGCGTCGCGGTCGCATCCTTGTTGAGCTTGTCGTCGCTGCCGAGGAAAGCCATGCGCGCGGCGCCGTCCGCGGTGAGCATCACGCCCTGGAAGATCGGGTTCAGCGCGACGATCGCGACCAGCGCCGCGAACGACAGGTGCCCGGTCACGTACAGCAGCGGGATCAGTCCCATCAGCGCGGCGCGCAACAGCGCGCCGCCGATGAACAGGACGCGGAAGTCCGTCTTGTCGATCAGCAGTCCCATCGGCAGCAGGTTCGCCAGCCCCATCGAGCTCGTGTGCACGTTCCGCACGAAGCCCATGATCGCCGTGCTTTTCTTCAGCGTCTCGGTCACCAGGAACGGCTGGCTGATCATGTGCATCTCGATGCCGAAGATGGTCATGAGGTCGTGGCCGATGAACAGTCCCCAGAGCGAGCGCGGGAGCTTGGTCTTCCCGTCTTTCGGCTCGGGCGGCGTCGCGCGAGTCGCGGCGTTCGAGGGCGCGGCGGCGGGAGCCAGCGGTTGCGCGGTCTCGTCGCGGGCGCTTCGCGGATTGTCGTTCGCGGGGACCGACAGCGCCGATCCTTCCCTCTCCGGACGCGCCGCGGCCAGGTCGAACAGACGGCGGCCGTCGGCGAGGGCGTCGGCGCAAGAGCGCACGGTCCAGCCGCTCGCCCGCAGCGCGCGCGCGGACGGGGGCGCCGGCTCCGCGGAGGGCGCGGTCCAGACGGAAGACGCCGCGGACGCTTCGGCCCCGGGAGCGGCGGCGTTCGCGGGGGACGCCGCGAACGTCTCGGCCGCCGGCGCCGCGGCGACCGCGGAGACGGCCGCGGGGACGACGGCCGCGGCGGCTGCGGGCGCGGCGGAGAACGTCCGCGCCGTCGCCGCCGGCGCGGAAGGAGCCGACGCGAACGTCGGCCCCGCGCCCAGCGACGCAACGGCGAGCGCCGCGGTCGCGACGCCGCCGCGTCCGGACCCGATCGCGGACGCGCCCGCCGCGGGCGCGGAGATCCCGTCGGGAACGCTCAGAACCTCGGCGACCTGCGCGTACGCGCGCGGTCCCGGCGCTCCGGCGCAGACGGCCGCGGCGAGAGCGAGGGCGGCGGCGCGCTTCGCGAGGCGCGCGCCGGTCATCGGCCGACGCTCGCCTGCCACAGGCGCGCGTAGTAGCCGCCGCGCGCGAGCAGCTCGATGTGGGTGCCTTCCTCGACGACGCGGCCCGCGTCCATCACGACGATGCGGTCGGAGTTCATGATCGTCGTGAGGTTGTGCGCGACGACGATCGTCGTCGGCCTGTGCCCGGTGGCGCCGGACAGGTTCTCCAGCGTCTCCTGGATCTCGCGCTCGGTCTTTTTGTCGAGCGCGGAGGTCGCCTCGTCCAGGACGAGGACGCGCGGCTTCTTGAGCAGCGCGCGCACGATCGCGACGCGCTGGCGCTGGCCGCCCGACAGAGTCGAGCCCCCTTCTCCGACCTGGGTCTCGAGGCCCAGCGGGAAAGCTCCGGCGTCGTCGACGAAGCCCGCGCGCGCGGCGGCGATCGCGGCGCGCAGCTCGGCCTCGGTGGCGCGCGGACTGCCGTAGGTCATGTTCTCGCGGATCGTGCCGTTGAAGAGGCGCGCCTCCTGTGGGACCTGAGCGATCGCGCCGGCCAGGTCCGCGCGGCGCGTCGCGAACACGTCGCCGCCGTCGAGCAGCACGCGCCCCGACGACGGCTTCCACAGACCCTCGAGGATCTTCAGCACGGTGCTCTTGCCGGAGCCGGACGCGCCGACGATCGCGACGGTCTGGCCCGGCTCGACGCGCAGGCTGAAGCGGTCGAGCACCGGCGACTCCTGCTCGGGCGCGTACTTGAAGTCCACGTCCTCGAACACGACGGCGCCGTCGCCGGGCGGCAGCGGCGCGGCGTTCGGCGGGTCCGCGTCGGGGCTTTCGTTCAGCCAGCCGCGGATCGTCCCGGTCTCGCCGCGCGCTTGGTTGAAGTCGAGCCATTTCTCGGTCAGATCGTCGAAGCCGGTCTTCACGAACGCCGCGAAGAACGTCATCGCCGCGATCTGGCCGATCGAAAGACCCATCGCCGCGGCCACCATCCAGGCGCCGCCGATGTAGATCATGTGGCGCGTGAACAGGTCCGTCAGCGCGCTCGAGAGCATGTGCGCGGTCGCGCCGATGCGCGCGCCCTCCTCTCCCGACTCGACGAGCGCGCTCGCCTTCGCGCGGTAGCGCGAGACCGCGAGCGCCTCGCGGCCCGCGATCTTGACCGCCTGGATCTGCTCGAGCGTCTCCTGGCCCTGGCGGCCGAGCGCGGCGCGGCGCCGGCTGAAGTCCCCGTAGAGCTTCTCCGCGCGCTGGCCGTACCAGCCGGAAACGACGCCGACGAACGGGACGACCGCGAAGACGAGGGCCCCGGCCCAGCCGCCGGTCGAGACCAGCAGCCAGAACCCGGCGGCCAGCGCCACGACCGAGCCGAGCAGGGTCACGCGCGTGTCGACGTTCTTCTTGACCAGCGACTCGGCGTCCTCGCTGACGCGGCTGGCCAAGGTCGCGGACTCGTTCTTCAGGTGGAAGCTCATCGGCCGGGCGTGCAGGCGCGCCATCAGCGCCGCGCGAACGTCGGCCAGAGTGCGCGCCGCGAGCGCGCCCGTCAGCCAGCTGGACTGGCGCTGAGCGAACATCGCGACCGCCGAGGCCGCGCCGATCAGCCCCGCGAGCAGCCACAGCGCGTGGTGCGTCAGCGCGCCGCCGCCGGAGACGAGGTCGAGGAAGCGGCCGAGCAGGTCCGAGCCCCAGAGGCCGGCCGCGGTGGCCAGCGCCGACAGCGCGGCCGCGGCGACCAGCTGCGGCCAGCGCGACTTCATGAACGGACGGAATTCCGCGTCGCCGCGCGCGAGCTCGACCACGCGCGCGGCGAAGCCGCGCGCCGCGGACAGCCAGCGCGAGAGCCGGCCCGGCGCCGCGGCCGCCGCGGCCTCCGGAGCCGCCGCGAGCGCGGCCTTCGGCTCCTGCGCCTTCGCAGGCGCGGCCGCGACCGCCGCGGGAGCCGCCCCGGAGGAGGAATCGTAGCCGCCCTCGCGCCACAGGCGCGCGTAGCGTCCGCCGAGCGCGAGCAGCTCGTCGTGCGTGCCGCTCTCCACGATGGAGCCCTTATCCAAGACGTTGATGCGGTCGGCGCGGCGGATCGTGCTGAGCCGGTGCGCGATGACGATCGTCGTCGGGCGCCGGCCGGCCGCGCCCGAGGCCAGCGAGTCCAGGGCGGCCTGGACGACCCGCTCGGAGCGGTTGTCCAGCGCCGAGGTCGCTTCGTCCAGGATCAGGATCGACGGCGCGCGCAGCAGCGCGCGCACGATCGCGACGCGCTGGCGCTCGCCGCCGGACAGGTTCGTCCCGCCCTCCGCGATCTCCGTCTCGAGACCCTTCGGGAAGCGGCTCGCGTCGTGCGCGAAGTCGGCCGCCGCGCGGCGGATCGCGGCCTCGAGCTCGGCCTCGGTCGCGTCCTCCTTTCCGAAGACCATGTTCTCGCGCAGCGTGCCCGTGAACAGCCGCGTCTCCTGCGGCACCACGGCCACGCGCGAGAGGAAGCTCGCGCGCGTCACCTCGCGCACGTCGCGGCCGTCGACGAGAATCCGGCCGGAGTCCTGCTGCCACAGGCGCAGCAGCAGGCGCGCGATCGTGCTCTTGCCCGAGCCGGTCTCGCCGACGAACGCGATCGTCTCGCCGGGCTTGGCCTCGAAGCTGAGACCGCGCAGAACCGGCTCGGCCTTGCGCTCCGGATAGGCGAACGTCACGTCCTCGAAGCGGATGTCGCCGGGTCCCGGCGGCAGGTCCGGGGCGCCCGGCGGGTCGGAGATCGCGGGCTTGCGCTGCAGGAAGCCGCGCACCGCCTGAGTCGCGCCCTCGGAGCTCTTGTAGTTGATGAACTGCGAGGCGAGGCCCGAGAAGCCGAGCTTCACGAAATACGCGTACGTGGTGATCTGCGTGACCGCGCCGAAGGTCAGGCCGAGACCGAAGGCCAGCGCCGCGCCGCCGAGGATGTAGACGAGGTTTTTCGTGAAGAAGTCGGTGACGGCCGTCGAGAACATCGTGTAGTTCGACTTGACCTTGGCCGTCCGCTCGGCGTTGTCGACGGCCGCGTCGAGCGTCCGGCGGTAGCGCGAGAGCTCCTCGGGGCTCGAGCCGAAGACCTTCACCGTCTCGGCGTGCTGCAGGCTCTCCTGGCTCGCGCGCATCAGGCGGGCCTTCAGGTCCGCCGTCGAATAGGACAGCTCGACCAGCTTCTCGCCGTAGCGCGCGTTGATCCAGCCCAGCGCGGGCGCCGCGACGAGCACCACCGCGCCGATCGACGGGCTCGTCGCCATCAGCAGCGTCACGCCGACGAGCAGGTAGACCGCGTTGATGTACATGCTCAGGCGGGAGGACACGTTCTTCGACGACAGGAAGTTGGTGTCGTTGAGCAGGCGGCCCGACAGCGCGCCGGAGCCGTGCTCGAGGTGGAAGTCCATCTCCTGGGAGACGAAGCTGCTCTGCAGCGCGACGCGGTACTCGGCCGCGGCGCGCAGGCCGGCGGCGCGCGCCAGGAACGCGTGCTGGCGCTCGACCGCCGTGTAGACCCCGAACACCGCGAGCATCGCGGCGGAGAGGAGGGCCAAGTGCGGCGCGGTCGCGGCGAGGCCCTGCTGGGCGGCGCGCTGGGCCGTGTCGAGCAGGGGCCCGGTCAGGAACGCCATCGTGATCCCGAGCAGGCCGTCGAGCGTCAGGAACAGGCGCGCTCTGTTCATGACCCCGCGCACGGGCGCGATGATCCAGGCGAGATCGCGGTCGCCGAACGCCATCCCGCGCAGCGTCGCGAGGACCTCGGCGGTCTTCGCGCGCAGGCGCGCGGCGCGCGGCGCGGCGGGGGCCGTCGCGGCCGCCGCGGCCGCTGCGGCCGGCGCGGAGGCGGACCGGGGGCCGTCCTTCGCCGCGGCGACGAGCGCCGTCCCGTCGGCGCGGACCCGCGCGAAGGCGGCGGGCAGCGCAAAGAACGCCTCGAGGCCCGCGTTCGACGTCGCGGCGGCGAGAGCCGGCGCCGGGGCGACGCCGTCGAAGGAGACGTCGGGCGAGGGCAGACGCGGCCCTCGCGCGCGGGCCGCGCCGGGAGCGGCCGCGTCCGCGACGGACGCGTCGGTCCGAGCGAGGTTCGGCGTCGCCGCGGACGCCGGCGCGGCGGACGTAACAGGCGCCGCGGCGGCCGCGGAGGCGCGCGCGTGCGTCGCGGTCGCGGCAGAGACGCGCCCGGCCGCGGGCGCGAGAGGATCGGCGGCGGCAGCGGAGACGGCGGCGGCGACGGGAGCGGCGGCGGCCGCGGAAACCGACGCGGCCGCGGCGCTGCGCAGCGCCGGGACGGAGGGCGCAAAGGGAGCGACGCCGAGCCCGAGCAGCGACGCCGACGGAAGAGTCGCGGCGCCCAGAGGCGCGCCGACGGCGGACGCAGGCAGCGCGAGCGGCGCGACGGCGCCCGCGGGCTCCGCGACCGCGCGCGCGATCTGGGCGTAGGCCTGGCCGCCCGGAGCGAGCAGGGCGAGAGCGAAAGCCAGGATTGAGGCGACCGCGCGCTTCAGCCGGGAGCTCATAAACGACAGTGTGCCGGTTTGCGCCCGGGCTGTCGCGGGTCCGACGGCCTACGCGCGGACGAACAGTAGACCCAGGACCTTCACGCCCCCGGGAGGACCGACGGGCCTATCCGCGGAAGGGCCAGCGGCGCTCGAGCGGGTCGAGCCCCTGGCTGACGAGGAAGTCGGCGGCGACCTTGTCCTCGGCCTCGCGCCAGCGCGCCTCGTCGGCGCCGGCGCCGATCTCGAGCGAGCCGCCCGCGATCATCCCGTGGCCGCCGCCGCGGTTGCCGCCGCCGAGCAGGCGCTTGAGCAGGCGGCCGGCGCCGGCGCCCGGATCGTTCGAGCGCAGGGACACGTGCAGTCGGCCCGAGAAGCGCGCGGTCACGATCGACCACTCCATCTTCTCGAGGGTCATCAGGAAGTCCGCGGTCTGCGCGACGCTGTCGGGCGTCTGGACCTCGCCGAGGTGCACGCCGACGACGCGTCCCGCCACGAACGCGCCGCGGATGCCGCGCGCGAGCGTCTCGAAGAACGCCTCCGAGCGCTGCGGATAGGAGATGCGCCAGAGCGTCTTCATGTGCGCCTTGGGCCAGAAGTACTGATAGGCGTCCATGTCGCGCGTCGTCGCCTCGCGGCCGAGGTTCTGCGTCTCCGAGCCGATGCCGTACACGATGCCGGTCGCCAGCCGCCGCGGCACGCGCAAGCCCGCGGCGACGAGCGCCTCGACGAGGATCGTCGTCGTCGCGCCGACCGTCTCGTCGATGAGCGCGAGGCCCGCCTGCGTGTCGGCGTGGCGCGGATGGTGGTCGATGATCAGGTCGGGGATGCGCCGCGGCGGGCAGCGGTTGTTCTTGAACGGCGGCTGGGTGTCGACGAGCGCCAAGTGCGGCACGCCGGCGAGCTCCCCCTTGCGCAGCGGCCGCGCGGGCACGAACAGGCGCTCGGCCATCATGCGGTTCTCCGCCCGGCCGATAGCGCCGCCGTAGACGATGCGGCTGCGGATCTTGCCGAGGTGCTGGGCGAGGTGCGCGAGCGCCCACGCGCTCGCGAGCGCGTCCGGGTCCGGATGATCGTGGGTCAGGATCGTGAGCGGAGAGAGCGCCTTGCCCTTCTCGGTCAGGAGCTTGACGAGGCGGCGCGCGTGGAAGCCGGGCTTCATCGTCCGCCGCCGATGCCGACGAACAAGAGCCAGAGCAAAGCCGAGACGCCGGCCGCGGCGAGCTTCTCGCGCCAGTTGTCGGTCAGGAAGCTGCGGATGATGCCGCGCTCCGGATTGGGCATCAGGCGGTTCAAAAACACCTCGATCGCGTCCTGCAGCTCCTCGAGGTCGTTCAGGGTGCGGATTTCTCCGCGAGAGGCGACCGAGATGGTGCCGTGCTCCTCGCTGACCGCCATGCACAGCGCGTCGCAGCGCTCGGAAAGTCCGAGCGCGGCCGAGTGGCGCGTGCCGAGGTTGGTGATCTTCGAGAAGTCCTTGGACAGCGGGAGCTGGACGCCGAAGCGGCTCACGCGCCCCTCCTCCACGATGAACGCGCCGTCGTGGCCGAGGGAGTGCGAGTCGAAGATGCTCTTGATCAGCGCCTCGGAGAGCTCGCCGTTCAAGTCCCAGCCGCCCTCGACGTGACGGTCGAGCGGGTCGAGGCCGCGCAGGACGACGAGCGCGCCGATGTGGTCGCGCGCGAGGTCGCCGAGCGAGCGCACGAGGATCTCCACCTGGCGGTGGGTGGGAGCCGCCTTGAGCACGCCGCCGGTCAGGCTCCAGACGGCGATACGCTCGAACACGGAGCGGATTTCTTCCTGGAAAATCACGATCACCGCGACGATAAAGACCGCGAAGAAGCCCTGGAAGATGCGGATCGTCATGTACATGCCGGCCAGCCACGCGATCACGTAGACGACCGCGAGAAGGAATAGCCCGAGGGCCACGAACGCGGCCTTGGTGCGCTTGAACCAGAGCAGCAGCCCGTAGATCAACGACCCGACCAGGATCATGTCGAGGACGTCGGCCACTCCGATGTGTTTAAGAGGAAACATCCGCGCGCTCAGTATAGGCGCATCAGCGCTCCCCCGTCAAGGGAGAGAGGATGAGCCGACGATCTCTCCGGCGGACGAAGGATCCCCCGCCTTCCGCACGACCGCGAGCCCGCCGCCGTCCGGAGCGCGCTCGCGCATGACGACGAAGCACAGTCCCCGCCGGTGATCGCAGACCGAGAATCGGTCGCGGCTTTTCGCGGCTTCTTTATTTTCGCTCCAGAGAATTCGCGCGATTTCCAAGAGATCGGCGGGAGCGGGATGCGTCGCCTGCGAGGCGATCAGCCGCATCCGACCGAAACGAAATTCGACGCCGTACTTCCCGCCGAATCGATCCCGGAGGCGCGCGAGCCGCTCTTCGGGGAAGCTGGGAAGGGCCGACAAATAAATCGCCGCCGGCGCGAGAAAGAAAAGGGCGACGAGCATGAACGTCCCCAAATCCTCGAGCGAGAAGACTCCGGCCAGGTATTCGAGCGAGCCCATACTTTCGCCGCCGTCAGCCGAATGCGAGAGTGAAAACCGCGTCCAGGATCTTGTCGGTGACGCGATCCAGAAGGTCCTGCGCGTAGTGCGTGAGGAAATAGCTGACCGCGAGGGTGACCGTCAGAGTCACGCAGAGGAGGAGCATGTACTCGACGGAGACTTGGCCGCGGCGGCGCATTCCACAGCATAGACGAATTCCGGGGCCCGCGCCAGCCGTCGCGGCCTAACGCGCTTCGGCCGACCCGGGATCGGCGGTCGACGGGCCCTTCTTCTTGTCGCCCATGAGCTCGGCCATGTTCCAGATCATGTCCTTGCGGCTATAAGAAGATATCGCGACGTCGTTGGCGTCCATGTGGATCGCGTCGACGGGGCACGCCTCCACGCAATAGCCGCAGTAGATGCACATGCCGAGGTCGATGTCGAAGGTCTTCGCGCGCTTCTCGACGATGACCTCGCTCGCGTTCTCGGCGGTGATGCGGATGCACTTCGCGGGGCAGATCGTCTCGCAGAGCAGGCAGGCGGTGCAGCGCGGCGAGCCGTCCTCGCGCTTGAGCAGGCGGTGGCGCGTGCGCGCGCGTTTGCCGAGCACGGCGGGGTCTTCGGGATACTGGATCGTGACCGAGGCGTTCGGGCGGCGCAGGATGTGGCGGTAGAGATTGACGAACAGATGGCGGAACGTGATCGCGAGGCCCTTCCAGACCTCGACGAGGTAGATCTGCGTGGCGAACGTGCGCTTCGGCCGCTCGACGACTTTGACGGTCATCGCCACAGGTACACCCCCCAAACGGTCGCGAGGAAATTGAGCAAGGACAGCGGCAGGAGATTCTTCCAGCCGAGGTCGAGCAGCTGGTCGAAGCGGAAGCGCGGCAAGGTCCAGCGGATCTGCATGAGCAGGAACAGCAGCGCGAGGACCTTGAGCCCGAAGCTCGCGAGCATGAGCACGCCGCCGAGCACCGCCGTCGGCCACGCCGCCGATTGAGCCATCGCGGCGAGGTCGACTCCCGGGATCAGCCAGCCGCCGAGGAACAAAGTCGTGATGATGCCGCTGACGACGATGGACTCGAGAAAGTCGGTGATCAGGAACATGCCGAACTTCATGCCCGAGTACTCGACGTGGTAGCCGACGATCTCGCTCTCGCCCTCGGGCAGGTCGAACGGGGTGCGCTTCGTGATCGCGGCGCCGGCGGTGAGGAAGAGAACGAAGCCCAGAGGCTGGACCAGAATTCCCCAGACGTGGGCGGACTGCCACGCCACGCACTGCTGGAGGTCGAGCGTGCCGTAGAGGAAAAGCGCGCCGGCGAGCGAGGAGGCCAGGCACACCTCATAGGCGACCATCTGTGCGGCGCCGCGCAGCGCGCCGAGCAGGCCGTAGTTCGAGCCCGACGCGTAGCCGGCCATGACCACGCCGTGCACGCCGAACGCGAGCGCGGCGAGCACCAGGGGCAGGCCGAACGAGCACTCGATCGGCTGGAGGCTCCAGGCGCGGCCCAGGAGCTGCACGGTGCCGCCGAACGGCAGGGCCGCGAAACAGAACATGCCGCCGCCCATCGCGATCATGGGCGCTATCGGGTGCAGGCTCTTGATGACGGACTTGGCCTGAAAGTCTTCCTTGGTCAGCATCTTGATCGCGTCGGCGATGGGATGAAACAGTCCCAAGATCGTGATGCCGAAGATGTCCGCGCGGTTGGCGCCGATGCGGTCCTGCATGACCGCGCTCTGCTTGCGCTCGACCCAGCCGAGCAGGCCCGCGATGTTCATGCCGAACAGCAGGATCGCGGCGCCGACCTTGACGACGATCCAAATCATGTCGACTTGAGTCACGCCGCGACCTCCGCCGGCGCGCCGTGCAGCGCCTTCGCGATCAGGCCGAAGATCTCGTGATCGGGCTTGGCGTCGCCGATCGGCTCCAAGGCTTTCTTGTACGCCTGCACCTTGCCTTCGAAGTTGGTGAAGTGGCCGTCTTCCTCCACGTAGGCGGTCGCGGGAAGGCGATGAGAGGCGAGGTCCCCGGTGCCGCCCTTGTTCGGGCCCTGGAAGACGACGAACGAGCACTTGCCGAGCAGCGCCTTCGCGCGCTCCGCGCCCCAGACCTTCGCGAGATCGCGGTCGATCACGTACAGCCCGGTGATCTTGCCGGACTCGAGGTCGCGCGCGAGCTCGTCGAAGGAGCCGCTCTTGAATCCCAGCGCCTCCCCGCCCATGAGGTTGGGCACCTTCTCCTTGCGGCGCAGCAAAGCGTCCTCCTCGCCGAGCTGGTCCGGCTCGGCGCTGAAGTAGAACTTGGAAACCTTGAGCTCGTCGACGAACAACGCCTTCAGTCCGGCCCAATCCTCGTTGGAGAGCAGGCCGGACGCGACCACCGCGAGGCCGGCGGCGCCGGCTTTCTTGAGACCCGCGGAGATCTCCGCGGCGGCGGCCTCCCACGAGATGTCGCGCTTTTCGGGCTTGAGGCGCAGAACGCGGCCCAGGCGGTCGGCGTCCAGGTTTCCGAAGCCGTAGCGGCCTTCGTCGCACATCCAATAGCCGTTGACGTCCGGGTTCTCGCGGGGCTTGAGGCGCGCGACGCGCTTGCCGTCGTTGTGCCACGGGCGCTTCGTGTTCGTGTGCACGGAGATGTTGCAGCCGCGCGAGCAGCCGGGGCAGATCGAGTCGGTCTTGTCCAAATACCAAACGCGGACCTTGTAGCGGAAGTCGCGGTCGGTGAGCGCGCCGACGGGACAGATGTCGACGACGTTGCCCGAGTACGCGTTGTCGAGCGTCATGCCGGGCGTCAGCTCGATGCGCTCGGTGTGGCCGCGCTGGAAGATGCCGAGCTCGTGCGTCTTCGTCACGTCGTCGACGAAGCGCGTGCAGCGCGTGCACAGCACGCAGCGCTCCTGGTCGAGCATCACGTGCTCGCCGGCCTTGATGCGCTTGCCCTTGTGCTGCTTGTCCTCGCGCACCTGGCTCTGGTACTGCCCGATCTTCATGTAGTAGTCCTGAAGACCGCACTCTCCGGATTGGTCGCAGACGGGGCAGTCGAGCGGGTGATTGACGAGGTGCAGCTCGAGCGCGGACGTCTGCGCGCGCTTGGCGACCTCGGAGTCGGACTTCACGTCCAAGCCCTCGCGCACCGCGGTGCGGCAGGACACCTGCGGCTTCGGCGCGCCCGCGACTTCGACGATGCACATCCGACAATTGCCGGGATTGCCGAGCGCCGGATGGTAGCAGTAGTGCGGAATCTCGACGCCCGCGTCCTTCGCGGCGTCGATGACGAGACGGCCCTCGTCGGCCTCGATCTCCTTCCCGTTGAGCTTGAACTTGACTCGCTTAGCCATTTTCGGCCACCCGCTTTTTAAAGTCCTCGGGGAATCGGCTGATGTACGCGCGCGTGACCATGCCGACCGTGTCGCCGAGCGCGCAGATCACCTTGCCCTGGATATTCTCGGCCACGCGCGTCAGGTTCGGCATGTCCGCGTCGGTGCCCTCGTCGTGCAGCAGCCGCTCCATGATCTCCTCGGACCAGTAGGAGCCCTCGCGGCACGGCGTGCACTGTCCGCAGGACTCGTGCGCGAGGAAGCGCTGAATGTTGTGCGCGACCATGACCGCGTCCGCCGTCTCGTCGAGCACGATCATGCCTCCGGCGCCCAGGAACGTACCGGCCGCGCGGATCGCGTCGAAATCGAGCGCGAGGTCCAGATCCTTTTCCATCAGCGGCGGCATCGACGTGCCGCCCGGGATCACGCACTTGAGCGTGTGCCCTTTGCGCACGCCGCCGGCCAAGGCCAGAACGTCGCGCAGCTTCGAGCCCATCGGAACTTCGTAGACGCCCGGATTCTCGACGTGACCGGAGACGGAGAAGACGACCGTGCCGCCGTTCTTCGCCGAGCCGATCTTCGCGAACGCCTCTGCGCCCTCGCGCAGGATGAACGGGAGCATCGATAGAGTCTCGACGTTGTTGACGACCGTCGGCTTGCCCATGAGGCCCGCGACCGTCGGGAACGGCGGCGGCTGGCGCGGCCAGGCCTTCTTGCCTTCCATCGTCTCGAGCAAGGCGGTGTCGAGGCCGGAGATGTACGCGCCGGCGCCGCGCATCATCATGATGCGCGCGTGCTTCGTGTAGCCCGCGGCCTCGGCTTCCTTCACCGCGGCCGCGACGATGTCGTACTGGTTCTGGTACTCGCCGCGCACGAAGATGAAGACCTCTTTGGCGCCGATCGCGTGGGCCGCGATGAGCAGGCCCTCGATGAGCTGGTGCGGCGCGCGCGTGAGCAGGACGCGGTCCTTGTAGCAGCCGGGCTCCGACTCGTCGGCGTTGACCACGACGTAGCGCGGTCCGGGCACCTTGTCGAGCGGCGGCACCGTCCCCCACTTGGCGCCCGTCGGGAAACCCGCGCCGCCGAGGCCGCGCAGGTTCGACTTGAGAACCTCCGCCGTGACGTCCGCGGGCGCCATCGTCAAAGCCTTCTCGAGCCCCTTGTAGCCGTCAAGCTTCCTGTAGGTCTCGAGCTCGTGCAGCTTCGGCTCGTCGAAATGCTTCGTCAGGATTTTGGTCATCGGTCAGATCAGCGCTTTACGTACATCTCAACAACCTTCTCTGCAAAATCGGCAATGTTGGTGTATGCAGCCGACAGCGCCTGAATTTTTTTAATTGCCTCAGGTCGCTGGTCTTCGGGAATGCTCAAGGTGTCCAGCAGAGATTTGAGGTATTCCCCTTGCCCGCGGTTCAGGTCAATGATTATCTTGTCATAAGCAACTACAATGAACTCGCGGGCCTTCTGCGCGTCGGAAAGTGAGGGCTTTCCTTCCACAGCATTGGTGTTCTCTGGCTCAAGCGTGACCATGTACTGACCGGGAGAATATTGATGAACAGCTCCCGTGACACCATCTGTCGTTGATCCGATAAGACCGCCGAGAACGATGTTGCCCCAAAACCAGCCGTTGATACCCGTTTCGAGATTGACAGTCAAAGGCTTATAACCGGGTTTGCTGAACGTGGCCGTAAGACCGCTTTCGCGCCTAAGTGTGGCGGTAATCGGAGTGGTTCCGTAGGGCCTGCCTGCGATGGTCACCGTCGCGCCCTCGGGATTCGTCCGAAAGGACAATTCCTGGGTTCGACCCGTAACAATGCTCGCACACGACGCTGTCATCGCCGCAATAATTGCCCCGGCGATCAATTGAATGGGCCGACGCGAATTCGTCAATAAAATTTTCACTTGAATGACTCCTTCAGTTTCGCGATCGACTCTTCGGTCGCCTTGCCCTGAAACCGGTCGTTGACCAACAACGCCGGGCCCTGCTCGCAGGCGCCGAGGCACTCCATCTCTTCCCAAGAAAACTTCCCGTCCTGCGACGTGACCTTCTCCTTCACGCCGAGCGTCTTCTCCAGGCACGCCGCCATTTTATCCGAGCCCGCGAGCGCGCAGGAGAGGCCGTGGCACAGGCCGACGCGGTACTTGCCGGTCGGCGTCTCGGTGAAGGTCGGGAAGAAGGTGACGACGCCCCAGACGCGGTTGAAGGGCAGCTCGAAGATCTCGGCCACGCGCAGGGCGGACTCCACGGACACGCAGCGGTTCCAGTCCTGCACCGCGCGCAGGGCCTCGCTGAGGCCCATGTTCGGGAACGGATAATACGTCTTCCACTTGAGCAGGACGGCTTCCTGCTCGGCGGTGAACGGAGACTTCTTCGCGGTCGCGCTGGTCATCGGTCCAATTCCCCGGCGATCATGTTCACGGAGCCGAAGGTCGGGATCACGTCGGCGATCATCGCGCCCTTCAGCAGGTGCGGCAGAGCCGCCATGATGGACAGGCACGGCGGCCGGCAGCGCACGCGGTACGGGCCGTCGCCGCCGTCGGAGACGATATGGAAGCCGAGCTCGCCGTTGGCGCCCTCGACGGCGAAGTAGCCCTCGGACGGCGGGATCTTGATTCCCCACGACCACATGATCAGCTCGAAGTGGTTCATCAAGCCTTCGATGTTGGTGTAGGTCTGCTCCTTGGCCGGCAACGTCGCCCAGCGGTTCGGGGCGCGCACGGAGCCGACGGTGTCGTTGCCCATGCCCTCGAGCGTCTGATCCACCTTGGCCGTATACTTCTCGATCAACTCAGTGTCGCCGCGCTTGCCCATGTCCTCGAGCTCGTAGGCGTACTTGATCTCCTTGGGCTCGAGCGAGTGCTTGCCCGCGGGGATCTGCTGGAGCGCCTGCTCGATGATGCGCAGGCTCTGCTCGATTTCGGCCATGCGGCAGAGATAGCGATCGAAGTTGTCGCCGGTCGAGCCCACGGGGATCTCGAAGTCGAAGCGGTCGTAGACGAGATACGGATGCGCGCGGCGCACGTCGTAGGGAATGCCGGTGGAGCGCAGGAACGGGCCGGTGATCCCGTAGGCGACCGCGTCGTCCTTCTTGATCACGCCGGTGCCCGCGACGCGGTCCACGAAGATGCGGTTCTTCGTCAGCAGCTTGTCGCTCTCCGACACGACCTCGCGGATCTTCACGGCGATCGCGGCGAACTTCTCGGCGAAATCGGCGGGCAGATCGCCCTTCACGCCGCCCACGCGCGTGAACGCCGTCGTGATGCGGGCCCCCGTCAGCTGGTCGACGAGCTGGTACAGGAACTCCCGCGCCTTGATCATGTACAGGAAAACGGTGAAGGAGCCCAGCTCCATCGCGGACGCGCCGATGCAGGTGAGGTGGTCCGTGATGCGCGAAATCTCGCAGGCGATCACGCGGATGTACTGACCGCGCTCCGGCACCTCGATGCCCGCGAGCTTCTCGACGGCGAGCGCGTAGCCGACGTTGTTGATCAGCGGGGAGACGTAGTTGAGCCGGTCCGTCCACGGCACCACGTTGTTCCAGGTTTCCGTCTCCGCGTGCTTCTCGAACGCGCGGTGCAGGTAGCCGATCTCGCAGTCGACGCCGCGGATGATCTCGCCCTCGAGCTCGAGGACGAGGCGGATCACGCCGTGCATGGCCGGGTGCTGCGGGCCCATGTTCAGCATGTACGTCTTGCGGCCGAGGTCGGGAGTCGCGGTGGTCATTTCATTCGCCCGTGATCGTCGGCTTGAGGATGTTGAACGAAGGGCTGTTCGCCTTCTCGCCGCTCTTGGGGCCGATCAGCGGCTGGCGCTTGGCGATCGGGTAGTCCTTGCGCAGCGCGTGGCCGACGAACTCCTCGTACATGAGCAGGCGCTTGATGTCCGGGCGGTCGGCGAAGCGCACGCCGAACATGTCCCAGACCTCGCGCTCGAGCCAGTCCGCGACCGGCCACAGGTCGCGCGCCGAGCGCAGGACCGGGGCGTCGCCGACGGCGCAGTGCACCTCGACGCGGCCGAGGTCGCGCCCGTCCGCGGCGTCGAATTTCATCACGCGGTAGATCACGTCGAAGCGCGGCGTGCGGCCCTGCGGCGCGTAGTCGACGCAGGTGAGATCCACGAGCACGTTGTACCCGTCGGCCTTGAGGGCCGCGAGCTCTTCGTGATTGCGCTCGGCCGCGACGTCGCGGCGCTCGCCCTGCAGGGGAGAGACGCTCATCCGCGCGCCCTCCCGCCGGTCTTCTGGATCTTCTCCTGAAGAAGAACCAGTCCCTGGAGAACCGTCTCCGGTCGCGGCGGGCAGCCGGGGATGTAGAGGTCGACCGGGACGATGGTGTCGATGCCCTGCACCGTCGAGTAGTTGTTGTAGAAGCCGCCCGTGCACGTGCACACGCCGAACGCGACCACCCACTTCGGCTCCGCCATCTGGTCGTAGATGCGGCGCAGAACCGGAGCGATCTTGTGCGAGATCGTGCCGACCACCAGCAGACAGTCGGCCTGGCGCGGCGAGAAGCGCGGGAAACCGGCGCCGAACCGATCCATATCGTAGTGGCTCGCGGCCGTGGACATATACTCCATGCCGCAGCACGCGGTCACGAACGGGTACTGGAAGATCGAGTACTTGCGCGCCCAGCCGAGCGCGGCGTCCAGTTGCGTCGTCATCGTTCCCGCGGGAGCGATCGTTTCCTCTAGCGGCATTCGAGAGCCCCCTTGCGCCAGAAATAGGCGAGCATGAATAAGACGACGAGCGTGAAGCCCGTGATCGCGGCCATGCTCGCCGCGTCGAGCCCGCGGCGGTTCAGCGCCCAGGGCAGAAGGAACGCCAGGTCCACGTCGAACACGACGAACAAAACCGCGAAGCGGTGATAGAGCGCCGTCATGCGGCCGTGCGCGGGTGCGAGCGGCGGCAAGCCGGTCTCGTAGGGCAAGTCGCCGTCGCCGCGATGGACCGAGCGCGGGCCGAACAGCCGCCCGGCGTTGGTGAACACCCCGGTCAGGGCCAGAACCATGAGCGCGTTGACGCCGAGAGCGAAAAGCGCGGCCGAGGTCATTTCCAGAGTCCTCCGGAGAGCTCGCCGTAGATCAGCGGCGCGGCGCCCAGCGCCAGCGCGCCGAGCGCGCAGATCAGCATGATCAGACGCGCGCGTGCCGCGTCCGCGGGCGCGGGCGCCGCGGCCGGCTCGCCCTCGGGCGATTCGAAATACATGTCGCGCACGAGGCCGAGGTAGTAGGCGAGCGAGACGATGGACGCGACGGCCGCGAGCGCCGCGGGGACGCCGAGACCCGCGCGCAGGGCCTGCCACAGGATCAAGAGCTTCGCGACGAAACCGCCGGTCGGCGGGACGCCGCCGAGCGCGAAGAGCAAGACCGCGAACGCGGCGGCGGGGCCGGCGGAACGCGCGGCGTACCCGCGCAGCTCGGCCCGCGTCTTCACGCCGGACGCGGCGAGGAACAGGAACGCGCCGTTGCTCATCAAGGCATAGGCGCCGAGGTAGAACAGCAGGGACGCGAGCGCCTGGGGGTCCGCGCCGAGCCTCGCCCACGCGCCGACGCCGAGGATCAGCAGGCCCGCGTGGGACAGCGACGAGTACGCCAGCAGGCGCTGAAGGCGTTCCTGGCGGAGCGCCAGCAAAGCGCCGATCAGCGCGGTGACCGCGCCGAGCCATGGGAGCACGGCCGCGAACATCGGATCCGGCGCGATCTGGATCACGCGCACGAGGAACAACGTCGCGGCGGCCTTCATCGACGTGGACAGAAACGCGGACACTTCCGGCGCCGACGCCTCGTACACGTCCGGCAGCCACCAGTGCAGCGGCACCGCGCCGATCTTGAATAGAGCGGCGACGGCCATCAACGAGACGCCCGCGCGGCCCATGGGTCCGAGCGCGGAAGCTCCGGGGCCCAGCAGTCCGGTCTGCGCGTAGTACAGCGCCATGCCGAGCAGGAACAAAGCGCCCGCGAGCGCGCCCGCGAAGAAATACTTGACCGCGGCCTCGAGCCGGCGCGAGCGGTCGCCTTCGCCCGCGCGCGCGACCAGCAGGTAAGCGGGCAGCGACATGAACTCGAGGCCGACGAAGAGCATCAGCAGGTTGCCCGCGACGCAGAGCAGGCCCATGCCGAGCGTCGCGCCCAGGAGCAGGGCCGTCTCCACGTCGTCGCCCGCGGAGCAGACGGCGAGAGGCAAAGCGCCCGCGTAGATCACGAGCTGCCAGCCGAGGCTCTTCATATCCACCGAAATCAGCGGCGGCAGAAGGTCCGGAGGCGCGAGACGCAGGGCGAAGAGCGCGGCCAGCAGGGCGAGCGCGCCGAGCAGCCGGCCCCAGAGCGCCTTCGGCCGCGCGGCGAGGCCGAGGCCGAGCGCGCCGAGCACTCCCGCGGCGAGCGCGGCCTGAGGCGCCAGGGAGCTTGCGAGCGGGTTCATCGCAGCAGCCCCTTGAGCGACGGCGCCAGCGCCGACAGCCACGAGCTCGGCGTGAGGCCGATCCAAAGCATCAGCGCGCACAGCGTCCACAATATCCCCGATTCGCGCGCATCGAGATCGCCGACGCGAACGCTGACCGAGTTCGGGCCCTCGGGCGCCCAGAACACCGCCTGGTAAGCGGGCAGCGCGTACGCGGCCGCCAGCGTGACGCCGATCGCGCCGAGAATGGCGAAGAACGGCAGTCCCGCGAACAGGATCGGCGACTGCGCGATGCCCGACAGGCAGAGGAACTCGCCGACGAAGCCGTTGAGGCCGGGCAGGCCGATCGACGCGAACGTCGCGAAGCCGAAGAAGAACGCGAGGCGCGGCGCGCGCACGGCGAGGCCGCCGAAGTCGGAGAGCCCGCGCTTGTGCGCCCGCTCGTAGAGGAAGCCGACCATCAGGAACAAAGCGCCGGTCGTGATGCCGTGGTTGATCATCTGCAAGGCGGCGCCCGTGACGCCCTGCTGATTGCCGGACAGCACGCCGAGCAGGCAGAAGCCGAGGTGAGCGATCGACGAATAGGCGATCAGGCGCTTCAAGTCCGTCTGCGCCATGGCGCACAGCGCGCCGTAAATCGCGTTGATGCCGGCGAGCGTGCCCAAAATCGGCATCCACGATTCGGTCGGCCCGGGCATCAAAGGGAACGCGACGCGGATCAGGCCGTAGAGGCCCATCTTGAGCATCACGCCCGCGAGCATCACCGAGCCCGCGGCCGGCGCCTCGGTGTGCGCGTCCGGCAGCCACGTGTGCAGCGGCACGATCGGGATCTTCACGCCGAAGCCGACGAGCAGGCCGAGGAAGACCCAGGGCGCCGCGGACCCCAGGTCCGTGCCCATCAAGGAGGCGAGGTTCCAGGTCCACACGCCGGTCGCGCGCTGATGCGCGACGACGACGGCGATCAGCGAGAGGAGCATGAAGATCGAGCCCGCGAAGGTGAAGAGGAAGAACTTCACGGCCGCGTGGCGGCGGTTGTCCGAGCCCCAGAGGCCGATGATGAAGAACATCGGGATCAAGGTCGCTTCCCAGAATATGTAGAACAGGAACAAGTCCGCGGCGAGGAAGACGCCCGCGAGGGCGGCGGCGAGCGCCTGGAAGCAGGCCCAGTAGCCGGGGCCGACCTCGGCGCTCCACGACGCGAACACGCAGACGAGGTTGAGGAAAGCCGTGAGCGCGACGAGCGAGAGCGAGAGTCCGTCCGCGGTGAGCGAGTACGCGACGCCGAACGCGCCCGGCGCGCCCATGACCACGTTGAAGGCCGAGCCGTCGCCGGCGACGATCGGCTTCAGCGCGATGAAAGAGAGGACCAGCGCGGCGACCGCGAAGGCGAGCGCCGTCCAGCGCGCCGCCTTGCCCGACAATGCGCACGCGAGAGCGCCGGCGAGAGGCACGACCCAGAGAGCGCTGAGCAGGCTCACCGCAGTCCCCCCGCCGCGAGCAGCAAAGCGGCGCCGGCCGCCATCCACCACAGCGACTCGTTGAGGCGCCCGCGCACGGTGTCCGACAGCAATCCTCCGGCGCCGCGCGCGACGCGCGCCGAGCCCTCGATCGCGCCGTCCCACCATTTCTTGTCGAAAACCTTGCCGGCGAACCCGGCGAAGCCGACGACGGCGTCGACGATCAAGCCGACGAACGGCTTCCAGCCGAAATCGGCGTCGAACACGCGCTCGAGGCGCGGCGACGACGCGCGCCAGCGCCAGTCCCAGCTCGCGTCGATCATCGTGAAGTAGTACGCGGCGGCCGCGCCGATCAGCGCCATCGCCGAGCCGAGCGTCGAAACGGTGTGGGACAGGGCGGGGATGCGCGGCTCGCCCGGGAGATCGATCTGCTTCGCGTACTCGTGCAGTCCCGACGGCATGTTCGTCCAGCCGCCGACGACGAGAATCTGCACTTTCTTCACGAAGACGTAGCCGACCGCCGCGCCCAGCGAGATCAGCGCAATCGGCCAGACGAGGCCGGCCTCGGCCTCGTGCGGATGCGCCTTCAGGCCCTTCTGCTCCGGGCGATTTCCGTGGAAGGTGAGCAGGATCAGGCGCGCGATGTAGAACGCGGAGCCGACGGAGACGAGAAGGCCCGCGGCGGCGAACAGGCCGCCGCGCTCGAGCGCCGCGTCCAAGATGGCGTCCTTGCTGAAGAAGCCCGCGAACGGGAACACGCCGGCCAAGGAGAGCGCCGCGACGACCATGCACGCGTAGGTCCACGGCATCGCCTCGCGCCAGCCGCCGACCTCGTCGACGTTCGCCGTGGGCTGGTGGATCGCGTGGCCGACATTGCCCGCGCAGAGGAACAGCGCGGCCTTGAAGAAGCCGTGCATGATGAGGTGTAGGATCGCGACGCCGACCTGGCCCAAGCCGAGCGCGAGCATCATCAGGCCGAGGTGGCTGACCGTCGAGTAGGCGAGGATGCGCTTCAAGTCCTTCTTCGTTCCCGCGATCACGGCGGCGAACACCGCGGTGAACGCCCCGATGGACGCCACGAGCGTCGGCAGGCCCGGCACGGCCGCGATCAGCGGCCAGGAGCGCACGAGCAGGAAGACGCCGGCGGTCACCATCGTGGCCGCGTGCATGAGCGCGGACGTCGGCGTCGGGCCCTCCATGGCGTCGGGGAGCCAGAAGTACAGCGGGAACTGCGCGGACTTCGCGCAGGCGGCCCAGATCAGCAGCGCGCCGATCGCCGGGAGCGCGCCCGGCATGCGCCCGAGGCCGTGCAGGAGGTCGAGCGTTCCGTAGATCACGTTGAAGTGCGTGACGCCGAACGTCGTCTGCATCAGCAGAAGGGCCAGCAGGAAGCCGAAGTCTCCGACGCGGTTCGTGAGGAACGCCTTCAGCGCCGCCTTGCGCGCGCTTTCCTTGTTAAACCAGAAGCCGACGAGCAGGTAGGAGGCCACGCCGACGAGCTCCCAGAACAAGTACATCTGCACGTAGTTGTTCGCGGTGAGCAGGCCGATCATCGCGAGGAAGAAGAGGTGGAACACGAGGAAGAAGCGCGAGAAGCCCGGATCTCCCTTCATGTACGCCGCCGCGTAGAAATGAATCAGCGAGCCGACGACCGCGACCATCGACAGCACCGCGAGACCCACGCCGTCGATGCGCAGGCCGAAGTCGATACCCCACTTGGCGAACATCACCCAATGGTAGACGGTGAAGTCGTAGCTGACGCCGTTGGTCAGGAAGAAGTCGCGCGTCAGCGACAGCGCGGCGATCGTGACGATCGCGCAGGACAGGAGAATCGGCAGGTGCGTCCACTCGGGCTTCAGCGGACGGAAGAAGAAGAAGCCGACGAGAATCGCCGTCACCGGCGCGGCGAACAGCGCCAGCACGGCCGGATGCGCGAGCAGCATCTGCAGGCTCGTCATCCGCGCAGCTCCGCGAGGTCGCCCGCGTCGAGCCCCTTGCCCGAGCGCAGAACCTTCAGGATCAGAGAAAGTCCGACGACGGCTTCGGCGGCGGCGACCGCGATGACGATCGCGACCGCGGCCAGCGCCTGCGCGTCGGAGAACACGCCCGCGTAGTGCACGAGCGCCACGTTGACCGCGGCGATCATGAGCTCGACGCCGAGCAGCATCGCCAGCAGTTGACGGCGCAGGACGACCATCGCGAGCCCGGCCGAGAACAGCGCGCCGACCGTCGCCCAGATCGCGGCGTTCACGCGGCCTCCTTGTCGGGCAGCAACGCCAGCGCGGCGAGGAACATGAGCAAGGTCACGGCCTCGGTGGCGAGCGCGTAGCCGTGGAAGAGCTCGGCGCTGAAGGCCGTCGCGAGTCCCCCCGGCGGCACCGGCAGGGCCGCGCGCGAAGGCGCCGCCGTGAAGGTCAGAGCGAGCTCGACCGCGACCGCGAGGACGCCGAGCGCCGCGAGCGGACGCGGCAGGCAGAAGTCCGCGAAACGCTGGTCGGCGGCGGCGCCGCCCGAGGCCATGATCGTGATCACGACCAGGACCATGACGGCGCCGGCGTAGATCATGAGCTGCAGCAGTCCCAGCAGAGGCGCTCCGCGCAGGACGAAAATCAGCGCGGTCTGCAGGAGGACGACGAGCAGGCACACGGCGCTCATGTAGAGCGAGCGGCTCAAGAGCATCCCCGCGGAAAAAATCGCGGCCACAATACCGGCGACGATCACGGCCCAGAGCATCATCGGGGCCTATTCTACTGTTTTCGCCGGCGCGACGTCCAATTCAGCGGGAAATGGTCAGTGATTCTCCGTCGGAGGACGCCGAAAGCGTCGCCAAATCGCCCCCATACAGCCGGACCGGCAAAGATTTGCCGACGAGCGCGGAAAAGTCGAAGCGATAGAAGTCGTACTGGTCGTGGCGGCCCGACGAATCGAGCTGGTCGTAGATCAGGCACAGGCCGACCGCGGACGACGCGGCCGCCGGCTTTCCGCCGCCCGGCAGGTGCGACAGGAACAGCCGGTACGGCCGACCCCCGATGACGACGGCCCGGCCGGCGTCGTAAGTCCTCTGAAAGAGATCGACGATGCGCCGGTTCCAAACCGTCGCGCCGGAGCCGTCCTTGATCTCCAAGACATTGTTCAGCCGCGCGCGGAATATATTGACGTTCAAGTCGGCCGCGTAGCGGCGCCCGCCCGCGGCCCACGCGCCCGACATGCCGCGCTCGATCTTGATCATCAGCGGCGCGGCGCCCGGCGGAGCGACGACGAGCCAGCCGTCGCCGTTCAAGTCGAGCGTGCCGGAGACGTAGGTCTCTCCGGCGGGGTCGGAGAAGGAGTCGACCGTCGTCCAGTGGCGGTCGAGGAGGCCGGAGAGGCTCACCACGGCGTCGTCCGGCGGCGGGGCGACGCGGGCGACGGCCGCGGACGGCGTCGGCGGAGGATTGACGACGCGGTCTCCGGCGGGCACCGCGAAGCCCTCGGCCCCGAGTCCTCCCGACAGACGGTCCAGATCGATCGCGCCCGGAAGGGCGAACGCGCGCGCGACGCACAGCGAGAGCAGCGCCGACGCCGAGAGAACGGTCTTCATGCCGCGTATTCAGGCATTTGCGCCCGACGGGGTAAAGCGGGTCCTCCGGACCAACCGCGGGGTCTTTGGACCCAGATCATATCTAGGTCTAATGGGACCAGGCCGAGGATTCGACGGAGAGAAGATCGAACCACAAAGACACGAAGAACGGAAAACCACAGAGACACAGAGAACGAACGGAGAGTACGTCAAAGAACGGATGAAGAGTCAACGACTGAGCCGTTCACCCCCCCTTCCGTTCTTCGTGTCTCTTCCGTTCGTTCTCTGTGTCTCTGTGGTTAAACGCCGTTCTCGACAGTACCGCGCATCAGGACTTGCGGTCCTCGGCGCGATCCTCGAGATCGCGGCCGAGGTCGGCGGCCTCGCGCAGCACCGCGGGCTCGGAGACCTTCAAGCCCCACAGCACGAGCACGGCGAGAAGCGACGGCGCGACGTAGTAGCAGAGACGGAACAGCATCGCCGCGACGAGCGCCGAGCCGGCGTCCACGCCGAGGCCGGACATCAGCGCCGCGATCGAGCCCTCGGCGGCGCCGAGCCCCCCCGGCAGCAGAGGAATCAACGTCGCGGCCTGTCCCGTCGTGAACGCCGCGCTCAGGTGGCCGACGGGCAAGCTGACGCCGGCGGCGCGGAAGCACAGCCACAGCGCGGTCATCGCGAAGCCCCAGTCGAGGCACGTATAAAGGACGGTCGCGGTCAGGCGCCCGCGCCCGTTGCGGATGCGCGCAAGTCCCTGGGTCAGCTGCATCTCGAACGCGGCGAAGTCCTCGGGCGGAATCTCGCGAGAGGACAGCGAAAACGCGGCGCGGTTCGTGAGGCGGAAAAGCCGGTGCGCGAGGCGGCTGCGCACCGTGCGGTTGAAGAACGCGACGAGGATGAACGCGGCGCCCGCGAGCAGGACGAGCAGGCCGAACGCGCTCTCCATGACGGCGAGGCGCGCGCCGCTCGCGCGCAGGAGCAAGGTGACGAGGCCCTGGCCGAGGATCACGGCCAGCACCGCGTACAAGATGGCCGACGTGACCGCCGACGCCGTGATCGTCGTGGCGATCGGGACCCGGCGCTTATGAAGGAGGTGCGCCTTCAGCGCGAAGCCCGTGGCGCCGCCCGCGGAGAGCATGTAGTTCGCCGTCGTCGACACGAGCGCGATGCCGAGCACGGACGGCGCGCCGAGCGGATGGCCGAGCACGGCGAGCGTCTCCGAGAGCGCCAGTCCGACCATCGCGTGGCTCGCCAGCGCGCAGGCGAGCGCGGCGAGCACCCAGATCCAGGACACCGCCTCCCCCGCGCGGCGCACCTCTTCCAGCCGCGAGCCGACGACGGCCGCGAGAAGCGCCAGCGCCGCCGCGGCGCCGAGGCCCCAGACGATGCCGCGCTTCGCGCTCACGGGATCGGTCCTCTCGCGGCGGAGGTCGAGACGTCGAGGCCCCATGCGGCCGCCGATCCGGAGGACGCCGCGACGACGAAGTCGCGCGCCTGCTTGCGCTGTTCCGGCGTCGCGTCGCCCTGGAGCACCGCGATCAGCGCCATGCCGGTCGCGGGATCGATCTGGCCGGACATCACGCGAGCGCTCAGCGCCTGCGCGGCCGGAGCCGCGCGCTGAACGACCAAAGAGAGCGCGACGGAGACCGCCAGTACGCCGGCCAGGCAAAGCGCCGCGAATCCGGCGATCGCGCGTCCCGCCCATTGCGGCGCGCGCGCGTCGGGGGCCGCGGCGCGCAAGTCGCCCGCGAGCCGCACGGTCGCGACGAGCCCGAACGGCGACCAGAACATCGCGATCAGCCAGCCGACGTACGGGATCGAACTCGGAAGCCAAACGAGAAATCCCGCCGTCAGCAGGCGCAGGACCGCCGGGACCGGGTTGGCCTCGACGCGCGCCCAGGACAGGCCCAGCGCCGCGGAGCCGCCGGCTTCGCCGGCGATTTGATAATACGGAGCGAAAAAGAGCAGGGCGGCGAGAACGACGCCCGGAAGAACGAACAGGCAGAATCCGCCGCCGATCGCAAGAGAGCCGAGAAGGAGGACCCAAGAGAACGCCGCGGTCTGCCCCCACGCGCGCGACAGGCTCTCCCCGGCGGTCTCATCGTTCAGCGCGACGCGCACCGCGGCGGACTGCGCCCAAGACGACGTCCACAGCGCGGCCGACAGGGACGCCAGCGCGCCAAGACCGACGGCGAGCCAAAGCGCCCCGACATGGAACGCGGCGAGCGGCAGGACGACGATCAGCGGGAGGACGGCCGCGGCGAAAACCGCGATCCCGCCGAGGCCGAGCACGGCCATCAGGCGGCCCCAGCGCCGGCGGAAATCGCCCCAAGACGCCTCCAACCAATCCTGAAACGGCGGCATGGCGCGAGATTAGCATTTCAACCCACCCCGTTGACGCGGACGCGGAGGTCGGCTACACTTGCCGGGCGATGAAAAAGGTCGTGGTCGTGGACGACGACGAAGACATGCGTCACATGATGGCCCACGTGCTGAAGGAGCGCTGCGAGGTCGCGACCGCCGAGGACGGCGCCGCGGGCCTGGCGCTCGTGAAGAGCGTGAAGCCGGACCTCGTCGTGCTCGATCTGCTCATGCCGAAGATGCACGGCTTCGAGGTCTGCCGCCGCATCCGCGAGGACGCGACGCTCAAAGGCACGAAGATCCTGATCAGCTCCTCGAAGTCGTACACCCACGACGTGAAGACCGGCGTCGAGGAAGCGGGCGCCGACGGCTACATCATCAAGCCGTTCCGCATCGCGGATTTCCAGAAGCGCATCGCCGAGCTTCTCGGCGAGGTCTGATGCTCGTCCGCTTCTGGGGCGTTCGCGGCTCCATCCCCGCCCCCGGCCCGGCGACGGCCCGCTACGGCGGCAACACCCCGTGCGTCGAACTGCGCGCCGGCGGCCGCCTGCTGATCGCGGACGCGGGCACCGGCATCCGCGCGCTCGGCGACGCGCTGATCCGCGAGAGCGCGGCGGCGGGCGCGCCCGTGCAGGCGCATCTCTTCATCGGCCACACGCACTGGGACCACATCCAGGGGCTCCCTTTCTTCGTCCCGCTGTACCGGCCCGAAAGCCTGATCACCTTGTACGGCGTGCACGGCACGACGAAGTCCTTCCGCGACGTGATCGCCGGACAGATGTCGTCGGCGTATTTCCCGGTGCGGCCCGAGGACCTTCCCGCCAAGCCCGCGTTCGTCGAACTGCACGAGCCGATCGACGTCGGGCCCGTGAAGGTCTCCTTTCACTACCTGAATCATCCCGGAATCACGATCGGCTTCCGCTTCGAGCATGAAGGAAAGTCCGTGGTCTATCTGAGCGACCACGAGCCCTACTCCAAGCTCAACGCGCGCGGCGAGTTCACCGACAAGGAGGACGCGGCCGTGGCGCGCTTCGCGCAGAACGCGGACCTGCTGATCTGCGAGTCGCAGTACACCGCCGAGGAATACCGCCTGCGCCGCGGCTGGGGCCACAGCACGTTCGAGGACGTGCTCGACCTGGCCGAGCGCGCCGCGGCCAAGAAGCTCGCTCTTTTCCACCACGATCCGTCCCACGACGACGCCGCGATGGACGCGCACACGGAGGGCTGCCGGAAAGCGGCGGCCGCGCGCGGCAAGGGTCTCGAAGTGGTCGCCGCGCGCGAAGGCCTAGAAATCGAACTCTAGGCGAACGGCGTGAACCACAAAGACACGAAGAACGAACGGCTTTAACACAGAGACACAGAGAACGAACGAAAAGAACGTCAGAGAACGGATGGAGAGTTAACGACTTTGCCGTTAACTTTCTTTCCGTTCTTCGTGTCTTTGTGGTTTAGCTCCGTTCTCCTCCGTCTCTCCCGCCGTTCTCTGTGTCTCTGTGTTTATCCGTTCGTCACTTCTTCGGCGCGGTGAGCTTGTCGAGGCGGCGCGTGAAGTGGAGCATCACGAACAGCGCCGGAACCGCGAGGCCCGCGAAGATCGCGACGAACGGCCAGATCCCGCTCAGGCCCGTGAAAGCCGCGACCGGCGACGGGATGCCGAAGGGCAGCGAGCCGTAGATCAGGAACTTCAGCGTGGTCAGACCGATCACGGCGGCGAACATCGCGAACGCGCCGTTGAACGCGGCGGCATTCGCGTAATCCGCCGGAGCGCGCTCCTGGGCGAGCTTATCGAAGAGGCTGTCGTTCTTGAGGCCCGCGACGACCTGCAGGAGGCCGAAGCCGAAGAACGCGGCCGCGGTCAGCGCGACGTGCGCCGGGAAGGCGAGCATGACCGGTGCCAGCGCCAGCGCCAGACCCAGCTTCGGCTTCCACATGGACAGGATCGTGCCGGTGCCGAGCACCGCCGTCACCGCGATCGACGCGTGGGAGCCGAGGTTGATCAGCGGTCCGATGAGCGGCAGGGGCAGGGCCATCACGCCGACCGCGAGGAAGCTCAGCGCGCCGTACTTGAGCCAGCGCATCGTCGAGGAGCGCGCGGCCTCCTCCGCCGCGGCGGCGTCGCCGCCGTGCTTGGCCTGGAGCGCCGCCGAATGCGCGTTCACGACCTTGCCCGCGAACAGGCCGCCGAAGCTGAAGAGGCCGGCGATCAGGCCCATGATCGGGGCGGCCATGCTCGAGTCGACGCCCGGTCCGATCGCGAACTTGCCGAAGGTCGGGGCGAGGATGCTGTAGACCGCCACGTTGAAGACGGTCATCAAGGTCGACACCATCGTCGACGCGCGCAAGGCGGGATCGCGCATGACCACCTGGTAGCCCTTCGCGACCTGCTGCGCGAAGTTCTTGAACGCGCCCGCGATGCTGCCGAGCACGCCGCCGGTGGCCTGCGCCGCGCGCTCGCGCGAGGCGGCCAGGCGCGCCTCGTCGGCGGCCTTCGGGATTTTGAGGTTGACGAAGAGCAGGGCGATCGCGCCGAGGTACAGCCACGGGGCGATGATCATGTTCGTCGTCGCGGTGCCGAGGATCACGACCAGGGTCGCCGCGCCGTTCTGGGTCAGGACCGAGGCGACCTCCGCCCAGCTCTGCTTGCTGCCGCGCAGGCTCTCCATCGCGACCTGGTCCTTGCCCAGGACGCTCGGAATCACCGCGCGCTCGGCGATGCTCGCGGCGCCCTGCGTCAGCCGAAAGAGGACCATGAGGCCGTAGAGCGGGAGGATCGTCAGCATGTGCACGTTCGCGAGAACGCCGATGGCCAGAGCGGTCGCGAACGTCGCGCCGAGGGCGCCGACGTAGGCCTTCTTGAGCGGGAGCGCGTTGACGATCAGAGGGCTGAGCTGTCGGCCGACGATGCTGGAAAGCGTGCCCAGGATCGAAAGGTCCGCCATCATCGACATCTTGTGGAAAGTCTGGTCGAGGTACACCGGCATCGAGGCCGACGCGAGGCCCTCGTAGCCCGCCTGCGACAGGTTGCTCGCCACGACGTAGCGGCCCAGCATCTTCTTCGTCCCGGCCGCGTCGGTCGACGCGGCGAGCGCGGGCGCGGCGGCGGCGGACTGCGCCGGAGCCGGAGTCTCGGACGGCGCGTCCTCGGCCGCGGCGGAGAACGTCGGCGCGGCGCCGGCGTCGCGGCCGGCGAAGAACGCCTTCAGTTCGCCGAAGCGCCGGGCGACGCGGCCCCCGATCTCGGCGTCGCGCGGACCGTTTCCGGTCCGCAGGCGCGGAGCGCTCGCGTCCGGCGACGCGATCGCGCCGCCGACGGCGACGAGGCCTGCGGCGGCGACCGGCGCGGCGGCGGGCGCCGCGGCCGCAGACGCAGTCGCGGCGTTCGGAGCGGCTTCGACCGCGGCGGCGGAGAGCGCGGACGGGGCGGCCGTCGGCACGGCGGCCGGAGCCAAAGCGCCGGCGGAGAGTGCGGACGGAGCGGCGAAGGCCGGGGCCGAGATCGCCGGCGCCGCCGTCAAAGAGACCGAGAGCGACGCGGGACCCGAGAAGGTTCCCGCCCCCGCGGAGATGTGGGCGCCCGTCGCCGCGCCGCCGAGCGCGACCGGCGTCTCGGCGACGATGCGGACCTGCGCCCACGCGGCGGAACCGAACGCTGCCTGAACGAGGATCAGGCTCAAAGTCGCGGCGATTGCGCGCACCATCCGGTTCGTTTTCTTCATGACCCTATTATAAAGAACGGCGACGAAACGCGCCGGGGCCCTCCGGCCATCCGCGGCTGGCCCGAAGGTCCTAGGGCCTATGCCGTGATGAGAATTGGAAGAAAGAACGGATCGACCACAAAGACACGAAGAACGGCGACGAACGGAAAGAAGGGATAGAAAGTTAACGACTTTGGCGTTAACTTTATTCTCTCCGTTCTTGGTGTCTTTGTGGTTTTCCGTTCTCCGCGCCTCTTCCGTTCGTTCTCGACGTCTCTGCGTTTAACGCCGCTAGGAGCGACGGCAAGCGGCGGCGAGCCCCAACGCCGATAACCCGGCGAGGATGAGTCCCGCCGTGAGCGAGTAGGGCGCGTAGGAGAAGCGCACCGTCGAGCGGCCCGCGGGGACCGCGACCGCGCGGAACGCGTAGTCCGCGCGGCGCAAGGCGACGAGGCGGCCGTCGACCTGCGCGCGCCAGCCCGGATACCAGGAGTCGAGCAGGACGAGCCAGCCCGGACCGTCGGACTCGACCTCGACGACGACCTCGTTCGACGCGTCGCGCACGATGCGCGCGACGCCGCGCGCGCGCGACGCGGTCGGCGGCGAGAACCAGTCGTCGAGCAGGACCAGCCCCGACGGGTCGAAATGCGGATCGCGCGCGCCCTTGAGCGCGCTCGCCGGATCCATGGGCACCGAGTCGGAGACGAAGAAGGCGCGCGGCGCCGGGCGGTCGGCGCGGAAAATCTGCAGATCGCCGTCGTCGACGCGCGACCAGCCGGCGGGCGCCGCGCCCGGCGCGCCCGGAACGAAGGCGAGCGCGTCCACGGCGAGCAGACGCGAGACGGAAGGCAGCTCGGGGGCGGAGCCGTAGAAAGCGAAATCCCCGACGGAGCCGCGCACCAGGCGTTCGTAGCGCGCGAGCATGGTGAAGTCCCGGCCGCGCGCGTCGCGCACGCCGAGCGGCATGCCGAGGTCCGGCGGGAGCGCGCCGCCGAGGCCGAGCGCGCGGCCGGAACCCGACGCCGCGACGAGCCGCTCCAGCGACGGCGTGGACGGATAGAGCATGGACGCGGGGGCGGACGGGTTCACGCCCATGCCGAGCCGCAGCAGGAACAACGCCGCGACCGCGGGCGCCCAGCGCCGCGACGCGGCCCAAGCGACGAGCGCGGCGGCGGCGGCGGCCTCGACGAGCGCGGCGGCGCCCTGGCCCAAGACGAAGCCGCGGGCCCCGGGCGGCAGATAATTCCAGATCACGCCGTCGATGAACGCGCAGACCGCGACGGCCGCGAGCGCGGCGCCGAACAGGAGCGCGGCCGTGCGCCGGTCGTTCGGACTTGGCGCCGCGTCGAGACCCAGGCCCGCGAGCGTCGCGCCGCCGAAGCAGAAGAGCAGGAGCAGGCGCGTCGGGTTCACTTCGGAAAAAAACGGGAGGAGGCGCCACAGCGGACCGAGCGCGCCGAGCGCGGACAGAAAGCCGAACAGCATGAGTCCCGCGTGGAAGCGCACCTCGGGCTCGTCGCGCCGGCGCAGGACCGCGAGCGCCGCGAACATCAGCGCGGGCAGGCCGAGCCAGCCCGCGCGCTCCAGGAAGTTGCTCTCGAAGCGCAGTCCGTACGCGGCCTCGAGCGCCGGGTGCGAGTGCGCGGCCGAGCCGGCCGCGAGCGGAAGGAGCAGGTGCAGGGGCAAGGACCACGGCAGGTGCGTGCCCCAGCGCGAGAGCGAGGCCGACGCGAGCGCCGACGAACTGAGCCCGAGATATTCGAAGTAGGGAAGGAGCGCGGGAGCCGCGAGAAGAGCGCCGGCCAGCGCCGCGAGCGCGGCGGCGCCGAGCGCGCCGCGCCGCCGCGAGAGGAACAGCGCGTACGCGGCCCCCGCGGCGAGGACGTGCAGCGCCGTCGGCGGATGGCCGCCGAGCAGGATGAGGCCGACGACGAGCGCGGCCGCGGCCCACGCGCGCGGCGCGGGCCGGTCGAACGCCCGGCCGAGCGTCCAGAACAGCGCGGGCAGGAGGCAGGCCGCGTTCGTGTGCGGATGGCCGAGCCAGGCGATCATGAAGCCGCACAGCGCGAACGAGATCCCGGCCAGCGCCGCGCCGGAACGCCCCGCGCCGAGGCGCCGCGCGTGCAGCGCCGCGAACAGTCCGGCGGCGAACAGCTTGAGGAACGCCGCGGCGATGCTCCACGCGGCGGGCGGCAGCCACGCGAGGCCGAGCTCCGTCGGGAAGAACAGCGCGGCCTGCACGCAGCCCGCGAACGGCACGCCGGCGGCGATCAGCGGGTTCCACAGCGGCACGCGCCCGGCGAGCAATTCGGAGCGGAGGAACAGCCGCCAGGGCCAGAACTCGAGCAGCGGGTCGGAGAAGAGCCCGCTGCCCGGCGCGGGCGGCATGAATTGATTCCACGGCGAGTAGCGCCAGAGCGCGCCGACCGGCAGGAGACCCTCGCCGCGCAGGACGACCGGAGCGAGCAGCGCCGCGACCGCGGCCGCCACCGCCGCGGCCGCGAACAGCGCGTCGCCGCGGCGCTTTCCCGAATCCATGAACGACAAAATAGGATATAAACGCGGGCGAGGGAAGCGCCGTCCGCTCGGGCGCCGCTTCATCTCCGGCCGACGCGCTCGTCATGTCCGCGTCACCGACCCCTGCGGGTCCTCCGGTCCCGCCGGCGGGGGCCGTAAGACTCAGGACGCTCCCAGACGGCGCGGCTATCATGGAGGCATGCTCCGCTTGCTCGCTTTCGCCCTCGTGCTGGCTCCGCTCTCCGCGCGCGCGCAGGTCCCGCCGCCCGCCGCTCCGGACGCGGACCTGCCGCGCATCGCCGCGCGCTTGAACGACGTGCGCGCGCTGGCGCCGCGCGCCGCGCGGGCCGCGCTCGAGAAGCGCGCCTCGGCCGGCGACGTCCCCGCGCGCGAGACGCTCGCGGCTCTGGGCAGCCGCGCCGCCGCCGCCGCGCTCGGCGCGCGGCTGGCGCCGCTCGACGCCGACGGGGCCCTGCGCGCGGAGCTGAGGAATTTCGCGCAGACGCTCGACGCCGCGCGCCGGGGCGACGCCGCGCTCGCGAGCGCGGACAAGTCCGTCCCCCAGCCGCTCCCGGTCCCCGCGGACGGGGACGAGGACAAGCAGGGCTGGGACAACGCGGTCGAGGTCTCCGCGGGCGCCGCGTCCGCCGGCGGCGCGCGCCTGCCCGCGACGGCCTTGACCGACCAGGCCGAGTACAATCGCGGCCCGTGGAAGGTCGACCTCGGCTTTCGCGCGCTGTTCACTCCGGACGGGCGCGGCGCGCCGCTGGAGGGCGACCTGCAGGCCGACGGGACGCGCGTCCTCGCCGGCAATCCGCGCCTGCGCGCGTTCGCGGGCGCCGAACTGCACCGCGACGATTTGATGGGCATTTCCCACGACGTCTCCGTGCACGGCGGCGCGGAGTACGACGTGCTCAGCTCCAAGAAGCAGACGCTGACGCTCGGCCTCGGGGTCGGCGAGGGCCAGGAGCACCATCTCGACGGCCAGTCCGAGCACCATCCGATCGCGCTCGCGGAGCTCGAGTACGAGCTCAAGATCTCGGCGCGCGCGGCGTTCAACGAGGAGTTCGAGCTCGAGCAGAACCCGCTCTCGAGGGGCGACTACGAGCTGAGTTCGGCCACGTCCTTCATCTACAAGCTCTCGAAGAACCTGGCGATCCGCGTCGCGCACGAGATCTCGTCGCGCGGCCAGCCCGTCCCCGGCTACGCGCCGCGGCGCGACGAAACCACGATCGGCTTCGTCCTGCACGACTGACGCGCGGCCGCGCGGAGCTACTGCGGTCGGCCGACCACGTCGAGCAGCTCGATCTCGAAGACGAGCGTCGCGCCGCCGGGAATCTTCGGCGGCGCGCCCGCGTCGCCGTACGCGACCGCGGACGGGCAGACGAACTTGGCCTTCTCGCCGACCTTCATCATCAAGAGTCCGTTCGTCCAGCACTGGATGACGCCCGTCACCGGAAACACCGCGGGCTGGCCGCGCTTGTAGGAGCTGTCGAACTCGGTGCCGTCGGTCAGCGTCCCGCGGTAATTGACCTTGACCTTGTCTTCGAGGTCCGGCGTCGCGCCGGTCCCCTCGGTCAAGACCTTCATCCAGCCGCCCCAGCGGATGGGCTTCACGCCGTCCTCGCGCGCGAACGACTCCTCGAACGGATTGCCGGGCGGACGCTGATATTCGGGAGCGTCCTCGGGCCGCGGGGCCTTCGGGCCCGAGGCGCACGCGGCGCACGCGAGCGCCGCGAGAACGACGAGACCGGCGCGCAGGCGGTTCTTCATTGAAATCTCTCCTTGGTTCCGGCGGCTCGTCGCCGCGACGACCTACAAAGTAGTAAAAGAGGAGTCCCATGATCCATCCATCCGTCGTGTCGATCGCTCTCGCCCTCTCCTTGCTCGCGCGCGCCGCGCGCCGCGGCGGAAACTCCGCCGGAAATTCGTTATAATCTGGACGCTGGAAGGGTGGCCGAGTGGTCGAAGGCGCACGACTGGAAATCGTGTAGGGTCTAAAAGCCCTCCAGGGTTCGAATCCCTGCCCTTCCGCCATTTTTGAGCCCTACGCCGAGACTTCCGGTCCCGCTGCGCTCCTGGCTCGTCCTGACCGCCTGCGCCCTGCTCGTGCTGGCCTTCGCCCCGGCTCAGTACTTCGGGCGCCAGCAGGACGACCTGCTCTATTATTTCGGCGCGCGCGCGCTGGCCGCCGGTCGCTACTGCCTCGAGACGTCGCCCGGCTGTCCGCCGCTGACGATGATCAACCCGGGCTGGCCGCTGCTGCTGGCGCCGCTGGCGCGTCTGACCGAGAGTCCCGCCGCGTTCCAGGCGCTCGCGGCGCTCCTGCTGGCGCTGGCCCCCGTCGCGACCTGGGCCTGGCTGCGCCGCCGCGGCGACGAGACGCTCGCGTTGCTCGGCGCGGCGCTCGTCGCGTCCAGCCCGCTCGCGCTGGCGCAGGCCGGCGTCGCGATGTCGGAAGCGCCGTTCCTGCTCGTGCTGCTCGCCGCGCTCGCCGCGTCCGAGGACGGCCGCGCGGGCGCTTGCGGGGCGCTCGCCGCCGCCTTGCTCATGCTGCGCACCGCGGGCGCGGCGGCCCTGCCGGCCCTGCTCGCTCCGTTCGTGCGCGCGCGCCGCGCGCGCGCCGTCGCCGCGGCGGCGCTCCCCCCGCTCGCCGCGTACGGGCTGTGGTCGGCGTGGTCGTGGTCGCGCACGCGCGGCGTCGACAAGATCTCTTTGCTCGCCGCGACTTACCGCGGCGGCGCTCCGTTCAAGCTCGCGACCGTCGCCGCGGCGAACGCGCGCTACTACGCGGCCGCTCTCGGCGCCTGCTTCCTTCCCGCGCGCGCCGCGTACGGCCCGTTCTCCCTCGCGGCCGGAGCCGCGCTTTTCTTGATGATCCTCGCCGGCGTCGTCCGCGCCCTGCGGCGGCGCGGCGACGATCCGGCCGCGTGGACCGTTCTCGGACTCGCGGCCCTGCATCTGTTCTGGGGCTGGCAGTACGAGCGCTACCTGATCCCCGCGCTCCCGCTGCTCGCCTGGGCCCTCGCCGAGGCGCTCGGCCGCCGCGCGGCGAAACCGGCCTTGCTGGCGCTCGTCGCGGCGCAGCTCCTCGCGCAAACCTTGCCGCGCCTCGCGCAGCCGAGCCCGTGGTCCCGGCCGGAGCTCGCGCGCAGCTACGCCTGGCTCGCGGCCCAGCCGCGCCCGGCCCTGCTCGCGAGCGCGGAACACGTGCGCGACGGCTGGTACGCGTCCTTGCCGAACACGGCGCTGCCCGACGACGCGGACGCGGCCGGCTTCGCCGCGGATCTGAAGCGGATGCGCGTGAGCTACGTGCTGCGTCAAAAGGACATCGACGTCGGCCTCGACGCCGACCCCGGCTCCGGCACGCGGCGCGGCCTGGAGCGCGCGTTCGCGCACCTCGACGACGCGAGGTACTTCAAAAAAGTCCACGAGGAGCCCGCCGAAGGCGCGGAGATCTATGCCCCTCTCTGAGAATGCGCGCGGGCGCCTCTTCGCCGCGGGCGCGGCGCTCGCGTCCTACGGCGTCGTCCTGTTCGGCCGCGGCTGGCCGCGCGACGACCGCTGGCTGATCCTCGAGCACCCGCTCCTGCGCGCGGGTCTCCCCGGCGCGCGCGAGCTGCTGACCAGCGGCTACGTCGAGCCGCTGCTCGGCGCGCGCACGCCGATCCACGAGTGGCGCCCCGTGCTGAGCCTGACCTTCCTCCTTCAGCGTCTGACCACGGGCTTCGCGCCCTTCCCCCTGCACGCGGTCAACCTGCTTCTGCACGCCGCGGTCGCGGTCCTCGTCTTCGAGGTCCTGCGCCGCCGGTTTCCCGCGCGCGCCGCCGCGGCGGGCGCCGCGCTCTACGCGGTCCTTCCGGTGCACGCGGAGGTCGTCGCGTATCTCACGAGCCGCTCCGAGCAGCTCGCCGCGCTCTCGGTGCTCGGCGCGTGGCTGATTCTCGGCGCGCCCGCGCGCGTCTCGCCGCGCCGCGCGGCTCTCGGCGCTCTCGTCTACGCCGCGGGCGCGCTGTCGAAGGAGAGCGCGTTCCTCTTTCCGCTCTTCCTCATGCTCGCCGACTGGACTTTCGCGGGCGAGGCGCCGTGGTCGCCCGCGCGCCGCCGCGTTTATGCCGCGCTCGGCGTCGCCGCGGCGCTCGTGCTCGCGGGACGCGCGGCGGTGCTCCCCGCGCTCGCGTCCGGCGGCGTCCCGTATTTCGCCGGCACGCCGCCGCTCGCGCGCGTGCTGACGCTCGCGCGCTTCTGGATTTGGGACTACGCGCGGCCCGCCGCGCTCGGCCTCGGCCTCTGCGCGGACTTCTCGCGGCCCCTGATCGCCGACGCGCGCGCGGACGATCTCGCCGCGTGGGCCTGCCTGCTCGCCGTCGCGGCCGCCTTCGCGCTCGCCGCGCGCGCCGCCGCGCGGCGCCGCGCCTGGGGGTTCTGGCTGCTCGGGCCGTGCCTGTTCCTGCTGCCGACGAGCCAGCTCCTGATGAACCTCGACGTGATCGGCGCGCAGCGCTTTCTCTACCTGCCTGCGCTGGCGCTCGCGGCCGCGGCGGCCGCCGCGTTCGCGCGCGCGCAGTCTCTGCGCCCGAGGTCCGCGCGCGCCGTCGCGGGCGCGGTGCTGATCGCGCTCGGCGCCCGCGCCGCCGCGCGCGCCGCGGACTGGCGCGACGAGGAGGCCTACGACCGCGCCGCCGTCGCCTGCAATCCCGTCTCCGCGAAGGCGCGCTCGGCCCTGGCCCTCGATGCGCTGCGCGCGGGCCGCGCCGCCGAGGGCGAGACCGGCCTGTTCGCCGCCCTCGCGCTCGACCCGTCCCTCTACGACGCGTCCTACAATCTCGCGCGCCTCGCTTATGAGCGCGGCGACTTCGCCGCGGCGCGCTCCCGCCTCGACGCGGCGCTTCGCGCCGCGCCGGACGAATCCGACGGCCTGGTGCTCGCCGCACTGCTCAGCGAGAAAGTCGGCCGCGTCGGCGACTCCGCGCGCCTGCTTGCGCGCGCCGTCGCCGTGCGGCCCGATGACCCCGCCGCGCGCTACGACGACGCGCGCGCGCTCGCCGCGCTCGGCCGCGTCGACGAGGCCGAAGCGCAGCTGCGCGCGTATCTGCGTCTCGTCCCCGACGACGCGGACGCGCGGCGCTGGCTGGACGCGCTCGCCTCCGCGGGAGGCGCAAAATGAAGCGCGGCGAGCGCGCGCTGTGCGGGACGACGTTCGTCGCCGCGTTCCTGCTCTATCTTTGTTGGCGCTCGTACTTCTTCAACTTCGACGGCGTCGCCTGCGCGATCGCGGTCCAGCTCGGCGACTTCCGCCACCTCGTTCACGGCAACCATCTCGCGTACGGCGTGCTCGCCTGGGCGTTCGACCGCGCGTGGCGCCTGCTCGGCTATCAGGGCGACACGCTCTGGACCCTGCAGGTGCTCGACGCCCTGCTCGGCGCCGCCGGCGCGGCCGCGTTCGCGTCGCTGCTCAAACGCGCCGGGCGCGGCGAGCGCGAGGCGCTGCTCGGCGCGCTCGCGCTCGCCGTGTCGCAGGCCTGGTGGTTTTGGAGCCTCGAGGCGCAGGTCTACATGCTCGGCGCGCTGTTCGCGACGCTCGCCGCGCGCGAGGCGCTCGCCGAGCGCCCGCGCCCGATCGTCGTCGGCCTGCTCGAGTCGGCCGCGATTCTGGGCCACGTCGGCCACGCGATGGCGGTCCCGGCGCTGCTGTACATGCTCGCTCGCCGACGCGGTTCTTGGAAGCCCTTCGCGGCGTCCTTGGCGGCTTCGCTCGCGGCCGCGTATCTGGCCGCCGGCGTCTTCGCGGTGCGGCCTCTCGACGGAAACGATCTGCGCCTGTGGCTGCTCGGCAGCGCCGCGCTGAGGCCCGACCGCGCGTTCGCCTGGCACGCGGACGCGCCGCTCTACGCGCTGTGGTCTTGGGCGCGCATGACCTTGCGCGTGTTTTGCGACTTCGTCGGGATGCCGGGCGCGCTCGGCGCGGCCGGCCTCGTCCTCGCGGCGCTGCCGCTCGCGGCCGCGGCGCGCGGCGCCGCGCGCGCCGACCGGGCGGCGCGCTTTTGGCTGCTCTGGCTCGCCGGTTACGCGGCGCTGTACCTGACCTGGGAGCCGTCGACGATCGTCTACCGCGTGAGCGATCTGGTCGGCCTCTGGGCGCTCGCGTCCGCCGGTCTCGCGGAGCGTCGACGCTGGGCCGCCGGCGCGCTCGCGGCCTGGATTCTCCTCGCCGGTCCGTACAACTGGGCGACGCAAATCCGCCCGAACGCCGACCCCGACGCGAACCCCGACTATGTCGAAGCGCGCTGGCTCGCGAGCGCCGCGCCGGCCGACGCCTGGGTGCTCGTCGTCGGCCGCGACCAGGTCTATACGCCCTACTTCGCGCACTTGAAGCCGCTGAACCTGCGCTACCTTCCCGAAGAGGCCGACCTCGACGCCAAACTCGACGCGCTCGAAGCGCTCGGCGAGACCGTGTGCGCGACGGACCGCGCGCTCGCCGAATCCGGAAGGCGCGCCGAGCTCGAGCGCTACGGCCTCGAGCGGGTCGCGTCGCGCGACGGCGAGTCGCTCTACCGCGTCAAACGAGCGGCCAGCCGAGCGGGAGCAGCCGGAAAAAATTGAACAAGGCGCCGGCCGCAAGGAAGGGACCGAACGGGATCGGGTCCGAGCGGCGCGCGCGGCCCGCCGCGAGCAGGCGCACCGCGTAGAGCGAGCCGAGCAAGGAGCCGATCATCAGGCAGTCGAACGCGCCGACGCCGCCCGCCCAGGCGCCGACGCCCGCGAGCAGCTTTACGTCCCCGCCGCCGAGCGCTTCCTTCTTAAACGCCGCTTCGCCGCCGGCCGCGAGCGCCCAGCCGAGTGCCAGGCCGATCAGCGCCCCGCGCAGGCTCCACCATGCGGCCATGCGCCAGTCGCCGCCGGCGAAATAGGGATTCCAGGCGGACGCGACCACGCCGGCCGCCGCGAGGCCCAAAGAGAGCTCATCGGGAATCAAAAACGTGTCCCAGTCGATCAGCGCGACCGCGAGCAGGACGCCCGAGGCGAGCGCGGCGGCCGCGGTCCAGACGAGGGCGCCTTCCCAGCGCAGCGCCAGCCCGGCCGCGAGCAGGGCGGTCGCCGCCTCGACGAGAGGATAGCGCACGGAGATCGGCGCCGCGCAGGAGCGGCAGCGCCCGCGCAGGAGCAGCCATGAGAGCACGGGCACGTTGTCGTGCCACGCGATGGGCGCCGCGCAATGGGGGCAGCGCGAGCGCGGGCGCACGAGCGAGCGGCCCAGCGGGAGCCGGTAGACGACGACGTTCAGGAAGCTGCCGTAAATCCCGCCGTAGACCGCGGCGGCGGCGATGACGAGCGGTCGCATCGTTGGGAAAAAGAACCCCCGGGAGCCGCGAGGGCTCCCGGGGGTGTCTTAGTCTTTCCGCGTCAGTACGACGACCAGTAGCTGCCCTTGGTGTCGGTGTTCGTGCAATTGACGTTCAACTGACCGACGTTCGCGTCGGTCGTGGTGTTGTTGAAGATCCAATTGCCTCCGTCGTTCGTCGCGACACCCGTCGCATCGTACTCGGTGGAAGAGTCGGCATGGTAGCTCGGCGTCTTCGCGACCGGGATCGCGGACAGGTACTTGGAGTTCATGGTGAGGGCCGACAACACATTCGGATACTGGCCTTCCATGTCTCCGTAGTAGATGCTCAGAGACGAGCGAACCGAGCCGAGGTTGCCCTTCGACGCGCCTTCGCCCGACTTGCGGATCAGCGCCGCGAACTTAGGAATCGCGATCGCCGCCAGAATTCCGATAATTGCCACCACGATCATCAGCTCGATGAGCGTGAAGCCCGAGACTCCGAACTTCTTCGACTTCGTCATGTGCATGACCCCCTTTGTGCCGTTTATGGATGAATGAAGGGTAAATATGGCTTATTCAGCACGTTCGGCCATCCACTGCCGCCAGTATACCCTGCGAACCAAGGCCTGTCAAGGTTAACATATAACGAATTCTTTTCATCCCGACTGGTGGGCAGGAAGGGAGTTGAACCCTTAAGGCCTTGCGGCCACACGGTCCTGAGCCGTGCGCGTCTGCCAGTTCCGCCACCTGCCCGCCGCTCGAGACGAAATGCTACGATCGGCATTCTACGACATCATGCCTCCCAAAGACAAGAAGGACGAAAAACTCGTCGTCGCGACCCACCGCAAGGCGCGCCAGTTCTACGAGATCCTCGACGTGTACGAGGCCGGGCTGCAGCTGCGCGGACCCGAGGTGAAGGCGCTGCGCCTGGGCCGCGGCAGCCTCGACGGCTGCTTCGGCCGCGCCGACGGCGAGGCTTTGTGGCTGGAGAATTTCTACATCCCCCCCTACTCGTTCGCGACGAACATCGAGCCGCTCGACCCGCGCCGCAAGCGCAAGCTCCTGCTGCACACGGCCGAGATCGCGAAAATCCAGAATAAGCTCACGACGAAGGGCCTGACCTTGATCCCGCTCGAAGTCTACTTCCGCAAGGGCTGGGCGAAGGTCGCCCTGGGCCTGGCCAAGGGCAAGACCGGCGCCGATCGCCGCGACGACTTGAAGGCGAAGGACGTCCGCCGCGACGCGGAAAAAAGCTTCAAGGGCTCCTACCGCGGCTGAGCGGCCGTCCGCGGCGCAGCCGCGCCGTCGAGACGCCGCAGATTGAGCCGCGCTGCGGCGTCGTCCGGATCGGCCGCGAGCGCCTCGACGAAACCCTCGCGCGCGGCGGCGAAATTCCCCTGGGCCGCCTGCGCCGCGGCGCGGTTCGAGCGCGCCTTGCGGCAGATCGGACGCGGGTCCAGCGCCGCGCGCAGGCCCCTGGCCTCGGGACCGTCGCCGCGTCCCGCGGCGGCGAGCGCGCCGAGCGCGGCGAAGTCCGCCGCGCACGCCGGGTCCGTCGCTTCCGCGCGCGCGAACAGGGCCTCGGCCTCGGCGTAGCGGCGCTGGTCCGCGCGCACGTCGCCGAGCTGGAGCGCGGCCGTGCCGGAGTCCGGCTCGACCGCGAGCACGCGGCTCCACAGGGATTCCGAATCCCGCCAGTACGACTGTTGGGCGACGCAGGCCGCGGACAGTCCGGCGACGGCCGCCGCCGCCGCGAGCGCCGCGCCCCCGCGGCGCGGTCCGGGACTCAGCCACGCCGCGCGCAGGGCCGCGCCCGCGAGCAGCGCCCACGGCAGGGCGCCGAGGTATGAGTAGCGGTCGGCGACGAGCTGGCTGCCCGACTGCAGAATTCCGGACAACGGAAGAAGGATGATCGCCGACGCGGCGCCCGCCGCGGCCCACGCGGGACGCGCGCGCCGCGCGCGCCAGGCGCCGACGGCGAACAGGGCAACCGCCGCGATGGAGAGGAGGAAGCGCGGCTCGAGAGGATTCAGCGGAGGATGCAGCTCGTAGATCGGGGAGAGACCCGACGGCCACAGCGTCTTGCGCGCGTAGAACGCGAGCGCGTACGCGGTCTGCGCCGCGCGGGCGGCGGCGCCGTGGTCGGCCCACGACGCGGACGCGCGCGCGCCGCGCTGGGCCGCGACCGCGACGGCGCCGAGCGCGCCGGTGAGCGCCAGCATCGGGATTTTCTCGCGCGCGGCCGCGAGGGGCGAACGCCGCAGGGGCCAGAGGTCGACGATCAGGAGCACCAGCGGAAACGTGACCGCCGTGCCTTTGGCCAGGCACGCGGCCGTAAAAAGCGCGCACGCGGGCGCGAGAGAACGGCGCGCGCGCCCGGGCGCGCGCGCCCGGAGATAGGCGAGCAGGGCCCCGAGCCACAGCGCGCCCGACAGCGGATCGCGCAGCTCGGCCGCCCACGACACGGACTCGACGCGCAGAGGATGCACGGCGAAGACGAGCGCGGCGAACAGCGCGCCGACGTCGGCCGCCGCGCCCGGCTCGCGGCCCTCGGCCGCGAGCTTCAAGAGGCGCCGCGCGGCGAAAAAGGCCAGCGCCGCGGCGAGCGCGTGCAGCAAGGCGCTCGCCGCGTGGAAGACCCGCGGGGCGAAGCCGAACGTCCGGCCGAGGGCGGCCCAGACGAGGTACGCGAGCGGCTGGTACGCGCCGGTCGGCGCGGAGACGAAGGCCCAGCGCAGGAGCGCGGGCCAAGGCCCGCGCAGGACGGCATTGTCGGCGAGCATGAGGCCGTCGTCCCAATTGATCAGGCCGTGGGACAGGCTCGGCGCGAAGACCAGGAAGGCGGCGGCCGCGCACGCCGCCGCGAGCAGAGCCGGGCGCGCGGCGTGAGCGCGCGCGCGCACGGAGTCTAGGCCTCGACCCTTCGGGCTCGGCACGGACGCGCGAGGGAACGCCTCATTGCGCCCTAGAAGCGCACGCCGAGACCGGCCTCGGCGCCGGACTGGCCGTGCATGTAGTTGAAGGCGGCGTCGAGGTAGGTGAACTGGAAGGGCTTCACGCGCACGCCCGCGGTGAAGCGGCTCTCGAGAGTCGTCGCCGAGGTGCCGGCCTGGTCCGCCGGATTGCTGACGGAGGCGACTTCCGCGACGAGGCGGGTGCGGTCGAAGCCCGCGCCGAGAAACGGAGTCACGCTCGCGCTGCCCATCGACGCGACGAGGTCGGCGCCGAAGTGGCTCGCCGAGAAATCCTGGTGCACGACCGAGTCGCCGACGACGGAGACGAGGACCTGCGGCGTCCACGGCTTGTCCGAGGGCGCGTAGAGCCCGTAGCGCAGGCCGCCGCCCGCGACGGTCAGGCCCTGGTAGGAGATGCCGCGGATGAAGCCGTCGATCTTGAAGGGCAGGCCGATGTCGGCCTGCACCCACGGCAGGCCGAAGGACTTCACGTTGTTGCCGCGCAGGATCGTGTCGCCCTTCGACGGATAGAACTGCGCGGCGTAGCTGGCGCCGATGTCGAAGCCGGAGAAGCCGAGCGAACGGCCGCTGTGGAACGTCGAGGAGCCGAGAATGCCGCCGAGGTCGCGCGTGAACGGCTTCAGAGAGCCCGAGTCCCAATTCTCCGCGAAGCCGCCGAACTCGTCGACCGTGGCGAGCGCGGGAGCGGCGCACAAGAGAAGGACGGCGGCGAGCATTCTTTTCATGGCTTCACCCGTTATTCTGCAACATGTCGGCGGCGATCCTCAACCCGTGCAAAGTCAGATCGGGCTCGTGGCGCGCGCCGGGCAGGTCCGCGAGGAACAGGGACGACAGGCCGCCCGTCGCGACGACCGCGGGCTCGCCACCCATTTCGGAGCGCGTGCGCGCGAGCACCTCGCGGATCATGCCGAGGTAGCCGAAGTAGAGCCCCGCCTCCATGCACTCGACGGTGTCGCGGCCGATCGCGCGCGAGGGCTTGCGCACTTTCACGAGAGGCAGCTTCGCGGTGAACTCGTGCAGGGCGCGCGCGGCGGAGTTGGGGCCCAGCAGGATCGCGCCGCCGACGTAGTCGCCGGACGCGTCGACGCAGTCGAACGTGGTCGCGGTGCCGAAGTCGATCGCGATCGCGGGAGTCCCGACGAGAGCCTTGAGCGCCACCGCGTTTAATACGCGGTCGGCGCCCACTTGGTTCGGGGTCTTCACTTTCAGTTTGAGCCCCAATTTCGAGCGCGGCCCCACGGCGAGCGCGCGCACGCCGAACGCCTTGCGGATCGCGTCTTCCAAGACGCGATCAAGAAGCGGCACGACGGAGCCGTAGACGACGGCGTCCGGCAGCTCGGACTGCTTGCGCAACGGGCACTTGAGCGCGCGCGCGTACCAGTCAGAACTTCGCCGGGGATCCGTCTCCAAGCGCCACTGGCGCTCAAGCCGGTCCCCGGCGAAGACTCCGACCGTCAGGTTGGTGTTCCCGACGTCGACGGCGAGGAGCAACTTACTTCAGGGCCCCGACCAGCTCCTTGACCGCGCCGGCCGACTTCAGGAGCGCCGCGCGCTCCTCGACCGTGAGGTTGAGCTGGATGATGGACTCGATGCCGCGCGCGCCGAGCTTGCACGGCACGCCGACGAAGACGCCGTCGACGCCGTACTCCCCTTCCAGGAGCGCCGCGCACGGAAGGATCTTCTTCTTGTCCTTGAGGATCGCCTCGACCATCTCGGCCGCGGAGGCCGACGGCGCGTAGTACGCGGAGCCGGTCTTCAAGAGCTTCACGATCTCGGCGCCGCCGTCCCGAGTGCGTTGATTAATGGCCTCGATCTTCTCCTTGGGCAGCAGCTCCGTGATCGCGATGCCGTTGACCGTGGAGAAGCGCGGCATCGGAACCATCGTGTCGCCGTGGCCGCCGAGCACCATCGCGTGCACGCTCTCCATCGAAACGTCCAGGGCTTCGGCGATGAACCAGCGCATGCGCGCGGAGTCCAGGACGCCGGCCATGCCGATCACGCGGTGCTTCGGGAACTTCGAGACCTTCAGCGCGACCTGGCACATCGCGTCGAGCGGGTTGGACACGATGATCAGGATCGCGTTCGGCGAGAACTTGACCACGCTCTCGGTGACCGAGGTCACGATCTTCGCGTTCGTGTTCAGCAAGTCGTCGCGGCTCATGCCCGGCTTGCGCGGGATGCCGGCCGTGATCACGACGATGTCGGAGCCCGCCGTGGGCTCGTACGTCGTCGTGCCCGTCACCTTCGTGTCGTAGCCGACGACCGGCCCCGACTCCATGAGGTCGAGCGCCTTGCCCGCGGGCATCCCCTCCGTGGCCGGGATGTCGACGACGACGACCTCGTTGGCCACCTCCATCTCCGCCAAGCGCTGGACGAGCGTCGCTCCGACGAAACCGGCTCCGACCACCGTCACCTTCGTTCGAGCCATGACTGCCTCCTGTAGACTTCTCTAGAGCGGAATATTGCCGTGCTTCTTCGGCAGACCCGACACCTTCTTTCCCTTCAAGAACCGCAGCGCGCGGATCACCTTCGCGCGCGTGTACCGCGCCTCGATGACCTCGTCGATGTAGCCGTGCTTCGCGGCCTGGTACGGCGAAGCGAACTTGGCCGCATATTCGGCGACGAGCTCCGCCCGTCGCTTCTCGGGGTCTTTCGCCGCCTTGAGCTCCGCCTTATAAAGGATGTTGACCGCTCCCTGCGGGCCCATGACCGCGATCTCGGCCGACGGCCACGCGTAGTTGACGTCGCCGCGGATGTGCTTGGAGCTCATCACGTCGTACGCGCCGCCGTACGCCTTGCGGAGCACGACCGTCACTTTCGGCACGGTCGCGCGGCAGTAAGCGTAGAGCAGCTTCGCGCCGCGGCGGATGATGCCCGCGTGCTCCTGCTCCAGGCCCGGCCAGTAGCCCGGCACGTCGACGAGAGTCAGCAGCGGGATGTTGAACGCGTCGCAGAAGTTGATGAAGCGCGCGCCCTTCTCCGACGCGTCGATGTCGAGCGCGCCGGAGAGCACGTCGGGATTGTTGCCGATCACGCCGACGGATTCGCCGTCGAGACGGATGAAGCCGCAGATCAGGTTGCGCGCGAAGTTGCGGTGCACCTGCAGGAACTGGTGGCCGTCGCCGAGCTCGCGGATGACGTCCTGAATGCGATACGACTTTTTCGCGTCGAGCGCCGAGATCTCGTCGAGCAAAGCGCTCTCCCGGCGCGGATCGTCGGCGGGCATCACGGGCTTGGGCGTCTCGCGGCAGTTCTGCGGCAGGTAGTCGAGCAGCTCGCGGATCTGGCGGAAGCAGTCCGGCTCCGAGCCCGCGACGAAGTGCGCGACGCCGGACATCTTCGCGTGCGTCTGGGCGCCGCCGAGCGTCTCGAAGTCGCAGGTCTCGCCGGTGGCCGCCTTGACCACCTCGGGGCCGGTGATGAACATATGGGAAGTGCCTTCGACCATGAACACGAAATCGGTCAGGGCGGGCGAGTAGACCGCGCCGCCCGCGCACGGGCCCAGGATCGCTGAGATCTGCGGCACGTAGCCGGAGGCCTGCACGTTGCGGTAAAAAATCTCCGCGTAGCCGCCGAGGCTCTCGACGCCCTCCTGAATGCGCGCGCCGCCGGAGTCGCACAGGCCGATCACGGGCACGCCCGCGGAGATCGCCATGTCCATCGCCTTGCAGATCTTCATCGCGTGCGCGAGGCCGAGCGAGCCGCCGACGACCGTGAAGTCCTGCGCGAACACGCAGACCGGCCGGCTGTTGATGCGCGCAAAGCCCGTGATCACGCCGTCGGCCGGCAGATGCTTGTCCTTGAGGCCGAACTCCGCCGAGCGCGTCTCGACGAGCAAATCGATCTCTTCGAAACTATCGTCGTCGACGAGCGCATCGATGCGCTCGCGCGCCGACATCTTGCCGGCGGCGTTCTGCGCCGCGTGGCGCTCCGGCCCCCCGCCCGCTTGCGCCTTCGCCTTGCGGTCGTGCAATTCCTGCAGCTTGGGACTCACCGGGGGGCGCTCGCGCCTCTCGGGCTTGTCGGATTTCTCCGGCTTCTCGGATTTGTCGATCTTCGCCATCTAATGTGACTCCTCGACCAGCTCGATCAGAACGCCGCCGTGGCTGCGCGGGTGCACGAACGCGACCTGATGTCCCCACGCGCCGCTGCGCGGCGCGCGATCGATCAGCTCCGCGCCCGCGGCGGCTTGGCGCTTCAATTCCTCGGGAATGCTCGGCACGGCGAAAGCGAGGTGGTGCTGCCCGGGGCCCTTCTTCGCGACGAACTTGGCGACCGGCGAGTCCGCAGAGGTCCCGACGAGGAGCTCGACATAAGGCCCCTCGCCCATGAACGCCACTTCGACGCCTTGCGACGAAACGACCTCGCGGTGCGCGAGCTTGAGACCCATGCGCTCGTGGCGGCGGACCGCCTCGTCCAGGTCCGCGACGGCCACGCCGACGTGGTGGAGCTTCATTCGAAGAACTCCGCGCGGCCCGTCTCCACGTCGTACATCGCGCCGACGATCTTGACCGTCCCGGCCTTCTCGAGCTCCGCGATCACGGGGCTCTTCTCGCGGATATTGCGGATGGAAAGCAGCACGTTCTCGCGCGCGACTCTCCCGACGAAGTCGTCGTTCTTCGAGTCCCGCGGCGTCACCGACGCCGGCACGGCGTCGAGCGCCGGCTTCATCTGCGCCAGCAGGCCGGTGAGATTGCCGAGCTCCACTCCGTCGCAAGCGCCCTTGACCGCGCCGCAGTGCGTGTGGCCGAGGACCACGATCAGCCGCGCGCCCGCCACCTTCGTCGCGTACTCGAGCCCGCCGAGCGCGTCCAGGTCCGCGACGTTGCCCGCGACGCGCACCGAGAACAGGGCGCCGAGCCCCTGGTCGAACACGAGCTCCGGGCCGACGCGCGAGTCCATGCAGCCGAGCACCGCCGCGAACGGGTGCTGGCCGCCCGCGGTCGCCTTCACCTGCGCCGGATAGTCGTGCTTGCGGCTTTGGCCCGCGACGAAGCGCGCGTTGCCCGCCTTGAGCTGTGCCAGCGCCGCGTCGGCGGAGACGGTCGCAGCGTCCGACGCAGCCGCGGCGAAGGCCGGGGCGGCGAGAGAGCGAGTGTTCATTGTTAGTTCCTCAACAGCCGGCGGCCCAGCGAGGCCGGATCGGTTTTATGCGCGACCATCTCTTCCAAGATCTTGTCGTTGACGCGGTCGAGCGCGGTCTTGACCACGCGGCGCTGGATCCAGAACTGGAGCTCGGTCGCGTGCTGCTTCTTCAAGCGCGCGCGGCCCTCTCCGGACTTCTTGAGGTGCGCCCAGTGTCCGTCGAGTTCGCGCGCCAGCTCCGCGATCCCCTCGCCGGACAGCGCGGAGGTCGCGACGATCGGCGGCTCCCAGGCGCGCGGCGCTTGGCCCGCGGAGTGGCCGAGGCCGAGGGCCGCGCGCAGGTCGCCGACGGCCTTGTCCTTGCCGGAGAGGTCGGCCTTGTTGACGACGAACACGTCGCCGATTTCCATGGCGCCGGCCTTCATGGCCTGTATTTCGTCGCCCATCGCGGGCGTGGTCACGTAGACGACGGTGTCGGCGACTGACGCGATCTCGACCTCGTCCTGACCGGTGCCGACGGTCTCGATCAAGATCTTTTCGCAGCCGAGCGCCTCGAGCACGTGGATCGCGCCGAAGATCGTGTGCGTGAGGCCGCCGATCATGCCGCGCGAGGCGAGCGAGCGGATGAACACGCCGGAGTCCGTCGCGTGCTCCATGATGCGCAGGCGGTCGCCGAGAAAGGCGCCGCCGGAGATCGACGAGCTCGGGTCCACCATGAGCACGCCGACTTGGAGCTTGAGCTTGCGGTAGTGGCCGATCAGCCGGCCGGTCAACGTCGACTTCCCGGCTCCGGGCGGTCCGCACACGCCGATCTTCTGCGCGCAGCCCGCGGACTTGAAGAAGTCCTTCGCGAGCGCCTCGGAGGAGTCGTCCTCGTCGACGACGAGGGTCAGCGCGCGCGAGGCCGCGGCGTGCTCCCCGCGGCGCACGCGCTTGATGAGGTCCGACGGGTCGGCTTTACGCGGCAACGCGGAGCTTCTCGTTGAGATAGTCGACGATCGCCGACAGCGGCGTGCCGGGGCCGAACGTGCGGTCGACGCCGGCCTTCTTGAGCTTGGCCACGTCCTCTTCGGGGATGATGCCGCCGCCGAAGACGAGCACGTCCTTCAAGCCCTTCTTGCGCAAGGTCTTCACGACCTCGGGGAAGAGCGTCAGGTGCGCGCCGGACAGGAGCGAGAGGCCGACCGCGTCGACGTCTTCCTGAAGCGCCGCGGCCGCGATCATGTCCGGCGTCTGGCGGATGCCGGTGTAGATGACCTCGAAGCCCGCGTCGCGCAGCGCGCGCACGATGACCTTCGCGCCGCGGTCGTGGCCGTCGAGGCCCGGCTTCGCGATCAAGACACGGATGGGTTTGGTGCTCACCAGGTCCCTCCTTCGGATTCGAGCGCGGCGGCGAACGCGTCCACGACCTTCGGGTCGAAGCGCGAGCCCGCGCCGGAGCGCGCTTCCCTCAGCGCCTGCGCGCCGAGCTCGATGCCGCGCAGGCCGGCGGCGCGCAGCGGCTCCACTGCGGCGACGAGGCCGATCACGCGCGCGCCGAGCGGAATGTCCTCGCCCTTGAGCTTGCCCGGATAGCCGGCGCCGTCCCAGCGCTCCTTGTGATGGCGGATCATCGGGATCGCCCCCTCGAGCATCTTGATGCCCTCGAGCATCTTCGCGGAGAACGAGGGCAGCATCTCCTCGGTGGCGCTCGAGACGCCGAGCTCGCCGAGCAGGCGCGGGTTCTTGAACGCGACGTAGCCGATCTTGTGCAGCAGGCCCGCGTAGTAGAGCATGCGGTAGTCGTACTCGTCGACGCCGAGCGCCCGGCCGATCGTGCACGCGAGCTTCGCCGCGCGCACCGGGTAGCCCTCGAGGCCGGGCTTGGCCGTCTCGATGACCGCGACCAGGGTCTCGAGGACGTGCGAGAAAAAATTCTTCTGCTCGGCGATGAGGCGCGCGTTCGTGATCGCGACCGAGGCGACGCCGGCGAGGCTCGCGAGCAGCTCGACGTGCGCGGCGCCGTACTCGCCCTTGCGCTTGTTCAGGACCTCGACGACGCCGACGAGCTCGCCGCGAAACACCATCGGCACGCACAGGAGCGAGCGCGTGACGAAGCCGCTCGCCTTGTCGAACTTGCCGGCGAAGCGCGGGTCCTTCTTGGCGTCGTTGACGATCTCGTGGCGGCGCGACGCGGCGACGGCGCCGGCGATGCCCTGCCCCATCGGAACCGTCATCGTCTTCAGCGCCTTCGCCTTTTCGCCCGAGGCGACGCGGAAGAACAGGTGCTTCTTGTCGTCGGAAAGGAGCATGATCGAGCTCGCCTCCGAGTCCGTGAGCTTCTCCGCCGCCGCGCCGATCTTCTTGAGTAGAAAGTCCAGATCGAGCGTCGAGTTCAGCGCGCCCGCGATGGAGAACAGGTGCAGCGCGAGGTCGACGCCGAGGGACGACGACTCTTTCGTCTCGGCCATTATTCGGTGCCTCCGAGGACTTCGCGCACCGTGGTGAGGCCCATCTTCGCCTTCTCGAGTCCGTCCTGAGTGATCAGGCGCATGCCTTCCTTCATCGCCTCGCGCTTGACCGTCTCCGCGGCGACGTCCTTCAGGCAGAACAGACGCATCGTGTCGCTCATGACGAGCAGCTCGTGCAGGCCGACGCGGCCCTTGTAGCCGAGTCCCTTGCACTGATCGCAGCCGCCCCCGGCGGGCGGGCCGAAGAGCTTCTGTCCTTTCGGCAGCTCGACCTTGTTCTCCTCGAAGACCTTGATCTCCTCGGGCGTCGGGTCGTGCTCGACCTTGCAGTTCGAGCACAGCCGCCGCGAGAGGCGCTGGGCCATGATCGCCTTCAACGTCGTCGCGACCATGAAAGCGGGGATGCCCATGTCGGTCAGGCGCGAGAGCACGGAGGAAGCGTCGTTCGTGTGGATCGTGGAGAAGACCAAGTGGCCGGTCATCGCGGCTTCCATGGCGATGTGCGCGGTCTCCTCGTCGCGGATCTCGCCGACCATGATCACGTCGGGGTCGAGGCGCAGGAACGAGCGCAGGGCCGTCGCGAAGTCGAACTTCTTGTCGCCGAGCTTGATGTCCGGGTTGACCGGAACCTGGACGATGCCGTCGAGGTTGTACTCGACGGGGTTCTCGGCGGTCAGTATCTTGATATCCGGCCGGTTCACATGATTGAGGGCGGCATACAAGGTCGTCGACTTGCCCGAACCGGTCGGACCGCAGACGAGGATCAGGCCGAAGTTCTTCTTGCCGCCGATGCCCTTGAGCAAGGAGAGGAACTTGTCGAGCGTGTCCTGCATGAAGCCCATCTTCATGATGTCGACTTGGACCGACTTGCGGTCCAAGATGCGCATGACGCACGACTCGCCGTAGACGGTGGGCACCATCTCGACGCGGAACTCGATCGGATTTCCCTGCGCCAAGATCTGGATGCGTCCCGACTGCGGGATGCGGCGCTCGGTGATGTTCATCGAGTTCGTCATGATTTTGATCTTGGCCGCGATCGCGAAGCGATAGCCCCACGGCACCATGAACGGGCCCGGGATCAGGCGACCGTCGACGCGGTAGCGCAGGAGGATGCGCGAGTTCTTGCCGGCCGGATCCTCGAAGGGCTCGATGTGAATGTCCGAGGCCTTCATCGACAGCGCGCCGAGGATGATCGCGTTGACGAATTTCTCGACCTCGGGCGCGGACGCGTCGACGTCGGTGATGTCGGTCTTCGCCTCGTCCTTCTGGACCTGGAGCTCGCCGTCGGTCGGGGGCGCCTCGGTCTTCGCCTGCACGTCGGTCATCAGCCGGTTGAGCGCGGCGCCCTCGCCGAGGCCGTAGGCGACGTCGAGCGCCGCGATGATGTCGTGCGGGAGCGCCAAGTAAGGCTGGACCTCCAGCCCGGTGCGCAGCTGGATGTCCTCGGCGACGAAGAAATCGTGCGGGTCGGCCATCGCGACGAAGAGAACGTTCTCCTCCTTCGCGAACGGGATCGCGACGTGGCGGCGCGCGACCGCCTCGGGGATGATCTTCGCCGTCTCGACGTCCACGTCCATCTGGCCGAGGTCCACCGCCTTGACCTGCCACTCGTCGGACAGGGTCTTGAGAAGCGGGCCCTTCGCGATGAGGTTCAAATCGAGGACGGCCTGCTGGTAGCTCTTGCCCGTCTTCGCGGCCTCCTCGGCCGCGGTCTTCGCCTTCGTCTCGTCGAGAACCTTGCGCTCGGTGAGGATCTCCTGGACCGTGCGGCGGCGCTGCAGCCCCTTAACCGCCATGGTGCTCTCCGAACACGCCGCGCAAGGCGCCGAAAATCTCGCCGATCGTGGCTTTCGCCTCGACCGCGGCGAGGATGGACGGGAAAAGGTTCTCGCGCGGCTTGCCGGCGGCCGCGGTGAGCTTCGCCACGGCGGCCGACGCGGCCTTCGCGTCGCGCTTTTTTCTAAACGCCTTCAGGCGCCGCACCTGCTCGGCCTCCAAGCGCGGCGAGACCTTGAGCCGCTTCGCGGCCGGCCCCTCCTCGTCGAGGCGCAGGACGTTGACTCCCACGATCTTGCGCCGCCCTTCTTCGATGTCGCGCTGATAGCGATAAGCGCTGTCCTGGATCTCGCGCTGCGGGACTTCTTCGTCGATGAGCTTGAGCATGCCGCCGGAGTCGCCGAGGCGCTTCAAAGTCGCGACGATCTTGCGCTCGAGCTCGTCGGTCAGCGCCTCGATCGCCCAGGCGCCGCCGACGGGGTCGACGGTGGCGGCGGCGCCCGTCTCGTGCGCGAGGATCTGCTGGGTGCGCAGCGCCAGTTGGGCCGACTCCTCGGTGGGGAGCGCCAACGCCTCGTCGTAGGAGTTCGTGTGCAGGCTCTGCGCGCCGCCGAGCACGGCGGCGAGCGCCTGCCAGGCCACGCGCATCGCGTTGTTGAGCGGCTGCTGGCTCGTGAGCGTCGAGCCGCACGTCTGCACGTGGAAGCGCAGCGACTGGGACTTCGGGTCTTTCGCCCCGAACTCATCCTTCATGATCTTCGCCCACACGCGGCGCGCGGCGCGGAATTTCGCGATCTCTTCTAAAAAGTGATTGTGGCAGCCGAAGAAGAACGCCAGCTTGGGACCCAACTCGTCGATCCCCACGCCCCTGTCCAAGAGGGCGTTTATATACACTTTTGCGTTAGCAAAAGTGAACGCGATCTCCTGCACGGCGTCGGAGCCGGCCTCGCGGATGTGATAGCCGGAGATCGAGATCGGGTGGAACTGCGGAGCGTTCTGGAACGACCACTCCATCGCGTCCGCGCACAGCCGCATCGACGGCTCCACGGGAAACACCTGCGTGCCGCGCGCGATGAATTCCTTCAGGATGTCGTTCTGCAAGGTGCCCTTGAGCTTCTCGGGGCCGATGCCGCGCTTCTTGGCGACCGCGACGTAGAACGCGAGCAGGACGGACGCCGTCGAGTTGATCGTGAGCGAGGTGGAGACCTGGTCGAGCGGGATCTCCGCGAAGAGCTGCTCCATGTCGTCGATCGTGCCGATGTGCACTCCGACGCGGCCGACCTCGCCCTTCGCCTTGGGGTCGTCGGCGTCGAGGCCCATTTGCGTGGGCAGGTCGAACGCGGTGGAGAGACCGGTCTGGCCCTGTTCGAGCAGAAATCGGAAGCGCTCGTTCGTCTGCTTCGCGGAGCCGAAGCCCGCGTACTGGCGCATCGTCCACAGGCGTCCGCGGTACATCGTCTTTTGAATGCCGCGCGTGAACGGGAAAGCGCCGGCCTCGCCGAGCTCGGGCGCCGCCGCGTCCTCCGGACCGTAGTAGCGCCGCACGTCGACGCCCGAAGGCGTGAGGAACTGAGGAGCCGCCGGATCGACCACGGGATCGCTCACGCGGGCTTCATCTCCAGGCGATCGCCGACCGCGACGCCGCCGCGAAGGACGCCGCCCTTGAGCTCCAGCACGCTGTGCGCGGAAAAAACCCACGGCGACAGGCGCCACGGCTTCAAGTCCTCCAGCACGCGCCGCACGACCAGGCCGCGGTCGAGGAAGAGGACGTCGAGCGGAAACTTCATGAAGAAAGTGTGGATCATCGGGCAGGGCACGATCCAGAGTCCCTCCTCGGGCGCGAGAGATTCCCGTCCGAGGAGTCCTTTCATACGCGACGCTTCGTCGTCGGCCGTCGCGACGCGTCGGGCCAAAGTCGTCCCCCGCGTCGCGTTCAAGACTACCATAAACCCGGGAGCGGCGCCAGGCATCGGGAGGCTCAGGCGCCCGAGGCGGGAACGCCGTTCTCGCTGCGCACGATCTCGACGACCTCGAGAACGTCCTCGAGCACGAAGTCGGCGCCGGACTCCTTCGTGCCGAACGTGTCGCCGTACTTCGCCCACGCGGTGCGGATGCCCACGCCCTTCGCGCCCTTGATGTCGCGGTCCGGCCAATCGCCGACCATCAAGGTCTCCTCGGGCTTGGTGCCGAGGACTTCGAGCGCGCGGCGGTAGGGCTTCGGGTCCGGCTTCTTCACGCCGAAGTCCTCGGACGTGATGATGTCGTCGAAGTAGTGGTGGAGGCCGAGGCTCACGATGCGCAGCCACACCTCCATCTTCGGCGCGTCGGAGATCACCGTGCGCTTGATGCCCAGGCGCATGAGCTCCATCAACGTCTGGTTCACGCGCGGGTACAAGGTCATCGTCCCGTTTTTGGCGCGCCGGTAGGCGAGGATGCCGCCGGCCAGGATCTTGTAGTCGATGCGGCCGAGCTTTGCCTTGAGGATCTTGTCGAAGATCTTCTGGTCCTCGATGCCTTCCTTCCAGTAGACGTCGAAGACTTCCTTGACCAGCTCGTCCTTGGCGCCCGGCAGGCCCGCGTCCATCATCCCCTCGACGGCGGCGTCGACCGCCGCCCGCTTCATTTTCATGAAGTCGGTCAGCGTGTTGTCGATGTCGAAGATGACGCCCTTGATCATCGCGGCGGCGCTACTCCTTGACGCGCTCCATGTACTCGGAGTTGCGCGTGTCGACGCGGATGCGGTCGCCTTCCTTGACGAAGAGCGGGACGGAGATTTCAAGACCCGTCTCCAATGTCGCTTTCTTGTTCATGTTGGAGACGGAGTCGCCCTTCACGCCGGGCTCGCTCGAAGTGACGGTCAGCACCACGTTGGCCGGGAGCTCGATGGACGTCAGCTTGCCGTCGACGTAGACGCCGAGCACTTCCATGTTCTCGGTCAGGAACTTCGCCTGCGGCCCGAGAAGGTCCTTCGGGTAGAAGACCTGCTCGTAGGTCTCGTTGTCCATGAACACGGCTTTGTCGCCCTCGTCGTAGCTGTAGGTCTTCTCGCGCTTGGTGACGGGGACCTCGCGGAATTTCGTGCCGGACGCGTACGAGCGCTCGATGACGTTGTTCGTCGCGAGCACGCGCAAGGTCGTGCGGTACACGGCCGCGGACTGCGACTTGCGGTGGTGCTGGTAATTGATGATCTGGACGATCTGGCCGTCGTCCTCGAAAACCAGGCCGAGCTTGAACTGGGACGTGTCGATCATTGGGGCTCTCCTAAAATAGGGTGCGGTTTCGAGGGGAATCTTATCAAAAGCCCGACTTTCCATGCTAGAATCTTCTTACTTTTCTTATGAGCACTCACGAACGCCTCGCGGAGCTCAAGGACCAGCTCGAAGCCCGCACGCGCGTCATGCACGACGTCGCCCACGAGCTCAAGAACCCGATGGCCGTCATCCACGGCTACGCCTCCTATCTCTCCGAGCACGAGGATCTCTCCCCGACCGAGCGCCGCAAGGCGCTGCGCGCGCTGATCACCAACGCCGAGCGCGTGATCTCCCTCGTCGATCAGCTCCAGGAGTCCGCGCGGCTGGAATCCGCCGGCCTGGAAGTCTCGCCGCGGACTCACGACGCGGCCGCGCTCCTCCAGGAAGCCGCCGAATCCGCCGAGCTCGAGGCCGCGCGCCGCGGCGTGCGCCTGCGCTGGGCGAGCCCGGTCTCGCGGACCCTGTTCGTGCGCGCGGACCCCAAGCGCGCCGCGCAGATCCTCGCCAACCTCGTGGGCAACGCGCTGAAGTTCACTCCGGCCGGCGGCGTCGTCGAGCTCGCCCTCCAGCGCGAGGAAGAGTTCGTCCGCTTCACCGTGGCCGACACCGGCCCCGGCGTGCCCGCGGCCGATCTCCCTCATCTGTTCGACCGTTTTTATCAGGCCGGGGACGCGCAGCAGCGGCGGCAGGGCCTCGGTCTCGGCCTCGCGATCTGCAAATCGCTCGTCGAGGCGCATGGAGGCCGCATTTGGGCCGAGAGCCGCCCGGGCGCCGGCGCGCGCTTCCACTTCACCCTGCCCGCCGAGAAGTCGCTCGCCGCGCGCTGAGTCCTACGCGAGGGGCGGCGTCGGCTGACGCAGCGCGGCTTCCAGCTCCCGGCAGAAATCCGAGCAGCGCGCGTGGCGACGAGCGTAGTCCGGGGCGAGGACTTTCTTGAAGATCGGATCGACCGCCGCAGACAGGCCGGGCATGAGCTGCGAGGCGGCCTTGAACCGGCCTTCGCGCTTGTCGAGCTGGGCGCCCTCCCCGTCGAACGGCCGCCTTCCCGCCAGCATCTCGTAGGCGATCACGCCGAAGGCGAACACGTCCGATTGCCGCACCACCACTCCGTCGGCCTGCTCCGGGGCCATGTACGGCGGCGTGCCGACGACGGTGAGAGTGCTCGTCGCCAGGTGCTCGGTCACGCGCGCGATGCCGAAGTCCGTGACCCGCGCCTTGTCGCCCTTTTCGAGCATGATGTTGGACGGTTTCAGGTCGCGATGGATGATGCCCGAGTCGTGAGCGTAGTCCACGGCCTCGGCGACCTGGGAGAGGATCTTCAGCGCGCGTCCGGGGGGCATGGACCGGCCGCTCTCGTTGAGCGCGTCGTAAAGGGTCGGACCCTCGATGAATTCGAAGACGATCAGGCTCGACGCGCCCTCGCGCACGTGCGCGTAGACGGTGACGATGCCCGGATGGCGCAGCTTGGCGACCGTGCGGCCTTCCTTCACGAAACGCTCTTCTTCTTTCGGGTTCGTCAGCAGGAATTCGTTCAAGCGCTTGATCGCGACGTCTCGGTCCAGACCGAGATCACGCGCCTTGTACACGGTCCCCATGCCGCCCTGGCCCAGCACGCGGCCGAGGCGGTATTTTCCGCCGTCGACCAGCGCTCCCTCGGCGAATCCGAGAGGCGCGGGCGCCGGCGCGCGGGCCGCTCCCGCCTCGCTCGAGGGCGTGGGCGAGCGCAGCGTGAAGGCGCTCAGGCGCATCGGCGAGCCTTCTTTGGCGAAGACTAGGACGTAGCCGGCCACCAGCACGAACAATATCCCCACCGCGGCGGCGGCGAACTTGAAGCCTCCGGTCCCATTGCGCGCGCGCGTCTCGCGCGCGGCTCCGGCGGCGGACGCGTCCGCGATGTGACGCTTGTGGAAATCGTCGCGCCGGGTCGTGAAATAGGGATCCAGCGCCGCGGCGCGATCGATGTCCTCGGCGGCCTCGCCGAGCTTGCCCAGCGACTCGTTGCCCCGCGAGCGCTCGAACAAGGCGGCGGCCAGCTTCGGATCGTTCTCCAGCGCGCTGTTCGCGTCCGCCACCGCGTCGCCGGGACGGTCCAAGTCGTTTTGGAACGAGGCGCGCTGACTGTACGCGTCGGCGAGATCGCCCTTGCGTCCCTGCTGCGCGTACAACCCGATCGCCTGCGAAATCAGCTCGACCGCCTTCGACAAATCCTTGAGCACCGACCACGCCTGCGCCTGAACCACGTCGCCGCGCGCCGTGATCAGCGGCTCCGCCGAATGCACCGACTGCGCCGCGCGCAGCGCGCCGTCCCCGTCGCCGAGAGCCAGCAGCCGCTCGGCGTCCTTGAGCTTCGCGGCCGCCGCGATGCTCTGCGCCGTCGCCGCGAAGCGCGGATCGTTCCCCGCCGCCGCCTGCGCCCGCGCATCCGCGTTCTTCGTCGCCTTGAACCCGCCGGGGCCCAGCTCCGGCTCTACGCCGTCAGCCATGTTCTTCGCGGCCTTCCCCGTCTTCGCATCCGCCGACAAAACCGCGAGTTGCGCCTTCGAGTCATGATAAACCGCCAGCGCCCGCTCATCCGCCGGCGCCATCGCCAGCACCCTCTGCGCGTCGTCCATCGCCTGCTGATATTTTCCCGTCTTGAACTCCACGATCCCGCGCTGATCGAGCGCGCCCATCAGCTTCGTGGGGTTGGGCGTCGAAGAAGAATCCGCCGCGCTCACCGCCTGATCCGCGTAGGTCTGCGCTGCGCTCATGTCGCCGCGGTCCATCGCGACTTGCGAACCCGTGGTCTGGAGAGCAACGCAGGTCGGACAACTGGCGATGGTACTTGTTTCATCTTGACGAACCTGCGCCTGCTGGTTCAGAAGATCCTGATTCTGCGGAGTGCCTGGTTGCGTAGCATCGATTTGTTTCTGGATGGCGATGTCTCTCTTGCCATCGGCAGCGACTTTAATCGCTAGGCCAGTGTCTAACGCATCATCACCATTTGGGTCATGGGCCGCGGCCCGCGTGCAAACTAGAACAAAAAGTCCCGCAGCGAAAGCATGCCTCATCGCCACCCATTTGTGGGCCTTGACGACGCTTCTAGGCGTGTTACAATGAAAGACGAACATGAATATTTCCCTCAAGAGGCCTTCTATGAAGCGCTTTGTGGTTGGCTCGGTACTCGGTAGTATGCTCGCAGTCACTACCCTTGTCAATGGTCAGGAAAACGCCTCACCAAAAATTAATTCTCCAGCTGTCACAAGCAAAGATGACCTCGCGCAGCTAATCGACTTCTTGCTCAAAAATGGAGATGAGAGTTCCTTTAAATCACACCTCGCGCCCGCTATCGGGCTTCCAAGTGCGATGCCAGTCAAAGTCGAGACAATTTCAGAGGTGCAACACGGCAAAGATAAGAGTCTGCACGAGTGCTATTTGGTCTACGAACAAACTCCCAATGATTCACTGACCCAAGGCAAGCGGCCCGTGTGCCTCTACATAAAGAGGCAAACAACTTCTGGGCACGATGATGAAGCAAAATTTTTTCGCATCAGCCTCGAGGGTCAGCTTGAAAAAGTAGTCATGATTCTCAGCAAACGGGATAATGATGGGAAAATTATTCCCGGTGGCAGCGTAGCCCGCGAACAAGACATCGAGTCCTCGGAAACTAAGAAGGAATTTGCGGCTGAAATGTCCGCAACGAAGAAATGGCTCAAGACGCAGCAGAAGTTGCTTGCGGCCAGATCCACCTCTCCCGCCGCGAGCGCGGCCGCGGCGTCCGCGCGGTAGACGCAGCCGGAAGTCGTTCGCCATGCCCGCAGAAACTTTCTCCTGTCCGTATTGTCACGCCCTGCTGAAGAAGAACGACGCGGCCTATCTCCTCGGCGAAATAGAGCAGGGCGTCTTCTTGACTTCGGGGCCGATGCCGGAAAAGACGACGTGCACCGGTTGCGGCCGCGCGATCGACACCAAGAAAATGATTTCCGGGTAATACGACATTCGCTCGCTGATCCAATTCCCCCTCAGTGCCAAGATTATTCTCGCGCTGGGCTTCGCTGCCGTGTCGGCCTTCATCGCGTTCATGGTGTGGTACAACCTCGCGAATCCTCCGGGTGCGTCGGCGGCTCCCGCCGCGAGCGCGCTCGCAAATTCGGGCCATTGACAAAGATTACTCTCCGGTCAATACTCAGACGGAGATGGCACCCCTCGGCCGCTCGTTGTGCGCGCTCATTTTGCTGGCTCTGAACGCCGCCGCGGAGCCGCAGATTTCGTCCCCCGCCGCGCGCGCATTCCTCACGCATAAAGCCGGGGAACCGTTGCTGGCCGTCCCGAGCGCCGCCGAGGTCCAGCGCGGCTGCGCGCTTCCGTGTTTAGACCCGCAGTCCATTGCGGTGTATCGCGCCGAAATCGGCGTCGCAGGAAAAGAACTCGGTCTGAGTTCCGAGGAGATCAAGGCGGCAGAGCAGAACTACATCCCGAACGGCGTGCCTCGCAAGAGAGCAGCGTCGGATGCGGCGACTCCCACCTCCCGAAAGCTCGAAGCGCAGGCTCTCGCGCGGATGCTTTCCGATCCGCACGTCTCCCCAGCAGCCAAACAGAAGCTCGCCGCCCGCATGGAGTCGATCGCGCGTGCTCTCGGCGGCCTTGAACTCGTCGACAACGCGGGAGTGTCGGTCGTGATCGGCTCGAACCCGAACGCCGCGAACGCTCCGAACGGAAAGCTACTGCCGCGAGTTCAACTCCCCGTCGGCTTCAAGGCGTTCAGTCCGGAGCCGCCCATGCTCTCGATCAGCGACTCGAAGGCCTGGTACGACAACATCAGCGCCGCCGTCGGCCTCATGAGGCCACCGCCCAAAGACAAACTCATACCACTCAACATCCTGCAGCGCGTTCCGGACGGCTGCAACCTGCTTGGCGAACTTTCGGGAGGCACAAAAGGACCGGAGGACTGCGCGGGCGATCAATTCATCCTGAGCAACGGCGAAGGTCAGGTGAACATCGTGCAACGCCCGCTGCCACCCGGCACCAACGGAGAAAAGCGGGCCCTCGTCCTTCGCGCGCCATTTTTCGACAGAATCATCGCACAGCGCACCGACCTCAACATCAACGACGACCCCTCATTCCACGGCACGGAAGCCGAGGCGTTCACCGTCTACCACGAGTTGCGGCACATTCAAACTCACAGGGACATCGCCGCCCTCTTCGGCGGGCACTACCCTCCTGAAGCCGCTATGACGGACGAGCTCGTGACGAACGACGCCGAGGAAGCACAATACATCAAGCAGCATCCCGACATTCTGACGATGGACCCGCCGAAGAGCGATTCCGATATAAATTTATGGGCGAAGTCACGCGTGCTCGCCGGGACGGTAGACTACAGGAACTATCCCGACTCCATGCTGGCCCGCGAAAAACTCCAGAGAATCTGCGAATCAGCGCCCGAAGGGAAACCATGCGGCGGAACGGAGACGATGCACACCTACATTCGTATGCTCTACGCTCACTCGCCCTATCCGACGCCGAAGGATTCCGTGGTCATCAGTAAGCTCGATGCATTTCTTCGAAGCCAAGACATGCAGCAACAAGCAGAGTTTGCTCCGATTCTCGAAATGGCTCGGAAGGCTTGTGAGGACAACTGGACGGATGACTGCAAGAGATTGAAATGACCAAGAAGACCTTGCTCGCCATCTTCGTCCTGGCCGTCGTGATAGCGGGATATTACCTCTCACACAACTCCGCGCCTCATGTGGAATGGACGACCTACGATGGGAAGCTGGCAAGACTCGACCTACCCACTTCATGGAAAGCCGTTGAGTACGGGGATCGCAAGGCCCAAAGCCTCGATCTGAATTCCAAAACAAAGGATGAAGGCTTCTTCTTTTTCTCATTGGCCGAGTATCTTCCGAACTCCGGAAAAAACGACATCGACGGCTTCGTAAAAGACACGATCGAAGCCAGTGCTCATCCGCATCCCATTGTTGTCAAACAGACTTCCTTCGGCCGCTTTCCCGCGCAAGAATTCAGCACCTATACAGCTGAAACAATCGATCCGCCCAGCGGCGAAGGCGTCAGGGCCTTACAGGCGTCTTACGTGGAAATTCGTCATCTGGTTTTCAAGAGAGAAAATGGGTTGATCTGCGAGGTCGCCTACGCACTTCCGGAAAAAAACCCTGCCGGCTACGATCCAATCTTTCGAAGGGTCGTCGACTCAATCCAACTGAAATAAATTATCGCCATTGGTAAGACTGCCGCCGAGTCCAGCCGAACTACCGCGGCCGATTCGATTGACCAGAAAGTCATGCGGGGCGCCGTCATTTCAGTTGTCGCGCTCTCGAGGCCGCGAATACTCTAAACGCGCACCTTCAATCCACATCAGACGTGCACGATGCAGCTGACGTCGATATCCGTGAAAGGGCGAGAAAGTTTTGCGACGACAACTGGACAGACGCGTGTGCGAGACTCCATTGAGAAATCGAATCCTACTGGCCGCCGTAGCTCTCGCAATCGTGCTCTTCTTCCTACATACACGACGTGTTACGCCTGCCGTGAAATGGTCTACCTATGACGGCAATATGGCGACACTCGACTACCCGGCGGGTGGAGTGATTGATGAAGGTGAAAATCACCGCGCTCGCGAGATTCACATGGTTTTCAAAACGAGTAGCGACGAAGTGCTCTCATTCTCATTGATTGACTACGTGCCGACTTCAGGAATTCGCGATGCCGGTCTGTTTATCAAAAATGAGATTCATAACAGCCCGCAACCCGATCCCATCGTCGTCAAGCAAACCTCGTTCGACCGCTTTCCCGCGCAAGAGTTCACGACGTATATTCCAGAAACGACCGACAACGCCGATAGTTCTGGAAACCGTGTCTTCCGAGAATCATTCATGCCGGTGAGGAAAACCGTATTCGTCTGCGCGAACGGCGACGTGTGCGAGGTCTCCTACAACTTACCGCAATCCGATTCCGAAGATTACGAGCCGATCTTCAAAAAGATGACCGAATCGATCCGGCTCAAAGGACCGGAACTGAAGTGACTAGGGACGCGCGCTAACGCGCTGACCGACGCCGCGCCGCCAGGTTCGGATCCAGAGCCACCGCCGCGTCCAGTTCCGCGTTGCCCTCCGCGCGGCGGCCGAGAGCGATCAGCAGGAGGCCGCGGTTGAAGCGGCCCGCGGCGAAATCGGGAGAGCGCTGCTTCAATTCGGTCAGCAGCGCGAGAGCGCCCGCGCGGTCGCCGCGGCGGGAGAGCACGTCGGCGAGGTCGACGGTCGCGTCGGGCGCACCCGGGCTCAGCGCCAGCGCGGCGCGCAGGTTCGCTTCGGCCTCGTCGAGGCGGCCACGCTTGGTCAGCAAATAACCCGCGTTGACGCGCGCGCCGAAGTCCTCGGGATGGAGGCGCAGAACCGCCGCGTACTGGGCGAGGGCGCCGTCTTCGTCGCCGGCGGCCAGGTCCGCCGTCGCCAGGTTCGAGCGCGGCAGGTAGCCGTCGGGGGCGAGCGCCGCCGCGCGCGTCCACAGCGCGACGTCGTTCTTCCAGTAAGTCGATTGCGCGGCGGTCGCGGCGGCGAGCGCGGCGGCGATGAGAACGAGCGCGGCGACGGCGGCGCGCGCGCGCTTTTCGGCGGCGGCGGCGATCAGGCCGCCGAAGACGAAGGCGAACGGCAGGCACGGGAGATACGTGTAGCGGTCGGCGGCGATCTGCGCGCCGTTTTGGATCAGGCCGGACACGGGCGCCAGCGCGGCGAGGAACGCGAGCCACGCGGTCCCGGCCCAAGGCGCGCGCCGGCACGACGCCCACGCGGCGGCGGAGACGGCGAGGCCGAGCGCGCCGTAGAACGCGAAATGCGCGTCGAGGCGGGACGGCGGGACGACCAACGGATAGTACGGAGAGAGATCGAACGGCAGAACGGTCTTCGCGAGATAGAAGCCCGGCGCGTGCGCCGCGAGTGCCAGGCGCAGGCCGGGACCCAACGTCGGCCCGGACAGATCGCCGTTGCCGAAGCCGCCGAGGTTGGCGAGTCCCGCCGCGAACGCGAGCAGGAAATACGGCGCGAGGCGCATCGCGGTTCCTCGCGGGTCCGTCCTCAGGCGGCCGAGCGGGAAAAATTCGACGGCGAGCAGGAAGAACGGCAAGGCGACGGCGGTGCCCTTCGACAAAAGCGCGCCGACGAACAGAAACGGCGCGAGAAAGAATCGTTCCTCGAGGTACGCGAGCCACGCGCCGAGGAAGAAGACGCCGGAGAGCACGTCGCGGCGCTCGGTGATCCAGGCCACGGACTCGACGCGCAGCGGATGCAGGGCGAAGAACAGCCCGGCCGCGAGCGCGCCGAGATTGCGCGCGCGCTCGCTCGCGCGCGCGCCGAGCGCCGCGTCGAGCAGGCGCCGAGCGACGAGCACGCACAGCGTCGCCCCGAGCGCGTGCAGGAAGAAGTTCGTGCGGCGGAACGCGGGTGCGTCGAGGCCCCATAAAGACGAGTCGACCGCGTACGACAGCCAGCTCAGCGGCTGCCACGGTCCGCGGAAGTGCGTGGTCCACATCCAGAGGAGGTTCTCGCGCGCGAAACCGCGGTAGGCCGCGTTGTAGACCAGGTTCGACTGGTCGTCCCAGGCGAGAAAGCCCGCGCGCGCCGCGGGCAGGAAGGGCAGCGGCGCCGCCAGCGCGGCGGCGGCCGCGGCGAGCGCGGTCCCGCGCCTCATTTCCCCTCTTCCTTGCGCAGCCACAGGCGGCCGCAACCCGACGGCGCGAAGCGCGCGCGCACCGCGTCGCAGAAGCGCGCGGGCAGGCGCGCGAAGCAGCTGTCGCACCAGATCACGCCGCGCGTGCGCGGATCGTTGAGCGCCGCGACCATCCCGTCGACGACCCAGTCGACGTTGATGTTCGCCTGTTCGTCCTCGGGATAGAACCAGATCTTCGCGGCGTGCGGCCGGTGGAACGAATCGCCGCTCCACACGTCGAGAACCGCGGCGTTCGCCGGGACGCGCGCGTCGACGCAGGCGTAGCGTTCGCGCTGAAGCTCGTTGCCCTCGCGAACGAGCGCCAGCGCTCCGGCCGCCGGCCGGACGACGGCGAGCGCCACCACGACGCCCGCGATCGCCGCGCGCCGCGCGGGGGCGCGGGCCGCCAGCGTCCAGCCGGCGAGCGCCGAGCCCGCGAGCACGCACAAGGCGGGTGCGACGAACAGCAGATATTGCGGGTACGCGGACGGCGAGACGAAAAGCCCGGCCAGCGCGGCGACGAAGACTCCGGCTTCCTCGGGACGCCGCCGCGCGCGCGCGAGCCCGGCGAGTCCTAGCGCCCAAACGAGGGGATCCGACGCGAGCGAAGGCCGCAAAGTCGTCGGCCACGCCGCTGCGCCGCTGCGGAAGCGCCCGTTGAGAACGACGTACAGGTCCCACATGGGCCCGAGCGCATGATGAGCGGCGAGCCAACAACACCCCAGCGCGGCGACGGCCGCGGCCGCGCTCAACAACTGCAGAATAAAGGCGCGCGCGGCGGCGGTTGATTCGCGCCGGCGCCATAAGGCGGCGGCCAAAAGACCGACCGCGGCGAAGACGATCTTCGGCGAGCACCACGCGCCGAGAGCCAAGAACGAGCCCGTCCACGCGCCGGCGCCGCGGCGTGAAGACGCGGCGGACGCGAGCGCGGCCGACAACAGCAGGGCGGCCGGCAGGTCGGGGCGGATCTCGACGGACTTGATCGCGAAGGTCCCGAAAAAGGCGAGCAGCACGGCCGCCGCGGCGCCCTCGAACGGATCGGCGTCCGCGCGCGGACGCGCGGCGAGCGCGAGCATTCCGAGCCAGAAGAACGTCATCAAGGCGCGCCCCGCCTCGACCGCCGCGAACGAGCCGTCGAAAAGGGAGACGACGGGCGCCAGGCCCGCCCAGAACAGCGGGCCGTGGTGCTCGAAGAAGTCCCGGAAAGGAACGTTGCCGTGCGCGACGAGAAAAGCCGCGTGCAGGTGCTCGGCCTCGTCGGTGTCGACGTAGCGCTCGCGCACCAGCGCGACGCGCAGGACCAGCGCTCCGAGCAGCAGCGCCGCGGCCGCCGCGAAACCGAGCCGCCTCACTCGCGCAGGCTCCGCGCGAGCGCGGCCCAGGCCTCGAACGGAATTTCCTCGGGCCGCGCGGACGCGGCGACTCCGGCCGCGGCGAACGCGGCTTCCACGTCGGCGCGCTCGCGGCCGAGCGCCTTCGCGAGCACGCCCGCGGCCATCTTGCGGCGCTGCGTGAACGCGGTCTTCGCCAGGCGCCAGAACGTGGGCTCGTCCTCGGCCGGCACGCGCGGCCGCGCGAGGCGCCGCAGGACCGCGACCGCCGAGTCCACCTTCGGCCGCGGCACGAACGCGCCGGGCCCGAGCTCGAAGGCGATGTCCGCGTCGGCGCGCAGGCGCACGGAGAGAGCGAGCAGGCCGTAGTCCGCGCCGCCCGCCGGCGCGACGACGCGCAGCGCGACTTCCTTCTGGAACATCAGCGCCGCCGTCGTCCAGCCGTCCCAGAGCAGGAGCTTCTGCAAAATGGGCGAGGCGACCGCGTAAGGCAGGTTCCCCGCGACGCGCCACGGTCCCGCGCCGAGAGCGCGCAGGTCGAGGCGCAGGAAATCCTCGTTGATCACGGCGAGGCGCGAGGCGCCCGGGCCCGCGCGGCCCGGGAGCGCGGCCGCGAGCGCGTCGTCGAGCTCGATCGCGGTGACGCGGGCGCCCGCGTCCAGCAGCGGCTTGGTGAGCGCGCCCTTTCCCGGACCGATCTCGAGGACCGCGTCGCCCTCGCTCACGCCCGCGGCCGACACGATGCCGGCGAGCGCCTCCGGGTCCTTGAGAAAATGCTGGCCGAGCTTGGCGCCCATGCGCTACAAAGGCGTCGCGGATTCCGCGCGGCGGCGGCGCAGGAGATCCACGCCGACTTTCCAGACGTCGCCGGCGCCCAAGGTCAGGACGACGTCTCCGGGCTTCAACTGGCGCGCGAGCTCGAGCGCGCCGGGAAACGGCGCGCAGTCGACCCCCGCGCGGCGCGCGGAGTCGAGGATCAGCTTCGACGTGACTCCGGGTAGCGGCTTCTCGCCCGCGGGATAGACGTCCATGACGTAGGTTTGATCGGCCGCCGTCAGGGCGGGGCCGAACTGCCGCGCGAGAAGCTTCGTGCGCGAGTAGCGGTGCGGTTGAAAGACGACGATCACGCGCCGCGCCTTCCACAGGCGGACCGCGGCGAGCGTCGCGCGGATCTCCGTCGGGTGATGGCCGTAGTCGTCGACGAATTCCACGCCTCCCGCGGCGCCCAGGCGGTCGAGACGCCGGCCGACGCCGCTGAACTCGGAGAGGCCGCGCGCGAGTCTTTTAAGGTCGAAGCCGAGAAAATGACCGGCCGCGAGCGCGCCGAGCGCGTTGGAGACGTTGTGGCGGCCGGGCACGCGCAGGCGCAGGTTCAGCGCGCGGCGGCCCCGGTGAAGCACCTCGCACGAAGAGCCGTCCTTGCCGAGCTTCAACGCGCGCGCGCGCCAGTCCGCGCCGGGCGCGAAGCCGAACGTGATCGCGGGCCGTCCCACGCGCGCGCGCACGGCCATCAGCGCCGCGTCGTCCGCGCACAGTACGGCGGCCCCGTAGAACGGCACGCGGCGCAGGTGCTCGGCGAACGCGTCCTGCAGCTTCTCGACGGTGCCGTAGTGGTCCATGTGGTCGTCGTCGACGTTGGTCACGACGGCGACGAGCGGGCTCAGGTACAGGAAGGAACCGTCGGACTCGTCGGCCTCGGCGACGAGGTACTCGCCGACCCCGAGCTTCGCGTTCGTGCCGATGTTCTTGAGCCGCCCGCCGATGATCATCGTCGGGTCCGCGCCCGCGGCGCGCAAGGCCATCGCGACCATCGAGGTCGTCGTGGTCTTGCCGTGGCTGCCCGCGACGGTGACCGTCTTCTTCATGCTGCCCAGCTCGGCGAGCATCTGCGCGCGCAGGACGACGGGCACGCCACGGCGACGCGCCGCGGCGACCTCCGGATTGTCGGCGGCGACCGCGGAGCTCACCACGACGACCTGCGCGCCGCGCGCGTTCCCCGCCTTGTGCCCCGCGAAGACCTTCACGCCGTGCGCCTGCAGGCGGCGCGTGATCTCGCTCGGCTTGGAGTCCGAGCCGGAGACCGCGTAGCCCAGATTGCTCAGCACCTCGGCGATGCCGCTCATGCCCACGCCGCCGACGCCGACGAAGTGCACGCGACGCACGAACTGACGCATGAGGCCCGCGTCCGGCGGCGCGGTCACGGCGTCTCCGGCGCGGCTTCGGACGGCGCGGCGTCGGACGGCGCGCTGGCCGCCGGACGGGTCAGCCACTTGATGCCGTCGGCGGCGGCCTTGTTCCTCGGGTCGATCGCGAGGACTCTTTTGAGCGCGGCGATCGCGCCGCCCTCGTCGCCGCTGATCGCGGCCGCGACGCCCCGGCCAAGCCACGCGGCGGACGAGCGCGGGTCCAACTGGGTCGCGCGCGCGAACGCCTCGCCGGCGCTCTGCCCCTCGCCGACCGACGCGTGCGCCAGACCGATCGCGGTCCACCAGTCGGCGTCGTCGGGGCGCTCGGGCTTGTCGCCGCGCTCGGGCAGGACCTCGGCGACGAGCGCCATCCAGCCGGAGCCGATCACCCACAAGCCCATGTCGTTGCCGACCTGGCGCGGCTCGTAGATGACCTTCGGCGCGGACGCGGGCCCGGCGCTGCGCGCGTCGGACGCGTGGTTGTAGGTCAGGTTCATGCCCAGGCGCGCGTCGGAATCCGGCGGCGCGCTCTGCATGACGGAGCGCAAGTCGGCCATGATCTTCTGGATCTGCTGTTCGCGGCCCGCGGCGTCGGCTGCGGTCAGAGGATAGTCGCGGCGCACGGCCTTCGCCGCCGTCTGCTGGTCGCCGGAGTTGGCCTGCGCCAGCGCGCGCTTGAGGCTCGACGTCTCGCCCGGCGCCTGCTTGACGAGCTTCGGCCGCGGCAGGAACATCGCGTCGACGTGCAGGACCGCCGACTGGTCCAGCGGGACGCGGCGCAGGTTGCGCTCGAAGACGGCGAGCGGATCGTTGGAGTCCGGCGGCGGCGCCTCGGGCTTTTTGTCGGCCGGTTTCTGCGGCGCGTCGCTCGACTCCGGCTTCTTGCCGCCCGCGTAGGCCATCGACAGCTGCAGCCCGTCGCCGTCGCCCTCGGGCGTGAGGTGGAACGCGCCGATCAGAACCTCGCGGGCCTTCGCGCGCTGGCCGTCGGCGTCGTACAGGCGCGCGAGGCGCATTCGCGCGACCGCGTCGCCGGGCTTTAGTTCGACCGCGCGCTTGAGCGTCGCGATCGCGTCCGACGACTGGCCGAGGCGGTCCTGCGCGCAGCCGAGCTCGAGGAGCGCGTCCTCGTAATTGGGCTGCTCCTTCAAAGCCGCGCGGAACTCGTCGGCGGCGTCGGGGTCGCGGCCGAGCTTGCGGTACAAAGTGCCGAGCTGGAAGTGGTAGAGCGCGTTCTTCCTGTCGAGATCGAGCGCCTTGCGGAAGCAGGCGAGCGCGCCCTGGTAGTCGCCGCGCCCCTCGATGACGGAGCCGAGGTCCATCTGCGCGTCGGGCCGGGTCGGGTCCAGTTCGGTCGCGCGCCGGAACTCGGCCTCGGCCTGTTCCTGGTCGCCCTTCCAGCCGTAGGAGATCCCGAGCAGGAGATGCGCCTGCGAGCTGTTCGCGTCGAGCTCGAGCGCGGACTTGTAGGACGCGATCGAATCGTCGACCATCCCGTTCCAATACTGCGCGACGCCGAGCATCAGGCGCGCGGCCGGGTCGCGCGGATCGACCGCGACGGCGTGGCGCGCGATGTGCAGGGCGGAGCCGTAGCGCCTCTGCTGGAGGTCGTCGCTCGCCTCGCGCAGCTCGTTGTGCGCCTGCTGGGCCATGATTTGATCCCAAATCGTCTCGGACCCGGGCTCGGTCTTGTCCGCGCGCGCCGCGCCGGCGGCGGCGAGCGCGAGAACGAGCGCCAGGGCCGCGACGCCGCCGAGAGCGCGCAGGCGCGGCAGGATCGCGCGCAAAGCGGCGCCGCGATGGCTCAGCGCGTTCTTCTCGTCGAGCGGCAGCTCCGCGAGCGTGCGTCCGTCGCGGAGCTCGAAGAGCGGGTCGTAGCCGAACCCCGCGTTGCCGCGGGGATTTTGCGTGATGCGTCCCTCGAGGCGCCCCTCCGCGGTCTCGACGCGGCCGTCGGGACTGGAAAGCGCCATCACGGTGCGAAAGCGCGCCGCCCGCCGCGCGGCCGGGACGTCCGCGAGCGCGCGCGTCAGCTTCGCGCAGTTGTCCTCGTAGCTGCAGCCGAGCCCCGCGTAACGCGCGGAGTAGACGCCGGGCGCGCCGCCCAGAGCCTCGACCTCGAGGCCCGTGTCGTCGGCCAACGCCCAGGCGCGGCAGAAGAGAGCGGTTTCGACGGCCTTCTTCGCGGCGTTGCCCTCGAGCGTGTCGCGGTCCTCGACGACCTCGCCCATGCCGGGGAACGCGTCGAGGGTCTCCAGCGCGACGCCGGAGCCTTCGAGAAGACGCGAGATTTCGGCGGCCTTGTGCGCGTTGCGCGTCGCGAGCACGAGGCGGACCTGGCGGGCCACTGGGACGTATGTTATCATTTTGAGGTGAAAGCGCTCTTTTTCGCGGCGGCCGTCCTCCTGACGTCCGCCTGCGCCCGCCGCGACGCCGTCCAGCCCGAGGACGACTCCGACCCCGCGATCCGCGCGCGCATCGAGACGGTCATCGGCGGGCGGCGCGACCTCGATCTGCGCAAGGTCACCATCGACGTCTACTCCGGCGACGTCGTGCTCTCGGGCATCATCCCCGACGAGGCGCAGCTCAAGACGCTCAATCGGCTGATCCAGCGCGTTCCCGGCGTCCAGAACTCGGTCAACAACGTCGTCGTGGCGGAATAGATGCTATGAGCCGTTCCTTCGCGCATCTGTGCCGAGCCCGAAGGGTCGAGGCCTAGCCTGGTGCGCGCCGCGCTGCTCCGCTGGTACCGCCGCGCGCGACGCGACATGCCGTGGCGGCGCGAGGTCTCCCCCTACCGGACCTGGATTTCCGAGATCATGCTCCAGCAGACCACCGTGGCGGCCGTGACGCCGAAGTACGAGGCGTTCCTGCGCCGCTTCCCGAACGTCGCGGCGCTCGCCGCGGCGCCGGAGGAAGACGTGCTCGCCGCTTGGGCGGGGCTCGGCTACTACTCGCGCGCGCGAAACCTCCGCCGCGCCGCCCAAGAGATCGTCGCGAATCACGGCGGCGTTTTCCCCTCCGACTTCGACTCCGTGCTGGCGCTCCCCGGCATCGGCCGCTACACCGCGGGAGCGATCCTGTCCATCGCGTTCGCCAAGCCCTTTCCCGTCGTCGACGGCAACGTGATCCGCGTTTTTTCACGGCTGTTCGGCCGGCGCGGCCGCGCGAAGGATCCGGCTTTCGCGGCGCAGATCTGGAAGCGCGCGGAGGAACTCGTGCCCAAGAAGGCGCCCGGCGACTGGAACCAGGCGCTGATGGAACTCGGCGCCACGGTCTGCACACCGGAGTCTCCGTCGTGCGGCGCATGCCCGGTTTCGCGGGACTGCGTCGCGTTCAAAAAGGGCCTGCAGGAAGAACTCCCCCTTCCCGAGAAACGCCGCGCGCCCGAGCCGGTGAGCTGGACCTGCCTCTGGATCGAGCGCGACGGCAAGGTCCTGCTCTGGAAGCGGTCGGAGCGCGAGCGTCTGCTCAAAAACCTCTGGGGCCTGCCCGAGGCCGGCCGCGTGCCCGCAGCGCCCGGCCGGCGCCTCGCGCGCGTCGCGCACACCATCACGCACCACGCGCTCAGCGTCGAACTGCGCGAGGCCGCGCTGACGCCGGACGCGCCGCTGCCGCCCGAGGCGGACTGGACGCCGGCCGCACGCGCGAAGGAACGCCTCGTCTCTTCGCTGTGGCTGAAATTGCTGAAGGCGCGCGCTTGAGCGAGCGCGAGCGCCGCGAAGGAGATTCAAACAAGGAGCCCCTCCGGCATGAACAAGCGTGAGATCGGCCGTTCCGGCGTCAGCGTCGCGCCCCTGGCGCTCGGCGGCAACGTGTTCGGCTGGACCGCGGACGAAACCGCCTCCTTCGCCGTCCTCGACGCCTTCGTGGACGAGGGCTTCGACCTCATCGACACCGCCGACTGCTATTCGTACTGGATCCCGGGCCACAAAGGCGGCGAGTCCGAGACCATGATCGGCCGCTGGCTCAAGAAATCCGGCAAGCGCGGCAAGGTCACGCTCGCGACCAAGGTCGGCATCGAGTTCGGCGGGCGCGGCGGTCTCGGCCGCGAGCACATCGTGCGCTCGGTCGACGAGTCCCTGCGCCGCCTCGGCGTCGACCGCATCGACCTCTATCAGGCGCACCGCGACGACCCGAAGACGCCGCTCGAGGAGACCCTGACCGCCTTCTGCGAACTGATCCGCGCGGGAAAGGTCCGCGCGCTCGGCGCGTCGAACTACGAGGCGCCGCGCCTGGCGGCGGCGCTGGCCGCGAGCTCCGCCCTCGGCGTGCCGCGCTTCGATTGTCTCCAGCCCTGCTACAACCTGTGCGAGCGCAGCGGCTACGAGACCGCGCTCGAGCCGCTGTGCCGCCGCGAGGACGTCGGCGTCCTCCCCTACTACGGCCTCGCGAGCGGCTTCCTCACCGGAAAGTACCGCACGCCCGCCGACCTCGCGGGCCGCGCGCGCGGCGGCCACGTCCAGAAATACATGAACGCGCGCGGCTTCAAGATCCTCGCCGCGCTCGACGAGGCCGCGGCCGAGCTCGGCGCGAAGCCCGCGTCGGTGGCGCTCGCCTGGCTGATCGCGCGTCCCGGAATCACCGCTCCGATCGCGAGCGCCACGAGCGTCGCCCAGCTCGCCGATCTGGCCGCCGGCGCGCGCCTGCACCTGCCCGCCGCGACGATCGCCGCGCTCGACCGCGCGAGCGCATGACGACGCAGCCCCCGCGCGCGCAGGCCGCGCGCGGCAGGACCCCCGTCGTTTCCGCGCTCTTCGGCGCCGTGTTCGCGCTCGCGGTCGCGCTGCGCGCGGCACTCTGCGTCGTCAACGCCGCGGCCAACGACGACCACATGCCGCCGATCTACACGATCGCGCAGACCGGCCGCCTGCCCGACGTTCACGACTGCTTCGAGTGCTATCAGCCGAAGCTGTTCTACGTCGTCGGCGCCGGCCTGCTGCGAGCGCTGCGGCTGGGCGAAGGCGTGGGCGCGATCCACGCGATCGAGTGGCTCAATTTTCTGCTCGGCGTCTGGACGCTATGGGTCGTCCTCCTCTTCACGCGGACCTTGCCCTTTCCTCCCGCCCAGCGCCTGGTCGGCTTCGCGCTCGCGGCACTCAACCCGTACCTCGTCGCCGCGCACGGCCAAGCGAGCAACGACGCCGCGGTCATCCTGTTCGGCGCGGGCTGCCTCTATCAGCTGCGGCTTTTCCTCGCGCGGCCGGACGAGTCGCCGCGCTCCCTGGCGCTCGCGGCGGCGTGCGCGCTGCTGGCCGGGATCACGAAGGGGAGCGGCCTGGTGCTGATCATCGGCATGGGGCTGCTGCTCGCGGCGCGGCTCGCGTCCGCGCCGGCGCGGCGCGAGCGCGTCGTGGATGTGCTGCTCTTCGCCGCCGCGTTCGGGCTCGTGGTCCCCTTCTTCGGCGGCTACCTCCACAACGTCCTCGTCTACGGCCATCCGTTCGTCACCAACATGCCGCGCGATCCGCTGCCCGATTTCTTTCATGAAACGTACCCCGCGCGCCCCGGCATCACGTCGATCATGAACTCGTACTTCACGTTCTACTACGCCATGCTCGTGAGCCGGCCGATGATCAACTTGAGCGTGACGAGCGCGCCCTACCACCAGACTTCGTTCTGGACCTTGCTCTACGGCACGACGCACTGCCTCAATTACTACCAGTGGCCGCCGTCGTGGGCCGCGCCGACGCAAGCGATGGTCCGCCTCGCGCGCGCGATCTTCATTCTGGCTTTGGTGCCCACCGCGCTCCTGCTCTTCGGCGCGCTCGAAGTCCTGTCGCGCCTGGCGCGCGCGCTGCGCCGGAACGGCGCCTCGGCGCTGCTCGAGCCGGAGAGCGCGTCGCTCGTCTTCGCCGGCGGCTTCGTCGCGTTCCTGATCCTGTACAGCCTGCGCCATCGGGACTTCGCCTCGGTCAAGGCGCTCTATCTCTATCCGGGCCTGCTCGCTTTTCTCGCGCTCTTCCACGCGGGCTACGCGCTCCTGCGCGCGAACCCGCGCCTGCGCGCCTGCGCCGACGCCGCGATCGCGGCGCTGTGCGCGCTTTACGCCGCGGACGTCGGCAGCATCATCCTCCGCCTCGCGCGGCGCTGAGGGCCGGCCGCGCGCCGGGACGTCACCCGCCCGCGGATTTGTAGACGACCAGGACCTTCGCCCCGTCGATCTCGATCGAGAAATCCGGCGCGGCGGAGACGGGGTAGTCTTCCCTGTGCCAGCGGAAGTTGCTCACGAAATAATCGAACCCGCTCTCCGATCCCGTAAAGCCGGCATCCGGCTCCGCGACGAAGGTCAGACGTTCGCGGTCCGCCCGCGGGAGGATGAGGATGTTCGCCATGCCGAGCGGATAGGCGGCGAGCGCCACGCGAATGTTCGGACGCGGGTCGGTCTTCAGTATGTGCTCGAACGCCTCGCGGTAGGTCATTCCCCAGTAGTCGAATTCGAATCGATCCTTGATCGCGCTCATCGAGCTTCCGGCGAAGCGGTTGAAATAGAGGTACTCGTACGGGTGCAGACGGACCATGTCCCGACCGGCGAACAGCAGGCTCAGGGTCAGCGCGAGCGCGAGCAGGCCATGCCCCGCCGCGCGCCGCGGCTCGGGCAGCGCCGCGTCGACCCGTTCGTTCAACGTCCGCCAGCCGCGCAACGCCAGCATCAGGAAGGCGGGATACAAAAAGAAAAAATGACGCCAGGCGTCGTATTGGCTGGGCCGCAGGACGGCCAACCCCGCCAGCGGCAGGAAGAACCAGGCGGCGAAGACGAGATCGTCGCGGTTCTCGCGGTAAAACCGCGCCGGTCCGCGTCGCAAGCCGGCCGGCAGGGCCGCGGTTCCGAGCGCGAAGAGGACGCTGTAGGCCGGGGGCGTGGAGATCAGGATCCACAGCGGGATGTAGTGCCACGGAAGGCCGTACGCGCGGATATAGCGTCCGAGATAGAGGACGGCGGAAGAAAAATTAAAATTTTTCTTCTGCTGAAACGCTCCCGCGAACTGGCCGATCGGGTCGCGCCACAGCAGCGGCCAGAACAGCCAGGTGAGTCCGGCCAGGGCCAGAGCGTACACGGCCGCGCCGCGCCACGCTTTCCCGCGATCCTCCGAGGCGCCGGCGGCCGCCTCGTCCAGCGCGAAGAAGATCGCCGTCAGACCCGGCATCAAGACGCCCATGATCCGGATGTCGATCAGCACGGCGCACGCCGCGGCGTGGGCCAGCGCCCGACCCGGAGTCTTTCGGTCGAGGAAGCGAAACAAGGTCCCGGCGCTCACGATGAACATGACCAGGCACGGGATGTCTTTGGTGTTGTAGAAGGAATCCGCGAACAGACGCGGGCTCAGCGCCAGGAACAGCGCGCCGAGCAGGCCCAGGCGCCACGAGCGCAGGCGGGCGCAGGCCAGCTCGTAGAACGCCGCGACGCCGAACCAGAAGAAAAGGAAGCCGACCAGATGCCGAAAGTAGAAAATGCTGCGCAAATCGCCCACGCCCCGGGCCTTCTCGAGCAAGGCCATGGGAAGCTCGAACGCGGGCCCGTGATACTTCGCCGGGCTCTCCAGAACGGCCGCGTTTCCGGAGTAGATGTACCAGACGTTGCGGATTCCGCTCATCCGCTCGTCCGGCTCGTCCCAGGACACGCCGTAATCCCGGAAGACGGACGCTCCATAGAGCAGGAACGTCAGGAAGAAGCCCGCCACGATCCAGCCGCGCCGCTTCTCGACGACGGCGCGGATCGACGCGGCCGAGGGCAGGGATTTTCGCACCGCGGGCAAGATACCGCTTTGTGCTCGGACGAAGCAACCCGCGCGGCCGGAGGGAAGCGGTTGACGCGCGGGACGAAAAGTCCTAAAACCCCCCAGGTCCCGCTCCCGGAGGCGTCATGACCCGCACGTCCCTGCTCGCCGTCATAGCCGCAGCGCTCGCCGCCGCGGCCGCGCGCGCCGACTGGAACGATCAAGCGTTCGACGGACGCGCCGGCAACGACGCCGCGCCGGCGGCCGCGGCGCTCAAGCGCCAAGGTCCGGCGGCGTCGCCCGACGAGCGGGAGTGGGTCATCGTGAAGGCCGCGGACAAGGCCGCGCGCACGCGCGCCGCGAACGCGGGTCTCGCGATCGAGGAGATCGGCGCGGACGCCGTCGCGGGCGTCGCGACGCCGCGCGCCGTCGCGCGCCTGAGGAAGGGCGGCGCGGCGATCGTGAGCCGGCGTCCCCTCAAAAGCGGCGAGAAAGATTTCCCTCCCGCGGACAAGGCGTATCGCACTTTCGCTCAGGCGCAGGCCGCGTTGAGCGCGATCGCGGACGCGCATCCGGAGATCGCGTCGCTCGTGACGCTCGGCGCGACGACGCAGGGCCGGCCGATCACGGCGCTGCGCTTCAACACGAGCGCGCAAGGCGCGGCGCCGTCGCCCAAGCCGGGCGCGGTCTTCCTCGGCACGCATCACGCGCGCGAGCACCTGTCGACCGAGGTGCCGCTGCTGATCGCGCAGTGGCTCGGCGACAATCTCTCGAGCCCCGCCGTGAAGAAGCTGCTCGACGGCCGCGACGTCTATATCGTCCCGCTCGTCAATCCCGACGGCGCGGAGTACGACATCGCGAGCGGCGACTACAAGTGGTTCCGCAAGAACATGCGCGCCAACCCCGACGGCTCCTGCGGCGTGGACTTGAACCGCAACTACGACAGCCACTGGGGCGAGGCCGGCGACTCCGGCGATCCCGGCGACGACACCTACCGCGGTCCGGCCGCGTTCTCCGAGCCGGAAAGCCAAGCGATCCGGAAGTTCTTCTTGGACCGTCCGAATATCAGAACCGCGATCTCCTACCACACCTTCGCCGAGCTGATTCTTTACCCGTACAGCTGGGGCGACGCCGCGATTCCCGACGCCGCCGCGCTCGGCGCTTTCCAAGCGATGGGCGCGCGGATGGCCGGCTTCACCGGCTACGCGTCCGAGCAGTCTTCCGCGCTGTACGCGTCCAGCGGCGACGCCTGCGACTGGGCGTGGGACGCGCGCAAGGTCTTCTGCTTCACCTTCGAGATGGAGCCGAAGTCCGCCGGAGAAGGCGGCTTCTATCCGGGCCCCGGCGCGATCTCGACGGCGTTCTCCGGCAACCTGAAGTCCGCTCTGTTCCTGATCGACGCGGCCGGCGATCCGTACCACGCGGGCGCGCCCGCGGCGCTCGCGTCCGTGCCGAGCCCGACGCCGAACGCGCCGACCCGCTAATCGCAAGGGACGTCGTTCGAGCCTGGCGAACGCCGCCGAGGGGTGTTACACTGAGGCATGACCCGGAAAAAGGCGTCGAGCGAGCGCAGGTCGGGAGCGCCGAACGAGCCGCGCGTGACCGAGAACCAGCTCAAGGTCATCCGCGACAAATACCTGCGCGACGCGCCGTCCGTCGCGGCGTGGCTCGAGGGCGTCGCGCGCAACGTCGCGCTCGCCGAGCTGCTCGCGCATCCGGACGCCGAGAAATGGGGCGTGTTCGAGGGCGTCTCGCATCAGGTCGTCGCCGTCCCGTCCCGCGGCCCGGCGGCCGCCTCGAAGATGCGGCTCTATCACGGCGGCGCCGACGCCGAGTCGCGCACCGCGAACTTCAACCGCCTGATCGCGAATTTGAATCGCGCCGCGCAAAAATTTCCGGACGCGCGCCGTCTGCGCGACGCGTGGGCCGAGCGCTACTACGGACTGCTGGCGAGCTGGGATTTCCTGCCGAACTCGCCGACGTTGATGAACGCGGGCCGCGAGCTCCAGCAGCTCTCCGCCTGCTACGTCCTCCCCGTGCCGGACTCAATGGAGGGCATCCTCAAAGCGGTGTCGGCGCAGGCGCTGATCCAGAAATCCGGAGGCGGCACCGGCTTCGCGTTCTCGCGCCTGCGGCCCGCGGGCGACCGAGTGCAGACGTCGCGCGGCGTCGCGTCCGGCGCGCTGTCGTTCATGCGGCTCTTCGACACGATGACCGACGTGGTCAAGCAGGGCGGCACGCGCCGCGGCGCGAACATGGCCATTTTAAGGTACGACCATCCCGAAATTCTCGATTTCATCAAGATGAAGCAGACGCCCGGCGTCATGGAGAACTTCAACGTCTCCGTCGGCGTGGACGCGGCGTTCATGAAGGCGGTGCTCGCCGACGCCGAGTACGATCTCGTCAATCCGCGCGACGGCGCGGTCGCCGGCAAGGCGCGCGCGAAGGACGTGTTCGACGCCATGTGCGAATATGCCTGGAAGACGGGCGATCCGGGCTTCGTCGTCCTCGACCGCATCAACGCGTCCGGCTCCAATCCGACCCCCGCGCTCGGCCGGATCGAGTCCACGAACCCCTGCGGCGAGCAGCCGCTTCTGCCGTGGGAGCCGTGCAACCTCGGCTCGCTCAATCTCTCCAATTTCGTCGTCGGCGAGACGCTCGCGGGCAAGTTCGACTTCGCGCGCCTGAAGGAGACCGTGGCGCTCGCGGTGCGTTTCCTCGACGACGTCATCGACGTCAACAATTATCCGCTCCCGGAAATCGAAGCGCTGGCGAGAGGCAATCGCCGCATCGGCCTCGGCGTGATGGGTTGGGCGGAGGGGCTCGCGAAGCTGGGTCTCGCGTACGATTCCCCGGAGGCGCTGACCGCGGCCGAGAAGGTGATGTCGTTCATCAACGGCGCGGCGCTCGAGGCGTCCGAGGCGCTCGCGCGGGAGCGCGGCGTCTTCCCGAACTGGAAGGACTCGATCTACGATCCCAAGGGCCCGCACTTCCGCGGCGACGAGCGCCGGCCGCGCCACTGCGCGCGCACCACGATCGCGCCCACCGGCACGATCGCGATCGCCGCCGGCATCCAGGGCGGCGGCATCGAGCCCTTCTTCGCGATCGCCTACACGCGCTACAACGCGAAGGCGCTCGAGGCGATCAAAAAGGGACTCGCGCCCGAGGACAAGGACGTATTCTTCGAGGTGAACCCGCTCTTCCGCGAAGTCGCGCAGGCGCACGACTGGTTCGGCCTCGGCGAGAAAGCCTTGTTCCGCCGCATCGACGAGAACCACAAGTCCGTGCGCGGCATCGCGGAGATCCCGGAAAAAATTCAGCGCGCGTTCGCCTCCGCGCACGACGTCGCGCCGGAGACTCATGTGCGCATGCAGGCGGCCTACCAGCGTCACGTCGACAACGGCGTGTCCAAGACGATCAACATGCCGAACTCCGCGACCGTCGAGGACATCCGCCGCGCGTACCTGCTCAGCTACGAGCTCGGCTGCAAGGGCATCACCGTCTACCGCGACGGCTCGAAAGTGCAGCAGGTGCTCAATCTTGCGCCGGCGCCGAGCAAAGCGAAGCGCCGCGAGGACTCCGCGACCTTCGGCCTCGCCTCCCAGTATTTCCAGATCCGCACCGGCTACGGTCCCCTGCACGTCCACGTGAACTACGACGAGCGCGGCCCCGTGCAGGTCTTCACGAACATCCCCCCGCTCGGCACCGAGATCTCGGGCCTCACCTCGCTCGTCGGCATCCTGATCTCCAAGTACTTGAGCGAGGGCGGCGACCCCCTCAAGCTGCTCAAGCACCTGAACTCGGTCAAGGGCGACCGCCCGATCGGCCTGGGCCCGTCGCGCGTGGACTCGATCGCGCACGCGATCGCGATCGCGCTGCGCGCGCACTTGAAGAAGACCGGCTGGATGCCCGACGACGAGGCCGCCGCGCCGACGCCGGCGGAGCCGCTCGCGGCGCTGCCCGGGGCCGAGCACTGCGCGCAGTGCTACTCGTCGAACGTCTCCTTCGAGTCCGGCTGCTCGGGCCCGACCTGCCACGACTGCGGATCATCGAAGTGCTCTTGAAGCGCCGCTAGAGCGCGCCGGGGATCGGCCGCGAGAGATGCGCGGAGAAGTCGGCCGGCTTCGGCTGGTAGGCATCCTCCATCAGCGGAGACGAGATCAGGAAGTCGGCCGTCGAACGCGTGCAGGCGGTGGGGATGTTGTAGAGGACCGCGATCCGCAGCAGCGCCTTCACGTCGACGTCGTGAGGCTGGGGCTCCATCGGATCCCAGAAGAAGATGACGACGTCGACTCGGCCCTCGGCGATCATCGCGCCGAGCTGCTGGTCGCCGCCGAGCGGACCGGATTTCAGCCGCGTCACCTCGACGCCCGCCGCGTGGGCGCCCGCATCCTTGCCGTGCATCTTCGCGAGCGCGTCCTCGACGAGCCTTCCCGTCGTGCCGGTGCAGATCAGGCGGTGCTTGCGCAGCAGGCGCTGGTTCCACTCGACCCATTCGATGAGATCGGCCTTGCGGTTGTCGTGCGCGACGAGGGCGATGTGCTTGCTCCTCTTCACGGGCGCTCCGCCTCGCCGCGCCACGCGTCCAGCGCGCGAGCGAGCCCGTCCTCGAACGACTTCTCGGGATAGGCGCGCTTCGGCGCGGCCGCGACCGGATCGCCGAACGCGAAGAAGCCCGCGATTCCGGGCGCGCCGCCCCCGCCGTTCCAGGCGGCGTCGGAGAGCAATGCCTGGCCGGCGGCGCTCGGATGGAAGCAGTCGACGCTGGACAGGTTGCGCGACGGATCGGGGATTCCCGAGCGGCTGGTCGCGGTGAACGCGTCGCTGTAAAAGATCCAATCGCGCCCGGCGCTCAGGCGGCGCAGCGTCTCGTCGTCGGAGACGATGCGCTCGCGCGCCTCCTCAAGTCGCGCGGGCTCGTCGCGGCGCTGGAGCAGGTCCTTGCAGCGGCCGGTCGACGCCCACAGCTCGCGGCACGAGGCGGAGGCGCCCTGCGGGATCACGTCCGCGTAGCGCGTGAGCGCGTCGGCCTCCATCAGTCCGCCGATGAAGAGCCTCGCGCCGCGCTTGCGCGCGACGCGCTCCAGAATATCGAGCGCGAGCGAAACGTCGCGAGCGAAGCGCGCCTCCTCGCCCGGCTTGTCCGGCCGGCAGACGCCGGGATCGTTGTGGCCGATCAGCAGGGTCATGCGCTCGATATCGAGGCCGAGCTCGCTCGCGAGATACACCGCGAGCGCCTCCGCCGGCAGCGCGTCGATCTCGACGCCCGGAACCGCGACGATGAAGCCGCGCACGCGGCGTCCGGACTGCGCCTCCAGACGGCGGCGCACGCTCGTCGGCGCGTCGCCGATCGACCAGCTGTTCGAGACGCAGTAGAGTCCGGGGCAGGAATAGGACGCGGCGCTCAGGCTGTCGCCGAGGGCCGCGAGCGCGGCGTCGCGCCCCTGCGCGCGCACGCGCTCCTTGAGCCACGACGGCGCGTCGAGGCCGCGCTCGCGCGCGAGCGCCACCAGCGGGTCGGCGCCAAACGAGGCCTGCTTCGACGTCAGCGCGGACTCCAAGCTCTCGGCCGAGACGCTTCGGCGCAGCGCGTCGCTCCAGGACGCCGCGTCCTCCTTCGATTCTTCCGGAACCGTCTGGGCGCGGGCGGCGGCGGCGAGCAGGCATCCGGCGAACGCGAGAACGGCGAAGGTCTTCATTCTCTTCCTCCCGAAAATTCGGAACACGCGGGACTAGGATCGGATTCCCGGTTGTCGAACGTGAAACGAACGGATGGCGGGCGGGAAACGAGCATGTTTGCTCCGCGTTACGGAGCTTTTGTCGGATTTGTGATCCCCTCTCCGGCGCGGCGCCGCCGGAATTGCTACCCTCATCGCCCGTGAAGAAGCGCTCCAACCCCTGGACCGAGGCCCGGTCCGTCCTGCGCCTCGCCGTTCCGATCGCGCTCACGCAGATCGGGATGGTGCTGTACGGCACGGTGGACATGATCTTCGTGGGACGATTGGGCTCCGGCGCGATCGCGGCGGTGGGGCTCGGCAGCATCACGTACTTCACTTTGTTCGTGATCGGCATGGGCGTGATCATGGGCATCGACCCGCACTCGGCCAAAGCGTTCGGCGCCGGGAAGCCCGATCTCTGCGGACAGCTGCTCGTGCACACGCTCGTGCTGGCGCTCGCCGTCGCGACGCCGCTGTTCTTCGCCTACGCGCTCGCGGGCCCGGCGTTTCGCGCGATCGGCGTGGACCCCGCGGTCTGCGACGGCGCGGTCTCGTATCTGCGCATCCTGCGCTGGGGCGTCTTCCCGGGCCTGTGCTTCGTCGCGTGCCGGCAATTCCTGCAGTCGATGAACGTGACGACTCCGCTCGTCGCGGCGATCGCGCTCGGCAACGTCGTCAACGCCGTTCTCGACGCGGCGCTCGTCTTCGGCCGCTGGGGCGCGCCGATGCTCGGCGTGCGCGGCTCGGCCTACGCGACGCTCGCGGCGAACCTGGTCATGCTCGGCGTCGCGGGCGCCGCGGCGCGGCGGCGCCTGCGCCGCATCGATTTTAAGTTCCGCGGCTGGCGCCGCCGTCTGATCGCCGACGTGTTCGCGACGGGCCTGCCCGGCGGACTGCAGATGCTCGTCGAAGTCGCGATCTTCTCCTTCGTCACCGCGCTCGTCGGGCGCTTCGGCGCCGAGACGCTCGCCGCGCACCAGATGACGCTGAACCTCGCGAGCATGACCTTCATGGTGCCTATGGGACTTTCGCACGCCGCGTCCGCGCGCGTGGGGCAGGCGCTCGGCCGCGGCGACGTGCCCGCCGCCGAGGCGTCGGGCCGCGTCGCGACGTTGATGAGCGTGACGTTCATGGCCGCGACGGGGACCGCGTTCGCGTGCGCGCCGCGCTTCATCCTCGGTCTCTACGGCGCGAGCGCCGCGGTGATCGCGATCGGCGCTCCCCTGCTGTACTGCAGCGCCGCGTTCCAAGTCTTCGACGGCGCCCAGGCCGCGCTGACCGGCGCCCTGCGCGGCCTCGGCGAGACGCGCCGTCCGCTGATCTTCAACCTCATCGGCCACTGGCTCATCGGCCTGCCCATCGGAGCGACGCTCGAGTTCGAGTACGGCTGGGGCGCCACCGGACTCTGGATCGGGCTCGCGAGCGGCCTCGCCGCCGTCGCCGTCCTCTTGTGGCGCGAATGGGGCCTGGCGTCGCGCCGCGCCGAAGCGGCCGCTTAAGGCAGGAAGCCCCCGGCGGCCTGGACCGGTCTGCCGTCCGGTCCCGTCACCCAGAAAGCGAGGCCCGCCCTCTCGCCCGCCGTCGCCGCCGGCAGTTCCAGCTCCGCGCTCCAGCGCCCGTTCTTCTGCGCGAGCGCCGCGCGGGTCAGGCCGCGGACGACGAAATCGTGCGGCAGATTCCGCCCGGAATTCTCCCCGGCGCCGACGCGCGTGAGGAGGCCGAAGCCGAGCCGCGCGGCGTGAACCTCGAACGCCCCGCCCTCGACCGCCGCAATCCAGGTCACGCGCGCGCGGCCGCCGGCGACGCGCGCGCAGAGCGTGCCCGCCGCCGCGCCCGCGGAGGGCGGAGTCCCTCCCCAGGAGCGCCACTCCCGTCCGTTCAAGACCAGACCGGGCGTGTAGACGGAATCGCGGCCCCACGCGGCCGCGTAGGCGCGCTGGCGCTCCGTGAACGCCGGAGAAGCGAAGCGGTCCGGCCAGCCGAGCCCGTCCCAGTAGTCCACGTGGAATTCGACCGGGACGAAGTTCGTCCACAGCCCCGCGTCGCTCTTCAGCGACGTCAGCCAGGCGTCGGCGGGCGGGCAGCTCGAGCAGCCCTCGGACGTATACAGCTCGATCAAGCTCGCGCGCGCCGGCCCGGAGCGATAGAGCGTTTCGGCGCCCGCGGGCCCGACGAGGAGGACGGTCGCGACGATCCAACGCAGCTTCATCGGGGTGAGTGTCGATGCGCCGCGGGCGATGACAGGGCCGCGGCGCCCCTCTCACAGTGATAGAATGCGCCATGGGCACCTCGCGCCGCGCCGCCTTTCGCGCTCTGGCCCTGCCGGCGGCGCTCGCCCTCTGCTCTTGCGCGTCGTCGGGACCGCGCCGGTCCGGTCCCGACGAGAGGAGCGTCGCGCCTGACGCGATTCCGGTCGGCCGCAGCGGACTGCAGACGCTCACCGCGGGATTGCGCCGCCGAAAGGCCTCGCTCGGCCTCGACGGCGTTCCCGGCCTCAAGGGCGAAAGCGTCTCGCGCGCGCTGGTGCTGCTGCCGACGGACCGCGCGCGGCCCGGCGTCATCACCTTCGAAATCGAAGACGGCCCCGACGCCGGCGTCCACCAATGCGAGACGATGGGCCGCGGCCGCACGTCGACGACCGCGATCCCGGGCTGGAAGAGCGGCATGATCGGCGGCAAGCGCATCTACTACGCCCCGATGGACGTCGAGGACGGCGCGACCGTCCCCGGCCTCTACGACGTGCGCGCGATCTCGACCGACACCTACGAGATCGAGCTGCTGAACTCCCCGGAGTCGCTGGCCGCGGGCGACGTGCCCGCGCGCGCGCGCAGCGTCGATCCCGAGAGGCGCCCGCACTATTCCGGCGTCTGGAAGACCTGGTACTCGGCGACGAACGAGTCCGTGCCCATCGACATGATTTGGTCCGAGGAATACCAGCCGCTCTCCGCCGGCGCGGGCCTGCCGGTGTTCGCGCGCGAGCCTGGTCCCCAGAGCGAGGCCGCCGCGCGGCGCCGCGCCAGGCAGCTCGCCCGCAACCCGAACTACTACCGCGGACCGTACGGACGCAGCGGCTTCGCCAATCACACCGATCAGTGGGACGATCCCGCGCGGCGCTCCGATCCCCGCTACGCGGGCCGCGAGGAGCTCGACGACTTCCGCTGGCGCAACACCGACGGCTGCCTCAAGGTCCGGCCCGACTGCCTGGAGCTGCTCGACGAATTCGTGAACGAGCAGGCGCGCAAGAAGCGCCGCGTGCAGTACGACGTTCGCGAGACGAATCTCCTCGATCGCGTCCCTCTCGTCGTCGCGCCCTAGACGCCGCGGCGTCAGGGAATGTTGATGCCGAGGGTCGTCGCCGGTCCGATCGGAGCGCGATCGTCGCTCGCCAGAGCCACGGTGATCGTGTGCGGCCCGGAGGTCAAGTTCTGGAAGCAGAGCGTGGTCGCGGTCGTCGCGATGACGGGACCCTGGTCGAGCCGGTAGTGCAGATGTCCCTCGCCCACCACCGATTCGCCGCGGACGGAGCCGGGGTCGACCAGCTTGAGCCCGCGGACCTCGACTTTGACCGTGGCGGACTTTTTGCCGCTCTTTGGATCGACGGGGACGATGACGACTTTCAGCGTCGGCGGCGCATCGACGCTCGACGGTGAAGGCGCCGCGACGGGCGGGTCGGAAGGCGCGGCCTCAACGGCCGCGGAGCAAGTGGAAGCGGCAAAAATACCCGACGCGAGAACGACGGCAAAGCCTTTTTTCATGAGATTCTCCTGGACCTGCGTCCAGTGTAGAGGCTGCGCGCCCGCGGCGCCAGCACGGCGGAGTGAAGCATTCTTCCGCGAATCGTGACGACGCGCGCGAAAGCGCCGACCAGCGGTCGCGCCTCCGTCAGTCCACGACCGCGGCGAAGAGACCGCCGGCGCTCAATCGCGCGCCGGGCTCCGCCGCGTCGGCGCGGAGCATCGCGAGCGCCCACTCGCCGGAGGCGCTCGTGATCTTCCCGACCTCCGAGTCGCCGCGCGCGACCGCGGCGCCGGGCGCCGGCGCCGCGCCGGAAAAGCGCAGGCGCGCGAGCTTGCGGTTCGCGTGGCCGCGATAGGTCATGCGCGAGACGGTCTCCTGACCCATGTAGCAGCCCTTCGCCAGGCTGATCGCGTCCGTCTGGCGCGCCTCGAGCGGCAAGGTCTCGCCGTCCATGTCGACGCCGAAGAGCGGAATGCCCGCGGCGACGCGACGCGCCTCGAACTCCGCGGGCGCCAGCGCCGCGGCCTCGACCGGCGCAGCGGCGTCCAGCACAAGCCGGACAGGGACGTCGAGGCGGCGCCACGGCAGGCCGCCCGAGAATCCGTCGCCCAGAACGAGCGCCGCGCGCGGACGCGTGCGCGCGAAAGTGGAGCGCGCCAGCTTGATCTTGATCTCGAACGCGCGGAAGAAGCCCTCGGCGGCCGCGGGGCGCGTGACCGCCAGCACGTCCTCGCCGCGGTCGTACAGCTCGAAGTCCGCGACGAGCATTCCCTTCGGCGTCAGCACGCACGCGGGCGTCCAGCCGCCGGGCTTCAGCGCGGCGACGTCCGCCGTGACGAGACCCTGCAGGAACGTCTTCGCGTCGTCGCCGCGGAAGACGAAAAAACCCCAGTCCGACACGTCGAGAGCGCGCAAGGTCATGCGGGCATTATAGCCGATTGGGTAGAATGCGCTCGTGACCCGAGCGCTCGGCTTTCTCTTCGACATGGACGGCGTCGTCTGCGACAACATGCCCGCGCACGAGGAAGCCTGGCGCCGCTTCTTCCGCGGCCACGGCATCGAGATCGACGCGCGCGAATTCCGCGAGAAAACGATGGGCATGCCCACGCGCGAGGTCCTGCGCTACTACTTCAAGCGCGACGTCCCCGCGCAAGAGGCCTCTCGACTGGCCGTTTCTAAAGAAGCGCTCTACCGCGAGCTGTACCTGGCTGACCGCCGCCCGGCCGCGGGGCTCGTCGATTTCCTGAAGGCCGCGCGCGCGGCCGGTCATAAGCTCGGCCTCGGCACCGGCTCGAAAGAGGACAACGTGACCTTCATCCTCGACGGCCTCGGCCTGCGCCCTCTGTTCGACGCCGTCGTCGACGCGAGCATGGTGGTCCGCGGCAAGCCCGATCCGGAGACGTGGCTGACGCTCGCCTCTCGACTCGACGCGGCGCCGGCGGACTGCGTCGTGTTCGAGGACTCCCTGCTCGGCGAGGAAGCCGCGCGCCGCGCCGGAATGGCCGTCGTCGCGGTCGTCACCTCGCACCGCGAGGACGAGTTCCGCCACGCGGCGCTCGCCGTGAAGGATTTCCGCGGGCTCGCGCCGAGCCGCGCCGCGGCTCTCGCCGTGTCCCGGCGATCGGCCTCGGGCGGGATTTAGTAGGATGCGCGCGTGAAGCTCGTCACCTTCGAAGTCGCGACGGCGCTCGGTCCCGTCGAGCGGATCGGCGCCCTGCAGGGCGGCCGCGTGGTCGACCTGAACCTCGCGGCCGCGCGCCGCTACGCCGCCGAGGGCAAGCCGCGCCCCGCCGAGCGCGCCGCGTTCTTCGTGCCGCCGGAGATGCTCGCCCTGCTCGACGCCGGAGACGAGGGCCTCGACGAGGCGCGGCGCGCGCTCGACGTGCTCGTCGGCGAGCCCGCGGGCCCGCGCGGCGAACGGATCGTTTATCGAGAGGGCGAGGCGCGCCTCAAGGCCCCGCTCCCCCGCCCGCGCTCCTTGCGCGACTTCTTCGCGTTCGAGGACCACGCGAAGGCCGGCGCCGAGCGCCGCAAGGAGCCGATGCAGCCGGAGTGGTACGACCAGCCCGTTTACTACAAAGGGAATCCGCGCGCGATCATCGGCCCCGGCGACGAGATCCCGTGGCCCGACTTCACGCGCAAGCTCGACTTCGAGTTCGAGATCGCGGCGGTGGTGGGGCGCGAGGCCCGCGACGTGAGCGTCGAAGCCGCCGGTCGCCATATCGCCGGCTACGTCGTGATGAACGACTGCTCGGCGCGCGACGTGCAGAAGAACGAGATGGTCTGCCGCATGGGCCCGGCGAAAGGAAAAGACTTCGCCACCGTCCTCGGCCCGTACCTGCTGACCGCGGACGAATGGCCGAAAGGAGAGATTCCCCCTCTTCGCGTGCGCGTCAACGGCGAGGAGTGGAGCCGCTCCAACGGCGTTCAGCCCTACTGGCGCTTCGAGACGATGCTCTCGCACGCGTCGCAGGCCGAGACATTGCTGCCCGGCGACCTGCTCGGCTCGGGCACGTACTTCAAGGGCTGCGGCCTGGATCAGGACCGCTGGCTCAAGCCCGGCGACGCGCTCGAGCTCGACGCGGGCCCGCTCGGCACGCTGAAGAACCGCGTCGGCGCGCCGGCCGACCAGACGCGTCTCAAGTACGGCCGCGACGGCCGCCGCGCCCCTTAGCGGCGAATCACGGGAATGGCGCCGCGTCGCGCTTCGGCGACGAGCCTATCGACGCTCGCGGACGCGCCGAACACCGCGACGAGATGCCCGGTCATCATGGCCTTGATCAGCATCGGCACCCCGGACTGCGCGAGGTCGCGCGCGTCGACCAGCAAAATGTCCGGGTCCATGCGCAGCGCCGAGCGCACGCAGTCGTCGAAGGGCCTCTCCGGAGTCGGCGCGATGCGCGCCGTCGGGAAATCCTCGAGCGCCGCCGCGACCGGCTTCAGGCGGTCCTTCGGAAGAAGAACCAGGCTCGGCCACGAAAGCTTCTCGACGCCGGCCTCCGTCTCGAGCGGGTGACGCGGATGGTAGAGCGCGCGCAGGCGCGCGAGCGTCGCCGCATCCGCGACACCGCCGTCGACGGAAATCCAGCGCGCGAAAAGCTCCGGCAGCTTGTCGCCGGAGTCCCCGAGTTCGCCGTAATACGCGTCGAGGTCCTCGTCGCAAGCGCCGCCCTGCCACAGCGCGAACGCGACGACCTCCAGCGCCGCGTCGGGATTCGGCGGGGCCTGGAGGGCGCAATCCGCGGCGGCCTCCGACAGCCCGACGCGGACCGCCGGATAGCGCGGCGCGCCGTCCGCCGGCGGGACGACCCGGCGCGACCACGCGGGGGGCTCCGGCAGCGCGAGCGGTTCGACGTCCGCCGGCCAGCGCGCGATGAGCGACTTCATGAACGGCGGCACGAGTTCGTTCCAGCGGCCGTTCCAGACCTCGGGAACCACGGTGAAAAGGCCGCCGGGCCGATGGACGGCGCGATCCGCGGTCCAGCGCACGAGATCCGCGAAGACTGGGTCGATCCGGCGGCCGGCTTCCGCGATGCGCGAAACGGCGGCGGGTCCGTCGGGCGTGCCGCCGGAGCACCAGCCCTGCACCCAGAGGTGAAGCTTCTTCTGCCGCATGCACCCGATGAGCTCGCCCATGATCCACTCGACGCGCTCCACGGCGCCCAGTTTCGCGCAGGCTTCCTCGAGGGACATTCCGACGCCGGCGCCGAGCTTCTCGTTGACGGACGCTCGCACCGCTTCATGGCCGCGCAGCGCCGGCGACGTCGGGTCGATGATCACTTCGGCGGCTGAGGCTTCTGCGGCGCGGCGACGTCAGCGGGCGCGGCGGCCAGGTCGATCTTCAACTCTCGCGACTCCAGCACGCAGGCGTCCGGCGAGAAGTGGTTGAAGTTGCGAAAGCGGACCTCGACGATTTTGGTCCCGGTCGGAATCTTGTAATCCTGGCTCAAGTCGACGACCTGGCGGTACTCGTCGCGCGGCTTGAGCTCCAGGAAGGAATCCGGCGCCGCGCGCTCCTTCATCATCCCGCCGTACGGCACCGGCTTGCCGTCGGCCTTCACCTCGAACAGATCGTTCTGGAGACGCCCGCCGTAAGCCACGCTCGGCCGGTCGAGCTTCAAGGTCCGGTCCAGGCCGTTGCCGATGACGATCTCGACGGAGAGCGGCCGCCCCACGTCGCGCAAAGAGACGGGCCAGCGCGCGATGCTCGACGCGCGCTTCTTCAGGTCGACGCGGTAGGCGCGTCCGCCCTCGTCCGCGGCCAGGATCGAGTTGTCCGACTCCTTCTTGAGCGCGATCACGAACGCGTCCTGATCGTCCGTCTCGAGATCCGTCTTGTCGGCGATCTTGTAGAGTTCGAGGGACCACAGCTTCTTCCCGCTCCTCGCGTCCGAGGCCTGAAAGCTCCCGAGAGAGCCCCGGACGGACTCATAGCGGACGCCGTTGATCACGATCGAGTCCGCGCGCGCGGGGCCGCCGCGGCTCGCCGAGACCGTCACGCGCGCAGGCGCGTTCCGTTGCGCCCGAGGCTGCAGCTCGTCGTTCTTTTTCGCCATCTCAGAGTCCTCCGTGGAGCCGACTTGCGCCGCCGCTCCCGTCGCGAGCAGGGCGGCCAAAGCGACGGCGGCGCATGACGTCGTTCGAGCCGCGCGAGAGCGTCGCCGAACCGCGCGCCGCGTCAAGGGCGAGCTTGGGTCGATGATCATCGCGGCGGCTGAGGCTTCCTCGGCGCGGCGATGTATGCGGGCGCAGCGGCCAAGTCGATTTTCAGCGGACGCGACTCCAGCTCGCAGTTGTCCGGCGAGAAATGGTTGTGATGACGGAAGCGGACCTCGACGCTCTTCGTCCCGGGCGGAATACGGTAGTTCTCGCTCAGATCGACGACCTGGCGGTACTCGTCTCGCGGGCGAAGCTCGAGGAAGGAATCCGGGGGCGCGCGCTTCTTCATCATCCCGCCGTACGGCACCGGCTTGCCGTCGGCCTTCACCTCGAACAAGTCGTTCTGGAGGCGCCCGCCGAAGGCCACGCTGGGCCGGTCGAGCTTCAAGGTCCGCTCCAGGCCGTTGCCGATGACGATCTCGACGGAGAGCGGCCGCCCCACGTCGCGCAGCGAGACCGGCCAGCGCGCGATGCTCGAGGCGCGCTTCTTCAGATCGACGCGGTAGGCTCGTCCGCGCTCGTCCGTCGCGAGAATCGAATCGTCGCTCTCCCGCTCGAGCTGGACGATGAACACGTCCTGCACGTCCGTCTCCAGGCCGGGAACATACGAGATCTTATAGAGGTCGAGCGCCCAAAGCTCTCGGCCCGTCTTTGCGTCGGTCGCTCGAAAACGTCCGAGCGAACCCCAGACCGCCTCGTAGCGGACGGGTCCGATCACGATCGTCTCCGCCCTTTTCGGCGAGGCGCGGCTGGCCGAGACCGCGACGCGCGGCGGCGCACTCCGGTCGGGCTGCGGCTGCGGATCGTCATTCTTCTTCGCCATCGCGGATTCCTCCGTCGTTGCGTTTTGCGCCGTCGCGCCGCCCGCCGCGAGACACGCGGTCAGCGCGGCGGCGGCGAAGCGCGGAATTTTTCGAGCCACGCGAGAGTGTAGCCGATCTGCGTCGCGCGTCAAGACCCGGACACGGTCGGCGCCCGGCCTTTGGTAGACTTCCGCCACGCCCGCTTCGGCATGAGAGAAACCCTGCTGCTCATCCTCGTCCTGGCGCCTGCTGGCGCGGCGCGCGCGCAGACGGCGCCGCAGGTCATGGGCACTTCGGAGAATCGCGTGCTTTGGATTTTTCCGAACTACAAGACCGTCGACGAGGCGAACAGCCTGGCGCGCATCGGCGCCGGCGATAAGCTCGAGATCGCCGCCAAGGACTCGTTCGACCCGTACGCTTTTCCGATCGCCGGGATGTTCGCCGGCGCCTCCCAGCTCGAGAACCAGTATCCGTCGTGGGGCCGCGGCTGGCGCGGCTATGAGAAACGCGCGCTCGCCTCGTTCGCCGACCAGACGATCAGCAACGCGATGACCGAGGCCGCTTTCCCCATCCTGCTGAGCCAGGACCCGCGCTACTTCCGCATGGGCCGCGGCCCGATCCCCGAGCGGGCCTGGTACGCGGTGACCCGCGTCTTCGTCACGCGCGACGACGACGGGTCGGCGCAGTTCAACTACTCGGAATTCGGCGGCAACGCGGCGATGGCCGCGGCCGGGCTGGCCTACTACCCGCGCCAGGACGCGAACGCGGGCAACGTCGCGGTGCGCTTCGGCTCCCAGGTGATTTTCGACATGCTGGCCGGCATCGGCAAGGAATTCTGGCCCGACCTGAAGCATTGGCTCGTCGGCGGCTGACGTCCCACTCGCGACGACGCGAGTTGCGCATTCTCTTTTGCTAGGATGGCGGCATGAGCGTGATCCTGACGCGCGGCCGCGTCCCGCGCACGCCGCACACGGAGTTCTACTCGGAGCCCGAGGTGCTGGCGCTCGAGGAGATCCACGGAGCGACCGGCTTCTCCGGCGAGTGGTCGCGCAAGTACCACTACCGCAAGTACCCGACCCAGCAGATCCGCGAGCCGCACCGTCTCCCGCTCGACCTGCGCCCCCAGCCGCTCGCACCCCATCCGCTCCAGCCGTGGCACCTGCGCACCGGCCGCCTGAAGACCCACGGCGACGTGATCAGCGGGCGCGTGCCTCTCGTGTACGGGACCTCCACCTTCATTTTCGCCGCGCGCTTCGAGCGCTCGTGCCCGGCGGACCGCTTCATGCGCAACGGCGACGGCCACGAGCTGTGGTTCGTGCAGGAGGGACGCGGCCTGCTCGCGTCCGAGTACGGCGTGCTCCCCTTCCGACCGGGCCAGTACGTGGTCGTGCCCAAGGGCACGACCTACCGCGTCGAACTCGAGAGCGAGGAGTGCGCGCTCTTGATCGTCGAGTCGCGCTACCCGATCCACTTCGCGCCGCACTACCAGAACAAGTCCGGCCAGGCCACCTTGATGGCGCCCGTCGTGGAGACCGAGGCCGAGACGCCGGAGTTCCGCCCCGCGCGCGACGAGGACGGCGAGTTCCGGGTCTGGACCAAGCACGGCGGGGGCTTCGTCACCGAACTCTACCTGGGTCATCACCCGTTCGACCTCATCGGCTGGGAAGGCGCGCTGTACCCGTACACGTTCCACACCGACGACCAGCACCCGCTCGCGCGCCAGATCCACACGGCGCCGCCGACGCGCCAGACCTTCGAGTCCGGCACCGCGCCGCACTCCGGCTTCTCCGTCTGCACGTTCAAGGGGCAGATCGAGGGCTGGCACCCGCGCGACGTCCCGGCGCCCTACGCGCACTTCAACGTGGACAGCGACGAGGTCATGTTTTTCGCGAACACCAGCTACGGCGCGCGCAAGGGCTTGGTCGAGCCCGGCTCGTTCACGTTCCACCCCGGCAGCCTGCCGCACTCGCCTCACGGCATGGCCGCCAAGCGCTCGTTCTCCGAGCGCGGCAAGCTCTCCGACTACCTCGCGGTCATGCTCGACACGTTCTTCGAGCCGCTCGCGGTCGCGCGCCAGGCGCTCGGCATCGCCGACAAGGACTACGCGATCAGCTGGAACCGCGACACGCAGGGGATCTCGGCGGACTGATGGAGTTGGATCCGCAGGCGCTCGAGCTGCGCGCGCGCTACGCGCTGATGATCGGCCTCATCCAGCCGCGGCCCATCGCCTGGGTCTCGACGATCGCGCCGGACGGCGCGACGAACATCGCGCCGTTCAGCTTCTTCACCGGCCTGTCCGCGAATCCGATGACTTTGTGCTTCTGCCCGGTGAACGACCGTCACGGCAAAAAGAAGGACACGATCGTCAACGTCGAGGCGACGAAGCAGTTCGTCGTCAACTTCGCGACGCAGGCGAACGCGGCGAAGATGAACGCGACGTCCGCCCCTTACGCGTACGGCGTCAGCGAGTTCGAGAAGTGCGGCCTGACGCCGCTGCCCTCGATCAAGGTCAAGCCGCCGCGCGCCGCGGAAAGTCCCGCGGCCTTCGAATGCGAGCTGCACCAGATCGTGCGCGTCGGCGAGGGCCCGCTCGCGGCCAATCTCGTCATCGGCAGGGTCGTCTACATCCACTGCGACGACAAGCTCTACAACGGCGGGCGGATCCGCCACCAGGACCTCCAGGCAGTCGGCCGCATGGAAGGGGCCTGGTACTCGCGCACGCAGGACGCTTTCGAACTTCCGCGCCCGGAGTCCGCATGAAAAAGCAGCCGTTCCATAATTTCGTCGTCGATCACATGACCTTCCTCGTCGAGCCCGACCTCTACAAGACGACGTACGCGCTGTTCCGCATCGTCTTCGGCGTGGGTCGCGAGGACTTGATTTACGAAAAGCGCTCGAGCTGGCCCGGCCAGAAGAAGCCCGCCTCCATGACCTTCGCCGCGCGCGTCGGCGTGGAGAAGAACGCGCGCGTGCCCGCGCAGTCGATCTTCGCCGTGGTGCAGCCGACCGAGCCGCCGGGCCGCTCGTCCCACGTGCGCACCATGCTCAAGAACCGCGGCGGCTCCTGCCACTGGCAGCACGTGGCCCTGCGCACGCCGGACCTGCTCGGCTTCCACAAGTTCTGCGTCGAGCGCGGCGTGAACTTCATCACGCCGATCCTCAAGGACGCCGACGAGGATCTGATCCAGGTGTTCTCCGGCGAGTGGACCGTCCCCGGCGCCGCGAAGCCGAGCGCCACGTTCTTCGAGTTCGTCCAGCGCGACCCGAGCGCCGAACTCATCAAGCAGCTCGAGACCGCGTCGAACCGCGAGGCGTGGTTTCGCGACAAGACCTTCCTGGGCCTCTACGGCGAGAAGGAGAACGAGTACAAGCGCGGCAAGGCCGTGCCGTTCATCGACGACGCGCTCGCCAAGAAGATCGCCGCGCGGCTCAAGGGCTCGGAGGTCTGGGAGATCGAGGACTCGCTGCTCGAGAAAGTCGAGGCCGACATGCTCGAGCACGGCGCCGCGCGCGCGCGCCGGCGCAAGTCGCCCGTCGCGGGAGCGGCGGCCTGAAGCTCCGCGGCGCCGGACTCGCGGCGGCCCTCCTGATGCTCGCCGCCTCCGCGCGCGCCGAGCTGGCGCTGTTCGACGCGGGGCCGAACACCCCCTCCGGCGCGCTGTACTCCGCGGACGGCTATCACTACGCGTACCTGGCGTCCGACGAGCACGGCGATCAATGGATCGTCGACGGGCGCGCACGCGCGCGCGGACTCCCCGGCGCGCTCGCGGCCCCGGCCGCGCTGAGCGCCGACGGCTCCATTCTGTTCCACTTCCTCGCGGTGCGCGGCGGCTGGGCGCCCGCGATCAACGGCCGCCGCGTGGGCCGCGCGGTGTACGGCGAGATCGGCGAGGTCGAGCTGAGCCGCAGCGGACGCAACGCGGCGTTCTCCGCGCGCACGCCGCAGGGCTGGGTCGTCGTCTCGGGCCAAGGCACCGGACCGGCGTTCTCCAAGCCTCCGCTCCTGCTCGCCGCATCGGAAAAGTCGACCGCCTACGTCGTCGTTTCGGCGGGCGCGCAGTGGCTGTACCGCGACCACAAGCCGGTCCGCGCCGTCCCCTTCTCTCAGATGGCGCTGAGCCCCGACCTGAAGCGCGTCGCCGGATTGTGGCGAGACGATTCGGGCAAGACCTTCGTCGAAGTCGACGGGACGAAACTCGGACCGTGGACCGACGCGTCCGCGCCCGTCTTCAGCCCGAACGGCCGGCACGTCGGCTTTCTCGCCGGGGAGCCGCCGTCCTCGGTCGGCGAACTCGGGTTCGCGGTGATCGACGGAGTGAAGACGCCGATCGCCTCCTGCACGGCCTGCGCGCTGATCCTGGACGACTCCGGCCGCGCGTTCGAGGACAAGACGCACGTCGTCGTGGACGACAAGGCGCAAATCCACGCGTTCCTCTACGCCGGCACCGTGCTCGGCGAGGGTCCGTCCTTCGGGGCCGCGGCGGGCCATTACGGATTCACGGCGCTCAGCGGCGGCTCGCGCGGCCCGGGCTTCTGGCTCGACGGGCGCATGATCGAGCCCGGGGCTCCGCTGGCGCTCGCGGTGACGCCCCCCGTCTTCGACGGCCCGAGCGAGTACCACTACTGGACCTTGATCGGCACGCAGCTGGTGCTGGCCTGCGGCTCCACCGAGGGCGGCAACCCGCGCACGACGCGCTGCGCCGCGACCGCGGCCGCTCTCGGCTGGCGGCGGACGGCGCAGACGACTCCGCCGGCCTCTGCGGTCAGCGCGCCTTAGGCAGGCCGCGCAAAGACCAAGCGGCGTCGGCCAAGCCGGCGTCGCGATCGGCGAACGACGCGCCCCGCAAGAGACCCGCGTTGAAGGCCTTCGCCGAAGGGCGCGGGTCCAAGGCCGAGAGCAGGATCTCGCCGGAGGATGGGAACTCTTCCTCGAACTCCACGCCCGCGCGCGTGAGCTCGTCGGCGTTCAGTCCCGCCCCGGCCTCCGGGCGGCGGTCCAGGACGGTCACGAGCGCCGCCTTCGCCTCTTCGACGTAGCCCTCGACGATCTTGAGCCGCACCTCGAAGTGCTTGCGCCGCTTCTCGAGCGCGCGCGGAAAGACGCTGATCACGAGCCAGCGGTCGTCGCCGGCCTTGCGCAGGCGAGCGGTCGCGCGCGCGCGCGACGCCGTTCCATGGCGCTTCGCCTTCTGGCCGCGCACCCGAAGCAAAGCGCGGGTCTCGGCCGCGGCGGGATTCCCGCCGACGCGCAAGGAGACCGGGTCCCAGCTCGCGGAGTCCTTGTGGATCACCGCGTGGATCGGCCGCTCGACCGCGAGCGGCTTGTCGGCGCCGGCGACGTGGGCCCCGTGACCGGTCGCCGCGGCCGGCGTCGAGACGGCGACGGCCGTGTCTGTCGACGCGGTCGGCGCCGGAGCCGCCGCGCTCGCCGTCGACGCCGGCTGGTCCATGTACGGCTGCGGCGACTGCGCGAGCGCCGCGCCGGCGAGCAGGAACGCGGCCAGGGCGGTCATGCGAGCTGTTCGAGCGTCGCCTTCAGCTGCTCGCGGCGCGCGAGCGCGGAGTCGCGCTGCGCTTGCGCCTCGGCGACCTTCTCCGCGGGCGCGTTCGCCGCGGCCGACAGGTTCTTGAGCTTCGCCTCGCACTTCTCGATGTCCGCTTCCGCCTTCGCGAGGTCCTTGGAGAGCCGCTCGCGCTCCTTGGCGAAGTCGATGACGCCCGCGAGCGGCACATAGACCGTGACGCCGTCGGCGACCGCCGTCGCGCTCTGCGGCGGGCGCGACGTGAACGGCTCGATCCCGCTCAAGCCCGCGAGCGAGCCGACGTAGGCGCGGTGCTCCTTGAGGAGCTTCGGCGCGAACGGGCCGTCGGCGACGGCCGCGATCTTGAGCCCGGGCGGCACGTTGAGCTGGGCGCGCAGCGAGCGGATCGCCGTCACGGCGCTCATCACGCGCGCCATTTCCATTTCCGCCTCGTCGTTCGACCAATCGAAGTCGACCTTGTGGTAGCCGCCGTTCAGCACGAACTCGGCGGTCTCGCCGGCGTACGGACGCAGAGCGGCGTAAATCTCCTCGGTCACGAACGGCATGATCGGGTGCAGGGCCTTGAGCGTGCCGACGAGGACTTGGACCAGAATGATCCGCGCGGCTTCCTTGTCGTCGCCGTCGATGCCCTGCAGTCGGGTCTTGGCCAGTTCGATGTACCACGCGCAAAATTCGTCCCACAGGAAGCCGTAGAGGGCGTCGGCCGCGGCCGCGGGCTCATAGGCGTCGAGATGCTTGCGCGCCTTCGCGAGCGTCGCCTGATAACGCGAGAGAATCCAGCGATCGGAGAGCTCGAGGCAGCAGTGCGCGAGGCCCTCCAGCTTGTAGCCGCCCTCGGGCGGCCGCTCGGGCAGGTTCATCATCACGAAACGCGTCGAGTTCCACAATTTATTGACGAAGTTGCGCGCGCCGACGACCGACTGCTCGTCGAAGGGGATGTCCTTGCCCGGATGCGCCTGCGCCATCAGCGCGAAGCGCAGCGCGTCGGTGCCGTACTTGTCCATCATCAGCAGGGGATCGATCACGTTGCCGAGCGACTTCGACATCTTCTTGCCGCTCTTGTCGCGCACGATGCCGTGGATGACCGCGTCGGCGAACGGGACCTTGCCCTCGAAGGCCAAGCCCATCATCTGCATGCGCGCGACCCACAAGAACAGGATCTCGTAGCCGGTGACGAGCGTCGACGTCGGGTAGTAATACGCGAGGTCGGCGGTCTTCTCCGGCCAGCCGAACACCGCGAGCGGCCACAGCGCCGACGAGAACCACGTGTCGAGCACGTCCGGGTCCTGCGTCCAGCCGGCACCCGGCGCCGTCTCGGCGACGACCGGCTTCTCCCCGTCCTTGTACCAGACCGGAATGCGGTGCCCCCACCAGATCTGGCGCGAGACGCACCAGTCCTTGATGTTGACGAGCCAGTCGCGGTACGGCTTGCCGCGCTCCTCGGGATGAATCTTGAACTCGCCCGCGTCGAAAGCCTTCAGCGCGGGCTTGGCGAGCTCGATTTGATTGACGAACCACTGCAGCGAGAGCAGCGGCTCGATCACCGAGCCGCAGCGGTAGCAGATCTGCACCGCGCTCTTGTGGTCTTCTTTCTTGCGCAGGAAGCCCTGCGCTTCCAAATCCGCCGTCACCTGGTCCTGGGCCTTCTCGCGCGAGAGGCCGGCGTACGGGCCTGCCGCCTCGGTGAGCTTCCCATCGGGGCCGATCGCCTCTATCGCGGGCAGCTTGTGGCGCTGCCCGATCTCCCAGTCGTTCTGATCGTGGGCCGGGGTGACCTTGAGCGCGCCCGTGCCGAACTCGAACTCCACGTAGGAGTCCTCGATCACGGGGATCACGCGGTCGATGAACGGAATCACAACCTTCTTGCCGACCATGTGCTTCCAACGCGCGTCCTTGGGGTTCACCGCGACCGCGGTGTCGCCGAAGATCGTGATCGGGCGCGTGGTCGCGACGACGACGCCCTCGCCGCCGCTCTCGCCGCGGTAGTGGATGTGGTACAGGCCGCCCTTGCGCTCCTCGCGCTCGACTTCGATGTCGGAGAGCGCGGTGCCGCAGCGCACGCACCAGTTCACGAGGCGCTCGCCGCGGTAGATGAGGCCGCGCTCCCACAAAAGCTTGAATGCGGCGAACACGGCCTTCGCGCGGACCTCGTCCATCGTGAACGCCTCGCGCGTCCAGTCGAGCGAGCAGCCGAGGCGGTGGAGCTGGCCCAGGATGGTCTTCTTGCAGTCCCGCGTCCACGCCTGCATGCGCTCGAGGAACGCGTCGCGGCCGAGCGTCTGGCGGTCGACTTTCTCGGCCTTGAGCTGCTTCTCCATCACGTTCTGCGTCGCGATGCCGCCGTGGTCGGTGCCCGGAACCCAGCACGCCTCGTCGCCGGACAGGCGGCGATGGCGGATGAACGCGTCCTGCAAGGTGTTGTTGAGCGCGTGGCCGATGTGGAGCGCGCCGGTCACGTTCGGCGGCGGGATCACGATGGTGAACGCGCGGCGGTCCTTCTTCGGGGTCGAGCGCGAGAGCCCGGCCGCGTCCCACGCGGCGAGACGGCTCTCCTCAACGGGCTTGGGGTCGTAGGCTTTGTCGAGCATCAGCGTTTCTTGCGGCGCGCGGCCTTCGCGGGCTTGGGCTCGCCCGGCGCCAGGCTCAGCATCGAGCGGATTTTGGCGACCAGGGTCTCGCCGTCGACCGGCTTCTTCACGTAGTCGGACGCGCCCGCGTCCAGGCCGGTCACCACGTCGACGGCCTCGTTGGAGCCGGTCAGCATGAGGATGCGGATGTCCTTCGTCGCGGGGTCGGCCTTGAGCGCGCGCGCGATCTCGCGCCCGTCGACGCCCGGCATGTAGAGGTCGAGAACCACGAGGTCCGGCTTCTCCGCGCGGATCGCCGCGAGCGCGCGCGACGCGTCGTCGACGGCGCTCGCGCGGAAGCCCTGCTGCACGAGCGACAGGCGCAGGGATTCGCACACGATGGCCTCGTCGTCGACGACGACGACGCGCGGCTGCTCGTGCGCGGCGCGGCTCACAGGAGGTCCGAGGCCAGGGCCGCCAGCTCCGAGCGCTCGCTCTTGGTGAAGGTCACGTGGCCGAAGATCGGCTGGTTTTTAAAGCGCTCGACGAGGTTCGTGAGGCCGTTCGACGCCGCGTCGAGGTAGTAGTTGTCGACCTGATGCGGGTCGCCGGTGAGGATGATCTTCGCGCCTTGGCCCGCGCGCGAGATGATGGTCTTGATCTCGTGCGGCGTCAGGTTTTGCGCGTCGTCGATGACGATCAAGAGACCGGGCAAGGTGCGCCCGCGCAGGAAGGTGACGGCCTCGATCTCGAGCACGCCTTCCTCGATCAGCATCTGAATGTCCATGTCCGCCGTCTCGAGCGCGCCCTTCGGCTTCTCCAGCAGGTAGGACAGGTTGTCGTAGATGGCGCCCATCCAGTTGGTGAGCTTCTCTTCCTTGGTGCCGGGCAGGAAGCCGATGTCGTGGCCGACGGCGATCACCGGGCGGCCGACGAGGATGCGGCGGTAGAGCTTCTGCTCGAGCGTCTGCTGGAGCGCGGCCGCGAGCGCGATCATGGTCTTGCCGGAGCCGGCGAGACCCACCAAGGTCACGAGCTGGATGTCGGGGTTCATGAGCAGCTCGAGCGCGAAGCGCTGCTCGGTGTTGAGCGGCTTGATGCCCCACGGCGCGGAGTCGGCCTTGATGAGCGGCAGGAGTCCGCCGGCCTTCGCGTCGAAGCGCGTGAGCGCGCTCTTCGAGCCGCCGTCGGACGCCTTCAGGATCACGAACTCGTTGGGCACCAGGTCGGGCGCGGGCGGGTCGAGACGCTTGTCCTTGTAGAAGCGGTCGATCGCCTCGCCGGCGACGGCGATCTCGCGCCAGCCCTTGTAGAGCTCGTCGATGTCGACCTTCTCCTTCTCGTAGTCCTGCGTTTCGAGTCCCAGCGCTTCCGCCTTAATGCGCAGGTTGATGTCCTTCGAGATGAAGATGACGTTCTCGCCCTGCTTCTTGAGGTACTGCGCGCAGCTCAGGATTTCGTTGTCCTTGCTCTGCGCGGAGAAGGCCTTGGGCAGGCCGTCGGAAACCATGATCTCGACCTTGAGCTTGCCGCCGTGCTCGAGCGGCACCCAGTTGGAGAGCTTGCCGCCCTTGCGCAGTTCGTCGAGCTGGCGCGCGATCAGGCGCGCCGAGCGGCCGCGCTCGTCGTTGGCGCGCTTGAACGTGTCGAGCTCCTCGATGACGGTCAGCGGGAGGACGACGCGCGAGCCCTTGAAGGCGAACATCGCGTACGGGTCGTGAAGGATGACGTTCGTGTCGAGAACGAAGGTTTTCATGCGGTCGCCTCCTGGAATTGGAACGGCGGCACGAACTCTTTGAAAACGTCGTTGGCGACGAAGACGCCGTCGGGCGTCAGCCGCCAGAGCTTCCCGTCTTCGCGCGCGAGGCCGCGCGCCTTGAGCACCGCCCACGGCCCGGCGAACGCGGCGCGCAGGTCCGCGCCCGGCGCGAAGCCCTCGATGAGGCGCAGGCCGAGGAACGCCTCTTCACCCAATGCCTCCAAGCCCGCCGGCGCCTCGGCCTCCGCCGTCGCGCGGCGGCCGGCCTCGATCGCGGCGACGTACGGCGCGAGCTTCTCCTCGTTGGACGAACGCACGCCGCCGAGGAACGACGCGGCGGAGCAGCCGAGGCCGAGATACTCGCCGCGGCGCCAATAGTTCACGTTGTGCAGGGAGCGATGTCCGGGCTTGGCCCAATTGGAGATCTCGTAATGCTCGAGCCCCGTGCGCGCGAGCGCCGCGATCGCGCTCTCGTACATCTCGCGCCCGAGGTCCTCGTCCGTCTCGACGCCGCGCTTGGCGAAAAGGGTGCGGTCCTCGACCTGCAGGCCGTACAGCGAGATATGCTCGGGGTCGAGAGAGAGGACGAAGTCCAGCGTGGCGCGCAGGCTGCTCAGCGTTTGGCCGGGGAGGCCGTACATCAAATCGACGGAAAGCGCGGGGATGCCCGCCGCCCGCGCAAGGCGGAAAACGCGCGCGAAGTCCGCGGCGGTGTGGCGGCGGCCGACGGACTTGAGCAGTTCGTCGTCGGCGGTCTGCAGGCCGATCGAGAGCCGCGTCACCCCGGCGCGCGCGAGCACCGCGAGTTTTTCCGCGTCCAGGCTCTCCGGGTTGCCCTCGAACGTCGACTCGGCAAGTCTCGCTCCCGGATAGGCGCGGCGCAGGCGCTCGAACAGCGCCGAGCACTGCGCGGCGTCGAGCTCGGAGGGCGTGCCGCCGCCGACGTAGAGCGTCTCAGGCGAGCGCGGGGGCAAGAGTGCTGCCTCGGCCTCGAGAGCGGCCAGGTAGCGCTCGACCTGCTTCTTCTGCCCGGAAAACGCGGCGAAATCGCAGTAGAAGCACTTCACCGAGCAGAACGGGATATGGACGTAAAGGCCGGTCAATGCGCAGGCATTGTCCGATATTTGCCCCGTGCCGCGCAAGGCGCGGCCGAAGGCCCGGGACTTCTTGGGACCAAAGGCCCCTGACGCGAACGCGCTCCGGCTCCATCCTTGGAGGGTGAAGGAGTTTTTGGCGCTCAGCTGTCTGTTGCTGGCCGTGCGCGCGGGCGCGGGCGCGGTCCGCGTCGACCTCGCCCCGACCGCGTCGCCGCTCGCCGCCGTGCCGGCGATTTCCATGTCGCCGACCGCCGCACCGGCGTCTCGTCTCGCCTCCCCGCTTTCCGCGCCGTCCCTTTCGGCGTTTCCGATCGCCGCCCCTCTCGCCGCGCCGTCCGCGGTCCCGTCCCCGCTCACCGCCGCGGCGCCCGGAGCGGCCGCCGCCGACGCGACGCCTGCGTCGACCGCCGCGGGCGCCGTCGCGGCCGCCGCGCCGAATGCCCCCGTTTCCGCCGTCGTCCCCAGCGCCGCTCCGGAAACTCCCTGGGTCGAATCCGCCGCGCCGAACGGCGCGCTGTTCGACGGCTCCGCGCGCGGCGGACTGTGGAATCGGCTCGCGGGTCTCTTCGCGGGTCGCCGCGCGCCGAAACCCGTCCCCCCGCCGCGCGACGAGGCCGAGCGCCTCGACCGCGATTTCGCCAAGCTCGATGTCTGGGCGCAGGTCGGGCCCGACGCGCGCGCCGAAATCGAGGGCCTGCGCGCGCGCCGACTGACGAAGGCCGCGCTCAAAGACTACGTGCGCCGAGAGACCGCGGCCGCGTTCGAGCGCGTGAAGGCCGCGCGCGGCACGACGAACATCGGCCTCCACTACAATCTGCACGGCGGCGCGCGCGAGTCGTACGTGGGCGCCGGCATCCGCGCCTCGAAAGGCGACATCGCGCTGCGCTACACGACCAGCGGCGACATGAACGAGAAGGTCTATTTCTTCCAGACCGCCGCGGCCGCGCCTTACGACGCGCTCGACGCGCACAACGGCGAGATCCTGTACTTCCCCTCGCGCATGGGCTACGTGCTGAGCGCGTTCGCCGTCGACGCGCCCGCGCTCGAGGCCGCGAAGGCCGACGGCCGCATCGCGAACGCCGGCGCGATCTCCATGGACTTCCACCAGGGCATGCGCGGCGTGCCGTACGCGACGTTCCTCGCGCCGCCGGTGCCGGTGTTCACCGGCGTCGCGAAGAAGCTCGGTCTGCGCCGGCTCTCGCGCGACGAGGAGACGCTGGCCACGGCGCGTTTCTTAGAGGCCGCTCTGACCGCGGGCGGCGCCTACGTGCCGGGCGGAACTCCGGCGTCCGCCGAAGCCATCGAGCGCGGCGCTCGGGCCCGCGCGCGCGCCGCCGCGGCCGCGGCGCCGCTCACGCGCATCGCTCCGCGCTTTCAACTCCTCGACCAAGGCTATCTGTACCACGGCACGACGCTCGACGACCTGATCGCGATCGTCGCGTCCGGCGGCAAGATGGCGCCGGACGTCTCCCAGTTCTCCGCGCGCGCGCGCGACTCCGTCGAGTATGCGGCCGAGCGCCGCCGCCGCCTCGGCCGCGAGGACAATCCCGAGGTGCTGCTCCAGTTCCGCTTCGAGGACTTGAACGCGCTCGTGAGCGGCGAGCAGTTCCGCGCCGCGCTCGCGGTCTCCATGGACCGCGGCCTCCCCCCGATGCACGCCGCCTACGTGGCCGCGACGAAGCCGGTCCCCCTCTCCTTGATGACGCCGCAGTCGAAAGAGACCTTGCTCGCGTGGCTGCGCGCGCAGGCCGGGCGTCGTCCCGACGAGCCGAAGTGGGCCGCTTTGCTCCCGCGCTTCGAAGCGGCGCTCGCGGACGTCAAGAGCTCGCCCAGCGCCGGCAGCGCAGGAAAGTAGAGCGATCTCCCCAGACGATTGAGGAATTGTATGCGCCGATGCGCGCGAAGATTTCCCGGGCCGTCTTCTTGTCTCCGGCCGCGCACGCGAGGAACGCGAAGTAGTTGAGATCCAATTTCGAGTCCGGGGAGCGCTTCACGACGTCCCGATAGCCGTCCCGCACGAGCGGCCACGAGATATCGGTCATCTGGAAAATTTCCTCGCCGTGCGGGCCGAATTCCTGATCCGTCAGCAGCGAAGCGACCAGCCGCGCGACGATCTCGGCGCCGCGTCCGCCCGGGTTTTCTTTGACGATGCTCTCCAGAAAGGTTTCCGGATCGCCGACGATATCTTGCCGGTTCGAAGACCAGTACGTCGGCATCGACGCGAAGATCAGCCAGTCCCCGGGTAGTTGCGCCTCTGCTTCGCGCAGCAGCTGCCGCGCTTTTTCGAGCGGCACGCCCTCGTCCCGAGCCAGACGGATCGACTCGAAATAAAGCATCGGACATTTCTCTTTCAACTCGCGCGCGGAGGCCGCGACATCTTCGGCATTCTCAAGGCGATCGTAAAAGAGCTTCCATCGCTCGGCGCCGACGTTCTGAGGCGCGCCCATTCCTCTCCCGGCCCAAGCGTATTTCCTCCATAGCTCGATCAAAGCCACTCGCGGCGTGATCGACCGCGGGCGCTTTCGAATCCAACGCTGCAGGAACTTCAGACGCCTCTCGAATGAACGGTCGTCGATCGAGAGCGCGAGCTCCGCATACGCGAAGATCAGAGTCGCTTCCTTGTCTCCCCCCGCTTTTCGCAGGCCGGAGAAGTACGCTTCGAGAGCGTCGTCATTTTCCGCGTCGACCATGGCGCGAAGCCGGCGCAGGTCGTCGGAATGGTCGGCGGCCGCGTCGACGGAACGGGAACGCGCGAGTTCATCCGGTTTATCGACCGCGCGGCCGCGCTCAGCATCGTCGAACGGAGTCTCGATCCGTCTGCCCGCGGGAGCGTCCTCCGCCATAGGAATTCCTTTCGGCGCCGCGAAGAGAGAGGGATCGAAAGCTTGCCTGCGCTCGTAGCGGCGGTAGCGCAGCGTCACTTTCCTCTTTTGAGCGCGAAGCCTCAGCATCCGCGGCGCTTTCGTCGCGAGATCGATGAAGAGGGAGAGGTGCTTGCCGTCGATCGTCAGCTCGAAGACGCCGCACTCGGCCCCGTCGACTTCTTCGTCCGGGCCGCGCCGGGCGCGATGGTCGCGGAAGAACGCGACTTCACGCCCTAATTCGAGCTCGCGAAGGTCGACGGTCGGGAATATGGGCACATGGGCTTCGCCGGCGGCGTCGGGATCGACCGCGTGCCGGACCTGCTTCGTCGCCGGATCGAAGAAATAGACGTCTGGCTCCCGACGATCGTCACGAGAGGGGGCTCGCCTTGAGCTTGCGCCGGCGTCTCGGCGCGCGCGTATCGGGCCCCCGCGCGCCACACTTTGGCGTAACTCTCGGCCTTCAGCACGGGCGGAGGGTCCATGTCGATGCGGTATTCAAGATAGACCTGATGATCCGCAGGCGCGGTCGCCCCGCCCGGGCCGAGCGCGGCCGCAGGCGTCACGGCGAGGAAAACCAAGAATAGCCGCATGGATTCTCTACGGCAGTCGCTCAAGGATAGCAGGCGCACTCGGCGCTCGCCAGAGGCGCGGGGAGCGCGATTGCGCCGCGCTAGGCGCCTTTTTCCGTCTTGTTGAGGAACATCGAGATGATGTCGATGGGCACGGGAAAGATCGTCGTGGAGTTCTTCTCCTCGGCGATCTCCGAGAGGGTCTGCAGGTAGCGCAGCTGGATCGAGGCGGGGTTCGCGGACAGGATCTTCGCGGCCTCGCCGAGCTTCACCGAGGCCTGCAGTTCGCCCTCCGCGTGGATGACCTTCGCGCGGCGCTCGCGCTCGGCCTCGGCCTGCTTGGCCATGGCGCGCATCATCTCGGGCGGCAGGTCCACGTTCTTGACCTCGACGTTGGCGACCTTCACGCCCCACAACCCGGTGTGCGAGTCCAGTATCTTCTGCAGTTCGGCGTTGATCTTGTCGCGGTTGGAGAGCAGGTCCTCCATTTCGAGCTTGCCCAGCACGGAGCGCAGCGTCGTCTGCGCGATCTGGCTGGTCGCGTAGACGAAGTTCTCGACCTGCACGACGGCCTTCTGCGGGTCCATCACCGCGAAGTAGACGACGGCGGTGACCTTCAGCGAGATGTTGTCCTTCGTGATCACGTCCTGCGCGGGCACGTCGAGCACGATCGTGCGCAGGCTGACGCGCTGGGCGCTCATCAGCACGGGCACGACGATCACCGGTCCGGGGCCGGCGACCTTCCACATCTTGCCGAGAAAGAACACGACCAGGCGGTCGTACTGCGCGACGATGTTCACGCAGGTGAAGAGCAGAACGACGAGGACGCCGAGGAGGATCAGGGGCATGGGCGTATGCTCCCATTTCGACGCGCGGCGCGCAAGCGGATCAGCGCGCGTCCGCGGCGCGCGCTTTCGCGGCGGCGTACAGCGCGTCGAAATGGCGCTCGCAAAGTCCGCTCAGGAGGCCGTCGAGCTTGACCTCCCCCGCGTCGGCGCGCGCGAGAAAGGCGCGCGCGGTCTCCGCGGCCTTGGCGCTGCCGTGGCCGGACAGCACGGCGCTCAGCCACGCGTTCGGGAAAAAGACGTCTCCGGTGCGCCGCGCCTGGGGCAGGAGCGCGAGTTCCTCCGGCAGCAACTCGAGCGCCTCGCGCTCGCGCAGGGGATGATTGAGCAGGCCGAGCGCGTCCTCGACCCAGGCCTGGCGCGAGCGTCCCTCCGGCGCGCGCAGAGTCGCGAGGAACGCGCGGCGCCGCGCGGGATCGGCGGACGCCGCGTCGCGCAGGAACGCGAGGCGCGCGCGGCGGTCGGGATTCTTCAGGCGCGCGGCCTGCGCGTCGAGCACGGACTCTCCCGCCGCGCCGCGCCGCACCGCAAGCTCGAGCGCGAGCTCGAGCTCGTCGTCTTCGTCGAGCGTCAGACCGCGCACGTTCTCGTCGCCGCGCCACAGGCGCTCGAGTTCGTCCGTCGCCCGCGGCGTGCGCGCGACGCGCGCGAACGCCTTCAAGTATTCTTTCTTGAGCGACGCGTTCGGCGAGTTCCGCACGCCGCGCAGCAGCGCGGCCTCCAACGCGGGCGCCTCGGCGGCCATGCGCTCCGGCGTCAGCCAGCGGTCCGCGATCAGGCGCGTCCAGCGCAGGAGCCGCGCCGCGAGCAGCTCCTCGCGCTCCGCGGGAAGCGCGCTCTCGACCGCGCGCAGGAACGCGCGCGGCGAAAGCGCGCCGCCGCGCACCTCGTCCCAAAACGCGAGCCAGGCGATCGCGCGCGCGGCCGGCTCGCGCACGACGCCGGGACCGCGCTTCAGCAAGTACGCGTCCGTCCGCGGATCCAAAATAAAGCGCGCGTAGCCGAGGCCTTTCCGGTCGGGCAAGATCCACAACGGCTTCAGGCCGACGGCGCCGGGAACGTCGACCCGCGCGCCGTCGAGCGAGACGGGAAACGCGCGCGTCCCCCCGCTCACTCCGACCAAAACCTCGAGCCGCTGACTCCAGAGACGCCCGCGGCCGGCGGGATCGGATTGGATGAGCGTGAGACCCGTTATGCGTCCGTCTCCGTTCATTTCGACGCGCGTCCGCACGTCGGGCCGCCCCTTCTCGTCGACCCAGACGCGCGCCCACGCGCGCAGATCGCCGGGGTCGTGCGGCGCGAGCGCCGCCACGAGGTCGTCCCACGTCGCGTTGCCGCCGCGGTGGGCGTTCAGGTAGCCGCGCAGGCCCGCGCGCAGGCCCGCGTCGCCGAGGCGCGCCTCCAGCTGATTCATCATCGCCGGGGCCTTGTCGTAGATGATCGGCCCGTACAGCGCGCCGGCGCCCGCGAGATTGTCGAGCGGCTGACGGATCGGCCGCGTGCCCGCGTCGACGCGGTCGGCCTCGTACGCGCTCGGCAGATGCGAGAGAATGAAGCGCAGGTCGCGGTCGACGTGCGGAAAGTCGCCGACCGCGATCTTGTCGGCGAAGAAGTTCGCGTAGACTTCCTTGAGCCACACGTCGTCGAACCAGCGCATCGTCACCAGGTCGCCGAACCACAGGTGCGAGACCTCGTGGGAGACGAGCAGCACGCGCGCGAGGCGGTCGTTCTCCGGCGCGTCCGGCGGCAGGAAGATTCGCCGCGCGCTCAAGAAGATCGCGCCCGGATGCTCCATGCCGCCGTACTGAAAGTCCGGCACGACGACGAAGTCCGTCTTCGCGTAGGCGAGCGGGATGCCGGTGTAGTCCTCCATCCACAGCCGCGCGCGGTCGGCGAGCGCGAACGCGGCCGCGACTCCGGCCGCCGCCTTGGCCGCGTCGGTCTCGCGGTGAAAGAGCCGGTAGCGGCGCCCGTCCTTTTCATAGGACTCTACCGTCCACTCTCCGGCCGCGAACGCGAACTGATAGGTCGCGAGCGGCTCGCTCGTCGCGAAGCGAATCTCCGTCGCGTCGCCGCGCGCGGTCCGCGCGCGCTCGGCGCCGTTGGCGACGGCCGTCCACGACGACGGGATCACGAGCGTCAAAGTGAAGCGCGCCTTGAGGTCGGGCTGGTCGAAGCACGGGAACAGCTCGCGCGCCCGCGCGGGCACGAGCAGGGTGTAGAGGTAGTCCGGATGGCGGTTCAGCGGGCCGTCGCCGGAGACGAAGTCGTAGCGCCGCTCGTTCTCGCCGACGTGCAGGGCGGACGCCGGAACGAGAACGTGCTCGTTCTCCACGCGGAACGCGGGGGTCGCGCCCGGCCGCGGCAGAAAGTCCAGCGCGAGCTCGCGCGGCACCGCGCCGAGCTTGAAGCGCACGACCGCGCTTCCCGTCACCGGCGCGGCGGTCGAAGCGGGGATCTCGAAGCGCAATTCGTAGCGCACGTCCGAGACGAGCGCGGCGCGCTCGCGCGCGAGCGACAGCGGCACGCCCGCGTCCGGCGCGGCGTGCGCAGTCGCGGCGAGCAGGAGCGCGGCGAGCGCAGCAATCACGCCGCCATTCTACTTCTTCCGACGGAGACGGTCACAAAAAAGCTACAATTCACGTTGAGCCGTTCCGATGCGCAAACCCCTCCCCCTCATTCTCGCTTCCGTTTTCCTGGCCGCAGGCGCGATCGTCGGCGTCCTCGCGTACGGACTCGGCGCTCCGCAGGCCACGTTGCTCGGCCCCGCGGTCGTCAAGACGGGCGACGGACCCAAGGTCGCGCTGACTTTCGACGACGGTCCCTCCGTGCCCTTCACGGGCCAAGTGCTCGACGAGCTCAAGCGCGAGCACGTGCACGCCACGTTCTTTCTCTGCGGCGAGAACGCGGTCGCTCACCCGGAGCTCGTGCGCCGCATTTTGGCCGAAGGCCACGAGATCGGCAACCACACCTGGTCCCACCCGTGGCTTTATCTCATGCGCCGCGAGGACATCGCCGCCGAGATCGACCGCACCCAGGACGCGCTCGAGAAGATCACCGGCCGCCGCCCGACCTTGTTCCGCCCTCCGTTCGGCGTGCGCTGGTTCTCGCTGTGGCCGCTGCTGCGCGAGCGCGGCCTGACCATGGTCATGTGGACGACGCGCGGCTACGACGGCCGCTACGACGCCGCCGGCATCGCGAACGCCGTGCTGAGCGAACTCGGACCCGGCGGGATCATCCTCCTGCACGACGGCTTCGAGACCCATCCCGCGGCGGAGATCGACCGCGCGCCGACCGTCGCCGCGCTCCCCGCGATCATCGCGGGCGCCCGCCGCGCGGGCTACGAATTCGGACCTGTGCCGCGGCCTGCGGCGCCGACGGCTGCGCTTGCCGCGCTGCGCTAGCCGAGCCGCGCCCTTCGGACCCCCATAACCACTGTCCGGTTTTTGGTTTTCGGCTTTGAAGCCGAGAACCAACGGCGCGCGTCACACTTCGCGACGGGACTTTTTCGCCCCCCGCGGAGTATCCTCTCCATGGGAAACGAAAATCCGACCGCGCGGCTGGCCGCGCTGCATTATCGGCTCGGGAAAGAACGCGGCATCTCCCGGTTGCGACTCGCCGACGAGGCGGGCCGGAGATTCGAGCGGCGCCGCGACGGACCGTGCGCGGGAAAACGACGGTTCTTTGACTGACTATTTCACGAGACGCCGCGTCATCAAACGCCGCGAGCCGAGCACGAGGGCGAGAAGCCAGGCGGCGAGGATCGGCAGAGACCACCACTCGAACGGGAAGCCGAGCGTAAGCGTGCGCGTGAGCGAGTTCACGCTCGTCAGCGGCAGGACCCATGCGACGTATTGAAGAAAGCGCGGCAGCGACTCGAGCGGGTAGAAGACGCCGCAGAACAGGAACATCGGGAAGACGATCAGGTACTGCGGGTAATTGATCTCCTCGATGTTCTTCGACGACGCGGCGACCGCGAGGCCGAAGCCCGCGAACAGGAGCGAACTCAGGAAGGCGAGCGGAAGCAAGGTCAGCAGGCTGATCGCCGGAAAGCTGCCGAGCACGACGCCGATGAGCGCGACGACCTCGGCGGCGACGCAGGACTTCGTCGCGTCCCAGAGCAGTTCGCCCCACAGCACCTCGGACAAGGTGATCGGCGTCTGCGCCATCGCCTGGAAGATGCGCTGGTAGTACATGCGGATGAAGCCGCCGTAGGCGGCCTCGAAGAAGCCCTGGGTCAAGATCGTCTGGCCGATGATGCCCGAGAAGACGAAGTCGCGATAAGAGACCTGGTGGCCCTGCGTGTGCACGCCGCCGATCAAGCTGCCCACGCCGAGGCCGAAGGAGAGCAAGGTCAGGATCGGCTCGGTGAAGGTGGTGACGAGGTAGTAGCGCAGTCCCTTGCGGAAGACGTCGAAGTAGCGCAGCCACACGCAGCGCACGCCCCAGAGAGAGTCAGGGATCAGCATGACCCGCCTCCAGCTTGCTGCCCGTGAGCTTGAGATAGACGTCCTCCAGGTTCGGCGGCCGACGCCAGGTCACGCCGGGGCGCAATTCTTCGGAAACTTCAGCGACTCCGATGTGCTTCGCGATGAGATTCGCGGGCGAGTCCACGTCCAGGATCTTTCCGCGCGCCATGATCGCGACGCGGTCGCAGATGCGCTGGGCCTCCTCCATGTAGTGCGTGGAGAGCAGGATCGCAGCACCCGTGCTCCGGTAGTCGGCGAGCACGGCCCAGAGCATGCGTCGCACTTCGGGGTCCAGGCCGGTCGTCGGCTCGTCGAGAACGAGCACCTTCGGTCGGGAGATCAGCGCGCGCGCCACCTGCAGGCGCCGCCTCATTCCGCCCGAGAGCGCCTCGATCTCGACGTTGCTCTTGTCGGCGAGCTGAAAACGCTCGAGCAGGTCCGCCGCGCGCTTCTCGCCTTCTTCGACGGGCACGCGGAAGAACGTCGCGTGGCGCACGAGCTGGTCGAACGCGTTGAAATCGGAGTCGAGAGTCTCCTCTTGAGAACACACGCCCAATTCGCGGCGCGCGGCCTTGGGTTCGAGATGGACGTCTCGACCTTCTATCAGCACGCGGCCGGACGTGGCAGGATAGAAGCCCGTCAGACACGAGATCGTCGTCGACTTGCCCGCGCCGTTGGGGCCGAGCAGGCCGAAGCACTCGCCCGGCGCCACCGCGAACGAGATGCCGGCGACGGCCTCGAGCTCGCCGCCGTCGTCGAGACGGTAGCGCTTGACCAAATTCTCGACGCGCAGCGGAATATTCTCGGCGGCCACGCGGCCATCTTACGATTTTCGGCGCGCGGGCATTTCATACAATCGAGGCCCGTGAGAAAGAATCGTCGGCTGCTCATTCTCTTTTTCTTCTCCGGCGCGTGCGGCCTGGTCTACGAGCTGCTGTGGCTGCGCCTGCTCTCGCTGACCTTCGGCAGCACCACACAAGCCGTGAGCGCCGTGCTCTCCGCGTTCATGCTGGGGCTGGCCGTCGGCAGTTGGGCCGGGGATCGCTGGCTCGCCGGCTCCGACCTGCCGCTCGGGCGCGCGTACGCCGTACTCGAGGCCGGGATCGGCGTTCTCGGCCTGCTCTCTGCGTTCGCCTTCCGCCTGGTCGAGGCCGCCTACGTCGCCGCGGCCCGCGGCGGGGCCGTCTCCGAAGGCGGGCTGACCGCCCTGCGCTTCGCGCTGAGTTTGGCCGCGATGCTCGTCCCGACCGGTCTGATGGGCGCGACGGTCCCCGTCGTCACGCGCTTCGTGCGCGCGCCCGGCGAGGAGCTCAGCGGCGCGCTCGGACGCCTCTACGCGGCGAACACCTCGGGCGCGGCGCTCGGAACCTTGGCCGTGGGCTTCGCGCTCCTGCCCGCGCTCGGCGTGGAGCGTTCGATCGCGCTCGCCGCGACGGGCAACCTCCTGATCGCGGCGCTCGCCTGGCGCCTGCCCGCGGCGCCGCGCGCGCGCGCGAACGAGGCGGCGCGCGCGCCGAGCCCCGGCGCGTCGAGAACGGCCCCGGTGTTCGCGCTCGCCGCGGCGTTCCTGTGCGGCTTCACCGCGCTGGGTTTCGAGGTCCTCTGGACGCGCCTGCTCTCGCTCACGTTCGGCTCCTCGATCTACGCGTTCACGCTCATCCTCGCGGTCTTCCTCGGCGGAATCGCGCTCGGCGGCTTCGTCTACCAGCGCCGGCTCGCGGCGCGCGCCGCGCCGCTGGCGCTGCTCGGGGCCCTGCTCGTCGGCCTCGGCGCGAGCGCTCTGGCCGTGGGCCGGCTTCTCGAATATCTGCCGCTCGCCTACACCGCTCTCTTCGGACTCAACCGCTCGTTCGCGGCATTCCAAGCCGCACAGCTCGCCTTGGCCGGCGCGCTGCTCCTCGTGCCCGCGGCGCTCTTCGGCGCCGCGCTTCCGCTTTCCTGCCGCCTGCTGGCGGACCGTCCCGGTTCGCTCGGTCGGCTCTATGCGTGGAATACGTGCGGCGCCATCCTGGGCTCCGCGCTGACGGGATTCGTGCTGATCGGAGGTCTTGGGCTCCAGGCCTCCGGGGTCCTGCTCGCATTGCTCGACGGCGCCGCCGGACTCGCCGCGCTGTGGGTCGGCCTGCCGCGCCGCGCGCGAGCGCGCGGACTGATCCCGGCGGCCGCCGTTCTGGCGCTGCTGCTCGCCGCGCAGTCGCGGTGGAACGAGCAGGCCATGGCCGGCGCCTTCATTTACGCCGGAAGCTTCGACCCCTCGCGCCCGCTGTTCGCGCAGTGGCGCGACTGGCTCCGGCGCTTGCGGCCCGTGGCGTTCTACGAAGAGAACTCCTACGGCACCGTGATCGTCCGCGGCGATCCCTCCCGCCGGGACCTCACGTTGGTCGTCAACGGAAAACCGGACGCATCGAGCAGTCTCGACGACATGACGACGCAAATTCTTCTGGCCCACATCCCGGCGCTTCTCCATCCCTCGCCGAAGACCGGCTTGGTCATCGGACTCGGCAGCGGCGTCACGGCGGGCTCGCTCGCGCGCTATCCGCTCGAGCGCATCGACGTCGCCGAGATCGATCCCGGCGTGGTGGCCGCCAGCGCCTTGTTCGACGACCTGAACGGGCGGCCTCTCCAGGACCCGCGCGTGCGCCTGATCCGCAACGACGGCCGCCACCACCTGCTCGTCTGCGACGCGCGCTACGACGTGATCATCTCCGAGCCGTCCAATCCCTGGATCTCCGGCGTCTCGAACTTGTTCACGCGGGAGTTCTACGAGCTGGTGCGCGCGCGCCTCGCTCCCGGCGGAATCTTCTGCCAGTGGATCCACTTCTACGGCCTGTCGCCCGAGCAGTACCGCACGGTGTTGAGGACGTATCAATCGGTGTTCCCGCACGCGACGCTGTGGCAGTCCTACCTCTGGGCGGGAGACACCTTGCTCGTCGCGGGCGATCGCCCGCTGTCGATCGACTACGCGCGACTGCGCGCCGCGCTCGCTCAGACGGGGGTCCGCGCGGACCTGGCGCGCGTGGGGCTCGGCGCCCCTGCCGACGTGGCGGCGAAGTTCCTGCTCGGCGAGCGCCGTCTCGCGGCGTTCTCCGGACCGGGGCCGCTCAACACCGACGATCGCCCGCTCATCGAGCTCGGCGCGCCGAGAGCCCTGCACGACCCCGACGCCGCGCGCCGCAACGGCATGAGCCTGCTGTCCGCGCGCGAGGCGGTCGAGCCCTCCCTCGTCGGCTTCGACGACGGCCCGGCGTTGAAGAGCGCCTACCTCCGCGCGCATCTGACCGCGCCCGCTCCGCCTTTGCTACGATGACCGCCGTGGAGACGACGCACAAGGCGGGTTTCGTGGCGCTCGCGGGCTTGCCGAACGCCGGCAAGTCCACGCTTCTCAACGCCCTCCTGAAGTTCAAGCTCTCGATCGTGAGTCCGAAGCCGCAGACGACGCGGCACCGCATTCTCGGCATCCTCGAGGGCGAGGGCTTCCAGATCTGCTTTCTCGACACGCCGGGACTCCTGTCCGAATCGAAGGATCCTCTGCAGAAGGCCTTGCGCGTCGAGGCGTCGCGCGCGCTGCGCGAGGACGCCGACCTGATCGTCTATCTCGTCGACGCGGCCGAGGCCGATCCCGCGAAGGCCGAGGCGCCGTCGATGCGCGAAGGCACCCCGGTTCTTCTCGTGCTCAACAAGTGCGATCGCGACGTACCCGCGGCGAAGATCGACGCGCTCGAGGCCGCGTACTCCGAGCGCCTCAAGCCGGTCAAGACCTTCCGCCTCTCGGCGCTCAAGGGCCAAGGCGTCGAGGAGCTCAAGGCGGAGGTCCTCGCGCGCCTTCCGGAGAATCCGCCGTTCTACGAGAAGGGCCAGCTCTCCGATCGCTGGGAGCGCTTCTTCGCGTCCGAGATCGTGCGCGAGCAGGTCTTCGACCTGTACTACGACGAGATCCCGCACGCGACCGCCGTCGTCGTGGAGACCTTCCGCGAGCAGTCCGGAAAGCCCGACCAGGTGTTCGCGACGCTGTACGTCGAGCGCGACGGACAGAAGGGCATCATCATCGGCAAGAACGGCAAGGACCTGCACCGCCTCACCGAGCGCGCGAAAGCCGCGCTCGAGAACTTCCTCGGCCGCGACGTCGAGCTCGAGGTCTGGATCAAGGTGCGCAAGGACTGGCGCAAGGACCCGCGCGCGCTCAAGGAGTTCGGCTACACCGACTAGGATGCGGCTCGCGCGCGAGGATCGCTGGCTGGCGTGGTGGCTCGCGGCCTGCTTCGCCGCCGCGGCCGCGATGGTCGCCGTCAACGCCGCGTTTTTCGGCTACGTCGGCATCAGCTACTTCCCCCGCCTCTTCGCGCCCTTGCCGATCGCCGCGGCGATGTGCGCGTGGATCGGAATCGTCGGCCGCGGCCGCGCGCAGGAAAAGGAACTGCTCGTCGACCTCTCCTCGTATGCGCTGGCGATGGTCGCGATGGCCGCGCTGACCACGGGGGCGCAGTACACGCCGTTCGCGCCGATCGACGCGGCGCTGGCGCGCGGGGACGCCGCGCTCGGCTGGAACGCTCCCGCGGCGCTCCATTGGACCGCCGCGCGCCCGCTGCTGCGCCAGACGCTCAGCGCCTGCTATGCGTCGACGGACGTCCAGTTGGCGCTCCTGCCGCTCGCGGCGTCGCTGGCGCCGGACCGCCGCCGCCGGCGCGTGCTCGTGCACGCGATGATCTACGCTTTGCTCGGCGGCACGCTGTTCTATTATTTTTTTCCGAGTTCCGGGCCCGCGGGAGTCTACGCGAGCCCGGATTTTCTCCCGGTCCAGTTCTGGACCGCGCGCAAGTTCGCGCTCGTGCACGCGCGCCTTTCGGGTGCGACGCTCGCGGGCGGCATGATCGCCTTTCCCTCGTTCCACGTCGCGTGGTCCGCGCTGGCGGTCGACGCGTGCCGCGGGCGGCGCCGGCTGTTCTGGCCGGCGCTGGCCCTCAACGCGGCGGTGATCGCCGCGACGGTCCTGCTCGGCTGGCACTTCCTCGTCGACGTTCCCGCCGGGCTGGCGCTGGCGGCGGCCGCCGTCGGCGCGGGAGAGTACGCGCACCGACGACTGGCCGCCGCTGCGCGCCCCAGATAGCCCGCGTCAGGGCGGACCGTCGCCGCCGCGATCGAGGGAACCGTCCCCGCCGCCGCGCACGTCGGGCGGACCTCCGCGATCGGGCCCGGCGGAGCCGTCGCGAGCCTCGCGACCCGGACGACGACCGCGCCCGAAACCGCCCTCATCGCCGCGCATCGCCCGGTTGCCGTTCTCCAATAGGAACCTCATGGCTCTCTGCGGCGGCGTGAGAAGTCCGGCGATCTTCTTTTCCGCCTTGTCGTGCAGGTTCTCCAACTCGTGCCGATCCTTGTCGATTTCGTCGAGCGTGGCCGCGAGATCCTTCGGGTCCGCCTTCGAGTCGAGCTGCCAACGCAGTTTCTCGACGGCGACCTTCAGAGCTTCGCGAAGAGGCTCCGCCTGCTTGCCCTGTTCATCGGCGATCGCCTTCAGCTTCGTCACCTGCTCCTCGCTGAGCCCCAGGCGCGCGTCGACGGAGGAACGCCCGCCCTGCTCCGGAGCGTCCTGGCGGTCGCCCGGCCCGCCCTCATCCGACGGCTTGTCGGCTCCGATCGCCGGCCGCACCGCGAACACGAGCGCGCCGAGCAGCAACGCCGATTTCCATGCTCTCATTTCGATCCCTCCGCGCGCCCCGCGGGCCGCGGTCACAGTATAGAGGAGGCTCCGCTTTAGCGCCAGGGAGTTTTTTCCGAACGAAAGAACTCGCGGCGCGCTCTAAGAAGCGGAGGAAACCGGCTCGCCCGAGACGGCGCCGCCCGCGCCCGCGGCCGGCGCGACGTCGGACGCCCGGCGCCGCGGATGGTTCTCGTCGGGCGAAGGCAGGTGGTCCACGTAGGTGTACTCGCCGAGGACGGACTCGTAGCGGTCGACGAGCTCCACGGCCTCGCGCGGCTTGAGCGCGCCGGCCTTGACCTGCGCGTCCGCCGCCTCCTTGACCATCTTCACGAGCTCGAAGTCCGAGTACTGGATCGTGGAGAGCACGTCGCGGATCGACTGGCCCTGGAGCGTCTCCTCGATGTAGTAGCCCTTCGGCTCCTCGGGATCGGCGAAGACGTGGACCTCGTTGACGCGGCCGAAGAGGTTGTGGATGTCGCCCATCGTCGCCTGGTAGGCGCCCATCAGGAAGAAGCCGAGGTAGTAGGGCTGACCGTCGAGCGCGTGGACCGGGAGCGTGCCGCCGGCCTTGCGGTGGCAGGCGAACTGCGTGATCTTCCCGTCGGAGTCGCAGGTGATGTCGACGACGGTCGCGCGGTGCGTCGGCTCCTCGTGCAGGCGGTGCAGGGGCATGATCGGGAAGAGCTGGTTGATCGCCCAGGAGTCGGGCAGGGACTGGAACAGAGAGAAGTTGCAGAGGTACTGATCATTGAGGGACTTCTGCATTTCGAGCAGGTCCTCGGAGACGAACTTCGCCTTCGGCAGGAGAGCGAGCACCGCGCGGCACAGGCGCCAGTAGAGGTGCTCGACCTTCGCCTTGTCCTCCAGCCCGAGGTAACCCAGCTTGAAGAGGCTGAAGGCCTCCTCGAGATGCTGCTGGCCGTCGTGAAAGCTCTCGGCGAGATTCTTCGGGTTCAGGCCTTTGATCGCTTCGCGCAACTCGCGCACGACCTGGTGCTCGTCGGAGCCCTCGCTCAGGTCCACGGGCGAGGCGCCGGTCTCGATCGAGCCGAAGACGTTCGCGACGAGAAGCGCGTGGTGCGCGACCATCGAGCGCCCGGACTCGGTGACCAGGTTCGGCTCGGGCACCTTCTCCTGCTTGCACACCTCCTGCGCGGAGTAGACCACGTCCGCCACGTACTCGCGCAGGGAATAGTTCATCGAGGAGTCGACCGCGGTGTGCGAGCCGTCGTAGTCCACGCCGAGACCGCCGCCGCAGTCGAGATACTCGACGCCGAGGCCCATCTTGCGCAGCTTCGCGTAGTAGCGCGCGCCTTCCTTGACCGCGTCCTTCATCGTGCGGATGTCGCAGACCTGCGAGCCGATGTGGAAGTGCACGAGCTTCAGGCAATCGGTCAGGCCCTCGGCGCGCAGGCGCTCGACGAGCCCCAGGATCTCGGGCGTGGTGAGGCCGAACTTCGCGTAGTGGCCGGTCGACGAGCGCCACTTCCCGGATCCCTGCGTCTGCAGCTTCACGCGCACGCCGATGAGCGGCTTGACGCCCGCGTCGCGCGTGGCCTTGAGCAGGAGGTCGAGCTCGGAGAGCTTCTCGACGACGACGAGCACCTTGCGCCCGAGCTTGAGGCCGAGCGCTGCGAGCCTCATCATCGACTCGTCCTTGTAGCCGTTGACGATGGTCAGCGCGTCGGAGTGGTTCATCGCGATCACGGCCATGAGCTCACCCTTGGACCCGGCCTCGAGGCCGTATTGGAACGGACGGCCCGCGTCGGAAATTTCCTCGACGACCTCGCGCAGTTGATTGACCTTGATCGGGTACACGCCGAAGAAGCGGCCGCCGTAGTTGTGCTCCGCGATCGCCTCGGCGAAGGCCTCGTTGAGCACGGTCACGCGCCGGCGCAGGATGTCCTGGAAGCGGATCAGCACCGGCATCTTGATGCCGCGCGCGGCCACGTCCGCGATCACTTCGTGCACGTCGATCGCGCCTTCGGGAGTGCGCTTGGGCTGGAGCGTCACGTTGCCCTTCGCGTTGACGCCGAAATAATTCAGTCCCCAGCCGGGAAGATTATAAAGCTCGGCGGCGTCGTCCACGGACCAAGGTTTCGGGGGCATGGCGGAAATTATATCACCGTTTTGTCGTCGGCGAATGACGGCGCTCAACTTTCGCGCCGAATTTGATTTCATGGAGTTTCACGCAGAAAGACACGGAGGAACTCGACATGGAATTTCGACAACTCGGCCGCTCAGGACTCAAGGTTCCGGTCCTCAGCCTCGGGACGGGGACGTTCGGCGGCGCGAACGAATTTTTCAAGAAATGGGGCAGCGCGGACGTCGCGGAGGCGACGCGGCTCGTCGACGTCTGCCTCGACGCGGGCCTCAACTTCTTCGACACCGCCGACATCTATTCCAACGGGGCGTCCGAGGAAATCCTCGGCAAGGCGATCGCGGGCCGGCGCGAAAAAAGCTTGATCGCGACCAAGGCCACGTTCCGCAGCGGCCCGGGCCTCAACGACGTCGGCTCCTCGCGCCAGCACCTGATCGAGGCGTGCGAAGGCAGCCTCAAGCGCCTCGGCACCGACCGCATCGACGTCTACTTCATGCACGGCTTCGACGCGATGACGCCGGTCGAAGAGACGCTCGGCGCGCTCGACGACCTCGTGCGCGCGGGCAAGATCCGCTACATCGGCTGCTCGAATTTCTCCGGCTGGCACCTGATGAAGTCCCTCGCCGCGTCGGAGAAGAGCGGCCTCGCGCGCTACGTGGCCTACCAGGGCTACTATTCGCTCATCGGCCGCGAGTACGAGTGGGAGCTCATGCCGCTGTGCCTCGACCAGGGCGTCGCGACGATGGTGTGGAGCCCGCTCGGCTGGGCGCGCTTGACGGGGAAAATCAGGCGCGGCCAGCCCATGGCCGCGGGCCGTATCCAATCCGGCGGCGCGACCGGCGGTCCGAAGGTCGACGACGAGTATTTGTACACCGTCGTGGACGCGCTCGATGCCGTCGCGAAGGAAACGGGCAAGACGGTGGCCCAGATCGCGCTCAATTGGCTGCTGAGCCGGCCGAGCGTGGCCAATTTGGTCATCGGGGCACGCGACGAGAAGCAGCTCCAGCAGAACCTGGGCGCGCTCGGCTGGAGCCTGAGCGCCGACCAGGCCGCGCACCTCGAGAAGGCGAGCGCGCGTCCGCCGATCTATCCCTACTGGCACCAAGCCGACTTCGCCGAGCGCAACCCGCCGCCCGTGAAGTGGTAGCGCGCTAACGCGCGGCGAGACGGACGATGTCGGCGACTTCGACGACGGGCTCGTCGAAGCCGTCCTTCGCCGCCCGGATCATCGCGAGTGCCAGTTCGCGCAAAGTGGTGACGCTGTTCGCAAAGAGGCGGCGCAAGACCGGATAGGCCCAGGAGATGTAGGCGTAGTATGGGAGCGCATGCGCGAGTCCGGGCGCGGGCTGCATGTAGCCGGGACGGAATGCGTACGAACGAGCGAACAGGCCGCGCAGCTCGTTCTCGGTCCGCCCTTTCACGCGCGCCCACATCACGCGGCCTTTCTCGGTGGAGTCGGTGCCCTGACCCGACACGTAGCAGAAGGCCGCGCCGGGGCTGCGCCGCGCGAGCGTCCGCGCGAAATTCATCGTCAGGTCATAGGTCAGGCGGGAATAGTCGGCCTCGTTCCTCCCCACCGACGACACGCCGAGACAGAAGAAGCACGCGTTCCAGCCCGCGAGACGCTCCTCGATCTTCGCGAGGTCGAAAAAATCCGGCACGAGGATTTCGGTCAGCTTCGGGTCGGAGTGTCCGCACGGCCGGCGGCCGAGAACGAGCACGGCCTCGACCTCGGGATCGCGCAGGCATTCGTGGAGCACGCCCTCGCCGACCATCCCCGACGCCCCGGTGACGATCGCGCGCAGCTTCACGTTCAGTAGGGCGAGAAGTGCCCTGGGTATTTCGCGCCGACGCACGGAGCGCTCAGGCACGGCTTCACGATCGCGCGGAAATCCCAGTTGTCGGGCAGGGCGTAGGCGGCGCGGTAGGCGGCGAGCGCTTCCGGCCGGCGGCCGAGCGCGTCCAGAATCTGGCCCTGGCGCACGACGCTCCACGCGGCCCAGCGCGACTTCGCCGAGTCGCCGGTCGTGTCGGCGCCGGCGCGGTACTGCTCGAGCGCCTCGTCTCGGTTTCCCCGCGCCCACAGCAAAGTCCCGAGCAGGCAGTGCGCCTTCGCGAAGTCGACCTCCGGGAAGCGACCGCCTTCCACGTTCTTGAGAAAGCGGCGCGCCGCCGCGACGGCGTCGTCGAGGCGGCGGGCCTCGTAGAGCGCGACGATGCGCGCCGACTCGAGCATCGGGGACTCGGGATAGCGCGCGCAGATCTCGGACGTCAGCCGGACGGCCTCGGCGGGATTGCGCGCGCCGAAATCGTCCTCGGTGTAGATCTCGACCTGGATGAGCTGGGCGGCGGTCTTCGCGTAGCGCCCTTTCTCCGCCGCGACCGCGATCTCGCGCAGACCTCGCTCGCGGCTGCCGCCGAGCATGATCTTCGCGAGCCAGCCCACGAAGCGCGGGACCGTGTCCACGTAGTAGTCGAACATGCCGAGACCGAGTTGGGCGTCGTACAGATCGGGCGCCGCGGCAACCGCGGCGTGGATCGACTTCATCGAGGCGCGTCCGTGCGAGAACGCCTTGAGCCATTGGCGTCGCTCGATCGCCATGCGGCCCGCGATCCCGTGAGCGGCGCCGAGGATGAAGAGCACGTCGGGGTCGCCCGGATGGACCTTGAGCCAGGCGTCCGCAACGCGGATGGTCTCGTCGATCTTCGCCTCGAAGCTCGGCACCAAGGACGGGTCCCCCATCTCCGTGCCGTAGCAGTAGCGGATCAGATCGTTCGCGGCGCGGCCCAGGTACGCGTACGGGTAGTCGGGCTGCAGGTCGATCGCGCGTTTGGCGGCGGTGTCGGCCGCGGCGAAATCCATGCGGTAGATCGCGTCGATGCCCTCCATCAGCAGCTTGTCCATCGCGGGCGTGATGGATGAGATTCGCGCTGACGCGGGGGCCGCGAGGAGCAGCAGGGGGAGGAGATATCGCACGCGCTTCGTATATATCGTATCATGACGGCAGTTCTTTATGAAGGCCATCCTGTCCCGCGACGGGCGCGCCACGCTCTCCGAGGTCCCGGTCCCCGAGATCGGAGACGGAGAACTCCTGCTGGCCCTCGAAGCCTGCGGCCTGTGCGGGACCGACGTGATGAAGCTCGACACGCGCGCGAAGAGCGCGGTGCTCGGCCACGAGCTGGTCGGCCGCGTCGCGAAGGCCGGAGCGGGCGCCCCGTTCAAAGAAGGCGACCGGCTCGTCGTCTCCCACCACGTTCCCTGCCTCGACTGCCATTGGTGCCGCCGCGGCCAGGAATCGATGTGCCGCCAGTTCAAGGCCACGAACATCGCCCCCGGCGGCTTCGCCGACTTCGTGCGCGTGCCCGCCCCGCACGTGAAGCACACGACGTTCCGCGTGCCCGAAGGCCTGGACCTCGTCGCCGCCTCGCAGACCGAGCCGCTCGCCTGCGTGCTGCGCAACGTCAAGCGCCTGAACGTGCGCGAGGGCGACGTCGTGGGCGTCGTCGGCCTGGGCGCGATCGGGCAGATGACGGGCCAGCTCTTGAAGCACTTCGGCGTGAAGACCGTGGGCCTGGACCTCGACGCGGCGCGCGTGAAGACCTTCTCGCGCTGGGGCTCCGCTTTCGCCGACCGCGAGGCGTTCGCCGCCGCCGGCAAGGCCGCTTCCGAGGGACGCGGTTTCGACGCGGTCGTCTACTCCGCGGGCACGACGGCGCTCGTCGCGAAGTCTCTCACCTGGCTGCGCGACGGCGGCACGATCAACGTGTTCGCGTCCTTCCATCCGGACCCGACGCTCCCTCTCGATCTCAATCAGGTGTATCACCGCGAGCTCGCCGTCGTCAGCTCCTACTCCCCGAGCCTCGTCGACCTCAGGGAGGCCTTCGAACTGATCGCCTCGGGGAAGTTCAATCCGCTCGTGCTCGGCCCCGCGCGCTTCCCCCTCTCCGCGTTCGACGAGGCGGTGCGCGCGGTGAAGACGCGCCGAACGCTGAAGTCCGTGCTGGTGCCCGGATGAGCCGCACGATGCGCGCCGTCATCTTCCACGGCCCGCGCGACGTGCGCCTTGAGGAGCGCCCCGTGCCCGAACCCGACCGCGGCGAGGTCGTGGTGAAAATCGGCGCGGCGCTCACCTGCGGAACCGACTTCAAGGCCTACCGCCAGGGCCACCGCGTCCTTCTCGGCGATTATCCTTCCCCTTTCGGACACGAGCTCGCCGGCGTCGTTTCCGCGGCGGGCAAGGACGTGACGAGCGTGAAAGAAGGCGATCGCGTCGTCGTCGCCAACTCCGCGCCGATGGACGGCTGCTTCTGGTGCACGCACGGCCAGAACCACTTGTGCCCGAAGCTCAAGCTGCACAACGGCGCGTACGCCGAATACGACCGGGTCCCCGCGCATATCGTCGCGCTCAATCTGCACCCGCTGGCCGCGAACGTCCCCTTCGAAGTCGGCGCCCTCGCCGAGCCGTTCTCGACGACGATCCACGCCGCCGAGGTCATGGGCGTGCGCGCGGGCGAGTTCGCGCTCGCGATCGGCGCGGGGCCGATGTCGCACATGCTCGTCCAAGCTCTGACCGCGCGCGGCGCGCGCGTCGGCGTCTTCGGACGCGCAAAAGCGCATCTGGAAACCTCGCTCGCCGCGGGCGCCGAGGCCGTCTTCAGCGCCGAGGACGGCGAAGTCGCCGCGCGCGTGCGCGCGTGGGCGGACGGCCGCGGCCCGGACCACGTGTTCGAAGCCGTGGGCAAGCCCGAGACGCACCTGCAGGCGCTCGAGCTCGTGCGCGACGGCGGCAAGGTCTGCGCGTTCGGCGGCTGCGCGGCCGGGACGACGATCCCTCTCGACCTCCACCGCGTGCACTACAAGCAGCTGACGGTCCAGGGCGTCTTCCATCACACACCCCCTCATTTTCGCGAGGCGGTGCGCCTGCTGAGCGCGGGAAGGGTCAAGACCGAACTGCTCATCCAAGGCGAGGTCGCGCTCGCCGACCTCCCGAGATTTTTCAAAGACAACGCGGAAAAGTCGATTCCCAAAGCGGCGGTGAGACCGTGAGCCGCGAGAGCGACGTCCGCTTTTTGCGGCGCGCCTTCGCATTGGCCGCGCGCGTCGAACCCCGCGCGACGAGCCCCAATCCGCGCGTCGCCTGCGTGCTGGTGAAAAGCGGCCGCGTCGTCGGCGAGTCGGTCCACGCGCGCTTCGGCGGCGCGCACGCCGAGGCCGCGGCGCTGAAAAAAGCCGGCTCCCGCGCGAAAGGCGCGACCGCGTACGTGACGCTCGAGCCCTGCGCCCCGTTCGCCGGGAAAAAGACGCCGCCGTGCTCGGCCGCGCTCGTCGCCGCCGGCGTGCGCCGCGTCGTGTTCCCCGGTCTCGACCCGAACCGCAAAGTCGCCGGGCGAGGCGCCGCGTTCCTGCGACGCGCGCGCGTGCGCGTCGAGCAGTTGAGGATGTTTATGGGCGAAGCGCAGGCGCTTAATCGCGGCTTCTACTCGCGCATGCGCCGTGGGCGGCCGTGGGTGGTTCTGAAAACCGCGCTGTCGCTCGACGGCAAGGCCGCGGCGGCCTCGGGCCGTTCGCGCTGGATCACCGGAACCCAGTCGCGCGCCGCCGTCCATCGCCTGCGCGCGCGTCTCGACGCGATCGCGGTCGGCACGGGCACCGTGCTCGCCGACGATCCCGCGCTCACCGCGCACGGAGCCGGGGCCAATCCCGTGCGCGTCGTCTTCGCGGGCCGGCGGCCTCTGCCCGCGCGCGCGCGCATCTTCGACGCCGCGGCGCCGACGATCGTCTACCGCATCAAGAAGCCCGCGGATCTGCGCGGCGCGCTCAAGGACCTCGCGGCGCAGGGCGTCGGCACGCTCCTGCTCGAAGGCGGGCCGACGCTGCACGCGGCCTTCCTGCGCGCGGGACTCGTCGACGAGGCGTGCGTGTTCCTCTCGCCCAAGCTGCTCTCCGGCGCGGACGACCCCAACCGCGCGCCGCGCTTGACGTCGCCGAAGCTGACGCGCGTCGGGGAAGACTGGCGGATCGAAGGAGTGCTTTGATGTTCACCGGCATTATCGAGACGCTCGGGACGGTCGCCGGACGAACGGACACGACGCTCTTGATCGACGCGAAGATCGGCAAGCCGAAGCTCGGGGCGTCGGTCGCGGTCAATGGTTGCTGTCTGACGGTCGTCGAGACGAAGAACGGAAAACATAAGTTCGACGTCGGACCGGAGACTTGGGCGAGAACGAATCTCGGGGCGCTCGACAAAGGCGCTCGGGTCAATGTGGAACCTTCGCTCCGGGTGGGAGCGGAGCTCGGCGGCCATTTCGTGACCGGACATGTCGATGCGACGGCCAAAGTCTTCAAGCTGGAGCCTTGGGGCGAGGGATTTTGGCGGTTTCGCGCCGAGCTTCCGGACAATCTTCGCGGACTCGTGGCGGTCAAAGGATCGATCGCGGTGGATGGAATCAGCCTCACCGTGACGGCGGTCGAGAAAGATCATTTCGAAGTCATGCTGGTGCCGCACACCCTCAAGAACACGACGCTCGGACGCCGCCAGGCCGGCGCGCGCGTCAATTTGGAGGCGGACCCGCTGGCCCGCTACGCGATGAACGCCCTGCAGACGCTGAGGAGAAGCCGATGACGCCCGCGAAAGGATTCGACCGCATCGAGGACGCGATCGCCGACATTCGAAAGGGACGCATGATCGTCGTCGTCGACGACCCGGACCGCGAGAACGAGGGCGACGTGATCATCGCCGCGCAGATGTGCGGCGTGAAGGCGGTGAACTTCATGGCCGTGCACGCGCGCGGACTCATCTGCGTGCCGCTGCCCGGCGCGCGCCTGGAAGCGCTGAAGCTGCACGCGATGGTGGACCCGTCGAACAACGTGCACGGGCCGGGCGCCGGGCGCGACACGGCCTTCACCGTCTCCGTCGACGCGAAGAAGGGCACGTCGACCGGCATCTCGGCCAAGGACCGCGCGACGACGATCGCGGCGCTCCTGGACCCGAAGACGAAGCCCGAGGACCTCATGCGTCCCGGCCACATCTTCCCCCTGCGCGCGAAGGAGGGCGGCGTGCTCGTGCGCGCCGGCCACACCGAGGCCGCGGTCGATCTCGCGCGGCTGGCGGGGCTGACCCCCGCGGGCGTGATCTGCGAGATTCTCAATCCCGACGGCAGCATGTCGCGCACTCCGAACCTGCGCCGCTTCGCGAAGAAGCACAAACTCAAGATCGTGACCATCGCGGATTTGATCGACTACCGCCGCCGCAAGGACCGCCTCGTCGAGCGCAAAGCGAGCGCGCGCCTGCCCACGAAGTACGGCGAGTTCACGATCCGCGTCTACGAGGAGTCGATCACCGGCAAGGTCCACCTCGCGCTGGTCAAGGGCGATGTCGCCGGGGCGAAGGACGCGCTCGTGCGCGTGCACTCGTCGTGCGTGACGGGCGACGCGCTGTTCAGCGAGAAGTGCGACTGCGGCCTCCAGCTCGACGCGGCGCTCAAACAGATCGCCGCGGCCGGACGCGGCGTTCTCGTCTACCTCAATCAAGAGGGCCGCGGCATCGGCCTCATCAACAAGATCAAGGCGTACGCGCTGCAGGACAAGGGCCTCGACACCGTCGAGGCGAACCTGAAGCTCGGCCTCAAGGCCGACCTGCGCGAGTACGGCATCGGCGCCCAGATCCTCGCCGACCAAGGTCTCGCGACGATCCGCCTGCTCACGAACAATCCGCGCAAGATCGTCGGCCTGGAAGGCTACGGCCTACGCGTGGCGGAGAGAGTGCCCCTGCAGATGCCGGCGACCAAGCACAGCGCTCGCTACCTGAAGACCAAGAAGTCCAAGCTCGGCCACATGCTGTCCGCCGTCGAGGAGGTCCGGTGAAGAAGATCGCGATCGCCGTTTCCCGCTTCAACGAGGAGATCACCTCGAGCCTGCTCAAGAGTTGTCTGCGCACGATCAAGGCCGAAGGCTGGACCGAATCCCAGCTCAAGGTCGTGCACGTGCCCGGCGGTTTCGAACTGCCGTGGACCGTGCAGGAGCTCGCGCGCTCCGGGCGCTACGAGGCCGTGATCGCGCTCGGCTGCGTGCTCAAGGGGCAGACGCCCCAGAACGATCACATCTCGCGCTCGCTCGTGCAGAGCCTGCACCGCATCGGCTTGGAGACGCGCGTGCCGGTGATCCTCGGCGTGCTGACGCCGAACACCTGGGCGCAGGCGGTCGCGCGCACGAAGGGCGGCCTCGACCGCGGCAAGGAAGCCGCGCTCGCCGCGCTCGAGATGACCGCGCTGCGGGAGGAGCTGCGTGGGAAGGCGTAGGCTGGCGCGCGAGGTCGCGCTCCAGGCTCTCTACGTCGCCGACGTCTCGCGCACGCCCTCCGAGGAGTCGTTCGCGATCGTCGTGCGCCGCGACGGCGACGACCTCGACGACGAGACGCGCGAGTTCGCGCGCGAGCTGGCGCTCGGCACGCTCGCCCGGGTCGAGGAGCTCGACGCCTTGATCCAGCCGCGCGCGCAGAACTGGGCGATGAACCGCATGACCGCGGTCGACCGCAACGTCCTGCGTCTCGCCGCGTTCGAGATCGTCGCGCGCCCCGACACCCCGCTCGGCGTGGTCATCGACGAGGCCATCGAGATCGTGCGCAAGTATTCGTCCGAGGAAGCGACCAGGTTCGTCAACGGCGTCCTCGACGCTTTGAAGTCCTTGCGCGCGCAAGCCCAGCCCGTCGAGAAGCCCAAGAAAGCCCGCGTGAAGAAAAATGCCACCGAAAGCGAAGGCGCCTGACGCCGAAATCCGCGCTTTGCGCGAGGAAATCCGCGCGCACGACCGCCGTTATTATCTTCTCGACGCGCCGACCGTCTCGGACACCGAGTACGACAGGCTGATGGCGCGGCTCAAGGAGCTCGAGGCCGCGCACCCCGAGCTCGACGACCCGCAGTCGCCCACAAGGCGGGTGTCCGGCGGCGTCGGCACGGAGTTCCAGCCGGTCAAGCACGCGGTCGCGATGCTCTCCCTCGACAACGCGTACGAGGAAGCCGACATCCGCGCGTGGGGCGAGCGTATCTTCAAGAATCTGCCGAAAGGCGATTCCCCCTCCTATCTCGTCGAGCCGAAGATCGACGGCCTGTCCTGCGCGCTGACCTACGAGAACGGCGTCCTCACGCGCGCCGCGACCCGCGGCGACGGCGAGACCGGCGAGGACGTCACCGCGAACGCGCGCACCTTGCGCTCCATTCCTCTGACCTTGCCCGCCGGCGCGCCGAAGCGCCTCGAACTGCGCGGCGAGGTGTACATGACCTTCGCCGACTTCGAGCGCCTGAACGAGGAGCAGAAGCGCGCCGGCAAGGAGCCGTACGTGAACCCGCGCAACTGCGCGGCCGGCTCGCTGCGCCAGAAGGATCCGCGCATCACGGCGACGCGCCATCTGCGATTCACCGCGCACTCCTACGGCGTCTGGGAAGGCGCCGAGCCGGCCTCGCACTCCGAATTCCTGAAGCGCGTGCGCGAGCTCGGCATCCCCGCGAATTCCTACGAGCGCTTCGCCTCGATCGAAGAAGTGGTCGCCTACTTCGCGCGCTTCCGCGACGAGGTGATGCCGAAGCTCGCGTTCGCCGTCGACGGCCTCGTCGTCAAGGTCGACGACTTCGCCCAACAAAGACGCCTGGGCTTCACCGCGCGCTCGCCGCGCTGGGGCATCGCGTTCAAGTACCCCGCCCAGCAGGCGACGTCGAAGGTGGTCGCCGTCGAGTTCTCCGTCGGCCGCACGGGCACGATCACGCCCGTCGCGAAGGTCGAGCCGGTGTTCTGCGCGGGCGTGACGATCTCCTCCATCACCTTGCACAACTTCGCCGAGATCGAGCGCCTCGGCCTCAAGGTCGGCGACCGCGTGCTCATCGAACGCGCGGGCGAGGTCATCCCGAAGGTGGTCAAGGTCGTCGAGAAGGCCAAGAAGCGCGGCGCGATCAAGCCGCCGAAGAAATGCCCCGCGTGCGGCGAGGCCGTGGTCCAAGAAGAGGGCATGGTCGCCTACCGCTGCGACAATGTCTCGTGTCCCGCGCAGCTGCGCAGGACGCTCGAACATTTTGCCTCGAGAGCCGCCATGGACATCGTCGGCCTCGGCGACGCGGCCGTCGACCAGCTCGTCGAGCGCGGCCTGGTCAAGGACGTCGCCGACATCTATTCTTTGAAGAAGGAACAACTCCTCGCGCTCGAGCTGTTCGCCGACAAGAAGGCCGACAACCTGCTCGCACAGATCGAGGCGAGCAAGTCGAAGCCGCTCGACCGCGTGCTCAACGCGCTCGGCATCCGCCAGGTCGGCGAGAAAACCGCCGAGGTCCTCGCCGAGCGCATGGACGTCGACGCCCTGCTGTCCGCGAGCGAGGCCGACTTTCAAGCCGTGCCGGACGTCGGCCCCATCGTCGCGACCTCCCTCCATGCGTTCTTCTCGTCCAAGGAAGGCGCGGGCCTGGTAAAGCGTCTGCGGCAAGCCGGCGTGACCATGCCGAAGCTGGAGCGCGCGTTCTCCGCCGGCGCCCCCTTCGCCGGCATGACCTTCGTCTTCACCGGCGAGCTGAGCGCGTTCACTCGCGAGGAAGCCGAGGAGAAGGTGAAGTCCCTCGGCGGCAAGGCCTCCGGCTCCGTCTCCGCGAAGACGACCTACGTCGTCGCGGGCGAGGCCGCGGGCTCAAAGCTCAAAAAGGCCGAGGGGCTCGGCGTCAAAATTCTGACGGAAAGCCAATTCCGCGCGATGCTCCCCTGACTCGAGCTCAGGGCCGCATTTCAATCGCCGTTTCGCTCGCCTTTGACGTCCGGCGCGTCGGGCAGCGCATGCAGCTCGATGGCCGCCATGAGGGCGCATATCATCAGCATGCCGATCAGAACGCGGTTCGCGATCCGGCGGCTCGCGGCCCGGAGAATATCAGTGTCGACGCCGATGACTATGTCCGCCGCGGACGGTCGGGGATAGGCCACGGCGACCCGCACGCTCTCCTCCTGCACGCGCGCCCCGGGACTGGGCTCTCCCAGGCGGTGGACGACGGACTTGTTTCCTGAACGCCAAATGAGTTTCGCGTACGTCAGCGCGGGATATTGTCCCTGCAGAAGACGAAGCGAGCTCAACAACTGGACTTCGTCTCCCTGAAGGAGCGCGTCGGTGGCGTCATGGCTCACGGCGTTCAAGAGAGTTTTGTGGAGACGGCGCGCGTCCTCCTCTCCGTCTCGATAGACGGAACCGACCATGCCGACGCAGCAGCAGGCGCACGCCGCGAGTTGAAAGAGCAGAACCCGCGAAATCGCGATCTTTGTCGGCGTCCACGGCGAGCGCTCAATAAACCCGGTCAATCATGACCTCCCCGGACGGCATTATTTTATGGCCGATTCGATTTTTTTTCAACGCGCGCATTCGCAGAACAATTCAGAATCCGATTCCGAGCTTTACCACTTTAATTATCATGCGCGGTTCGGCAGCCCCCCCGCAGGGCGGAGGGCTTGCTAGAATGATCCCATGACGCCCCGCAAGGATCGCGATCGCCCCCCCGTCGCCCTGCTCCACGTCGCGGACCGCACCGGGATCGTCGAGTTCGCGCACGCGCTGGTCGAGCTCGGCTTCGAGCTCGTCGCGACGGGCCCGACCGCGACGGCCCTGCGCCAGTCCGGGGCCAAGCACAAGTCGCTCTCCGAGTTCACCGGCGAGCGACTTCCGGCGGACGCGCTGGCGCTCCTGCACCCGAAGATCGTGGGCGCGATCGCGGCGGAGAAGCCGAGCATCGACCTCGTCGCGGTCAATTTCTACCCGCTCGCCGAGGCGGCGGGCGACCCGCAGTTGAGCCAGGACGAGGTGCTCTCCTACGTGGACCCCGCCGGGCCGACCTTGCTGCGCGCGGCCGCGCGCAATTTCAAGCACGTGATTGCGCTGTGCGATCCCGACGACTACCAGCAGGCGATCGAGACGCTCAAGGCGTACGACCGCATGCTGCCCGACCGGCGCCAGACGCTCGCGGCGAAGGCGTTCCACTCCGCGGCATACTACGACTCGACGGTGGCCCAGTATCTCGGCGGCAAGTGGCAGGAATTTCCGGACGAGGTGGTCGTCGCGTTGAAAAAGAGCGCGGATCTGCGCTACGGCGAGAACCCCCACCAGAACGGCGCGTTCTACACCTTGGCCGGCGCGCGGCCCTGGGGCTTGAACGCGGCGCGCGTCGTGCACGGCGGTCCGCTCGCGTACGCCCACTACCTCGACCTCGAGACGGCGTGGGACCTGGCCGCGTCCTTCCGCGAGCCCGCCTGCGCGGTGGTGAAGTTCGGCGTGCCGGCGGGTTTCGCGGCCGGAACGGATCTGGCGAACGCGGCGCGGCGCGCGTGCGGCGGCGACCCGCGCGGGGCGTTTCGCGGCACGGCCGCGACGAACCGCGAGATCGACGAGGAGGCCGCGCAGTTCTTCGCCGAGGAGTACCTGACCTGCATCGCCGCACCCGACTTCTCGGCGAAGGCGCGCATGATCCTGAAGGCGAAGAAGGACGTGCGCCTGGTGACCTTGCCCTCCGCCTTGATCGCGCCCAATGAGCTCGACCTGCGCGCGGTTGCGGGCGGCATGCTCGTGCAGGAGCGCGACCAGCGGGCTTACATCGGCGACCTCAAGCGCGCCTCGAAGCGCGCTCCGACCGAGCGCGAGTCGGCCGCGCTCAACGTGGCCTGGCGCGTCGCCATGCGCGCGCGCACGCACGCGGCCGTGCTGGCGCAAGGCGCCGCGGTGATCGGCATCGGCTCCGGACAGACCTCCCGCTTGGACGCCGTGCGCCTGGCGCTCGTCAAGAGCCAGGAGCGGCACCCGATCCTGGCCGCCGGAGAGCCGCTGGCCCTCGCGTCCGACGGAGCGCTGACCGCCGAGCACGTGCACGCCGCCGCCGAGGGCGGCGTGACCGCGGTCGTCCATCCCGGCGGCGCCGCCGAGGACGACGACGCCGCGCGCGCGGCCGACAGCCACGGCATGGCGCTCGTCGCGGCCGGCGTGCGCCACTTCCGGCTCTGATCCCGGCGCTGCCTTTACCGAAAATTGAGCGGATTTGGGCCCTTCGGCTCATCCTTCGGCCGAGCCTTCCCTGCTATTCTGACGGTGACGCGCCTCTTCAAGCCCTGATCGGCTTCGCCGTCTCCGTGCCTTGACGCGGAGCCGCGGCGCGGCTAAACTCAATTCGCTATGCCCCCGCGAGAATCGACGACGGTCCGTGTGCGCATCACCAGCGCCACGCTGAGCGCCGAGCAGATCAAGGCGCAGATCGGCCTCGACGCCGACGAGACCTGGAAGCTCGGCGACAAGCGCGGGCCGTTCGCGGTGGTCGAGAAGGTCCACGGCTTCATCCTCGAGTCGAAGGCCTTCCCCATGTCCAGCCTCGACGAGCACATGAAGGCGATGCTCAAGCGGCTCGCGCCTTCCGCGCAGAAGATCGGCGCGATCGCCCCGCAGTGCGTGATCGAGTTCGTCTGCGCGCTGACGGTCAAGAAGGTCCCCTCCCTGCGCTTCGAGCGCGACGACCTGCGCTGGCTCGGCGTGATGGGCGCGCGCCTGCAGATCGACCTGCTGACTCTCGAGGAGCCCGTGAAGCCCGCGAGCGGCGGCGCCGGCGCCGCGACCTCCGCGGGCGGACCGCCGAAGACCTGAAGCACGCCCGGCATGGTCACGCCCTTCGTGCCGCGAGAATCTCCTTACTTCAGCTTCGATGAATCCAAGATTCCGGCGCCGTGACGAACGGTTTTTATTCCGACGGACTTATTTTGGAGCCGATCGATCACTCGATAATTCCCGAAGATGAGCTCGCGAACGGAGGAATCGTCCAACTCCGGGACGATCCGGCCGGACTGGGGAAATCGGCTAATCGGTCGACGGACTCAACGTCCCGCAGAGACTGCGGCGACCATATTACTTCAACCATCGCTTCAGTCTTTGTTTTACCTTTTCGTGGGGAATCCCTTCCCCGGCGTCCAGTTGCGCGAGGCCGCTCTCAATCTTGGAGAGCAAGAGAACGCGCTCCATCACATCCTGAAAGATCCGAGGCTGAAAAACCAAGCGGCTCAATTGCTCGGTCGAGCCCATCGAGCTTGAACGTCGTTATGACCGGCGAGGAGTTGAACGGCGGGAATCCGGCGCGGAAGCTCTACAGCCAGAAAAACACCGCCCGTTGTAGCTGAGTAGACGAATTCGGTCGTTACGCGACGACGATATCCCAGCACTCGTTGGCGTGCTTGAGGAGGTCGGTCTCGGTCTGGGCGCGGCGCACGAAGTCCTGGACTTCCTTGGACTTCCAGGCGGCGCCGACCTTGGGCCACGCGGAGGCGAGGCTTTCTTTCTTCAGGTCGGCGACGGCGAACGGGAGGGCGTTCAATAACTTCGCGCGGCCGTTGGGGACGACCAGCACCATCGACTGCGGGCTCTCGGCGCGCGTCTTCATCTCGTGCTGGATGCCCCACGGGTAGACGGCGAGCCGCGGACCCTTGAGCGCGGCGGCCGCGGCCTTGAGGCCCATCACGGCCTCGGCCCAGTCCTCGTCGGACGCGGCGAGCGAGTCCCACGCGTGCGCGGCGCGGCCCAGGCGCATCATCGGGCCGGTGACGAACGTGCGGATCTTGCGCTCCGTCGCCTGCTCATAAACGGCGACGGCTTCTTTCACGTTGAACTTCGTCGGAATAAAAACCAATTCGGGCTCGAGACCCCGCTTCACGAGGCGGTCGATCGCCTCCCAGGCGGGCTTATAGCCGGAGCCGGGCCGCAGTTTCTCGTGCGTGGCCGCGACGGCGCCGTCGATGCTGATCTGGACGCAGGCGATCTTCATCGCCTGCAGGCGATCGCAGGCCGCGTCGTCGAGGTCGAGACCGTTGGTCTCGATCTTGATCTCCACGCCGCCCTTCGTCAGCGTCTCGAAGATCTCCCACACCCACGGGGAGCTCATCGGCTCGCCGCCGCCGAAGGCCACGTACGCGATGCCGTTGTCGACGATCTGGCGGGTGAGAGCCAGCGCCTCGGCGCGGTTCATCTCGTCCTTCCAGACGAAGTCCTTGCCGGACTCCTCGCAGCAGTGGAGGCAGCGGCCCGTGCAGTTGTTGGTCAGCTGCCAGGCAAGAAAGAGGGGGGCGCCGTAGTCGCCCACGGACGCCCCCCTCCGGTACGTCACGTGAACCGGATGTACGGCTGAGCCATCACGCGCTCGGAAACTTCCTCCATGGAGGGCGTCTCCCAAGCGAGCTTCGGCTGAGCCTTCGCATCGGTCACGGTCTTCTGGTCGTTCATGTGTTTACTCCCTTTCGCCGGTCAGACCATGGCCGGCAAATCGTGCGAAATCGAGTCCAGAGGAACCCAGTGATTGGCCTTCGCCGCGAACCCCGGGTCCTCGGCGAGACGCTCGAGGGCGTTGCGCACGCGCGGATCGCTCCACGCCTTGCGGTAGCTGTCCCACGCCTCGAGAAACGTATGTCGGACGACGTCCGTGCATGTGAACGGCAGGGCCGCGAACACCTTCACGCGGCCGTCCGGCAGAATGAGCAGGGTGCCCGAGGGCTCGAGCTTGCGGCCGCGCAGTTCCTCTTCCATCGAGAACGGCTCGTAGCAAAGCTCGATGGGCGCGCGATTCGCCTTGAGCATGGTTTTGAACGCGGCGTACTGCTCGGCGCTGGGCTCCAGCCGGTCCCAAAGCTTGGCGGCGGTGCCCAGACGCATGAGCTGGCCCGTGTTGAATCGGAACGCGCCCAGTTCGGCCGCGAGCTTGATGACCGACTCGGCCTCGTGGATGTTGAGGCGCGTGGGCGCGAACGTGATCTCGAGCGGCAGGCCCGCGGCGACGACGGCGCGGCAGGAGGCGAGAACCTTGGCGAGATCGCCGCCGGGCCGCTGCTTGACGTACGTTTCCTGCGTGGCCCCGTCGAGCGATATCTGGATCGAGCGGATCTGCAGGCCCTTCAGCGCGTCGACGTCGAAGTTCATGCCGTTCGTCTCGATCTTGAGCAGGACGCCGCCGTCGGACAAGGTCCGGCACACTTCGGCGAAGTGCGGCACGAGGGTCGGCTCGCCGCCGACGATCATCGCGTAGGGCACGCCGGCCGCGGCGATCTCCCCCGCCAGCTTCAGCGCCTGCGCGCGCGTGAGCTCGTGGGGCAGGGCCTTGCCCGGCGCCGAGTCGGTGCAGCAGTGCAGGCACGCGAGATTGCAGTCCCGCGTGAGCTGCCAGGTCACCATCGTCGGAGCGCCGAAGGAGTCGATGCGCATGTTAATTTCCGAAGGCCACCGCCAAGGCGAAGACCGTCGTGGTGAGCGCGTAGCATTGAACGATGCGCATCACGGCGGGAACGAAGAGACGCGGGGTGTCCCAGGTGTCGCGGCCGGCGCGCAGGCTCAGCCACCACAGCGGAAGGCCGGCGAGAACGGCGAGCATGGAGACGAACGGAAAGATGCGGGCCAGGCAGCCCAGGACGATGACGCAGAGACCCAAGGCGGACAAGAAAAGATAGAGATAACGGCCGTTCTTTCGGCCCAGACGCACGACGAGGTTTTTCTTGCCGACCAAACGGTCCTGATGAAAATCGGGGATGTTGTTCACGACGGCCAAAGACATGATCAGGAGTCCGGGCACCAAAGACGCCAACAGCGCGCCCCACGAAAAACGATGCGTGTGAAGGTGAACGGAGCCCAACGTCATCCACGGACCGTACGACAGGCCGATGACCGTCTCGCCCAAACCGCGATAGACCCAGCGGACGGGCGGGCCGACGTACCAGACGGCGGCGGCGCCGCCGAGAAGAGTGTAGAGCACGATCGGCCAGCCGCCCTGCCAGGCGAGAGAGAAGCCGATGCCCGCGGCGACCGTAAACGCGGCGACGCCGAGGCCGAACATCCACTCGGGGATGTACTCGTCCGCATCCGGGTTGAAGACGCGATCGGTGCCCATCTTCGCGTCGAAGTACTCGTTGAAGCTCTCCACGCCGACGACCGACAGGAAAATGCCGAGCAGGCCCAGCCAGAACACGCCGGGACGGAACTCGTGCTCCACGCCGTGGGCCCAGCCCGCCCCGAGCAGATAGGGCAGCAGGCCCGCGTACAGGAAAAACCTGTAGCGCACGACCGAGGCGACCTTGAGGATGAGCCCCTGGTCTCTCGGCGCGTGGGGTGCCGCGAACACGTCGCTCATTTTCCGCCGACCTCCTCCCACTGATGCAGGCGGGAGACGATGCTGGGATCCTCGGCGAGGCGGTCGATGAAGGTGGAGACGCGCGGGCTCTTCCACGCGGTCTGGAACTGGGACCAGACCTGGCCCAGCGTGTCGGTCCTGAGATCGCCGCACGTGAATGGGAGCGCGTTGATCAGCTTGACCTTGCCGTTGGGCAGGACAATGAAAAGGGCCGCGGGATTTTCCAGGCGGTAGCGCAGTTCGTCGAGAAGCCCCATCTCGTGGAAGTACACGCGCATGCGTCCCTTGTACTCCTCGGTCTTCTCCTTGAGCGTGGCGAAGAACTGCGGGTAGTCGGCCTCGTCGGGCGCCGTGATGCCCCACGTGCGCACCGCGTTGCCGGTGAACATGAGCTTGCCCGTATAGAAGGAGTACGCGCCGATCTTGTGCGCGAGATCGACGGCCGCGCCGATCTCGTGAATATTGAACTTCGCGGGCACGAAGTTGATCTCGATGGGAACCTGCGCTTCGCGCAGGTTTTTAATGCCCTCGAGCGCGGCGTCGAAGCGGCCGTGCACGCGCATCTTGTTGAAGCTCGCCGGGCTAGCACCGTCGAGGGAGACCTGGACCGCCTTCACGCCGAGGTCCTTGAGCTTCTTGCAGTTCTCCGGCGTCAGGTAGTGGCCGTTGGTCTCGATCTTGAGCCCGACGCCGCCCTTGGTGATGCGCTCCACCATGCCGAAGAAGTCCGGGCGGACCATCGGCTCGCCGCCGGAGAAGGACACGTACGGGACCTCCGCCTTCACGAGCTGGTCGATGACCGCGTACGCCTCCTCGGTGGTCAGCTCGTCCTTGAACGCCTTGCCGGGGCCGGACTCCTCGATGCAGTGCAGGCAGGCGAGGTTGCACTCGTTGGTGATCTGCCAAGCGACGTACAGAGGAGCGCCGAGGTCAGAGGTGGCGGTTTCTTCGTTGTGGGCGGCTGTTTCGGTGGTCATGGCGGCCTCTTTTACTCGACGATCAGTCCTTTTTCCTTCAGCTGGGCGAGAAAGCTCGTCGCCTCTCCGGCCATCTTGCCGGACGGGTCGTCGAACTTCGCCTTGAGCTTGTCGACGAGGTTGTTCGAATCGGCGCCGGCGACGATCTCGCGCACGACGGCGGCGCCCGTGGGGCTCAGCGTGTACACCTTTTCGGAGCGCGTCTCGAACAGCACGGCGCCGAACTTCTCTTCGCGGAACTTGACGAACGGGGCGAGTTTCATGATTCCCTCTTTGTGCGCGGAGAAACAGGACGCGACGTCCCAGGTCTCCCTCTGCGCGATCTGTTCCATCTCGAGGCGCACGGCGCGGCGGCTCAGAGCCGCGGCGGGGTCGGCCTTGCCGGCCTCCGCCTCGTCGAGCGTGTACGCCCCGCTCGACCACGCCTTCTTGATCAGCGCCTCGTACGACATATCAGAACTCCCTCTTGGCGAGCAGCTCGACGAAGAACGCGAGCTCGCTCGCCTCGGCCTTGCACGGCAGCTGGCGCACCATCGCGGCCATCGAGTCGACGAGCTCGCGGCCCTTCTCGCGCGCCTTCTGTACGAAGCCGCCGTCCTTGAGGAACTTCGAAATCTTGTCCGCGGCCTTCGGGTCCGATCCCGCCGAGTTCCAGAGCGTCAGGAACGCCTCGCGAGCCTTGGGGTCCTGCAGCGCGTACAGGCAGGGCAGGGTGAGCCGGCGATTCTTCAAATCCTGCCCCTCGTCCTTGCCGGACGCGCGCTCGGGAAGCGTGTAGTCGTGGATGTCGTCGACGATTTGAAGCAGGATGCCGGCCGCGGACGCGAGACGCGGCGGATCGGCCTGCTCGTGCGGGAACGGAGAAAGCTCGGAGAGCACGGCGCCGGCCCACTCGAAGAGCGCGCCGGTCTTGCGCGAGCAGATGCCCATATACGCGTCGACGCTGAGGTCGACCGCGCCTTTGAGGAATTCTTCCTGCAGCTCGCCGACCGTCATCTCGCGCACCGCGGTGACCAGCAGGCGCGCGGCGTTGGGCGAGATGTCGACGGCCTCCTCCAGACCCTGCGAGAACGCGAGGTCTCCGAGCAGGAGCGCCGTCGGGATGTTGAAGACCGCGTTCGGCGTCGGATGGCTGCGGCGCAAGGTGGCCTCGTCGACGCAGTCGTCGTGGAGCAGGCTCGCGTTGTGCACGAGCTCGAGCGCGCGCGACGCGGCCTCCGCCTTGTCCTCGGGAACGCCGAGCGCGCCGCCGAGAAGCAGGCAGAAGCGCGAGCGCAGCATCTTGCCCGGACGAGACACGAACGCCGCGAGTTCCTGGCCGACGCGCCCCTCGATACGGCGCGCGCGCCCTTCCAGCCCGGCGCGAACGCGGGTCAGTGAATCCTCGACCTTCAGCAGGGAAATCGGCATGGGGTCCTCGATTATACCAAGTTCACGTCATCGCCTTCAGAAGCGTCAAAACCCGCGGCATCACGGCGTTCTTCTCCTGCTGGGCGACCTTGCCCAGCACGAAGTCCAGGGTACGAACCAGTTCCAAGAGCTCCTTCGTCTGGTGCCGGAACGGCGCGCCTTCCTTCCCGTCCCCCGCCTCGCGCAAGCATTCCTCGAGCGCGCCGATCACCGGCTCGATCTCGCGCTTCTTGCGCTCGCGCGCGATGCGGCAGCACATGTTCCAGACGTCCTTCTCGCTCTGGAAATACTCGCGCCGCTCGCTCCCGACGGAGACGCGCTTGACCAGCCCCCAATCCATCAGCGCGCGCAGGTTCATGCTCGCGTTGCCGCGGCTGATCGCGAGCGCGCCCATGATGTCGTCGACCGAGAGCGCGGCGTCGGAGGCCATCAGCAGGGCGTGGATGCGGGCCATGGTCTTGTTGATGCCCCACTGGGACGCCATGTCTCCCCAGGTGGACACGAAGCGCGCCTTCGCCTTCTTAAGCCCTTCGCTCATCGCTTTCTCGTACTTTCAAAATATTCTGAAAGTATTATACGTCGACGAGGCGATCCTGTCAAGGACGGAAAAGGTCTCAATCCTGAGACGGTTTCGTCGCCGCGGCGCTACTTGACGAGACCGAGTTCGCGCCCGACCTTGCCGAACTTCTCGAGCGCGAAGTCGAGGTCCTTCGGCGTGTGGCCGGAGCTCACGATCGTTCGCAGGCGGTCCTTGCCGCGGCCGACGATCGGGAAGGTGATCGCGAGAGCGAACACGCCCTCGGCGAACAGGCGCGCGGAGAATTCCTGCGCCTTCTTGGTGTCGCCCACCATCACGGGCGTGATCGGCGTGGTCGAGACGCCGATGTCGAAGCCGAGCTTCTTGAGGCCTTCCTTGAAATGGCGCGCGTTGTCCCAGAGCTTTTGAATGCGCTGCGGCTCGTTCATCATGACGTCGACGGCGGCCGCGCAGGTCGCGGCGACGGACGGCGGATGCGAGGACGAGAACATGAAGGGCCGCGCGACGGAGATCAGGTAGTCGATCAGGCGGCGCTGGCCGGCGACGTAGCCGCCGACCGAGCCGACGGCCTTGGACAAAGTGCCGATCTGGACCTGCACGCGCTCGGAGAGGCCGAAATGCGCGGGCGTGCCGCGGCCGTTGGGGCCCATGACGCCGGACGCGTGCGCGTCGTCGACCATGACGAAGGCGCCGTAGCGGTCGGCCAGGTCCATGATCTCGGGCAGCGGCGCCACGTCGCCGTCCATCGAGAACACGCCGTCGGTCACGATCATCTTGCGGCGCGCGGCGCGCGCCTCCGGGCTCTCCAAGACCGCCTTCAGTTCCTTCATGTCCGCATGCGCGTAAATCTTTCGCTGCGCCTTCGCCAGGCGCGCGCCGTCGATGATCGACGCGTGGTTGAGCGCGTCGGAGATGAGCAGGTCCTTCTCGCTGGACATCAGGCTCTGGCAGCACGCCACGTTGACGGTGAAGCCGGACTGGAACACGAGGCAGGCCTCGGTGCCCTTGAAGCGCGCGAGCTTCTCCTCGAGCGCGAGATGCAAGTCCATGGTGCCGATGATCGGGCGCACCGCCGCCGTGCCCACGCCATGCGTGTCGATCGCGGCCTTCGCCGCGGCCTTCAGCGCCGGATGCTCGGTCAGGTCCAGATAATTGTTCGAGGTCAGGTTCACGACCTTCTTGCCGTCGATCACCGAGACCGGAGCCTGATGCCCCGAGAGCACGCGCAGGCGCACGAGGCGGCCTTCCTGCTTCAGCTGGGCGATCTCCTCGTCGAGGAAGTCCATGGTGACGGCGGTCGGGGTGGTCATGCGCCGATTATAGCGAACGATAGGCTAGAATGTCCGCGCATGCGCCGTCTCGACGCCGCGACGGTCCTCCTCCTCGCGCTCTGCGCCGCCGGCCTGCTGGGCGGCCTCGGGCGCTTTCCGGCGCTCACCTCCGACGAGGCCTGGGTCGGCCTCTTCGCCGGCCGCCTGACCGCGCACGGCCTGTACACGCCCCACGAGATGAACTCCTACACGGGGCCGCTGTACGGCCTGATCCTCGCGCGCGTGTTCGCCGCTTTCGGCCAGAGCGTCGCGACCCTGCGGCTTTTCGGAGCGGCCGCGAACGCGCTCGCCGCCGCCTTGGTCGCCCTGCTTCTGCGCCGCCGCGCCGGCGCCGCGGCCGCGGCCTGGTGGGCGCTCCTGCTCGCGGGAAGCTCGTACTTCCTGCTGAAGTCGCGGCTCGCGTGGGACGTCTACGCGCTCCAGCCGCTGCTGCTCGCGCTCGCGCTCGCCGCGCTCGACGGTCCGGCGACCCTCGGCCGCGCGCTCGCGCTGGCCGTCGTCTGCGTCGTGGGCGCGCAGAACCATTTCATATTCCTTTCCGTCCCCGCGAGCCTCTGTCTTCTCTTCGCCGCGCGCGCGCTGAAGGGAGACCGCGCCGCGGGTCCCTGGTTGCGCGCGTCGCTCTCCGCCCTCGTGCCCTGCGCGCTGCTTTTCCTCGTCAAGCCGCGGCTCAGCGAGGCGGCGTGGGCCCTCGAACGCGCCTGGGCCGTCCCGCTGTTCTGCGCGCTCCCCTTTCTCGCCGCGGCCGTCTTCGCGGCGGGGCCGTGGGAAAAGCCGCTGCTCCGGCTCGTCTCGCGACGCGCGCTCGGCGCCGGGTTCGCTCTCGGCCTTGCGGCTTTCGCGGTCTGGCACCTCCTGCCGCTGGCTCAGGCGCTCGCCGGACCGACGGTCTGGAAGCGCGTGCTCTCCTGGGACGCGCCGTTCCCGCTCGACGCGCCCCTGTGGGCCTGGTCCGCGCTCCTGCTCGCCGCCGCCGGTTGGCGCGCGGCCCGCGCCTGGCACGGCCGCGAGCCCCTGAGCCCGCTCGAGTCCGTGCTGGCGCTCTGGCCCGCCGCGTACGCCGCGATCTTCATCCTGTTCCGCAACACTTCTTCGCTGCGCTACTACTCGCCTATCCAATTCCTGACGCTCGCCTCCGCGTCCGCGGGCCTGGCGCGGCTGCCGCGCCCGGACCGAAAGTACGCTCTCGCTCTCGGACTCTTCGCCGCGGCCGCGGCGCAGGCCGTCTTCTGGCGCGAACAGCGCGCGCCCGTCGACCGCCGACCCCTGACCTTCAAGATCGGCTGGCACGCGGAGAACTCCTGGGATTTCGCGCGCAAGGATGCGCTCTTCGCCGCCTACGACGAATCCGGCGCCTGCGGGATCGGCCGCCAAGAAGACAGCTTCGTGGCCGTCCCGCTCGACTTTCATCGCGAAGCGGACGGCGCGCGTCCCTGCGACGCCGGCCTGACGTTCGAGGCCGTCGCCTGCCGCGACTGCGTCGTGCCGCCTTTCTTTTCCTGGAAAACCCGGCCGCGCTGAGTCCGCGAACTCCGCGGAGTTCCACGCGTAATGAATAACTGTAGGCAAGCCGTGAACCTCAAATCTCAAGGAGGACGCATGAAGATGGCGATAGCGGCCGCTCTCCTCTTGGCCGCGACGGGAGCGTTCGCACAGCCGGAGACGGGCGGTTCCGGAGCGCCGGCCGGTCAGAACGGCGGCGGCGCGCCGCAGGGCGGACAGGGCGGCGGCGCGCGCGCGCAGATCCAGCAGCTGATGCAGCAGATCCACGAGCTGCGCCATCAGGAGCGCGAGGAATTGCGCCAGACGCACGAAAAGTACAAGAGTCAGATCCAGCCTCTGTGGCAGCAGATTCAACAGTTGCGCCAGCAGGCGCGCCAGCAGTGGCGCCAGAACCACCAGGGCCAGGGCGGCGGTCACCGCCAGGGCGGCGCGAACGGCGGCGGTTCCAACGGGGGCGGCAACGGCGGTGGAACGACTCCCCCCGAGAATTCCTCGGGCGGCACTTCGACCGGCAACACCTCGAACTGAAGTGACGCGGACGGCGTACGGCGCCCTTCCCCTCGCGGGAAGGGCGCCTTTCCATTCCGGCCCCCCCAAAAAATGAGGCCGAAACCGCGCCGGCGACCGCGAACTCGGAGGGCCACGGCGCGTAATGATGCTCAGAAGGCGGAGGACGGGAGGCGAAAGGGGGTCAAATGAGGATCGTGAAGGCGGTCGCGGCCGCTCTGCTGCTCGCCGCGTCGGGCGCGTACGCGCAGGGCGCGGGAGCCGGAAGGCCGGCCGCGGGCGCCGGGACCCAAGGCGGGTCGAACACGGCGAGCGGGAGCGGTACGACGCAGAGCGCAAACACGCAGAGCGGCGGCTCCGGAGAGGAAAGCCTGCGCCAGCAGATTCAGCAACTGCGTCAGCAGATCCAGCAGCTGCGCCAGCAGGAGATCCAGGACTTCCATCAGGCCCGCCAGCAGTACGAACAGCAGCGCCAGCAGATCCACGACAAGTATCACGGCCAGATTCAGGCGCTGATCCAGCAGCTGCGGCAGGCTCGCCAGCAGGCGCGCCAGCAGTGGCAGCAGAATCATCCGAACCAGTCCGGCCAGACCGGCCAACAGGGCCAGGTCGGCCAGAACGGACAGAACGGCCAATTCGGACAGCAGGGCGATTGGGCGCGCCGCCGCGAGGAGTGGCGCCGCAATCATCCCGGAGGGCGCGCTCAGGGCGGTCAAAACGGCGCGTCCGGGACGGCGGGGACGTCCGGGACGACGACCACCACGACGAGCAATACCTCGAGCGCCGGCGCTTCGCGCTGACGCCGCGACCGAGTCATCACGGCGCCCTTCCCCCGTCGGGGGAAGGGCGCCTTTGCTTTTCCACGGGCGCGCGCGGGTATAATTGACTCATGCGTTTCCTGCTCGGACTGCTGGCCGCGGTCCCCGCGTGGTCGGCGACGCTCCCGGTCCGCGTCGAGCTCGCGGCGCCGGCGCCCGTCGTCTGCGCGGCCGCGGCGCCCGCCCTCGCCTCGGGCCCATCGGGCGCGCCGCTGCTTTCCCTCGCGTCCGCCGCCGCGCCGCTGCAGCTCCCGGTGTCGGCGCCGATCGCGGCCGCAGGACCGGAGCTGGCCCGCATCGCGGCGGTCGGCGACGCGGGCACCGCCGACGAACACCAGACCCGCATCGCGGACGCGATGGCCGCGGAACACGCGCGGGCGCCGTTCGCGAGCGTGCTGGTCCTCGGCGACAACGTCTATCAGAACGGCGAGCCGGAGAAGTTCGACGCGGCCATCCGCGACCCCTACGCGCCGCTGTTCGACGGCGGCGTGCGCTTCTTTCCCGTGATGGGAAACCACGACGTGCGCGCCGGCGGCGGCGAGGCCCAGCGCGCGTACTGGGGCGCGCCGCGCTGGTACAAGGCCTCGATCGGGACCGTCGACGCGTTCGCGCTCGACACCAGCATTCTGATCCCCCGCCATCAGAAGCACGCCTACGACGACGCGCTCCCGGAGACCGAGCGTCTCGCGCAGGAGATGCTCGACTGGCTCGACGCGGAGCTCGGCAAGACGACCGCGCGCCACGTCGTCGTCTACGGCCATCATCCGCTGTACGTGTCGACGAACGAGGAGCAGAAGGTCGCGGAAGCGGCGCGCCTGCGCGAGCTCTTGGAGCCGATCCTGCTCAAGCACGGCGTGAAGCTCTACCTGTCGGGCCACAAGCACCATTACGAACGCTCGCGGCCCGTCGGCGGCGTCACTCACGTGATCAGCGGCGCCGGCGGCCAGCTCTCCGACAAGCCGAGCACCTATCCGTCCGGCGTCGCGGCCGCGGTGATCCAGAAGCGCCACTTCCTGACGCTCGAGGCGACGCCCGAGGGCCTGCGCGTGCGCGCGCTGAACAAGCGCGGCGACGTGCTCGACGAGTTCGTGATCCGCTGAACCGCGGCTAGGGAACGAAGACGACCTTCCCGCAGCTGCGGTCGGGAGAGGTCATCGCGGCGAAGCCCGCGGCGTAGTCCTTCAGCGGGAAGGTGTGCGTGACCACCGGGCTCAGGTCGATCGCCTTCGAGCGCAGAAGGCGGTCCGCCTTGTACCAGGTCTCGAAGATCTCGCGGCCGACGATGCCGTGCACGCGCACGCCCTTGAAGATCAGATCGTTGGCCCAGTCGAGCTCGATCCTCTTCGACGGGATGCCGAACGCCGTGATGCGGCCGCCGCTGCGCACGTTCTTGAACGCGGACGTGATCGCGGCCTGCGCGCCGGACATCTCGCAGACCACGTCGAAGCCGTCCTTGACCTTGCCGGCCTTGATCGGGTCCTCGTCCGGCGAGACCACGGTGGTGGCGCCCATCTTCATCGCGAGTTCCGCGCGGTATTTCGAGCCCTCGACCGCGACGATGCGGTCCGCGCCGGACGCCTTCGCGACGGCGATGGAGAAAAGTCCCTGCGGGCCGCAGCCCATGACGAGCACGGACTTGGCGGCGACGGGCTCGACCAAAACGGAATAGACCGCGTTGCCGAAAGGCTCGAAGAGAGAGCCCAGGTCGCGCAGGGAATCGTCGGAGTGCTTCCACGCGCAGCGCGCGGGCACGGCCGCGTAGTCGCCGAAGCCGCCGGGGCCGTCGACGCCGATGATCTTCATCTCGCGGCAGACGTGGCGCTGGCCGTTCTGGCACTGATAGCACAGGCCGCAGAAGATGTGGCTCTCCACGGACACGAAGTCGCCTTTCTTGAAATCGCGCGCGGACGCGCCGACCTCGGCGATCGTCCCGCAGAATTCGTGGCCGAACGTGCTCGGCGTCTTGAAGCGCTCGGGCGCCCAGGAGTTCCAGTTGTAGATCGGCAGGTCGGAGCCGCAGATGGAGGCGCGGTGAATCTTGACCAGGACCTCGTCGGGCTTGATGCGCAGGTCGTCGGTGGACGCGTAGTCGGCGCCGGGCGCCGCGGACTTCTTCAGCAGGGCTTTCATGACCAGAGATTCCTCACGACGAACATCCAATTTTCCTTGCGCTCGCGGATGCGCCGGGTGAAGTACGGGAGCCAATGCGTGCCGTAGGGGACGTAGATGCGCACGGTGTGGCCCTTCGCGCGCAGCTCCCCCCAGCGCTTCGCGCGCAGGCCGTACAGCATCTGGATCTCGTAGTCGGACTTGACCAGGCCGGCCGCGTCGCAGGCCTTCAGCGCCGCCGCGATGCGCGCGTCGTCGTGCGTCGCGAACGCCGGAATCGGCGCGCGCGCCAGGATCGCCGCGCACTTGTCGTAGTTCGCGTTGACGTCCTCCTTGGACGGGAACGCGATGTCGGCCGGCTCCTTGTAGGCGCCCTTGCACAGCCGCACGCGCACCTTGCGCGCGACCGCGTCGCGGCAGTCGGCCTCGGTGCGGCGGAGGTAGGCCTGCAGGACGATGCCCAGGTTCGGGTATTGGTCGTGCAGCGAGTAGAACAGGTCGAGGGTCTTCTGCGTCCACGCCGAGCCTTCCATGTCGATGCGCACGAAATTCTTGAGCCGCGCCGCCTCTTGAGCGATGCGGATCAAGTTCTCGCGCGCGAGCGCCGGGTCGATCGCCAGGCCGATCTGCGTGAGCTTGAGCGAGATGTTGCTGTCGACGCCGACCTCCGCGATGCGCCGCAGCATCACGAGGTTTTCCTCGGCCGCCGCGAGCGCCTGCTCGCGCGTCAGGCTGTCTTCCCCGAGATTATCGAGCGTCGCCTTGATGCCGTCCTGATTGAGCGCGCGCACGGAGCTGATCGCGTCGTCGATCGCGTCGCCCGCGACGAACCGGCTCGCCAGGAAAGTGAGGGCCCTCATCGGCGCGATTCTAGCATTCCGCATGGAACAAAATCGCGGGTCGGATCGTAGGTTAAGAGCGCCCTCCGGCAAAACTCAAAAGGCGCTGTCAAATGGGGGCATGAAGCCGCGCATGGGCACTTTTTACGTCGGATGCGGTCTCGTCAATCCCGTCGCTCGGACGCGCAAGCGCCTGCTCGCGGCGCGTCCTCATCCGGCCGCGGCGAGCGCGTAATCCCCCGATTCAAAAGATCGACTGGCGCTGGAGCTCGTCTTTTCGGCGGCGTCTCGCGTCAACCGCGCGGCTGAAGCGCGAGCAGCGCCCAGCCGGCGAGGAAGCAGAGGCCGCCGAGCGGAGTGATCGCGCCGAGCCAGCGCACGCCGGAGAGCGCCAGCGCGTAGAGACTGCCGGAGAAGAGCACGATCCCGGCGACGAAGCACCAGCCCGCCCTGTCCGGCCCGCGCAGGGCGGCGAGCAGCAGGAGCGCGAGCGCGTGATAAGCCTGGTAGCGCACGGCGGTCTCGAACACGCCCAGCATCTCCGGCGTCAGCCGCGTCTTCAAGCCGTGCGCGGCGAACGCGCCGAGCGCCACGTCGAGGAACATCAAGGCGGCGCCGACGCGCGTCCAGGTCTCGGGGGTCATGGCTTATCTAACCACTTTTTCGTTATTCGAAGCGCACGGCCTTCGCGGTCCCCGTCTCCACTTCCGCGTCCGCGACGGCGATCTTTCCGACGCGATTTCCGGACTTCACTTCGTAGTCCCCCGCGTACGGCGCGTTGAGCTCGAAGCGGCCCGCGTCGCAGCGCGCGAGCGCGCGGTAGGCGAACGCGCGGCCCTGAAAGCTCTTCACCGGAACGGTCGCGACGACCGCGCCGGGCGCGCACGCGCCGCCCAGGCGCGCGCCGGGCACGACCTCGAAGACCTTGTCGCGCGCGACGCCGAACGCCGCGTGCGGCGACTCGTAGACCAGGCGGAAGTGCGGAACGGGCGGGACCAGGTCGCCGTTCAACGCGGTCAACGAGCCGTCGACGAGGTAGAGACGGCTGTAGACGAGGCTCCAGAACGACGCGCGCGGCGTTCCGTCGTTGCGGCGCAGGGCCGCTCCGTCCCAGCGGTAGAGCTCGCCGTCGATCTGCAGGGTCTGGTTGTGCACGAGATCGCCGAGCAGGACGTAGCGGAAGCCCCCGCCGCGCAGGAACGCGTAGGCCTGCTCCGCGTCCGTCATCAGGAAGAACGCGATCGAATTCTCGATCTCGCGGGACAGGAAGTGCATGTTGCCCGCCGCGGCCGGACGCTGGGCGATCGCGGCGATCTCGTCGCCGTCGTCGTGCAGGGCGTAGACGCCGTACTCGGGCGCGCCCTCGTCTTTCCACAAGGAACGCGTCGGCGGCGCGTTCTCCCTCAGCCAGTCGCACGCGTCGAGCAGGTCCTCGCCGATCGTGACCGTCGACGGCGCGCTCAGCGGCAGCTCGCCCAGATTCTTGAGCGCGGGCGCCAGCAGGGCCAGCGCCGCGAGCAGAGCCGCCGCGGCATTGAAGCGCGCCGCGAAACGGCAAGCACCCCAACCCATCAGCAGCGCCGCGGGCAAAGACAGCTCGAGCGCGTAGCGCGACTGCCACAGCGCCAGCGCCGCGCACGGCGCGGTCCAGATCAGGAGCAAGCGCCGCCCGGGACTGCGCCGCGACGCGCGCATGAGCAGGAACGCGAGCGGAACGAGCAGCCAGAACGCCCAGCCGAAGTTCGCGTGGACGTACGCGGCCCCCCATTTTCCGAACGGCACCAGCAGAGGCTGCATCTCCGGCGCGTTACGGAACACGAGCACCGGCCCGGACAGATACGCGCCGATCGACGCGGCCCCGCGCGCCGCGAGCCAAATCGCGAGCGCGCCCGCCGCGGCCAGCGCGCCGAGCGCGCGGCCGCGCGCCTTGTCGGACTTGAGCCAACAAAAACCCAGAACCGCCGCGCCCGCCGCCGCCGCGAACCCGGGCTGGAACAAGGACGGCGCGTCGAAGAGCACCGCGCCCTCTTTCCCCCACGCGCTCAGCACTCCGGACGGCAGGAGCAGCGCGCCTTCCGCGATCAACGCCGCGCCGAGCCAGAAGAAACCGCGCGGCGCCGCGCGGCGCTTGCCGAAAAGAAGCTCGCCCGCGGCGAACGCGGCCAGCGCTCCCGCGGCCAACAAGGAACCGATCCAAAACTGCGCGCCCGCGGCGCAGACCGCGGCCAGAACGGCGGCGCGCGCGGCGCGGCCGCGCTCGTCCTTCGCGTCCAGGAGCCGCAAGGCCGCGAACAGGATCGCCGCGAACCAGAAGTTCTCGAAGCAGTGATGGTCGGGGCGTCCCGCCATTGCATAAAAAACGGGCAGAGGCAGGACCGCCGCGATCGCCGTGGAGGCGAGCGCCGCGGCGCGCCCGAACAGGCGCCGCGCCAGCAAGTAGACCAGCCACAACGTCGCGGCGCCCGCGAGCGGCGGCAGGAGAGCGGCGACGGTCTGCGCCGCGCGCAGGCTCGGAGCCGCGCCGGCGAAGACGCGGATCAGCAAGCCGCCGAAGCGGTCGTACAGCGACGGCCAGTTCACGCGGAAGCCCGTCGGAAATCCCAAGTAGGGATCGAACGCCGCGAGATGCGGGAAGTCCGCGGCCGCGGCCATCATGCGCCGCAGGTGATAGTAGTCGTCGGTGTCGAAGTAGTAGACCCGATCGGGGCGGAACACCGCGCGCCAGGAAAATAGGCGCGCCGCGAGCCCGAAGGCCAGCACGCCCGCGAGCGCGAAGTCCGGACGCCGCTTAGTCGTGGTGCGTTGCGCCGGCCGCGCGGTCGTGGTCATGATCGCCGTCATGATCGTCGTCGTGGTCGTCGGACGCCGCCGGCTTGTAGTCCGACGCGATCTCGGGATGACGGATGAGCCCGCCGAGGTGCGCGACGTAGGCCATGTCGGCGGAGACGAGCAGCGCGCCGAGCGCCGCGACGGCCGTCAGCGCCCGCGGGAACGCGCCGCGGCGCAGAAGTCGCAGGCCCGCGAGACCAAGAATGCCGAGCGCGAGCGCGCCGTACCACGCCCAGCGCGCGGCGTGGCCGTGCGCGTGGATGAGCGGGTGCTGAACTCCGGGAATTCCGTCCATGAGCTCGTGCGCGGCGCCGCCGGTCTTCAGCGCGGCGAAGGACGCGAGCGCCGTCAACACGAGACCGATGAAGGCCGCGCCGGCGAGCTCCCGGCTGCGGCGCAAAAACGCGGCGGCGAGCAGCAGAAAAACGAGAGGCAAGCCGATCACGGGCACATGATTGACGGCCAGGTGGTAAAACGCGGCGTTCATGTTCGGCTCCTCAGCGGCTCGGCAGGGATTTCCAGAAGGCCGCGAAGTCCTTCGGCGGCTCGGCGAAGAACTCCGCGGGACGGCCGGAGGCCGGATGCTCGAAGGCGAGGCGGTACGCGTGCAGCATCATGCGCGGCGGCTTGGGCGCGCCCTCGGGCGCCAACTTGTCGAACTCGGGATCGCCCATCACCGGATGGCCGATGTGTGCGAGGTGCGCGCGGATCTGGTGCGTGCGCCCGGTGAGCGGCTTGGCCTCGATCAACGTCGCGCCCTTCTTCTTCGAGAGCGGCTTGAACCCGGTCTCCGCGGGCTTGCCGAGCGAGGTCACGACGATGCGCCGCAGGCCGGGCTCGCGGCCGATGGGCGCTTGCACGCGCGCGGCTCCCTCCAGCGCGCCGCGCGCGATCGCGCGGTAGGTCTTGTCCATGGCGCGATCTTTGAAGTCCGCGCACAGCGCGGCGTACGTCTCCGGGTCCTTCGCGACAACGAGCACGCCGCTCGTCGGGCGGTCGAGGCGGTGCACGATGCCGCAGCGCGGCGTCTTGGCCTTCAAGATCTGCGGGCGATGAATTTGGAGCAGGGCCGCGAGGTTGTCCTCGTTCTCGGCGCGCGCCGCTTCGGGACTCGTCAGCCAGGAGGAGCCGAGCGGGTGCATGAGCAGGCCGGAGGGCTTGTTGAGGACGATGAGGCGCTTGTCCTCGAAGATCACCCAGGACTCGACGTCGGCCGCCTTCTCGGCCTTGAACTCCGGCAGTTCCACGCTCACGCGCTCGCCGTCCTCCACGCGGGAATCCGCGTCGCGGCGTTCGCCGTCGACGAGCACGTGGCCCGATTCGACCAAACCCTTCAGGAACGCGCGCGAATAGCCGTCGAGCTCGCGCGCGAGAAACGCGTCGAGGCGCGGCCCGCCGGTCTCGACGCGCAAAATCCTTTTCATGCTTTCCTCTCGCGCAGGACCATCGCCGTTCCCGCGACGGCGAATGCCGCGATCGCGATGGCCTGCGACGGCGAGAGGCCGAACACCGCGGCGCCGCGGTCGTCGTCGCGCAGGAACTCGATCAAGAAGCGGGCCGTCGCGTAGAGCAGGATGTAGAGGAGGAACGCCGAGCCGGGCTTCCAGCGCCCGTCGCGCGTGCGCGAAAGTCCCACGCGCGCCACGACGAACGCGATCGCGGCGTTGGCGAGCGCCTCGTACACCTGGGTCGGATGGCGCGAGGGATCGCCGGCGAGCGCGATGCCCCAGGGCAGATCCGTATGGCTCCCGTAGCAGCAGCCCGCGGCGAGGCAGCCGAGGCGGCCGATCGCGTGGCCGATGGGCAGCGCCACGGCGAAGTAGTCGGAGAGCTTCACGAAACTCAGCTTGTGCCGGCGCGCTTGAATGTAGCCCGCGAGCACGGCGCCCAGGAAGCCGCCGTAGAAGACGAAACCGTAGCGCACGTCGTGCCACAGGACCGAGATGTCGCGCTCGACGAAAGCGAAGCCGAGCTTGCCGCCGATCAAGGCGCCCGCGAAAATCCAGTAGATCAGGTCCCAGAACGCGTCCTCGGAGAGCTTCATCTCCTCGCGATGCTTCTGCAGCCACCAGATCGCGGCCGCGTACGCGGCGGCGACGAGCACGCCGTACGTGGAGAGCTCGAAGGAGCCGATCCTCAGGAGCGTCGGATGCACGAAGCCCTCCCGGCCAAGATCGCGGCGGCGCCGCCGAAAAGACCCAGGCACATCAGCTGTCCGCCGGTGAGCCAGCCGAAACCGGACGGCACGGTGTCGCCGCGGTAGAACTCGAGAACGAAGCGCTCCAAGCCATACGCGGCGAAGAAGCCCGCGAAGGCGAGCCCGCGCGGCTTGTCGCGGTTGGCGCGCAGGACCAGGTAGAGCAGGCCCGCGATGGTCAGGTTGCCGGCGAATTCGTAGAGCTGGGTCGGGTGGATGGGCACGCCGAGCAGATGCGGGTCGACCTGGGACTTCGGGTCGGTGAAGACGACGGCCCAGGGCGCGTCGGTGGGGCGGCCGTGGCAGCAGCCGGCCATGAAGCAGCCCAGGCGCCCGATGCCGTTCCACAGCATGGTGCCGATGCCGCCGTAGTCGCACAGGCGCAGGAACTCGATGCCGCGCCAGCGGCAGAAGCCGTAGATGCACAGCGGCATGGAGATGAAGCCGCCGAGCAAGGAGAAGCCGCTCGACGGGGAGATCAGCGCTTTCCAGAATTCGGCCGAGAAGAGCTTGGTGTACTCGATCAGGTACAGCGAGCGTCCGCCGATGAAGCCCGCGATGAGGACCACGTTGATGAGCAGCCAGAAGTCGTCGTCGCTCTTGCCGAGGCCGGCGTCCGCGCGGTTGCGGTAGATCCAGGAGAATGCCGCGATCCCCCCGAGCACGATCATCGCGCCGTAGCCGTAAACGTGGAACGGGCCGATGGCGAACAGCAGGGGATGCACGGCTACTCCTTCTTGCCGGGCGGCGGGAAGCGGTACTCGATCTCGCCTTTCTTGATATAGCCCAGGTCGCGGCGCGCGGAACGCTCGACGCCGCCGTCGCTGGCGCGCAGGCCCTTCAAGCGCTCGTCGAGCTCGCGCTCGTCGCGATCCAACTGCGTGATCTCGGAATTCAGGCGGTGGAGCTCGCGCCAGTTGCCGACGAGGCTGCGGAAGCCCGCGTTGCCGAAGAACACCGCAAGGAGTCCGGCGCCCGCGACCAGGCGGACCCAGTAATCGCGCAGGAACTTCGCCGGGTCGAAGGGCCCCGGCTTGTCGCTCATCGCGCGGGAGCCGCCGTGCGGAACGCGAGCGCGCCCGCGTACTCCGCCTTCTTGCCGAGCGCGGCCTCGATCTGGCGCAGGCGGTTGTACTTGGCGAGGCGCTCGGAGCGGCACGGCGCGCCGGTCTTGATGGCGCCGGCGTTGAGCGCGACGGCGAGATCGGCGATGAACGCGTCCTCGGTCTCGCCGGAGCGGTGCGAGATCACGGTCGAGAAGCCGGCTTTCTGCGCGTCGCGCACGCACTCGACCGTCTCGGTCACGGTGCCGATCTGGTTGAGCTTGATGAGAATCGCGTTCGCGGACTTCTCCGCGATGCCCTGCTTCAAGCGCACGGGGTTGGTCACGAACAGGTCGTCGCCGATGAGGCGCAGGCGATCGCCGAGCTTGGCGGTGAGCGCCTTCCAGCCCGCCCAGTCGTCCTCGGCGAGCGGATCCTCGAGGGAGGCGAAGCCGTACTTCGCGGACCACGCGGCGTACACCTCGCCGAGCTCGGCGGACGAGCGCGGCTTCTTTTCCAGGATATACTTGCCGTCCTTAAAGAACTCGCTGGCGGCCGCGTCGAGGGAGAGGCGGACCTTGCCCGCGTAGCCGGCCTCGGCGATGGACTTGGAGAGCACCTCGAGCGCCTCGCCGTGGCTGGACAGCTTCGGCGCGAAGCCGCCCTCGTCGCCGACGGCGACGGTCATCTTGAGCGCGGTGAGCGCCTTCTTGAGCGTCTGATAAATCTCGGCGCCGGCGCGCAGAGCCTCGGCGAACGTCGGGGCCTCGGTCGGAACGATCATGAATTCCTGAACGTCGAGGCCGGAGTCGGCGTGCTTGCCGCCGTTGATCACATTGAACATCGGCGTGGGGAGCAGCCAGCGATCCTCCGGGAGGCCGTAGGCCTTGCGCAGGAACGCGTACAGCGGGAGCTTCACGGACTCGGCCTGCGCGCGCGCGGCGGCGAGCGAGACGCCGAGGAGGGCGTTCGCCCCGAGGCGGCCCTTGTTGGGGGTGCCGTCGAGGTCGATCATCTTCTTGTCGAGCGCGGGCAGGTCCTTCGCGTCCAAGCCCTTCACGGCCTTCGCGATCTCGCCCTCGACGTGGCCGACGGCCTTGAGCACGCCCTTGCCGAGATAGCGCGCCTTGTCGCCGTCGCGCAGCTCGACGGCCTCGTGGGCGCCGGTGGAGGCGCCGCTCGGCACCATCGCGGCGCCGCGCGAGCCGTCGGCCAGGCTCACTTCCGCGTAGACGGTCGGAAGGCCGCGCGAGTCGAGGATTTCGAGAGAGCGGACGGATTCGATCTTGGCCATGACGGTTCTCCTAGAATTTACCCTGAATCATTTTCTTGCCGGCGTCGAGCATCTCCTGCAGGCGCTTCGGAGTGTGCGCCTCGGCGTACATGCGGAACACGGCCTCGGTGCCGGAGCTGCGCAGGCCCAGCCACGCGCCGTCGCGCAGAATGAACTTGAAGCCGTCGCTCTGGTCGACGCGCCACACGGACGCGCCGGCGAGCTCCAGCGGGGGCTTTGCGCGCAGGCGGTCTTCCAGCTCGATGATCTGGCGCAGGCGCTCGACGGGCTGGTTGAGGCGCGCGTTGTAGAACGCGCCCACTTTCTTGTGCAGCCGCTCGCGCACGGAGACGAGGGACTTCCCCTCCATGGCGACGAGCTCCAGCATGAGCACGCACGACAAGATTCCGTCCTTCTCCGGGACGTGGCCGCGGATGGACAGGCCGCCGGACTCCTCGCCGGCGAGCAGGAACGTGCCGGTGCGCAGCAGCTCGCCGAGGAACTTGAAGCCGACCGGCGTCTCGCGCGTTTCGGATCCGTGGGACTTGGCGACCGCGTCCACGAAGTGCGAGGTCATGACGGAGCGCGCCGCCTTGCCCTTCAGGCCGCGGTGCACGACGAGATGCTCGTAGGCGAGCGCCACCACGTCGTTGGCCGGGATCCACTCCCCGCCCGCGTCGATGATGCCGAAGCGGTCCGCGTCGCCGTCGCACGAGAGGCCGAGGTCGAGCTTCTGCTTCTTGACGAGCTCGGCGAGCGCCGTCGTCGTCTCCGGCGTGGGCTCCGGCGAGATGCCGCCGAAGAGCACGTCGCGGTTCTCGTTGAGGGCCACGACCTGGACGCCCAAGCGCTTTTCCAGGAACGGCCGCAGATAGTGCCGGCCCGAGCCGTGCATCACGTCGATGCCGACCTTGAGCTTAGCCTTCTTGATCGCCTTCACGTCCAAGAGACTCTCGAGCTGATCGAAGTAGGACTCGCGGAAATCCACCGTCTCGAACCACGACTCCTTCGCCGCGCGCTCCTCGGTCATCGCCTTGACCGCGTGATCGCCGAGCAGTTCCACGCGCCGTTCGAGCTCGTCCGTCACCGTCGGAGAGGCCGCGCCGCCCCAGTAGGACATCCACTTGAAGCCGTTGTAGTCGCTGCGGTTGTGCGAGGCCGTGATCATCACGCCGCCCACCGCCTTGTGCGCGAGCACCGCCCATGCCGCCGCCGGCGTGGGCAGGTCCGTCGCGGAGAACAACGTCCGCACCCCGTCGCTGGCGAACACCGCCGCCGCCTCGCGCGCGAAATCCTCCGACATGAACCGCGTGTCGTAGCCGATCACCACGGTCGGAACGCGGCTCGGCGCCACGCCGGCCAAGAACGCCCGGTAATCGTCGCTGTTATAGCCGACGTCCACGCTCTCCTTCACGCTTCCCGCGGCCGCGTGCGTCACCTTGCGCACGTTGGCGAACGTGAACTCGTCCGACACCACGCCGCGCCAGCCCGACGTTCCAAATTTGATCATGACCCATGATAGAAAAGCCGGGACCTCCTAAGCAACGGCACGGCCCCGATTCCGCTTTTCTTTTCTCCTTTTTTCGGTTTGCCGGCGCCAGAGCGGCGCGCCGAACTTCCCGCTCATCGAATCGTAAGTTAATCGTCAGCTATTGGACGGGGTAGGTCCGCGGTGCCCAGGGTCAGGCCGGCAAGACGGTGCCTCTAATGGTGGAAGAATGATGCATCAAATGACGTTCGAAGAAGGCCAAAAAAAGGTGCGCGTGACCTGGGATGACCAGGCCCAGGCGGCCTACATCCGTTTTTTTGACGGCCGCGTCTCCAAAACCGAAGAAGTCGCCCCCGGCCTGATCGCCGACCTCTCGAAGGCGGGTCGCCTGCTCGGCCTTGAGATCCTCGATCCCGCGCGCGTAAAACCCGAGAGGGTCCGACGCGTCGTCAGACGCTTCGGGATCGCCGCGATTTCATTCAATCCGGCAAGACTCCCCGACTTGTTCGTTAAGGCCTGACCTTGCTCTTGAGGCGGCGCTTCCAAGTTTGGGGATTATCCCTTTCGCAAAACTGCATTAATTTCGCTCCTTTTGAGCCCTAGCGGCTCTTTTTAAGCGTCCAGGTATTCGCGCCGCCAGATAGACACGGTGTTGTGCGAGACGCCGAGCATCTCCGCGATCTTACGCGTGGAGAGGTCGGCGTTACGGATCAGCGGGAGGACGAACATCCTCCATGCCTTCAAACCAACCTTGCCGCCCAGAGTAATCTGCGGCGGGGCCTTTGCCTTGGGCTTTCTCGCGCGCTTTTTCACGGCGTTCCTCGGTCCTTCGGTTTAGCTCCCAATAGGGCGCGCACCGCTTCTTCGTAGGAGAGCGGAGCGAGGGAAATTTTCCCGGCTTTCTTTTTCTTCTTACGCGGTTTTTTCGTTGGTGTTCTCGCCACCCGGCCCCCTACGCGATCATGTGGCTGTAGACCAGGCGCTTGCCCGTCACAGCCGCCAGGAGCGCAACGGCGCGATCCCGGTCCGTCGCCTTCTTCATGTTCCAGCGAAAAGAGAACTCGTCGCAGTAGCCGTCCAAGTGCTGGCCGCTGATGTGGTGGAACGTCCCGACGATGCCGCGCTTCAAGAGCGAGAAGTACGACTCGACGGTGTTCGTGTGGACGTTGCCCGACTTAACGTATTGGCTCATCGAGTGATTGACCGAATCGTGACCGCCCTTGAACGACTCGCCAATGCCCTTGTAGACGCCGGACTTGTCGGAGTAGATCGTGGAGTCCTTCGCCACGTTGGCGCGGATCGCGTTCTGGATGCGCCCCTGCGGCAAATTGCGCGTCTTGGCCGGGAGCGTGTGAGCCCGTCCGGCGCGGGAAACTAAAGCGACGACCTGCATCTTCTTCGGCATGATGCCGCGGCGGCGCATATCGTTCGGGCGGTTGTCCTGCTTTCCGCCAATGTAAGTCTCGTCCACTTCCACCTTGCCGCGAAGCTTCGCCGCCAGCGGGCCGTCCTTCATCGCGTGGCGAACGCGGTGCGCCATGAACCACGCGGCCTTATACGTCACGCCGAGCATCCGGTGAAGCTGGTGCGCGCTGATGCCCTTCTTGCTCGCCGTCATGAAGTGGACGGCCATGAGCCACTTATGAAGCGGGATGTGCGACGACTCGAAGATCGTTCCGACGGTGACGGTGAACTGCTTCTTGCACTCGCGGCACCGCAGGAGTCCGGCGCGGCCGGGCTTCGTAGACCCCGCCTTGGGCGTCATGCGGTAGACGTTCTTCGACTCGCAATGGGGGCAGACCGGCCCGTTCGGCCAAATGATGGACTCAACAAAAGCGCGAGCCGAAGCCTCGTTCTGCGCGCTCTCAGGGATTCCCGGCATCTTCTTGTTCATGTCTACAGTGTAATATAAAATTACAGTATTGTCAAGGGAAATAATTTATCACGAACGGCCAATTTATTCGACGGAGACCTTTTGCGGTGAACCACAAGCCGGCCTCAAACGTCGGAATCCCCTTCTCGCACTCCAATCTCAACGGCGGAAAGTCGAACGGAACATCAGACGGAATGGATGCGGATTTATTGAGGCACCGGAACATCATTGATCCGCGATCAGAGGGATGCTCCATCGGTATCCAATTGCAACCCGATTCCGTCACTAGAGTTTGAAGTGAAGTTATCTCGCAATGACCGACTTCTAGGATGACAATGGGATTTTCTGCATCGATTCCAGCGGAGTCGTTGTGTATGTCGATGACAAATTTTTTCAAGTCTTTAGACGATAGATTTATAGCCGTGCTCTTATCCCTCTGGAGGGTCTTCAGGTTGATAAACATATTTATGTCTGAAGGCTGTAGAACAGACGCCGTTGTGGGGGTGTTAGGCGCGGGAGTCACGGCAGAAGACTTTTTCGGAAAGAGCGCATCTTCTGGAATTATTGCAGGGTGTCCAGGCGTAATCACATATGTCTGCACAGGCGATGCCGCGGAATGCGTGGCGGCGGTATTTTCAATCCTCATTCTTGCCGCCCATATCGTGAGTCCCAGAAGCACAATCACCGCTATAACTATTGCCGCCAAGGCGCGATTGCTCCGCGGTGCATAAGGGTCATTCGCATTCCACTCCGCGATGTGGTCTTGGGTGAATGACTGTTGGAGATCGGGCTCCGCGATGCCATCTCTCATACGCGAAAGCATGTACCCAACATCTACAATTTGGGAGCAAGCAGTACAGTTTCTGTTAACTGCATCGGGGGCCGGGTATGTCATTCTTTGGAGTCTGACGGCGGTGCTGCCCGCAAGAGTCGAATGCAGTTCAAATTCTCTCAACCACCTATCACCGACAAGAGCTGTCCGTATCGCCTCGTGTACTTGGTCATACCACGCTTTTGTTCCTGCCACATCATGCGTGTGTTTCCCATCAGGAGATTTGATTGCAAGTCGAGACAATTGTCCGATCTTTTTTTCGATGAACTGCTTCAATGCTGATATTTTTGTTTTACCCGTCATTTTCCCAAACGAAATCAAAGGAATTGTCCACCGCTTCTGCGCCCTTAATACCAAACAAACCGTCACAGCAACCCCTATCACCGAATAGATGATTTTGTTGATTGGCGAGATATCGCACATCCATACGCCGCCGAGAAATGAAGATGCCCCGAGGAAAATAAGCGGATACCCTATCCAACTGGCATCCGGCATCAAGATCGTAGCTCCCCAGAATATAGCGGCGGCGCCATCAAGAATGATTGTAATTTTATCGGCCATTCACGGATTGTATCAAAGAGGGTCACTTTTGACCCCCATTTTTGCCCTTTTGCGAAAGGGATAATCCCCCCAAGTTTATAGGCCTTAAGACCTATTGACGCATAGGTCTATAGGCCTATTGCGGAAGATCGGCGGCGGGGCTATCCTCAGCGGGTCGGACGGAAACACAGGAGCTCGGCCATGAAAAACCCCTCGACGTTCATCGTTTTCGCGCTGAGCCTCGCCGCGTCCGCGGCGACGGCGCAGACGCAGCCGAGCCAGGGGCTGGATCCGCTGCTGGAGAGCGCGACGGCGCCGAACAAGCCGTCGATGGCGTGCCCGGCGGGAAATGAGACGGGCATCGTGCACGTGACGGCTCAGAAGGGGGAGTTTTTCGTGGATTTCGGCGCGACGCCGCACCGCGTGCGCAAGACGGATTCCGGTTGGGCGCCGCTGGATGAGACGACCAATCCGACGGTGATCGCGTACAATATCGTGTGCCCGCCGGCCGTCATGATGAAGTCCGCGGCGGGGCTCACGAGCGCCTCCGCGGCGTTCAGCCTCAGCTCTTTCAACTCGCCGTCGGCCGAGGCGCTTGGCCTGGGCGGGACGAATCACGGCCTCGTGGTCGGAACCTTTTTCGCACCGGCGGGCGATAACACGATTGCCGCGGTCAAGACGGGCGCCGGTTATGCGGCCGATAAATACCTGTTGACCGCGCCTTCCGGGACGACCGGCGGGACGCCGTCGGGGGTCTCCGGCCCGAACTTGGCCCGCATGCGCGACACCATGGCGGACTCGATCGGCTCGAACTTCGCGAGCTCGCTCGGCGCCAACATCGGCCGGGCGATGGGCCCGGGCGGCTTCCTCGGCCAGGACGGCGCGGCGGCGGCGAACGGCGCGGCTCCTCATTTCGGCACGGCCGCGGCCGCGACGGCGCCGGTCGCCTCCGCCGACGGGGCGGCGGTGCAGAACGCGTCCGCGATCCCTCTGACTCACCTCGGCACCATCCGCGCGGCCGCGACGATCCAGCAGACCGAGAACGCGACTTTCTCGAGCGGCGCCGTGTCGCGCTCCGCGACCCCGCCGGACCCGAACGCGGGCAACCCCCAGCCGCAGGGCGTCACGCGCCAGACCGCGAACGACTAGGCCCATCGGCCTAGGCCCGCACAGGACCTAAGCCACTGATGGGGCTCGGCTCCTCCTGCTAACCTTGAGGCAGGATGAAGAACGCGGCGCTGACGGCGATGCTGATGATGACGACCCTCGGGGTCGTCGCGCGCGCTCAGAGCATCCCCATGTCCGACCCGCTCTCTCAGCAGATCTTCAAGAAGACCCCCCAGCAGAACGGCGGCGTGACCGCCGCGGTGCGCGCCGGTTCCGGCCAGGTCGTCGTCCTGCGCTTGGCCGACGTTTCTTCGACCTTCGGCGCCGTATTGGCGCCGGCCGCCTCCGCCCCGACCGCGCTGAAGCCGGCCGCGGGCCTGGCCGCCAAGACCGCCAAGCCGGCCAAGGCCGGCCGCCAGCCGCGCCGCGCGGTGGACCAGCTGCACCGCATCACCCGCGCGCACGTCAAGAACTGGTAGCGCCCCCTCGTCGCGGATCGACATGCTAGAATGAGCGCCGTGTCCACCGACCTGGCCCGCCTCTTCGCCGAGCCGTTCTTGACCGCGTACGCCCGCGTCTCCAGCGCGTTTCCCTCCCTCGCGGCCGCGTTCCTTCTCCTGCTCGCCGGCATGTTCCTGGCCCGCTTCGCGCGCATGATCGTGGAACTCGTCTTCGGCAAGATCAAGCTGGACCAGCACACGAGCCGCGCGGGACTCAATGAGCTGCTCGCGCGCCTGGGCCTGGGCCGCTCGCCGACCGCGGTGGCGGCGTTCGTCGTCTACTGGTTCCTGATCGTCGTGTTCGTCGTCTCGGCCGCGAACGCGCTCAACATGACCGCCGTCTCGGAGCTGCTGGAACGCTTCACCGTTTTCCTCCCCTCGCTCGTCTCCGGCGTGCTCATCGTCTTCGGCGGCCTGCTGTTCGCGCGCCTGCTCTCCCAGGTGCTCATCAACGCGTCGGAGGCCAACTCCATTCGCGGCGGCCGCGCGGTCGCCGCCTCGGCCTACACCGTCGTCGTCGGCTACTCCGCCTTGGCCGCGCTGGAGCAGATCGGCGCGCGTCCGGCGCTCGTGGTCTCCACCGCGCAGATCCTGGTCGGCTCGCTGGGCCTCGCCCTCGCCATCGCGTTCGGACTCGGCGCCAAGGACATCGCCGCCGAGATCCTGCGCTCCGTCCTCAAGCGCGAAGGGCGCTGACGCGCGCCGGTTCCGGCTCCGTCCCCAGAATGAGCGGCAGGCTGACCCGGCGTACCGCCGGATCTTTGAACCGGAAGACCGCCGCGTCCCACGCGTTGTGCGCGTAGCTGAGACCGTAGGCGAGCGCCGCCGACAGCTTGAAGACCAGGCCGCGGTCCGCGTTGCTCCACCAGCTCTTGAGCAGCCAGTCGAGCTCCAACGTCTGGCCGCCGCGGTAGCCCCGGAGAACGGGAATGAGGCCCAGAGCGAACAGTAGCGCGAAAGCGAACGCGAACCAAAGCGCCGGCAGGTCCAGGAAGCGCGTGCGCTGAGCCGCCGCGAGCGCCCGGTAGTCCTTCAAGCCGTAGGAAATGAAAATGGTTCCCGCGCGGTGCGACATCCAGAAGGCGAGAAACGCGAACGCGTACCAGGCCGCGAAGCCCGTCGGCCGCGGCAGGAGCAGGACGTGCAGAGCGGCCAGCCAGAAGCCGCATTGGATCCAGCCGAGGTCCCAGACCGCGGACTCGATCCACGGCGAGGGCGGCTCGACGGCGGCGTCCGGGCGGCTCATCGCCTCAGTGCAGCGGACCGCGCGCGGCGGCGGCGGCAGGTCGAGGAGCTCATCGCTCATGCGCCCCTATTCTAGGAAAGATGGCGCAGCCCCGCCCCCTTGACTCCGCGCGCCGTCCGGCTACACTGAGGGCATGATCGTTCTGCTGCTCCTCGCGCAGGCGGCGCTCGCCGCGCCGGAGTCCTCTTGGATGACGGACCAGACCCAGCACTTCGCGCTGCATCACGAGAGCCCCGGGAGCTCCCCGAGCGACGACACGCGCATCGAGCGGATTTACGAGGCGCTGCATCCGACGCTCTGGCCGCTCGTGCCGTGGATGACGTCGACGAAGGTCGACGTGTACCTGTATTCGACGCGCGAGAGCTTCCTGAAGGGAAAATACGATCCGCCGCAGTGGTCCGGCGGGCTCATGAGCGACGCCGGCGGAGAGAAGTCGCTCGCGATCTACGCGCCGATGGACGTCGGGGTGACCGCGCACGAGCTCACGCACCTCTACCTGCACACCTACTTCGACGAGAAGTCCGCGGCGCCCCCGCCGTGGCTCGACGAGGGCCTCGCGGTGCTCCTCCAGAGCGAGGCGCTGTCCCTGCCGGATCCCACCGACAAGGGCCCGCTCCTGGCGCGCACGATCCCGATGAAGACCTTCCTCAATTCGCGCCCCGCGCAGGACGCGCCGAGCGCGGCGGTGAGCCTTTGGTACCAGCAGGCGCACAGCGTCGTGCGCTTCTTAAGACGCGCGCACATCGAAAGCGACTTCACGACGTTCTGCGAGCATCTGCGCGACGGCGCCGACTCCGCGACCGCGCTGCACGACGTCTACGGCTACGCGGACGTCGACGCGTTCGAGGCCGCGTGGCTCAAGTGGCGGCCCAAGCACCCGCGCGGGATTCCGCTCGGACTCGGCGAGCAGTAGGCCGCGCGGCGGCGCCTAGTTCATCGGCCCGGCCGGGGGCGGAGGCGGCGGTTCCGTGCGCAGGACGCGGGGCTGGGCGTGCGTCTCGATCGGCGAGAGGTTCAGCACCGCGCGCGTCGGCGGCGGGGCTCCGGGGACCGGCGTGTCGCTCGTCTCCCCCACCGCCGGCACGCCCCCGCTCGCCGCGCGCGCCGCCGCGCGCGAGCGCACTTCCCGGAACAGCAGGGCCGCGAGCAGGACCGCGACGGCGAGGACGACGATCTCGAGGGTCTGCTTCATCTAGTCGAGATAGTCGCGCAGCGACTTGCTGCGCGAGGGATGACGCAGCTTGCGGATCGCCTTGGCCTCGATCTGGCGCACGCGCTCGCGCGTGACGCGGAAGATGCGGCCCACTTCCTCGAGCGTGCGCGGGTAGCCGGAATCGATGCCGAAGCGCAGCTTGACGATCTTCGCCTCGCGGTCGGTGAGAGTCGAGAGCACCTTCTCGATCTCCGAGCGGCGCAGGAACGTGCCCGCCGAGTTGGACGGCGCGGACGTGGTCTTGTCCTCGATGAAGTCTTCCAAATACGAATCCTCGTCTTCGCCGATCGGCGTGGCGAGCGAGACCGGCTCCTGCATGATCTTCAGGACGTTCTTCACCTTGTCCATGGAGATGTGCAGGGAGCGCGTGTACTCCTCGAGGCTGGGCTCGCGGCCGTATTCCTGGCGGTAGCGCCGGGTCACCTTCGTGAGCTTGGAAATGAGCTCCTTCATGTGGACCGGGATGCGGATCGTGCGCGCCTGGTCGGCGATCGCGCGGTTGATCGACTGGCGGATCCACCACGTCGCGTAGGTGGAGAACTTGAAGCCGCGCTTGTACTCGAACTTCTCGACGGCCTTCATGAGGCCCAGGCCGCCCTCCTGAATGAGGTCGGAGAGCTCGAGGTTGCTGTTCACGTGCTTCTTCGCGATCGACACGACGAGGCGCAGGTTCGCCTTGATGAGCTTGAGCTTGTCCTCCAGGATCGTGTCCTCGAGGCGCACGATCTTGTCGTTGAGCTCCATGAACGTGTCGATCGGGATCGGCAGCGTGTTCTGGATGCGCTGCAGGCGGTCCACGACGGCGTCCATGTTCTCCATCGCGGCTTCCACCGCGGTCGTCGCGTAGCCGGTCTTCGCGCGGAAGGCGGCTTCCTTCATCTTGCCCTTTTTCACTTGCGTGAAATATGTCTTTAACTCCTCGTGCGAGCAGCCGTAGCGCTTCTGGTAGCGCTCCATCTCGTCGCGGCACTCCTCGATCTTGCCGGCCAGGTTCTTGATCTTGTTGGTCAGGCGCTTGATCTTGTCCTGGTTGAGGTTCAGGCTCACGATGCGCGCGATGACCTGCTTGTTAATCGCCTCGATCTTCTTCTGCAGCTTGATGCGGCGCTGCGGCTTGAGCTTCGGGTTGTCGAGCTTCTCGCGCACGGCCTGCATCTGCTTCTCGGCCTTGGTGATGAAGGACGCGACGGACTTCATCTTGCGGCGCATGCCGGAGAGCTCGGCGGTCGTCTTGCGGCCGCGCGGCATGAGCTCCTTGGGCGTCATCTCCTGCGCCTCGATGAGCGTCTCCCACGAGCGGATCTCGCGCATGGTGACCGGGGACTCGAGGACGAGCATGCGCAGTTCCTTCTCGCGCTCGCGCACGTTGCGCGCCAGCGTCACCTCTTCCTCTCGATTGAGGAGCGGCACGCGGCCCATTTCGGACAGGTACATGCGGATCGAGTTCGAGATGTCGGACGAGCCGCCCCAATCCTCGGAGAAGCGCTCGCGCTCGACGATCGGGCTGGACGTCGGCTTCTTGCGGTCGACGACTTCGATGCCGAGGTCCTCGAGAGCCGTCATCAGCTCGTCGACCTCCTCGGTCTTCATGTTGGAGACGGAAACCGTGCGGCTGATCTCCTCGAGAGTGAGATACCCGTGCTCTTTGCCGAGGTCGATCAAGTTCTTCATCGCCTGGCTCGTCTGAATCGCCATTCCGTTCTCTCCTGTCCGCGTCAGCGCTTGGTGCCTTTGAGTTCGACGACGAGGCGCTGGTACTCGTCGCGCAGAGCCGGGTCCACCGGCCGTCCGTTTCCGCCCGAAAAAATCATCGTCTGCAGCTCATTGAACCGCTTGAGGCGCACGCGCTTGTCGATCATCGCGCGCAAGTGCCCCGCGGGGTCTTCATACCCGAGCTCGTCGGCCAGAAGGCGCGTCGCGACCGCATGCTCCGCGGGCGGCAACGCGCCGAGCAGGCGCGAGGCCCACCCTTTGTCGTACGGCCCGCACGCGCGCAAGTTCGAAAGGATGCTGCGCGCCGCGGCGGAGTCCAACGCCGCGTCCGGGACGTCGACGGCCGAGGCCGGCGTCTTGAACAGCACGCCGAGCAGCTGCAGGTCCTCGCGCGAGAGCTCGGCGGGCGCGGCCGGCGCGGAGCGAACGGGCGCCGAATCCGGAGCGGACGCCGGCGCGGCCGCGGGGCGGCGCACGCCCGACTGCGGAATCAGCTTGCCGCCCGCGCGGCGCAAAGAATCCTCGTTGAGGCCGAGGCGCCCCGCGAGACGGCGCACCCACTCGTCCTTCAATATCTCGTCCGGGCATTGCGCGATCGTGCTGAGCACGTCCTTGCCGATGCGCGACTTGGCTTCCGGAGTCAGCTCGCCCGCGCGGCGGATCAGCAGATCGGTCTTGAAGGCGACGAGGTCCACCGCCTGCCCCAGCGCCGTCTCGAACGCCGGCAGTCCCCTCGCGTGCAGGAACTCGTCGGGGTCCTTGCCCTCCGGCACGCTCGCCACGCGCACCGCGAGCCCGGCCGCGAGCGCGACTTCCGCGCCGCGCACCGCGGCGCTCTGCCCGGCCGCGTCCGCGTCGAACACGATGACGGCGGCGTCGGCGAAGCGCTTGAGCAGGACGACGTGCTCCGGCGTCAGCGCGGTGCCCAGCGGCGCGCACGCGGTCTTGAGGCCGTGCTGGTGCGACGCGATCACGTCCATGTAGCCTTCCATCAGGTGCGCGCGCCGCGCCTTGCGCACCGCGGCGGAGCCCTCGAACAGTCCGTAGAGCACGCGTCCTTTCGAGAAAACGGGAGACTCCGGGCTGTTCAAGTATTTCGGTTCGCCGTCGCCGAGCGTGCGGCCGCCGAAGCCGATCGTCGCGCCCTTCGCGTCGCGGATCGGGAACATGAGGCGATCGAAGAAGTAATCGCGCAGCGAGCCGTCCGGGCGCTTCGCCGCCAGCCCCGCCTTGATCAAAATGTCGGCCTCGAAGCCTTTCTTCAGCGCGGCCTCGACGAGGTGGCCCTGGCGCGGCGCGTAGCCGAGGACGAACTGCTCGACGGCCGCCTTGTTCAGGCGGCGCGAGCCCACGTATTTGCGCGCGGCGTCCGCCGACGGGTCCTTCATCAGGACCTCGTGGTAGTAGCCGGCCGCGAACTCGAGCGCCTCCTTCATGCGCAGGCGCTCGCGGTCCTGCGGGCCCAGCTCCTTGCTCGCCTCCACCTTCACGCCCACGCGCGCGGCGAGCTTCTCCGCGGCCTCGGTGAAGGAGAGGTTCTCCGTCTTCATCACGAACGAGAACGCGTCGCCGCCCTCGCCGCAGCCGAAGCAGTGGAAGGTCTGGCGCTCGGGGCTGACGATGAACGAGGGCGTGCGCTCCTGGTGGAACGGGCAGCGGCCCTTCATGTTGCGCCCCGCGCGCGTCAACTGGACGCACTCCCCCACCAGCTCGGCGATGTCGAGCCGGGAGCGAATGAGTTCCAACGTCTCAGGGGCGATCATTCCCAGAAATAGCTCCAAACGTCAAAAACGGAAGGCCGGCGCCGCGTCAAAAAACGCGGCGCCGGCCGACTGATCCTTACGGGACGCGGCGACGCTTCGCGCGGCGCTGCTTGCGGCGGGCCTCGGCGGCCTTGAGCTTGCGCTTCACGGCCGGCGATGCATAGTGCTCGCGGCGCTTCACTTCTTTCAGCACGCCGTTGCGCTCGCACTCCCGCTTGAAACGGCGCAGGGCCTCCTCGAGACCCTCGCCTTCCCTCAACTTGATGAAAACCATTTTTAGAAATTCACCACCTTTCCGTCGTCGGAACTGAAGTCGAAATCATCCCGGCGGCCACTCCATCGGCCGCCCCGCCAAAACGTGGTAGTGGAGATGGTCGACCGACTGACCCGCCCCCTTTCCGTTGTTCGCCACCAAACGAAAAGAGCCGAGCTTCGCCGACTGCGCGAAGCGGCTCGCCGTCCACTGCAAATGCCCGAGCAGAGCCGCGTCGCCCTCCGTCGCCTCGAGCAGGGACCCGATGTGCCTCTTCGGGACCACCAGCACGTGCGTCGGCGCCTGGGGATGGACGTCCTTGAAGACCAGCGCCCGGTCGTCCTCGTGGACGATCGCGGCGGGAATCTCGCGTCGGACGATACGGCAGAACAGGCAATCGGCCATCGACTCTCGGCGACAATTGTAGCCTTTCGGGCCCGGACGGACAAGGGTCCCCGGCCCCCCCTCCCGCCTGAGCCCTCCGGTCCCCGAAAAGCGCTTTCACGGCGCCGACACCCGCAACTGTGGCCGGCCGCACCCGCTCTGCATGCCCCCCGAGTATGCGTGCGCCCGGCCCTCGCGTCATGGGCCAAACGGGCGCGCTCCGGAGCGCAAGGGCCTACGCCAAGCCGGGACCGTTCACAGGGAGGACGGCGCCGCTTTCGCCGATCAAGGCGCCTTCTCGAAAGGCCGCGACGCGGACCGGCGTCAGTCCGCGGCCGAGGCCGCCTTCGACTTGCACGGTGAGGAAATCCTCGGACACGCCTTCGCGGCCGTCGAGCGCGGGCGCGAGCATCCGCGACTGACCGACGGCGCGGCGGGCGTGCGCGGCGCGCCGCGAGACGTCGAGCGCGCGCCACTCCTCGGCGCGGGCGCGGACGACGCGCTCGTGCGGGGGCTTCAGCGCGGCGGCGGAGGTGCCGGGGCGCGGCGAATAGCGGAAGACGTGCAGGCCGTCGAAGCCGAGCTTGCGCGCGAACGCGAGGGAGGACGCGTGCTCGGCGTCGTTCTCGCCCGCGAAGCCCGTGATCACGTCGGCGAAGAGCGAGCCGCCGGGCACGGCCTCGCGGTAGGCGTCGGCGCGGCGGCGGTAGAAATCAGCCGTGTACCAGCGCTTCATGCGCGATAGAGTCGCGTCGTCGCCGGACTGGAGCGGCAGGTGCAGATGCGGGCACAGCCGGCCGCCCGAGGAGTTCATCAAAGCGAACAGGCGGTCGGTCGCGTCGGTGACCTCGAGCGAAGACAGGCGCACGCGGAAATTCCCGGGCACGTCGAGCAGGCGGGCGATGAGGCCCGCGAGGTCGACGCGCGCGCCGTCGTCGCGGCGCAGGTAGCGGCCGAGGCGCACGCCGCAGAGCACGATCTCCGGCACGCCGGCGGCGGCGTAGGCGCGCGTCTTTTCGCGCAGTTCCGCGACGGGCACGGACTCGAGCGTGGGGCGGATCGACGGGATCGTGCAGTACGCGCACGTCATGTTGCAGCCGTCTTGGATTTTGAGGAACGCGCGGCTGCGGCCCGAAACCGACGGCAGCGCGGCCTCGGCCGGCGCCGGCGCGCAGCCGAGCAGCGCGGGGATGCCGGCCTTGTCCTCGTGGCCGACGATCGTCGCGTGCGGCGCCGCGCCGCGCACGCGCTCCGGGTCCCGCGTGGCGAGACAGCCGGTCACGACCAGGCGCGCGGCGGGATTGCGCCGCGCGATGCGGCGCAGGAGCGTCAGCGCCTCGCGGTCGGCCTCCGCGGTGACCGTGCAGGTGTTGATCACGCACAGGTCCGCGTCCGCGAAGCCCTCGGCCTCGCCCGCGCCGCCGACGAGCAGCGCGGACTTCAGCGAGTCCCCCTCCGCTTGATTGACGCGGCAGCCGAACGTCTTGATCCAAATTTTGATCTTGGGATTATACCGCTTCGCGCCGACGTCGGAGACGATCGCTCGGAGGCCGTCAACTTTTCTTTCGCATTTCGCGATTTGCGAAATGCGAAATAACCTGCTATACTGGGAACATGAAATCGGCCGGCGCACTCAAACCCCAGGACGTCCTCGTCCTGCTCAAAATGGCAGCGTCCAAGGATCGTTCTTGGCGTCTGGTCGACCTGGCTCAGGAATTGGGCCTGTCGCTATCGGAGGTCAGCATGGCTTTGGAGCGCGCCAAGCGGGCGCGGCTGATCGACAGCTCGAAGAAAAGTATCATCTGGCCCTCGCTGCTCGAGTTCGTGCTTCACGGGCTCAAGTATGCCTACCCGGCCGAGCCGGGAGCGCTTTGTCGCGGCGTGCCGACGGCCCATTCCGCGCCGCCGCTATCGAAAAAAATCGTATCCGAGAGAGACGAACAGTATGTCTGGCCGTCGGGTCACGGAACGGTCCGCGGCCAAGCCATTGAGCCGCTCTACGCGTCGGTGCCCCTGGCGGTCGGAAAGGACCCGGAACTTCACAAGCTGCTGGCGCTGGTCGACGCCCTGCGGGTCGGCCGCGCGCGCGAACGCCAAATCGCCGGTGAAGAGTTGACGCGCCGACTTCATGCCGCCTAGAAAAACTTCACGCAACGTCGAGATGCTGGGGATCGTCGCCAAGGGCCTCAAAGAGCTCAAGGACAAGGTCGTCTTCGTCGGCGGCGCGACGATCGATCTTTTCGTCACGGACCCGGCGGCGACCGGGACACGGGAGACGGACGACGTGGATTGCGTCATCGAACTGGTCGGCAGGGCGAAGTACTACGCCCTTGAAGAGAAGCTCCGCGCACTCGGCTTTCAGAATCCGCTGGACGAGGAGAAGCCGGTCCTGTGCCGCTGGAAGTTCAACGGGATCAAGGTGGACGTGATGCCGACCGATGCGACCGTTCTCGGATTCGGCAACCGATGGTATCGGAGCGGAATGGCTCATGCGGAAGATTTCAAGCTCCCGAGCGGCATGCACGTCGCGGTCTTTTCGGCTCCCTACCTAATCGCGACGAAGCTCGAGGCATTTCATGGCCGCGGCCAGGGCGACTTCATGGGCAGCAAGGATATCGAGGACATCGTCGCGTTGCTGGACGGCTGTCCCGATGCCGAACAAAAACTCGCCGCCGCTCCGGCCGACGTGCGCAAATACCTCGGCCGAGAGTTCGATCGGCTGTCGACCGACAACAATTTCCTGATAAGCCTGGAAGGACATCTGACTTTCGGCCCCGGCGTGCGCGACCGCCTCGATCGCTGTCTCGGCATCATGCGCCGCGTCGCTAAGCCCGATTGAAAGGACCGCTCAGCGGGATTCAGAGGCTCCCCGACGCCGCCGGCAAAAACCATTGTCGAACGACGCTTCAAGTCAGGACATCACCCTTCACGTTCGTCAGGCGCCGCGCCAGCCTGATCCTGAGGCGGAAGCCCGCCCGCTCTCCCGGTACGATCTGACTTATAACGTGCGGGAAGGTGCGCCTCTAGACGACCCCACGACGCCGACTTTTTACACCGGCACCTCGAAGCGCGAGGCCGCGACCGTCATTACGCTGCGTCCGGGGGAAAAATTGGACGATTTGACGTTCCGTATCGGAGAACGCCGCGCAATAGTCAAATTCGTGGTGCAGGCTGTATCCGACGAAAATTTTCCGCTCGCCGGAGCCCAAATCACCAACTTCAGAACAAACGCATTTTCGGCGACTCCGTCATTCCGCTGCCAGGATCCAAGACGGACGCATCCGGTCAAACGACATTGACGGCGATATCGGGAGACTCCGAAAAAATCTACGGATACTACAATTGCCCGAACGGGAGTCGACAGCTCAGCGGCCCTGCATCTTACGAATTCGACGGACCTGTCTTAGCCCCGATCCGCCTAGTTCTCCACGGTGAATGCGCGCCGAGATAGACCGTCGGCGTTGGCCGTTCTGGCCGAAACATCCCCGACATTGACAAGTTCCGGTCGCGCCCCTATACTGGCAACGCACCGACGACGACACCGCGCATGGCTGAAATTACAGAAATACTCGCCGCCTCCGTGCAGTACCGCGCCAGCGACATTTTGCTGGTGCCCAACCAGCCGCCGGTGATCCGCGTGGACGGACGCCTCGCCCAGCTGCCGCAGATGGCCGCGGCCTCGCCCGAGGAGTGCAAGCGCTGGATCTACACGATGATGGACGCGGCGATGCGCCAGGAGTTCGAGAAGGCGCGCGAGGCGGACTTCGCGTACGCGCTGCCGGGGGTGGGACGCTTTCGCGTGAACGTCTTCACCCAGACGCTGGGCGTGGCGTCGGCGCTGCGCTTCATCCCGCCGGGGATCCCGACCGCGGAGCAGTTGGATCTCAGCCCCGCGATCATGAACCTGGGCCGCATCCCGCGCGGCCTCGTGCTCGTGACCGGACCGACGGGCTCGGGCAAGACCAGCACGCTGGCCGCGCTCATCGACTCGATCAACACGACGCAGAACAAGCACATCCTGACCATCGAGGACCCGATCGAATTTCTCTACACGAACAAGGGCTCGATCATCAATCAGCGCGAGGTCGGCACGCACACGGACTCGTTCAGCAAGGCGCTCAAGTACGCACTGCGCCAGAACCCGGACATCATCCTCGTCGGCGAGATGCGCGATCTGGAGACGATGAGCCTGGCCATGGCCGCGGCCGAGACCGGCCACCTCTGCTTCTCCACCTTGCACACGCAGGACGCCGCGACCACGATCAACCGCATCATCGACGAGTTCCCCTCGGAACAGCACACGAAGGTGCGCTCCCAGCTGTGCGGAGTGCTGACCGGCGTCGTCAGCCAGGTCCTGCTGCCGCGCAAGGGCGGCGGCCGCGTGTGCGCGCGCGAGCTGATGCTGATGAGCCCCGCGGTCGCCACCTTGATCCGCGAGAACAAGATCAACCAGATCTACGGCGCGCTGGAGTCCGGCGCGGCGATGGGCATGTCGTCGCTGGACCAGAGCATCGCCCAGCTCTATATCCGCGGGCTCGTGGACCTGGACCAGGCGCTGATCAAGGCGCGCGACCCGGCGTCGGTGCGGCGCATGATCAGCATGACGTCCCCCGGCGGCGTCGCCGCGGCGCCGAAACCGGGCGCTCCGCCGGTCGGGGCGCCGCGCGCGCCTTAGCGGCGCGCGTCGCCTAAGGACGCGGCGGCGGCCCCCAAGTCGCCGCCCGCGAAAGGCTCCAGCGCCTCGCGCACGCGCAGGAATTCCGTCTGCGCCGCGGCGACCAGCGCCCGCGTCGCGGAGAGGCTCTCCGCTTCGGTCGCGTCCTCGAGGCGTTGGCACAATTCGGCGAGCCGCGCGGCGCCGCAGCTGGAGCTTGAGCCCTTCAGCGCGTGGGCCGCCTGCCGCAGAAGACGGGCGTCGCTCGTCTCGAGCGCCGCGCGGATCTCGGCGAGGCGCTCGCCGGCGTCCTGCAGGTAGACCCGCACGACCTCGGCCACCACGTCGGCTCCTCCGGCGGGCGCCAGCGCGCGAAGCTCGTCCAGCGCGCCGACGCGGATCGGCTCCGTCCAGGCCGTGAGCACGCGCGCCAGGTCCTCCGGCCGCACCGGCTTCGAAACGTAGTCGTCCATGCCCGCGGCGAGGCACCGTTCGCGGTCGCCGTCCATCGCGTTCGCCGTCATCGCGACGATCGGCACGCGCGTGCGCCCGCGCTCGCGGCGGCGCACCTCGCGCGCGGCCTCGAAGCCGTCCATGTCGGGCATCTGGCAGTCCATGAACACGAGCGCGTACGGAATGCGCGCGAGCGCGTCGAGCGCCTCCAGCCCGTTGCCCACGCAGTCCGCCTCGCAGCCGAGATTGCGCAGCATCAGCAGCGCCACCCGCTGATTGACGGGATTGTCTTCGACGACGAGGACGCGCACGCGGCGCAGACGGCAGAAAGCGCCGGTCGCTTTCGCGGCGTCCTCGGGCTTGCGCGCCTGAACGAGCAGCGAATAGAGCGTTTCGAACAGCATCGCCTGGCGCACCGGCTTCGTCAGGGACGCGGCGACGCCCCGGCTCTGGAGCGCAGCGACGTCCTGACGGTGGTCGAGGGAGGTCATCAGCACGACGGGCGTGGTCTTGAGCGCGGGATCGCCCTTGATCGCCCGGCTCAAGTCGAAGCCGTCCCGGGCGGGCATCTGCATGTCGGTCAGCACCACGCGGTAGGGCCGCCCCGCGGCGGCGGCGGCGCGCACGAGGGCGAGCGCCGCGTCGACTCCGGAAGCTTCGTCGCAGGTCATCTTCCACGCCGCGAGCTGGCGCCGGACGATCTCGCGGTTCGTCGAGTTGTCGTCGACCACCAGCGCGTGCGCTCCGGCCAAGCCGGCGGCGGGCGACGCGTCCCGGGAGGGAGCGCCCTTGCGCAGCGAAATGGAGAACCAGAAGGTCGAGCCTTCTCCGGGCGCGCTGCGCACGCCGATGCTCCCACCCATCAGTTCGATGAGCCGCTTGCTGATCGCCAGACCCAGGCCCGTGCCTCCGAAGCGGCGAGTCGTCGAGGCGTCGGCCTGGCTGAACGCCTGGAACAAGCGGCTCTGCGTCTCGGCGTCGATGCCCATGCCGGTGTCGCGCACCTCGAAGAGAATCTCCATCGAGTCCGCCTCGTCCGACAGGCGCGAGGCCCGCAGGATCACTTCGCCCCTCTCGGTGAACTTGACCGCGTTCGACAGCAGGTTGACGAGAACCTGGCGCAGGCGTCCCGGGTCCCCGCAGACTTGCGTGCGCAAGTCCTCGCTCAAGCAGGCCGCGAGCTCCAGTCCCTTCGCCTGCGCGCGCAGGGCGACGAGCTGGACCGACTCCTCGACGAGATCGCGCACGGAGAATTCGACGTTCTCGAACTGCATCTTCCCCGACTCGGCCTTCGAGAAGTCGAGGATGCCGTTGATGACCTCGAGCAGGGCCTCGCTCGCGTTGTGCACGGTCAGAGTGAAATCGCGCTGTTCCGCGTCGAGACGCGTGTCCATCAGCAGACCGGTCATCCCCAGGATCGCGTTCAGGGGCGTGCGGATCTCGTGGCTCATGTTCGCGAGGAACTCCGACTTCGCCTTCGCGTGCTCGACCGCCGCGCCGTGCGCCTTCACCAGCGCGACGCGGCTTTCCTCCAGCTCGCGCGTGCGCTCCTCGACGCGGCGCTCGACGTCCCCGTTGACGAACTCCAGCCGCGCCTGCCGCAGGGCGAGATGCCGCATCTCCATGAGGCTGCGGCGAATCGACAGGATCAGGAAAAAATCCTCGAAGACGACCCAGCCCACGTGCTCGAACGAGCGCCACCAAGGCGACCACGCGACCCCGTAGATCGACATCGGCCACAGCGCGCTGCGCGCGAAGTGATCCAGGGCCACGACGATCGACGCGGTGGCCAGGACTTTCCAGTCGCGGTAGAACGCGAGGAAGGCCAGCGAGCCGAAGATGTGGAAATGCGTCGCGATGCGCCCGCCGGTGAGGTGGATCAGCAGCGCGGAGAACAGCATCTGACCGGCGGCCACCACGTGGCGCGTGCGCCGTTCTCCCGGCCGGCGCGCGGCCAGGTACACGGGCCACGCGGCGATACAGGCGCCCAGGAAGACGGCCGCCCAGACGTGCGGATCCACGCTCCGGACGCCGCCCGTCCACGTCCACGGCGCGAAGATCAACGTGAGCGTGATGGCGGCGGCGTACTGCGCGACCATCAGTTGGGCGAACATCGCGTCCGTGCCTTGACGCATCCGGGTCAGGTCGGAAGCGAGCAGGACGTCCGCGCGGCGCGCGACGCCGCGGTCGATCAATTCTTCGTCGGCCATGAGCTCTCCTTCCCCGACTTCGCGGCGACGAGCGCGCACCCGAATACGGCGCTCCTCACCGGCGCCGCAAGCCGCCCGTCGATGGCCGCGAGCGCCGCCTCGCGCTGCGGTCCGTCGCCCTCGTGCGCGCGTCCCGGCGTGACGCCGCCGTCGTAGATCAGGCGCCCGCGCGCGTCGTAAATCAAGGTCATTCCGGAGGTCCGCGCGCCGAAGACGCGCGCCTCGGCGCCGTCCGGATCCGCGAAGACGTCGGCCCCGAGCGCGCGCGCCTCGTCCCACAGCGGCGTGCGCTCCCAGCCCGCCGCGGCCTGCGCCGGCCGATAGAAGAAAACGCGCGCCGCGACGCGTCCGGGCGCGCGCGCGAGGATCCAGGCGAGCTCGTCGAGAGAGGCGCGCGTGCACGGGCAGCGCGGGTGGGCGAACAGCAGGAGGGTCGCGCGCCCGGTCTCCGGCGCCGCCGCCGCGGCTTCCGGCCAGAGCCGCGGCACCGCGCCGATCTCGCCGGGGGCCGCGGCGCGGGCGAAAAGCGCGTAGAGGCCGGCCGCGCAGGACAGCAGCCACAACGCCGTCAGCGCGGGAGTCGTCTTGTTCACGACTCCAGAATAGCCGCCCGCGTCCTTGCCGGCGCCGAAGCGCCGCCTAAGTTCCGCTTAAGCCGGCGGCTTCAGCCGGCGAGAACTTCCTTCAGCTCGGCCTTCAGGTTCGCCTCCGACGGCCAGTGCGCCCAAAGGTACGTCCCGAACAGGACCGCCGGCGCGAGATTCGCCCAATACGCGGGGTACAGACGCAGGACGCCGCCTTGCGCGGCGAGCAGAGCCACGACGAGGCCGAGCAGGGCCGCGCCCTCGCGCGCCGCGCTGCGCGCGATGTACGCCGACTGCGCGCTCGCGACGAGGTTTTCCGCCGTCGCGACGCGGACGCGCGTGCGCCACACCAGTTCCGAAACGAAGACCGCGATCAACGTGAAGAGCATCGTGACGGTGGTCAGCAGATTGATCGTGCGCAGGGACTCGGTCGTCGGCAGGCGGTCGACGACCTTCATGTGGAAGTAGAAGACCATCGCGGCGAGCAGGGCGAGGCCCGCGGCCATCGCGCCGGCGATCACGCGCAAAACGAAGGCGGCGGGCCGAAGCTTCGCGTCCAAATCCGGCGCGTCGAGCGGGCCGCTCACAGGGCGCCCAGCTCGTACTGCACGAGCGCGACGGCCGCCGCGGCCGCCGTCTCCGCGCGCAAAGTGCGGGGCCCCAGCCCGAAGAGCACCGCGCCCTCCGTCTGCGCGAGCTCGACTTCCTCCTCCGTGAAGCCGCCCTCGGGGCCGACGAACACGTGCACGTCGAGCGCGTTCGCGCCCCGCTCCTGGTCCGCCGCGCGCAGGACCGCGCGCAGGCTGTCGCCCGCGACCGCGCCCTTCATCCCCTCCCACGCGAGCAGGATCAGGCCCTTGTCTTTGGACGCGCGGATCGCGTCGCGAAACGCGGCCGGCTCCTTGACCCTCGGCAATTCCCCGCGCCCGCACTGCTTGGCCGCGGCCATCACCACGCGCGCCCAGCGGTCCTGTTTGGCGCGCGCGCGCTCGACCTCGTGCAGAAGGACGACCGTGCGCGGCGTCAGGATCGGCGTGAACGTGGAAGCGCCCAGCTCGGTGCCCTTCTCCAGCGCGTAGTCCCAGCTGCTCGCCTTGAGCAGGCCGAGGTAGAGATGCACGCGCGCGGGCGCCCGTCGGTCGTCCGGCGTCAGCGTGGCCGTGACCTTGCCCGCGACCGCGCCGTCCGGCGACACGTCCTCGATCAGGCCTTCGAAGCGCCCGCCCCGGCCGTCGAAGAGCACGATCGTCTGCCCCTTCACGTAGCGCAGGACCTTGACGACGTGAAACGCCTCCGGCCCCGTGAGCCGGAACGATTTCTTCTGGATGTCTTCGGGCGCGATGAAGAACTGGGGCATCGGATGAGCACCTCTCGGACTCCGATTCTAGCAACTCGCCCACGCGCTATGGGACGAGACGAACGACGACCGAATCGCCTTCCTTCACGCCGTGCGCGGCGCCGAAGTGTCCCTGGTTGATCGAGAAGGAGAGCACCTCGCGGCTGTGGATGAGCGCGAGCTCCTCGCCGACGCGGACGTCGCTGAAGGTCTTCTCATACGGCAGGACCACCGTCCGATCGCCGATGCGGATCTCGAGCTTGAGGCCCTGACGCGGCCGCCAGCCCGCCTCTTCGACGAGCGCGCGCGGGATGTCGGTGAGCACGCTGCCGAACGGATCCTCCACGTAGGCGACCTCGCCGACGATGGCGCCGTTCTCCAGGCGCGCGGGACGCACTTCGAGCGGCTTGAGGTCCTCTACGTCCGGTCCCAGCTTCTCGAGAGGAACGCCGGAGGCCAGATGCGCGCCGACGGGCGCGTAGATGTCGCGGCCGTGGAAAGTGGACGACACCGCGGGACGATGGAAGTACTCCGGATTCGCGAGCTCGACGGCCTTGTCGACGCCGCCGGCCGCCGCGATCGCCTTCGCGAACACGCCGTTGTCGGGGCCGACGAGCAGGTGGCCGCCCTTGGTGCGGACCGCGATGGAGCGGCGCGCGCTGCCCACGCCGGGATCGACGACGGCGACGAACGTCGTGCCGGGCTTCGCGTGCTGGATCGCGGCCGCGAGGAAGTCCGCGGCCAGGCGGATATTGAACGGCGGAATCAGATGCGACAGATCGAACACGTTCAGCGCCGCGTTGATGCCGGTCATCACGAGCTTGCAGATGCCGACGGCCGGGTCCTTGACGCCGAAGTCCGTGATGAAGGCGACCGTGCCGTTGGCCGGCGCAGCCGCCGGCGACGACGCCGCGAGGGCGGCGGCCGAACCGCGGAACGGAGCGTCGCCGGACGGCGCGGAGAGAACCGGGACGGACGCCGTCGCGTCCGCGAAGCGGCCGTGCCCGTCGAACAGCGCGCCGAACGCCGCGCCGGAATTCTCCGACGCGTCGCGAGACGCGGTCGCGGACGGGCGCGCCGCGCTCAGCGCGGCGAACGCGGGAACGGCGACCGGCGCCGCGGCGGGGACGGCGACGGGGACCGCGGCGGCGAACGCGGCGACGGGAGCCGCCGACGCGACCGCGGGGGCCGAGAGGACGGACGATCCCCCGAGCGCGAGAGGCGCGGCGGCGCTCAGCGGCGGGACGGCGGAAAGGACGACGGCGCTCGAAGGCGCTCCGATCGTCGGATGAATTTGCAGTTCAACGGCGCCCGCGTTCGCGGACAGCGCGGCGACGACCACGAGGGACAACGCGCGACCGACGGAGTTCTTCAAAGACATGGCACTCACCTCTCACAATAGGCGAGACCGTTGATCGGCTCGCCCGCTTTAGGTCCCTGTTGAAGGCCGGGGCCAAGTTGGACATTTAAAGTCGCGCCTTGAAAGCTTTGAACGGGCAATAAAAAAGCCCGATCCTGGAGGGACCGGGCATTGCAACCGCTTTCGCTTTAGGTCCCGTTAGGCCGGGGCCAAGTTGAATCCGTTAAAGTCCCACCGTCGAGCTTTCACCCGACCTGTCTATTGTAGCACGAACGTCGCCGCTCGTGCAATTTCTCGACGTGAAGACGATGCGATCAACTGTGTCCGGACACAGTTGGTCTACACGGCGCTTCGTCAGTCCTTGCCGAAGATGCGGCCGAAAACGCCGCCGCCGCCCTCTCCGGCGTCTTCGCCGACGAGGGACTTGCGCAGCTCCTCGAGCAGTTCGCGCTGGCGCGCGGTGAGCTCGCGCGGGACGTCGACGCGGACCTGCACGAGCAGGTCGCCGCGGCCGCGGCCTTGGAGGCGCGGCATGCCCTTCTCGCGCACGCGGAAGGTCGCGCCCGCCTGCACGCCGGCGGGGATCTTGACCTTCACGGGATCGCCGTCGATGGTGGGCACGTCGACGGCGCCGCCGAGCGACGCGGTCGCCACGTCGACGCCCGCGACCACGGTCAGGTCGTCCTCGCGGCGCTCGAAGCGCGCGTCGTGCTTGACCCTGATCTGCACGTAGAGGTCGCCGGCTCCGGCGCCGTGCGGGCCGGCCTCGCCCTCGCCGGAGATGCGCAGGGTGGCTCCGTCGTAGATGCCCGGCGGGATCTTGATCTTGAGCTCCGCGTCGCGGCGCACGCGGCCCTGGCCGCGGCAGTCCTTGCACGGGTCCTCGACGATCTGGCCCTCGCCGTGGCAGCGCGGGCAGGCCTGCGCCATCGAGAAGAAGCCTTGGGACAACTGGACGCGGCCCGAGCCGCGGCACTGCGCGCAGCGCTTGAGCTGCGTGCCCGGCTTCGCGCCGGAGCCCTTGCACGTCGTGCACGACTCGACGCGCGGGAAATTCATCGGCAGCTGGGTGCCGTGGAACGCGTCCTCGAGCGAGATTTCGGTCTCGTACTTGAGGTCCGCGCCGCTCGAGCGCCGCCGCCCGCCGCGGCCGCCGCCTCCGCCGCTGAACAGATTCTCGAACAGGTCGCCGAAGACCTCGTTGACGTCGACGCCCGCGCCGAACCCCTCGAAGCCCGGCGGCACGCCGCCGCCGAAGCCGCCGGACGCGCCGGCGTTCACGCCGGCCTCGCCGTACTGGTCGTACAGCTTGCGCTTGCGCTCGTCGGACAGCACCCCGTAGGCCGCGCCGATCTTTTTGAACGTCTCCTCGGCCTGCTTGTCCCCGGGGTTGCGGTCCGGGTGATGCTTCATGGCCAGCTTGCGATACGCCGCCTTGATCTCGGACTCCGTCGCGTTGCGTCCGACGCCCAGCAGCGAGTAGTAGTCTTCAGCCATGTTCATACCCGGACCGCTTCGCCCGGCCTATATTATTTTCCGTCCTTGTCGTCGACGACTTCGGCGTCCACGACGCCGTCCTTCTTCGCCTCGCCGCCGCCCGCCGCGGCACCCGCGCCGGCCTTCGCCTGCTCGGTCTTGTACATTTCCTCCGCGAGCTTGTGGGACGCCTTCAGCAAAGTCTCCTTCGCCTTGTTGATCGCGGCCACGTCGTCGCCCTTCAGCGCTTCCTTGAGCTCGGAGACGCCGCGGTCGATGTTCTGGCGGTCCTCGGCGGACACCTTGTCGCCGTGGTCCTTGAGCGCCTTCTCCGCGGAGAACAGGAGCGTGTCGGCCTCGTTCTTGGCCGTCACCTTCTCCTTGAACTTCTTGTCCTCTTCGGCGAACTGCTCGGCCTGCTTGATGAACTTGTCGACCTCGGCCTTGTCGAGCTTGTTCGGCGCCGTGATCGTGATGTGCTGGGTCTTCTTGGTTCCCAGGTCCTCGGCCTTGACGCTCAAGAGGCCGTTCGCGTCGATCGAGAACGTCACCTTGATCTGCGGCGTGCCGCGCGGCGCCGGCGGGATCCCGTCGAGGTCGAACTTGCCGAGGCTCACGTTGCCCGACGCCTGCTGGCGCTCGCCCTGCAGGACGTGGACGGTGACCGCCGGCTGGTTGTCCGAGGCGGTCGAGAAGACCTGGGACTTGTCGACCGGCACCGTCGTGTTGCGCTCGATGACCGGCGTCATCACTCCGCCGAGCGTCTCGATGCCGAGGGTCAGCGGCGTCACGTCGAGCAGGAGCACGTCCTTGACGTCGCCGGTGAGCACCGCGGCCTGCACGGCCGCGCCGGAGGCGACGCACTCCATCGGGTCGATGCCGCGCTCGAGCTTCTTGCCGACGAAGTCCTCGACGAACTTCTGGATGATCGGCATGCGCGTCGGGCCGCCGACCAGGATCACGCGCGAGATGTCGGACGCCTTGAGCTCCTTGGCGTTCAGCGCGTCCTCCATGGGCTTCCTGCAGCGCTTGACGATCGGCTCGACGATCGACTCGAGCTTCGCGCGCGTGAGCTTCATCGCGAGATGCTTCGGGGCGTTGTCGACGGCCGTCAGGTACGGGAGGTTCAGGTCGGTCTCGAACGTGGTCGAGAGCTCGATCTTCGCCTTCTCGACGGCCTCGCGCACGCGCTGGATGGCCATCGGATCCTTTTTAATGTCCGCGCCGGTCTCCTTCTTGAACTCGCCGACGACGAAGTCGAGGAGCGCGTTGTCCATGTCCGTGCCGCCGAGCTGGGTGTCGCCCGACGTGGACATCACGGTGAACACCCCGCCGCCGAAGTCCATCACGGTGACGTCGAGCGTTCCGCCGCCGAGGTCGAACACCATGATCTTCTCGTCCTTGCCCTTCTTGTCGATGCCGTAGGCGAGGCAGGCGGCCGTGGGCTCGTTGACGATGCGCACGACCTCCAGGCCCGCGATCGTGCCCGCGTCTTTCGTGGCCTGGCGCTGGTTGTCGTTGAAGTACGCGGGGACGGTGATGACCGCCTTCTCGACCTTGTCGCCGAGGAAGGCTTCCGCGTCGCGCTTCACCTTCTGAAGCAGAAAGGCGGAGAGCTGCTGCGGCGTGTATTCCTTCCCGTCCGCGGTCTTGTAGTGGAAGTCCGTGCCCATCTTCCGCTTGAACGCCATGAAGGTGTTCTCGGGGTTGGCGACGGCTTGCCGGCGCGCCGGCTCGCCCACGAGGAGCTGGCCGTCCTTGGCGAACGCCACGTAGGACGGGAACGCCTTGCCGCCCACGGACGTGCCCTCGGCCGACGGGATGATGGTGGGCTTGCCGCCTTCCATCACCGACGCCGCCGTGTTCGAAGTGCCCAAGTCGATTCCGATGATCTTGCTCATAGTTATTCCTCCAAAGTTAAGACGTCTTCTTCTGCGCCTGCTGCAGGCGCACCTTCGCGGTGCGCAAAACCTTGTCCTCGAGAAGGTAGCCGGTCTGCAGAACGTCCGCGACCGCCCCCTCCTGCACGTCCGCCTTGTGCACGAAGCCCAGCGCCTCATGGTAGTGCGGATCGAACGGCTTGCCCACCGGATCCATCGCCGTCACCCTCTCCTCGCGGAAGAGCTTGTCGAACTCCCGGAAGATCGCGTCCAGCCCCTTCGCGAGCGGCGTGTCCATCGGGCCGGCCTTGACCTCCGCGTGCGCGTGCTGGAGAACGTCGTACAAAGGAAGCAGCTTGAACAGCACTTCGGCGCGGCCCGTCTTGAACCACTCCGGCTTCTCGCGGTCCACGCGCTTGCGGTAATTCTCGAACTCCGCCTTCAGCTTCAGCAGCTGCCCGTAGTAATCCGGAGCGGGTTCCGCGGCCGCAGCCGCGGCGTCGGCCGCCGGGGCCGCGTTCGTTTCGTCGCTCATTTCGCGTCCTCCTCGTCCCACTCCTGCAGGCGGGACTCCACGAGGCGGCCGACGTAGTCGACGAGCCCCATCATGCGCGAGTACTCCATGCGCTTCGAGCCGAGGATGCCGAGCACGCCGACCACGCGGTCGCCGCGCCGGTACACGTGCGTGACCAGGCTGGCCGCCTTCAGCTCCGGCAGGCCCGCCTCCTCGCCGATGCGCACGCGCACGCGGGCGGGCAGCGTGTCCTCGCCGGCGTCGCGCACCTCGCGCTCCAGAATCTGCGCAAGCCTCTCCTTCTCGCCGATGACGCGCATGAGCGACTGGACGGCCTTCAGGTCGCCGAACTGGTCGGCCTGAGAGAGCAAGTTGTCCGCGCCCTCGATGTACAGCGGCTCCGGCCCCGCGACCTGGGCGATCTCGCGCACGAGTTCGCCGGCCAGGTCGGCGAGCGACTGGAACTCCTGCTCCATGGCGCCCAGCTTGGCCGCGACCTGCGCCTGAACGCGGTCCACAGGCACGCCCTTCACCTGCTCATTGAGGAAGTTGTTGAGCAAGGCGACCTGCCGCGACGTCGGCGTAAAGCCCAAATGAATCGGCCAGTGCCGCACCAGCCCCGCGTCGGTGACCATGACGCCGAGGACGTTGCGCCCGCCCAAGTGGATGAGTTCGAGGCGCTTGAGCGTCTGCCGCTTCGTCTGCGGCGAGAGTACGATGCCCGCGCCGTGCGAGACGCGCGAGAGCAGGCGCGAGGTCTCCACGAGCAAGGAGTCGAGCTCGCCGACGCGCCGCCCGTACTGCTCCTCGATGCGCTCCTTCTCGGAAACGGCGAGGCGCTGGACGCCGGAAAGATAGTCGACGAAGAAGCGGTAGCCCTTGTCGCTGGGCTCGCGGCCCGAGGAGGAGTGCGGCTGGAGCAGGTAGCCCTCGTCCTCGAGGTCCTGCAGAATGCTGCGGATCGTGGCGCTCGAAAGGTCGAGTCCCGCCTCCTCCGCGATGAGTCCGGAGGACACCGGCTTGGACGTCTTGATGTAATAGTGCACGATCCACTGCAGCAGGTGGCGCTTGCGTTCCTGGATGACTTCGGGCTTGAGCTGTCTCATGGTCGTTTGCTGATAACTAGCAGTCGCATCGATCGACTGCTAAATTATAAACCATGCCCGATTTTTTTGCAACCCCCCGCTTTTCCGACGGAACGAGGACGCTTCAAAAAGAAGGCGGCCCGGCTCGCGCGAGCCGGGCCGCCCTGGCGCGAAGACTTACTTCTTGTGCGCGCCGTTCAGCGCGGCGACCTTGGCGCCCGTGATCACCTCGTCGATGATCCCGTACGCCTTCGCCTCTTCGGCGGACATGTAGTTGTTGCGCTCCATGTCGCGGTTGATCTTCTCGAAAGGCTGGCCGGTGTGCTTGGCCATGATCTCCTCGAGCGTGCGGCGCGTGTGGGACATCTCCTTCGCCTCGACCAGGATGTCGGTCGCCTGGCCGGAGATGCCGCCCACGAGCGGCTGGTGGATCATGATGCGCGAGTTCGGGAGCGCATAGCGCTTGCCCTTCGAGCCGGCCGCGAGGATGACCGCGCCGAAGCTCATCGCCATGCCCATGCAGATCGTCGTGATCGGCGACTTGATGAACTGCATCGTGTCGTACACCGCGAGACCGGCCGTGACCATGCCGCCCGGGCTGTTGATGTAGAGGTTGATGTCCTTGCTGCTGTCGTCGGAGTCCAAATAGAGGAGCTGGGCGATCAAGGTGTTCGCCGAGTCCGTCGTGAATTCGCCCTCGTAGCCGCCGACGAAGATGATGCGATCCTTCAGCAGGCGCGAGTAGATGTCGTAGCCGATCACGGAGCCTTGGTTGGCCCGCTCGATGACTTGGGGAATGAGGTTCATGCCGCCATTGTAGCGCAATGCCCGGCCGCCCGCAAGCGCGCCGGCGCGATTAGTGCAGGCGCACGTCGCGCATCAGCAGGAAGACGGCGGCCGCCATTCCGCACACGGACCCGACGAGACCGATCAGGTGCGAGCGACGGTTCTTCGGCTCCTCGCGCATGAGCCGCGAATAGGACTCCACGATCAGCAGCAGCGGGAAGAAGACCATGGCCTGGCGGGGCTCCACGCTCGAGATGTTCGCCGACCCCACCAGCACGACGACGCCGAGGAAGTTGAGGACGAACGCGAGCACCCCGGCCAGCGTCGCGCCGACCCAGGGCGTCCGCGGGCGGACGGCCAACACCCGGGGCGACGCCATGCGCAGGAGCTTGTGCAGAGAGAAGAAGATCGCCAGGGCGACGCAGTAGAACAGCAGAAGGTCCAGGCTGATCGCCCAGCTGGTCCCGCTGTCGAGCAGTTGCGAGACCGGCAAGGTCCGCACGTTTCCGGGAAGCAGCGGGGTCGTGATCGGCTCCGTGCGCACCGCGTGACGCATGAAGAGAACGGCGCCGAGCGCGAGTCCGGCGAGACAGCCGGCCAGCGCGGGCCCCGCCGATTCGCGATCGGCGATTTTCCGCAGCGACGCCGCGACATAGCGCTGCCCGATCAACGCCAAGGGCAGCACCAGCATGCTGTAGCGCGTCGTGGTGGAGAGCGCGTTGCCCGCGGCCACCAGCGTGCCCACTCCGAGAAACTGCGTCACGAGCGCGAAGAGCGCGATGACGAAGGGCGGCTGGCGGCTCGTCGCCGCCGATCCCACGCAGATCCGGTCGTTGGCCGCGCAGAGGAAGAGCGCCAGAGTCGGCGCGAGGGCGAACAGAAAGAGAACCGCGCCGTTCACGAGCCAGATCGTCGGATGTCCGGGATGATCGCTCAGCATGATCGTTTTCGCGGCCGCGCGTCTCGCTGCGACGGGCGGCTCGAGACGAAATCTTAGCACGCCGGGGGCGCGCGCTTAAGCGAATTTTCAGCGTCATTTGCGTTTGCGCAGGGCGAGACGGCGCATGATGGGGGCATGGCTCTCCACCGATCGCCGTCCCGCAGCGGCACCCGCGTTCTCTTGGGGACGGGCGGCCTTCTTTCATTCCTGCTCGCCGGGTCGCTCGCGAGCTTCTCGGGCGGCGTCCGCGCCCAGCCGGCCGCGTCGCGGCTGCTGTGGGACTCTCCGGACGGCGGCTCCGCCGAGGCCGCGCTGAGGGACTACGGCGGAGTGAAGGTTCTGTGGTGGCAGGCGCACGCCGGCCGCATCCTGCTGAACACGCGGGACTTCACTTTCAGCCGCAACCTCGCGGAGCTCGCCCTGTCTCCCGACATCGCGCCCGACATCGTGGCGCTCGGGGAATACACGGTCGACACCCTGCGCCCGCGGGATCTCGCGGCGCTCAAAAAAATCTATCCGCATTCGGTCCAGCGGTCCTACGACGACGCGACCAACGCCGGCATGATGGTCTTCAGCCGCTATCCGCTCTCGGTCTTGAGCGCGGACTTCCTGAAGGGCGAGGACGGCCGCGGCGCGCGCCCGGCCCTCATTCTCGACGTGAACGTGTCGGGAAAGCGCCTGATCTTCATCCCCATCCACATTTTCGACGCGTGGCGGCAGTACCAGGCGGATCACGGCAAGCTCAAGACGGGCCTCGAGATTGGGTTCGGCTTGGACAACCCGGTGCACCGCCAGATCCAGGAGTTCCTCGCTCACGTGAAGTCGCGGGTCGACGGAAAGCTCCTCGCCGACGACACGGTGATCGTCGGGGACTTCAACCAGCCCGCGGCCCTGTTCGGCGTCGAGACGTCCGCCTACGGCCGCCTGCGCAAGGAACTGAACGTCGCGGTGGACGACGCGGCGCCCACGTTCCCCACGCGCGGGACCGCGGAGGCCGGCAGCTATCCGGATATGGCGATCGATCACGCGTTCGCGTCCCCGGGGTTGAGCGTCAAGAAGGGGCTCGTCCTGCGCCTGAAGGGCTCGAACCACTATCCGCTCTACTTCTCCGTCTATCCCGCCGAATTGAGAAGCGCGCTTCCCCCCGTTCTCTTCGCCGGCCGTTGAGACGCGCGTTCGAACCCCGCGACGCTGGCGCGGCGCGGCGCGATTTCCTATGCTCCGCAAATGACCACCGCCTTCGACGACGCGGCGCTTCCGGGCTACGCGGGCACGCGCGGTCTCAATTTTTGGGACGCCGATCCCGACCTGCGCGACGCGGTGCTGCCGCGCCTCAGCGACCGCGCGGCCGTCGAGCGCCTGCGGGATTTCGGCGGTCTCGTGGGCGGAAAGCTCGGCGCTTTGATCGAGACGGCGCACGCGGCGGACAAGCTGCCGCGCCTCGTCGAGAAGAAGTTCGGCGGCGAGAGCGCGCCCGCGATCGAGTACTGCGCGGAGCAGATCGAGGCGCGTCGCCTCCTCGCGCGCGCGGTCTACGCAACGCCCGGACTTCCCCTGATCGAGCGCATGACGCTCGGCGTGCTGTCGAACTACGCGGGCGAAGGCGGGATCTCCTGCCCGCTCGCGATGACCGAAGGCCTGATCGGTTTGCTGGAGAACCGAGGCACTCCGGAGCAGATGGCGCTGCTGCCCAAGCTGCGCTCCGACGATCCCGACTGGGCGCTGACCGGCGGACAGTTCGTGACCGAGCGGCACGGCGGCTCGAACGTGTCCGCCAACGAGACCGTCGCCAAGCCGGCCTCCGACGGGAGCTGGTCGCTGACCGGCACCAAGTGGTTCTGCTCGAATCCGGGCGAGGCCTGGGTCACGACCGCACGGGTCGAGGGCACACCGCACGTCGGTCTGTTCCTCGTCCTGCGCCGCCGCGCGGACGGCCGCCTCAACGGCCACCGCATACTAAGGAAGAAGCCGATCGGCGGCACGCGCGGCAAGGCGACGGTCGAGGTCGAGTACCGCGGCGCGCGCGCGGAGATCATCGGCAAGCCGCGCGAGGGCCTCGTGATCCTCGTCGACGAGATCCTGTCCGTGTCGCGCCTGCACGTGGCGGCCGCGGCGCTGGGCTTCGCCTCGCGCGCCCTCTTGGAAGCCGAGACGTTCGCGGCCTGGCGCGTCGCCTACGGCGTGAAGATCGGCGCGATGCCCTCGGTCAAGGAACGCCTCAAGCGCATGCGCCGCGAGCGCCTGGGCATGCTGACCGCGTTCTTCGCCGGCGTGGACGCCGTCGCCGCGGGCGCGCCCGAGGCCGAGGCGCTCGTGCCGATGCTCAAACTCGAGGTCTCGAAACGTTCGAGTTACTTGGTACGAGAGGCGCAGCTGCTGATCGGCGGCCACGGGATTCTCGACGACTTTTCCCCCTTGAATCGCCTCGCCGACGACGCGATCGTCAACGAGATCTGGGAGGGCACGCACCCGATCCTGGCCGGCCATGCGGCCAAGGCCCTGCGCCGCCCGCGCGTGCTCGACGCGTTCCTGGACCGCACGCACGAGCCGGATTTCGCCGGAGAGGTGCGCGCGCGCGTTCAGTCGAGCCGGACCGCGTCCGAGGACGAGCGGGCCCTCGGCGACGAGGCGCTCGTGACGCTCGCCTACGAAGTGCTCGCCGGCAACTAGGCCGGCGTCCTTCGGACCCGGCGCAGACGCGTCGACGAAGACCCTTATTGCGCGTCGGCGCGCGTCAGGCTTCCGCCGTGCGGCCGAGCTGGAGCAGCTTCTTCGTCAGCGCCTTCCAGCGCTTCTGCACCGCCTTGTCCGACGGCGAGACCCGCGTGACGCGCGCGTGCGCCGGGTCGGGCGCGGATTTTCCGTCGGGACCCAGCGCCAGCGGGACCACGTCGTGCTCGACGCCGATCAGCCGGCCGTCGAGCGAAACCGAGTAGTGCCAGACATCGATCTTTCCGCTCCCGTCCTTGCCGACGGACCAATCCTCGCTCTGCGCCTCCAAGGACGCGAAGTAGCGGCGAAGCACGAGATCGCGGTACATCGAGTCGCCCGTCCCGTCCTCGGCCTCGGCCGCCGGACCTCCGGTCTCCACGACGCCGACGTGCAGTTTCTGACTGCGGCCGCGACTGTCGGGAATCCCGAGGCGCTCGTAGGCTTGCTCCGTGCCGTACTGAGTCTCGACCTGCGCGCCGTCGTTCGCGAGGCGCTCGAACAGCTCCGCGACCGGCTTCGGGTCGACGGGCGCCGGCGCCATCTTCGCGCTGACCGCGCGCGCGGCCTGAAGGGCGTCGGCCATCGCATCCGGCAACGCCTGGGACGGCTGATCGGCGGACTGCGCGGACGCGGAGACGGCGGCGAGCAGAGCGGCGGCGAGGAGAAAGTGTTTCATGGATCAACGGTAGCCGCGGCGGCGCGCGCGCGCGAGGGTCTGCGGACCCGACCCGCGGGGGCCCGGAAGACCCAATCCCGAAACGCTATAATGGGCGCGATGAGCGAGTTCGATCCCGAGGCGCACACCGCCGCGTCCGCGCAGACTTGGTCCGACGCCGCGCCGCGCTACGACAAGCTGTCCGCGGCGCTGTTCGGCCCCGCGACCGAGGCTTTCGTCGAATTCGCCGGGATCCGCAAGGGCGACCGGGTGCTCGACGCGGCCTGCGGCCCCGGCCTCGCGAGCCGCGCCGCCGCGCGCCGCGCCGGGGAGCACGGGCGCGTGCTCGCCGTCGATCTCGCCCCCGGCATGATCGCGCTGGCCGCTTCGCGGCCGGCGGAGAGGCGCGCGGCGCCCATCGAGTGGCGCGTGATGAACGCGGAGGAGCTTCCCGTTCCCGCGGGAACCTTCGACGCGGTGATTTGCCAGCTCGGCCTCATGCTGTTCGCGCGCCCCGAGCGCGCGCTCGCGGCCATGCGCGCGGCGGCGGCGCCGGGCGCGCCGGTCGCCTGCCTCGTGCAGGGCCGGCGCCACGCGATGCAGTTCACCGCCTTGGTGATGGACGCGCTCGTCGAGCGCGCCCCGCACCTGCGCGCGCCCAAAGGCGCGCCGACCTTGTTCGCGTTCGGCCCCGACGGCGTTCTCGAGGAGGCGTTCGCGAAGGCCGGACTCACCGAGATGATCACGCGCCGCCTGTCCGGCTACTTCCGCTTCGCCTCCGGCGAGGAATACTGGACCGTGATGGTCGAGGGCTCCGGCCGCACCCGCGCGATGCTCGACTCGATTTCTCCGGAACTCCAGGCCAAGGTCAAGGCGGACGTCGTGCGCCGCGCCGGGAAACGCCGCTCGGGCCGCAGCATCGAGATCGGCTATGAATTCGTGATGGCCCGCGGCTTCGCGCCCCGCGCCGCGAAAGGAGCCGCGCGCGCATGAGCTCCCGCTTCGAGGCCAACGTCTACCGCCAGCCGGCCCTCGTGCGCGCCGCGCTCGCCGCGCGCGCGCCGTCGTGGCTCAAGCCCCCGCGCGGGCGCAAGTCCTTCCTCGTCGGCGTCGGCACGAACCACCACGCCGCGCGCATCGCGGCCTGGCTCTGGAGCCGCGCCGGTCTCGACGCGCGCGCCGTGCACAGCCACGACTTCGTCTCCCGCCCCTACCGCCTCGGACCCGGCGATCTCGGCGTCTTCCTGTCCCACCGCGGCTCGCGCTCCTACACGGTGAAGGCAGAAGCGGCCGCGCGCCGCGCGGGCGCGCAAACCGTGATCGTCACCGCCGAGGGCAGCCAGTGGACGGGACCCCGCCGCCTCGCGACCGGCCCGCTCGAGGACACCGGCGCGTTCACGCAGTCGTTCACGACGACGCTCGCCTGGCTGCTGCGCTGGCCGGCCAAGCCCGCCCTGCTCGCCCCCTTCCGCCGGATCGACGCGAGCCTGCGCTGGGGACCCGCGTTCCCGAAGATCGGCCTCGACACGGACGTGGTCTTGATCGGCGACGGCCTGCGCGAGTGGATCGCCTGCGAGATCGCGCTCAAATTGCAGGAGACCGCGCACGCGCGCGCGCGCTCGTTCGGCCTGGAGGAATTCCTGCACGGCCCGTGCGTGTCCGTCGGCGCCGGCACCGTCGTGATCGCCTTCTCGAGCGCGAAGGAACCGCGCTGGAACGCCGCGCGCCGCTACCTCGCGAAGATCGAGGTCCCTCTCGTGGAGGCGCGCTCCGAGGATTGGCTCGCGCAGGTGCTCTGGGGCCAGCGCCTGACCGTCGCCGCGTGCCGCGCCCTCGACATCGACCCCGACCTCCTGCGCGGCGACGACCCGCGCTACCTCGCCGCGCGCGAATTCCTGCGCTTCTAGACGCGCGTCGCGCACGAATCGGCGAGCAGGCGCGCGGCCTCGTCGGCGAGCTCGAGCGCGCGCGCCGGAATTTCTTTGCCGCAGACGCGCGCGAGCGCGCGGAACTCCGCGGCGAGCGCGCCCGCGCGGCTTGCGAACGGACCCTTCGCGCGCGGCTCGCGCACGCCCGCGCGCGCGAGCTCGAGGCCGCGGCTCGCGACCGCCCACCTCAGGGCGTCGTCGGTGCCCTCGATGAGGCGCAGGCCGCGCGCGTCGCGCAGCCAGCGCTCGGCGGGCACCGGCGATTCGCCGCGCGCGCGCTGTGAGTCCGCGGTCTCGTAGCCGCGTCCGCCGCGCAGCTGCACGACCGAGTCCGCGGCCTCCCAGACCGCGGCCGCGCTGTAGAGCTTCGCGAGCGCGGACTCCGTGCGGCCGACTTTTCCCGCGTCGGCCCAGGACGCGGCGCGCGCGCTGACCGCCTCGAGGCGCGCGACGAGCGCGTCGACACGCGTGAGACGCGCCGCGACCGCGGGCTCCGCCGAGAGCGGACGGCCGCGCCGGCGACGCGTCTTCGTCCAGGCCCGCGCCGCGTCGCGGCACGCGCGCGCGATTCCCAGCGCGCGCGCGGCGACCGTCAGGCGTCCCGCGTTCACCGAGGACAGGCCCTGGCGCAGGCCGTCGCCCTCCGCGCCGAGGCGCCGGCCCTCGGGCACGAAGACGTTCGTCAGCCGCACGACGCCGTTCTCCATGCCGCGCAGGCCGAGGAAGCGGCAGCGGCGCTCGACGCGCACGCCCTTCGCGCGCGCGTCCACGATGAAGACCGTGAGTCCGCCCGGAGCGCGCGCGACGACCGCGATCCAGCGCGCGACCGGCGCGTTCGTGATCCAGAGCTTGCGGCCGGAGAGGCGGTAGCCGCCCGGCGCGGGGCGCGCGCGGGTCGCGATCAACGCGACGTCGGTGCCGGCGCCTTCCTCGGTGAGCGCGAGCGCGCCGAGCTCTCCGGCCGCCATGCGCGGCAGGAGCGCGGCGCGCTGCTCCGCGGTGCCCGCGGCCGCGACGAGCGCCGCCGCCCCCAGCGCCTGATGCGTCGTGACCCACATCGCGAGCCCGGCGCTGCGCTCGGCGATCAAAGCGAACGCGTCGTGCGCGTCGACATGCGAAAGCCCGAGCCCGCCGAACGCGCGCGGCAGGATCAGACGAAATGCGCCCAGGCGCCGCAGGGCGGACACCGTCGCGGCGGGCACGCGGTCTTCGCGGTCGATCGCGTCCGCGTCGACGCGCGCGAGCAGACGGACAAGACTCGGACGCAGGCGCCGGTAGCGCGCCGATAACCGCGGCGCGCGCCGCTCCGGCCCGGGCACGCCGCCGGCGAGCAGGACGTCGCCGAGTCCGAGAGCGCGCGCGGTCTTCACGCGGTCCTGCGGAAGTCGAGGCGCTCGAGGCCGAGCCCGCTCAGCAACGTCCGCTCGATGAGCGAGAACTCGCGCGGATCCGCGCGGTTGAGGTCGAGCGGCTCGCGCAGACCGATCGCGCGCGCGCTCAGCAGGCGCGCGCGCTTCGAGTGATTGACCGATTCCTTGTGCATCATGTACGGCATCGCGAGCACGACGTCGCCCGCGCGGCCCGAAAATTCGAAGAAATCCTTGCAGCCCGTGATGATCGTCTTCGTCGGCAGTTCGAACTTCGTCACGCCTTCCGGGTGATCTTTGAGGTGCCTCGCGATCAGCGGCACCGAGTCGCACGCGAGATAAGTGCCGCCGCCGCCCCGCGGCCGCGCGTCGGACCACAGCGCCCACATCAGGAGTCCCGGCTCCGGACTGTCGAGAAAGCGCTTCCCGACGTCGCCGTCGATGTGCCAGTTCGACAGGTTCGCGGCGGACGGCGGCTCCCACGGCGTCGGTTCGAGGAGCGGAAACTGGATCACGAACGAGTTCGAGAGGGTGAACCGATCCCCCTCGACGAGGCGATCGGGACCGCCGACGATTTCCAAAATCGCGGCGCACGCTTTCGGCGCGAAGTCGCAGACGCGTACGGCCGACTCGCCCGGCAGAGCGGCCCGCTTTCCGGGCCAAGTCTCCGGGCGTTCGGGATCCAAGCCGAGGCGCCTCCACGCGTCGTCGGCCCAGGGCTTCGCGTCCGCCGCGGTGAAGCACCCTTCGAGACGCACGAACCCCCGGCGCCGGAAATGCTCGCGCTGCGCCTGCGTCAACGCCGTCCGCCGCGTCTTCTTCATGAACTTTCTCGTCCCGCGCCCATGATACGTCGGGCGGCGGGCCGTGTCAACAGCGCGCGCGCCTCGCCGTCGGGCCGGGCGAATTATGATAAGCTCGCCGAAACTTTCGACGCGCGGAGCCCACGATGACCACGCCGAACCCGACTTCACTCAAAGAACTCGCCGCCCGCCTCGGCCTCGAATTCCGGGGCCCCGCGGACTACCCGATCAAAGGCCCGCGCGACATCGAGGCCTTGTCTCCCGAGCAGGACCTCGAGGAAAACCACGTCTACTTCATCGAGACGCCCGCCGTGCTCAAGCGCCACCCGAAGGCCGCCGAGCGCGGCGTCATCTTGTGCGGCGCGGCGCTCGCCGAGAAGTTCCCGCGCGCGCTCGTGGCACCCGCCGGGAAGGAACGCCTGAGCCTCATCGCGCTCCTGGACGCCTTCGACAAGACCCCGAAGTTCCCCGCCGGCGTCTCCGCCGAGCCGCGCGTGCACCCATCCGCCCGGATCGCCGCGAGCGCCGCGATCCTGCCCGGCGCGGTCGTCATGGAGGGCGCGTCGGTCGGCGAACGCTGCGTCCTCTACCCCGGCGTCGTGCTCGAGCCTTTCTCCGCGGTCGGCGACGACACGACGCTGTTCCCCGGCGTCGTGCTCGGCCACCACTGCGCGCTCGGCCGACGCGTGATCGTGCACGGCGGCACGGTCATCGGCGCCGACGGCTTCGGCTTCTACGACGGTCCGACCGGACGCCACAAGATCCCGCAGATCGGCAACGTCGTCATCGCCGACGACGTGGAGATCGGCGCCAGCTGCACGGTCGACCGCGCGACCATCGAGACCACCACCATCGGCCAATACACGAAGCTCGACGACCAGGTCCACGTCGGCCACAACTGCCGCATCGGGCGCTACATCTACATCGTCGGCAACAGCGCGATCGGCGGCTCCGTGGTCATCGAGGACGGCGCGATGATCTCCGGCATGGTGATCGTGAAGGACCACTTGCGCATCGCGGCGGGCTCGATCGTCATGGGCCTCTCCGGCGTCGCGCAGGACACGGAGCCCAAGACCGCGTACTTCGGCTCGCCGGCGCGGCCCGCGCGGCAGATGCACAAGATGCACGCCGCGCTCGAGCGCCTGCCGGAGCTGCTGGTCAAGGTCCGCGAGCTCGAGGAAAAACTCGCGCGCCTCCAGTCTCCCGCGGCCTAAGCCCGCGCCGTTGACAGGAGCGGACCGGCCGACTACACTGGCGCGGTGAGCCCGAAACCGCGCGCCGCCGTCCTCATCTACAAGATTCTCGACGCCGCCGCCTGGCGCGAGGCTGAGCGCTCGGGAACTTTCCGCGGCGCGGGAATCGATCTGAAGGACGGCTATATCCACTTCTCGAGCGCCGACCAGGCCGCGGAGACCGCCGCGCGGCATTTCGCGGGCGCCGCGGGGCTCGTGCTCGTCGCCTTCGACGCGGGGACCTTCGGTCCCGCGCTCAAATGGGAGCCCTCGCGCGGCGGCGAGCTTTTCCCTCACCTGTACGGCGCGCTGAAGCCTTCGGACGCGCTGTGGGTAAAGCCCCTGCCGCTCGGCGGCGACGGCCGCCACGTCTTTGCGTTCTCGAGTCCCTAAAACCGTTCCGCCGCAAAGGAGGCGTCATGGCGCAGGTCCGCTCGTTCGGCATCTACCAGACGGCGAAGTTCATCGGCGTGCTCTACGCGGCTCTGTCCGCGGTCATCGCCGTCCCGTTCGCGCTCATCGGCGGAGCGCTCGCGATCGCGTCGGGCAAACCCGAGGGCGCGGCGATCTTCCTGATCGTGTTCGCGCCGATCGCCTACGGCGTGATCGGCTTCCTGTCCGCGGGCCTCGCCGCCTGGGTCTACAACTTCGTCGCCGCGCGCATCGGCGGCATCGAGCTCGACATCGGCTGAGCGCCTTCCGGAGGATTCGCGGCCGGAGACGGGCGTTTGCGCCCGGACCCGGAAACTGGCATAATCTCGCGTCGGCGAGGTAGCTCAGTGGTAGAGCACCGGTCTGAAAAACCGGGTGTCGCCAGTTCAATCCTGGCCCTCGCCACCATTTTTCGCCCGCCTTAGAGAAGGAACGGCAGGGCGCCCGGCAAGATCTCGAAGGAGACCGGCGCGCGTCCGTCCAGGTCGCCGTCGATGTTGAGCGGCAGGTCCCCGTCTCCGGAAATCTCGACGCGCTTCGCGCGGCGCAGGACCACGCCTTCCGCGCCGACGTGGCCGCCCGCGTAGACGCGCGGCAGCAGGCGCAGCAGCCGCGCGCGAGAGAGCGGGCCGACGGTGAGCAGCTCGAGCAGGCCGTCCTCCGCGTCGGCGCCGGGCGCGATGCGCATGCCGCCGCCGACCGTGCTCGTGTTGGCGACGGCGACCATATGGTAGTCGGCCGGCGCCTCGACGACGCCGTCGACGGTCAAGCTCAGACGGCGCGGGCGCGCGCGCCAGGCGGCGAGCGCGCTCTCGAGCAGATAGGTCGCGGTGCCGCCGAGGCGCTTGCCGCGGCGCTCGACGCCGAGCGCCACGTCCCCGGCGAGGCCGAGCGCGGCGACGTTCAAGAAACGGCGCTCGCGCGCCGAGCCGTCCGCGGCGCGAAAGCGCGCGACGGCCGCGTCGAGGCGACGGACCTTGCCGGCGCGCAGGCGCGCGGCCCAGGCCGCGGGGTCGCGCGGCAGGCCCATGTGGCGCGCGAAGTCGCAGCCCGAGCCGACCGGGAAAGTCGACACGGCGCTCGCCGCGCGCTTTTCCGGCGAAGCGGCCAGAAAACCGTCGACGACCTCGCCGAGAGTCCCGTCGCCGCCGACGGCGATCACCGCGCCGGCGCCGGCGTCGAGCGCCGCGCGCGCGAGCGCGCGGCCGTGGCCCGGCGCCTCGGTCTCGAGCACCGCGTGCCCCGGCCACAGCGCGCCGGCGAGACGACGCGCCTCGTGCCAGCGCGCGCGGCCGCGGCCGTGGCCCGCTGCGGGATTCAGGATGAAGTAGGCGCGCACGCGGTCAGCGCGTGAGCTTGCCCGCGTCGATGAGGCCCGCGCCCTGCTGATCGGCCGCCGCGCCGGCCACGGGCGACGCCGCCTTCTGCAGCTGGGCGAGCACGCCGTCGGGACCGCCCAGGCCGACCCAGCCCTGGGAGACCGCGAGCGCCGCGAGGCCAGCGACGTGCGGCGCCGCCATCGACGTGCCGGAGTAGGACACGAACCCGCCGCCGAGCTTGGCGGAGATCACGTCGACGCCGGGCGCGATGAACTTGACCTCGGGACCGCGGCTGGAGAAGGACGCGGCCTTGTCGTTCGCGTCGGAAGCGCCGACCGCGATGACCTCCGGGTACGCGCCCGGATAGCCGACCGCGCCGCCCGAGTTGCCCGCGGCGGCGACGATGACCACGCCCATCGCGGCGGCGTACTGGACCGCCTCGCGCATCGCGGGGCTGTCCGTCGGCGCGCCGAGGCTCATGTTGACGACCTGCATGCCGTGCTTCGCGGCCCAGACGATGCCGTCGATCACGTCGGACGTCGCCCCGGAGCCGTCCGCGTCGAGGACCTTGACCGCGTACAGCCGCGCCTGGGGCGCCACGCCGACGAGGCCCGGGATGTGCGAACCCGCCGCGGTGCCGGACACGTGCGTGCCGTGGCCGTTGTCGTCCATGTAATCCTTCGGGTTCTCGGTCTTCGTCAAAGCGGAGTAGCCGCCGTCGACCTTGCCCGCGAGAGCCGGATGCGTGTAGTCGAGGCCGGTGTCGATGATCGCGATCTTCACGCCCGCGCCCTGCGTCTGCGGCCACGCCGCCGGCGCGTGCACGCGCTCGATGCCCCACGTGTAGTCGCCGCGCACCGCGTCCGCGTGGACCGCGGGGAACGCGCCCGGCTTCGGGAACTTGAGCGCGCCCATGACCGCCGCGAAATTGGGCATCGGCGTCGCCTGGAAGGAGACCGCCGCCTGCTCGATCCACTTGAATTTCCCGTCGCGCTCGACGGAGACCACGTCGCTCGACGCGCTCTTCGCGCTCAGCGCTCTGAGCGTCTGGCCGGACGGGAGGTCCACGACCGCCGCCGAAAACTCGTGGTCGGTGTCGCCGTCCGTCGCGATGTGCGCCGTCGCCGTCAGGTTCATCGCCGCGAGCGCCCGCACGCGCCCGTCATGGTTGACCGTGGGCTTGAAGGTGACGATCCAGCGCTTCGTGCCGGGCTGCGGCGCCGGGATCGGGTCTCCCAGGGCCGGCGCCGCGATCAGGGCCGCGAGCGCCAGCGTCAGAGCGAGTTTCATGCGCGCTTTCTCCTTGTCTTTTCGGCCGCGCGCGGAGAGGGGTCCGCGCGCGTCCGAACTCAGCCTTAAGTAAAAGGAGGGTAAACGAAGGGCCCAGGATGAACATGGGTCTTAAGTCCTATATTAACGTAGGACTTAAGACCTATGTCATAGGTCTTAAGTCCCGCCGCGCACCCGAGTCTTTCGGTCCGTACGCGCGAAGGCTTTCCGCGGAAAAAAATTCCGCCGTTGACGAAATGAGTGTCGGGGGCTATACTGCGGAAAGAGGACGCCCATGAAAAAATCAGCGACGAAGACGTTGCGAGCGAAGGGGTCCGTACGCCGCGGGCGCGACGGCAGAAGCGCCGACGGCGACCGCGGCTGGCATGAGCTCGAAGCTCAGCACGACCGCCTGAAGTCGGACTGGATGAGCCTCGCGGTCCAGCTCGGCGTCGGCGGCGGCCCCAAGCTCGACTTCGAGTAAAGCCCTACTCGCCTTCGGCTTCGCGCCTGCGGCGCAGGCGCACGCTCGCGGTCTGTTCGCGCCGCCCGTAGCGGGCGAGCAGTGCTTCGGCGGAGGCGAGAGCCGCGCCGCTCCAGCGCCGCGACTTCACGCCCTCCAGAAGCGCGTGCGCGTCGAGCCGGGCGACGTCCTCCCATATCTCGGACGCGCGCGCGTCTTTTTCCAAAGCGGCGTTGCGCTCCGGCTCGTCGCTCTTCGTCGGCAGGTGCACGTCGTCCTTGAACGCGACCGCGGCCGTCGCGGTCTCGCCCGCGACGGTCGTCACTCCCTCGGCCTGCGCCCACGCCGCGATCTTCTGATCGAGGTCCCTCTTCGACTGCTCCAAGGATTTCAGCTCGTCCTTCAGGCGCCGCCGCTTCTCCTCCACGGCGGAGAGCTCGTCGACGAGCTTCACTCCGCCGTCGCGCTTGCGCTCCTCGGGCGGCAGCGCCGCGATCTTCTCGGGGTGCGCGAACTCCGGGCACAGGTCTCGGTACTCGCACCAGTCGCACAGCGCGCCGGGACTGGTCTTGAACTCATGGTCGCGCTTGATGCGCGTGATGAGCGCCGAGACTTCGGCTTTCAGCGCCGCGAGCTGTTCGGCGCTGCGCGTGGAGACCAGCGTCTGTCCGTGACGCACGTAGTGCCACACCAAGGAGACCTTGCGCGCCGAAGGCCACTGATTGCGGACCGCGATCTCGTAGAGCGCCAACTGCCAATCCTCGTCCAGGTGCTCCTGCGAGGGCAGAGACTTCGCGGTCTTGTAGTCGTGAATCTCGAACTCGCCGTCGGCGACGGCGGCGAGGCGGTCGACGAAGCCCTCGATGCGGTACTCGCGGCCCTCGGCCTCGATCGGAAAGCCCACGCGCGCCTCGACCGCGACGGTGCGGTCGCGCTCGAAGGGCGTCTGGGCGTCCCAGTATCGGCGCACGCATTCCTCGACCAGACGCTCCCAGTCTTCGCGCGACGCGGCGCCCTGGTGCGTGACGGTCTCGTCCCAGTCGCGCGCGAACGCGGCGCGGCCCTTGGCGAGCGTCTCGTCGAGCGTCGGGCGCCCGCCGGCCTGCAGGCGCTCGTACAGGAACTCGAAGGCCTCGTGCACGCTGGTGCCGAGCACGGTCGCACCGGTCTTGCGCGCGCGGGAGATGCGGTCGACGTAGCGATACCGGTATTTCTTCGCGCAGTTCTTGTAGCAGTCGAGCTTCGACGGCGAGAACTTCGTCGAGTGGTCTTCTTCCATGTCTAACGATCCGTCCGACGAACGAAACGGATAAACCACAAAGACACGAAGAACGGATGATGATTTAACGAACGGCTCTTTTCCTTCAAATCCTCTTCTCTTCGTTCTTGGTGTCTTTGTGGTTCAATCCGTCGCCGCTAAAGAAGCTCGAGGAGCGCGAAGTGGAGGTACTCGGTCTCCGGCATCGCGAGCAGGATCGGATGGTCGGCGGACTGGCCGCGCAGCGCGACGAGCCGCGCCGCGCGTTGAGAACGCGTCTGCGCCGCGCGCAGCATCGCGACGAAGTCCTCGCGCGACACGTGGTGCGAGCAGGTCGCCGTGGCGAGCAGGCCTCCGCGAGGAAGCGCCTTGAGGGCTTGCGCGTTGAGCTTCGCGTACAGGCGCAGGGCCTTGGACAGATGCTTTTTCGCCGGGACCAGGCTCGGCGGGTCGAGCACGATGAAGTCCGGCTTGAACGGCTGGTTCAGGCCCGCAAAGGCGTCCAGAGTCTGCTCCGCGTCGCCCTCGTCGAAGGAGACCGCGCCCTCCACGCCGTTGAGCTTCGCGTTCTCCTTGGCGAGCGTCAGCGCGGGTCCCGAGCTGTCGATCGCGAGCACGCTCTTCGCACCGCCCTTCGCCGCGGCGACCGCGAAGCCGCCCGTGTAGCAGTACAAATCCAGCACCGATCGACCGGAGAAGTAGGGGCGCAGGAACGCGCGGTTGTCGCGCTGGTCGAAGTAGTGACCGGTCTTCTGCCCCTCGCCGAGCGGCGCCATGAAGCGCAGGCCGCCCTCGACGATGGGAACGCGCTCGGGCACGGAGCCCGACAACGTGCGGCACTCGAGCGGCAGGCCCTCGAGCTGGCGCGCGCGGTGGTCGTTCTTGAGATAAACGCCCTTCGGCTGCAGCAGCTCATCGAGCGCGGCCGCGACCATGTCGAGACGGCGCTCGATGCCCGCCGACAGCACCTGCAGAACCAGAATGGAGCCGTAGCGATCGACGACGAGGCCCGGCAGGCCGTCCGACTCGCCGAAGCACAGGCGATACGCGTTCTCGCCCGGACACACGCGCTCGCGGTAGGCGAGCGCGGCGGCGAGCCGTTTCTTGAAGAAACCCGCGTCGATCGCTTCCTTCGGGCTGCGCGTGAGCATGCGCGCCGCGATCAGGCTGTTCGGGTGGTAGAAGGCGAGGCCGAACTCCTGTCCGCTCGCGGTCACGACGAGCGCCAGGTCTCCGGGCTTGGGCTCGTCCTCGGCGAGGACCTCGCGTATCTCGTTGGAGAAGATCCAGGAATGTCCCGCGAGCAGACGGTCCTCCTGGCGCGGCTTCAGGACGACGCGGGCAAGCGGCTTGATCTCGGCGGCGGTTTCGGCCATGACGGATTCTCCTGGTTCGGCTTCGGCCGACATTGTAGCGCTTCCGAGGCCCCTGCGTCCGCCCGCTTGACAGATCAACCGGCGGCTGCTATCACGCAATGCAGCCGCGAACAGAACCCCTCGGTGAAACGTATATAGAGGAAGCCGTCCGTACCGCAGAACGCCGCGTCGCGCGGCCAGGAGACTCCCGATATGAAGAAAATGACTTCGCTGGCTCTGACCGCGTCTCTGCTCGCGGGGCCGCTCGCGCTGCCTCCTGCTCTCTTCGCCCAAAACAATTCCTCCGACGCACCGGTCGCCGCGCCGGACTCGGCCCCGGTGCCGGCGCCGGACGCGGAACCGACGCCGGCGCCGGACTCCGACCCGAAGGGTCCTCCGTCCATCCCTCCGGCGCCGCCCGCGGGCTCCGAAAACACCGCCGGGAGCGAGCCGTCCCCCTCCGGGTCCTCCGACGCCTCGCCGCAGGCCGATCCGCCCTCGCGCGTCGCGCGTCTGAATCTGATCCGGGGCCCGATCACCATCCAGCCTTCGGGCTCCGGCGATTGGATCGACGCGAATCCGAACCGCCCGCTGACCACCGGCGATCATTTGTGGACGGACCAGGACGCGCGCGGCGAGATGCACATCGGCAGCGCCGCGATCCGCCTCTCCGACCACGTCGGGGCGTCCATCCTCAATTTGACCGACACGGTGGCTCAGCTCCAGCTGGCCCAGGGCACGATCGACGTGCGCATCCGCGAGCTCGGCCCCAACGAGACGTTCGAGATCGACACCGCGAACCTCGCCTTCACGGCGCGCGCCCCGGGAGAGTACCGCATCGACGCGAGCCCGAACGGCGGACCGACCACGATCACCGTCCGCGCGGGAACCGGCGAGGTCTCCGGCAGCGGCGGCGGGCCGTACCCGCTGCAGTTCAACCGCCAATACTCGGTCGCGGACAACCTCGGCTCCGCGCCGACGGCGAATCCCGTGCCCCCGCGCGACGCGTTCGACAACTTCGTCATGACGCGCATCCGGCGCGAGGAGCAGTCTCAATCGGCCCAATACGTTTCCCGAGACATGATCGGCTACGACGACCTCGACGAGCACGGCGCTTGGCGCAACGATCCCGTCTACGGTTGGATCTGGGTTCCGTACGGCGTGGGCGGCGGCTGGGCGCCGTATCATCACGGCCACTGGGCCAACGTCTATCCGTGGGGCTGGACGTGGGTCGCGGACGAATCCTGGGGCTTCGCGCCCTATCATTACGGCCGCTGGGTGCAGGGCGGCTACGGCTGGGCCTGGATCCCGGGCCCGCGCGGCCCGCGCCCGTATTACGCGCCCGCGATGGTCGGCTGGGTCGGCGGCGCCGGCTTCGGCGCGACGGTGTCGTTCGGCGGCGTCGTCGGCGTCGGCTGGTATCCGCTCGGACCGCGCGACGTCTGGGTTCCTCCGTACCGCGCGAGCCCGGGCTACATCCAGAACATGAATGTCTACAACTCGCGCGCCGTCAACGTCGTACAGGTCGACAACTACTACGGCAACTACCAGAGAAACCCGGGCTGGAACGGCGGCGGCGGCATGTACGCCCAGAACGCCGCAGCGGTCACCGCCGTGCCGCGGGGCGCGTTCGTCGGCGGCCAGGCGGTCGCCTCGGCCTCGGTTCGCGTCTCCCCGGGACAGCTGAGCAATCCGCAAGTCGTCCACGGCGCCGCCGGCTTCGGCGCCGGCTCCGGCCTGACCCCGCCGTCCGGCGCTTCGATCCCGGCCGCCTCGCGCCCGTCCTCCATTCGGCCGCCGGCCGCCCTGGGGAACCAGCCCGTGTTCACGCGCACGGCTCCGTCGCCGCGCGCCGCGGCTTTCGGCAACGTCCATCCGGCGAACGGCGCAAGCTCCGGAGGTCATTTCACCGGACCGGGCGCGGCCGCAATGAATTCCAGCGGTCCGAGACCGGGCGCCGGCGGCTCGGGCCCGGCGGGACAGAACCCGGGCGGAAGGCGTCAGGCCCCCGGCGGTCAAGCCCAAGCGGGACATACTCCCGGCCGACAGAATGGCGCCGGTCCGAATGCCGGCGGCCAAAAGCCGGGCGGACAGGCTCAGCCGGGCGGAAAGCCGGGTCAGGGACAGAAGCCCGGCGGCAAGAACCCGGCGCCGAAAAAGCCCGCGCCGAGGAAGAAGCCGGCGCCGCATCATCACGAGGGCGAGCGCCGCTGAAATCCGCCGCTCGCTTCGGTCTTCGTCCGCGGCCCCCGCGAGGGGGCCGCGCCCTTTTCCAGGCCTTCGGTCCCAAGACGCCTAGGACGTCCGGCACGGGTCCTCCCGTTGCGTGTTCGTCATATTGGGAATCGACGCGGGACGCTACAATGGAGGTGCCGTGAAAGCCCGCAAGGAGAAAAACCCGATGAAGTCGCCCGCCGAAATCGCGATCCTGCTCGCCGCCCTCGCCTGCGTTCCCGCCGCCGCCCAAGTCTCCGAGCTCGCTCCGGCTTACGACGCCGCGCGCGCCGCCGTCTCCGCCGCCGCCAAGCCGGCCGTCGAAACCTCCGCGACCGCCCCCGCAGCGTCCGCCGCCGCGCCGACGTCCTGCGACGACGCGAAGTCGCTGGAAGCTCCCTTCGAGTTCGCGCTCACGCCCGCCGACGGCGGAGCGAAGATCCAGCTCCGCTTCGAGTACGCCGGCTGCGAGGAATTCCCCCGCAACGACTATCTGGCTCCGTACACTCAGCGCTCCTACGAGGCGAAGGGCGGGTACGGCATGACGATCCTCGTCGACGAGGACGGCCGCAGCGCCGGCTACGCCCAGGTGCTGTTCTCTTCGGGCAAGAACTGGATCGGCAACATGGGCTTCCCGGTCGAAGCTCTCGTCTCGGGCGATCCGCAGAACGCGAACCTCCAGGACCACGAGCAGTGGAACAAGATCAACGGCCGCGCGACCCTGCGCGACGCGGCGAAGCCGCTCTACCCCCAACTCGGCAAGTGCGAAGCCGCCGACTGGAGCAAGGCCGCGGCCTCCGCTCCGGCGCGCACGAACGGCATACCCGCGCTCGGCTGGGACGGACGCTCCGGCCCGTCGCTCGTCCTGCTGACGAAGACCGCCGCGTACTACTACCACGAGGACTGCGACATCTGCGCCGAGGTCACGCGCTGCGAACTGTCGAACGGCGCGCTCTCCAGCGCGAAGGCCGCGCACAGCGTGGACTGCGCCGACATGAAGCCGTTCGAGAAAGACGCCGTCTACGACGCTTGCGCTGAAAGCCGGTGACCGATCCGCTGGGCCGGCCCTCGCGCGCTGAGGCGCGGGGGCCGGCCTTCGCTTTTCCGGTCCGGCGCCTGCTGGCCCTGAGCCTGCTCTGGAACGCGCCGCGCCCCGCCGCCGCGACCGGCGTCGCGGCGGAAGCGATCGCGCCGCTCGCGGAGTTCGTCGCGCGCGTGCCCGCCCTGAAGCAGGCCGCCGTGCTCCAACTGCAGAGCACGCAAGGACTCTTGTACCCGATGCCGCTCGCGGCGACGGCACTGACGATCGCCGCCGCGCCCGCGCCCGCCGCCGCACCGGCGGCCGCGCTGGACGCCGAAGCCGCCCTGCTCGTCTCGGCGCTGGCCGCTCAGCCCGACGCGCCGGCGCTCCACGCCGTGCTCGGAACCGAGAACGCCCCGGCGCTGCGCGCGCTCTCCTCCGGCTTCGCGCGCGAGACCGCGGAAAACCCGGGCTCGCGCGCCGCACGCCGCATCCAAGAACTGCGCCGCCGCTGGGATCTCGGCTCGGCCGACGGCGCCCGCCGCCTCGCGGACGTCATCTCCGCGCGCTTGACGGCCGCCTTCGACGGCGCGCTCCCGTCGGGACCGCTCGCGTCCGCGGTTGCGGCGACCCCGCGTCCGCGCTACGACAAGCTCTCCGGCGCGCTCGCCTACTACATGACCGCGCGCGGCTACGCGCGGGGCCTGGAAGCGCTCGAGTACGCGCGCGGCTTCCATCGCGGCCGCCGCCGCGACGGTCTCACGCCCGAGTTCCAGCATCAAGTCGAGATCGCGCTGCACCTGACCACGCTCAAGGACCTGCCCGACGAGGAACAGACCTTGATCGTCGCGCTCCTCCACGACGTCGTCGAGGATTACGACGTCGCCCCCGAAGAGATCGCGCGCCGCTTCGGTCCCGATGTCTCGCGCCGCGTCTGGCTGCTGACCAAGGTCTATCGCGGCGAGAAGAAGGACCCCGACGCCTACTTCGACGCGATCGCGCGCGACCCGATCGCCAGCCTGGTGAAGGGCGCCGACCGCGTGCACAACCTGCAGAGCATGGTCGGCGTGTTTTCCCTCGATAAGCAGCGCGAGTACGCCGACGAGGCCGAGTTCCGCTTCCTGCCGATGCTGAAGGACGCCGAGCGCCGCTTTCCGCAGCACGGCGCGGCCTATCGCAGCCTGCGCCACATGCTGAAAAGCCAGCTGGCGCTCATCCGCGCGTCGCTCGCCGCGGCCGAGCGGCCCTAAGCGCCCGCTCCGGCAGAACGACTTCGTCGGGGCCGCCAGATCGAAGTCAGCGCGCGACGCGCCGGACGCTCCTCACGGCCGTCGATCTGGCGCGCTGACTCGCCGCGCTCGGATTCGAGTTCATGCGGCAGATGGGAAGCCTCGCGCATTTCCGTCATCCCGACGGGCGCGCGACCGCAGTCCCCATGCACCGCGCAGAAACCATTCGGCGCGGACTTCTCCGTTCGATTCTGCGTGATATCGATCGGACGCCGGACGACTATGAAGAGCGACGCAGAACCGTTTGAGCCGCCGCGGGAATCGCCCAAGCCGGCCGCCGCCATCAACTCGGCGACGACGGGGCGACTCCCGTTCGAAAATAGCCTCACGAGCGGCATGAAGCATATGCCGTCTGCGAATTCCCCGGATGAATAATGCTACAGGCACCCGCCGCGCTTGAGGATCTCGCGCGCGGAGGCCGCGTAGGGCTCGAGCGAGAAGCAGGCGTCGAGCTCGCGCGGCGAGAGGCGCTTGGTGACCTCGGGGTCGGCGCCGAGGGTCTGGCGCAGAGTCCCCTCGCCCTTCCAGGTCTTCATCGCGTTGCGCTGGACGAGGTCGTAAGCCTCGAGGCGGCCGAGGCCGGCGTCGATGAGGCGCAGGAGAACTGTCTGCGAGAAGACGAGGCCGTGCGAGCTCTCCAAGTTCTTCTTCATGCGCTCGGGATAGACCTGCAGGCCGTCGAGCACGTAGACGAGGCGGTGAAGCATGAAGTCGAGCGCGATGTGCGCATCCGGCAGGATGACCCGCTCATTGGAAGAGTGCGAGATGTCGCGCTCGTGCCACAGCGCGCAGTTCTCGGTGATCGTCGTCTCGTAGCCGCGGATCAGGCGCGCGAGGCCGCAGAGATTCTCGCAGAGCACGGGATTGCGCTTGTGCGGCATCGCGGAGGAGCCCTTCTGGCCCTCGGAGAACGGCTCTTCGAGCTCCAAGATCTCGGTCTTCTGCAGATGGCGGATTTCGAGCGCGACGCGCTCGATCGCGCACGCGCTGAGGACGAGCGCGTGGAAGTACTCCGCGTACCGATCGCGCGGGATGACCTGAGTGGAGACGGGCTCGGGGCGCAGGCCGAGGGCGTCCAAGATCTCGGCCTCCACGTCGGGAGAGAGCTGGGTGAACGCGCCGACGGCGCCGGAGATCTGGCCGTAGGCGATGGTCTCGCGCGCGGCGCGCAGGCGCTTCTGGCAGCGCACGGCCTCCGCGTGCCAGCCGGCGACCTTGATGCCGAACGTGATCGGCTCGGCGTGAACGCCGTGAGTGCGGCCGACCATCCACGTCCGCTCGTGCTTGCGCGCGAGCGCCTTCAAGCGGCGCGCGACCTGCTCCCAGCCTTCGGTGAGCAGATCCGCGGCGTCGACGAGCTGGAGCGCCATCGACGTGTCGAGCACGTCGGACGAGGTGAGGCCGTAGTGCAGGTAACGGTCGACCTTCGGCGCCTGTTTCTTCAATTCTCCGGCCACGGCCGAGATCATGCCGATGACCTCGTGGCCCGCGGTGGATTCCTTCTTGCGCGACGCCTCGAGCAAAGACTTCTCCATGAGCCGGCGCAGCGCCTGCAGTTCTTTCGCGGGGATGCCCTTCTGCGGCGCGATCGCCTTGAGCAGCTCCTCTTCGACGCGCAGCATCGCGCGCAGGCGGTTCTCGTCGGACCAAATCCGGCCCATCTCGGGGCGCGTGTATCGTTCGATCATGCTACTCCCCGTCCGAGCCGGCCTCGATCTCGCGCCGCGCGGTCGACAGCGGCACGCCCGACTGGCACTGCGTGCAGGAGTCCGGCGGCGCCGCCTGCAGCGGGTAGGAGATCAGGCCGCGCGTCGGCACGCCCAGGCACAGCGGCGCGGACGAACGGTCGACCATCGCGCCCACGCCGATCACGCGGGCGCCGTACGCCTGCGCGAGCGCGACCACCTCGCCGTTCGAGCGGCCGGTCGTGAGCACGTCGACGACGACGAGCGCGCGCTCGCCGCGGGCCAGCGTGAAGTCGCGGCGGAAGGCCATCGCGCCGGCGTTGCGCTCGGTGAAGATCGCTCGCGCCTTCTTCGCGCGCGCCACTTCCTGGCCGAGCACGACGGAGCCCATGCCGGTGGAGATCACCACGTCCACGGGGGACGCGAACTTGGCGGCGAGCGCCTTCGCGATCTTCTGCGTCACGTGCGGGTACTGCAGGACCAACGCGGTCTGCAGATAGATCGGCGTGTGCAGGCCCGACGCGAGGCGGAAATGCCCGCTCGCCACGGCGCCGTGCTCCTGCAGAAGCCCCAGCACGTCCATCTTGTTGCTCTCTCTCATGTCGGTGTCCCCCTAAAAATTGAGCCGATGCGTCAAAGCGTCGAAGCGCTTCTTCGCGCCCGCGCGGCCCGAGTCCACGTCCTGCTCGATTTCTTTTTCGCCGATTTTCTTGAACCGCGGCTCGACGTCCGGCTTATTGATGTCGCCCTTCACGCGGAAGCCGATCGCCGCGCGGCCCAGCTCGTCGAGCCACCAATCCGGCAGAAGGCCGCTGTAGGAGGTCAAGCGCGTCAGGATATTCATGTCGACCGTCTCTTTGCCTCCGTCGGCCCAGCCCTGAGCGAAAGCCACGAACTGCGGACCGCCGACGTGGAAGTAGCGGATCGTCGCCACGCCGCTCGCGGCGCCGTATTCGCCGTCGATGCGGTCGAAGTCGAAGGACTTCGGATAGGCGTTCGCGCCCCGCAGCTGCGCGCGGCTGTTCATCGCGTACATGTACACGAACGGCAGGAACACGAGCCTCATGAACGTATTCGACTCCTGCGCGATCGCCAAGTCCTTGACGTGGCCCGGCCCGAAGCTCAGGTAGGCCTCGCCGCTGAGCTTGTTGAGCTCCGGAGTGATGCCGCGCAGCGCCCACAGCAGCTCCAAGTTCCTGCAGGTGAAGTTCGGATGGACGATCTCGGCGACCTTGATCGAGCCCGTGGTGTTCGGGAAGCCGCGCGGGATCGAATACTTGAACGTCCGAAGCCACGGCCTCGACTCCTCCTCCGCCGACGCCGCGCGAGTCGAGATCGCGGCGCGGAAGTCCGCGACGAACTTCGCCGTCTTCTCCCAGTCGATCTTGTCGGCCGTGCCGGACAGCAGCACCTCCTTAGGGGCGGAGACCTTGGCCCCGCCCTTCGGGTCGAAGAATTGGTCGATCTTCGCGCGCAGCTTCAGGTGCGTGCCCTCGATGTTCACCAGCAGGCGGTCGACCGTCAGCTTGCGGCCGTCGATGGCGGCGGAGCCGGAGATCTCGTCGAAGACGTGGCCGATGGCCTTCACGCGGCCGCGGAACGCGGTCGCCTTCACGCGCGCGAACTCGTCGGTCGCCGACGCGTCGATGTCCGCGCCCTCGACGCTCTTGTCGCCCCAAGTCATGCCGAAGCCGCGCAGGTTCAAGTCGGCCTCGCGCGCCTGCAGGCGCCCGGGCCAGCCGGTCACGTCCACGCGCAGGGTCGCCTTGCCCGCGAGGCCGTACTTTCCCCACGGCGTCCAGCGCACGGCCGCGCGCGCAAGCGGGACGTCGGAGAACGTGGCCTCGACGCTCAGCGTCGGCGTGTCGGCCGCGAAGTCGAAGACGCCCGACATGGCCGCGCTGCCCTCGTCGGTCTCCACGCGCAGGCTCTGCATGTCGAGCATTCCCGCGGCGGGCAGCCCCCCCTTGAAGCGCCAGCGGCTCGGCGGCAGGGTCAGCGGGAGTTCGCGGTCGAACAGGCGGCGCCAGTGCTCGCCGCCGAGCGCGGACGCGGCGAAGCGCGCGTCGATGCGCGGGGTCAGGAAGCCGCGCACGTCGACCGTTCCCGACACCGGCACGCCTTGGAGCTGGCCCGTGAACCGCTCCACGTGGACCGACGCGCTCGACAGGTTCAAGCTCGCGAGATCGACGGCGCCTTCCGCCGCGGACACGTTCGCCTCCCACTCCCGTCCCGCGATCGGCGTGCGCGCGACGAACGAGGCTTGGACCGGAAAGCCGCGCACGAGGGAGAACTCGCTCAGATGCCCGGCGAGATGCTCGAACGTCCACGTGCGATGATGGCCGCGGTCGTCGAGGCGCAGGGAGCCTTCGGAGACGACGATCTGCGCGGTCGCGAGCGCCTGCGGGATCAGGCCCGACTGCCCGCGCGCCGTGCCGGAGGACTCGAACAGGTCGGTCACGTCCCAGTGCCCGTTCGCGTCGCGGATCAGGGCCATCTGCGGCGACTCGAGGCGCACGGTGTCGATCTCGACCTGCTTGTCCAGCAGCGGCTTGAGGCGCACCGTCACCACCGCCAAGCCGCAGTTGAGAAAATCCGGTTCCGAGCCGCCCCGGCGCACGCGCAGGCCGAGGACCTTGATGCCGTAAGGGCTCAGCACGAGCCGGTCGATGATCACCTCGCGCCGCAGGAGCACGGAGAGCTGCTCGGCGGCGAGGCGCTTCGTCTCTTGGGGGCTGAAGTGCTTGTAGGCGTAGAAGCCGAGCCCGCCGAGCGTGAGGACGGCGATCATGAACAGCCAGCCGATGACGCGCAGAGAAATGTGCAGCGCGCGACCGATCAGCCGCAGGACGCGCAGAGACGCGCGAAGCACGGCGCGCGCGGCGTCCTTGAGCTTCATCGGGGGAGATTTTACCCTATTGGCCGCCCATCCGCGGGCCCGCCCGGTAGGTCCCGTCCGCGCTGGGACCTCTGACCGCGGCCGAAGGACCCGATCGGCCTAAGACACGCTCGCCCCGACCGCGGTATGATCGCTTCATGATTAATCTCCCGCGCCGCGCCGCTCTTCTCGCCGCTCTCGTCGTCGCCGCCCCCGCCGGAGCCCAATTGTTCGGCGCAGACGATCCGAACGGCGCCGTCGCCGCACTCCACAAGCAGGTCGAGGCGATCCGCAAGACCGCCGCGGCCGGCGCGCCGTTCGCTCCCGCCGGCGCCTCGTTCGCGCGCAGCATCTCTTGCCCGGAATCGAAGGACGCGCCGATCGGCAAGCTCAAGATCTACACGAGCCTCGGCTTCGTCGCGGGGCTGCCGGCCGCCGCGGACGGCACGCGGCCCTTCGGCGCGATCCCGGGCAAGCCCGAGGCCGACGAGACGCGCCTCAACGACTACGGCGGCGTCTCCGTGCGCGACGGCGTTTTCCACTACGACGCGTGGAGCTGCGACACTCAAGATTACTATCTGAGCGCGAACGTGAAAGACCTCGTGCGCGTCGGCTCCGGCCCCGGCTCCACCCCGATCGTACTCCACGAGCACGTGGAGACGCGCGGCACCGTGGACGCGGACGTCGACGTGTCCTGCACGGCGAACTGGTAGCCGCGTCCGCGACGACGCGACGGCCGATTTCGTAGAATAGCGCGATGGCGGACATTCGCGCGGAGGTCGCCCGTCGGCGCACCTTCGCGATCATCTCCCACCCCGACGCGGGCAAGACGACGCTGACCGAAAAGCTCCTGCTTTACGGCGGCGCGATCCAGCTCGCCGGTTCGGTCACCGCGCGCAAGAACCAGAGCTCGTCGGCCTCCGACTGGATGGAGCTCGAGCGCAAGCGCGGAATCTCCGTCAGCTCGACGGTCCTGCAGTTCGACTACGAGGGCTTCCGCATCAACCTCCTCGACACGCCCGGCCACAAGGACTTCTCCGAGGACACCTACCGCGTGCTGACCGCCGTCGACGCCGCGGTCATGGTCATCGACGCCGGCAAGGGCATCGAGAGCCAGACGCGCAAATTGTTCGAGGTCTGCCGCCTGCGCGGCATCCCGATCCTGACGTTCATGAACAAGCTCGACCGCCCCACGCGCGACCTGCTCGAGCTCATGGACGACATCGAGAGCACGCTGCAGATCCACGCCTACCCGATCAACTGGCCGATGGGCACCGGCGAGCGGTTCAAGGGCGTCTACGACCGCATGTCCAAGGAAGCGCATCTCTTCGAGCGGACCGCGCGCGGCGCGTACCGCGCGCCGGTCCAGGTCGCCGGGATCGCCGATCCCGCGGTCAAGGACGCGATCGACGCCGACTCTTACGGGCACTTCGTCGAGCAGTTGGACCTTCTCGCGACCGCAGGCCCCACGTTCGACCGCGCCGACGCCGCGAAGGGCGGCACCACGCCGGTGTTCTTCGGCTCCGCCGTCAACAACTTCGGCGTCGAGCTCCTGCTCAAGGCGCTGCTCGAGCACGCGCCGGCGCCCACCCCGCGCGCGACGAAGGCGGGTGCGACGATCGCGCCCGCGGACGAGAAATTCTCCGCCTTCGTCTTCAAGATCCAAGGCAACATGGACCCGAAGCACCGCGACCGCGTGTCCTTCATCCGCGTCGTCTCCGGCCGCTTCTCGCGCGACCTGCCGGTGATCCACACGCGCACCGGCAAGACCTATCGCCTCGCCAACGCGCACAAGATCTTCGGGCGCGAGCGCGAGATCGTCGACGAGGCCTACGCGGGCGACGTCGTCGGCCTCGTCGGCTACTCGGACTTCGGCATCGGCGACACGCTCGCGCAGGACGCCTCGGTCGCCTTCGACGAGATCCCGACGTTCTCGCCGGAGTGCTTCGCGCAGCTCTACAACCCGAACCCCTCGAAGTACAAGCCTTTCGCGAAAGGCCTGGAGCAAATGATCCGCGAGGGCGTGGTGCGCTCCCTGCGCCTCAAAGAAATGGGCGACGCGAAGTCCACCTTGCTCGCCGCCGTCGGCCCCCTCCAGTTCGAGGTCGCGCAGTTCCGCATGCAGTCGGAGTACGGAGTCGAGTCGAAGCTCGAGCCGACGTCGTGGACGCTCGCGCGCTGGATCGGGCCCAAGACTCCGGCCGGCGCCGTCGAGTCGGTCGGCCTCCCCGTCAAATGCGCGCGCGCGACCGACGAGGACGGCCGCGAGATGATCCTCTTCCCCACCGAATGGTCGCTTCAGTACCTGACCGAGCGCCATCCCGAGATCGAACTGCTGCGCCTGCCGCCGAAGCCCGCCGCCGCGAAGTCCTGACGACTACTTCGCCAGGCCGAAGAAGAGCGCCGTCTTTTCGGCCAGCGTGCGGCCTTCGCTCGCGCGCAGCTTCGCGTCGACGTCGTCGAGCTTGTGCTCGGCGCCCGGGACGATCTGCAGCGTGAAGTCGGCGCCCGAGTCGGCGTAGATTTTCTTCGTGCGGTCCTCGGACTTGTAGCTCGCGCGCGAGAAGCCGGCCGAGCCCCGGCCGCCGACGAGCGGGACATTGCGGTCGGCGTCGCCGTGGATCGAGAGGATGCGCTTGCCTTTCGCCGACGGACAGCGGTCGCCGTCGACGTTCAGCGGGCCGGAAACGGCGACGATCGCCGCGAAGACGTTCGACTCGCACATCATGCGCTCGGCCATCATCGCGCCGTTCGAATGTCCGAGGCCGTACACGCGCGCCGGATCGATTCCGTACTCGTCGACGAGGCGGCGAACGGCGCCCGAAATGTAGGCGACGTCGTCGACGTTCTCCTGCGCCGGGACTCCGCAGCAGCCGCCGCCCGCGTTCCAGCCGAGCATGTCCGCGCCGAAGCGGCGCGTGACGGGAGTGCCGTTCAAGTAGGCGACGACGAAGCCGCTCTTCGCCGCGACCGCGTCCAGGTTCAGCCCGCTCTCGCCGCCGTCGCGCCCTTCGATGCGCGACGCGTTGCCGAGACCGCCGTGCAGGACGACGACGAGCGACCGCCGTCCCTTCGCGGGTAGATTCGTCGGCGCGTACACGAGCGCCGCGCGGCCGTCGACGGTTCGCGCGACGGTCTGAGCGCGGCAAGGTCCGCCGCAAAAAACCGCCGACGCGAACGCCACGATCGCGAAAGTCTGCTTCACCGATAAAAATCTCATTCATTCACCTCCGTCCAATCGAGCGAGCGAGCGACCGCCCGCTCCCAGCCGCGCAGCAAAGCGGCGCGCGGCGCGGCCTTCATCCGCGGACGCCAGGAGCGCGAGACGGACCAGTTCGCGCGCAGGTCGGCGGTCCCGGAGTAGAACCCGACGGCGAGGCCCGCCGCGTAGGCGGCGCCGAGCGCGGTGGTCTCCAGCACGGCGGGACGCACGACTTCGCGCGCGAGAACGTCGGCCTGGAACTGCATGAGCAGTTCGTTGACCACCATGCCGCCGTCGACGCGCAGGGCCTTCAAGCGCACGCCGGAGTCCTTTTCCATCGCGGCGACGACGTCGCGCGTCTGGAAGGCCGTCGCCTCCAGCGCGGCGCGCGCGAAGTGGCCGCGGTGCGCGTAGCGCGTGAGGCCGTGGATCGACCCGCGCGCGCCGGCGTTCCAGTGCGGCGCGTAGAGGCCCGAGAAAGCGGGCACGAAATAGACGCCGCCGTTGTCGTCGACGGTGCGCGCGAGAGCTTCCACGTCGGCGCTGATCTTGATCAAACCCAGGTTGTCGCGCAGCCACTGCACGACCGCGCCGCCGATGGCGACGCTGCCTTCGAGCGCGTACTGCGCGGGCGCGTTCCCCAGGCGCACCGCGACCGTGCTCAGCAGGCCGTGCCGCGAGAAGGACGGCTTGTTCCCCGTATTCATCAGGAGAAAGCAGCCGGTGCCGTAGGTGCTCTTCGCTTCGCCCGGTCGGAAGCAGGCCTGGCCGAACAGCGCGGCCTGCTGATCGCCGAGAATTCCGGAAATGGGAACTCCCCGGATGGGGGCAAAATCCGCGCGGCCGTAGACCTCGCTGCTCGAGCGGATTTCCGGGAGCAAGCGCGCGGGAACCTCGAAAAGCTCCAGCAGTTCCTCGTCCCAAGCGAGCGTGCGCAGATTCATGAGCTGGGTGCGGCTCGCGTTGGTCACGTCGGTCGCGTGCACGCCGCCGCGCGGACCGCCGGTCAGGCTCCACAATAAAAACGAATCGACGTTGCCGAACAGCGCGTCTCCCGCGCGCGCCTTCGCTCTGAGGCCCGGAACGTTCTTCAGCAGCCAGCGCAGTTTCAGCGCGCTGAAGTACGTCGCGAGCGGCAAACCGGTCAAGCGGCGCACGCGCCCGCCCGCGCCGCGGCGCGCGAAGGCCGCGACGTCGGCCTCCACGCGCGCGTCCTGCCAGACCAACGCGGGCGCCAAAGGCGCGCCGGTGCGGCGGTCCCAAACGACGGTCGTCTCGCGCTGGTTGGTGATGCCGAGCGCGGCGAGGTCGGCGGGCTTCAGCCCCCCGCGGCGCATCGCGCCCGCGATGACCTCGCGCGTTCGCTTCAGGATCTCGGCGGCGTCGTGCTCGACCCAGCCCGGACGCGGCAGGAGCTGCGCGTGCTCCTTCTGCGCGGACGCGACGACGCGGCCCCTCCGGTCGAAGACGATGAAGCGCGTGCTCGTCGTGCCCTGGTCGAGCGCGCCGAGATATCGAGCCATGTCCGCGTTAGAACAGCAGGTGCAGCGCGGCTTGGATCGAGTTCTCCGCGAAGCGGTCGCGGATGTCCGCCGAGTAGTCGAGGTTGAAGCTCGTGTCCTTGTCCATGTTGATCACGAAGCCGGCGCCCACCAGAGCGCCGTCGGCGGGCAAGGAGGCCGTCTGCACGGAGAACGAGCTGCCGCCGGCGGCGAGCTGAGCGTCGATCGGCCGGCTCTGGTTCGAATACTCGTGCACCCAGCCCAAGCTCCAGTGCGCGTCGAACGTGCCGGTGCCCTCCGCGGAGCTCTTCGTCGACTGGCGGATGCCCAGGCTCGAGCGCAGCGACTGGGCGTTCTGCGCGCCCACGTTCAAGTCGTACCCGCCGGCTCCGCTCTCCGTGAAGGTATGGACCATGAGCCGGTCCTCGTTGATGCCGAGAAACGGCGCCAACACGCCGAAAATCTGCGTCGGCACGTCGTAGGTGAAGTAACCGTTGGCGTTGAGCTCATCGCCCGTCGGTTTGGCGGCGGCGTTCTGGCTGGCCTCGCCGACCTGAATGCCGCGGTTCGTCGAGTAGTAGTCGAGCGCACCGCCCGCGTACAAGTCCGCGCGGAACGCTCCCTCGTGAATCGCTGCGTACACGCCCGCGCGCCCCGCCGTGTCGTCGAGCGTGCTGCCGGCGTCCGTGTAAACGTTCGCGTGACTATACAAATAGCCGCCCGCAAGGCCGACAGCGACCGCGTCGTTGATGCGGTAGTCTCCGCCCGCGATGACCCCGCCGCTGCGAAAGCCGAAGCCCGGTTCGAAACCCGCCGAGCCGTTCATCGACTGCTGATGACCGGTCGTCCCCACGAGCGAACCGTAAAAACCGAAGCCCGAGTCCAGCGACGTCTTCTCCGGCTCGAAGTGACGTCCGAATGGGTCCTGATCGTCCGTGCCGCCTTCCGCGAACAAGCGGCTCAAGTCCACCGTCGGCCCGCTGCCGGTGTTGACCGTAACCCCGCCCGTCTTCACCCCGGTGTCGAGCGCGGTCATGCGCCGCCCGAGCGCCTCCGCCTCCACGCTCGAGCCGGAGAAGCCGATCGCGCTCATTCCCGCGTACGCGATCGGCCCGATCTGATCGAACGCCGTTTGGATCTGCGCCGTGTCCAGCGTGTAGAGTTCGCTCATGAGCGCGCCGGCGGCGCTGGTAGGATTCGACTGCGCCAGCGTGCGCACGGACTCGAGCGCGCCGCCGACCGCCGCTTGGTTGGGCGTCGACGCCAGGCTCGCGAACGCGATCAGGTGCGCGGTCACGACGACGTCGGTGCTGCTGTAGGCCGCGGTGAACGTGATCGCGGCCGGAGAGATCGGATTGCCCGCGAATTGAGTGGAATTCAGCGACGTCGCCGAGATCACGGTGAATTGCTCCAGGTTCTTAATCCCCGGATCGTTGACTGTCGTGATCTGAAGAGCGCCGCCGGTCAGCGTCATGTTGCCGCCGGTCACGCTGATCACCCCAGGCGTCAGCGCCAGCGCCAGCGTGCCGCTACCCGAGTAAGTCGCCGCCGAGCCGAGCGCCAGTTGCCCGGAGCCGACGTTCAGCAGGCCGTTGTTGATGACGTTGCCGAGCGCGTAGGCGGGCAGCGCTCCCGTCGGAGCCAAGCTGAAGCCGTTCATGTCGAACGTCCCGCCGCTCAAAATGTTCAGCGCGCCGCCGGTCGGCATCACGTTGTTGGCTCCGATCTGCAAAGTTCCCTGGCTCACCGTCGTGCCGCCGGTGTAAGTATTCGCTCCGTACAGCGTCAAGATTCCGGCGCCGGTCTTGGTGAGGCCCCCCCCCGCGTGCGTGTACGTGTCGGAAATCACGCCGTAGAATGAATCATTGTTGCCGTCGGTGTTGATCGTGGCGCCGACGGCGCCGATCGTGATGTTGCGTTGGTCGGTCACCGCGCTCGAGGTCAACAAAGTGCCGCCGTCCAGGAAAAGCCCCCCGGTGCCGAGGTTCGACTCGCTGCCGACCTGGAGCACGCCGCCCTTGATCGCGGTGCCCCCGGTGTACGTATTGGCGCCGCTCAAAACCAAAGTGCCGGAGCTCGCCTTGACCAAGGTGCCGACGCCGCTGATCACCCCGGACAGCGTCGTCGTCGCTCCGGCCGTTTCGAAGATGCCGCTGCCCGATTCGAGATAAATGCTGCGCGAATCGCTGAGCGAGCCCTGGAACTGGAGCGCGCCTCCCGTGAAGGTGAGACCGCCGGTGCCCAGTTCGGCGTCGTCGTTGATGCTCAGCGTTCCGCCCTGCTGCAGGAGAGTGCCGCCGCTGTAGTTGTTGTTGGCGTTGGTCAGCGAGACGACGCCGCCGCCGCCCGCGCTGGAGTCGGTGACGGCCAACTGGCCCGTGCCGGTGATTTGGCCTTCGAAAAGAGAGTTGTTTCCGTACGCGTCGATCGCTCCCCCGCCTCCGCTGTTCAAAGTGATGGTCCGCGACGTCGTGATCGCCCCGGCGGTTTGCAGAGCGCCGCCGCCGCTCAGCGTGACTCCTGCTTCGTCGGTCGTGTTGCCGAGGTTGGAGTCCGAGGTGATGGACAGCGTGCCTCCGTTGACGATCGTCCCGCCCGTATACGTGTTCACGACGTTCAAAGTGAGAGTTCCTGAACCGCCCTTGATCAGGGTGCCGGCGACGCTGCCCGTGAAAGCGCTTCCATCTCCGAGCGCGGTGGAGATGCCCATGGAGTTGGTCATGTTAAACGTCACGCTGCCGTTCAAATAGAGGTTTCCGCCGTTGATCGCCACCGCCGCTCCGGCGCTCGTCGCGTCGAAAAGAGTTCCGCCGTTGACCAGCTGAGAGCCGCTCAAAGCAATGCTCTGGTTCGCAGGGCTGCCGCTCGTCCAAGCGATCGTTGGATTCGTCAAAGCGTTCGCGTACGTGATCGCGCCGGGCAGGGTCGTCTCCGCCGTCGAGTTGACGAGGAACTGCGCTCGGGCGGTCGATTGCAGGAAGGTGAGCGCGCAGAATGCGGCGAAGGAACGGCGTGCGGCGCGGACGGAACGGCGGACGAAGCGCGGCGTCGTCATCGGCGGCGTCCTCCTGCGGAGATCGGGTCCGGTACGGCAATGGATGGTGGAATCTTCGCATAAATGAACGGAGCCGAGACAGGCGGTCCCCCCGGCGCAGGCTGAGATTTGACCATTCGAACGGCGAAAAAGTGTCACGACGACGCCGCAGATCGCCATAGACGCGAAGCTCGGGTGAGCTAGGCGGGAGCGGAAGTCAATTCGGACAGCAGCGCGGCCGCCTCCGAGGGGTCCGCGTCGGCGGCTTTTTCGCGGCGCAGCGCGCGCCACGGGCCCGCGCCCTGCGGCATCGCGCGCGGCCAGTCGCCGGGCAGATAGAGTCCGAGCGACGGCAGACCCAGGCCGGACGCGCAGTGCAGGGGACCGGAATCGTGGCCGATGAACGCTCGGCACGTCGAAAGCGCGAGCAACGACTCCGTCAATGTGGTCGCGCCGAGAGACTCCGCCGTCGCGAGGTCCGGAAGGCCTTTCGCGCTCTGCGCCGCGACGAACGCGCGCGCTTCGTCGCGCGCGCCGAAAACGAAAACGCGGGGCGCGCCCGCTCGGCGCAGGAACTCCGGCCAGAAGGACGCCGGCGCGCAGCGGCGCGAGTCGCCGGCGAACGGATGGATCGCGAGCGCCGAGGAACCGAGGCGCGCGGCGAACGCCGCGCGGGCCGAGTCGAGCGACGCCGGCACGCTCAGGCGCAGCGCCGCGCGCGACGGATCCGCGCCGAGCGGCGCGAGCAGTCTCGCCCACTCGGCGACGACGGGCCGATCGCGGCGTTCCGCCGGCAAGGTCTCCGTGAGCCAAAGGGCCGCGCCGCGCTGGTCGAAGCCGACGCGGCGCGGGATGCCGGCCGCGCGCGCCGCGAACGCGACGCGACGCCGCGTGTTCGGCAGGAGCGCGACGTCGTAGCGCCGGCGGCGGACCGCGGCGAAGGTCTGCAGGAAGGCGAACGTCGAGCCGCTCGCGCGGCCCGGCGCGCGGTCCCAGTAGGGGTCGCTCGCGTGCACGCCCGAAAGGCCGGGAAGGAACGGGAGCAGGCCGGCCGCGTACTCCTTGCACCAAATCGAGACCTCGAGACCGGCGGCGCGCAGCGGGGCGATCAGCGCGCCGGCGAACGCGAGATCGCCGAGGTTGTCGAGGCTGACAAGCAGGACGCGGCGCGGCGCGGTCATTTTTTAAGGAGAATCCTCAGCGTGAGCGCCGAGCAGGCCGGAAGCCACAGATTGTCGTTGAAGAAGCCGGTCGTCGGCAGGAGCTCGACGATCGTCGCCACGAGCGCCGAGGCCAGCGCGGCGCGCGCGCCGACGCCGCAGAGCAGCGCGGCCGCGTAGCAGACCGCGAGCGCGGAGAGGCTGCCCTCGAGCGACTTCTTGCCGAGGATCTTGGTCCGGCCGAACGCCTTGCCGCAGAGCGCCGCCGCCGCGTCGCCGAACGCGAGCTGGCCGATGGCGGCATAGACGATTCGAGAGTCGCCTTGCGCGACGCACATCGCGACCAGGCTTCCCGCCGCGGTGTGCAGGATGCCGCTGTAGTGCGCGCGCTCGGTGTCGCGGATCATGCCCTCGAAGAGACCGACGAGGAAGCGCTCGACGGCGGGAATCTTCAGACGCGCGGTCTCGATGACGAACGAGACCGCAAGCCAGCCCAGCATCAGCCAGCCCGCGCGCGGCCAGCCGAAAAACCAGTAGACGGCCGCGTAGCCGAGGCAGAGAAGGTGGAACGCCTTGCGGATCAGCTCGGCGCGCAGGTCGTTCACGCGGGCCTCCGGTGCAGTGCGTTCCAGCCGCGCGCTCCGAGCTGCCACGTGCCGCCCCAGAATCGGGCCGACTCGCCCCACGCCTGCGCGAGCGAGTTCGCGAACGAGACCGAGCCCGGGAACAGCGCCTTGAGCGCGGCGAGCGCCAGCAGGCCGTTGAAGGCGACGATGACCGCGAGCGAGAACACGAGCCCCCCCGCCGCGTCGAGGTCCGGCTGGCGCGTGTCGGTGAGCGACTCCCACGTCATCAGCGCGTGGAACGCGAGCGCGGCCCCGATCAAGAACAGGAACAGCGCCTCGGTCTGCGCCTGCGGCCGCAGCCAGACGACGAAACGATAAAGGACGACGACCATCAGCGCGTGGAAGGGCACGCAGTAGGGGGCGAGGGCCACGAACGCGCCGGACTCGGAGACGTCGACGTGCCCGCCCTTTTCGCCGACCTTCATCTCGAACACCTTGCCGCCCGTCGACCAAGCGGCGAGCGCGTGCGTGAGCTCGTGGCCGAGCACGTAGAACAGGCGCGCCTTGCGCAGGATCCAGCCCGTCGCGCCCGCCTCTCCGGCGACGTAGCGGCCGATGAGCCAGCACGCCGCCACGAGACCGCCGCCGGCGACGAACGGCGCGGCCTCGGCGGAGGCCAGCGCCACGCCCCCGAGCGCCTTCGCGGCCGCCCAGGCGAGCGCCGCGGAAAAAGGAGAGAGCAAGACGCCGAGCAGGAGGCGCAGCACTATTGAAGCCGCCAGTCCTCGGCGGGCAGGCCCTGGGCGACGCGCTCTTGGCGCCAGCGCTCGCGCGTCACGACAAGCAGCGCGCGCGCCCGCTCGCTCCAGCGGCTATGCGGCGGCGCGAACAGGTTCGCCGCGCTGTCGAGCCAGACGCACGCGCGCCGCAGCGAACTGTCGGAAAGCTCCCGGTCGCGTTCGAAGCGCGCGACGGCGAGGCGCTTGTCCGCCGCGTCGGAGCTCAGCGCGCCCGCGGCGCGCTCGTTCTCGATTTGGGCGCGCCGCGTCTCGAACTCCGCGTCGCAGTGCGCGCGCTTCAACTCCGGATGGTCGGCCCAGGCGAGCTCGACCTCGGCCTCTTGCAGCGCGGAGCGCGCGCGCAGGACGGTGTCGGCGGCGGCGGAGGCGAGGACGAAGACGCTGACGGCGGCGGCCGCGGCCAGCGCGCGCCGCCGGTCCATCGTTAGGCCGCGCCGCCTTCCGAGGGGCGCGCCGTGCCGAGCAGGCGGTGCAAAGACGCGGAGAGAACGGCCGTGCGCACCGGCTTCTCCATGAACTCCTTCACGTTCGTCTCCTGCCGGATGAGCTCGATGCCCGGCTTGTCCATTTGGCGGCCCGTGACGACGATGATCGGGATGTCGCCGCAGCCGATCGTCTGCATCTGGCGCAGCACCTCGTAGCCGCCGAGGCCGGGGAGCATCATGTCGAGCACGACGAGGTCGGGCCTGAGCGCCTCGACCTTGCGCAGCGCCTCGGGGCCGTCGACGGCACGATCCGTGCGGAAGCCCTCCTTCTTGACCACGTGGTCCATGAGGTCGAGAAGGCTCTCGTCGTCGTCGACGAGGAGAATCAGCTTGTCCGACGGCTTGACGGAATCCGTGGTGTCCATGTCTCCCTTAAGTCCCGGCGGCCTCGGCCGCGCCCGTATCGGCGTCCGGATGCTCGTGTCCCAGGACCTTTTCGACGGCCTGCACGAAACGCTTGTTCGTCACCGGCTTCTCGATGAGCTCGACGACGTTCGACTCTTGACGGATCAAATCGGCGGTGGAGCGGTCGGTGTAGCGGCCGGTCACGATGATGATCGGCACGCGCGCTCGCTCCCCCTTCTGCAGATGACGCAGCAGCTCGAAGCCCCCGTAGCGCGGAAGCATCAGGTCCAGCACGATGAGGTCCGGGCGCAGCGTCTCCATCCTGCGCGCGGCTTCCTCGCCGTCCACGGCCGTCTCCACGCGGTGGCCCCGCCGCGTGAGCAAGAACGTCATGAACTCGCGGATGCCTTCGTCGTCGTCCACCACGAGGATCAACTTCCCCGTCTCGGGCGCCATCGTTCCATTGAATCATAAGGGCCCTGCGTCTTCAAGCCGCGCGACGCCCGGCCTTGTTATAATCGACTCATGCCGCGCGCGCGCCGCACGTTCTCCTTCCTGACCTTGGCGCTCCTGGCCGCGATCGGCGCCGCGGCGGCGTGGACCTTCTGGCTGCCGGACGTGCGCCCTCTCAAGAGACGCCCGCCGAAGACGACGGCCTACATCGAGTTGCGCCGCCGCGAGGCCGCCTCCAAGGGACGCCGCCTCGACCTGCGCTGGACCTGGGTCCCCTACGACCGGATCTCCCCGCACCTGCGCGACGCGGTCGTCACCGCGGAGGACGACGAATTTTGGCGCCACGACGGCGTGGACTGGCCGGCGCTCCGCGCCGCGTGGGAGCGCGACCGCAAGGAAGGAAAGTTCGCCGCCGGCGGCAGCACGATCACCATGCAGCTCGCGCGCAACCTCTACCTCTCGCCGTCGAAGAACCCGCTGCGCAAGGTTAAGGAGATCCTCATCGCGCGGCGGCTCGAGAAGGACTTGGGCAAGCGCCGCATTCTCGAGACGTACCTGAACGTCGTCGAGTGGGGCAAGGGCGTGTTCGGCTGCGAGGCGGCCGCGCGCGCGTACTTCGGCAAGTCCTGCGCGGACTTGAACGTCGACGAGGCCGTCGCGATGGCCGTGGTCCTGCCCAATCCGCGGCGCTGGGACCCGTCAAAGCCCGGCAAGTACGTCGCGCGCAACTCCGCGCGCATCGCGGCGCGCATGCGCGCGTCCGGCCTGTGGCCCGAGGCGCCCCCGGAGGCCGAGCCGGCCGATCCCCTGCCGCTGCCGACCGCGGAAGCCCCGGAACCCGCGGAGGGAAAGACCGACCGCGACGCGTTTTAACGCCGGACGACGAAGGTGAAGCGGTCGACCGACTCGGTCGAGAACGACCACGGCAGGAAGCCCATCGCGCTCGAGTAGAAGGCGCCCTCGCCGGACCAGCCGCTGATCAGACGCAGCGGGATCGGCGAGCCGACCGCGAACTCGTGAACGTCGGCGAGGATTTGGCCGCGGGCCTGAAAGACGTTCGTGTTCGCCTTCGGCACGATGATCACGTCGCCGGGCCGCGTCTCGGCCCAGCCGCCGTGCCGGAGATCGAGCTCGCCGCCCCCGGCCTCCGACGCGTATTCCTGAAGTCCCCAGTGCGCGGCGCTCCACACGCGCCCGTGGCCCGGCCGCGCCAGCGCGACGGCCTCGGCGACCGCGTCTTGCTGGGCCGCCGCGTAACGGCGGTCGACCGCGCCGAGAGCGAGCACGAGCAGCAGCGCCGCTCCGAAGCCCGCGCGTCCGCAACGCTCGAGAGCCTCCGGCCGCTCGGCTTCCAGTCTTTCCCAGAGCCAGAACGTCAGAGGCGGCAGCAGGAAGACGACGAAGCGCGCGAGGATGGACCAGTACGCGAGTTGGAGCACGGCGACCGTCAGCGCCCACGGCGCCCAGAGCGCCGCGCCGCGCGTGCGCGGCCCGCGCGCGAGCGCCCAGAGTCCGACGAGAAGGCCCCACGAAAACAAAAAGCCCGTCGCGCGGTCGACGAGATTCACCGGCGCCGGCAGGTCCAGCCACGGCGCGAACAACGCCGCGCAGAAAACGGCGGCCGCGATCAGGATCGCGCGCGGGGGTTTAAGAAGGAAGCCCCACGCCGAAGCGACGAGACTCAAGCCCCCCGTGAACGCGAGCAACGCGCGCGCCTTGTGGCCGGGACTCGACCACGCCATGCGCGAGGCGGCCTCGGCGACGCGGCCCGCCGCGCGCGCGGCGTCACCGCCCGCGAGCAGATCGCGCAGTTGGTAAACGCCGAACAGCGAGAGAACGATCAAAGCCCAAAGCGCCAAACGCTTGATCGATAATTCGCGCGACCAGCCGTAGACGAGGATCGGCGGGATCACGAACAGCGCGTTGTATTTGGAAAACAGCGCGACCGCGCACAGCGCGGCGGAGCCCCACCACGCGCGCGAGTCCTTTTCGTCGATGCCGACGACCGCGAGCCACAGGCCGGGCAGCGCGAAGCCGGCCATCACGCGCTCCGCCATCACGTGATGCATGTTCAGCGCCCACGCGGGCCCGGCGAGCACGATCAACGTCGGCCACAGCGGGCGCTTGAGGAAGCGCGCGGCGAGCACAAGCAGCGCCCACGCGGCCGCGAGATCGAACGGAAAGAAATACGCGCGCGTCCAGAACTCGGTTCCGCCGGCGACCTTCAGCGCGGCCGCGAGCAGGTAGCCCAGCACCGGCGGCGTGTTGTTGATCAGAGCCATCGGCCCCGACCAGCCGTACCAGTTGAAGTCGAACGCGAGCGGGTGCCGCGGGTCGACTAGAATATGGCGCGCGATCGCGAGGAAGAACGGCTCGTCGATGTGCCACGCCTCGCCCCACAGGCACAGCCCGGTCGCCAAAACGAAAGCGCCGACCGCCGCGAGGTCGCGGCGCGTCGGCGCTCCGGCGGTCCGGGTCGGGTTCTTGATCGTGTCCTAGAAGCGCCAGCTCGCGCCCGCGCTGGGTCCCATGAAGCCGACGGTCTGGTTCGCGGCTCCTCCGGTCGGACTCTGCGCGATCATGTTCGCGAAGGACATGAAGTCCCAGCCCAGCCAAACCTTGAGACCGTCGACCGGGGCGGCGACGAGCTTCGCCGACATCTCCACCTCGGGGACCAGCGCGCTCAGACTCGTGTTGGTCGTGGTCGGAGTGAATCCAAATATCCCCGACGTCGACTCGTATTGGGCGGGCCCGTCGAGCAACGAGAATCCGACGCCGCCGACGAAGCGGATCGGCCCCGCCACGCGCGCGTCCGCGTTCAGGCCGACGTGCAGGCCGTAGGCTTCGGTATTCTCTCGGGTGTAGACAAAGCGGTCCTGCAGGTCCGCCTCGGCTCCGATGTTCTCGAAATAACGGGCAAAGCGGAAGCCGAAGTCGTCGGAAACTTTCCAATCCTTGCCGCCCGCGCCGTCGATCAAAAGGGTGTGCAGGCCGAGGTCGAGGACCTGCAGCCGTGCCTGCGAGTTAGCGGCTACCTCACTATACCCGCCCAGTCCCGAGGGAAAAAAAATCGAGGAGCACGAATTTCCCGGACACGACGCCGCCGCCTGCCCGCTCGACTCGACGTCCAGCCACGCGGCATACCAGCCGTCGCGGTCCTCGACGCGCACGCGGTAGCCCGGCGAGTAGGGATGATTGAGCTCAACCGTGTCGTTGCCGCTGCCCCCGGTCGCGATCGGTAAGTCCGCTCCGGTCGGGCGCCAGAGCAAGGCCTCGCCCGACACGGTCACGCCGGAGAAGACGGACGACACGTCGGCGCTCGCCGGAACGGCGAGCAGAGCGGCGGTCAAAAGGAAGAGAAGTGAATATTTCATGCGAACGCGATATTAGCAAAACGCCGCGCCGGCGCGTCAGCGCAGGGCGGCGGAGAACGCGGGGTAGAGCGCGCTCACGTGAGAGGCGCGGGCGGCGGCCTCGTTCTGCGCGACGTCGATGAGTCCGACGAAGTACGGGAGCAGGACGAGAGGCGCTGCGGCGAGGTACCAGCGCTCTGCGCGCGGCAGCAGCGGAACGCAGAGCAGGACGGCGGCGGGAGCGGCGAGGAGCAGGAAGCGGGGCAGGCTCAGGAAGGCGAGAGCTCCGTCGAGGCTGAAATAAAACGCGAGGACCACGACGAGCCAGATCAGCAACGGGCGCTCCACGCGGCGGCCGCGGCGCCAGCCGACGGCGGCGGCGAGCAAGTAGAAAGCCCCGCACGCGGCGACGGCCAGGCGGCGCTCGACGCCGCCGAAATAGGACGCGTCGACGATTCCTTTCAAGTACGCCGCGAACGGAAGACCGAAGAAGGCGCCGCCGAAATGCGCGCGCTCGACTCCTACGTTCATCAGCGGATCGCCGAATGCGGACCACAAATAGAGTTGGAGAAGAAGCGGCGGCGCGCCCGCGAGCAGGAGCGGCGCGAAGCGGCGTAGGCCCCCGCGGCCGCGCGCGTCCAGCCGGATCAAGACGACGATCAACGGGATCAGGAAGCCGGACTTCTGCGTGATCATCGCCGCGCCGGCCGCGGCGGCGCACAGCCAGGGACGATCTTCCAGCGCGGCGACGATCGCGGCGGTCGCGGTGAGAAGAAATAACGACTCGACGAAAGGCATTCCCCCCGTCTGCAGCGCCATCGGCGGGAAGAAAATCAGGAGCGCGGAGGCCAAGCCCGGACGGTCGCTGAAGCGCGGCGCGAGGCGGCGCAGGAGCAGAACCGTGCCGGTCGACGCGGCCCACGAAACCGCGAGCGCCGCGACGCGCAGGTCGCCGACGACGAAGCCGGCGAGGCGGATCAGCAGAGGATACAGCGGGAACCAGCCGGTGAGGAAGCCGCGGACTCCCAGCGCCGGATACAAGACCGGCGGGTCCAGATACAGGCGCGGCAAGGTCTTCGCGATCAGCAGGTAGACGGGACCGTCGTTGCGCAGGGCCATGTCGCGCCAGTCGGCGCCGACGGCCGCGGCGGCGGCGAAGGTGAAGCTGGCGCGCGCGGCGAGCGACGCGGCCGCGAGCGCTCCGTACTCGGCGCGCGGCGACAGCGCGCGGGGCATCCTCAGAGGTTCGTGGTGACGAGTGTCTCGGTCGCGGCGACGCCGTCGACGGCGCGCACGCGGCTGACGATCAGGCCGGAGAGCTTGTCGACGGTGTCGGCCTCGGCCGACAGGATCATGTCCCAGCCGCCGAACACCATGTACACCTCGGTCACGCCCTCGATCGCGCGGATCGCGGTGACGGCTTTCTGCTCCTTGCCCGGAGCCAGCTTGCACAGCACGAAGGTCTTCATCGGCTCATCTCCTTTTGCGGCCGTCGGCGCTCAAAGACGCTGAAGCAGCGTGTACTCCTGGAGCGGCTCCCGCGAGATCGACCACGGAAGGAAGCACATCACGCTACCATAAAATCCGCCCTGACCGGTCCAGCCCCAGCCGCTCATGAGGCGCAGCGGCAGCAGCGAATCCACCGTGATCACCTCGGCCTGCAGCGGGAGCGGCCGGCGCGGGCGCGGCGCGCCGAGGCTGATGCGGCTCAGCTCGATCACGTCGCCCGGACGCGTCTCCTCCCAGCCCTCGCGCGCGAAGTCGAGCTGGCGCGCGCCTTCGGCGACCAGGTATTCCTGAAGGCCCCAGTGCGACGTGCACCAGACGGTGCGCCCGGCCGCGATGTAGTCCCGCTGCACCTCGCGCGCGAACTCGCGCTCGGTCCACGCGAAGCGCCAGTCGGACGCCGCGACGAGCGCGCCGAGCAAAGCGGTCAGCGCGAGGCCGCCCTGCAGGAGCCGCCGCCCGCCGTCCGCGCGGCTCTCCAGGCGCTCCGCCGCCCAGAACGTCAGCGGCGGAAGGAGGAACACGATGAAGCGCGCGAGCACGGACCAATAGATCGTCTGGAAAAAAATTCCGCTCGCGAGCCACGCGAGCCAGAGGCCGGAGCCCGGAGTGCGCGGCCCCGACGCCAAGGTCCACAGCGCGAGCAAAGTCCCCCACGCGAGCGCGAAGCCGGTCGCGCGGTCGACGGCGAGAACGGGGGCGGCGATGTCGAACCAGGGCGCGAACAGCAGAGCCGCGGCCAGGCCGGTCAACGCGAGCGCGCGCCGCGAGGGCTTGAGCGCCGCGCCGACGCACGCGATGAAGACGCCGCAGCCGCCGACGAAGCAGAGCAAGGAGCGCGCGACGTGGCCCGGCCGGAACCAGGCGCTGTTATAGGCCCGCGAGGCGATCATCCAAAGCGTGCCCGCCGACGATCCTCCGGAAAGCCGGTTCACGAGCTGATACGCGCCCGCTCCCGCGCCCGCCGCGACGAGCCAGAGCGCGATCCGCCGCGGCGCGAGCCCGCGCCGCCACGCGTAGCCCGCGACCCCGACGAGGACGAAAGCCGCGTTGTACTTGCTCATCAGCGCGAGGCCCGCGAGCAGCGCGGACGCGCGCCACGCGCGCACGTCCCCGTCCTCGATGCCGACCGCCGCCAGCCACAGCGCCGGAAACGCGAAGCCGGCCATCACGCGCTCCGGCATCAGGTGCGGCATGTTGACGACCCACGCGGGCCCGGCGAGCACGATGAGCGTGGGCAGCAACGGCCGGCGCAGATAGCGCGCGGCCAGCGCCAGAACGGCCCAAGCCGCGGCCAGGTCGAAGGGCAGCAGCAGCGCGCGCGTCGCGAATTCGCCGCCGCCGGAGATCTTCAGCGCCGCGGCGATCACGTAGCCGAGCACCGGCGGCGTCGTGTCGAGGGAGCTCATCGGCACGCGCTCGCCGAACCAGTTGAAGCTGAAGGAGAGAGGATGCAGCGGGTGCGAAAGGATCTGGCGGCCGATCGCCAGATAGAACGGCTCGTCGATGGTCCACGCCTCGCCCCAAAGGCAAAGCCCGACGAGAAAAGTGAACGCGGCGACGACGAGCAGATCGCGCTGGGACGGGACGCGCCGCCGCGCCGCGCCGCTGTCGGCGGTCACCGCCGCTGGTTCCATTCCGCGGAGCGGTAGCGCGTCTCGAGGTCGCGCGCCTGCGCGAGCCACTCCTCGGGAATGTCCTGCGACGGGGCGCGGCCGAACTCGCGCCCCGTGCCCTCGGCGACCGCGGCGACGACCGCCTCGCGCGGCAGTGAGAGGAACTCCGGACGCAGCGAGCCCTGGTAGAGTCCTTTGCCGCCGCGCTTGCGCAGAGCGCCGCCCAGGATCTTGCGTCCGTCGTCGAGCACCAAGTCCATCGGCTCCGCGCGCGCGAAGCACGCGGCCGCGGCGCCGAGCGGACGGCGCGGCGGGGACCACAGCGCGGTGGAGGCTCCCGCCGCCTTGAGCGCGGAGTGCACGCCGCGGTGGATATTTTTATAAATCGCTTCGGGCGCCCACGCGCGGTCCCAAGGGAAGACGAGGCTGAAGGTCACGTCGCCGTCGTGGAACACGATGCCGCCGCCGGTCGCGCGGCGCACGGGCGACGCCTCCTTCCAGCCGCGCGCGTCGCAGGCCGCGCGCGCGGCATGGTAGGGTTGCGAATAGCCGAACGTGCAGGCGGTTCCGGTCCAGCGGTACACGCGCAGGAGCAGCGCGTCCGCGGGGGCCGCGAGCAAAGCGGCCTCGTCGAGGGCCATCTGGCCCGCGGCGTCGAGCGCGGGGACGTTCAGCTCAGCGCGGAGCAAGAGCAGAAGAAGTTCCGGTCGCCGTAGGCGCCGTCGATGCGGCCGACCGCGGGCCAGAACTTGCGCTCGCGCAGCCACGGCGCCGGATAGGCCGCGGTCTCGCGGCCGTACGCGTGCGCCCAAGAGTCGGACGTCGCGGCCTCGGCCGTGTGCGGAGCGTGCTTGAGCGGGTTGTCCGTCTTGGACCACTCGCCCTTCTCGACCTTCGCCGCCTCGGCGCGGATCGCGATCAGCGCGTCGCAGAAGCGGTCGATCTCGGCCTTCGACTCGGACTCCGTCGGTTCGATCATCAAGGTGCCGACGACGGGGAACGAGACCGTCGGGGCGTGGAAGCCGTAGTCCATGAGACGCTTGGCGATGTCGTCGATCGTCACGTCCGCGGCGGACTTGAGGCCGCGCGGATCGACGATGCACTCATGGGCGACGAGCCCGTTCTTCCCCTTGAACAGGACGGGGTAGTGGGCGTCGAGGCGCTCGGCGATGTAGTTCGCGTTCAGGATCGCGTTCTTCGTCGCGCGCGTCAAGCCGTCGGCGCCCATCATGCGGATGTACATCCACGAGATCGGCAGGATCGAGGCCGAGCCGAAGGGCGCCGCGGACACGGGTCCGGTCTTGCCCGCGCCGGGCAGGAACGGGGCCAGCTCCTTCACCACGCCGATCGGGCCCATGCCGGGACCGCCGCCGCCGTGCGGGATGCAGAACGTCTTGTGCAGATTCAGATGGCACACGTCGGCGCCGAAGTCGCCGGGCCGGCACAGGCCGACCTGCGCGTTCATGTTCGCGCCGTCCATGTAGACGAAGCCGCCGTGCTTGTGCACGACGTCGCAGATTTCCTTGACGCCTTCCTCGAAGACGCCGTGGGTGGAAGGATAAGTCAGCATCAGGCAGGCGAGGTCGCTCTTGTGCTCGTCCGCCTTCTTCTTCAGATCGGCGAGATCGATATCGCCGTCCTCGAGGCAGGCGACCGTCACCACGGTCATGCCCGCCATGACCGCCGACGCCGGGTTCGTGCCGTGCGCGGAGACCGGGATCAGGCAGACCTTGCGGTGCGCCTGGCCGCGCGCGGCCTGCGCGCCGCGGATCGCGAGCAAGCCCGCGTACTCGCCCTGCGAGCCGGCGTTCGGCTGCAGGCTGACCGCGGCGAAGCCGGTGATCTCGGCGAGCCACGTCTCGAGCTGAGTCGTGAGTTCTTTGTAGCCGAGCGCCTGCTCCGCCGGGACGAACGGGTGCATGCGGCCGAACTCCGGCCACGTCACCGGCAGCATCTCGGCCGCGGCGTTGAGCTTCATCGTGCACGAGCCGAGCGCGATCATGGAATGTACGAGGGAAAGGTCCTTGCCCTCGAGCTTGCGCAGGTAGCGCAGCATCTCGGACTCGGAACGGTGCTCGTTGAAGACGCGATGGGTCAGGAACTTGGACGTGCGTTTCAGGCCGGCAGGAAGCGGGGCCTCATCAGCCAGCAGTTCCACGATCGGCGCCAAAGATTTCGTGGCGCCGAAAACGACGAACAGATCCTGGAGGTCGGCCTCCGTCGTCGTTTCGTCCAACGTCACCGTTAATGAGGTTTTGTCGATCACGCGAAGATTGATCTTCTTCGCCTTCGCCGCGGAAAGAATCTCGGCGATCTTCGACTCCGACGACTTCACGAGGACCGTATCGAATATCGGGTCCATCGACACTTCAAAGTTGAGCCTTTTCAGGCCGGCACGGAGACTTAACGACAATTCCCGGACGCGCGACGCGATGCGGACCAATCCTTCAGGACCGTGGTAAACGGCGTACATGCTCGCGATGACGGCGAGCAGAACCTGCGCGGTGCAGATATTGCTCGTCGCCTTCTCGCGGCGGATGTGCTGCTCGCGCGTCTGCAGAGCGAGGCGCAGAGCGGGCTTGCCGTGCGCGTCCTTCGACACGCCGACGATGCGGCCCGGGATGCGGCGCTGGAGCTCGGTCTTCACGGCGAGATAGCCGGCGTGCGGACCGCCGAAGCCCATCGGCACGCCGAAACGCTGGGTGGTCCCGACGGCGATGTCGGCGCCGAACTCGCCCGGAGCCTTGAGCAAGGTCAGCGCCAGCGGATCGGCGGCGACGACGAGCAGGCCGCCCGCGGCGTGCACGCTCTGCGCGAACTGCGACCAGTCGCGCACGCGGCCGAAGGTGTCCGGATACTGCACGAGAGCGCCGAAAAGACTGCGGCCCGCGATCCTCGCGGGCTCGCCGACGACGACCTCGACGCCGAGCGGCTCGGCGCGCTGGCGCACGACGGCGATCGTCTGGGGATGGCAGGACGCGTCGATAAAGAACACGCGGCCGGCGGGCTCCTGCGCGGCGTGAACCGCGATCGCCATCGCCTCGGCGGCGGCGGTCGCCTCGTCGAGCATCGACGCGTTCGCGACCGGCAGGCCGGTCAGGTCGATGACGAGCGTCTGGAAGTTGAGGAGCGCCTCAAGGCGGCCTTGCGCGATCTCGGGCTGGTACGGCGTGTACGCCGTGTACCAGCCGGCGTTCTCGAGCACCTCGCGCAGGATGACGGGCGGCGTCACCGTGCCGTGGTAGCCCTGGCCCAGGTAGGAGCGCCAGACCGAGTTCTTCGCGGCGATCAGCCTGAGCTCGGCGAGCGCCTCGGCCTCGGACGCGGCGGCGGGCAAATTCAGCGCGCGCTGGAGGCGGATCGCGGGCGGCACGACGGCGTCGATCAGGGCGTCGAGGCTTTTCTGGCCGAGGACGGAGAGCATCGCGCCTTGGTCGGCCGGACCGGAGCCGATATGGCGGCGCGAGAAATCGTCGACGGGCGGGAGGGCGGCCGCGGGGCGCTCCTCAGTGACTTCCATTGCCGGCCTCGGAAGAGAGGAACTTCTCGTAGTCCGCAGCACTCATCAGCGCCGACGACTCCGCCGGAGCCGACGCCGCGATCTTGAAGAGCCAGCCCTTGCCGAACGGCTCCTGGTTGACGAGGGCCGGGTTTTTCGCGGCCTCGGCGTTCGCGGCCACGATCTCGCCGGAGACGGGCGCGTAGATGTCGAAGGCGGCCTTCACCGACTCGACCACGCAGCACGCCTCGCCCTGCTTGACCTTGCGGCCGACCTTCGGCGGCTCGACGAAGACCACGTCGGTGATCTCCTTTTGAGCGTGGTCGGAGATGCCGACGGTGCCGTCGGCGGCCAGCCACTCGTGGGATTTCTGGTACTTCAAGGTCTTGGCGTCGTACATGGTCAGGCTCCCTTCTTCAGATTGGGCGACGAGAAAAACGGGACTTTGACGATCTCGGCCGGGACGTCGCGGCCGTGGATCGCCACCGCAACTTTCGTTCCCGCGGCGAGGGCGGGCTGGTCGAGATAGCCGACGCCGATGCCGGCCTGCAGGGACGGCGAGAACGTGGCGGAGCAGAGCTTGCCGGCCTCGCGGCCGTCGACGAGCACCGGCGCGCCCGCGCGCGGCACGCCGCGCTCGAGCAGCTTGATACCGGTGAGCCGGCGCTTCACGCCCTCGGCCTTCTGGCGCGCGAGAGCGGGCTTGCCGATGAAGTCGCCCTTGTCGAGCTTGACCACCCAGCCGTAGTTCGCCTCGTACGTGCTGTGCTCGTCGTCGACGTCTTGCCCATAGAGCAGGTAGCCGGCCTCGAGCCGCAGGACGTCGCGCGCGCCGAGGCCGCACGGCGAGACGCCGAACGAGCGGCCTTGCGCCAGCAGGTCTTCCCACACGCGCACGACGATGTGATTGGGGACGATGAATTCGACCCCGTCCTCGCCGGTGTAGCCGGTGCGCGTGATGATCGACGGCGTTCCGTAGAGCTCGAGCTCGAGCGCGCCGAAGCGCGGCAGCTGGGTCGCCGCGGGAGCCAGCAGTTCGATCAACGCCGCGGCCTTCGGACCCTGCACGGCGATCATGCCGTACTCGTCGGACTTGTTGGCCAAAGCGACGTCGAGCTTGCCGGCCTGCGTCTTGAACCAGGCGAAATCCTTGTCGGCCGTCGCCGCGTTGACCACCACGAGATAGCGGTCCTTCCTCAGGCAGGACACGATCACGTCGTCGATCACGCCCCCCTCCGGATTGGGCAGGTGGGAGTAGATCGCCTTGCCCGGGCCGATCTTGGCGATGTCGTTCGCGTTGATCTTCTGTAGGAAAGCCAGCGCGTCGGGCCCGCTCACGAACACCTGGCCCATGTGCGAGACGTCGAACAGTCCGCAGCGCTGGCGCACGGCCTCGTGCTCGCGCAGGATGGACTCATACTGGACGGGCAGTTCCCAGCCGTGAAAATCGACGAGTCGACCGCCGAGCCGCCGGTGAGATTCGTGGAGAGCCGTGCGTCGCAGGACCGTCCCGGTGCTCATGAATCGACGTTAGCATTTTCGGCCTCGGCCCCGCCAAGGACCGGGGCTTGACGGAGGACGCGCCCCGCGTCATACTGATGGAGATGGACGATTCGAACCCGCGTGAAGGCCGTCTCGGCTACATCATCGTCGCCGTGGTGCTCGGCGGTTCCCTGATCGGAGCCCTCGGCTGGTACTTCATGACCAACCGTCATGGCATCGTGCTGGACACGGGCGGCTTCGACATCGCCCAAGTCGCGCCGACGCAGCGGCCCGTCTACCAGAATTCGAGCGCCGCCGCCCAGCCGCGCGAAGGGATGATGGTCGCCCACGATTCGAGCGTGTCGTTCGGCGAAGCGGCCGCGCATTCGGGCGCGGCCGGGGCGGCCGGCGCGGTCCCCGCGGCGGGCGCGCGCGACTACAAGGCGGACGCGCAGAAGTACGAAGGCCAGGTGCGCGATTACGCGATCCGCATGACGCGCAAGTACCCGTCGGTGCGGCAGTACGGCAAGGACTGGATGAGCTACCCGGACCTGAAGAAGCTCAACGACGACTACATGCGCAACCACGATCCGATGGCGTTCATGGCCGGCTTGGCCAAGTCGCGGAACTTCCCTCAGCTCGTCAAGAAATACGCGACCGATTCGGGAGTCCGCGCGTTCCTGATCGACGGCATCCGCCAGGCGCCGGGCGAGATGCTGTCCGAGGCCGGAGACGCCCTGCGCAGCGACAACACGATCAAGGCGCTCGCGAACAACGTCGCCCAGGCGGTCGGGCTTCCCACGAGCATGACCGCCGCGCTCAACGGGGGCCAAGTCAACACGAATCAGGTGATGAACGACGTCATGAGCAATCCCCAGATCCGCGGCGCGGTGCAGCAGCAGGCCCCTCCCGTCAATCTTTCGGGACAGCAGTAGTCTTCCTCAAAAACGCGCAAGGCGGCCCGCCCCAAGGGCGAGTCGCCTTGTCGATTCAGGAAGTTCCCGCTTAGTGCGAGCCGGCGGAGACGCACTGCGGCCCGCTCGCGGTCGTTACCTGGACCGTGCCCGTGCCGCAGGTCATGCTGACTCCCTGCGAGGCCGTGGTCGTGCTGGTCGGATTCTGCGTCGTCTGACCGCAGCCGCTCGAAGAGCCGCACGCGATCATGCCGGATAAGCCCACCGCCGCCGCCAGAGACGACGCCCGCAGTAAAAATGACTTCATAGTTCCCCCTAGTGTGACGCCGCCGGGACGCAGGTGCCGTTGGACTGAACATAACCCGTAGCGCAGCCGTTGCTGCCGGGGCCGTTGGTCGTGCTGCTGCCGGAGGCGCTGGTCGCGACCACGCACGTGCCATTGTTGGCCACGGTGCCGGATCCGCAGGTCGTCGGAGCCGGCGCCGACGAGGAAGCCGGATTCGAAGTGCTGGAGCCGCACCCGCTGCTGCTGCCGCAGCCGATCGCCGTGCCGAGCGCTGCGGCCAGACAGAACGCGGACAATTTAGAAAGCTTTTTCATACGACCTCCCTCTTGCGGCTTGTCGATAGTTTAAACTCCGCCCATTCTCCTGTCAAGGCAAGAGAGGCGTTTTAATCGTTTTTTTACCCGCCGGCGGGGCCGACGGCGCCGCCAGGGCCTCCTGGAGTCGCTTCGAAACCCAGCGCGGCAGCCAGAAGAGGTGCACGATCGAGGAATAATGCCCAAAAGGCAGCCACAACTGACGCGCGGCCGGGAAGGCCTCGGCGAGCTTGCGGGCGTTGGCCGCGGGAATGACCGAATCCGAGCGCGCGTTGACGAGCAGGATCGGCTTGCCGGCGTTGGCGGCGCGGAAGTCGAGCGCGTCGAGGCCCTTCCACGCCGCCGCGAGCTCTTCGGGACGCAGTCCCATCTTGCGCGCGTACGGCCCGCTCAGCGAGCCGTTGAGGACCAAGGACGGCATGTCGGCCCCGCCGAGCAGAAGGACCGCGTAGCGCGGCCGCGGGTCCGTCGAATAGACGAGCGAGCCGACCAAGGCCCCGAGACTGATGCCGAAGACGGCCGTGCGCGCAGGATCGACCTCCGGCCGCGCGCACAGCACGTCGAGCCCGCGCCGCGCGTCGAGCACGGACTGCCGGAAGTTCGCGGCCAGGCGTTGAGGCGTGCGCGCGAGAAACACCTGGCCGCTCGGCTCCGACGGATCCGGACGGCGATGGAACTGGGTGGGCATCTCCAGCCACATCACCGTGAAGCCGTCCCGCGCGAAGCGCTCGACGAAGCGCGTCTCGATCCACACGTTCGGAGCCGCCATCACGGGCAGGACGAGCACGGCCGGACGGCGGACGACCGGCCCCGCGGGCACGACGAGATGCGCCCAGACCACGTCGTTGGCCGGCCACGGGCTCTTGACCGGCGACGGAAAACGCAGGACGGTCTCGGTCCACTCCGCTCCGGCTTTCGTCTCCACGGTCTCCACCGCGAATTTTCCTTTGGGCGGCTCGAGAGGGCCCGCCGCGGCCGAGGCGCAAACGGCCAGCAAGACGGCCGCCGCGGCGCCGCGCACGCTAGAAGCCCACCACCATGGACAGCGCGGTCTGGTAGATATTGCGGTTGCCCATGGACGTCGCGCTCAAGACCGTCGAATTGGCCATCGCCCAGTACGAGTACTCGAGCTTCGCGGTGAAGTGATCGGTCAGCTTCCAGTTCAGCGCGCCGGTGTATTTGTTGATGCGCGTCTGCACCTGGGGCGAGCCGACCTTGTAGGCGGTCATCGAAGGGATGATATCTCCCCCGTTCGCCGGATCGGGCACGTTGAGCAGAAAGTCGAGCAGCGGGCCGCGGCGGTACATCTGGTTGAAGACGAACACCCCGGTCACGCGCTCGCCGACCGGCGGGCGCCGCATCACCGGGAACACGGCCTGGAGGAAATAGCCGTAGTTCTCCTCGCGCAGGCGGATCTGGTCGGCCGCGCCGTTTTGGAGGACCAACTGGGGCGAAAGGTCGGTGCTGGTCGAGACCATTTCCGCATTCTTGAACTGATCGACCTCGTACTCGGCTTCGCCCGAGAAGCTGACGCCCTGGTACTCGAACGACCAGTCGGCCGCCCACATCTGGTAATAGAGCTGGTTCTCCAGATCGTAGGAGCCGCCCATGCCCGAAAAGCTCACCGTCAGTCCGTCCAGGTCTTCGCCCCGTTCCGGAAACGGCCACGGCAGGCGCAGGTCGCCGAGCGCGAACACCGCGCGGCCGCCGACGGACTTCGCGTTGTTGTTGTCGGCGAGGCCGTTGTTCTGGTGGCCGAAGTCGAGTTCGACGCCGCTCGTCGGCGGCCCCGCGATGCCGAGGTTCTCCGGGTTCGGGAACGTGCGCGAGCGGCTGTCCGACTCGTCGAGGCCGTTCACGATGAACAGCGTGAGTTCCTCCGGGACCAGCGGGTTCGGGTCCTGCGGATACCAGCTCACGCGCGCGCCGACGTCGGTGTCGCCGGCGCTGACCGGCGGCACCGGGGAGTTCGGGCGCACCTCGAGATCGATGCTGTCCGGAGACGCGTACAGCAGCGGGCGCGTGACGGTCAGAAACTGATCGGGACGGTACAGCTCGTTGTAGCGTCCATAGGGGACGATGAACTTGCCCACCTGGAACTTCCATTCCTGAATCCGGTCGTACTCCGCGTAGAGCTGAAAGAGCTGGGGCGCGCCCGACAATTCGGTCGGGACGTTGAACTCGACGTGAAACGGCACGCGCTCGGCGAGCGGCACCTCCAGGCCGAAGTACATGTCGGCGAGATAGACCTCGTCCTGGATCTGCGTCTCGTAGCCGGGGTACTTCGGGCCGATGTTGCGCCAGTTGAACGAGCCCACGCCGAAGAAATGGACCTCCGCGAAGCGCCGCAGCAGTTCGTCGATGTCGGCTTCGCGCGGCGAGAACAGCCGCGCGGGCGGCGGCGGCGGCGGAAGCGAAGCCGGCGCGGTCGAGAGCGCGACTCCGGTCGGGAGCGCGCTCTGGGCCGCGGCCGGCGCGCGGAGCGCGCCCGCGAGAACGGCGAGCGCAATTTGACAGAGAACGGTCGATGATGTACGATGGCTCACGCAGTGGGGAGTATAACGCCTTTCGCGCCGCTCCGCCACGCGTTCAACCCAAAGGGGGTCTCGTCTTATGTCCCACGTGATCGTTGAAGGCTGTCTCGGCGAAGTCTACGCCGCCTGCGTCGACGTCTGCCCGGTGGAGTGCATCCACCCCGGCGAGTACAAGGGCGAGAAGTTCATGATCATCAATCCCGAGGTCTGCATCGACTGCGGCGTCTGCCTGCCGGAGTGCCCGATCGGCGCGATCGTCGGCTCGATCGACGAGAGCCCGGAGTGGGCCAAGATCAACGCGGAGCTCACGCCCGCTTTCAAGAGCAACCCGAAGACCACGCCGCGCGCTCCCAACGATCCGCCCCACAAGCCGACGAACAAGCTCGTCAAGTAAGTTCGCCCGGACGCAAAAGCCGAGCGGCCCGCGGGGTCGCTCGGCTTTTCATTGGTCCCGGCGGCGTCCGACCGCCCTCGCGCGATGAACCACAACATCGTCCACCGCACCGCTCTCGACACCGCCCGCGTGCGCGCGGTCGGGCTCGAGCGCGTGCCGTTCGCCGAGGGACTGTTCCGCACCCGCGCGGCGTCGGCGACGCTCGAGTCCCCGGACCTCGAGAGCCCGTACCCTTTCGACGACGTCGTCGGCTCGTTCGCCGCCGAAGTGCCGGCGGGCGGCGAGATCGAGATGTCGGTCAAGGTCCGCATCGGCGGCGACTGGACGGACTGGTACTCGCTCGGCGCGCGCCGCGCCGACGGCTTCGCCTCCGCGCCGAAAGTCGAGGACGCGAACGCCGCGCTCGACGTCGATCAGCTCAAGCTCAAGCTCCAGGCCTCGGCCGTGCGCTACCGGCTCAAGTTCCGCGGCAGCGGAATCGTGCTGCGCTCGGTCGCGGCGGCGCTCTCCGCGGCCGACGCGCCCGCCGCCCCTCCCCCCTTCTCGCCGGGACCGTGGACGCGCGAGCTTCCCGTGATCCCGCGCTCCCAGCGCGAGGCGCAGGAAAAATACCGCGACGACATCTGCTCGCCGACGTCGCTCGCCATGGCGCTCGAGTTCTGGGGACATAAGAAGGAGACCGAGGAGGTCGCGCTCGCGGTGCGCGACCGCACCTCCGAAGTGTTCGGCAACTGGCCCGCGAACGCGGACTACGCGGCGGCGCAGGGGCTCGATGCCCGGGTCGTTCGCTTCGAGTCGCTCGCCGACCTCGAGCGCGAGATCGCCGACGGGCGGCCGGTCGTCGTCAGCGTGACGTTCTCCGAAGGCGAGCTGCCGGGCGCGCCCCTCAAGCGCACGCGCGGGCACCTGATGGTCGTCTCCGGCTTCACGAAGGACGGGGACGTGATCGCGCTCGACCCGGCGGCGCCGTCGAGCGGCGAGGCGCGCCGCGTGTACGCGCGCGCCGCGTTCCACAAGGTCTGGCGCGTGAACAAGCGCGGTCTCGCCTACGCGATCGGCCCCGACCTGCCGCGCCGCCTCGTCGTCGGCGCGCCGGTCGCGGACCTGTGGTCGAAGCCGGTCAAGCGCGCGAAGGTCAACCTCGCCGACGACGCGCACCTCTCCCAGCTGCTGTACGGCGAGGCCGTGCGCGCCGAGTCGGCGGACGGGGACTGGGTCAAGGTCCGCGCCGAGGAGCAGGACAGCTTCACCCCGGCCGGCGCGTGGCAGGGCTATCCGGGCTTCGTGCGCGCCGACGACCTGATCTCCGGCGAGCCGCTGCCGACGAGCGTCGTCGTGCGCACGCGCCAGGCGCTCGTGCACCGCGGCACGGAGATCGTGACCTTGTCCGTCGGCACGCGCCTCGACCGGCTCTCCGAGTCCGCGGGCGTCGCGCGCGTGCGGCTCTTGGACGGCTCTCTGGGCGAGGTCGCCTCAGACGCTCTCTACGAGCCGCCCGCGGCGCCCACCGCCGCCTCGCGCGCGGAGATCATCCGCACCGCCGAGCTTTTCCTCGGCACGTCCTACTATTGGGGCGGGCGCGCGGGCGTGCAGGCCGACCCCTCGATCGGCGTCGACTGCTCGGGCCTGGTCAGCCTCGCCTACCGCATCCACGGCCGCGACGTGCCGCGCGACTCCCACGAGCAGAAGCTGCGCGCGCGCCCGGTGCGCTCGGCCGATCTGCAGAGCGGCGACCTCGTCTTCCTCACCGACGGCCCGGACTCGGAGCGCGTCACGCACGTGATGATCTTCACCGGAGGCGACGGCCTCATCGAGAGCCGCCAGTCGTCGGGCCGCGTCCTGCGCACGACCTTCCTCGAGCGCTTCGGCACGGCGCTCTCCGCGATCGAGTCCGGAGACGCGGTCATGGACCAGTCGTTCCCGAAGCCCAAGCGCCGCCGCATCCACTTCGGCTCCTACTTTTAACGCGCTTTTAAAAGCACTGCCGCCTCTTCAACGGCCTTTGGCCGCGCTCCGCGGACATCAGCAGCTTTCCATAAAAACGCGCAAAAAATGACGGTGCTTCGCGCATTGAAAAATCAAAAACTGTCCGGCATCGGCAAATTCAAATTTATTTCTTTCGTCCGAACGATACTGATAGACGAACTGCATATTATTTTCCGACGGCGCGCAATCCGGGCAGCGCAGCTGTTTCGGAAATTCATCTCTGTCTTCTCGAATTTGCCAGGAAGGCAGTCCGCCCAACTTGTCGCTGCCGTACGGAAAACAGCCGATATGCAGTTGTTCAAAGTCGGAATCCGGCTCAATCGGAAATTTTTCTCGATTGGCCGCGGCTTCGACCGCGTCAAGATCATAGCCGTCGTATTCTTCAAAGAACCAGTCGACGATCGGGCGAAACGGAAGTCCGCGAAACATTTCGCAAAGCCGCAGGTTTCCGGGCGCGACGATTCGGCAAAGGTACGGGAGTCTGCCGTCGTCGTCTTCGCCGCATCCCAAACGCAGACACTCCTCTCGCCGGCAATGAAACAGCTGCAAAATTCCCTCGCCGCCGATGCGCTTGCGCTCGGCGGGTGGCAAATGCGCCAGCTCAATCTGCGAATTCAGCGGCATCGCCGAATCGCACACGGGACAGCGGGGCGGTCTTTCGCCGGATTTTAGCACGGGCTTGCCTTCATATTGGCAACGGCAGAGTCCCGCTCTTTTTTGTCGGACGCTCAGCCGCACCGGCGACCCGCTTGGAACAAACAGCGCGGGACATAATTTTTTGAGCGCATCCAGGCGATCGACGAATTCAGGATCGCCCAAAAATTCAAAAGAAGTCGCCGCATAATTTTCGGGCAGGAGCATGTGGACTTTTTGCGCGGCGGGATGGATCGAGTAGACGCCCGCTTTTTGGTCCCCGAGCAGCCCCAGCAGCGGCGCCGCAAAGAATTCCAGCTCGGGGGCTCCGTGCCGACGATAGAGGGCAGCATGGGCTTCGAGCCATTTTTGGATCTCGCCCCGCTTGCGAGGCAGGCCCGGAACCTGCAAATGTCGATCCCCGATCTGAATCGGAAAACCCAAGGGATGCGCCAGCATGTTCGAGATCTTGTCGCCGTCGCCGCGAGTCCACGCCAGCAGCGCTCCCTCGGGCCGCTGGTCAATCGGCTGCGCTGCGCCGGCTCGCCGCCGAATGGATGTCGGCTCGCCTAAAGTCGCGATCAATTTTGAATATCGAAGGTCGCCATTATCGCCAGAGTGCAACTCCCCTCCGGCCGCCGTCAAGACCCGGCGCTCGCGCTCGGGCGGGCGGCGCCCCAGAGGCCGTTCGTCTCTTCGACTCGCGGCTACCGCGGCGAGCCGGACGATCGCCGCCGGGACAACACGAGATAGAGCAGCGGCCCGGCGAGCGGGAGGAAGAGGATGAGCGCGATCCAAAGCACTTTTTTCTCCAAGTCCTTACCGCCGGTGAAGAGATCCAGAATCGCCCAGGCGTCCAGGACCAGCACCGCCGCCGCCATCAGAAACGCGATCATAAGACCTCCATTCACTTCGATCCGCGGGAGAGACCGGCCAATCCGGCGACGACCGCCAAACCTCCGCCGATCAGAAGCCACAGGGCGTGATCCGTGGGCGCGCCGGTGAACAGCCGCGAGACCCCCGAGCCCACCGATTGGTACGCGTTCCAGCCGCACACCAGGAGAGCGACGCCGCCGATCAAAAGCGCGAACGAAGCGAGTCGGTTCATAATCAGAGTCCTTGTTGCGAGAGTTTCACAGCGCCCGGGTGATCGCGAGAATGCTCTTGGCCTTCGCCGCGTCCGCGGTCGTGCCGTGCGCGATCACCAGGAACTTGCCCTGCCTGACGGCCGCCTCGTGGGCCGGGATGTTGCAGAGAGAGATGCCGAGTCCGTAAAGCCCCGCCCCCAGCGCGCTCAATCCGCCGAAAACCGCGGCCCGCTCCAACGCGCCGACGATGGCGGCCACGAGCGGACCGCCGATCATGACCGGACCGAGCCCGGGAATCATGAAGAAGGCCGATCCGGAAAGGAGCCCCCATATGCCGCCCCAGAACGCGCCCATCCGTCCCCAGGTCTTCATGCGGTCGCCGGTGCTGTAGTAGCCGATGACGTTCTCCTCGCCGTGGGAGTTGCTTCCGACGATCGAAATTCTCTTCATTTCGAAGCCGCCTTGCTGAAGCTGCCGAATCGCGTTCTCCGCCTCCACGTGGGTGCTGCAGACGGTCACGCAAGACTCGATGCCGACCATGGCGTTATGCTTTGGTGCTGCGGACATGCGGGCATGATAGCCCCGTCGCGCGCCCGCGCCAATCCGGAGTTCTGCGGGAAGGACCGCGTAGTACTACCGAGGCGCCGCGTCCTCGATGCGCAGCGGGGTGAGCCCGTGCTGAATGGCGTATTTCGTGAGCCCCGCCACGGAGGCGATGCCGAGCTTGCGCGACAGATGCTCGCGGTGCGTCTCGACCGTGCGCACGCTGATGCCCAGTTTTCGCGCGACTTGCTTGTTCGCCAGGCCGTCGGCCAGAAGGACGAGCACCTCGCGCTCGCGCGCCGTGAGCGCGGGCCGCGACTCGTCGGGGGGCGGCCTGACGCCCGGGGCCAGGAGCGCGTCGCCCATTCCGGCCGGGAACGCGAGTCCTCCTTCGTGGACGCGGTGAATGGCCTTGAGCAGATCGTCCGTGGGCGCGTCCTTCGTCACGTAGCCGTGCGCGCCGCTGCGCGCCATCCGGATCACGTACTCCTGGCCGACGTGGATGCTGAAAGCGATCAGCTTGGCGCCGGGGACCGACAGCCTCAGGCGCCGAGCCAGCTCTCCGCCGTCCATGGCGGGGAGGTTGATGTCCAGGATGATGACGTCGGGCGAGAGCTTGCGGAGCTTGCGCAGGGCTTCCTTGTCGTCGGCGGCCTCGCCCACCATCGCAATCGAGCTTTTTCCGCGCAGATAGGAGCGCACTCCCTCCCGCACGACGGGATGATCGTCGATCAAGAAGACCTTGATTTTGGTTTTGCTCCGCGGCTTCATTCGGCGTCCTCTCCCAATCCCGACAGCGGCGCGCGCACGTTGAGCGTCGTCCCCGCTCCGGGAGCGGAGCGGATCGTGATCGAGCCCCCGACCGCCGCCGCGCGCTCGCGCATGTTTCCCAAGCCGATTCCGCGTCCGGACGCCGAACGAGAGCCGAGCACGAAGCCGACTCCATCGTCGCTCGCGCTCAGGAGGATTTCCGTTCCTTCGCGAGAGAGGGCGACCGCGACCTTGTTCGCCTTGGAATGCTTGCCGATGTTGGTGAGCGCTTCCTGGGCGATGCGGTAGAAAGCCAGCGCCACCGGCATGGACACGGCCTCGGGAGCGCGTCCGGAGTTCACGGTCATCTCCACCCGCGCGCGCCCCTTGAACTCACGGCAAAGCGAGAGCAGCGCCGCCTCCAAGCCCAGGTCCTCGAGCTCCGAGGGCATGAGGTTCTGCGAGACGCGGCGGATTTCCGCGACGGCGCGGGCCAGGAATCCGTCGACTTGGCGGATTTTCGCTTCGGCCCGCGGGCTCAAGGCGGCCTCTCCGGCCAGAGCCTCCAAGCGGAATTTGACGCCCGCGAGCAGCTGCCCGACGCCGTCGTGCAGCTCGCGCGCCAAGCGCTTGCGCTCCGTCTCCTGCGCGGAGATCACGCGCGCATGAAGCCGGCGCAATTCGCGCTCGCCGCGCTTGAGCTCCGTCACGTCGCGCTCGGTGGTGGCGAACTCCGCGGGAGCTCCGGCCGCGTCGCGCAGAACGGTGACCGTGACCAGCACGTCCAGAATCCGGCCGCTCTTCGTGCGGCGCGAAAGCTGGACGGGCGCCGAGTCTTTCACGGGCTCGGGAAACAGCGAGCGCTCGTTTTTCGGCGCGAGGCGCCGGATGCTCATCCCCAGGGCCTCCGTCTCGGGGTAGCCGTACATCTTCTGGGCGCCCTTGTTCCAGGCGATGATCCGGTCGTTCGAGTCGCGGATGATCACCGCGTCGTTGGAGTCCCGGACCAAGGTCGCCAGACGAAGGAGAGTCCCTCGATTCGAGAGGCGCAGAGCGCGCATGCGCCGCCTGCGTGCGCGTGCTGGAGATTTTCTCACGGGTCAGTGTACCACTCCTGGGCTCGCCGCGGCGGACGAGCCGCGGCGGCCAGACGATACTCCACCGCCGCGCCTCCCCGCAATGCGGAGAATTACGGACGGCTCTGCGTATGACTCCGAATAGGCGGAGGAAAGCGCGGCGCGTATACTCTGGCTCGGCCGGCGAGCAAACGAGGAGAGAATCGCATGAAGACGAGGGACAAGATGCTGGGCGCGGGGATCGGTTTGGCGGCGCTCGCCGCCGCGGGAGCCTATTTTCTCCACCGCAGGCGCGCGGCGAAGGGCCGGGAGCGGATTTCCGACTGGGCGCTGCAGCTGAAGGGAGAGGTGTTCGAGAAAATGGACCAGCTCAAGGAAATCAACCAGACGAATTATGAACGGCTGGCGGACGAGACCGCGGATCGCTACGGCCGATTGACGAGCATCAGCGCGGCCGAACTCGCGCACATCCGCGGCGAACTGAAGAATTCGTGGAAGCGCATCAGCGAGCAGCTGAACGGGCCGGCGCGATGAACATACTCGACGTCGTCATCGCGCTCCTCATCCTCTCCTGGGTCGGAGGCTTCGCCGTCCACGTCGGCGGCGGACTGATCCACTTGCTGCTCGTCATCGCTTTGGTCGTTCTCGTCTTCCGCCTTCTCGGCGGCCGGCGGGTTTGACGCGGCGCTCCCTGGCTGGAAAGGAGGACTCTATGAATGAAGCTCTTGGAAGATCCGCTCGAATCGTCGGCGTGTTGGGACTGCCGCTGCTCCTGCTCGGAGCGTCCCTGGTCATGACCGGCTGCGTCGGCTACGTCCGGGGCGACGGCGGCGTCGTGGTAGCCGAACCCGACGTCTTCTGGTTCGGAGGCTACGGCGACGGCGGCTACGCGCGGGGCTACGGAGACAGGGGCTGGGGCAGCCGGGGAGGACGACGATGAACTCGATGAAAATTCGCTCCAGGATGATCGCGTCCGTTTTCGCGATCGCGACGGTCGGATCCGTCGCCGCGTACTGCGCGGCCCAGCCGACGCCGGCGGCTCAAGAAAAATTCGCCTCGCCCGACGCGGCCATCAAGGCCCTGCGCGCCGCGGTCGAGGTCCACGACAAGGCCGCCCTGCGCGACATCTTCGGTCCCGGGATCAAGGACCTGCTGAGCGGCGACGAGGCGCGGGACAAGGCCGATTCGCAGAGGTTCGCCAAGGCCCTGGCCGAAAGAGCCGTCCCGATCGGCGAAAAAGACGGTTCCGTGACGGTGGAAGTCGGCCTCAACAAATGGCCCTTCCCCGTCCCGCTGGTCCGCAAGGGCACCGAGTGGCAGTTCGACACGGAGGCCGGAAGGGAGGAGATCGTCAGCCGGCGCATCGGCAAGAACGAACTCCTCGCCATCGGCGCTTGCCGGGCCTACGTGCAGGCGCAGAACCGCCGCGTCGGCGTCCGGAACGGAGATCTGCCCAAGACGTCGCACGGCTATCGCTTCAAGCTGGTCGCCGAACAAGGCAGCCAGAACGGCGGCTACTCCCTGACGGCTTATCCGGAGCGATATGGGAAGTCGGGGATCATGACCTTCATCGTCAACCAGGACGGCAATCTCTACCAGCGCGACCTGGGCGAGAAAAGCGCCGAGAAAGCGGCCGCCTCGAGCGAATTCAACACCAACGACGGCTGGACGCCGGTGACGGAACCGGGCATCGCGGATAAATAAAGCCGCAAGCCGCCTCCATCGAAGGCGACCGGATGAACGGTCGAGGTCGTCCAAAGGTTCCTTTCGTTTGAACTGAAGCAGAACAACCGCGCTCGGCGCTCGCGCCGGCGGCGCTCGTCATGGCAAATTCCGGCGATTCTGTTTTACTCCGAAGAGGATGTAACGCAAAAAATTGGCGGTCACGGTCATCGCGGATGGAACTTGGCCGGACTCCAGCGCCGAGAACCGCGACTATTGGCTTTCCCGGACGCCCGGCGAGCGCATCGAAGGGGCAAAACGTCTTCGGCGCAAGTTCTGGCGCCTATTCCATCGGCAAGAGCTTCCGCGGATGAGAATGGTCGCGCGCATCATCGACCCGCTCCGACCTTAAATGGGCCCCAGCTCTCCGGATTCTTCGGCCCCAGACGACTTCGACAGGATCGTCGCCTCTCTCAACAAATTTCGCGTCGACTTCTTGATCATCGGCGGCTGGGCCGTCGTCGACCACGGCCACGTGCGCATGACAGTTAAAGCCGGAAGTTTTCACCCGCGACAACGGAATATCTCTGTGCGAAGCGCCCGTGAAGGTGGATGTCATCTCCAAACTTCCCGGCGTCGATTTTGAGCAGGCGTGGTCGCCCGACCGAAAGACCTTCTCGACGTCGATGAATTGGAAGCCGGACGCGACAAGCCCCGCCGCGAGCAACCCTAGGTCCCCGCCCGACCTAACTTCGCCGGATCACATCGATGCTTTCCACCCTGGAACCGCAATTCAAATCGGCCTAGATTGTCGGAGAGACGTCATCACTCCATATCTTCAGGTTGAGTCAGAGCAGCGCCAGCCAATAGATCATCCGTTGTCTCAGCATTCAGCATGCGCGGCAAGCTAAATCTCTTCTTTGCCAAAAACTGGGCAGTGGAAGGTTTACCAAGCGGTATAGGCTTTTTCAGCTTCACGGGGGTATCTGTAAGGGCCATATGAAAGAGGCCCTCCTTTTCCGTTCCAAACCGAAGCACCCTTTCAGAGGCTTTTTTATCTGCAAAGAAATCGCTAAACGCTTCGAGATGCTTTGCGTCTTCGACGGAAAGGCGGTTCCAGACCTTTCGCACACGCGCTACATGCGTAATGTGCTTTGGATTGGGATTACCGCCGTTTTGAGTCTGATAATAAGCGACATATTTAGTCGGTCGTAGGCCGTTGCGGCTTTGCGCCGGAGGGAACCAGATGTTCCAATCGAGAGCGGTTTTCATGAACCACTCATCCTGCAGTTGAATCACTACGTCTTCCACGTGCTCTATCTTCTGATCGTCGATATCGCAAAGCTGATAGGCCATTTTCTGCGCTTCCTCCAGGAACAGATATGCTAATCGCGTCTCCGCGCTTTCCGTTTTCCCTTTTAATATCTTGAGATCGCTGGCCTTACGGCCTTTATCTGTCAGGTCTTCGGTCGCACGTAGAAGCATGAATATCTCATGCCATCGCATGAACCGTATCTTTACATTTGGAAAGCTTTTGGAGATTTCGGCGTGGACGACTGCTTCAACGTGCGGTTCATACTTTTGCGTAATAAAAAGCAGCAGCTTATTTGCGGCTTGGCGCCGATGAAGTAGTTTGGCGTACTTGGAGGCCTGCCCCGCAGAGATCGTGTTGTGCTTAACCTTCGACTCGATGAACACCTCGAAGACGCCCTCAAGTCGAAGGTATCCATCTACAAAAGAAATCTCTTCTTCTGCTCGGTGATGCTCCTGTAGACCCAGCTCAATTTTCGAGATTTCGCCTGCGCAGCTTTCCAAGTTCAATTTTTGCAAGAAGCCCGGCAAAAACTTGCCGCGAGCCTGGTCCAACAGGAACATGAGATTTACTGTCAGCCTGTTTTCGTCGTCGCGAAAGTTCCTTCCATACAAGCTGAAGATATTCAACAAGCCTCCGCAACCAACCGTCAGATGTCGAGATTCTTCACGTCCAGCGCAACGAAGTAGGTAATTGAAGCGCCTTTTCCCGCCGCGCCGCCCCTCATCGCCAGAGTGTAACCCCCCTCCGGCCGCCGTCAAGGCCCGCCGCGCGCGCTGGGAACCGACCCGAGCGCCCTCGACTTCTCAACCGCGGCGCTACTTGCGGCCGGCGCGCAGGTCCGACTCCCGCGTGCGGTACAGCGCGAGCGCGTCGCGCACGACGGCGTGCGCGTCGGCGCGGTCGAGGAAGCCCTCGACGACGACGAGCTTGTTCTCGAGCTTCTTGTAGTCCTCGAAGAAGCGCTGGACCTCGAGCATGCGGTGCGGCGGGAGCTCGCGGATGGACTCGTAGTGCGCGTACTCGGGATCGTCGGCGTGGACCGCGACGATCTTGTCGTCGGCCTCGCCCTGGTCGAGCATCTTCATGAGTCCGATGGGCTTCGCACGCACGAGCGAGAGCGGGACGATCGGGTCCTGGCCGAGCACGAGGATGTCGAGCGGATCGTGGTCCGCGCAGTAGGTGCGCGGGATGAAGCCGTAGTTCGCGGGATACTGCACCGAGCTGAACAGGATGCGGTCGACGCGGATGAGGCCGCAGGTCTTGTCGAGCTCGTACTTCGTCTTCGAGCCCTTCGGAACCTCGATGACGGCCGTCAGCATGTCGGGCGCGTTCTCGCCCGGATCCACGTCGTGCCAGGGATGCATGGGGCGAAGATAGCAATTTGCGTCGTAAGGCGCGGGGCGCCGTCCGCGTAGACGCATATAGTAGAATCGCCGCGATGAACTTTTCCGCCCGTTTTCTCGCCGCCGCCCTCCTTTTCGCCGTCCCCGCTTCCGCCGCGAATCATCGCCGCGCGAAGAGCCAAGCGCCCGCCTCGGTCCCGGCGGTCGTCGTCGCGCCGCTGCACCCCCCGCGCGTGTCGACGGAGCCGATCACCTTCGTCTGGCCCGCGGAAGGCGCGGTCGTCTCCTCCGACGCGGACTTCACGTTCGGCAACGTCGCCGATCCCGCGGCCGTCCTGCGCATCAACGGCACGACGGTGACCGTGCACCGCGACGGCGGCTTCCTCGCGTGGCTGCCGATCTCCGCGGGCACGTTCACGTTCCACGCGGAGCTGGTCCTCTCCACGTGGACCGCGACGGCCGACCGGCACATCTTCGTCCCGCCCGCGCCGGCCCCGCTGCCCGACGACACGCTCGCGATCGACGCTTCGTCGCTGTCCCCGCGGTCCAACCTGGAGCTGCGGCCCGGCGATTGGTGGACGATCCGCCTGAAGGCCACGCGCGGCAAACGCGCCTGGGCGCGCGTGGTGGGCGCCGGCGACTGGAAGGAGCTGCGCGAGTCGAACCCGACGCTCGGAATTTACGAACTGACCCAGCGCGTCGCGCCCGCCGAGGAGTTCGGCCCGGCGCCGATCGAGTACCGCGTCGGCGGCGGCTGGTCGTCGGTGCACGCGACCGGAACCGCTTTGGTCTCCGCGAGCGGCCGCACGCCGGCGATCGCCACGGTACGCGCCGCGGCGGGCTACGCGAATCTCAAGACCGGCCCGAACGACGGCTTCCTGATGTTCCCGCCGAACGGCGTCCGCTTCCCGGTCGCGGGCCGAGACGGCTCCTCGGTGCGCGTCGAGCTCGCCCCCGGCCTCACCGGCTGGCTCGAGTCGAAGGAGATCGACGTCTCCACGACCTCCGCTCCGCCGCGAGCGGAGACCGGCAACGTCGGCGTCACGACGAGCACGGCGGGCGCGAGCGTGCGCATCGGCCTCAGCGAGCGCGTCCCCTTCGAGCTCACGGAGGACGAGGATCTCTCCGCGCTGACCGTGCGCGTGTTCGGCGCCGTCGGCCACACGAACCTCGTGATCTTCGACGGCCAGAGCGACTTCGTCGACCAGGTCAATTGGCGCCAGGAGTCCGACGGCGTCGTCGCCTACCGCGTGAAGCTGAAGCCCGGACGCCGGCTCTGGGGCTACGTCGCGCGCTACGACTCCGGCTCGTCGCTTCGCGTCGATCTGAGACGGCCGCCGCGCGCGGACCCGAAGCGCCCGCTCGCCGGCTTGCGCGTCATGCTCGATCCCGGCCACATGCCCTCCGCGCCCGGCGCGATCGGGCCGCTCGGCACGAAGGAGATGGACGCGAACTACGCGATCGCGCAGGCCGCGGCCGAGCGCCTCAAGCGCGAGGGCGCCACCGTGCTGATCACGCGCCGCTCGCCCGACGACGAGGTCTCCCTCGTCGACCGTCCCCGCCAGGCCGTCGAGCGCGACGCGGATCTGTTCGTCAGCATCCACAACAACGCCCTGCCCGACGGGACCAATCCGTTCGCGAAGCCGCGCGGCTTCACCGTGTTCTACTACCACCCTCACAGCCTCGCGCTCGGCCGCGCGGTGCACGAGTCCTATCATCGGCTCGCGCCGGTCCCCGACGAGGGCCTGCAATGGGACAACCTCCTCGTCGCGCGCCTGACGGCCGTGCCCGCGATTCTCATCGAGAACGCGTTCATCATTCTGCCCGAGCAGGAGGCTCTGCTCAACAACGCGGCCTTCCGCGACGATTTGGCGAAGGCCCTCGTCTCGGGCCTTCGCGACTTCATGACGGAGACCGGACGCGCGGAGAAATCCAAATGAAAATCGGCGAACACGCCCCTTTCTTCGACCTGCTCGGCACAGACGGCCGCCGCTATCGGCTCGAGAACATCCAGGGCGCGAAGGCCACGGTCGTCGTCTTCTCCTGCAACCACTGCCCCTACGTGATCATGAACGAGGAGCGGCTGATCGCGATCGCGCGCAAGTACGCGCCCCTCGGCGTCGGCATGGCCTTCATCAACGCCAACGACGCGGCGAACTATCCCGAGGACTCCTACGCGAGCATGAAGGAGCGCGCGCGCGACAAGAACTATCCGTTCCCGTACCTGCACGACGAGACCCAGCAGACCGCGAAGGTCTACGGCGCCACGCACACCCCTCAGATTTTCGTCTTCGACCGGACTTTGCACCTCGCCTACGCGGGCGGCGTCGACGACGACAACAACCACAGCGCGCGCAAGACCGCCGAGCACCACTACCTGACGGACGCGCTCGACGACCTCATCGCGGACCGGCCCGTGCGCCTCGCCGAGACCCGCGCGCTCGGCTGCACGATCAAGTGGAAGTAGCGCGCTTTCCCCCGCTCGCGCGGCTGCTCCTCGCGCTGGCCGCGGTCTGGATCGGCCTTCGCTGGTTCGAGGGCTTCATGCTGTACCATCCGTCGCGGACCGTCGACGCTCTTCCCGGCGCGTACGGTCTCGCGTTCGAGCGCGTCGCCTTGACCGCGTCCGACGGAACGCGTCTCGACGCGTGGTGGCTCCCCGCGCAGAAAGCGGGCGCGCCGACGATGCTGTGCCTGCACGGGAACGCCGGAACCTTGTCGAACCGCCTCGCGAAGATGAAGATCTTTCACGAGGCCGGCGCCTCCCAGCTCTGGGTCGAGTGGCGCGGCTTCGGCGCGAGCGCCGGAACTCCGTCCGAGGCGGGTCTCTACCGCGACGCGCAGGCCGGCCGCGACTGGCTCGCCGCGCGCGGCGTCGGTCCGCCGCAGCTCGTTCTTTACGGCGAGTCGCTCGGCTGCGGTCCCGCCGTGGAGCTCGCGGTCCGCGCTCCGGCCGCGGGACTGATCGTCGACAGCGGCTTCAGCTCGATCCCCGCGATGGCGCGCGTGGTCCTGCCGTGGTTCCCGAGCGGTCTGGTGCGCGCGCGCTTCGACAACCTCGCCAAGCTCCCGCGCGTGCGGTTCCCGGCTCTATTCCTGCACAGCCCGGAGGACGACGTCATTCCCTACGCCCAGGCGCGCGCCAATTTCGCGGCGGCGGGCGGTCCGAAGACCTTCGTGGACCTGCGCGGCGGCCACAACGACGGCTTCATGGACGCGGGTCCCGCCTACGGCTCGGCGATCAGGGGCTTCCTCATGTCGCTGTCGAAGGCGAAGTCTTAAAAAGGCTTAAGACAGCGCTTCGTCGACGAGGCCGGCGGCCGTCGGCATGTTCAGGCGCATCCACGACAGGACCTGGCGCCACGTCGCGCGCACTCCGGTCTCCTGGGAGACGATCTCGTGGACGGTGCGGTTGTGGGAGCGGCCCAGCACGCGCTCGAGGGCGGCGGCCAGCTCGCGTTCGGCCCGGCGTTCGGCGGCGGAGGAAAATTCAGCGGTCATCATGACGTTATTGTAGCCGCCGCGCGTCGCCGGCCCCTATGACCGCCGCCATGCGCGCCTCTTGACCGCGCTCAGTAGGTCTTGCGTCCCAGACCGCAAGTGGGCCCAAGAACGACGACGAACGGATAAACCACAAAGACACGGAGAACGGAAGGAGGGTTAACGGCCGCGTCCTCGCCGAATCCCTTCTTTCCGTTTCTTTTCTCTCCGTCCGTTCTCTGTGTCTCTGTGTTTATTTCTTTGCGTCTTCGCGGTTTTCCGTTTCCGTTCGCCGTTCGTCGTCGGCGCGTCGAATTCTTTCTTGAGGCGCGCGAGCTCGACGTCGCCGGGGAGCAGGCGCTCGGCGCGCTCGAGGTGGCGCCGCGCGGCCGCGCGCGCGCCGAGACGCAGGCGCGCCTGCGCCGCCAGCAGGTGCGCGTGGCCGTACTGGCCGTCGATGGCGAGCGTCCGGTCCGCCGCGGCCGCGGCCGCGCGCCAGTTCCCGCGGCGCGCGCGGAACTCGGCCTCGGCGAAGTGCGCCCACGGCGCGCGCGGGCGCGCGCGCCGGGCGCGGCGCAGGACCGCGAACGCCGCCGCGTCTTGGCCCGCGTCGAAGCGGGCGCGGGAGAGCCAGTCGTACGCGGCCCAGAAGTCCGGAGCGTCCGCGAGCGCGCGCTCGAGCTCGGCGGCGGCCTCGGCGAAGCGCCCCGCCGCGGCCAGCGCGCGGCCGCGCCACGCGCGCGCGAGAGCGCAGCGGGGGTCGGCGGCCAGAGCGCGCGCGAAGTCGTCGGCCGCGCCGGACTCGTCGCCGAGACGCTGGCGCACGCGCCCGCGCCACGCGAGCAGGGCCGCAGGCCGCGCCGCGCGCGCCGCGGCCGCCCCGAGCTCCGCCTCCGCGGCCTTCCAGTCCTCTTCTCCGCGCCGCGCGCCGAGATCCCACTCGTACTTCGGCTTGATGCGGAACGCGCGGCCCAAGTCGTCGGCCGCCCCCTCGAGGTCTCCCGCCGCGCGGCGCGCGAGCGCGCGCTGGCGCCAGCCGAAGTGGTACTGCGGGTCGAGCGCGACGGCGCGGTCCAGGTCGGCGAGCGCGTCCGGGGCGCGGTCGAGCGCGCGCAACAGCGCGCCGCGCCACGCGTAGACGCGGTGGTAATGCGGCTGGAGACGCGCGCACGCGTCGAAATCGGCGAGCGCGCGCGCGGAGTCACCGGAGCCGATCCAGCCCTGCGCCCGCCACGCGCGCACCCAGCCCGCGTCCGGTTTCAGCGCGGCGGCGCGATCGAGCGCGGCCATGCCCTCGCGGGCGCGGGTCTCGTCGCGCGTTCCCTGGAGCAGCGCGCGGCCGAGCAGCCCCCAGCTCCACGCGCGCTCGGGACGCCGCTCGACCAGGCGGCGGCACAAGCTCAGCTGCGCGTCGGGATCGAGCGGCCGGTAGAGGCCGCGCAGTCCGTCGAACGACGCGAAGCGCGCGGGCTCCTCCACGGCGAGCCGCCCGACGCGCGCGAGCGTCCGCTCGAGCGCCGCGCCCGGCGCGTGCAGCGCCCCGACGATCAAAGCGTAGTTCGGGTCCGCGTCCAGAGCGTCCTCGACGGCGCCCGCATCCGCGCGCAGCAGATGCGGAGCGGGCCACAGCGCGGCCGCGGCCGCGCGAAGGATGTCCGCGTCGGGGTCGGCTCCCGCGCGCGCCCGGGCGAGCGCCAGCAGAAGCAGCCCCGCGGGCGACTCCGGACGCAGGGCGACGAAGCGCTCGAGATCCGCGACGGCCTCGCGCGCGCGGCGCCGCGTCAGGCGCGCGGCGCCGCGGTGCAGGAGAGCCGGCGCGTCGTCGGGCGCGCGCGCGAGCACGGCGGACAACCGCGCCTCGGCCTGAGCCTTGTCGAGCTCCAGTTCCGCGAGCCACACGGCCGCGTCCGCGCGATCCGGCTCGCGCTCCAATGCGGCGGCGAGATCGCGCCGCGCCCCGTCCGCGTCGCCGCAGAGGCGCCTCAGGCGGCCGCGGCGCGCGAGGTCGGGCTCGCCCCCCGCCTCCGGCGCCGCGAGCGCCGCCGAGACCTCGGGAGCGAACAGGCGTCCGCGCCACAGCGCGTCGACCTCGGGCGCGTGCGGCGCGCCGAAGCGCGCGGAGAAATCCGCGAAGTGCTCGCCGTCGCCCAGCGCGGCCTGCGCCGGTGTCGGCTTCATTCGTCCGCGTCGAGGCCGCGCTGGGCGCAGTCGCGGCGCAGGAAGCACGCGTCGCACGCGGGGCGCAGGGCCTTGCAGACGCGGCGGCCGTGCAGGATCATCGCGTGGGAGAAGAAGATCCAGTCCTCTTTCGGCACGCAGGCCATGAGGTCGCGCTCGACCTTGACGGGGTCGGCCTCGTCGGTCAGGCTCATGCGGTAGGCGAGGCGCTTCATGTGCGTGTCGACGACGACGCCCTCCGCTTTGCCGAACGCGTTGCCGAGGATCACGTTCGCGGTCTTGCGCGCGACGCCGCGCAAAGTCAGCAGGGCGTCCATCTCGGCCGGAACCTGGCCGCCGAAATTTTCGCGCAAGGCCTTGGCGGTCGCGATGATCGACTTCGCCTTCATCCGGTAGAAGCCGCACGATCGGATCAGGCTCTCGAGCTCCGCGGGCGCCGCGGTCGCGTAGTCGTCGACGGTTCTATAGCGCTTGAAAAGGGACTTCGTCACCGCGTTCACGCGCACGTCGGTGCACTGCGCGGACAGGATCGTCGCGACGAGCAGTTGGAGCGCGTCCTCGTGGTCGAGCTCGCACGACGCGTCGGGATAGAGCTTTTTGAGCCCGGCGACGATCTTGCGCGCGCGCTCCGAGCGGTCCATCAGCGGTTACCGCTCGGCGCGGGCACGCCGCCGACGAGGAAGGGCAGGCTCTGCGTCGCGCCGTGGCCGCGGCCGTCGCGGACCTCGAGGTACAGGCGGTAGGAGCCGGTCGCCTCCGGGGCCGTGAACGTCGCGCAGCGCGCGCCGTCGTCGACGGGAGCCGGAGCTAGGTCCTCGGCGTCCGCGTCGTCGCGGCGCAGGCGCCAAGAGCGCGCGACCGGGGTTCCCCCCCGAGTGGACGCGTCCGCGCACGCGCGCGCCGGGGCGCCCGGCGCGACCCGGTCGGCGGGGCCGTCGAGCGCGAGCGCGCGGATCTCGGGCGCGGGGTCGGCCACCGCGCGGCCGGTCCACAGCGCGGAGACCGCGTCCACGGCCGGCAGCGTCTCGAGAGTCCCGGGCATGAGCATCCCGAACCACGTGGCGCTGCCCTCGTCCTTGGAGCCCCACAGAAACGCGTAGGAGCCCAGGCAGCGGCCCGGCGCGCCCGCGATCGACGCTTCGTAGCCGCGGCGGTAGCTGTCGGCTTTTTCCGCGCTCGTCTGCTCGATGGGCGCCCCCCACGACGTGCGCGGCGACTCCCAAGGCCCGCGCGGTCCGAACTCCGTCACGATGTACGGCTTCGTCCAGCCCGCGTCCGCCAGGCGCCGCGCGAGGGTGGGCAGGCTGGCGTAGGAGTTCACGCCGAGGATGTCCACGTCCGGCGCGTACGCGCGAATATGCTCGATCTTGTCCGGGCTGATCTCCGCGACGACGACGACGGTCGGATGGTCGGGATCGAGGCGCTTGACCTCGCGCGCGAGCGCGCCGATCGCGGTCCACAGCGCGGGCGTGTCGTCGTCGCTCTCTGTTTCGTTGCCCAGCCCCCACGCCAATACCGAGGGATCGTCCTTGTAGCGGCGCACGCCGTCGAGCACGTCGTTCTGCTGGGACTGCACGGCCTTCGGGTCGGACCAGTCGAAGCCGTCGCTCTTGTGGCCGAGCCAGAATCCCGCGAGCACGCTCAGGCCGTGCGCGCGCGCCTGCGCGAGCTGGTCTTCGAGCTTCTCGGCGCCCCACGTCCGCATCGAGTTGCCGCCGTACGCGGCGAGCCGGTCGAGGGCCTGGTCGCCCGCGGCGCCGCGGATGAAGTAGGGCGCGCCGCCGCGCAGCAAGGTCCAGCTCCCGTCTCCGCTGCGCGCCAGCTCTACCGGGACGCTCTCCGCCGCGGCGAGCGCGGGAGCGACGAGCGACGCCGCCAGGAGCAGGACCCGCCGCCGTTTCATGACGGTATTCTACCTCACGAAAAGGCTCCGGTCAGCGCGCGTTCAGGGCGTCGCGCGGCCGTCACCCCTTCGAGAGCGGGTAGTAGTAGATGCCGAGATCGACGGGATTGACGACGAACCCGCGCACCCAGTCGCGCAGGGCGTACACGCCGGTCGGGTGGACGGAGAAGATTGTCGGGCAATCCTCGTAGCCGCGCGCGAGGATGCGGCGGTAGAGCGCCGCGCGCCTCGCCGGCGACGCCTCGGCGACCGCGCGCTCGATCAAGGCGTCGAGCTCGGGGTCCGAGAACCCCTGCGCCGAAGGGTAGCGGCCCGCGCTGTGATAGAACGCGTAGACGAAGTTGTGCGCGTCGGGGTAGTCCGCGTACCAGCCGCGCGCGAAGAGCGGCATGAGCCGGCGCTGGCCCTTGTCGAGGAAATTGGCCCAGTCGACGCCGCGCAGGTCGATGCGGAATTTCGGGTTCAGGCGCTCGACGCCTTTCTTGAGAATCTGCGCCGCGGCCTCGCGCACCTCGCCGCCGGTGTGGTAGGTGAGAGTGAACTTGAAGCCCTTCTCCCAGACGGCGCCGCCGCGCGCCTTCCTAAATAAGGCCTCCGCTTCGGCGGGGTCGTAGTCGTAGTGCGGCGTCCGCGGATCGTAGCCGAAGACGCCGGGCGGGATCGGACCGATGGCGCGGGTCGCGGTGCCCTTGAGCGCGTCGCGGCTCAAGGCCGAGGCGTCGAACGCGTACGCGAAGGCCTTGCGCACGTCGGGATCGGCGAAGAAGTCCGGCGGAATGCCGTCGCCGTCGAGCTTGCCGGAGCCGACGTCGGGATTGCCGGCCGCGTTGATGCGGAAGGTGAAAAACAGCGCGGGATCGGTCTGCAGCCGCGGCAGGCGATCGGCCAGCCGCACGCCGGGAAGCTTGCCCATTTCCGCCGCGTACGGTCGCGGCGTGTCGACCAGGTCCGCGTCTCCGGCCGCGAGCATCAGGCGGCGCGTGTTCAGATCCGGCACCGTCTTCACCAGCACGCGCTTGAGCTTCGCGGGTCCGCGCCAGTAGCCGTCGAAGCGCTCGAGCAAGGTGTAGCCCTGGGCGCGGTCCCAGCGCGCGAGCTTGAACGGGCCGGCCCCGTCCATGTGGTCGTAGAGATAAGACTTTTCCTTCGGCGGGTTGTTGTACGACCGCCAAGTCGCAGCGCTCCCGTCCCATTCGCCGTGCGCCGCGCACCACTTGCGCGGCAGGACGTAGGACCAGCGCGCCATCACCGAAAGGAACGGCCCGTACGGCCGCGGCAGTTCGATCACGAGGTCGCGCCCCTCGACGCGCACGCGCCGCGCGAGGGCCTCGAAGTCGAGCGTGATCGTCCCCGAGGAATCGCGCGTCGAGGGCGCTCCCGCGATCGGATCCAGCAGCAGCGCCGCCGGGCCGCCGTCCGGATCTTCGATCATGAAGCGCAGAAGCGAGTAGCGCGCGTCTTCCGCAGTCGCTTCCGTGCCGTCCGCGAACTTCACGCCGCGCCGGATCGGGAAGCGGTACGTGCGGCCGTCCGCCGACACGAGGCCGTTCTCGAACGTCGGGATTTTCTCCGAAAGGCGCGGTTCGAATTTGGACAGCGACGAACCTTTGAACGCGATCAAAGTCTCGTAGACGTTCTGGATCAGCGACTGGCTCGCCGCGTCGTACGGAAACGCCGGATCGAGGCTGGTGATGTCCTCGACCTCCGCGACGACGAACACGTCGGGGTTCTTGACCGGCTCGTCCGCGCGGGCCGCGAGCGCGGCGAAGAGGAGAGCGGCGAGCATACGTCGAGGATAGCGTTTACTCCGACCCCATTTGAAGGATTTTTCGAAAAGCGGAACGGCTTCTCCCCGGCAAATTATCGTGACCCGTCCTCCATGGACCGGCGCCTCGCGCGACGCTACAGTGACGATGCCGCCGCCCGCGGGGAGGTCTCATGAGAAAGATTCTCAGACGCGCCGCACCGTCGTTGGTCCTGCTCGCGGCCGCGCTGGTCTCGCTGGCCTCTCTGCCGCCGCGAAGCGCCGCCGATCCGACCGATCCGAACGAGTCGCCGGACATCGACAGCCCGTGGACCGAGGTGCACGAGGGGCCGCAGCCGCGCACGCCGCAGACGTCCATCCAATATTGGCCCAGCGTCGCCCGGGCGACGGCCCGGGCCCTCATCGCAAAATACGGTCCGCCCGACGCGTACGGTCCGAACGCGCTCGTCTGGCACCGCAACGGACCCTGGAACAGGACCGTGATCTACGGCCGCGCGACGACCTATCCGCGCTTCGACAAGGAACAGGAAATCCTCAAGCAGGTCATCGTCTACCGCGTCCCGGTGGAAAAAGAAGACGCCCTGCACCGCTTCGACCGCCGCCTCCAAATCAATCCGACGACCGGCGAGCTCTCGTTCCAATCCGCGCGCGAGAGCACGAATTTTCTCGCGCTGAACCTGGCCGACGAGATCGTCCGCGGCGAGCGCACCGTCGCCCAGGCCCGCCGCTTTTTCCGCTACACGGAGCAGTTGGCGCTTTCCGGGAAATCCTCGAAGTACACGGACGGCTTCCTGTTCCGCGTCCGCATGAGCTCGCTCGACTATCCGCAGTGAAGGGCGGCGCCGTCGTCGGTCGGTCTGATCAGTCGGGATTCCGGCGCGGAGCGGCGAGCCGATAGGCGGCGCCGCCCGCCAACGCGCCCGCGATCACGTCCCAAAAGTAGTGCTGCTTGGTCGTCAGCGTGCTGGCCGCGATCGCGGCCGCGAGCAGGAGGAAGACGGGGCCGCGCGCCGGCGCGAGCCTGCGGACGTGAAGCGCCGTGAGCACCGCGGTGGAGACGTGCTGGGAGGGAAAGCAGTTCTTCGCCGTGTCGAGCAGGTGCACGATCGTCAGCGGAAGCGCCGCGAGGCCCGCCGCGGCCATGACGGGTCGCGGATAGACGGTCGGAAAAGCGAAGAAGACCAGCGCGTCGAAGGTGGTCAGTCCGGTGAACGAGAGGACCAGCCAGCGCACGTCCTCGTCGGTGCGCGCGGCGAGGCACGCGAAGATCGGAAGAATGAACACGATCGAGTAGATCCAGCCCGTCCACGGCAGGAACGGCGTCGCCTTGTCGACCGCGGACAGCGGCAGCGCGTGCGCGGCGAGGATGGTCTGCTGATTCGAGGCGAAGTACAGGGCCCAGGCGTAGACGAAGACCACGCCGAACCAATGCCAGCGATTTCGGACCGAGATCGGCGCCATCGGGCGATTGTAGCGCATGCCCCGCCCTCTCGAGGAGCCTGGCGGAGGGCGCGGACCGGGGCTATACTCCAAATCGAGCCGAAGCAACGATGAAGACCGCGATCCTCCTCCTGGCCGCACTGGCGTTTTGCGCGCGGATCAGCGCTCAGACGACCGCGCCGTCCGACGGCTCCGACGCCGGCGCCGACATCGTCGGCCGGATGCAAGACCTGCGCGCGCAGCCCGCGGCGGCGCGACCGCCTCTGCCGCCCGCGGCGCCCGTCGCGCGCGGCGGCTGTGAAGTTCCGCTTGCGCCTGCGGGCGCGTCCGTCGACGCGAACATCAAGGAAGTGCTCGACGAAGAGCGGGAACTCGAGCGCTTGCAGGACAAAGTCTCGCCGGCCTGGGCGGATCCCAATGCGGGCGTCACGAACGCGCAGGCGGTCTTCATCAATCTCGCGATTTGGTTCAAGGCCAAGGTCGTGCCGAACGGCCCCTGGGACTACAAGCTCCAGGACAAGACCGCGAAATGCTTCGACTGCTCCGCGTGCTCCGCCTGCTCGAAGTACGACGATTTCGGCAACTTCAACTTCGGCGCGACCGGCGCCGCCGCGGGCTTCCCCGAATGGTTCCTCCATTTCCAGGCCGGCCGTCTCCAGGCGCCGCCGCCGGGCGAGAAGGAGAAGCCCCAGAAGTGGCCGGGCTGGCCTTTCCAGGACGATCCGCGCGGCTACGCTCAGATCAGCGCCGGCTACCGCTACTATCGCTCCTGCGCGCGGCGCTAGGACCGAACGCGCGCGCGACGGGACGGCGCTCCCCGCGGAATTGCTAGCATCGTTCGCGCTCCTTCCATCGGGAGAGCAACTCATGAGCGAGACCGCGCGAGACCCCGAGACGTCGTTCGTCGGCAAGTTCCTCGTGCTCAAGGGCGCGGTGCGCGAGTTGTGGATCATCTTCGGCGCCAAGCTGCTGGCGATCATGGCCTACGGCATCATGAACTCGACGCTCGTGCTGTGGCTGTCCTCCGACCTGGGCTATTCCGACACGCGCGCGGGCTTCCTCGTCACCACCTGGTCGACCGCGATGACCTTGTTCACGGTGCTCGTCGGCTCGCTCGTGGACGCGATCGGCCTGCGCAAGGCGTTCCTGCTCGGCTTCGTCGTGTGCATCTACGCGCGCGCGATGATGACGTTCTGCACCGTGAAGTGGCTGGTGCTCCCCGCGGGGCTGCTGCCGCTGGCGCTCGGCGAGGCGCTGATGACGCCCGTCATGGTGGCCGCAGTGCGGCGCTATTCGACGACGGCCCAGCGCTCGGTCTCCTACTCCATCTTCTACGCGATGATGAACGTCGGCTTCCTCGTCGGCGCGTGGATCTTCGACGACGTGCGCCATGCGCTCGGCGAGTACGGTCACTACGCGCTGCCCGTGCTCGGCGTCACGCTGAGCACGTACCGCGTGCTGTTCCTCCTCAGTCTTCTGGCCACGATCCCGAACGTCTTCATCATGTATTTCGGTCTGCGCGACGGCGTGGAGGCGACGGACGAAGGCGTGAAGATCTCCCCCGAGAAGCCGAAGTACGTCGGCGAGCGCGTGCTCAAGGCGCTCGGCCTCACGATCCGCGACGCGTGGCGCGACACGGTGCGCATCTTCGCGGGCCTCTGGAAACAGCCCGCGTTCTACCGCTTCCTCGTTCTGCTTTCGCTCGTGGTCGCGGTGCGCCTCGTGCTGCTGCACATGTACTACACCTATCCCAAGTTCGGCATTCGCGAGCTCGGCGCCGGCGCGCCGATCGGCAAGCTGTGGTCGCTGAACTCCATCGTCGTCATCCTGCTCGTGCCCTTCGTCGGCGCGCTGACGCAGAAAATCTCCGCGTACCGCATGGTGCTCTTCGGCACCACGGTCGCCGCCGGCTCCGTGTTCCTGATGGCGATGCCGCCGCAGTGGTGGAAGCCGCTCGCCGACGGACTGCCCGGGCACCTGATCGCGCAAACCTGGCTCGGCGTGCAGGGCGCGGTGAATCCTTACTACGTGATCATCTTCGTCTACGTCGTGATCTACTCGATCGGCGAGGTGTTCTGGACGCCGCGCCTGTACGAATACACCGCGGCGATCGCGCCGAAGGGACAGGAGGGCTCCTACATGTCGCTGTCCTATCTCCCCTTCTTCGTCGCCAAGTTTTTCGCCGGCGGGCTCTCGGGAATTCTGCTCACGCGCTACTGCCCCGCCGAAGGACCGCGCCACTCGTCGACGCTGTGGCTGATCATCGCGCTGATGGCGACGATCACGCCGATCGGTCTCGTCGTCCTGCGCCGCTACATCCAGGTGCCGGAAGCCGGCCGCGACGCGTAGCCTTCGAGCGTCGCGACGTCTACCGCTTCACGCGCAGGTAGATGCTCGAAGGGAAGTGGCCCGTCTCCCGTCCGGGAACCGCCATACCCTCGTCGTTGGCCTGCGGGACGTAGTCGGGCAGCAGCGCCTTGAGCTGAGCGGGACGGTCGTAGTGCAGGCCGGAGAGGCAGGCGAGGATCTCCAGCCGCGGATTGTCCGTGAGCAAAGCGAGCAGCAGCGCCGTTTCCTGCGGGGCGAAATAGTCGGACAGCGGCGTGCGGTGATAGAGGTAGGGCAGATAAATGTCGTGGATGTGGATATAGACGCCCGCGCGCAGGCGCGGAATGATGTCCAGAAAAATCTTGACGACGTCGGAACCGAGAGCGACGGCATGGCTCGAGTCGATGAACAGCAGGTCGCCGGACTTCAGCGCGTCGAACGTCGACGCGGGCGCCGCCTGGCAGGTCTTTTCGACGAGCGTGATCTCCGACAGCGCGCGCAGCGCCGGACGCGGATAGGGCTCCACGCAGATCATGCGCGACGCGGGGCGCCCCTCTTTGCGGTTCATCGCCGCGGCGTACAGCGACACCTGAGTGGAGATCCCGCCGCCGATTTCCAGAATGGTCTCCGGAAGCAGAGCGCGAACCGCGCAGTGCAGGACTTGCGACTCGATCGGTCCGTAGCCGGGCCCCGCGCCGCGCGCGGCGAGCTCGCGGTAGACGGAGAGCCCCGCGACCTCGGCGGCATGCTTTTCGGTCACGACGCGCAGCCAGCGCAGCTGCTCGTCCAAATCCCAGCGCACGCCGGTCATCGGCGAACGGCCGAGCCACGCCGACCTGTTCTCCCTGAGCCAGCGGTAATCCGGAATCGGCGTGTAGTAATGCTTCGGCAGGACGTGGAGGCCGACGCGGTCCAGCGCCAGGAACGCCTCGAAGGAAAATTTCTTCAGCGCGTCCCTGAGCGCGGATCTCACCAGCCGTCGCCTTTCGGGCGGTGGCCGTCGAGCCAGTGGAAGTAGCGCCACAGATTCTCGAGGTCGGCGTCGCTCAAGTCGCGGTGGTCGGGCATATACGTGTGCCGGTACTTCGACGGGTTGCGGATGAACTCCTTGACCATGCGCTTGGGCCGATACGCGGTGACGCTCATCGGCTCGTTGAGGTCCGGGCCGATCTTGCCGCCCTCGCCGTTCACGGAGTGGCAGCGCAAGCAGCGGCCCTTGAACAAAGCGTAGCCGCGGCGCTCGGGAGAATCCGCGGCCGCGCCGCGAGGCACGGTCTTCGGGTACTGGTCCTCGAAGCGCACCAGGTTCAGCGCCGCGACCTGCCACGGCCACGGGTATTGGTTCGCGGTGGTCTGCGTGGTGCCCGTCCAGACCACGAAGAACGGTCCCGGGTCCGCCTGATGCCCGCCGACCGGCTCCCAGCCGCTCGCCGCGTCCAAATCCTTGAACGCGAGAAAGCCGCCGTCCTCGCTGGCCTTCTCGAGAGGACCCACGGCCGCGTAGCCGTCGAGCGCCACGAAAGAAATGTCCGAGTAGTCGTTCGACAGCCACTTCTTCCCGAACGCGTAGTCGAGCACGTCGCGCAGGGCGAACGCGCGATAGCGCTTCGCATGGCCCGGCCAGAACTCCGCGTTCGTCAGCGTGAGGTCGCGCGCGGGCAGGATCTTCTCCAGCGCCGACAGCGGAACGGCCGTGACGGAAGCTCCCGCGACGCGGAACTCGAGAGCGGGCTCCGCGGCCGACGCGCGCGCGGCCGCGAGAACGACGGCGAGAATAAGCGCGGCCTTCATGGAGCGAGAATACCGTTTCGCCGGGAACGTGTAAAGCGCGCGGCGCGGATCAGCGGAGCGCGTCGGCCATGCGCAGGGCCGCGCCGCCGTAGGACTTCATCGCGCCCGAGGCTTCGTCCGTGTAGAAGAAGCCGTTGGTGATCAGGCCGACGACCTGGCCGCTCGCGTTCAGCAGAGGCCCGCCGCTTTCGCCGCTGACGATGGGATTGTCGACGAACAGAGTCGCGGGATTCTTCTCGACCTCCAAGTCGCGCCTATGCCGCTCCTGGAAGTCGAGAACGGTCGCGATCGCGTCGCGCAGCTTCTCCTCCGGAAACTGCTTCGTCTGCGCGAGCGCGCTCTCCTTTGAATAGCCCATGACGACCAGCGCGTCGACCGTTCTCATCTTCTCGATCGTTCCGCGGGGCAGCGGGAGCGGGTCCAGCTCGAACTTCATGAACTGGCCGGAGGCGCGCATCATCGCGTCGAGACTCGCGCGCCGGCCGGCATGAACGGCGAACGTCGTGCGCCGTCCGTCGAAGGCGAAGCCCGCGTCGAGGAAGCACTCGTCGGGGTCTCCCGTCGGCTTCCCGACCGCGAGGCCCGGGCCGAGACTCCGCGTGAGAGCGATTCGCGCGAAATCGTCGGGAATGTTCTCCTCGAGCCCGTAGGGCCGGCCGGCTTTCCGGCCGTCCTGGCTGTACGCGCTCGACAGCGGATTGCCGAACCCCGCGTAGGCGGTCTTGGCCGCTCCGCGCTTCGCGTCCTCGCGGGTGTCGTAGACGACGCGCTCGTCGTGATCGACGAGGATGAAGGAAGGCTCCATGCCGGCGAGCCGCTGAGCGCGGTCCGCGTCGTTGAGCCTCTCGAGATAGGGCGCGAGGAACGTCAGGGCGACGAGGTGCGACTCGTTGACGACGTGCCAGGCGGTGTAGAGAGTCTTACCATCCCCGGCCAGAAACGCCGTCCCATGGTCGCCGTAGAGCGGCTGGCAGTCGTCGCCGGAACCCGTGCAGGTCTCCAGAATCCGGCAGTTCATGCGCTCGGACAGCGGCAGCGTGTCGAGGCCGCAATTGCGGGCCGCGTACGCGCGGGCCTGCTCCTTCGTGAGAGACGCGATGCCCTGCTTGATCGGGATCAGCATGAACGTGCCGGCGCGGATCGCCGCGTCGAGAGAGCCGTCGTAGACGCAGGTCCGGGGCGCGGCGGGGGTCGCCGGAACGCCGCTCGCGTCGACTCCATCACGGGCCTGCGCGAGGACGGCGTCGGGGCTCGCAGCCTCCCCCCGTCCGAAGCCGATGCCGCCCGATTCGGCGCGGGCGCGCGGGCAGAGAATCAGGGCCGCGGCGAACAGGAGCGAGCGCAGGCGGAGGTCGGGATCGGTCACGCCGACATTGTAGCCGGACCGTGCGCAGCGCGCCTGAGCCCATCGGCCTCGCGGCGCCGGGACAAGAGACCTAATCCGCACTCATATCTCTTACAACGCGGTTGATTCAAATCAATAGACGCGCCGCGGTCGCGTGGTAGAATTCGAGGGACGCACGACATGCGCTTCTCAAGGAGAATTTCCCGCATGCAGGCCACCGAAGCCCCCGCCGAAGCCGCGCCGAGCCGCACCTGCCGAACGCTCGATTTCCTCGAGTCGTCCATCGGCAAGAAGATCATGGTGGCACTCGCCGGGCTCCTGCTCTGCGGCTTCCTGATCACCCACCTCGCCGGCAACCTGCTCCTCTTCGTCGGCGGCCCCGCGTTCAATCGCTACGCGGCGTTCCTCGAAAGCCAGGCGCTGCTGCCGCTCGCCGAGGGCGGACTGCTCGTGCTCTTCTTGATCCACATCGTCCTGTCGGCGCGCGCGCGCTTCGCGAACATGGCCGCGCGCCCCGTCGCCTACGAGGTCTACCAGGGCAAGGGCGCCCGCACGCCGGGCTCCAGCACCATGGCGATCACGGGCTCGCTCGTGCTGCTCTTCCTCATCCTCCACGTCGCGACGATCAAGTATCGCGTCGGCGGCGACAAGGGCGTCGACCTCTACGCGCACGTGACGAACTGGTTCAAGAATCCGCTGTACGCGGGCTTTTACGTCGTCGCCCTCGTCGGGATCGGCCTGCACCTGTCGCACGGCGTGCAGAGCGCTTTCCAGACGCTCGGCTTGAATCACCCGCGCTACACTCCGCTCGTTAAAAAGCTGGGCCTCGCGTTCGCGATCGTACTCGCGGCCGCGTTCGCCAGCATGCCGATCTATTTCTGCCTCATCGGAGGCGCCAAGTGAAGCTCGAATCGAAGGTCCCCACCGGCCCCATCGAGAAGTCCTGGGACAAGCACCGCTTCGACCTGAAGCTGGTCAACCCCGCCAACAAGCGCAAGTTCAAGGTGCTCGTGGTCGGCACCGGACTCGCGGGGTCCTCCGCCGCGGCCTCGCTCGCCGAGCTCGGCTACAACGTCGAGGTCTTCTGCACGCACGACACGCCGCGCCGAGCGCATTCGATCGCCGCGCAGGGCGGCATCAACGCCGCGAAGAACTACCCGAACGACGGCGACTCCGTTTGGCGCCTGTTCTACGACACCGTCAAGGGCGGCGACTTCCGCGCGCGCGAGCAGAACGTCTACCGCCTCGCGCAGGTCTCGAGCGGCATCATCGACCAGTGCGTCGCCCAAGGCGTGCCGTTCGCGCGCGAGTACGGCGGCACTTTGTCGAACCGCTCCTTCGGCGGCGCCCAGGTCTCGCGCACGTTCTACGCGCGCGGGCAGACCGGCCAGCAGCTGCTCCTCGGCGCGTATTCCGCGCTCATGCGCCAGGTCGGCGCGGGAACGATCAAGATGCACCCGCGCCGCGAGATGCTGGACCTCGTCGTGATCGACGGCGTCGCGCGCGGCGTGATCGTGCGCGACCTCGTCACCGGCAAGGTCGAGCGGCACTGGGGCGACGCCGTGGCGCTCTGCACCGGCGGCTACGGCAACGTGTTCTACCTCTCCACGAACGCGAACGGCTGCAACGTGACCGCGACGTGGCGCGCCTACAAGCGCGGCGCGGCGTTCGCCAACCCGTGCTACACGCAGATCCACCCGACGTGCGTGCCGGTGACCGGAGAGTACCAGTCGAAACTGACCTTGATGTCCGAGTCCCTGCGCAACGACGGCCGCGTCTGGGTGCCGAAGAAGAAGGGCGACAACCGCGCGCCGGACCAGATCCCCGAGGACGAACGCGACTACTACCTGGAGCGCAAGTACCCGAGCTTCGGCAACCTGGTGCCGCGCGACATCGCGTCGCGCGCCGCCAAGAACATGATCGACGAAGGCCGCGGCGTCGGCGGCACGCTGTCCGTCTACCTGGACTTCGCGGACGCGATCAAGCGTCTCGGCGAGGACAAGGTCCGCGAGAAGTACGGCAACCTCTTCGACATGTACCACCACATCACCGACGAGAACCCGTACCGGGTGCCGATGCGCATCTACCCGGCGGTGCACTACACGATGGGCGGCCTCTGGGTCGACTACAACCTGATGACGACCATCCCGGGCTTGTTCTGCCTCGGAGAGGCGAACTTCTCCGACCACGGCGCGAACCGCCTCGGCGCCTCCGCGCTGATGCAAGGCCTCGCCGACGGCTACTTCGTGCTTCCCGCCACGATCGGCGGCTACTTCGCGGGCACGAAGCTCGGCAAGGTCACCACGGACCACGAGGCGTTCAAGGAAGCCGAGGCCTCCGTCAACGCGCGCACGAACAAGCTTCTCGCGGTCAAGGGCACGAACAGCCCGAGCGTCCTGCACCGCAAGCTCGGCCACATCATGTGGGACGAGGTCGGCATGGCGCGCAGCGAGAAGGGCCTCAAGAAGGCTCTTGCGGAAATTCCCGCGATCCGCGAGGAGTTCTGGAAGACCGTCGCCGTGACCGGCACCGGCGATGAGTTCAACCAGACGCTCGAGCGCGCGGGCCGCGTGGCCGACTTCCTCGAGTTCGGGGAGCTGCTCGCGAAGGACGCGCTCACCCGCGAGGAGTCGTGCGGCGGCCACTTCCGCGAAGAACATCAGACTCCGGACGGCGAAGCCAAGCGCGACGACGAGAAGTTCTGCCACGTGGCCGCATGGGAGTACAAGGGCGACGGCAAAGAACCCGTGCGCCACGAGGAGCCTCTGACGTTCGACAACGTGCACATCGCGACGCGCAACTACGCCTAAGGAAACGACCATGACCACCAAGAGCGAAGCCAAGGGCCTAAACCTGACGCTGAAGATCTGGCGCCAGAAGAACGCGGAAGATCGCGGCGGCCTCGTCGAGTACAAGGTCGAGAACGTCTCGCCCGACATGTCTTTCCTCGAGATGCTCGACGTGCTCAACGAGCAGCTCGTCGCCAAGGGCCAGGACGCCGTCTCCTTCGACCACGACTGCCGCGAGGGCATCTGCGGCAGCTGCGCGATGATGATCGACGGCCAGGCTCACGGCCCGGACAAGGGCGCCACGACCTGCCAGCTGCACATGCGCCGCTACAAGGACGGCGACGTCATCGTCGTCGAGCCCTTCCGCGCGAAGGCCTTTCCCGTGGTCAAGGACCTGGCGGTCGACCGCTCCGCCTTCGACCGCATTCAGCAGGCCGGGGGCTTCGTCTCCGTCAACACCGGCAACGCGCGCGACGCCAACAACATCCTCATCGCGCACGACACGGCCGAGAAGGCGATGGACGCGGCGGCCTGCATCGGCTGCGGCGCGTGCGTGGCCGCCTGCCCGAACGCGTCCGCGATGCTCTTCGTGGGCGCCAAGGTCTCCCAGTACGCGCTGCTCCCGCAGGGCCAGCCCGAGCGCGACAAGCGCGCGCTGGCGATGGAGCGAGCGATGGACGCGGAGGGCTTCGGCCACTGCACGAACGAGTACGAGTGCGAGGCCGCCTGCCCCAAGGAGATCAAGGTCTCCAACATCGCGCGCCTCAACCGCGAGTACCTGCGCGCGACGCTCGTCTCCGAGTAGTCCTCGGCCGCGGGGCTTGAGGCCCAGCTTCACGCGCAGGAGCGTCGCGACCGCCGGCTTGCCCGCGGCGAAGCCGCGCACGAGGACAGCGTAGCCCCGGAGCGCGCGACGGTCAAGCCCCGGGCGCGCGGGAACGGCGCACGATGTCGGCCAGCGCGAACGCGATGACCGCGCAGCCCGCGTAGTCGAAGGCCCGTCCGACGCCGACGTCGTGCGTCAGCAGGCGCGCGGCCTCCAGCAGGTAGGTCCAATCGTGGACGCCTCCGGCCACGAGCGGCAGGTTCTGAGCGCGCGCGTCGGCCGCGTACACGCCGATGTCGAGGAGGTTCTGTCCGACCCACGCGAGGCAGACGTCGGCCGAACGCGGCTGACGCTCGCGGAGAAAGTAGACGTAGAACGCCGCGGGCATCAGCAGCTGACCGAGCGTGCCGCCCGCGACGTAGACGAACTCGTTGCCGAGGACGCCGAAGACGAGATGGCCCGTCTCGTGGATCGGCAGATCGATCCAGTGGAGCGGAGACAGCAGGGAGCGCAGCCGGTCCGCGATCGAGCACAGCACGAGCGCGAACGCGGCGGTCGCGGCCCAGAACTTCGCCCCGTACTCGACCCGCGGTTCTTCCACGCCGCCAGCATAGCCGCGGCGGCGGCGGTCGTCAAGCGGCCTGGCGCGTTGCAGGACGAGCGGCTATACTACGCGCGAGAATATGAAAGAACTCCCGCAACCGGGCGCCGCGTAAGGCCGCCGTGGGACATATCGACGAGACGTTCGCCTGCGATCACCCGAAGAGCGTCCCGGAGTCCGTCTGCGCGCATATGCTCTCGAGGATCCCGACGGAGCTCCCCCCCGGGCTGCGCATCCGCGACTACTGGAAGCGCTACACGGGCAGGCGCCTCGCGTACGCGCTGCTCTGCGGCGCGTGCGACGAGCTTCCGGACGATCGCCGCCCCGCGCTCGCGCCCGTCTGTCGCGCCTGCTTCAAGACGTTGGAAGACGAAGGCGTCTGCCGCGGGGTTTCGGGAGAACCCGAGATTCCGACGGCCGCGAGACAGCTGCGCCTCGAGCTCCGCGCGCCCTATTACGGGGGATTGAACGCGCTCGCGATCGCCGACATCCAGCCGCTTCATCGCGGCGGCGACGCCCAATGGCTCGCGCTGACGGCGAAGGGGTGCCTGCTCAAGATCAACAAAGGGAGCAACTTCGTCGAACTCTCCAAGCCTCTGGCCGCGCCGGTCGACTTCGCCTCGGCGCTGACGATGCGCCTCTCGGTCGACGAGCGCTACCTCGCGATCGCGAACACCTACGGGACCGACGGCTGCGTGATCGACCTGGAAAAAGAGGAGTCCTGCCTGACCCTGAAGCGGGACGACTACCATATCGAGCACTGCATCTTCCCCCTCGCGTTTTTCGAAAAGGACGGAAGGCCTCTGCTCCTCCACGGCACGCAGTGGAACCGCCTCGACGTGACGGACCCGGCGACCGGCGAGCTTCTCACGAAGCGGCAGTTCGTCGCCGCTTCCGAAGAAGAATCCGCGCCGCACGCGTTGGATTATTTCCACGGCCGACTCGACGTCTCGCCCGGCGGCGCGTACGCGCTCGACAACGGCTGGGTCTGGCATCCGGTGGGGATGCCCGCGGTGTTCAGCCTGAAAAAATGGCTGTCGGGCAACGTCTGGGAGTCGGAGGACGGGCCCTCGCGCAGGAATCTGGCCCAACGCGAATACTATTGGCCGAGTCCGGCCTGCTGGATCGACGATCAGACGCTGGCGCTGAGCGGCTTGGACGACGACCATCTCTCGACCGAGGGAGTGCGCCTCATCGACCCGGGCTCCGGGAAGTGCCTGAATTCCTTCGCCGGGCCGTCCGGGGATCTGTTCTACGACGCGCATCTCTTCGCCTCCGGCCCCTATGGATTCGCGGCCTGGGATATCGCCACCGGCGAGAGGCTGCTTGAGCGCCCGTCGTTCCATCCGCAGCGCTACAATCGGACCACGAAGGAGTTTCTCTCCCTGCTCCCGGGGAACGTCCTCCAAATCGGGCGGGTCTTGGAGCCTTAGCCCGACTGTCCGGCGCCATTTTTCATATCATCGCTCCATGCGGCTCAACGAGGACTTCGGCGTCACGGCGGCGAAGCTCGAGGAGCTCAAGGCGCGCATCGCGCGCCTGAACATCGATCTGCGGCTCGTCGAGGAAACGTTTTCGCGCGGCGGCGGCAAGGGCGGGCAGAAGATCAACAAGACGTCGAACCGCGTCCAGCTGCATTATCCGCCGCTGGAACTGCGCGTGACCTGCCAGCGCGAACGCAAGCGCAGTCTCAACCGCTTTCTCGCCCTGCGCGAGCTCGTCGACCAGGCCGAGATCAAGATCTCGCCGGGGACGTCGCAGCGCCTGCGCGAGATCGAGCGGCTGCGGAAGCGCAAGGCGCGCTCGTCCGCGCGCGCCGCCGACAAGCGCGCGGCGAGCGCCGCGTCCGCGCCGGAAACCGCGTGAAGCTCTTCACGATCGACGAGGCCGAGCTCCTGATCCCGGAGCTCGAGCGCATCTTCGCCGCGATCGCGGAGATCGCCGCGCAGGCCGAGACGAAGGCCGCGTCCTTGCGCCGGCGCGAGGAGCGCGGCGAGAAGGATCCCGCGACCGCGGCGATCGAGCGCGCGCAGCTCCAGTTTCTCGCGCGCGGCGCGGACGAGTGGCTCAAGAAGATCGTGGAGCTCGGCGCGGTGCCCAAAGGCCTTTCGCCCGCGCTCGTCGACTTTCCCCACCGCCTCGACGGCCGCGAGGTCTACCTGTGCTGGCGCCTCGGCGAGAAGCGCCTCACGCACTACCACGGCGTCGAGGAGGGCTTCTCCGAGCGCAAGGCCCTGCCCCAGCGCCGCCCGTCCTGACGGCCTCCGTCGGAGGAAATGCTATTCTGTGTTACGGCGGGCGGGGCGTAGCTCAATTGGCAGAGCGCACGGTTTGGGACCGTGAGGTTCTCGGTTCGACCCCGAGCGCCCCGAATCCCGCCCGCGCCTCCGCAACAATTCCGTGCTTGCGCGCCGGCGTTCCCGCCGGTACACTGAAGTCATGCACCGACTCCGCGCTCTTCTCGTCGCCGCGCTCGCGCTGGCCGCGTGCTCATCGGTTCCGAAGCCGATCATCCTGGACGACGACCGCCGCACCGCCTACGTCTCGGATCAGGAGGCGGAGCGCCACGCGCGCGAGCAGATCGCCGACATCGAGCGGCGCATCGCGAACGGGGACCTGCCGAAGATCCAGTTCCAGTTCGACTCCGACGAGATCACGCCCGAGTCCTACGAGACTCTGGACCTGATCGCGAACGTGATTCTCGCCAACCCGGATCTCAAGGTGTTCGTGCTCGCGCACTGCGACAGCGTGGGGACCGAGGAGTACAACATCGATCTTTCCGAGCGCCGCGCGAAGTCCGTGAAGACCTATCTCGTCAAGCGCGGGCTCTATCCGCCGTTCATCCGCTACCGCGGCTTCGGCTTCTCGCGGCCGATCGCCGACAACGCGACCGAGGAAGGCCGCGCGAAGAATCGGCGCGTCGAATTCCGCATCACGACGCGCGACTGGGCGTCGGTCTACTAGAGGACTTTCCCCTCGGACAAAAAAAGAGCCCCCGGCCTCTCGGCCGGGGGCTCGCTCTTTACGTCTTCAGTCGATCAGTGCTGCGCGCCGTTCGCGCCGCCGTTGGCGCCGCTCTGCCCCGGAGCGCCGCCGAGCTTCTGCAGCGTCTCGTTGATCTCGGCCAGGCGCTTCGCCGCCTTCTCCTTGATCTCCGAGTACGGCCGACCGGTCAGGATCTCGATGCCCTGGCTGACGTGGTCGACCGCGTAGATGTGGAACCGGCCTTCCGCGATCGCCGCGGTGACCTCGGGGCTCAACTGCAGGTCCGCGACGTTCGTCTTCGGGATGATCACGCCCTGGTCTCCCGTGAGCCCGCGGCTCTTGCAGAGGGCGAAGAAGCCTTCGATCTTCTCGTTGACGCCGCCGATGGCCTGCACGTTGCCGAACTGGTCGGCCGAGCCGGTCATCGCGAACTTCTGCTGGATCGGCACGCCGGACAGCGCGGACAGCATGCCGTAGATCGTCGTCGACGTGGCCGAGTCGCCGTCGATCCCGCCGTAGTTCTGCTCGTGGGAGATGCGGATCTGAGCGCGGACCGGGTTCTCGCGGCCGAACTCGTTGACGATGAAGCTCCACTCGACGCCGAGCGCCTTGTTGAAGCTCGAGCCCGTGGTGCCCGCGTCCTTGTCGATCGACACGATTCCGGGCTGGCCGGGGACCGCGACGAACGTGATGCGCATCGGCACGCCGAAGGAGCCCATGACCGCGAGGCCGTTGAGCTGGCCGACCGCGGAGCCCGACGTGTCCACACGGAAGATGTTCTTCTGGTAGAACTCGAGCATGCGCTTCGCGTACGTCTCCTCGCGGTCGCGCTTCGCCGTCAGCGCCTTTTCGACGTCCTCGGCGCGGACTTCCGTCTGACCCGCGCGCTTCGCCCAGTACGTGGACTCCTGCAGCAGGCCGTGCAGCGCGCCGAACTGGGCGCTGAAGTTCTGGTTGCTGTCGGCCATGCGCGCCGCCTGCTCGAGCACGCGGGCGATCGCGCTCTTCGTCAGGTGGATGACGTGCGAGCCGTCGACCGAGTGCTTGAGGAAGTTCAGGAAGCCGTCCACGGCCTCCTGGGTGATCTTGATCGTGGACTGGAACTGCGCGACGCCCAGGAAGCTCTTCGCGAAGTCGCCGTCGTGCTGCTCGAGGAGCATCTGGATCATCGGCGAGCCGATGAGCACGACCTTGACCTTCGTCGGCACGGGGTAGGCGTCGCCCTTGCGCGAGAGCAGGCCGATGAGCCCGCCCTCCTCGATGTCGGCCTTGCCCGTCGAGACCGCGTGCATCAGCGCTTCCCACGCGCCCGGGTTCTTGAGCACCGAGAGCGCGTTCAGCACGAGGTAGCCGCCGTTCGCCTTATGGTAGGAGCCGCCCTTCAGGGTCGGGCCGCCGGGACCGTCGGACTTCATGATGCCGACGCCCGGGATCATCATGTTGCGCTCGTTGTCGTCGGCCGTGCCGAACAGGCGCTCGAACGTCGGATTCTCCTCGTAGACCACCGGCGCGCCGTGCGTGGCGCCGTTGTCGGCGAGCACGCTCACGCGGAAGAAGTCCTCCGGATCGATCGGCTTCATGCCGGGCTTCGCCTTGCCCTCGGACATCGCCTCGGCGACGAACACGACGTAGTTCTTCGCCGCGAATTCGGCGAGCTTCTGGACGTAATCGGTCAGCTTCTGCGCCTCGGGGCCCGGCTTCGGCATCGTCGCCGCGACCTCCGCGGCCTCGCGCTGCGTCCGCTCCTGGTACTGCTGGGCCTTCTGCTGGACGGCCTCGAACTTCGCCTTGAACTGGCGCTGGGCCGCGGCGAACTCGGCCTGGGTGAACTTGCCAGCCGCGATCAGGCCCGAGATCACCTCGGGATTGACGAGCGCCTGCTTCTCGAAGACCAGGACCGCGCCGCCCTGCTGCGTGAGGCCGACCGAGAACTTCCCGTACTTCTGCTCGATCGCCTTCTGCATCTCTTCGTTGATCTCGTTCTGGCGCTCCTCGGCGCGCTTCTGCAGCGCCTCCATGGCCGGAGACGTCGGACCGGCGATGGTCTTCTGCAGCAGCTCGTTCGCCTTCTCGCTGATGATGTTCGCGGCGGCCTGCTCCTGTATCTGCTGGGCCATCTGCTGGAACTGCATCGCCTTCTCGCCGACGGCGCCCATGACCTTCTGGAACGACTCGATGATGCCCTTGGCCTTCGTCTTGAACTCGGCCTGCGCGGCCTCGAACTCGGCCTCGGTGAAGCCGTTCGCGGCGATCGCGGCCGCCTTCGCCTCCGGCGTCAGCGGCTTGCCCTGGTAGGCGATGCCGATGCCGATCTGCATTTGACCCGACTTGCCGGGCGTCGTCTGCAGGAACACGCCGAACTTCTGGGCGATGACCACGGCGGAGAGCTGCTTCGTGAAGTCCGCCTGCGCCTTCTCGGCGAGAGCCTCCACGGCCTCCTGGATCTTCTTCTGCTGCTGGGTCGTCTCGCCCGTCGAGAACTCCTCGATCAGGGCTTCCTGCGTGCCTTTCACGAACTCTTTGACGCCCTTCTCGAAAACTTTACCCTTGCCCGGCGGCAGTTCGAGGATCAGCGGCTTCTCCTTCGCGTCGAAATTCGTCGCCGCGACGAGGTCGTTCGGCGTCGACTGGTTCGGCGCGATGTCGCTCAAGATGCGGCGGATCGCCATCTCGCGGCCGCTGCCTTCGGGTCCGGCGACGAAGAGGTTGTACTGCTCGGACGGCATCTCGAGCGCGAAGCGGATCGCCTCGAGGGCGTCGTTCTGGCCGACGATCTTCTGCTGTGCCGACGGAACCGCGCGCGTGCCGTTCGGCAGGGCGTCGGCCGCGGGCGAGTAGCGGACCTGGGACGCGGTCAGCTCGTGCGTCGCCGGGTTCGGCGCCTCGGGCGTCGCGCCCTCGGACGCCGCGCCGTCGCCGGCGCCGTCGAACGCGCGGTTCATGCCGGACACGTCGCCGCCGGACGTGCGGATCGCCGCCGCGAGCTGGCCGAGCTGCGCGCGGATCGGAGAGCCGGAGGGCAGCGCGGCCGCGGCCGCGTCGAGGCGGTCGGCGTCCTTGCGCGTGCCGAAGCCGTCGGGCAAGGTCACGCCCGCGGCCTGGAGCTGGTTGATCAGCGCGATCACCGGGTGGGACTCGACGGACGCGGGTAGAGCCGCGTGACCGCCGAACCACTCGGCGCCCGCCGGCTGAGCCGACTGGGCCATATCGGCCGACGACGGGAACGCGGCCTCGGGAAAGTGCGCGCTCGGCGCGGCGGCGGACAGCGCGGGCGCGGCCTTCACCGAGAGCGCGCCGGGCATCGCGGAGACCGAGATCGACGGGACCGTCAGCGAGATCGTCTGAAGACCGGCGATGGACGCGGCCGCGGGAGCCGCGGCGGCAGAGGCCGTGATCGGCGCGACGATGCGGCCGTCGACCTGGGCGAGGGCTCCGCTCGGAAGCACGAGGCCGAGGGCCAAGGCGAGCGTCACGGCGAGCGACTTCTTCGCGGTCTTCGCGGCGGTCTTGTCGACGATCATATTCGTCTCCTTTCGTGTCACGCCAACGTCATCGACGGCTTTGGAATTATAGGGGATGCTCCCGAATGAGGGCTGGGGCGTAAGGGGCAACGCGGGCCCGGCAATCGACCTACGCGCGCGTGGGACCTGGGTCCCAAAAAGGTCCGTCGATCGCGCGCCGCGCCTCATAAAGGACGACGGCCGCCGTCGAGGACAGGTTCAGCGAGCGCGCCTGCCTCGTCATCGGCACGCGGTGCAGCGCGCCGCGCCAGCGCTCGCGCAGTTCCGGCGGAAGCCCGCGGGACTCCGAGCCGAACACGAGCCACGAGTCCGCGCGGTACGGCGCGCCCCAATGCGGGCGCGTCGCCTCCGCGCTGAACGCGAGGAGGGACGCGTCCTCGGGAAGCGCTGCGAGAAAATTGTCGAGCGACGCGTGGACCGTGGGCGCGAGACGCTCCCAATAATCCATGCCCGCGCGCTTCAGCCGCCGCTCCGAAAGCGAGAAGCCGAGCGGCGCGACCAGGTGGAGCTCCGCGCCCGCGGCCGCGCACGTGCGGCCGACGTTGCCCGTGTTCCACGGGATTTCCGGATGCACGAGCACGACCTTGAGCACGCGGCGATTCTATCACGCGCCCGCCCTCCGGGTCCACGCGACGCGTTCCTATATATAGGTATCGCGGCAGGGCGATCGCGCGGGAAGCTCCATTCGCCGCGACGCCGAACGGAATCTCGCGCCGCGACCTCGCCGTTTCGAAACGTAGTTCGAAAGTCCTACCGCGCGGGGGTGCGATTGTCGCGCCGCGCATGGGTCCTTCACTCGATTCGAAAAAAGATCGCGCGTGTTACTATCATCGCGCGATGAAAGATCAGCCTGACGGCGCCGGCCTCGCGCCGCTGAGCCGCCCGCTTTCCTTCGTCCGCCTCCTCCTCGCGCTGGCCCTCGTCGCGGCGCCGTGGCCCGCCTGGGCACAAGCCGCGCGCCTCGCGGCGCCCGTCGAAATCGCGCCCGCGACCGCGCCGATCGTTCTGGCGCCCGCCGCTGCGAACGCGGGACTCGGCGTCGCCGCGCCGCTGATCGCGCCCGCGCTCTCCGCGCCGCCCGGCCTCGCCGCTCCCGCCGCCGCGCCCGTCGCCGAGGCCGCCGCCGCGCAAGCGGTCCCGGCCGCGGCGAACGCTCCCGACGCCGCGCCCGCGGCCGCCGTCGCCGCCGCCGCGCAAGCGCCCGTTCCGGCGCCGACGGCGGAAGAAGAAGCCGTCCGCGGCAAGGTCGTCGTCATGGTCGGCACCAAGAGTTCGCGGCCGTTTATTATGGAAGAAGCCGCGCGCGTGGCGCGTCAGCTCGGCCTCACGCTCGTGCTGGTCGACGACCCGGCGAACCGCAAGAATTCGCTCGGCGTGATCCCCGATTCGCACTTCATCGCCGCCCCCATCAACACGCGCGACGCGGGCACGATGGCCAAGATCGTGCGCAACGTCGCCGCGCATCCGATCGCGGCGCAGGCCCACGCGGTCGTCGGCTTCATGAGCCTGTACGCGAACCTGGCCGGCAAGATCACCGACCAGCTCGGCGCGCGCGGGATTCCGGGCGCGTCCGTCGCGGCCGCGGACGACAAGCCCGCCGCGCGCAAGCTGTTGAACACGGTGCGCGAGCTCGAAGTGCCCTTCCGCGAGCTCAAGAGCGCGACGCAGGCGCGCCAGGCCTACCACGAGATCTCCGCCGAGGGCAAGTACAAGGTCGTGCTCAAGACGATCCGCGGCGAGAACAGCCGCTTCCTCGCCGTCAACATCAACTCCGAAGAGGCCGCCGCCGCCGCCTACCTCAAGATGGACGCGGACGTGCGCGACTTCGTCGCGCGACCGGAGTCCAAACAGACCACGTTCAGCGCGCACCCCGGCATCATGATGGAGCGCATGCTCGAGAAGGCGCCGGGCACCGAGGAGACCTCCGTCGAGGTCGTCATGCAGGGCGGCAAGGCCGCGTTCGCGATCGTCTCCGACACGCGCGGCATCGGCGAGAAGGGCGAGCTCGCCGGCGGAATTTTGGTGTTCCCCTCCCAGCAGAAAGCCTCCGACCACGCCGCTCTCATCGCGGCCTCCGAGCGCGCGCTCAAGGCCATCGGCATCGTGGACGGAAACGCGCGCCTCGACATGATGACGACGCCCGACGGCCCGCGCGTCATCGAGATCAACCCGTTCATGGGCGGCGTTGCGATCTGGCAGGCGGTCAAGAGCCTGACCGGCATGAGCCTCGTCGAGCAAGGCCTGCGCGCCGTGCTCGGCCTCAAGGTCGACCCCGGCCACGCGCCCGACGGCGTGATCCACTATATCTTCCTCGCCTCCAGCCGCAACGGCACGCTCGAGTACGTCGAAGGCCTGAAGGCGGCCCGGCAGATGCCCGGCGTGGAGCTCGCGCGCGCCTTCGTCTCTCCGGGCGACACCATCGTCGCCGCGAAGGGCAGCGCCTACGAGGAGTGGGCCGAGGTCATCGGCAAGGGCAAGACGTGGCGAGAGTCGATCGAGGCCGCGCTGTCGGCCGCGCGCCGCATGGTCCTGCGCATCAAGCGCGCCAACGGCGAGATCGTCCGAGCGCGCGGCGACTACCAGCAGCCGAGCGCCGACGACCTCGCGCCGCTGCCCGGCGCGCCTACGCCCACGCCCGCGGCCGCGCCCGCGGCCGCGCCCGCAGCCGCGGCCGCGCCGGCGCCCGCCGCCGCGCCCGCGAACGAAAGGGCTCCGGGCCTGTTCTCGAAAGCCGTCCTCGGCTTCCTCTCCACGTTCGTGCTCGTCTCGACCGTCGTCGAGTCGACGTCGCTCGCCGTTTCTCAAATGACCCAGCCGCTGTCGCAGGGCTTCATGGCGCTCGCCGCGCTCACCAGCGTCAGCTACGCGGCCTACACGCTCGGCTCCTACTTCGGCGGGACCTGGATCAAGAAGCTCGGCATCCGGCTCTCCTACCGCGCGGTGCTCGCGATCCGCGCGGCGATCTGGACCGCGATCGCGCTGCTCTTCCACCCGGCGACGGGAACGATCGCGCTCGCGGCGCTGATCCCGCTGTTCAGCCTCGACTACTTCTGCCACTCGATCGGCCGCGTCGCCGAGCACGGCCTGCAGGTCGCCTGGTTCCAGAACTCCGAGGCCGCGTCGAGCCGCTTCGGCTCGTTCCGCGATTTCATCGAGTACGGCTCCGTCTTCGTCGGCTCGGCCATGGCGCTCGCGGTCGCGAAGTTCGGCTTCGCCGCGGTTCTCTATCCCGCGCCGATCGCGTTCGCGGTCGCGGCCCTGCTGGCTCTCGCCCTCGACTTGCCGAGCGCCGCGCCGGACCGCAAGCCCGGCCGCTGGAGCGACGGCTTCAAGACCGTCTTCAAGAACTCCGGCATCTACACGCCGCTCGCCGGCTTCGCGCTCGTGAACAGCTTCCTGTACATGATGTACTACATCATCGCGACCGCGTTCGGCGCTTACGCGGCGCCCGACCCGCAGCACGCGGCCGCAATCGCGGGCTCGCTGACCGCGGTGTACGGCGCGGGCGCTCTCATCGGCTCGCTCGTGATGGACCGGCTCGCGGCGCGCATCGACAAGAAGGCGTCGGCGCTCCCCGAGGGAGAGCGCAAGGCCGGCGAGAAGGCGCTGTACGCGCGCAGCGCCGCGCGCGTGATGCCGTGGGCCGCGGCGGCCCTGCTGGGTTCCTGGCTTTTCGCGCTGCCCGTCCGGATCGGAACCCTCATCTGGCCGATCTTCCCCGTCTCGCTCGCGCTCCTCGCGATCGGATTCACCGCGCAGATGGCGTCGAACCACCTCGACGTGATCATGAAGTCGAACATCCCGAAGGACGGGAAGGACATGGCCGTCGGCGCGATCCGCACCTTGACCTACGCGACGCACGTCGTCGGCTTCGTCCTCTGGGGCGGCCTGTTCGCGCTCGTCGGGCCGCACGCGTTCTACTTCTTCGCCGCGTTCTACACCGCCGCCGCCGCCGCCTACCTCGCGCTCGCGCGCTGGCTGCGCGCGCGCGCCGAGAAGCCTTGAAGTCCCGCCTGCTCGCCGCGGCGCTGCTGCTCGCGTCCGCGAGCGCTTCGGCCGCGATCTTCCTCGTGCGCCACGCGGAAAAGCAGGACCCGAAGGCCGACAAGTCGCTTCTGTCGAAACGCGGTCTGGCCCGAGCGCGCGATCTGAGCCGCGCGCTGCTCTCCGTGCCGCTGAAGGCCGTCTACGCGACCGAGTACGAGCGCACCCAGCAGACGGCCGCGCCCACGGCCGCCGCGCACGGACTGAGGACGATCTTGACCTCCTCCGACGACGTCGCGGGCCTGGTGAAGACCCTGAAGGCGCTCCCCGCGGACGAGGACGTGCTCGTCGTCGGCCACACCGACACTTTGCCGGACGTGCTCGCGGGCTTGGGCGTGAGCACGCGCACCGCGATCGCCCCGAACGAATTCGACGATCTCTATATCGTGACGCCGCGCGCGGGCGCGGAGCCCGAGTTTCATCAGCTGCATTACGGCGCGGCGAATCCCGCCGCTTCGGCCCCCGCGATGAAGCGCGCTCCCGCGCCCTGACTTTCCGCCGCGCGGCGCCGTTTGTTATCCTAGGTCATGATCCTTTCGCGGGCCGCGCGCGCGGCCGTCGCCGGTGCGGTCCTGCTCGCGGGCGCGTGCGGCCTGAGCCAGCCTCCCCTGCCGGGCCCGTTCAGCCGCGACGACCTGTCCGAGCTCGCCGACGCGAGCACCGGCGCGCAGAATCGGTCTCAGCTGCTGTATCACTACTTCAAGAAGGACCGCGACCCGCGCATCTCCGCGCCGGCGTGGCTCGACGCGCAGATGACGGCGCTGGCGCGCCCCGTCTATGAGGACCCGGACGACGGCTGGCTCACCGAGGCTCAACTCTGGCAGGCCCCGCTCGCCGTGCTTTATGAATTCTACGCCGTCACGCGCCGCACCTACCCGCTCGAATACGGCGGCTTCCTCGTCAAGCCGCTGACCTTGGCCGACGACTACCGCGACGTCGACGAGAAGATGAAGCTGTCCGTCGGGCGCCTGCGCTCTCTGCACCTCGAAGGCTCGCTCGGCGGCCGCGGCCGGACGGCGATCGAGCGGCTCGAGAAGATCTCCGCCGAGATCGACGGCCTCGCCGGCTCGCTCGCGGCGAAGGACGACTCGCGCTTCAAGACGTCGACGCTCGCCGTCGCGGGCCAGACCTTCAACCTTTTCCAAGACCTCACGAAGTAGGAGTTCGAACCCCCGCTCCCGCCGCGCCGCGCTCCGCGCTCGTCGTGTGCGGCCCTCTGCGCCCGCGTCGATCCCCGCCGCCTCCCTCCGCCCGAACTCTCATCGCGCCGGCTTAGGCGTTATTTGAGCCGTTCTTTATGCACGGCTAAGCCGCCCCCTTTAAAATGAAGACGACTTCGCGGACGCCGTCGGACGGGAGGGCCCGGATGTTTCGCTGGTGCGCGTACTGTCAACGGCTGATCGGCGAGGTCGCTCCTTTCGACGACTTCCGCATTACCCACGGCGCCTGCGCCGCTTGCGCGGGACGCATCGAGGGCGGCGAGCTCTATCCCGTGAAAGGACTGGAGCTGTTCCGAGAACTTTTCGAAGCGGCGCGCCAAGAGGACTTCGACGCCTGCCACCGGCACGTCGACGAAGCCCTGAGCCTGGGCTGGACCCCGTCCGACGCCGCGATCGGCCTGCTCCAGCCGGCGCTGTACGAATTCGGCTCTCTGTGGGAACAAGGCGCCGTGACGGTCGCGCAGGAGCATCGTTTCTCGGCTTGGTGCGACCGCGCCCTGACGCTTCTCGAACATTCGACGCCGCGGCCTCCGGGACCCTGCCGCGTGCTTTTCGCGACGCGCTCCGCCAATGAGCATACTCTCGGCGCGCGCATCGCGGCGTTGAGGCTGCGCGACCGCGGCATTTCCGCCTGGTCCCTGCCCGCGGGACTTTCGGACGAGAAAATCCTCAGCGCGTGCGAGGTCGAGAAGCCCGAAATCCTGGGCCTTTCCGCGGCGTTGGCCGAGACCTTGCCGGGCATCCGCGCCTTGGCCGCGCGCGCGGCCGAGCTCCCGCATCCGCCGCGGGTCGTCGTGGGCGGCCAGGCCGCGCGCCTGCCGCAGGCCGCCGATTTGGACCGGGCCTTCACGGCGGAGGAACTGGAAGCCCTCCTTCGGCGCTGAGGCTCTTCGTTCAGCCGATGCGCAGCCGGACTCCGTTCCCGGCTCCCCGCCAAAGAGCGCGGCCGGCGGGGACCTATGATCCGCCGGCCGCGCAAGTCGGAGACGTCGCGCGCTTACTTCGACGCGGGAGCGGCGTCCGGAGCGGCCATGGGGGCCGCGGGAGCGGCCTTCGGGGCCGACGTGGTCCCGTGCTTCTTCGTGCAGCTGCGCTTGCTCAGCGAGATCCAGCCCTGGCCCTTACAGTCGTTCTTGCCCTTGCAGTCGTGCTTTCCGTCGACGGCGCACTCGCCCTTGCCCTTGCACGAGTTGACGCCGAAGCAGTGCACCTTCGCGGGCGCCTTCTTGGCGGGCGTCGCCGGCGCGGGGGTCGTCTGAGTCTGGTCGCCGCCCGCGGCGGGCATGGCGGCGTCCTGGGCGGCGGCGGGAACGACGGCGGCGGCGGCGAACATCCCGGCGAGAGCGGCTTCCACGACGAGCGACATCTTCATTTTGTCTCCTTGAGGTTTTGTCTTCGGCTTCCCGTGTATGTGAGCAATATCGCTCGCGGATTACACGGTCTCCAAATAGTCGAGGTCCCGGCCGTAGGTCTCCCGCAGGCCGGCGAGGGCGGCGAACGCGAGCGCGAAGCAGACCGCGCCCACGATCCCGGCCGCGCCGAGCACGCCGCGCGCGGGCTTGAGCGCGGTGAACGCCATCGAGACGAGCACGAGGGAGCCGCGCACGAAGTTCGGGACGGTCGTGGCCGCGGTCGCGCGCAGGTTGGTGCCGAACTGCTCGGATGCGATCGTCGCGAACACCGCCCAGTAGCCGGTCGCGAAGCCGAGCGCGCCGCACGTGGCGTAGAAAGTGCCGAGCGCGGCGCCGTGCAGGTTCAGATAGACCGCGGTGAGCGCGGCCGTCGCCCCGGCGAAGATGCCCGCCGCCGCGCGCCGGCTGCGCAGGACCTGGGAGAGCCAGCCGCTCGCGAGCCCGCCCGCGGAGCAGCCGCCGTACAGGCACATGACCGCCGTCGAGCCCATCGGGATCTCCGGCATGCCGAGCGCGCGGCCGAACTCCGGCGCGAACGTCGCGAGGATGCCGATCACGTACCAAGTCGGCACGCCGAGCAGGATGCAGCACAGGTAGCGCTTGAAGCGCTCTCCGCGCAGAAGCATCAGGAAGTCGCCGCGCGGCGCGTCGGACCGCTGCGCCTTGGCGAAGAGCCCGGACTCGACCACGCTCACGCGCAGCGCGAGCAGGACGAGGCCGAGGCCGCCGCCGACGAAGTACGCCGCGCGCCAGCCGAACCACCCTCCGACGAGGCCCGCGACCACCCCGCCGACGATGCCCACGCTCGCGACGATCATCGCGCCGTAGCCGCGCGTTTCGGCGGGCAGGAGCTCGGTGACGAGCGTGATGCCCGCGCCGAGCTCGCCCGCGAGGCCGACGCCGGCGAGGAAGCGCAGGACCGCGTACGCGGGCAAGTTCGTCACGAAGCCGTTGGCGATGTTCGCGAGCGAGTAGAGCGCGATGGACCCGAACAGGACCGACAGCCGTCCCTTTTTATCGCCGAGCACGCCCCACAGCACGCCGCCGAGAAGCATGCCGCCCATCTGCATGTTGATGAGGATCAGACCCTGCCCCATCAGCTGATCGGCGGGGACGCCGAGACCCTGGAGGCTCGGCATGCGCACGATGCTGAACAGGATCAGGTCGTAGATGTCGACGAAGTAGCCGAGGGCCGCGAGGATCACGGCCGCGTACAGATTGCGCCGCGAGGTCGTTTGGTTCATCGGGCGGAAGGAAGCCAAATGTCGACGTAATCCGTGGTCTTGTTGCAGGGATTCGTCATGTCCGGCTCCTGAAGGCGCCAGAAGCGCCGCCTGCCCCGGCGCGCAAAGGTCATCACGCCCTCGCGTCGGCATTCGACCCCGGGCCGGCTCTCGAGGGACCGCGGGTCCAGGTCCGTTTCCTGCTTGACCCGTATCGTCCCCTTGAAAACGAAGGCGCGCGCCGTGATCTTGACGATCTCCCCCTGCATCCGCAGATAGGTCTTTCCGTCCGCGGCGGCGTGCGTGCAGCGAATCTTCAGCGTGGAGTTCGGGTCGCCCTCGACGACGACCTCCCCGCGCGGCGGCTTCTCCACCCATTGCAGCGTGCACGTCTTGCTGGCCGCCAATTGGAGGTAGGCGTCCTGGTCCTCGACGACGGTCTGCGCGCGCGCGCCTCCCGCGGCCAGCGCGGCCGCGAGCAGCGCCGCGGCGGCCCGCGCCGAAGTCACTGGGCGGTCCACCCGCCGTCGACGGTCAGCGCCGCGCCGCGAATTTGGGCCGCGCCGTCGCCGCAGAGGAACAGGGCGAGCTCGCCGATCTGCTCGGGCGTGGTGAACTCCAGAGACGGCTGCTTGTCGCCCAATAAACGTCCTTTGGCTTCCTCGGCGGGAATATTTTCGCGCGCGGCGAGAGCGTCGATCTGCTTCTGCACGAGCGGCGTGAGCACCCAGCCCGGGCAGATCGCGTTGCACGTGATCGCGGTGCGCGCGGTCTCGAGCGCGACGACCTTGGTGAGGCCGATGAGCCCGTGCTTGGCCGCGACGTAGGCCGACTTGTCGACCGACGCCACGAGGCCGTGCGTGGACGCGATATTGATCACGCGTCCCCAGCCGCGCCGGCGCATGCCGGGCAGCGCCGCACGGATCGTGTGAAAACCGGCGGAGAGGTTGATCGCAAGAATCAGGTCCCACTTCTCCGCAGGGAAGGACTCGATCGGCGAGACGTGCTGGACGCCCGCGTTGTTGACGAGGACGTCGACGCGGCCGAGCGCGCCTTCGGCGTCCTCGATCAGTTGAACGGCCTGGTCCGGCTTCGAGAGGTCGGCCGGATGATAGGCGACGGTCGAGCCCGTGCTCTGCTCGAGGCCGCGGCGCAAAGTCTCGATCTCCTTCGGGTCGCCGAAGCCGTTGAGCATGACCTTCGCTCCGGCCTTCGCGAGCGCGGTCGCGACGCCGAGACCGATCCCGCTCGTCGAGCCCGTCACCACCGCCGTTTTTCCCTTGAGCATTATCGTTTCTCCCGGCGCGTACTCTAGGAAATTTCGCGCTTTTTTGCGCGCCGTCGTTGAGAAGAAGTTGAAGCCCGGTTCAGCGGCGCTTAAGCGGCCGCGCGCATACTGACGGCATGAAACAGAACAAATTTTCGCAGGCGACGGCGGGCGCGCTCCTGGCGCTGACGTGCTTCTTTTCCACGGCTTCCGCGGCGGACGCGAGCCCCGAACGCATCGGCGTCCTCGTCCAGCAGGCCCTGCGCGGCGCGAAGAAGGACGCCCCCGCGGACGTGTCGGTCCGTATCGCCGGCTCGGACGAGAGCTTGGTTCCCGCGGGAGATCCCGCCGCGGTGCGCCGGGCCCTGCGCAACGTCTTCGCTTATTCCGCCCGCGCGATGGCGCACCGCCCGAACCGCTTCGTCGAGGTCCGCGTCGACCGCAACGGGGAGAACGTCGACGTCGTGATCCGGGATTCCGGTCCGGGCGTGGGAGCCGAGGACCTTCTCGCGATCTACGGCTATACGCTCACCGGCGTCCAGGACGCGACGCGCGATCTGCTCGCGCAGGCCAACCGCTTGGCCCTGTCGCTCGGCGGGCACCTGCTCATCGACAGCCAGGAAGGCGCCGGGACCGAGTACGTCGTCGAGCTGCCGATCAGCAAGTCCGGAGACGACGCGATCGCCGCGCGTTGACCGCGCCGGCGCAAATCGGCGAGAATACGGGCCTTCGCTTCAGGAGGTCTCCATGATCGCCCCCGTCTTCTCGCTGCTCCTCGCGCTCGCGCCGCACGCGTGCGCGGCGTCCGCCTCGGCCGCACCGGCCGACCAGCGCTCCTTGACGGACAAAAAGTCCAAGGACCTGATCGCCGACTACGGCTCCACCGCCGACCTGCCCCCGAACCTATGGTCCTGCCGCGCGCCGAAGCAAGCCGCGGTCAAGGGCGCGACCCTCGCGGATCCGCTCGCGGACGCGTCGGATCTCAAATGCCTGACCGAGTGGCTGTGGTCGGTCCAGCGCTACTTCGCCGCGGGCGGGAAGGCGAAGCCCGGCGTGGAGCCGGAGTTCGTCGCGGGCGAGAAGAGGCGCGCGGCCGAACTCGCGGACGGCCTGGCGCACTGGGCCGCGGCGCTCGACGCGTCGCCGAAGAACTGACGGCGAACGGCTGGACCACAAAGGCACGAAGAACGGAACGGATAAAAAGCGATCGACTTAGCCGTTAACTCTCTTTCCGTTCTTCGTGTCTTCGTGGTTCCGCCGTTCTCCGTGTCTCTTCCGTTCGTTCTCTTCCGTCTCTGTGTTTAATCCGTTGATTTTTTCTCGGCGGCTCGCTTTGCTACGATAGTCGCCGATGAACACCTCCCAGCTCGTGAGCGCGCTCGGCGTCGTCGTGATGATCGGCATCGCGTGGATCTTCTCCAAGAACCGCAAGGCGATCAACTGGCGCACGATCGCCTGGGCCACCGCCCTGCAGGTGATCTTCGCTCTGCTGGTTTTGAAAACGACTCCCGGCCAATGGTTCTTCGAAGGCGCGAAGGACGCCGCGGCCGGTCTCATCGGCTTTCAGGAGGAAGGCGCGAAGTTCGTGTTCGGCTCGCTCGCGATTCCGATCGGCGAACCGGGCTCGATGGGCTTCTTCTTCGCCTTCCAGGTGCTGACGTCCATCGTCTTCCTCGCGTCCTTGATGTCGATTCTCTACTACCTCGGCATTCTCCAGCGCATCGTCCTGTTCTTCAGCAGGATCATGATCTACACCTGCGGCACGTCGGGCGCGGAGACGCTGAACGCCGTCGCGGTTCCGTTCCTGGGCCAGACGGAGGCGCCGCTGATGATCCAGCCCTACATCGAGTCGATGACCGAGTCGGAGCTGCTGTGCCTGATGGTGGCGGGCATGGCCACGATCGCGAGCGGCGTCATGGTGGTCTACGCGCAGATGCTCAAGCCCTACTTCCCGGACGCCGCCGGACAGATCCTCGCCGCCTGCATCATGGAAGCGCCCGCGGCGCTCTTGATGACGAAGATGCTGATCCCCGAGACCGGGAAGCCCAAGACCCTCGGCGGCGTGAAGCTCGAATACCACGACAAGGCCACGAACGTGTTCGAGGCCGCCGCCAACGGCGCTTCGACCGGCATCCACCTCGCCTTCAACGTGGCCGCGATGCTCGTCGCCTTCATGTCCTTGCTCGCGATGATCAACGGCGGCTTTCACGTGGTCTTCGGCCTCTTCGGCCACCCGACCGTCGGCCTGCAGGACGTGCTGGGCTGGGCGCTCTCCCCCCTCGCCTGGATCATGGGCGTGCCGTGGAAGGACTGCACGATCATCGGCCAGCTCATCGGCGAGAAGACCGTGCTCAACGAGTTCGTCGCCTACGCGCACATGGCGCAGTGGGCCAGCCAGCATGCCGCCGACCCGATGGCGCGCCGCTCGTTCATGATCGGCATCCACGCGCTGTGCGGCTTCGCCAACTTCCTGTCGATCGCCATCCAGATCGGCGGCCTCAGCGTCCTGGCCCCCGGCCGCAAGTCCGACGTCGCGCGCCTGGGACTTCTCGCGTTGCTCGGCGGCTCGCTCGCGAGCTTCATGACCGGCTGCATCGCCGGCATGCTCGTGCCCTAGACGACTAGCGCTCGCCGCGCAGGCCGCTTTTCAGGATCACGCGTCCGTAGGCGACGCCGTCGAGGTCGGAGACGGAGCCGAGGGGAGCGCGCCACACGGGCATGTCGGGCGAGAACATCCGGACGCAGTCGTCGTCCATGACGCCGATGAACGAGGGCAGGCCGAGCGACTTGGCCTGCTGAACGTCGGTCGGCGAGAAGACCCGGGAGCCGTCGCCGGACGGATGGGTGTGGTAAATTCCGGCCAATGCGAAGCCCTCCGGCACGCGGACCGCGTAGCGCACCTTCGAGTCGTCGTGTGCGGTCACGGCGTCGGTGTAGAAGAAGCCCGCGTCGGAACGCACGAGCGCGCCGGCGTACTCGAACTCCCCGCTCTGCGCGGCGGCGGCCCGCAGCGCCGCGACGGCGGCGTCCTCGAGCGTGACGTAGTTCTGCGTCTCGCTCAACGCGGACACCGGAACGTCCGCCGCGGCGTCCGGCGCGGCCGACGAGGGCCGCGCGGCGGCCAGGAACAGGCCCAGGAGCAAGAGGCGGATCATGCTTCGAGCGTAGCCCGCGCGGCGCCCCTCGTTCAGGGTCGATGGGTCCTAGATCGTCTAGGTCGGAAGGACCTGGTCCGCCGGCGCGGTCCGGCTACAATATCGACATGAAGAACACGAGAACGGCGGTTTACCTCCTCCTGACGACGGCGCTCGCGTGCGTCGGCGCCCGGACGGCGCGGGCCGACGGGCTCGAAGGCGTCCATGAGTCCGCGGGAGCCATTTTCGACAACAACGGGGCGAACGCCTCTACCGCGGACAACGGCGCTCCGATGATCACGCCCGGCTCGGGCGCGGGCCCGGCCGTTCCGATGACGCCGCCGCAAGCCGCTCCTAAATCGGGCGGCGTCCCGCTGCCGCCGATCATCAAGGAGACGACCAAGACTTTCAAGGAAAACTGGAAGGCCCTGGCGGCCGGAGCCGCGATCGGCGGCTTCATCGGCGCCGCGATGGGCAGCACGATCCCCGGCGCCGGCACCATCCTGGGCGGCGTCATCGGCGCGACGATGGGCATGGGCCTGGCCCTGCTCTTCAGCGACAACAACGGCAAGGACTCGGTCCAGGACGTGGGCAAGACGTTGACCGGCGCCGGCGCCGGAGCCCTCGTCGGCGCGGCGCTCGGCAGCACGGTCCCGATCATCGGCACGGTGCTGGGCGCCGTCGCGGGAGCCCTCATCGGCGGCTTCCTGACGCACGAGTGGTTCTGAGCTAGGCCCAAAGAACCCGCGCTTCCGGGACCAACGGCCGCAGACGCGCGGCGAAGATGCCGCTAGAATTCGGCCATGTTCGTCCGCATTCTGTTCGGCTCGATTCTTCTCGGCTCCATCGGTGCGCGCGCCGAGCCGCTGGACGATGCGCTCCAAAGCGCGGCCGAACAGACGCAGGCGGCCGCCGCCTCCCAACAAGCCGACGAGCTCGCGCGAGCGGTCCAGCGCCACAGCGCTCGGCAGGACACGGACGTGCCCTCCGACTACCAGACGCCGCTCCTATTGTCGACCGCCGCCGTCGCCGCGGTCGGCGGCTGCCTCCAGGCCGGGCTGGCGACGGATTCCAATTTCGAGTACTGCCTCGACGAGTCGGTCTCGCACTCCTTCACCTTGATCGACGCGCAGTCGCCGCGCATCAATCCCGCCGGTCACGGCGCGCACCGCGACTTCACCTTCTCCGCGCCGCGGCGCGCGCGCCAAGAGACGGATCTGCTCGTCTACGAGTGGGGCTCCGACAATCCGCATCCGGAGCAGGACGACGACAGCGCGTGGAGCATGATGACGGATCTGGTTTTCCTTCCGCGCCGCGTGACGCCGTCCGCGCGCCTGGTGCAGAACGGCGCGGACTACGAGGTGACGTTGCCGACCGGCGAGACGGTTCTCTTCGACGCGAAGACGAAGGAAATCGTCGGCGGCCCTCTTCTCGAAACCGCGCCCATCGACATGAACAAGGACCGCCACGCGCGCCGCTTCGCCGGCCTGCGCTACGACGGCTCCGGCGTCATGATCCGCTCCGACCAGCGCGGCGACTCGCCGCGCTCCGCCGTCGTTTGGGGCATCAAAAAGACCGCGACCGCGGTGTGGCGTGGAAAATCCTGCGTGCTCTCGCCCGCCGACGTCTGGCAGCAGGACGCCGACGGCGCGGGACTGTGCCTGTATCCCGACGACGCGGCCTTCTTCGCGATGCTGACGCGCCGCTGCGGCTGGAAATTCGCGCCGGCCGACCTGCCCTAGGAGGCGGCGCAAGTGCGCGCCGATCGCGAGGCGCCGGTCAGTGGGAATGGACGGGCGCCGGCTTCTTGCTCGCCTTGGAGAAAGAGAGGCCGAACATCATCAGCGCGAGGATCGCGTAGCCGGCGGCGAACTGGTAGGGGACCTGGATCGCGGGCTCGGGCAAGGTCCAGGGCCAGTACATGCTGCCGTCGGGGATCGCGGAGTGGACGATGCCGACGAAAGCGAAGCCGGCGAGGATCCAAAGATAGACGGACGCGGCCTTCAGGCGGCGATCGATGAGCTCGGCCATGAAGGCGCCCCAGAGCATGCCGGTGAGAATAAAGCCGTTGCCGAGCGCCACCGTGACGAGCATGTCGGGAAGCGCGCGGCCCTTCTCGACGAGCAAAGCGGCGAAGTTCGCCATCGGGACGATGGAGGGAGTCGAAAACTTGATCTCCAATAGACGGGCGAGCGTCGGGAAATACGCGAAGGCGACGGCGGGCGCGTGCTTCGCGGGGCAGGCGAGGAAGGCCTGGCACATGATGTCGAGGCCGACGAAGATCAGGATCGGCGCGATGACGGCGCGCGGGATGATCTCCACCATCCAGCCGACGTAGCCGAGCATGCCGCCGAGGCCGATGAACAGGCCGGTTAGGAGCGTGTACCCGGCGCGGCTGCCCATCTGCTTGTAGGCGGGCTGGCCGATGTAGGGCGTGGACTGCGCCACGCCGCCGCAGACGCCGGCGATCAAGGTGGCGATCGCCTCGGTGAGCAGGATGTCGCGCGTGTTGTAGTCGTCGCCGGCCACGCGCGCGCTCTCGGTGACGTTGATGCCGCCGATCACGGTCAGCAGGCCGAAGGGGAGCGCGATGGGCAGGAACTTGAGCGCCGGACCGACGCCCTTGATGAAGTCCAAGGTCGGAATCGGGAAGCCCAAGTGCAGTTCCGCGTGAATGGGCGTATAGGTTCCGCCCGCGAGGCCGTACGGCGCCAGGAGGTAGTAGAGCGCGGTGCCGATGATGATGGACGCGAGCACGCCCGGGAATTTCCCGGGCAGTTCGATCCCCGCGACGAGCGTGTACAGGATCAAGCCGAGCGCGACCATGCCGACGATCGGCATGCCGAACACGTCGACGAGCGGAATGAAGCCGATCAAGGCGAGGCCGATGCCGGCGAGCGAGCCGAGCAGGCCGGCCTGCGGGACGATCTTCTGCACCCAAGAGCCCAGGAAAGAGAAAATCAGCTTGAAGATGCCGATGAAGATCATCGTGGCCATGCCGATGTACCAGGTCATCATCCCCGCGTCGGTCTCCGACATGCCGGAGCCCTTCATCGCCAGGTACGCCGGACCCAGAACCGCGAGCGCCACGCCGATCGTCGACGGCGCGTCGAGCCCGAGCGGCATCGCCGTCACCTTCGTGTTGCCCGTCTTTTTCGCGAGGCGGAACGCCATCCACGTGTAGACCAGGTCGCCGAAGAGCACGCCGATCGCGGTGCCGGGGAACATCCTCTTATAGACGATCTCGGCCGGGAAGCCGAAGCCGAAGATCAGGATGCCCGCGAGGAACGACAGGTTCGTCATGTTGTCGAACGTCAGGCCGAAGAAGCCGTTGATGTCCCCCAGCACGAACCATTCGTACTTCGCGGCCTTACCTTTCTGCATGAAGTTCCCCCCGTCGCGATCGGGCCGTATTATACCTCAGCCGCAAGCGGCCTCGGCGCGGGGGCCGCCGGGAAATTCGGGGGAATTTGATAAAATCCCCGACCCGCGCAAGCGGGCTACTGGGGGAATTTTTCGATGATCCGCGTTCTGCTGTCGGCCGCCTTGCTCTGCGCCGTCTCCGCCCGCGCTCAGGACGCGTCGCCCGCGCCGGCCGCGTCCGCCGCGACCGCGACCTCGACTCCCCCGCACGAAGCTCCGCCGCCGGCGCCGCTCCCGCCGCCGCCGCCGCCCCCGCCGCCGCCCAAGAAGTGGAAGGACGCCGCCGAGGCCTCGTTCGTGAGCACCAACGGCAATACGCGCACGCAGACGACCTCCGCCAAGGACACGTTCACTTACGACTTCGACAAGCTCACCCAGCTGGTGATCGAGGGCGGCGCGCTCGGCGCGCGCAGCGACGGCGCGACGACCGCCGAGCAGTACTACGCCGGCGAAAAAGGCGAGCAGAAGATCGGCGACAACGACTACCTGTTCGAGCGCTTCCGCTGGGACCGCAACCGCTTCGCGGGCATCCTGGCCATGAACTCGGCCACGGTCGGCGCCGGCCGCACCTTTTGGAGCACGAAGTCGAACATCTTCAACGCCGAGGTCGGCCCGGGCTTCGTGAACGAGGAGCGCGTCGGCGAGAACCACCAGGACTACGCCTCCGCGCGGATCTACGCGAAGTACCAGCACGTCTTCAGCCCGACCGCGAGCTTCAGCCAGGACGGCGAGTACCTGCAGAACCTGGAGACCACCGACGACCTGCACATCAACACGGTCACCGCGGTGACCACGACCTTGACCTCGGTCTTCTCGCTCAAGGTCGCGTACTCGTGGAAGCACTGGACCGCCCCGCCGCCCGGCTTCATCAAGGACGACACCACCACGGCGATCGCCCTGATCGCGAACTTCTAGCCCGCGCTCGGATGGGCTACGTCGCGTCGTCGTCGCGGTTCCTGATCCTCGCCGGCCTCAAGGCGCTCAGCCGCGCGTGCTTCCGCTTCGAGGTCGAATGGGTCGGCGAGCGCCGGGAGCGCCCGTTCGCCGACGCGCGCCTCGGCGTGCTCCTCAATCATACGAGCCTCTTCGAGCCGATCCTGGTCGCGATTTTTCCGCTCGGCTGGCTGTGGGCGATCTCGCGACGCGGGGTCATGCCCGGCGCGGACGCAACGCTGGACCGCCCGCTCGTCGGACGCCTCCTCAAGCTCCTCGTGTCCGACGCGGTCAGCGTGACCCGCGCGCGCGACAGCTCGTGGACGCGCTTTCTGGCGCGCGTGAACGAGGATGCGGTCGTCCTGATCTCGCCCGAAGGACGCATGAAGCGCCGCGGCGGCCTCGACAAGCACGGGAAGCCCATGACGATGCGCGGCGGAATCGTCGACGTGCTCGAGCTCAAGAACGAGGGCACGATGCTGCTCGTCTACAGCGAGGGCCTGCATCACGTCCAGGCGCCCGGCGAGGGCTTGCCGCATCTCTTCGTGCGCGTGCGCGCGCGGCTCGAGGAGATCCCGATCTCCGAATATAAGAAGGCGATGGGCCACGGCACGCCGGAATTCCGCGCGAACGTCCTCGCCGACCTCGAACGACGCCGCGACCGCCTCTGTCCCTGGTGAGGCGCGTCCCTCAGGGCTCGTCTTCGGGGGCGCGCTTCACCGGAAAACGCCGATCGAGCGCCCGCCGGCAGGGCCGCAAGAGCGCGTCCTCATAGCCGCGCAGGCAGGAGTTCAGCCGCTTGTCCGGCACCGCGTGGCACAAGATCCCGATCTCGGACGCGCAGTCCTCCGTCCAGTCGACGGAGACGGGAAGCGCCGCGAAGCTCTCGGCCGGCTCTTCCGGGAACCTCTCGGGCGCGCGATAGGCCGGCTTCTGGGGGACGCGCGCCGCCGGGACCGGCGTCGCCGCCTGCGCGGGGACCGCCAAGAACACGATGTCGGCCGCCGCCTTGGGCCGCTGCCGCGGCGCCACATCCTCGTGAACCGCCGCGAACTCGTGGTGCGGCAGGCGGTGGATGAAAAGGCCGATCGAACCGACCGTCAGGATGACCGCGCCGGCGAGCTGCAAAGGATTCAACGGTTTGGGAGTCGCTTCTTTAGCCATTTCAGTAGTTGGACCAGAAACTCCCTTTCGAGTCGGTGTGATCGCAGGCGACGTAGAGGTTGCCGATCCCCGAATCGTTCACGTCCCCGTCGTAGTACCAGCCCTGCCCGTCGTGGACGTTGCCGGGGGTGATCGCCGAGTCGCAGTAGACATTGTTGGTCGGCGGGTGCACATAGTTCTTGACGACGTCGACGGCCGGGATGTAGTTCGGCGAAAGGTAGGTGGTGAAGACCGGGGAGACCGGCGTGATCAGGCAGTTCGGATAGCTGCCGCCGTTGTCGGAGTAGTAGATGCTCAGCGCCCAGCGCAGCGAGCCGAGGCTTCCCTTCGTCGTCGCCTCCTGCGACTTCTCGATCAGGTCCGCGAACTTCGGCAGCGCGATCGAGGCCAGGACCGCGACGATGCTGACCGTGATCAGCATTTCGATGAGCGTGAATCCGCCTCTTTGCCGCCGCGCGCGCGAACGGCGCCGCGCGGCCTCAAGGAGTCCCCCCAGTAATGGCTCCATCAGCGACAAGCATAGCTTCCGTTTCGGCATTGCGCCAGGCCCACGAATTCCAAACATTCCTGAGCCCGCTTTCGACGTCAACCCAGCTCTTCCTCGAGCCGGTCGGCGACCGTCTTGAGCACCTTCACGCGCGCCCACTTCTTGTCCTGCGCCTCGACCAAGGTCCACGGGGCTCCGGGCGCGCTCGTCTTCTCGATCATCTCGACGGCCGCGGCCTGGTACGCGTCCCACTTGCCGCGGTTGCGCCAGTCCTCGTCCGTGATCTTGTACTGCTTGAACGGCGTCTTCACGCGGTCTTGAAATCGCTTGAGCTGCTCCTCGGGCGTGATCTGCAGCCAGAACTTGCAGACGATGATTCCGGACTCGGCGAGTTCCTCCTCGAACGCGGAAATCTCGCCGTACGCGCGCTTCCAGTCCGCCGTCGAGCAAAAGCCCTCGACGCGCTCGACGAGCACGCGCCCGTACCAGGTGCGGTCGTAGATCGTCGTGCGTCCCAGGCGCGGCAGGTTGCGCCAGAAGCGCCACAGGTACGGGTGCGCGCGCTCCTCGTCGGTGGGCGCGGCCACCGCCATCACGCGCGCGTTGCGCGCGTCGATGGAGTCGAGCAGGCGGCGGATCGCGCCGCCCTTGCCCGCCGCGTCCACTCCCTCGAACGCGCAGATCAGAGCGCGCTTCTCCCGGCGCATGAGCCGGGTCAGCTCGGCGACGCGCGCCTGCTGCTTGTCGAGCTTGCGCGCGTACTCGTCGTCGTCGAGCGACTTCGTGAGATCGAGACGCGAAATCACGGAAAGCGCCGGCGGCTTCGGCCGGTCCGGCACGTTCGCCGGCGCCGCGACCTTCGCGCGCGCGAGGCCTCCGCGCACGGCCGCCAGCACCGCCTCTCCTGCGGAGAGGTCGCGCCAGCGCCGGTCCTCCGCCTCCACGACCGTCCACGGCGCGTCCGGCACGCTCGTCTTCGCGAGCGCGCGCTCGCAGACGCCGCGAAAACGGGCGTATTTGGACGCGAAGTCCCAGTCCCGCTTCGACACGCGCCACGCGGTCGCCGGGTCCTTCTCGAGCTCGCGCAGGCGCCGGCGCTGGGCTTTTTTCGACAGGTGCAGCCAGAGCTTGACCAGCACCGTGTCTTCGCGCGTGAGCATCGCCTCGAACGCCATCGCGCGGTCGAGCGCGCGATCGAAGCGGCCCTCGCCGGTCTCCTTCAGCGCGCGCCGCACGATCGGCCCCGTGTACCAGCCGCCGATCAGGATCGCGCCGCGCCCCGACGCGGGCAGGCCCGTCCAGTAGCGCCAGTATTCGGGACGTTCGGCGATCTCCTCCGACCAATCGCCGAACGCCTCGACCTGAAGTCCGCGCGCGTCCAGCCACTCGACGAGCCGCCGCGCGACCTCGGTCTTGCCGCCGCCCTCGACCCCGCCGATCAGCACGACGAGGCGCAGGTGCGTGCGCGCGAGCTCCTGCTGGTCCTTCAATAAATCGGTGCGCAGGCGGACGACGCGCTTTTCGTAGCTCTTCTTGTCGATGGTGCGGCCGATCTCGGCGCTCTCGAACATGGGGTGGTCCTCCGCGCGCAGTATAACCCCGGGTTCGCGCCCGGTCAACGGCGTTTAGACCACTCCTGTCCGGGGAAAAATAGAAAGGGAGTCCCCAGTCGGTTGTAGAATTCTCTTGCTTAGGGAAAATTCTACGACGGAGGACTCCCCGTGTCTCATTCTAACACGATTCTGCAGCAGCTGTTA